>Ga0307989_1000005_pt1 | contig 209939 bp, 190 predicted proteins | sample EllFjometagen185_FD_203164 | JGI IMG/M metagenome (GOLD analysis project Ga0307989, IMG submission 203164) | Marine microbial communities from Ellis Fjord, Antarctic Ocean - #185 | ecosystem: Environmental > Aquatic > Marine > Unclassified | place: Southern Ocean | collected 2014-10-08 | reverse complement strand
GACTTTTGCTTTGAATGCTGAACTATGACTTCTCCGTATTCTGCCCATTTTGCCTCCTTGAAATTTGATACTGAGGCAAGCACAAAATACACCTTAAAGTCGTGTCCTAAATATGGGGTCCATTATAGGGTCCCCCATCCGACACAGCACCCTCAGGTGGGGGAATAGTATACCGATATTTCAGGCTTTGTTTTGGAATTTTGACTATTTCCATCTCCAAGCGTAAATGTGAAAAGTAAAATGCCAAAACTGATGAGTGTTGCTCCAATTTTATACATGGGATTCTTCATCATTAAACCTTCCTGATAAAAGTCTGCTAAAATAGTAACAATCAATAAAACAAGGTTATGATTGATATTTAGGAGTGATCACCAAGCTATTAAGCTTAATTTATACTACACCACTGGACATAATATATTTCAAAAAAATTGAAATTATTTAAGATATACAGGAATGGGTCAACAGCGATCTGCAAATCCATCGCTTCATCAGGGTTGGCTGATTAACATCGTACAGGAGTCATATTTATTTTTTAAGGAAATATGGACGAAATTGATCAAAAATCCAACCAGTCCCGGTTGAATTAAAATAGGTTATCTGAGACTATATATTGAGAAATTCATCAATTTCCCCTTGTTCCTTTTATTAAAAAACAGACAGATTTTTATGATTTCTAAACAGAAAGCTACCGTCTTTGTTTTAATTTGTGTGTCATTATGGGCTTTAGTCCCGGTTGTAGCCAAATTAGGGCAAACAACCCTGGATAATCACCAGTTCCTGTTCTGGTCAAGTCTGATGTCAGTTATTGTTCTGGGAATCACATCAGCTGTTGTGGGGACAATTGGAGAATTAAAGAACTATAGCCTGAAGGATTGGCTGTATATTCTGTTTCTTGGATTACTGGGGACCTATATCTATTATCTGTTTTTATACCTGGGTTACGCACAGGCGGTCGGGATAGAGGTTCTGGTTTTTCAGTACACCTGGCCGATACTAATCGTCTTGTTCTCAATTTTTATTCTGAAAGAGCGTTTGAATGCGAGAAAACTTGGGGCTTTGGTGCTGGGGAGTATCGGCGTCGTCGTTGTGCTAACAAAAGGGGATTTTCAGAGTATCAATCTCAGCAATCCCGGTGTCATTGCTCTTGTAGCGGTGGGTGCCTGCTGCTTTGCTCTTTTTTCAGTACTCAGTAAAACAGTTCAAAAAGAGCCTTATTCTGTTGTGGTTGTCTATTTTTCCGCTGCGCTTGTGGCATCGTTTATATCAATGCTCTATTTTTCCGAATTTGCATTTCCTGCAACGACTGAAATCATGCCGGTTCTCTTAAACGGGGTATTGGTGAACGGCATTTCTTATATTTTCTGGGTAATCGCCTTACAATCGACAGAAGCCTCGTACCTGGCGCCATTCATCTTTATCTCCCCCATTTTATCGGCTATTTACCTGGTTCTGTTTTTTGGGGAACCGTTTATCCTGGCTTATGGTATTGGATTGCTATGCATTGTCGCAGGGGGATTGGTCAATAGCCTGGGAGCCAAATGACAGATTTTTGAAAAGCCTTCTACTTCCCCCGCTCTGTGACAATATCTGACATTGTCCCCCGAGAAAAATATGATGCTTCCATTACGCACGGTTTCAATGCTTGCTGTGACTGAGTTTCTCAGTTTCTGCAGGGCCTGGGACGAGATAGCCTGACCGCTGGCGTTCCTTCCACGCCATTTGCCTTTTCCATCCGATATTTTTACTCCGCAACTTCTTCGTACAGGTTCTCAGCGCTATCGTCGTAATCAAAGGCCCCGACGAAGGTCAGGTAGGTATCCTTGCTGAAGCCGGAGCGTTTAACACTGTACTCATGCTCATACAGTAAAACGATCCAGGTAATTGAGGTCAGTTTCTTCTTTTTTGCCTTGTTCAGCAATGCCTCAACATAGGAGGAAGAGAAAGAGCATTCACCGGCCGCTTGTTTGATGTTCACCGTGCCAGTCTGAACTCCGTTGGTCTCCATGAAATCAGGCTCGAAATATTGAAGCCTGAAATTGTCCGACCAGGTGTTGGTCGCGCGCTTATTCTTATGGCTGAATGTTTCATCGAAATAGGCCTCAGGGATGTCCTGATAAGGGTGTTGAGAAACCCAGATCGATACCTTGTTCCTTTTCGTAAAATCGAATCCTTTTTTTTCCTTGGGTTGTGTTGCTGCCATTTTCATCCTCCTGGAGACACTGTATCGGTATTCAATCGTGGTTCAATTTGATCTATGCCTGGTCAAAAACTGATCCAATCGATTCGCAAATTCATGGGCATCTTTCTGGCTGAAGGGAGCGGGCCCTTTGGTCATCTCACCGCTGTCCCGAATCTCCTGCATCAGATTCCGTATGGCCAGACTCTGTTTAATGTTGCTCTCACTGAAAAGCTTTCCCCGATGGTCAATGGCGTAGGCTTTTTTCGTGATGACACGGTCAGCCAGCGGGATATCGGCTGTAATCACCAGATCATTTTCACTGACCATCTCAACAATGCGATGGTCGGCTTCATCAGCGCCGGCGGGAACCGTCAGCGATGTGATATATGTTGATTTCCCGATCGTCAGCAGTCGGTTGGAGACGATAAAAGTGGTCAGTCCGAGTCTTTCAACTGCTCGCCATAGGATTGGCTTGAGTACATTTGGCAAGGCATCACCGTCAATGTAAAGCTTCAACTGCAGACCTCTTTCACACGCCCGACCTCGCCGCTGGTCAATCTGACCTTTATGCCATGGGGGTGAGTGGCGCTGTTTGTCAGGATATCCTTAACAGTTCCCTCGGTCAGCTTCCCGCTTCTCTGGTCTTGTTTCAGGACGATTTTGACCTCAAGGCCTTGTTTGATATGTGATCTTTTTTTGCCATCCATATATTGATCTGATATTCAGGGTTGTATTTTTTTCAGTCGAACGGCAGCGTAAAATATGAATCAGGGCTGACGGGTTATCTTCTGAGTCGCAAGATATAAATCCTCGACTTCTTTTCTGGCCCAGGGGTTCTTGCGCAAAAATTTCAGGCTGGACTTAACGGAAGGTTCGTTGATGAAACAGCGGATCTCAATGCGTTTGGCCAGTTTCCTCCAACCATAATGCTCAACCAGGCTATTCAGGACCCGCTCCAGGGTAATGCCGTGTAACGGGTTATTTGGTTGTTTCTCAATTATCATTGGAAGAATGTCTTTCGTGGGGTTATCAAAAAGTCTCAAACAGGATTCATAAACCCTTCTTCACGGTCGGGGCCTTGCAAAAAAGCCTTCTACTTGCCCCGCTCGGCAACGATATCTGACATGGCACCCGAGAAAAATTTGATGCTTCCATCACGGACAGCTTCGATGTCTGCTGTAACTCTGCTTTCCAGCTTTTCAAGATCGTCCGGCACATACCAGTGCAGCTTACCGCTTTCATCGTGATAAGATGCCCAGACCGCGTCTGCTACAGTTTCAGGAGGCAGGATTCGCCACATACCTTTTTTGGGTGCGATTTCCTTCATCTCATCCAGTAGCATGCCTGTCTCAATTTGTCCCGGGAGCGTATCGGCCGCCCGCACGCCAAACTGGGAAAACTCGACGGACAGGGCCTCTGTCAATCCCTTGATGGCATGTTTGGTGGCAGAATAGGTGGCCAGTCCAGGTACCCCAATAATGGCCGAAGAGGAAGAGGTTGAAAAACACAGGGAGTTTGGCGTATTTTTCAGCATGGGGTAGGCGGCATGAATGCCGATGATAACGCCCATTAAGTTGACGTCGACCATATCCTTCAGGTCTGAAAAGTCTGTTTCCCCAAACGTTATCCCTTTGCCAACCCCTGCATTGTTAAACAGAAGATCCAGTTTACCATCGGTTTTCGCACAAAAATCCTTCAAAACGGATTGATATTGTTCCCGGTTAGACACGTCCAGCACGGCAACCTGACAATTCTCAGAACCGATTTCAGACGCCAGGGAATCAAGTCCCTGTTTATTCACATCATTTAGGCCAACATACCATCCGTGTTTGGCAAAAAGTCTGGCAGTTGCCCGGCCGATCCCGCTGGCGGCTCCGGTGATAAAGATGGATTTTCGTTCTTTAGTCATGAAATAGCTCTCATTGTAAGGGTGAATGTTAGAGTGGTTTTTCCCTCAACCACTCTCCTTGATACCATCATTTTGCCAGGTACGTCTATCACTCAGCCTGGGGTCTTTGGTGGTCGCTAATGCCTATGGTTTTTCCTTCTAAAGATCACGAACCTTAAAAATCGAAATAGTAAAATTGAGTGTTGGTCACGCCTGGGGGGTGTGCTGAAGTACTACTACCAAAGGGCTGTATAAAGGATTGATGGGAATTTAACTGAAATCTACTTGTAATGCCTTACCATTTTTAATTTCGTGGTGGTTTTACTTTTTTGATATGACAGGGATAGGCTTACTTCCAGTCTTCTTTTTGATGCCAAACCCTAAGAATGTATATTGAATTTTGAGAAATTAGATATCTGACTAGGTAGTCATCTACTATCAGATCCCGAATGAGTTGGGAATTTGCTGCTCTCACCGCAGTGCCCATTTTCGGGAATGCTTTCAGTTTATTAATAGCATCTAATAAAGCGACGGCTATACGGCTTGCTGCCGATTCGTTTTTTACAGCAATAAACTCTCTCAATTTTTGCAGGTCTTGGACAGATTCAGGTGAGTAGATAATTTTCATGGGTTTGGAGGGTCAAGCTCAAGATCGTTCCCCCAACTTCGTAGCCATTTCTCGACATCCTTCTCCGGAATCTCATGGCCTTCTTTAATTGAATCAAGGGCAACAAGAGTTTCTTCCCAGCGATTTGTCTCAATACGACTTTTCTTCAGATATTCCCGAATAGCTTCGTTAATCAGCCAATTTTTACTCCTCTGAACCTCAACAGCCAACTCTTCCAAAGGCACAATCAATTCGGGTTGAATTCTAATGCTCGTTGTTCCCATTTATTTCTCCGTCAATACTTTGTATTACTATGTGTTTCATTGTATGATACTTGTCCCTCGCTAATTGGGTCAAGCAAATTAATAGTGAACAATCTCTCTTGAATTCAGGATTAACCATTATTACAACAGATTTTGGAAGTATCTTGCCTTTTATTAACATATAAGACAAAAAAATAAAGTAATAACAATAACTTAACTCGATTTTTTGAAGCAAATCACCTCCGGCCCTCTTTTTACGGTTCGACAAGTATGCCCTGTGGTTTCTTTGCTGAACCCCCCTGACTGTGTATAGAGCCAAATCGATGTCGTACTCTCTCAGGGGTAAAATCACCAGGAACAGAACTCTAAGCTGGGCAATAGTAACAGCTGGTGCTTTTTTTTCCCAATTTGGTCTTCAGGTGCCAGAGAAAAAAGTAAGACAACATGCTGATCAGCATATGAGGGATGATAAATTATTGAAAACAGACAAAAACTGACACCTTATCCAAAGTTAATGTCTTGACAAGATGGGGATAGAGCACTAATAAAATATCATCTACCAATTTTCCTTGTAAAAGACCCCAATAACCATCTCAGGTACCCTCGTGAATACCACCGTTTCTGGTCTTGGTGCTCGTATACTGGTCCGTGTGCTGATGAAACATGGTCTGGTTGGGGCTTTTATCGAAAGAAAAACGGGAATTGTCCTGGCTGAACTGGATAATATCGAGAATCGGATACCGATGACCACATTGAAGAAGCTCGCCGATATGGCGTACAGGGTGACAGGGAATCCTGCCCTGGGGCTTCAACTGGTCAGTGACTATGTTGAAAATCCACACCATCTCATCAATTACCTGATGCTCAGCTGCAGTACTCTGCTGGAAGGATACCAATGCTATTCGACATACGCCAGAATCGATGCTGACTATAGCAGGATCGACCTGAGAGAGGAGGGAGACAACATCGCCATCATATACTCCAACAGGTCCAGCTATCAGGCTGACTGGATATTTGAGTTGCATATGACCGCCAATCTGATGTTCTGCCGGTCCTTCGGGAAAGAAGATATAATGCCGGTGGAAATTCGGTTGACCTATCCAGCGCCTGACTACAGCGAAAAATATCAGGAGATATTTCAGGCCCCCATTCTGTTCAATATGAATGAAACGGCCTTCGTGCTTCTAAAAAAGGACTTGCTGACACCCGTCTCAACAGCTAACCCCCCATTGAAACGCATTCTGCAGCAACAGGCAGACGACCTGCTGAGTAGGATTGTACACAGTGGAAGTTTATGGGAAAAGGTCGAAGAGTATATCAAGACTCACCTCTCTTCAGGGACAGTTGATGTCAAATCTACCTCCGAGGCCATGTCCATGAATCGCAGTACCCTGCGACGCCAGTTGAAAAAGGAGGGGACCTCCTTCTCACATCTTTTAAATACGGAACGCAAAAGTCAATCGCTGCAGAATTTGAGAAAAGGGGTCAGTATCAATGAGATATCCGATCTCTTAGGGTTTTCCGATGCCAGCTCTTTCCAACATGCCTTTAAACGCTGGTTTGGCAAAAGTCCCCGTGCCTATCAGTTATCCAAACTCAAAAAATAGACAATTCAATACGCCGCTGAACAACACGTGTCTGTTGACTTTCTCCCCGCTTAACACCAAATCTCTCTTTTCATCTCTGATCGGGCAATTTTATGTTTTTTCACAAAAATGCCCCGAATAAGCATAAAATTGCCCGATTTAACTATATAATCAGGGTATGACAATTTGTATACTCTCATTAAAAAAGGTGGAGGAATGGTTCCCGCCCTGCGTTGCCCCCTGAAGGCCCTTGTTTATGGTTTTTGGGAGAAGATTTTCCAACCTGATTCACATTAAAAAATGCTGCTGATTACTGTACTGGACCATGACCTGGAGCGGATGAATGCTTGCGAAGAGGCTGTTCAATTAGCGTTAAAGGAGTTGAAAATAAAGGGAACGGTGAGTAAGGTATCTGAACCCCCTTATCTTTCCCGGATGGATGTCTGGGACCGTATACCGGTTCTGGAAATAGAGGGTAGAATCTGGAGTAAAAAGGGAAAAGAGGCTTATACGAAGGATGAGGTTGCCAGGTTATTGACCATGCTCTTTATCGACGATGAGACACCGAGCTGACCCGACTATCACCATAAAACGCCTTCAGGGCGGAATTTTTTGAATGACATAAAACTGGAGAGGATATGGCTATTAAGAACACAATCGTTATCATGTCTGATACCCTGCAATTCAACTATCTGGGGTGCTACGGAAATGACTGGATTAAAACGCCGAATATCGATCGATTGGCCAAAGAGGGGGTGCTTTTCGAAAACGCCTATACAGAAGGCCTGCCCACGGTTCCCTGCCGCCGAGCAATGCATACCGGTCGTTATACACTTCATGCAAAAGGATGGACAGCTCTCGACCCTGAAGACACAACGATCGCAGACCTGACATGGGGTAAAGGTATTGATACGGCCCTTATTTTTGACTGTCCGATGTACCGGCTACCAAAGTTTGGTTATACCCGCGGATTTGACAAGGTCTGGTTTCACCATGGACATGAGGGAGACCATTATTATTATGGTGCTGACCCCCTGATTCACTACAAGGTTGAGGATTTCCATGAAGACCATGTCCTTGAAACAGCCAACGAAACCATTGGGGAAGATGTGCTTGCTCCGCTGTTGCACGAAACGTCCTGCTACCTGCAGAACCGTCAATACTGGAAGACTGACGAGGATCAGAACGTGGCCAAGGTCATGAAGATGGCCGTTAAATACCTGGAACATGTTGATCGCAATAAGGCATTCTTCTTATGGGTTGACAGCTTTGATCCCCATGAACCCTGGGATTCCCCTTCTGTTTACGATCCGTACATGGATTGTCCCTATGATCCAGATTATAAGGGCAAAGACCAGTTCATGCCATTGATGGTCCCCGTGGAAGGCGTTTACACGGAAGAGGAAATGCACCATATTCGGATGCTGTATGCAGAAAATGTCACCATGGTTGATACATGGGTGGGGCACCTGCTGGATTATGTTAAAAAGTCCGGTTTAGAGAGCAACACACTGATTATATTTGTCTCGGATCATGGTGCTCCCATGGGGAATGGTAAACATGGGCATGGCATTATGCGCAAATGTCGCCCCTGGCCTTATGAAGAGCTGGCTCATATTCCATTTATCATCAAAGGGCCTGGTATTCCTCATGGCAAGCGAGTGAAGTCGTTTATCCAGTCTGTTGATGTGGCACCCACCGTTACTGATTGGATGGGAATGGGCGTGCACCATGAAATGCAGGGCAAAAGTCTGCTGCCACTGGCCAAAGGTGAGGTGGAGAAGGTCAGGGATTTTGCCATTGCCGGTTACCACAAATACTCCTGGTCAATCATCACCCACGAGTGGTCATTCATTCACTGGGTCAAGGAGGATGAGAAGAAACTCTCTGAATTCATGTTCAGTATGTATGGAAAAGGTATTCTGCGATCTGCCAAGCATCTGGCAGCCCAGGCCGACCATAAGGAGAACTATCTGCCGAAGAAAAAGAAGAAGAAAAGTAAAGAGCAACTGATGCACGAGAAGGCAGCCACCCTGGACGGTGAAGATCAATGGACCTGTACGCCGGGGAGTGTGGCCCAGGTTCCGGAAAATGATGAGCTGTATGATCGCACAACCGATCCCTTTCAGTTGAAAAATATTGCCACAGATCACCCTGAAAAAGCGGGTGAATTGTTTATGCAGCTAAGAGAGTTCATGGCGGAACTTCAGACGACCTGATGCTGCGATTTTTTATTTTGAAACAAACATCCAGAATCGGGCAATTCTAAATAATGGGGGTAGCCGTTATGAGTATCGAACTGACAGATAGTGATTTTAAGGAAAAACTGGTGGGTCAGGACGGGCTTGTCCTGTTTTATAAGAAGATATGTCCCCACTGTAAGGCTTTGAAGAAGGTTCTGGAAAAATTCACGGCGGCAGTGCCTGATGCATCCGTGATGCAAATCGACAGCGAGGAGAACCCGGCCACCATGGCAGAGATGAATGTATCCAGAATTCCAACGCTGCTGGTGGTTAAAAGTGGTGAGGTGGCTGAGAGAAAAGTCGGGTTGATGAATGTGCGGGATATGATCGCACTTTATGAGGATGCTTAACGCATCACGTTTCAGGGATTTTATCAAACAACAAAAACATGATGTTAAACCGAACATCAAAAGTCAAAAGGAGTTGACATGTTAGCAAATTCGTTTATGCCTCTACTGGTAGGTCTGGGTTGGTTATCTTTTATGTTGCTTGTGGGTGTTGTCCTGCGGGCCAAAGTTCCGTTCTTTCAGAAGTATCTTTTTCCTGCCAGTTTGATTGGCGGAGTGATCGGTTTCATTGTTATTAATGCAGGATGGTGCACGGCAGACTATAATATCTTTACGCTTGTTGCCTTTCATCTGTTTGGAATCGGGTTCATCTCCATTGGCCTGACCGGAACAGACAGTGCAGGTAGTACACCTAAATCCATCCTTAGAGGCAGTCTCTGGCTTGCTTTGATCTATATTTTCTCACTGAGCATACAATCCATCATCGGGGCATCCGTTCTTGGTGGCTTTAACCAGTTCATGAAGCCTATCTACCAGGGGATCGGTTCCCTGGTGGGTGCCGGTTTTGCGCAGGGCCCCGGACAAACAGTGGCCCTGGCAGCGGTCTGGGAAGGGGCCTATAAAATCCCCCATGCTGTTTCCATTGGGCTCTCCTTCGCCGCATTCGGCTTTATTGTCGCGGCACTGGTCGGTGTTCCCCTGGCAAATTGGGGAGTTCGCAAGGGATTGACGGCCTATGCACCCAAAGATCTTTCCAGAGAGTTTAAGGTAGGGCTTTTTAATCCGGGTCAGGGTACCCCGGTTGGCACACAGACCACTCATCCCGCCAACGTTGACACATTCGCTTTTCAGTTGGCACTTGTATTTTTCATCTATTTTTTGACATACCTTGAGTGCAATCTTCTATTGGCTGTTTTTCCCAAGGTTCTGCAGGCAATGACCCATGGGTTCGCCTTCTTCTATGGCATGGTCAACGCGATGATTATTCGGGCTATCATGCGCAAGTTGAAAGTAGACCACCTGATTGACAACAGCGTCCAGCGTAGAATCACTGGTTCAACAGTCGATTTCATGATTGTGGCAACCATGATGGCCGTGCAGATGACAGTTATCTGGGCCTATATCATTCCCATTCTGACCATCGTAGTTGCTGTCTCTGTTGTTACGTTCTTTTATGTGCTCTATTTCAGTCGGAGATCGGGTTTTGAAAAGTACAGTTTTGAGAGAGCCCTGGCCATCTTCGGGAATGTGACCGGTACCGTTGCTAGTGGGCTACTTCTGCTCAGAATTGTCGATCCTGACTTTGAGTCTCCGGTTGCCACAGAAATGGGCGTTTGTGGTATGCTTGCCCTTATTTTCGGCTTGCATATCGCATTTGTCGCCTACCCGCAGCCTGCGATCGGAATGCAGAAATGGTATATTGTGGTTGGAGCGACTGCTGTTGTGATGCTGGTTCTGATAAAGGTTTTCGGATTCTGGAAAAAGAAGGCCTGGTAGGTTTTATCTTTTCTGCAGGTGGGAGAATTCAGGTCCTTGGATGAAGCCACTCCTGCAGAATTCAAAGGGCGCTGATCTGCATGGGGCGCCCAGGTTATGATAACTCTTCACATTTAAAGCAGGATAATAACAGGATGAATGGAAAAGAATTAGTCAAGGCGGCGATAAGACTGGAAGAGACCGAACGCGCGCCGTGGGTTCCGTTCGTGGGTTGTCATGGTGGGTACCTGCTGGAGGTCAATGCAGAGGAGTATCTGAAATCCGAAGCGCATATGATCAAAGGGGCCGAGGCTGCCATTGACCGATACAACCCGGATGGACTTCCGGTCTGTTTTGATCTGCAGATTGAGGCTGAGATCCTGGGGTGTGACCTTTTGTGGGGAGCGGAAAATCCCCCAGCGGTGAGTTCCCACCCACTGCAGAATGGGAAGTCCATTTCGGATCTGCACATCCCGCAGAAAACAGAGGGCCGCTTGCCGTTAATCCTGTCCGCTACAAGGGTACTCCGAGAGAAATATCCGGATCTTGCCCTTTACGGACTGATTACCGGCCCATTCACACTGGCACTACATCTCTTCGGCACAGACATCTTTATGAAAATGTATAAGGATGCCTCCTTTGTCAAAGAGCTGTTTGACTTCTGTTGCCAAGTGTCCGTGGCCGTGTCTGATTACTATATTGAAGCGGGTTGCGACGTGATAGCTGTCGTTGATCCCATGACCAGCCAGATTGGCCCGGATCACTTCAGGCAGTTTGTGTTGGAGCCGTCAAAGCGGTTGTTCAGCCACATCAGGGATAACAATGCGCTTAGCTCATTTTTTGTCTGCGGTCATGCCCAGCAGAATATTGAAGTGATGTGCGATTGTGGTCCGGACAATGTGTCGGTGGATGAGAACATACCCCTCGATTTCGTCCGGGATATCTGTCTGTCCAGGGGCATCAGTTTTGGTGGCAATATGCAGCTAACCATCATCTTGCTGCTGGGGGATAAAAATGATGCCATGCGCAACGCCCAGGAGTGCCTGGAAGTCGGAGGGAACAAGGGGTTTATTCTTGCCCCGGGCTGTGACCTCCCCTACTCGACACCGCCAGAAAATCTTGAGGCCGTCACTGAATTTCTCCATAGCCCCTACCAGCAGGAGATCATCAAAACCCTGCAGGGCCACGAAAAATCAGAGGATATGCTCGATATGTCCGACTACGGAAAGTCGGAAAAGGTCATTATTGATATCATTACCCTCGATTCAGAGTCCTGTGCCCCTTGCCAGTATATGGTGGAATCTGTCAAAAAAATCGCACCACAGTTCAACAATATTGTTGAATGGCGGGAACACAAAATCAAGCATCGGGAGTCACTGCAGTTCATGACCTCACTGATGGTGAAGAATATCCCCACCATCTGTATTGATGGTAAGATTACCTTCGTCTCCCGAATACCGCCCGGAGATGAACTGATTGCGGCTATTCAAAAACGGATACTGGAAAAGTTAAGCCATAAGATCAGCGCAAAAAAAGGGTCTGTGGTGATTCTGGGTAAGGATGAAGCGGAGTGTGATCAGTTCAGGCCTCTTGTTGAACAGGCGCTGCAGGAACTGGGGGCTGATATTTCAATCAGCACGGTAACAGATCAAGCCGAAATCCTGAGCTACGGAATTACGTCGACGCCTGCGCTGGTGACAGCCAAATTCAAGGTCAAGGCAGAAGGGGGCTCGCCAACTGTTTCTGTGATCAAGGAATGGGTCAAGGAGCTTCAGTGACCGTAGCTATTCAGCTAATGTTGTGAACTTAAGCAGTATATGCCCCCTTCTTAGGGGACTTGAAAAGCGACATAATTTTTTAAGCTTACATTTAATCAGAGGTACCTTTTATGACATCCATGAGTCCTGTTGAAAGAGTGTTGCGTACAATGGAAGGAAAACCTGTAGACCGGGTTCCCGTTTTCAGTGCCCAGCTGGAGGCCCGGCAGGCTAACGAGGTCCTTGGAAAAGCGCCGTCGGCCACAACCGGGCAGTTTCATGCCCCCTGGATCAACTCTATTGAAAGGGAAGGACACCCCCCGGTCGAACCTGATTTTATCCGGCAAAGTCTGGCTGAGACATTGAATCATAGAAACCAGGCTCAGGTGGAAATGGGATTTGACGGGATGTGGGTCTATTATGATGATACCTGGCAAACCCCCGACGCCAATACACTGGCCCTAACATCAGGGGCCTTGTGCTCCATTATTCCAGATGGGCATGGCAACATGACCTACATGTACCGGGAACCCGGGATCAAAAGTCTGGAGGAATTTGATGCCTGGCCCTACTGGCCCGACCCTGACGACGTGGCACATCGTGCCTATGAGTATTATAAGATGTTCATGAAAAAAAATGGAGAGAAGGCCTGCATATTCGGGTACGGTTTTTTTGGTGGCCTGTTTGAATCCATGAACTGGACGTTCGGTATCGAAAAGGTACCACTCTGGATCAAGAAAAATCCTGCCTATGTCAAGCGGTTCCTGGATCTGTTGGAGGAGGTTTCCATTAAAACGCACACGGCGATCCTGGAGGCCGGTGCTCCGGGGGTATTTCAAACTGATGACTTTGCCTATAAAACCGGTCCTTTTATGCGACCCGCCATGATTGACGAGATTTTTGGGGAGCGTTATCGCCGGATTATCAAAAATGTTCATGACCGCGGTGGTAAGTATATTATGCACTCCTGTGGAGACAACACCCTGTTGTTCGACTATTTTATCGATTGGGGTGCAGATGGGGCGCATGCCTATGAAAACACCTCCAATGTTGACATCTTCAAAGAGAAAGAGATTCATGGTGATAAGCTGACCATCGTGGGTGGTATTGGAATTGACTACCTGCTGTCTGAACGATCCAAAGATGAGGAGATTGTTGAAAAGGTCAAAGAGCTGATTGCAAAACTGGGCCCCGGAGGACGATTCCTTCTCAGCCCTGTCCATAGCGAAGATTCGGTCCCTTCCGCCAAACTGAAGGTGATGATTGATGCTGTTAAAGAATACGGTGCATATCCCATAAAATAACATCGGGGAATTGCCACTTTTTTAGAACTTGAATCGGAGATACTTAACAATGAGCGAGAACCTATTTTCCGCCATGTCGGAACAACTGCTGGCATTTGACGAAGATGAACTGCTGAAGGTCATAGAAAAAGCCCTCTCGCAAGGCGTAACACCTGCAGATATGATCGCGTATGGCCTCGGGCCCGCCCTGGAAACCATTGGAACTAAATTTGAAGCGGGTGAGTTCTTCCTGCCGGAACTGGTTTTCAGCGGGCAGATCATGAAGAATGTACTGGAAAAAATTAGACCTCATATGGTCTCGGAGGATGGAAATTCATCAGGCCGGGTCATCATGGGAACTGTTGAAGGGGATATTCACCATATCGGGAAAAATATTTTTATTTCTGTGCTGGAAGGTGATGGATATGAAGTACACGATCTTGGCGAAGACACTGCACCGGCTATTTTCCTGGAAAAAGCAAAGGAGTTGAATCCGGATGTGATCGGCATGTCCTCCCTGGTCTCAGTAGGTGTTTCGAAAATGGCGGAAACCATCGCTCTGCTGAAGGACAACGGTATCAAGGCTGATATTATTATCGGTGGTGCGGCAGTGACAGAAACAAATGCAGCGCTGGTTGGTGCAGACGCTTATGCTTTTGATGCTTGGCAGGGACTCCGAATTGTTCGGGAAATGGTAGCTAAATAAGGAGAAATAATAATGGCGCGTGATTATCAAGCTTGTCATGACAGAATGGCAACCACGATTCTGGGAGGTACGCCGGACAGGGTGCCGCTCTACTTTCTGACATCGGAGGATGTCTCTGCCAGAATAGCCGGCTTGACCATCAGAGAGATGATGGCAACTCCGGAAATACTGGCTGAAAAATCCATCCTGGTGAATGATTATCTGGGTGGCGACGGAATGTCACTTGCAGCAAACCCCTACTGCGGACCCTTTGAGGGGCTGGCCTATGCCAGAGCCAATGGCAAGCCCGAAGCCTTTGTCTGGAAAGACTATACGACTCCCTTTATCAGAGAAGGGGTAATATGCAAGACCGAAGAGGATATCGATAACCTGGTGATTCCGGATCATACAAAAGTGGAGCCCTGGCCAACTATCTTCAAGGCCATGTCCATTGTACACGAAAAAACAGGAATGGGTGCCGGAAACGCAGCCCCCAGCTTAACCTGGTCCAGCGTACAGATGCTGAGAGGCAGTCAGGCTTACCTGGATGTGATTCAGAATCCCGAACTGCTATTGAAACTCTGTGAAAAGATTTATGAGTCCCAGTGGGACTATTATCAAGCCTTCTGTAAGATGGTTCAAACACCTTCCCATGTTTTTGAATCCTCCTACGCCTTTAACCAGCATATGTTGAGTTTCGATGATGCCTGGAAGTTTGAAGGACAGTTTATTGCCCGCTTTGCCAAGGCCACCGGCCTCCCCATGATTATTCATAATTGTGGTTTCAAGCCTTATCACATAGAGATGATCGAAAAACTGCAAGAGGAAGGGGTCTACATTCTTGCTGTCAACGCCAGCCATCCACTGGACCTCGACTGGTGGGTCAAGTTCAGGGAGAAATTCCCTGAGATCACCATCATGGGAGGGCTTCATGTCAATGCCGAGATGGAAAACGGGACTGAAAAAGATGTTGAAAACCGGGTGAAAGAGGTGATTCAAAAGCTGGGCGGGGATGGCAGGCTCATTATCACCCCAACCTGCTGCATGCCGTGGCGGGTTCCATTGAGTAACATCAAAGCCGTTCGGGAGGCTGTTGAGAAGTATGGTACCTACCCCATTAACATTACGTAACAGGCAGGTATGCGAACAGTGATTGTTACCGGTTTTCTGGGTTCCGGCAAAACGACCCTGCTGCTGCAGTTGATGCGGCACCTGACCTCACGGCAGCAGAAATTTGCCGTGATTATTAACGAGGTCGGGGATGTCGGAATCGATAATCAGATGCTGAAGCAGGTGGGGGCCAATGTATGGGAAGTGCTGGGCGGCTGCATCTGCTGCACAGCGGTTCCAGGGTTCGAAAGAGCATTGGATGAAGCGGTTATTGGCTACAGCCCGGACTATATTCTTGTTGAACCCAGTGGGATCGCCAGGCCGGAGGACATCATTGCCATCTTTGACAGGCGAACAAAGGATCAGTCAGACACCTTCAAAAGCATTGCCCTTGTTGACGGTGATCGCATAGACCTGTTGAAGAAAGCGGTCTATCCACTGCTCTCATCCGGAATAGAGGTTTCAGGGACTATTCTGATCACAAAAACAGATGTGGCATCGCCTGATAAAATCAAGGAGGCCGAAGATCTGGTCAAAGAGATCAATCCGAAGGCGGACTTGATCAACGTGACGTTGACAACCGATCTGGAAGACTCATTGCTTGAAGGTCTGCTATGACATCCGATTACTTTAATTCCCTTGCGGTTGAACTGGAGATCCGAGTTATCAATCGGGACCCTGAGACCATTGTAATTGAATTTTTTGATGCAGTCGCCCAAGCCATTGTTGCTTTCCAGCCTGAGTTTCTGGGTCATTTAAAAGGCTTCTGCAAAGGGCAGGAAGGTGACCATCTTCAAATTAGCTATGTTTCGGCTCGAACTGGGGTTCAAGTCAACGGGCAATGGCATCACCCATCGGATTCTGTATTGTTGACACTGAACATAAATGTTCTGGGAATAGAAGAAACCCGAATTAAAACCATCCTGAATGAGGTGTTGTCCAGGGATGATTTTCAAGGAATTTCATATAGCAGCGGGCTGACTCCGCTGTAGACCCTTATTCTGTATACAGTTTTAATCATAAACCACCGACTCACCAAACGGAGACGTATTATGAAAGAGTGTCTGATTGACGTACAAAATGCTGTCATAAACATGGATGATGATATCATTCTGGATCTGGTCAATAAATGCCTGGACGAGGGACTGACACCGATTGAAATCATCGAAGACGGCTTGAGCAAGGGTCTTGATGGTGTTGGCCAGAGATTTGATGACGGCGAATATTTCCTGGCGGAACTGATCATGGCCGGAGAAGTGGTCACGGTGGCCACCGATTATCTGCAGACAAAAATGGCGCCCGGGGAGTCCGGTAAAAAAGGCAAGGTGATCATTGCCACTGTCAAGGGTGATATTCACGAGATCGGAAAAAATATCCTGGGGATGATTCTGAAAGCCTCCGGCTATGAAGTGGTGGATCTGGGTGCTGACGTCTCTGCAGAAACCATTCTCGAAACCATGAAGGAACAGGATATCCAGCTGGTTGGTCTTTCCGTTCTACTGACTACGATGGTGCCAAGCATCAAGGAAGTCGTTGACGCACTGACTGCGGCTGGTATTAGAGAAAAAACAAGGATTGCCATCGGTGGCGCTTGCTGCTCCTCACGGCTGGCAGAAGAGATGAAGGTGGATGCCTTTGGTGAATCTGCAGTTGCAGCTGTGACGATCTTTGACGGCTTCAGAGAGTCGTTGGCCGCATCCTGATCGGAAAAACACGTAACCCGTTTCCTGAAAAAAACAATGACCGAAAAGACCCATATCCTTGCCATTGATAACGGTACCCAGAGTGTTCGCGCTCTCCTCTTCGATCTGAAGGGTAATCTTGAGACAAAGGTTCAGATCAAGCTGGAACCCTATTTTTCAGAACATCCAGGCTGGGCTGAGCAACACGCCGAGGTGTTCTGGGATGCACTTTGCGAGGCTTGCCAGGCATTATGGGAAAAGAGCAGTGTTTCCAAGGATGCTGTCGCGGGTGTGGCGGTCACTACCCAGCGTGGTTGTGTGATTAACCTGGACAAGGATGGAAATCCCCTGCGTCCGATGATCAGCTGGCTTGATCAACGACGGGCAGACTCGATCGAACCCATCGGTGGTGAAATGGGTGAGTTTTTCGAGGCTATCGGTGCAACAGATACTATTCGGGATGTACAGGTGGAATCGGAAGCCAATTGGATTGCCTTAAACCAGCCGGAGATCTGGGAGAAAACAGATAAATATCTGCTCCTGTCCGGTTATCACACCTATAAACTGACCGGTGAGTTTAAGGACTCGGTAGGCGCCCAGGTCGGGTTTATTCCCTTTGACTACCGGAATCTGGACTGGTGTGAGAACTCAGAGTGGCAATGGCAGATTGCCCCCATTACCAGGGAGATGTTGCCTGACTTGATTCCTCCGGGGGGTAGACTTGGAAGTATCACAGCCGAGGCTGCCGCTGCGACAGGTATCCCTGAAGGATTACCCCTGATCGCTGCAGGGACAGATAAAGGCTGTGAAATATTGGGCGCTGGCTGTATGGATAAAAATGTCGGCTGCTTAAGCTACGGTACAACCGCCACCATCAATATCCTGACGGCTGACTACCTGGAGTCCAGTCCGATGATGCCGCCATGGCCGGCACCCATACCGGCGGCTTACAATATCGAAGAGATGATTTATCGCGGATATTGGATGGTCGACTGGTTTAAGAAACAGTTTGCTCTGCGCGAACAGCAAATTGCCGATAAACAGGGCATTGAACCCGAAACGCTTTTTGACGATCTGGTCAATGAGGTTCCACCCGGATCCATGGGGTTGATGCTTCAACCTTACTGGACGCCCGGTCGAAATATGCCGGAAGCAAAAGGGGCCATCATAGGATTTGGCGATGTTCATACCCGTACCCATATCTATCGCGCCATACTGGAAGGACTGGCTTATGGGCTGCGCGAAGGAATGGAGCGGATCGAAAAGGCGAGCCAGGTGACTATTGAAAAACTGATTGTTGCCGGCGGTGGTTCCCAGAGTGATGCCGCCATGCAGCTGACCGCTGATATCTTCGGGCTTCCGGCCGCCAGACCCCATGTTTACGAAACCTCCGGTCTGGGTGCTGCCATTGACGCCGCAGTCGGCCTGTCTCTCTTTCCCGATTTTGAATCAGCCATCAAAGAAATGACACACACGGCAGCCGTTTTTCAACCCAACCCTGAAAACCGTGAGATCTACGACAACCTCTACCATCGGGTCTATCTGAAAATGTATTCGCAGCTGCAGCCTCTGTATCAGGAGATACAGGATATAACAGGCTACCCGGCTAAAAACTGACTCGTCTCGACTATAAATAGACCTATCACCACTATGAATCCCCCCTTGAGGGGGGGGAAGGGGGGTGTTGAGAATTGTGATGTCTTCCAAAGCTGGATAACATCCCCCTATCCCCCTTCAAAGGGGGAATTAATGTCACTAAGTTTTAATATTCACTTGATAGCTCCCTTGAAGGGTAAAATAAGGACAAATTGAAAACGAAATCGACAACCCTGAACCTGACAGATCGAGAGAAGAGTTTTTCCGATCTGGGGGCAGAAACATTTGATGTATTGATTATCGGCGCAGGTATTACTGGATGTGGAATAGCCAGAGACGCAGCCATGCGTGGTTTACGGACCGCGCTGGTGGATGCGGCTGATATCGCTTCAGGGACATCCAGCCGCTCCTCAAAGTTGATCCACGGAGGTCTGCGATACCTGGCACAAGGTCAGGTAAATGTCGTGCGGGAAGCCGCCAACGAACGTCGTATACTGAGATTTCTGGCCCCGCACCTGTCACAAACCACTTTGATGGTCATTCCGGCACGCTCCAAGAAAGCGATCACCGGATTGCGGGCGGCGATGTGGACCTACGAAAAACTGGGCAAGGTTGACAAGGATGAACGGCACGAAATCTGGGAGTTGCAAGATCTGGAAAGAGAGGAATCAGCTGTTAAATTGGAAAAATACCTGGGGGCTATTGTTTACCCTGAGTATCTCACCGATGACACACGACTGACACTTGCCAATGCGAGAAGTGCCGCAGGCCATGGCGCACTGGTGGTTACGTACGCTGCAGTAGAACACCTCACGTTTAAAGACGGGGCCGTGACCGGGGCGCAGATCACCAGTACCTTGCCGGGAGACAAACGTGAAGTGACCGTTAAGGCCCGCGTTGTCGTGAATGCTGCCGGACCGTGGGTCGATATTGTGCGCAAGATGGAAGATCAAAATGCCGCTAAGAAGCTGCAACTGACAAAAGGTATCCACCTGGTTTTTGACAAGAGCCGTCTGCCCGTCCACCGTACCATCATCTGGAACACCCCGGATGGCAGAAGCCTGTTTGCTGTGCCGCGTGGGGAATTTGTCTATATCGGCACCACAGATACCTTTTACCCGGAACCGGAATATCGCCCGGAAATCAGTAAAGAGGACATCCGTTACCTGATCGATTCGGCGAACCATATCTTCAATGTTGAACCCCTCACCACTAAGGATGTGGTTTCTCTATGGGGCGGAATTCGCCCGCTTCTGGGAGCTGAAGGGAAATCGCCGTCGGAGATATCACGCCGTGATGAGGTTATGAAAGGTCCTGGCGGTGTGGTGGCTATTGCAGGTGGGAAACTGACCAGTTATCGGTCTATGGCGTCTCGCCTGGTGGATCTTTGCGAAGAAAAACTGGACCGTAAGCCGGCCCCGGCCTCGACAGAGAGTCAACCCCTGCCGGGGGGAGATTTCACTGGACCCTTGACAGACCTGATCTCACAACTGGAACAGCAGGGGTTGTCTACCATAGAGGCGGAACGCACAGCCAGACTCTATGGTAGTGAAGCACCTGACCTGGCTTCCAATGGCAGTGGTCCGGCAGCTGAAGCGGCTTTTGCTGTCACCCATGAGGGGGCATTGACCCTGGAAGACTATTGGGTCCGCCGAAGTTCACGCGCCTGTTTTGATCGAAACGGAGGCATGGAGGCCCTTGAACCGGCTGCGACAGTTATGGCCGAACTGCTGGGCTGGACAGATGAAGAGCTCAATCGCCAGATAGATATTTGCAGGCAGCAACGAGATGAAGATATGCAGTTACTGAATTAAGGGTCGGCTAAATGATTACTTCACATTCTGTTTGTAAAATGTCCGGCTTTTGGGACTTTTGCACACAGATTAAGGGAAGTTATCATTTAACGATCCCTAAATACCCCTACCATTTTTAAGAAAATGAGATCAGATACAAGGTGACCACTATGAGTAAACCGATTATTGACCTGCTGCGAAAGGCAGTAGGCAGTGAAAAAATCAGTACTGAGGAGCATGTGTTGCAGGAACGCAGGCATGATTACTCCTATATCAGTCAGCTCGACGACTTTCAGGGCCGGCCGGCCCCAGAGGCGGCCTGTGTCGCCATACCCGCAAATACGGCTGATGTGGTCGCGATTGTGAACACCTGCCGTGAGAACAACGTTGCTTTGATTCCTTTTGGTCTGGGATCCGGGGTTGTTGCCGGTGTCATTGCTCACCCGGATGCAGTGATGTTGGACATGAGTGGTATGAAGCGCATTCGTAAAATTGATACCCATAATCTACTGGCAACATTTGACGCGGGGGTCAGGGGCTCTGACGCGGAAGCGGCCCTGGTAAAGCAGGGACTGATGCTGGGACACTATCCCCAATCGATTGAGGTCAGTTCTGTCGGCGGCTGGGTGGCGACACGCGCCAGCGGCCAGTTTTCCAGCGCTTACGGCAGCATCGAGAATATAGTGATGGCTTTGGAAGTCGTGCTGCCCAACGGAGAGGTGCTGGAAACCAGAATGACACCCAGAGCGGCGGCCGGTCCCAACCTCAACGAGCTATTTCTTGGCAGTGAGGGGACCCTGGGAATTGTCACCGCTGTTACCTTTTCCGTCCGCTGGCAGGCTGAAAAAAGAGAGTACACCGCCTTTTATGCCCCGGATATGGCAAAGGGGTTTGAACTGCAACGCAACATCATACAGCATGGATGGGAGCCGCCCGTCATGCGTCAATACGACGCCACAGAGATTAAACGTCTCTTCCCGGACCAGTTCCGAGGAAAAGACAGCCTGCTGATCATGGTTCATGAAGGACCTGCCGGTAAAGTTGCCGCAGAGATCAAGGAGATTCTGGAGATTGCTGAGGACATTGGATGTGACCCGGCTCCTGTCGAGGCTGTCGAAAAATGGTTTGTGGATCGTAACCATGTCTCCACTTTTGAAAAATATCTGAAGCAGGGTGTTGTGGTCGACACCATAGAAATTGCTGCGGTGTGGGATAAAATTTTCGGCATTTACGAATCGGCCCTGGCCTCCCTGAATGAAGTGGAGAATATTGTGGTCGCGTCGGCTCACAGCTCTCACTGCTACCGGTCGGGGTTAAACCTCTATTTTACCTTTGCGGTTCTTCCTTCGGACTCGGCACAAATGGCAGATGTTTACAAGGATTGCTGGCGACGCGTGATTGAGGCCACACATAAGGGTGGTGGTGGTATCTCTCACCACCATGGAATCGGACGGATCCGACGTGACTGGATGCCCGCAGAGGTGGGAGAGACTGGTGTCAAATTGCTTAAAACACTGAAAGCGGCTCTCGATCCACAGGGAATCATGAATCCGGGTGTGCTGATCAAATAACAAGCCGTCACCCTGACCCCGAATGCGCGAGCCTTGCAGCGCTGAACCGAGGTCTGGAAACATTATCAATAGGAGAACGTATGGGTTACTGGTTTGAAGATCCCGCCATCAAAGGGTTGCTTCCTCTCGCCACGGCAGAGGGAATCAGGGGGCTTTCCGGAGCGTTTAACACGCCAACCATTCTGATGGGAACGAATGTGTTTCCAACAGGTTCCGGTTTAGGGTCATCCACAGCTGATAAACTGGCAAACAGGTGTCGTGGGAAGCGGGTGTTTATCATTACCGATGAATTTGCCAACAAGTTTGCCACTACCGTTGAAAAATATATGGCCACGGGTGGGTTTACCACAGAGGTATGGGCCAAGGTTGAACCTGAAGCGCCCCTGGATAACGTCAGGGTTTGTGCCGAAGCAGTAACAGCATATGCGCCTGATTTGATTATGGCGGTGGGTGGTGGATCCGTGATTGATGCGGCCAAAGGCGCCTGGATCATGTACGAGAGACCAGACCTGATCGACCTGATGAACTATAATCCCCTCGCGCCCTTGAATCTGCGGCAGAAAGCGATATTTGCTGCCGTGCCCACCACCGCCGGAACCGGCTCTGAATGCACAGGTGCTGCTGTCCTGCATGACCATGAATTTGACAGAAAAATACCGATCTCCAGTGGGGAACTGGTCCCCGATTTTGCCATCCTGAACCCTGATTTCACCATGTCCATGCCGCCAAAATTGACGGTTGGAACAGGGCTGGATGTGTTGGCCCATGCCATTGATTCGATCCTTGCGGTAGGCGCCACTGACATGACGGATGGCATGGGGCTGGGGGCGATCAACTATGTCTTTCAGTACTTGCCGCGGGCCTTTGCAAACGGACAGGACCGCGAAGCCAGGCTTCGCATGCTGATGGGCGCCAGTATGGCCGGCATCTCCTTTGGACACGCCGGGGCCGCCTTAACCCATAGTTTTGGACACACCCTGGGCTCGATTTTTAACATTCATCACGGGCTGGCTGTGGGTATTTTCATTCCCTATTGTCTCCAGTTTTACAACCGCACCACAGATCGGCACACCAAAATTGCCAAGGCCCTGGACATTCAAGGTCAAACCCCTGATGAAAGTCTGGCCAATGTTATCAGCAAGGTCAGAGAACTTTTCAAGGCGTTGGATGTTCCCTTGAATCTCAAGGATCTGGGGGTGTCAGAAGAGGCCATGCACGCGGATATGGAACGGATGATCCTGTATACCCTCGAAGACATTGACACCATCTTCAGCCCTCGACCGATATCGGCCAAACAGTGTGAAAAAATGTGGGACTATGCTTATCACGGTAAAGACATTGACTTTTAAGGGAGATGAATAATGAATGGATATCATGGCCGAATATTGGAAGTGGACTTGAATACACAAACCACTTCAGATCTGCCGATTTCCGAGGCCTTCTGTAAGAAGTTCCTCGGCGGGGCTACCATGGCGGCAGCCTTATTGTATGACCGTCTCCATCCAGGGATGGATCCGCTAAGCCCTGAAAGCCCCCTGGTTTTTATGGTGGGTCCTTTTACAGGTTCTGCTGTGCCAATGGTTAGCCGGTATGCCGTCTGCGGATTGTCTCCACAGACCGGATACTGGGGAGAAGCCACCAGCGGGGGGTCTTTTCCGTTTCGGCTCAAGGACACAGGATACGATGGCATCCTGTTCACCGGAAAAGCTGAACAGCCGGTCTATCTGCTGGTGAACGACGGCAAGGTTGAGTTCAGGGATGCCGGGAGCATATGGGGCAAGGACAGTTACGAAACCCAGGAACTGATCAAAAACGAACTGGGTGAAAAGGGACTGAGTGTGGCATGCATTGGCGGGGCCGGCGAAAAACAGCTCGTTTATGCGGGGATCATGAATGACGAAGGGCGAACAGCGGGCCGGACCGGCATGGGCGCGTTGATGGGGTCCAAAAATTTGAAAGCAGTGGTGGTTGGCGGAAACCAGAAGGTGGATACCGCTGACAAACCAAAACTGCGGGAGCTTGCCAAAGAAGCGGTGAAGGCCATCAAGGGTGGAATGACCTCCCTGGCGTTCCGGGAGTATGGTACCCTGTTCTATTCGGATATGGGCATGACCCTGGGCGATACACCGGCACAGTATTTTACAAAGAATGTCTTTGAAGCAAAGAAGGTTACCGGGGCAGCCCTGCGCCGGAACTATGCGGTGACCAATTATGCCTGTAAAGGCTGCCCGACAGCTTGTGGGCGTGTGATCAACGGATTCTCCAAAGAGACCCCCCAGGTTGATGGACCGGAATATGAAACCGCCATCGGCTTTGGCCCCCTCTGTATGAATCATGACTGGGACACCATCATCCGGGCTAACCATCTGTGCAATGTCCATGGCATCGATACCATCTCGGCAAGTGTTTCAATAGCCTATGCCTTTTACCTCTATGAACAGGGGGTTTTGACCCGGGAACAGGTTGGCATGGAGCTGATTTGGGGAGATGGAGAAGCCATTGTGAAGCTGGTGGAGATGATTGTCAGCCAGGATGGGATAGGTGTATTGCTTTCCAAAGGGACTCTGCAAATGGCCCGGGAACTGGGACGTGATGAAGGCGAGGCGGCACAGGTAAAAGGACTCGAAATGCCAATGCACGAAGGGCGGGCTTTTCAAGGTCTGGCGGTCTCATATGCAACCAGTCCCCGAGGGGCCTGCCATTTAAAAGGGGATTACTATAATGTGGAGTTGGGGGCGATGGTCCCGGAGCTGGGTATTCTGCCGGGTGATCGGTTTTCTCCGAAGAACAAAGGGGTTTATGCAGCAAAGTACCAGAGCCTGAAGGACCTTTATGACGCTCTGACCATGTGTAAGTTCTCACCGGTCTCTGTCACCCAGATCTGCGAGATGATCAACGCCATCACCGGTTGGGACTATGATTCAGCCCAGTTGCTGGCGGCCGGAGATCGATCGATGAGTATCAAGCGGGCGATCAGCAACAAATTTGGTGTGACCCGTGCTCATGACTGTCTGCCGGATATCTGCATGAAGCCCCAGGAAGAGGGAGCATCGGCAGGTGTGGAAGTTGGTATGGATCTTATGCTGGAAGATTACTACGGGTATCGGGGTTGGGATTTGCAAACCGGAAAGCCGACCCGGGAGAAACTGCTGGAACTAGGCCTCGACACCGTCGCTGCTGATTTATACGCATAACTGACAGGGACTGATACAGCACCTGTTGAATTGAAAGGGGTAATATATGGGACGACCAAAAACATCAAAGGTTATGACAGCTGCGGAAGCGGTTGAGCAGTTTGTGCATGACGGCGACACACTGGTTGTTGGCAACTATACAGAGGCCTCACCACTGGCCTTGATTTTTGAAGTGCTGCGGCAGAAGAAAAAGGGTATGACACTCTACAGCCAGTCCGGAAACATGGACGCCGAAATCCTGGTGGGCGGTGGCTGTATCGACCGGATGGTCTCAGCCTTTGTCCACAAATGGGGCGGAAGGGTTGGCGGCAGTATGATCAGCCGGTATCAGGAGGCAGGGAAGCTGGAGGTTGAGGACTATACCAACTTTACCTACAATGCGATGCTGGCAGCCGGAGCTGGGGGTTTCACATACCAGCAGGTCCTGCCATCCATTATGGATACGGATGTGTTCCACCAGCGCGGGTTTATGGGTGACAAAAAATTCGGGGTGCTGACCTGCCCGTTTACCGGGCAAAAGACACCGGTGGTGCCCGCCGCCAACCCTGATATCTGCCTGGTACATGTCCAGCGAGCAGACAAATATGGAAACGCCCAGCACTGGGGCGGACTCGGTTCAACGGTTCACGCCTGTCTGGCCAGCACCCGTATTATCGTGAGCTGTGAAGAGATTGTGGATCACGAGATAGTTCGCTCCAGTCCTCACCACACCATCGTGCCGGACTTCAGGGTCGATGCAGTGGTTGAGGAACCCTGGGGTGCTCATCCCATGGAACTGCCTGGATACTACAGCACAGATATGAATATGCTGGGATTTTTCAGCCATTTCAACTCGATCGAAGGTGGTATGGCCGAGTGGTTGGATGAGTGGGCCTATAACCTCCCTGACCGGACGTCCTACATTCAGCGTTATATTGAAACCTTCGGAAACCAGATTCTACAAGGCTGTAAGGCCAGACCTTATTACTCTGCTCCCACCAACTACGGCATCGGGACCCGATCCCTGTGGAACGCGGAAGGTAAAAACCCCGGGATGAATATTGATTTTGAGGCCCACGAAAAACTAATCCTCGAAAAAGGAGACCTGGTCCATGACTAAGCCATACACCAGACAAGAGCTGGTTATTATTGCTGTAGCACGCCAGATTGAAGACGGGGACAACTGCCTGCTGGGGATCGGCCTGCCGACCATCGCCGGGGCCATTGCCAAGCACAATCACGCTCCGGGTGCACGGTTGATGATGGAGTCCGGCATTGTTGATTTTGATCCCCTTGTTCCCCCCATGCACATTGCCGATGCATGCTGTACCGAGGGATATGCCTGTGCCATCGACCTGTTCAGCATGTTTACAACGGTAACCCACCGCGGTTTCCTGGACAAGGCGGTTCTGGGAGTTGCCCAGATTGATCGATTCGGAAACCTGAACTCCTCCTACCGGACATCGGAGAGCGGTAAGCCGAAACGAATAACGGGTGCCGGCGGGGCCCCGGAGTTTATCTCGTATGCAAAGGAAACCATTCTGACCCTGAAGAGTGGTGAATTTATGGAAAAGCTTCCCTACATCAGCTCTCCTGGCTACCTGGGTGGTGGAAGTGAGCGCGAGGATAGGGGTTACTATCAGAAAGGATCAGGACCCAGCATTTTGATCACACCGGAGGCCATGTTCAAATTTGATCCGGATACCCGTGAGATGTACCTGCACGCCCTGGCTCCCGGCGTTACCATTGAAAAAGTACAGTCCCGGATCCCCTGGGACCTGAAAGCAGCTGAACAACTGGAAGCGTTCCCGATACCAACAGATGAGGAGCTGACATTCCTCCGGCGATTTTCACCCCGCAGCAGTTTTTCAACAGCGGTTGCGGGGGAAAGGATTGTTGAAGCTGCGATGGAAAGGTTTGCCGAGAGGCAGGCGTTCTTTGACCGATGTCGACAGACAAAACCGGACCCTGCCGGTTAATGCCTTCATGTTTCTAGGACTCTGTAAAATCAGGAGGTAACAACAGTTTTATCAGCATGTTCAAACAGGTAATCCATGACTTGCCGCATCATCAGGTCATCTTTGATGATGCGGACCAGGCCGGATTGTTGAGCATCCAGCATGAATTGATTGACATCGGTTTCAGCGGCTTCCGCTTGGCGGGAGTATTCATTCTCAAGATCCTGTGGGTCGAGTTTCATCTGTTCCTTTTTGGCAACAGCCAGTAGAAAAATCTGTCGCCGGGCCGCCGTTTCTGCTTCCGGAAGAAATTGTGGTCTTTGTTCAATTAGTAGACCGGATATTTCAGTAGTGGTCATTCCACGTTCCTGCATTGCCATGGTAAAATTGCCGATTATATCTTCCAGGCAGCGATCGATATAGGTCGGTGCCTGGGGCACATCTGTTTTCTTAATAAGGTCGTCCAGCAGCTTGCGGCGTGCATCCTGCTGGTAAAGATTAGACAGACGATGATAATGACGTTTCCTGATAGTTTCTCTCAATTCAATCACCGTATCCACCTGGGCAATTTTTTGGGCCAGGGCTGTGTCGATATCCGGCAGGATTTTGCGGTTCAGTCCCTTCAGTGTCACGTGGGTCTCTATCTCCTTGCCTGCCAGTACAGGGTTGGGAAACTCAGAAGGATAGGCAACCCCACCCGTGCCGGATTCTCCGACTTTCAATGTTTTGAGCAGGTTCTCAAAATCCTCAATGGTGCCGCCGATACCCAGTTCCAGCGCATGGTTCTCGCCGCTCATTCCCATCATCTGCTTGAAATCGCCCAGGGATTCGAAGTCAAAAATGGCGACGTCTCCATCAGCGGCCGGACGATCTTCCTGGATTGGCTCAAGTTTGCTCAACTGCTCCCTCAGCGATTCGATGATCTGGTCAATATCCTCCTCACGGACGGTTGGTTCCCTGACGTCGACTGCAAAACCCTTATAATCCGGGATGTCGAGATCGGGAATCACCTCGGCAACAAAGGAGAAGGTAAAATCGGCTCCTTTTTCGATGGGGGCTTCAGATTGGATCTGAATACGGTTGATGGGAAATATACCATAGAGCTTCTGAGCTTCTTTGATTCTGATGTTGAATATCTGATTAGCTGCAAGGGAGAGAATCTCATCCTCCTTTTCCTGGTCAACCGGATCTTCCGGAGTCATCTCCTTACCGGTTTCATTCTGCTTCTGCTGCATAACGGTATCGATCGCAATATAAACCTCTTCCTTTTGAATATGCACCGTTATCTTCTTTTCAACTGCCGACAAATCTTCGATTGTGTAGCTCATCTGTTTCCATCAAGTAGGTTCAGGCTGAATGTGTTGGGTGTGTAGACAACCGATTCGGCACTGAAGCCTCTCGTACCCGTTGTTAACCCAATTGTGACAAATTTTTGGTAAAAGCGACAGGTGAAACGCCAGCCACAAAGAAAAAACTGCGGTTGGCAGCTTAGAAATTGACGTCTTGATAGCTATGTAAGTAGGGTGTTTTCTTCATGAATATCAAGTTATTTTTGTACGATCCCTAAGTCCTTTTTTCAGATTCAAACGATCAAATGGTGTGTCAACAATAATAAGGAGAATTAAAAATGTCCGAGTTAACAATACCGAATACCCCCGACGAATTGAGTGTAGACTGGTTAAACCAGGCTCTGAAATCAACCGGAACCATCAAACAGTCAAATGTTCTGTCATATACGGCTGAACCGATGGGCACCGGAATGGGATTTCATGGATCCCTCGTGCGAGTGACACCAACCTACGACACACCGGAAGAGGGCGCCCCCGTCACTTTTATTTCAAAGCATGCCGCTACGGCTCCCGAGAATCACTTCGTTGCGTTGACGTTTCAATTTTACGCACGGGAGGTTAGCTACTACCGCTTTGCAGCCAAACAATCTTTGCTCCGATCACCCATACCTTATTACGCTGACATCGATGAGAGCGGTGAGAAATTTGTGATTTTGATGGAGGACTATGGGGATCCCTCTTTTGACCAGATTAAAGGTGCAACAGCAGAAAGCATTTATGCAGCCGTCAAAGAAATTGCAAAATTTCATGCTCAGTTTGCCCCCATGGTGCAGAACAACGAGATGGACTGGTTACAGGATGCTGCAGAACAAGGTTATGCTGACATAACGGCAGCCATTTACGCCGGGAGCCTGGAGCCGGCCCTTGAGAATTTCGGGGAGCATTTCTCCCCAGCCATGCGTGAACTGGCAACGAACATGGCGGATAAGATTGTTCAACTGCTACAAATCCGTGTTGCAGGAGGGGTTACCCTGATTCACGGTGACTACAAGCTGGACAACCTGTTTATTGGAAAACTCCCAGAGCGTGAGGGATTTCCTGAATCCGGACTGGCAGTGGTGGACTGGCAGATGTGCTCCAAGGCTGAATGTGTGGCCGATCTCTCCTATCACTTGTGCAGCCTGGATATTGAAACCAGGCGGCAAGTGGAGACCAAAGCCATAAAGGATTACTACGACACACTCACCGCAGCCGGTGTCCAGGGCTACACCTTCGATACCTTTATGGTCCAGTATAAGCGTGCGCTGCTCTTTTCCCTTGTATATGCCGTGGCTCTGGCAGGAACCTCCGATAAGGGCAACGAGCGGGGAATGGAACTCTGCCACACGCTTCTGGACCGAACCCTGGCCATCATTGAAGATAATAACTGCGCCGAAGTAATGCCGGCCTGATAGTAAGCATCGATCGCTAAGGGTCGGCTCAAAAATTACTTGGCATTCTGTCGGCAAAATGTCTGGTCTTTATGGGACTTTTGCGGCCAGCTTATGCCAAGTTATTTTTGTACGATCCCTAAATTCAACAAACAGACACATTTCCAGGAGAGTGTAATGAAGAATCGAGTGAAGCTAGTATGGCACTTCACCATTGTAGTGTTATTGTTACTCCTGAGCTCGCGTCCTGTTTTGGCAGGACCGAGTGATGAAGTGCGGGTGGCCTATCAATATGAACCGGCTACCGTTAACATGCTTGAGCTTAAGCGATACATCGGGATTCCCATCATCCTGACGATGCATGAACGGTTGCTGGCGAGTGATCCAGTCACCGGAGAGCGGACCATCAAGGACTCCCTCTCCGAGTCAGTCGAGGTATTGGACGGGAAGGATATCAAGTTCAAGCTGAGGAAAAATGCCCGTTTTCACACTGGTGATCCTGTGACAGCTCATGATGTCAAGTTCACTTTTGAGGAAATGGTCAATCCCAAAAACGCCAATGTGGTGGCAGGGCCTCTGGATGAGATTGAAGAGATTGAAGTGGTCGATGACTATACGGTAATTTTTCGACTATATGAACCCTATGCTGCCTGGAAGGAGCTCTTCTGGGTCGGTATCTGTTCAAAAGAGTATTTTAAGAAGGTCGGCTGGAAGAAATTTCGCTCCCATCCCGTGGGAAGCGGTGCATTCAAGTTCGTTGAATGGAAGAAGGGCCAGTACATCCAACTTGAAGCGGTACCGAATCACCCCATTTTCAACGTAGATTTCAAAACCCTTAAACTGATGATTATCCCTGATGAAACCACCCGGCTGGCCATGCTGGAAACAGGAGAGATTGATTTGATGACCGATGTGCTGCCGATCAATGTCCGCCGTCTGAAAAGTCGAAAGGGAATCGTCGTCAAAAAAGAAGCAAAGGCCCCCAGCCTTTTCGCCATTGCTTTCCGGGCGGACACCTATCCCATTTTGAAAGATTCCAATATCGGCAAGGCGATCAATCATGGGATTAATCGCCAGGAAATCATCGACAAGGTGTTCCTCGGAGAGGGATATCCCCTGTATATGAATGCCAGTAAACCCGAACTGGGTTGGGAGCCCACGGTTTATTTCGAATTCAATCCTGAGAAAGCCCGCGCTTTTCTGAAAAAGTCTTCATACAAGCCAGGAACCCCCTTGATATTGAGCTACTCCAGTTCTGTTCCCATGGCCGCTATGATCTCAGCCATCGTCCAGCGCTATCTCAAGAATGTCGGGATCACCGTCAAACTCCAGCAGTTGGAAGCAGGAACACAATTGACCTATGCCATTAACAAGGACCCTCGGGAAGGACACCTGAGCCTGTTTACGTGGCCCGGGGGCAGAGATCCCAGTACGCGCATCCTACTGACCATACCCAGCACAGCCGCGATGTGCCGTTACACCGACCGGCCAAAGCAGAAGGAGCTGGATCGCCTGGCTAATGCACAGTCCCAGGAGCTGGATGTCGGGAAACGGAAGGTATTGCTCAAGGAGATGCACCAGATTTTAACCGAGGATGCCTGGATAGCAGTACTCTTTGGTCTCAATATGATCTATGCCATGAATGATCGGATTGATTACACCTGGGCCGCTGGTGATTCACACGCCTATGGTCTGGAAAGGATCAAGATCAGACGCTGACAGGCCGCTGGAAAATGGTGTTTTCTTCAAGTTATAAAAACAATGGAGGACAGGTAGGAGGGACAAACCAGTCGAGAACCTGTCTTCAAAAAACCCAAACTACCGCACGAAAGATACCTTTAGTGCGGTAGTTTGCCAATTAGTTTCAACAGAGCCCTTAGCATTATCCAAAAAGCCTACTGTCAGGCTGCAGAGCTTTCACCTTTACGATCCTAATTCTACTTAGATCGGGATGAATGGGGTTGATTAAAACATTATATTCATCAATAGTCGCAGCAATAGCGGTTGGGACCTTCAAAATCAATTCCTTTGCAGCCCACACAAACTTATCACCAATTAAAGCAATACCTGTTGGTGTCGGATAATCTTTCCAGTTTGCTGGAAGGGATCTTAATGAAACTGACTTTATTTTCACATCATCTGGGATATCATATTCAACAAAAACAAGATTTCTTGGGATATGCTTTATATCGACATGAACCAGTGTCTCTAAAAGTGCTAATGAAACAGTAGATGCTGAATATATAATCGGAGTACCTTTACTATTCCATCTTCCGCCTGAAAGCTTGGCACCTTGCCCCGAAATATCTTTCGAGTGCTTTTTCTTACATATTCTAAAAGCTTTCATGCGAAAGTGCCGTGCTCAATTTTTATTAATTCGTCAAATACAAGCTCAATACCAGAATAAGTATCTAAAAGGTCTATTGGTATTAAGTCACCAAAAGCTCTATTTGGTGTTTTCAACCAGGATACAGCCATATCCTTATCATCAAAAATATCTATAGCTTTTATCATAACTCTTGCGATCTGAATGGTCCGGTCAGATATCTCTTTAGGTAACAACGTTTTTGTCTCATATCTTTGAAGTGTACGGGTAGATAAAGGCAAGACTTTTGATAAATTAGAAATCTTCATAGATAGAACATCAGCTAGATCATCAAGGAAGTCTTTTTCTATACCTTGTCTCGCAAATTCAACGTATTCAAAATTTGAAATATTAGCTCCGGAAGCCATAAGCATTTTCAAATTTATCATGAGTAACTCCAAAATTCGTGTTTAGTAGATAAAAGATTTCAATCTATATATGCCAAATGTCGCAATATGCAAGACAAATGTCAAGTTAAGTTTTCTAAATTGGACACATTTGTGTGTAAAAAATAATTTTAAAATTCAATCTCTTATCTGTGTTGATCTGGGTCTTTTGTCATAAATAAAGTTTTCACTAGTATTACAACGGGCTCTGTTGCAAAAAATTGGAAAGCCGAAAAATGATCCTGAGATATTTATGATTATGCAACTAGACGGATCTCTCCTATCAATCCCTGATTGTATTTCCAAATATCGAGTTGACCCTTCTTAAACATTCTCATGACCTCAAAGCCTTTAATGGTGGAAAGGGCTGTCTTCATTGACTTAAAATCTAGAGTTGGTTTGATCAGACGCTTCAGTTTTCCATGGTCAGCTTCAATTCGGTTGTTTAGATATTTTACCTTTCGGTGGACGACTTGATCATCCAGGAGACCTTCTTTTTTCAGCTCCAGAATGGCATGGCTATAGCTTGGCGCCAGGTATGTGTTACTTTTATCAGGTTTTTCATCGTCTTTCATTCTGCGTAATACGTTGCCTAAAAAACGTTTGGCTGCTTGAGCGTTTCGGGTGCGTGTTGCTGGGTCCAGCGGTATAAGGTGGTATGATCCACCTCAACGCCGCGCTCTTGCATCATTTCTTCCAGGTCCCGATAACTGATGCCGTATTTGCAATACCAACGCACACAGCCTAAGATAATCTCACCTGTAAAATGTTTCCATTTGAAATCACTCATCCTGACTCCTCTTTAATTCATTGAATATTGTGATTTCTTATCATACACAGCATTTTTTGCAACAGAGCCCGTTGTATTTCAAACCCCGGTGTAGTACTAAGATACAAATTCAATTCTACTTGCTCGCTATACAAAAGGCTGGAAATGAGTGGCCTTTTTTGCACTTTTTTTTGGCTTTGCAATGTGCATCATGGTTACAATAGGTTGTTTTGAAGCGGCTTCCTAACAATAGATTTAGGTTGATATTAATCATATCAGTCACTAACTCGGCGGATGACATGGCCTGCCTTGCAGATTCGCGAAAAAAATTTAATCGGCATTTATTATGCTTCTGGTTTCAGACATTCACTTTGGTGCCAACCGTGACGAGGATATCAGTTCTTTCCTGACCGACGCCCTGGACCCTGTTATTAATCCAGACAAACGGGTTATCATTGCTGGTGACATCACCCAGAATGCCAGCGAGTCTGAATTTCAGCAGGCCGCTGATTTTTTGTCATATATGATGGAAAACGGGATTAAGCTGCTTTTCACGCCCGGTAACCACGATTTCGGCGACTGGATCGGTGAGGTAATCATGACCGATAGAAAGGCTCGCTCAAGGTGCCGGCAACTGATGGTTCCCATCTTACAACAACCTGAAGTTGCGGCTCATCATGAGTTTGACTCCATTGTCCGCTGCGATGACCATGTTTTTGTGGTTCTGCGGAGCACACATCGCGGTGAGTCCCATAAGTTGGGATTGTTTGGCAATAATCGCATCACAGGAAGACAGATCGAATGGGCAAGAACCAGCCTGGACGCTATGAAACTGGAAGGACGCTCCCTTCACCTGGTTACTCATCGGAGCTTGTGGCAGGAGTCGGGTGATATGCACACAAATATGGTGAAGATCAGTCGACTCGAAGATCAGTTGTTGAGCTGTTATCCTTTTGCTACCTATATTCATGGTCACAATCACCGTTATGTTTTTGCAGACACAACCACACCAAGACGGGCCATTCCCATTCGCCGATTGGGACTGCCGACTCTTTCAACACGAAACCGGCACTGGCAGAGAGGCTACGTCAGCTGGAATCTGCCTTATAAGGAACCTCCTCGTCTGTTACCTTCAATGGATCTGCCATAAAACTGACACGAATGCAGGACAGATCGGTTATCAAGTGATCAAACGGACCGGGCTATACTGTCACGGAAGAGGAGATCATCAAATTTTACAACGAGAAACTCGCTGTCTACAAGGTCCCCAAACTGGTTGAATTCCGCGATAAACTCCCGAAATCGGCCGTGGGTAAAATTCTCTCCAAAGGGCTCTGTTAACTAGGGGAAAAATACTGATGACAGAAATATTAAGTAGTGCCTCTCCCATGGTGTCCATGTTCCTCTGGCAGGTTTTTGCGGCCGGTATTGCCCCACCCAACTTCTGCCAGATTCTATTCCATTGGACTAGTGTATCGAAGTTCATATTCAAGGAAGAGTGGCTGGCTATGGTCATAATCGGTTACGTAGTGTAGCGGCTATGGTGACCGAATAACCTTTAGCCCATCCGTTTTATCTGAAGATCGACGTGCCCGGGCCCATTGAAATATTAACAGGGCAATCATTACAGGCACTCCGATAAACAGAGCAATCGGATTCCCATACAGACCATAATGGACCCCGCATACCGTCACCAGAAGCAGAATGATCTGCTCCAACATGGTGGTATCTGTGAATATAAACCGCTGGCAGAAAAACATAAACGCTCCCATGGCTAAAACCAGAGAGAGTAGCACAAGAATAGCTGTTCCCAATGATTGTGAGTTTGACAGGATGATGGGATTGTTGATGATGAAATAGGGCACCAGAAAAAAGGGGCCAACCAGTTTTAGCGATTCCCAGCCGGTTTTCATGTAACTTGCCCCCGCAATACGGCTCCCAACAAGAGCAGCACCTGCTACGGGTGGCGTGACAGCTGAAAGAATGGCGAAGTAAAAAACAAAAAAGTGAGCTGTTATCAGTGATAATCCCATATTCTGTAATACTGGAGCCACGACTAGAGCCGTCACAACATAGGCAACGGGGGTTGGCATGGCACAACCCAAAAAAATAGCCAGCACCATGGTGCAAATCAGGGCCAGCAGAAGGTTACCCTGGGCCAGAACCTCAATCAAACCGGCAAGTTTAGGTCCCGCTCCGGTCATGGTCAGCATTGATGTAAACATCCCGATCATAGCACAGGCTACGGCAATGGAGGATCCCATGGCAGCGCCACTATTGAGACCTTTCAGGATGCTCTCCAAACTTGGCCGCGTCTCCTTGCGTAATGCGGCCATTCCGAGCAGGGCAAAAATGGCCATAAATGCTGAATAAGCTGCGGTGTATCGGCTGATCAGTAGATAGGTAATCAAACCGATGGGAATGATGAACAACGGGGCGCCCCATTTCAACACGGATGTATCGATTTTGGCATCCAGCATGGGAACCTTGCTTCGTGACGCAATCAACACCACACCAATCATGACTGTCAGATAGAAAACGACAGCGGGAATTAAGGCACTGGCCATCAGGCTGGAATAGGTCACACCGAGAAAACTGGCCATTAGGAAAATGGCTACTCCCATGACAGGCGGAGTCAGCTGCCCCCCTGTTGACGCAACCGCTTCAATGGCCCCGGCATGTTCCGGCTTGAACCCGGTACGCTTCATCAAGGGGATGGTGTAGGAACCGGTCAATGCAACATTGGCTGCAGCTGCGCCAGTGCACATTCCCACAAAGGAACTGGAAAAGACGGCTGTCTGAGCAGATCCCCCTCTTAGTTTACGCCCGAGATAGGTCCCGACCTCAATAAAAAACCGATCGATTCCGACAGCTTCGAACATGGCACCAAAGATGATAAACAGAAAGATCAAATTGGCCGAGGCGTTCAACAGCATCCCGTAAGTACCCGAAAAACCTATTCCCAGATTGGACAGGACCAACTTGGGGTCAAACTCCGGATGACCCAGGGCCCCATCTACATGGTGCCCGAATAAAGCATAAACAATCATAATCGTCACGAGAATTGGAAAAATATAGCCCCAGCTCCTCCAGGTCAAGTAAAAGACGACAGCTACCAGCGCAATTCCAACAACAATATCACGAGGCTCGGGAAAGCCCGCCCACATATGTAAGCGCTCATGCTCAATGTGCATGTAGAACACGATTACCAGTCCAAGCAGTAGCCCCAGTCCGGCAATAATTCGAGCCCGAATCCCGGTCTGTTTCATGGTCAACAGGAAAAGAAGGGTCAGGGCAAATCCCAGGTGGATATTCTGATGCAGCAGGGCATTGAACATCGGAACCCAGACTGACAGAAGATGATAAAATATCATCATCAACCCCGTGACGATGATGCAGTAGTCTAGAATCGTTCTATTTGTGTTTTTTTTATCCAGGCTCATTGCTTACTCTACGGGAATGGGAATACCCAGGTTTCTCATTGCCTTTTTGACCCCCGGATGGACCAGATGTTCTGGAGTGCCTAAAGGATACGGGTTATCAGGCATAAGTTTCAGGATGGCATGGTACCGCCCCAGCTCTTTTCGGTATTCCTGGCGAACACGTATCATTTCCTCAATGACATCATCCGGGACACTTTCGTCAAGCTGGAAGATTCCAGTCGTTACGCGAGACCAGAGATCCACATTAAGGCCCTGAATGGTTCCCTTTTCGATCAGGAGCGGGTAAGCAATCATATCTTTGGAGAAATCGGTCGCCTTTTTTAGCACAACCGGATCCCAGGGGATGAAATAGAGTTTTCTACCAGCGTTCATCAGTTGAAGAATGCCCGGTCCTGGTGCCAATGCTTTGCTGTAATAGCTGCCATCGGCTGCAACTTCCACACTGCCCATGAATGTAGCATAATGCACATCAATTTTGTTATTCAACAAGGCATCTTTGGAGTTGGCAGTACCCAAAAACTGCCAATCGATTTTACTCCAGTTTTTCAGGCCCTTCCTGAAATAGGGTGCGAGCGCAATGGTTGACTGAAAAGGTCGAGACTTTTCTGCGATCCCCACTTTTTTCCCTTCCAGATCCTTCAATGTCTTGATGGTGGGATCGAAAGTTACAAAGACCGTGGCATATGACGGCATGGAAAAAGCAGCTCTGGATGATGGAATCTTGAACTTCTTGAAAGGTGGTCGTCCCTCTACAATATAGGGTAAGCCGCCGGCGCCGGCGAGTGCACCTATCTGGGGCACTAATCCCGCAGCCATTTTAGCCCTGTTTAGGAAGGAATAGCGGATCATGTACATGGCGCCTGGTGTTTCTTGTGCCTTCCACTGCAGCCACGACCCTGATTTTTTGAATACTTCCTCGAAGGCAACCGCCACAGTATATTGAGGTGTTCCAAATGGAGTTGACATATGTGTGAATGGGACTTTTGCATGCTGGGCCGACAGAGAGCCCGGAAGAGTTAATATAACTACCGCCAGCAATCCCAAAAAAACTCTTTTCAAGCTTTTTCTAAATTTCATGGTTTCCACTCCTTTCTGTGTATTATAAGATTCCAGCTGATAAATCAGCCCGCTAAAAAAATGGATCGACAGATTTTATGAAAAACCGGCCGGCCTTTGACCGGTTATTTACTCCTGACAAGGAGCTTTGCAATGGTGTTGCGCTGTATTTCACTGGTTCCAGTTAAAACGCGAAACATTCTGAGAAAACGGAACGCCCACTCAACCGGGTGCCCTTTTGTCAGACCGGTTGCCCCATGAATCTGGACAGCCTTGTCTGCTATAGAGAATGCGGACTCGGACACCTTCAACTTGCACATGGCCGCTTCCACCCGAATATCTTCATTCCGATCCGCCATCTCGGCAGTTACCATTGTCATAGACCTGCAGGCATAGATATCGGTTGCCATATCCGCCAGCATGTGTTGAATGGATTGAAATCTTGAAATAGGTCCACCAAACTGAATTCGCTCGTTTGCATATGCGACAGAAAGATCCAACAGTTTCTGTGCCATACCAATCATGGTGGGACAGTGGAGAAGACGATTGACATTGATACGCCCCATACCAAGGGTAAAACCCTGTCCGACCTGACCCAGAATATTCTGTGCCGGAACACGGCAGTCCGTGAGAACGATGTCGCCTTCGATATGCTGTCCAGACATGGGTACATCCACCTCCTGCAACTGATATCCAGGCGCTGTTGCATCCACAAGAAAGGCGGTCACCCCTGCTGCGCCTGCATCGGGCTCGGTTACAGCCATCAGAATCGCAAAATCAGCGAAAGGTGATGCTGTAATGTAGTGTTTTCTCCCATTTAAAATATAATCGTCACCTTCTTTGATTGCCCTTGTCTGTATCCCTGTAGCGTCAGAACCTGCGTTTGCTTCGGTCAAGGCGAAACAACAGGCTTTCTCTCCCCTGACAACGGGTAGAAAGAACTCTTCCAGCTGGTAGGATGTCGCAAATTGCAGGATATGACCGACGCGCAGGGGTCCCCCCATTTCGCCCAGAACGTGTGGAAACAGGACACTTTCCATGGTTGCCAAGTCCTCTTTCAATATGCAGAGCTCAGTCAGCTTCAAACCCAATCCTCCCAATTCTGGCGGCAGATTTATGCCATAGAAACCGAGTTCAGCCGACCGTTTCCAGACAGACTGCAGGATCTTTCTGTCGAAATGGCCTTCCGGGGTGATACCCTCTTTTTTTTCGAGAGGTATCAGCTCAGCTTCCATATAGGATTGCAACTTCTCTCTGATTCCGGGAAAGGGGATGTTGGAAAGGGGATGCATATTTTACCTCAAATGTGTTTGGTTCTTTCTGTGTTACACCTTTCGCTCTGAGCCTTTCCAGAACTGATCCCGTATAACCCGGCGGACAATTTTTCCGTTAGGATTTTTGGGCAAGTTGTCGACAAATTCGATAGTCTGCGGTTTTTTAAAACCGGCCAGATACTCTGCACAATGTGATATCAGATCTTCTTCACTGGCTTGCGCTCCCTCTTTCAATACAACTACTGCTTTAATAGCCTCACCCCATTTTTCGTCGGGAATCCCGATCACACAGGCTTCAAAAACGGCGGGATGATTGAAAAGGATGCTTTCAATCTCTGTTGGATAGACATTAAAACCGCCGGAGATGATCATCTCTTTCTTACGGTCAACAATGTATATATACCCTTCGTCATCCATCTTTGCCAGATCACCTGTGAAGTACCAGCCATCCTTCAGCACCTCTTTTGTAAGCTCAGGTGCCTGCCAGTAGCCCTTCATGATATCCGGTCCACGGACGATGATTTCACCGATTTCTCCAATGCGAACCTGCTCTCCTTTTTCATTCACGATTCGCAGTTCAGTATCGAATCGGGGACGGCCACATGATGCCAGGCGTTCTTTGTTGTTTTGTAAAGCCTCTACATGATCCTGACTTGTCAGTGTGGTCACAATAGAGGTGGTTTCACCTGCTCCATATCCCTGAACGAGTACAGGCCCAAATACACCTATAGCCTGCTCCACCCTGGCGGGAGACATGGGAGCGGCTCCATATATGATCGCCTTAATGCTGCTGGTATCGAACTTGGCGCAATCAGGATGATTTAGCAGCATATTGATCATCGTGGGAACCATGAAGGTGTGCGTTATTTTTTCGGCTTCAACAGCTTTCAGGAACTCTTCGGGATCAAACCGATCCATAATCAAATTGCAACAACCCGTAAACAAATTCGGCATGATATTCATACCGGTAGCGTGGGTAATGGGGCCCAGCAATGCAAATTTATCTCCGACCTGTGTCGAACATTGAGGTATCATTAATGCTTTGCGAATCATGGCCAGTCGATTTCCGTGGGTTTGGATCGCAGCCTTGAGTTTTCCGGAGGTTCCAGAGGTGTAATGGAGAACCGAGATTTCATCAGCTGCCACATCTACAGCAATCAGTTCACCGTCTTGTTGAGCAATCAGCTCATCGTAATTGATCGTGCCATCGCTATCCGTTTTGATCCCTATGATGTGTTGAAGCGTTGACATCTCTTTTCTTGCACCAAGAAGAGACTCGATGTGCTGAGCGTCTGCAATCACGATGGATGAACCGGAATCGTTGACAATGTGCACCGCTTCATCCCTGGACAGCCGGGCATTAATTGGAACTTTTGCAAGTCCTGCCTTATAACAGGCAACCTCCATTTCAAGGACTTCATTTCGATTCCACGAATAAACGCCAACCCGATCTCCCTGAGCCAGGCCGAGCGACAACAGCCCTTTCGCCAGCCGATTGGTGCGATCTTCAAGCTCCGCATAGCTCAGCCGGAGGTCTTTATAGATGACAGCTTCTGCATCAGGCCAGTACTGAGCACTGCGACTGACATAGGTTCCAAGATTCAATTTGGTTCTCCGTTATTAATTTAGGTTTCGTTCCAATTATTCAGGATACCCTGGATCGAGAGGGTCATCGGAATCGAATACCAGCCTCCCGCCAACATATGTCTTCAGGACCCCGATTTCTTTTATTTGAGTCGGATTGTTGAGCGGGTTATCTGATAAAATGACCATATCAGCCCATTTTCCAACCTCCAGGGAACCAATTTTCTCTTCCTGAAATACTTGCCATGCAGCATCGATGGTCACAGCTTTGAGGGCTTCTATAGCACTGATTCGTTCATCGGGACCGATAACAGTGCCTTCATACGATTGTCGGTTCACAGCCGTCCAGACCAGCAACAGCTGATTTATTGGAGCAACCGGCGTATCCAGATGAATTGTAAAACGTAACCCTTTTTTGAGGGCTGTTCGCAGGGGATTCATCCCTTCAGTTCTTTCGGGTCCCAGAAAAAGGGAACGATGCCGCTCTCCCCAATAGTAAATATGCGCAGGGAAAAAGCTTGGTGTGATGTCAAGCTCCTGCATTTTTGACAATTGATCGTCCCTAACCGTCTGGCAATGGACAATAATATGCCGTGCGTCACTGCGCGGATGACTTATCTGCGCTTCTGAAATGGCGGCGATGACATTGTCGATCGCAGCGTCACCATTGGCATGAACTGCAACCTGCAGTCCAGCTCGATGCAGTTTTTTGATCATCTCTGTCATTGAACTGCGGTTTAAAACCGGATAACCACAGTAGGCCGGATTGTTCTCAAAGGGGGTGTGATAAGGCTGGGTCAGGTAAGCGGTATAACACTGAATGGACCCATCTCCGGTCAGTTTGACAGCACCGATCTGATATCGGTCTGAATTGTACTGGTCGGTATCGATCTCACCGGATATCAGCGCTTCAGCTGATTCAATATTGGGCCAGATGATAATGCGAAGGGGGATGACACCGTTTTTTGAAGCATTGGACAGCGCTGTGAAAAGGGGTTCTCTGGCATTGCCGGATTGCACCGTGGTTACGCCATGCTTCGCATAGTCCCTGACAGCCTGCTGCAGCATTGACAACATCTCCTGAGGAGATAGTTTAAAAACCGACTCGCGAACGTCGTAGTTTGCTTTTTCTTCAAGCACCCCGCTGGGGTTTCCGGTTACAGATTCTTTTCGTATGACACCACCATCCGGATTGGGTGTCTCAGCAGTAATGTTATAAATTTTCAGACCTGCTGTGTTCAGAGATCCCAGGTGAGCTGAAATATGAACTACATATACCGGATGATGTGCTGACACAGCATCCAGATCCTGGCGGGTCAACATTTTTTTTTCTTCGACAAGGGTATCGTCATAACCAAATCCGATGATCCACTTACCCTTTTCAGTTTCAGCTGCTTTTTGCCTGAGTGCTTCGATGACCTGTGGAATAGAACGAAAGTTTCCCATGGGAGGTGAGTTCAGGTTGACAGCTACCGCACTCAAACCGGAAAAGGGGAAATGCCCATGGGCCTCTATGAAACCGGGCATCATTGTACTGCCCTTCAGGTCAATCACTTCCGTATCAGCTTTAATCAGGCGTTCGATTTCCTTTGTAGGGCCAATGGCTTCAATGCGGCTACCTCTTACCGAAACAGACTCAGCCAGCGTCTCTTCAGGATCCATGGTTAATACCCGGCCATTGATAAAAACCAGATGGGGTTGCTTTGAATCGTTGGTGCTGAAGACCATATTTCAATACTCCCTCAAACCACAATTTACGTGTTTTAATAAATACCCTGATCTTGATGACTTGCTATTAACCCTGTTCCAAGTTTTGAGCCAAAACAACAAAAGGCTGAATAAATATTCAATAGACTGTAATTATAGGATATAAATATTTGCAGGGAGCCGGTCAGGTAGTTGAATGGCTAAAAGAATAGCACGGAATAACGCGTTTCAGCGGTATTCCGTGCTCTTTTATAACTATCTGAATAAAAAGAATAAACCCTGATTTCCAAGGTGGTCTTTTTTAGGGGCACTGGTCTGCACTTGCTTATTTGGAAGCTGCTTCGGCTGGTATTGATGTAAAGAGAACAGGAAAGAGTTCGCACGGTCTGCCGTGCGAGCTACGAAGTTTGAGGAAATCTCTCTGGCTGGTTCTTTCAGTCCAGGAAAATCAGGTTGGCCAAGGGATCGTCGGTCTTTTTATCTCCCTTTTCTTCATGCGATCTCGAAGGGTAGAGGGTTTGATCCCAAGTATCTCAGCAGCGCCACCAGGACCTTGTATTTTCCAGCCTGTATGAATAAGTGTCTGCAGGATATGCTGACGCTCGAAGTCTGCAAGCGTGCCAAGTTGAAATTGTGTGTGCTCGGAACCACCCGCTCTTTCAGTAAATTCATGCGTCTGAAGGGTTTTACCTTGGCTGTTGATCACCATGCGCTCAATAACATTCTCTAGCTCTCGAATATTACCCGGCCATCTATGATTCTGCAGAACCTGCAAGGTGGTGTTGGGGATTTTATCTATCTGTTTTCCCACTTTTTTGTTACATTGCTGGACAAACCAGTTTACAAGCAGAGGAATATCTTCTTTCCTTTTGCGAAGAGGGGGAACCGAGAGTGGAAATACATTAAGCCGATACCAGAGATCTTCCCTGAAATTCCCTTTACGGACCTCATCTTCCAGATCACGGTTAGTCGCAGCAATGATTCGAATGTCCACATGAATTACCTGGGAACCTCCCACCCTCTCAAAAGCATTCTCTTGTAAAACCCGTAATAATCTTGATTGGACTTGTAGGGGCAACTCTCCAATTTCATCCAGAAAAACGGTGCCTCCGTTTGCCAGTTCAAGGCGGCCGATCTTCTTCTCACGAGCATCCGTGTACGCACCTTTTTCATGGCCAAACAGTTCGTTCTCAATGAGGTTCGCTGGTAGCGATGCACAATCAACCTTGATCAGCGGCCTATTCCTCCTGGGGCTGATGTCATGAATCGAACGCGCAATTAACTCTTTTCCAGTGCCTGTCTCACCCTGCACCATGACAGTGGTGTTCATGGGGGCAACCCGCTCGACCTGTTGCAGGACCTGCTGAATGGCCGGGCTTTGGCCGACAACGCGGCTGAAATCATGATCAAGTTTAATCTCTTCCCGCAGGTAGGTGCACTCCGCTTCCAGTTGTTCCTTTAATTCACTTATCTCCTGAAACGCCTGCATGAGGGAGTCATGGCTTTCCTTGCGGGACATGGCATTGGCAAATATCTCTGCCAGCAGGCGAAGTCGGTGCAGCAGTCTTTCTGATATATCCCGTTTTTCAAGAAAGGAACCGGCTGTTAGCCCTCCCAGAGAAGAACCACCAACTATCAGGGGAACAATTACGACCGACTTTGTTCCTCCTTGTTTCAGCAACTCAGCATCCCTTGAGATTTCATCCGGGATCTCCTCCTCGAGAGACAGAACCATCGGAGTCCTAGTCTTCTCAAAATACTCAACTAGTTGAGGGAATCGTTCGTTAACGAAGTAGGGGGTCACTTTGGGGACATTATTGACTGACCAGGAATGGGAAGCCTTCAGCTGATCGTTTTTCAACTTCTGAATAAAGGTGACACGATCAAATCTCAAGAATTCTGCAATACGCTGAAGAGCAGATTCAAGGGTTGAGTCAATCTCGTCAACGGAGATGTTAACAAATGCACGGGACAGGTCAAACAGCAACATTTCAAAATGGAGCCTCTTCAGTAGCTTGCTATCCTTTGTTCCTGATTCTGACATTGATTCCCTTGTTTTTCTCACCAATTCTTTTGGTATCAGTTGTTGCAGAATTCTGTCACCTCACCATCAGACTGTTCATCTGTCATGTGTGATTATAGGCAGGAAGCCCTGTTTCCGCAAGCGATAACCTTGCCTGTGACTAATCGTAGCGGGTTAGAGGCATCAGATAGCTAACTATTGTGCAACAGAGCCCAAATTATTGAATGAAAATAATGGATTGAAACATATTATATTATCTTAGCGTACGTTTTCGTACCGTTGGACTTCAAACCCCGAATTCAAGGGATACTTTAAGAATGTTCATTTAGCTTTGGGCAGTCAATTTTAAGTCAATAGAATATCTTAATGGCAAATAGATGAGTTTATAGTTTTCTGGTAACTGATCAAAGTATATTGACTTGCATTTTGTCAAAAACATGAATAGCGCTGTCATTGCGAGTGAAAGAGAAGCAATCTATTTCACAGAACAAGACTGTGCTATAGATCGTCGCGTCAGCTCTCACCCAGCCGTGGCCTATAATACCAACGCAGCCTCTTCTCTATTTCGGGTACGTATTGCTGGACCCAGCGGTATAAGGTGGTATGATCCACCTCAACGCCGCGCTTTTGCATCATTTCTTCCAGGTCCCGATAACTGATGCCGTATTTGCAATACCAACGCACACAGCCTAAGATAATCTCACCTGTAAAATGTTTCCATTTGAAATCACTCATCCTGGCTCCTCTTTAATTCATAGAATACTGTGATTTCTTATCATACACAGCATTTTTTGCAACAGAGCCCTATAAAGTAGTTAACATACAGTAAATTTTAAACTTTTAAGATAATATAAGCAATTGGGTCTCTTTTTGCGGCGTAGAACCAACACTCGGGATCCATTTATTAATGGTTACTTAAGAATCTTTGGCATGGTCAGAATAGTGAACTTTCATCCAACCCGATTAAACCGGATGGGAATGATCACAATGTATGCCTGTAATTTGTTAGAGAAGAAGGAGAAATAAGCTATGGCATTGAAAACAAAAGAAGAATACTTTGAAAGTATCCGAGTCCTTCGTTTGCCGGTATACCTATTTGGTGAATTGGTTGAGGATACCGTGGAAAATCCCATCATTCGGCCATCGTTGAATGCCATTGGAATGACTTACGAAATTGCGCAACAGCCGGAACATGAAGATCTGGCGACCGCAACCTCACATATCTCAGGAAACAAAATCAACCGATTTACTCATGTTCACCAGAGTATTGATGATCTGTTGAGAAAACCACGCCTGTTGCGGTTGATGGGAAGAAAGACCGGGACGTGTTTCCAGCGCTGTGCAGGCCTGGATGCCATGAATACCCTGAATGCCATTACATATGAGATGGATGCTGAGTTAAATACGGAATATCATCAGCGATTTCTCAATTTTCTAAGCATTATGCAGGAAGAGGATCTTGTCTGTGATGCTGCTCTGACGGATCCTAAGGGAAACAGGTCTCTTTCTCCGAGTGAGCAGGCCGATCCTGACCTTTACCTTCGTGTGGTAAAACAAGATGAAAAAGGCATTGTGGTGCGAGGATGTAAAGCCCATCAAACCGGCGCGGTGAACTCACACTGGGTTGCCGTAACGCCGACCATGGCCATGCGAGAGCAGGACAAAGACTATGCCGTTACCTTTGTCACACCGACCAATACAAAAGGAATTACTTATGTTTACGGTAGACAGTCCTGTGATACAAGGAAACTGGAAAAAGGCACAATTGACGTGGGGAACGCGAAATTCGGTGGCCAGGAGGCCTATATGCTATTTGATGACGTGTTTATCCCCTGGGAGTATGTCCTGATGTGTGGTGAGTATCAGTTTGCAGGCAGGCTGGTTGAAATCTTCGCCAATTATCACCGGGCCAGCTACGGCGGATGTAAATCCGGCATGGGCGATATATTGACAGGGGCAGCTGCTCTGCTGGCCGAGTACAATGGCACTGACAAGGCCTCCCACATTAAAGATAAATTGCAGGAGATGGTGCATCTCAATGAAACATGTTATGCCTGCGCTATTTCGGCCGCATCCGAAGGAAGCAAGCATGCATCCGGCGGATGCCTGGTCAATGGACTGCTGGCAAACGTTGCCAAGTTGAACATCACCCGGAATCCAGCGGAAATGTGCCGCCTGGCACAGGATATCGCAGGAGCCGCTGTGGGCACGACGCCGTCAGAGCAGGATCTGAATATTCCGGTCATCGGCGACCTGCTGCGGAAGTACCTCAAAGGGGTTGATCATATTTCTGCAGAAGACAGGATTCGCTGCATCCGTCTCATCGAGAATATCACCATGGGGACCGGTGCTGTGGCTTACTTTACAGAATCAATTCATGGTGCTGGTTCTCCCCAGGCCCAGAAAGTGATGATACAGCGTTACGGCAATTTCGATTTGAAGAAGAAGGATGCCAAGGTAATCGCGGGAATTAAGGAATGAGGATCCTTCGATAATGAATGAAAGAGCAAAGTCCCTTTCTAAGAAATGGCTGGCGGAAAGCCGAAAAATGATCCTGAGATATTTATAATTATGCAACAGGTTAGGATCGGCTCAATAATTACTCAAGTGTTTCCCCTTGGCGAAAAGGAAACGCGTTGCTGTGGTATTCTGTCTGCAAAATGTCCAGTCTTTTACATTGAAAATAGAAGGTGAAGTTATTTATTGCGAAGCATTGGGTTTAATACCCCGCCCCTTGGGGCGTTTCCACGCTTCTCAGGATACCCCGTCCGCTTGCGGCGGGGTAGTTCATTAACGATCCCTATGAAAACAGATTATGCCAAGTTATTTATGAACGAGCCCTTAGTACCCGAACTGACTTTCATATTGGTCAAAAATCATCTTCAAAAATGGCTCAGAGAACCTCAACGATCAGGTAGAATCAGATAAGATGACTGCGTAAAATTGGCATAACGGTCACCTTAATGATCCTATCGCATCTCACAATTTTACAGATGCCCCATTTTCCCATTTTGATAGTCGTCTATGGCTTCAATGATTTCCTGTTTTGTATTCATAACAAAAGGTCCATGTGAATAAATCGGTTCTTCAATAGGTTCTCCGTTTAAGATAAGTGCCTTAAAATGATTAGAGGCTTTAAAGTTAATGGTTTCCCCTTCTCGTTCAAAAATCAGCACATTTTGAGCCTCATACTGTTTTTGCGCTAATTCAAGATTCCCATTCATGATCAGGATCACCGTATTCGTCCCTGCTTCAAAACTAAGTGAAATATCCTGGCCATCTTTACTGGAAACATCCCACACGTTGATCGGCGTGAAAGTTTCAGATGGTCCCTTTTTTCCATCAAACTCACCAGCGATCACTCTCAGTTCTGTTCCTGCTCCGAGATTGACGCGGGGAATTTTTTGACTATCGATTCCCTGGTATTTTGGAAGTGTCATCTTATGCTTTTTAGGTAAATTTACCCAGAGTTGGACCATCTCGAATACACCTCCCTCATGTGAAAAATCGGTAGAATGAAATTCTTCGTGAACAATCCCACTTCCAGCAGTCATCCACTGAACATCGCCTGGTTTTATGATACCCCCACCACCTGATGAGTCACGGTGTTCTACTTCTCCCTGGTAGGCAAATGTCACAGTTTCAAACCCTCGGTGGGGATGTTCTCCGACACCTCTTCTTTGCGATGTTTTTGGAAATTCTTTTGGTGACGCGTAATCCATCAGAATAAATGGACTAATATATTTATTTAGTTCCTCCGTGGGCCTCAACAATCCATGAACATAAAAGCCATCGCCTACCCAATCTTTATGCTTCTCAGCGTAAGAGAACTTAACCTGCTTAGGTTTTGTATTATTTTTTAAAGCATTCATGATTACACTCCCAAAAATAGAGAATTTAAAAAATATCACTGGGCCCTCGTGGAATAATCCTAAATGGATTAATCCCCGCATGACTATAGAAATAGTGCCTTTTAATATGATCAAAGTTAGTCGCTTCTTTAATGGCCGGAATTTGATAAAGCGCTTTTGTATAACGACTCAAGTTTTTGTAATCCTTAATCCGTTTTACATTACATTTGAAATGCGTGACATAAACAATATCAAATCTAAGCAGTGTCGGAACAAGTCTTAAATCGGCTTCAGTTATATCATCGCCAACAAGGAATTTTGTTCTTCCTAAAATCTCATCCAACTCATCCAGGGTTGTAAACAATTCATCAACAGCGGCATCATAGGCTTCCTGTGTCTTGGCGAAACCTGTTCGATAGACGCCATTGTTGACGGCAACATAAATTTTATCATTAAGAGCATCAATTTCAGCCATACTTTCCTCAGGATAATAGTCATCCATATTTCCTGTTAACGCATTAAAACTGGAATTGAACATTCTGATGATTTCCGATGATTCATTATTCACAATCGTATTTGTTTGTTTGTCCCATAAAACCGGAACGGTGACGCTGGTTGTAATGTCTTGTTCAGCTTTTTGATAAACCTCTCTCAAGTACTTAAAATCAAATAGATCATCCTTTGTCGCGCCAGGGTAAGAAGGATCAAACACCCATCCCTCATCCAGCATATCAGGGTGAACAACGCTCACGGATATATGATCAACAAGACTTTTTAAGTTCCGGTAAATTAACGTCCTTGTCGCCCATGGGCATGCATAGCTGACATAAAGATGATACCTGCCGGATTCCGGCTTATACACCGGATGCTGATAACTGATAGTGTCTCTGAATGTTCTAGGTTGCCGATCATAGGCCCCTTTGTTGTCGCTCTTGACAATTGAACCCTGCACCCATTTTCCATTGACTAGCATTCCCATTTGATCCTCCTGTTAACTGAAATGTTCTTTATATTTTTGTTCAATAGAGAAGAAGACAATGTCGCTCTTTTTTGAATAACCTTGATTCAACACCTTTCTCCACCAAATAAGGCAAACCCGAAAAATTAGTTGTTACTTTTAAAACCAATACTTTGGTGCGTACCATCACAATAGGGCTTGTTTTTTGACGCGCCACAACGGCATAAAAAAGTCTTTTCCACTCGATTAATTGTCTTTCCTGTACCGGCACAAATCTCCAAGTTTCCCTCAACCATCAGCGGCCCATCAGATTGTGGAGATATGTTTAAAATCCCGTCTCGTTTCTCCAATACAGAAGATTCACTTGCAGCAGGTTCACCGGTTGCCTGAAAACCAACTCCACCGTGTGACCCATCGCAATAAGGTTTGTTTTTCGAAGCACCGCAACGACATAAGGTTAATCGGTTACCAGCAGGCTCCCCGTCAATTTGAATTTCAGCTCTTATGGCATAGGGACCGTTTTCACGAATATGCAAAGTGTTAACTAAAGGATTTGAGCCCGTTTTTTTCTTTCCTTCGAATCGTATTGCACCGGAGGGACAGGCTTCAGCAATTGCTTCCAACTCTCCAGCATCTGCTCTTTCAGGATGAATCCATTCTCCTTCCACATTGGGGACAAAAACATCGGGGCGATTGAGCACGCAATTTCGGGAATGAATACATTTTTTTTCATCAAAGTATAAAACGCCGTCTTTGGATTCATGTTTTTCTACAGTCATTATAAAACTCCTTACTGAAATCTCGTTATATGAATTTGGGAATCACCTTTAAGATTCTTTGGAGGCGATTATTCAAATTAGAGACCCGATAGTTTTTTACAATCAAAAAAGCAGATACAAATATTCTCAGGAAACTTTTTTACATGAACATTTCACTACATCTTCTTTAAATCCTTATATGCAGCAGGGACATTCAATCCAGGATGGACCCAACCAAATAAGGCATATCCGGCAAACTCCGGCATTTTAACTTTTGCTACGGTTTCTTTTAAGGTGAGTCCCTGATCAATGGCTGTTTGGACTTCTTTTTTTACTGTCGCCAGATAGTCTATATGCCATTTGATATCCTCCCGTTTCATTACAGGGCCGTGACCGGGAACGATCTTTGCGTCTGATGGTAGAAATTCATAAAGTTTCCTCAGCGTCTGCAACGTTTCAACCAGATGTCCATCAAGTAACCACGGGAGTGAAGGCTTTACGGTGATAACAGGATTTCCTGTATACATCACTTTTGATTGAGATTCCCAGATAAACAAGTCCCCACCGGTTTGGGCAAAACCGAAATCTATAATCTCCACCAACTTTCCGCCTAAATCGACAACCAGTTTACCGCCTTCAGGAATAAGTGTATCTCCAGTTGTTGGAATAATATCCTCAATTCCTCGACCTTGACCAAAGTTTTGCATCATAAATTTTGTATCGGCTTCAAAGTGCTTATCAATATATGCTTTGGTATTAAAATGTTGAATAATGTTCGTTTCAGGAGACAAGTACATATTGCCATAGGAATGATCGCCATGAAAGCTGGTGTTGACAGCATGTAGAATTTTCTTGTCAGTTACCGCACCTACCAAACGTTGTACTTGATCATGAAGACGCTTGTTAAGCATTGTATCGATAAGCAAGACACCTTTCTCACCAATGATAAATCCACCACTGGTCGCAATTGGAAGTCCTTTCGCAGCATAATCGTGAGCGTTGTCAGGATAAATCGCATAGACCCTATCTGCCAGTTTCTCTGACACCAGGACCACTTTATTAGCGTCCCAAACCGGTTCTGCCGCAGATAATGTACCTATCAGGAAAAAAGAAATAAGGTTGGCCAATAAAAAGCGTAAGATTTTTTGTTGTGTTCTCATAACCTGTTCCTCTGAAAAGGATTAAATGCCCACAAACCAGTCCAATTAATATGATATCGAAAGGACTGGAAGCAGATTGATTAAAAAGCACCAAAACAGTTTTGGAATTATATCCTGTTTCAGTGCGCCTAATTACAATTAAAAGGTATTGCTTTTTTTTATAGAAAAAAAGTATTATTAATCTATCAACATGATAGTTTATAACTATAATCATTTGAGGTGTTATGACGTATGATCAACTCCGAATATTAGATGCTATTATAACCCAAGGTAGTTTTAGGGCAGCCTCCAAATTTTTATTCTTAAGTCAACCGTCTGTGAGTGTGGCCATTAAAAAACTGGAAGAGGAATTTAACTTAAAACTCTTTTCACGAGATCAATATCGCCCCACTTTGACACCGGAGGGAAAGGCTTTTTATGAAAAAACTAAAACAGTTCTCAGTCAAACTGAAGCTTTGCAAGTGCTGGGAGAACAGCTGGCAAAAGGTAATGAACCGGAAATTCGGATCGCGATTGATGCGGTATGTCCATTGCCATTCATTGTAAGTCTCTTAAAAAAGTATGAAAAAGAATACTCAACAACCAAGCTTGTTTTAGACACTGAATATTTGGGCGGTGTTGAAGAGAGCGTTCTGGATAAATCAGCTGATCTCGGTATTATAGCTGCGCTCAATGAGAATCCAAAGCTAGAAAGAATCCCTTTGACATCGATCAAAATGATTCCTGTTTCGATTCCAGAGTTTTTCCCTGATGATATTAAAAGGGAAATGGATCACAACAACATCAGAGATTTTGTACAAGTGGTCAATAAAGATAGCAGCTTCAAGCAATCATTTAAAAAATCTCATGGAATCCTGGAAGGAGGACGTCAGTGGAGGGTTAATGATTTTTTTACTAAAAAACAGTTAATTCTTGCAGGTTTAGGTTGGGGGCGACTTCCGCAACACGTAATTGAGGATGAGCTGAGAAGTGGAGAACTGATTTGTTTAGATATAAAAACAGTTAGACCTGCCAATGTAGAAATTCATGTTGTGAGGCCTATTAATCAACCGACTGGGCCGATTGCAACAAAGATGTGGGAAGATTTTCAGCAAATTTCAGATCTATAAAATTCAATCCGTGTTACTTGGACGGGTTTGATATTCTGATGACTGAATGATTATCAGAATGGTGTGAATTCGTTGAATTTAAAGGGCTGTGTGGCAGGTGTTTTTGTTGATACAAGAAATATGGGGGTAAAATGGCGGAAATTCTCTAGATGCTATTATTATTGGGTTTCCGGGGAGGGTGGTCGGCGAGTAGCCCATTTTAGATCCATCTCTTCAAATAGAATTCTGGCTTTCTCGAGGTATTCTTCTGCTGTGATGCCGTTGAGTTGTTTGTATTATGCCAGATTATAACATTTTAAAGGTTTTGCCCAGAAAACTACCTCTGTGGAGCATCTATTGCAAAAAGAACATTTTACGGGATCTTTTCTGCCGTTTATCATCTGGTTCGGCAATTGTGGTTCTCGTATTAGTGGCCTGCAAAGTGAGATCAGGTCCGCTTTACCTTCTTCCGCAATCCATTCCATCGTTTGAGGATACTTCATCCCACCAACCAGAATTAGAGGGACATCGCCAATAACTTTTTTTATTTCATCTGCATAGGGGAGCCAGTATGCCTCTTCAAACTTCATTGAATCTTTTATAGAAAAAAGATGCTCTTCGATACGCTTTTTTGCTAATGGTTCAGCGTTTCTTGTTATGATATCAATCGCGATATCTCCACGGCAGGTAGTGAATGGTGACTCCCTTACATTTCCACCGCTTAACTCAATCGCATCAATTCCCAAACGGGAGAGTACCTTTGCATGAATCCTTGCCTCCTCTGGTGTCAGCCCATTTTCAATCCCTTCATCCGCGTTCATTTTAATAAGCACTGGATAATTCTGTCCGACAGCATCTCTAATTTTCTCATAGATTTTTATGACAAATCGCATTCTGTTTTCTGGGCTACCCCCCCATTCATCATTTCTTTGGTTTGTATATGGAGATAAGAACTGTGCAATTAAATAACCGTGTCCCGCATGAACCTGGACAGCATCAAATCCGGCTTCTTTAGCTCGCCTGGCTGATTCGCCAAATGCATTGATCGTTTCATGGATATCATCAATGGTCATCTCAACTGTATTTGAATCCGCACTAATGATTGAAGGGGCCATGGGAGCTTGGTTGCCAATTAGATCGGGCCTTGATTGTCGGCCGCCATGCACCAATTGTAAGGCGATTTTTGTATCATAATTGTGGACTTCACTAACAAGTTTTTCTAATCCTTGAATATGATCATCAGTCGAAATGCCAGTTTGTGATGCTAAAGCACGACCTCTTTCTTGCACATAGGCATACCCTTGGATGATAAGACCAATTCCTCCTTTTGCTAGTTTTGAGTACACCTTAATGAGTTTCTCCGTTACCATCCCGTCTTTCGTGGCCATAGCCTCATAGGTTGCGGATCTAACCAGTCTGTTTTTTAATTCCATTCCGTTAATTTGGATTGGAATATAGAGTTTCTTTTTTTCCATATCAAAGCATTTCCGTTTTGTTATAATTCCTTAACCATAAGAAAGCCTATTTTAAATGTATTACGTTTCATTTATCACAGTAATATGAGCAATACTAATTTGTATATACCTTCTCCAACTGCCCGTCTGGTCAAAATATTATTTCTCTCCTAATCCCTCACCAACATGGGGTTTAATCCCGGAAATCGGTCAAAATCCCACCGGCGTCTTCAAAAATTGCCTCAAGTGTTTCCCAAGTGTTTCTTAGACGTCAATGAGAAACACTTGGAGGAAAAATAGACGACGTGTTTCTTAAACATTAATGAGAAACACTTGGGAAACTCCTGAGGCATTGGCTTTGGTAAGCGGTCGTGTGGAAGAGGAATTGTTGTTGAGAAATGAATATCTCGCGGCTGAAAATGAAATTCTGAAGTCAAAACTCAACAAGCCTTTGCAGTTGAACAACTATGAACGAATCCGACTAGCGAAGATTGGAAAACGAATTGGTATCAAAGAAATTCGATGGATCAAAGAACAGAAAAACTGCCTTTAGTGCGGGAGATAGTCAATTAGTTTCAGCAGAGCCGTATTTAACAACTGATTGAATCCATTTGAAGGGTGCTGTATATCACGTCATGTATAGAGATCAAGACAACTGACAACTCTAAAAAAGCAGTTACCAAATGATAACCTCCTTCAAAAAGATGTTGTAAATCTGAAGAAAAAGTATTCTTGCGCATTTACGCAAGCCTGACCCCTTTCCTGACCCCTTTCCTGACCCCTTTCCTGGTTCCACATTCAGGGCATATTTCTGGAAAAAAATAGATCTGCCCCCTTTTATGTTCTTGCAGTTACTTACCAGTGAACACCGGGGCTCGTTTCTCAAACCGTGCGGTAAGGGCTTCGGCGAAGTCAGCTGAGGTCCAGCAGTTGTTGAGACCTTCATTTTCCAAATCCAGAGCCTGCTCAATTGCGTATTTATAAGGTTGGTGGAATATCCGCTTCATTTGCTGGATGGCATAGTTGGCGCCATCTGGCGGGATGAGCTGCTTTGCCTGCTCCAGGACATGGTCCATCAACTCATCATGGGGCAAAACGGCGTTGGCGATATTCAGGTCAACGCACTCCCTGGCTGTTAATTTCTTGGCGAAGTAAATAATCTCCTTGGCCTTCTGGAATCCCATCAAACGCGGTAGCATAAAGGACGAGGCCAGCTCAGCAACGATGCCCAGCTTGGAAAAGGGCATCTGGATCCAGGCATGTTCAGACATATAGATCAAATCGCAACCAACCAGAGACATGGTAAAGGCACCGCCTATACACAGACCGTTTATAGCGGCAATGATCGGTTTGTTGCAGTTGAACAGCTTAACCGTCACCTTTTTCTGGGCAATATCCTTCATGTCAATCTGTTGCATGATCTCATCAGATATACCGGCCATGGCATCCGGGTTGAAATATCCGCCGCTGCTGTAGGCCTCTTTGACGGGGTCGTCCGAATCCGGATCCTTTGCCCCGGTCATAATCATGACATAGGCGCCATCATCCTTTTCAAAATGGTCCACCGCCCAGAAGATTTCCAGGAAGGAATAGGGACTCAGGGCGTTCTTCCGCTTGGGTGTACTGAAAGTCAGGGTTACAATACCCAGTTCATCCTTGACGTAGGTAATATCCTTGAAATCTTCGATTTTCAAAACGTGTCTCCGTGTGATGATTAGCAAATAGTCATAATCTTAATCATAATCGTAATCTTACTCCCTTGGCATATTGGTGCCTTTTTGGGATTAAGATTATGATTAAGATTAAGAAAAACCGACAGAGAGAATCTCCCTGCCGGTTAGGGCTTTTTCACTTAATAGTTTCTAATCCCGTCCAATCACTGAAACAGCACACACGTTCCAGGAAGGCAGACCACCCAGATTGTGGGTCAATCCCATGCGCGCGTTTTTGACCTGGCGCTCTTCGGGAACCCGCTCTAGCAGCTGCTCATACATGGCGTAAATCATCCGCATTCCAGAAGCCCCAATGGGGTGTCCGAAACACTTCAGACCACCATCCACCTGGCAGGGGGACTCACCATCCAGATCAAAACGGCCGCTCATGATATCATCATATGCACCGCCCCTGGGAGCCAGCCCGAGATCTTCCATGGTGACAAACTCGGTTATGGAGAAGCAGTCATGAACCTCTGACATTGAGATTTCTGTTCTGGGATCCTTGATCCCAGCCTCTTCATATACCTTGTTCGCACAAATTCTGGCAGTGGCAAAATGGGCGCCGTCCCAGTTGTTGAAAGACTGTTCCTCTCCAGAACTGCCGATTACCTGGATGGACTTGACTTTAATCAGGTCCTGGTTCGGCTTCAGCTTCTTTGCAATTTCCGGTGTGGTGACAATGGCGCAGGCAGAGCCATCACTGACGCCGCAGCAATCAAAAAGCCCCAGCGGGTATGCTATCATGGGAGCAGCCTTGATCTGCTCTTCAGAAATAATTTTGCGCAGGTGAGCCTTGGGATTCATAAAACCATTGGCATGACTCTTGGCTGAAATGTGCGCGATAGCATCTTTGATCTTGTCCATGGGAAGACCATGAACGCGGCTGTAAGCGGTTGCCAGTTGAGCAAACCCACCCGGTGCTGTCCCGTTGCTGCCAGTCATGTAAGAATCCACACTGTTAATGTCAGGCAGACCGCCATAACCTGTATCCTTGAGTTTCTCCACACCCAAAGCCAACACGATGTCATAGGCCCCAGACGCCACAGCGTAGCAGGCAGCCCGGAAGGCTTCGGTGGCTGTTGCACAAAAATTTTCTGTTCGGGTTACCGGGATATATGGCAGCCTCAGGGTCAGAGAAAGCGGAGTGGCCGCTTTTGAAACATTGACCTCATCAAAATGGGTCCCCAGGTACGCTGCCTGGATATCTTTCTTTTCGATGCCTGCATCTTCAATACACTCGTTGAAGGCTTCAACCATCAGATTTTGTGCACTGGATTCCCAGCGTTCGCCAAATTTGGTACATCCCATTCCTAAAATGGCGACCTTATCTCTAATTCCACTTGCCATTAGTTACCCTCCTTTACAGGAACTGCCTTCCAGAAGTATCCGGAGATGTCCCGTTTTTCATCATAGTATTTTCGCCTGAAACTCATGGTGACCGTCATATCAGTGGCCACTTCTTCCAGTTTGCAGTCGGTGAAATCAAACATGTATTTGCCACCACCATTAAAATGAACTTCTCCGTAAATAGCAGGAGGATTAACCGAAGCTGCCAGATTATCGCCGGTGAAGCTGGCGATTTTTGCCGTTTTATCGGCAAATGCATATGCTTCCAATGTGTTGCAAGCACCACATTCCGGGTTAACACAAATATCCTGGGCCGGAATCTGGACGGTTCCACACTTGGAGCATTTTCCACCTACCAATCCAAATACCAGCTTACGGTTACGCCACATAGCCGAGTATCGGGTCCAGTGATCCACCTCTTTACGCTTACCGAAGTCGGCCGGCATAATATCGCGCCAGACCAGCATCTTGTTGTAATTATCCAGATCGGCCTTGTTAGCCAGTGTTGCAGACAGGGTTACCGGGATCTTGGAGATATTGTCCGTAACCTCGAAGCAAATCGCGTCACAGCCACTACCAAAACTGACTACCAGCAGTTTGTCACCGGGCTTCGCTTCTTCAAGAGCTTTGGCCAGCATAATCAGCGAGTGTGGGGTTCCAGTCTCACCAACTTCCAATTGCATATTATCCTGGTCCATCTCCGGTGTCATGCCCAGCTTTTTGGCAATGCCCCTGCGAGCCGCTGCATAGATACATGGATATATCACTTTTGAAAAATCGCCTATCTGCAGGCCTGTTTTTTCAAGAAGGCCGTTAATAGCCTCGGGGATAAACTGGTCCATTCCCAGGTCTCTTATCCAGCGATCTTCCCATTGGTTATCATATTTGGAGTTGGCGCCCCTGAAATGATCACCGAAATCATAGGTAACAGAGAAGGAACCCTTGTATTCAGCGACGACATTCTCACTACCCACTACAACAGCCGCAGACGCATCACCAAATAGCATCTCCTGGGGAGAACCCGGTTTTCCAAGACGGCAGTCGGCAGCAGTCACCAGGGTTTTAGCAGAATTGCCTTCCTTAACACCGTCCAGAGCTGTCAGCAGGGCTGTTGTTCCACATTTGAGGGAAGCGGTAAAATCGGCTGCCCGTACCTGGTCTTTCAAACCCAGTGCGGGAACCATGATTCCAGCATTAAGGCGCTCTTTGTAAGGCAGGGTGGTAGAGGCAAAATAAACGCTTTCCACGGTGTCGCGATCCACGTTCTGCAGTGCCAGGTTCCCGGCAGCAACCCCAAGGGTAATACTGTCTTCATCAAAATTTGCCACCGCTTTTTCACCTCGGGCAAGGGCAATGGTTGCTGGATTCATCCAGCCCATAGCACCATATATCAGGCCCCTATTAAGCCGGTAGTGTGGGATATACCCACTGTATGAACATATTCCAATCATTTTCCAACTCCTTTGGTCAATTGAGATATTAACAAAGAAAAAAGAATTGAAGGCCTATTGTCAGCCCCTGTCATTCCGTTTCTGCGCCGGGAGTCTCCCGCATTCAGTGCCGAAATGACATCAAGGGTGTGACGGGCTTTTGCATCTTTTGTTGTGCCTGGCAACTATCACATCATTACCAGGAAGAACGCCGGCTGAAACCAAGCAGCCGGTTTGAGAAACTAGGGTAATCCGTACAACGTTACAAAATCAGGCACCTTTTTTTCCAGTTCACAGGCGATATGTTCCAGGTGCAGGTCTGTACTACCACAATCATAAGTCAGGCTGCGGGTTCTCAGGTGGTACAGGCCGATATCCATCTCTTCAGTCCAGCCGATGGCACCGTGAAGATAAATACCATAGTGACCGATGTCGTCATAGACCTCATTGGCCCGGGCCTTGGCTGCAGAGTTCAGCAACCTGGAGGGTTCCCCTACAGTCATATGCCAGGCCGCTTTTCGCACGATGTACTTGAGACCGTCCAGGCTCGTTTTCATGTCAACCAGGCGAAATTGAACGCCCTGGTACTGCCCGATTGGTTTGTCGAACTGTTTTCGCTCTTTACAATAGGACAGGACAATGTCAAAAGCTGCATGGGCGCCGCCAGACATCTCCGCCGCTTTGAGCAGTGCCCCCTTCTGTTGAATATCGTCCAGGACATCCCAGCCCTCGTCAAATGCCCCCAGGATATCAGCCTGGGCGACCCGTACCTTGTTGAAGGCCACTTCACAGCGTCCGTCCTTTGCTACGGTAGGGATCGCTTCAATGCTGATCCCATCACTTTTTGGATCGACGATAAACAGGGTAACGCCTTCCTGGGGTGTATCCCCCTCAGATGTGCGGGCAGCCACCAGCATCATTTTAGCAACATGTGCGTAGGGAACAAAAAGCTTGGTTCCATTCAGGATGAAGTCATCACCATCGGCTGTAGCGGAAAGTTGAATCTCTGAAGCATCGTTTGTCGCTTTCTCCTCGGTCTGGGCCAGGGTCCAGATATCTCCTTTCTCTGCAATTCCGGGTAGATATGCTTCTTTCTGCTCATCGCTGCCAAATCCTATCAGTGGCAGGGCACAAAGTGCAACCGTGGCGTAGTATGGCATGGGTACAATATTGCGGCCGACCTCTTCCATGAAGAGTGACAGCTCAACAAAATCCCCGTCCATACCTCCGAACTCCTCGGGAATAGCCAGTCCCTGGAAGCCAAGTTTAGCCATCTTCTTCCACATTTTCGGATCATACGCCTTGGGTTCGATTTTCAACTCCCGAACCTTGTCTTTGGGGCACTCCTTTTCGAAGAACTCCCGAGCGGACTTTCTCAGCATTTCCTGTTCTTTACCAATTGAATAATCCATACGTGACCTCCTTTTCTAATAAGCTCTGGGCAGTTGAAGGCCGAATTGGCCAATAATATTCCGCTGGGTGTCGGTGGTACCGGCGGCGATGGCAAACCCGATATTGTAATGATAAAGATGTTCGACTGCGCCCCTCAGACGGCTCCACCGGTTTTTATAGGCCGCCGGGTCCATCTGGGAGAACACACCGATAATATCCGATCCGATCCGTCCCAGTTTTTCCTGAAGCATATCGCCGAAAGCCTTATCACGGGATGGTTCGTGAAGAACTGGCTTTCCCTCTGTTTGCATCCAGACAACCTCATGCGCCATTGCCCGGGCGGCCTCGATATCGATGGCCAGGTTGGCCAGCTTCTGCCTGATTGCAGGTTGTTTGATCTGTCCGGTTCCCTTGGTGTACATGACAAGCTCGTCCAGAAGCCGCTGGGCAGCTGCAGTGGTGGTTATTGCGGTACCACGTTCAAAGGAGAGAGCTGTCATCAGCTGTGACCAACCTTTGCCCTCGACACCGACCAGATTACTAACCGGAACCCGCACGTCCTTGAAGAATAGCTCATTAAAGACGTGGCCGCCCACATAGTTCTCCAGCGGACGAACCGTCAGCCCTTCACTCTTCATGTCAACAATAATCAAACTGAGACCCTGGTGTTTCTTTTTGGCTTCGGGATCGGTGCGACAGGCCAGCCAGAGCCAGCGGGCGTGGTGAGCGCAACTGGTCCAGACCTTCTGGCCGTTGATGACATATTCATCTCCATCCCGGATGGCGGATGTCTGCATGGCTGCCATGTCGCTGCCGGCATCAGGCTCACTGTAACCTGTGCACCAGATGCCGTCTGGTTCTCCGGATGCAATCACCGGGATGTATTTCTTTTTCTGCTCCTCCGTTCCGAACAGCATCAATGACGGTCCCACCCAGGCAGTGCCGCTGATACCCATCCCGAGACCAGGAATTCCCCAATAGGCTGCTTCTTCTGCAAAAACCGTCCGCTCCCAGTGACTGGCGTCCATTCCGCCATACTCCTTAGGCCAGGACATGGTTAACCACCCCTTTTCAGCCAGTTTTTTGGACATGGACATGGAAAAGGCCCAATCCTCATCAGTGATCTCATCTTCAAATGCTTTCCCGATATAATTCGTCGGCATTTCAGCCTTTACGAACTCCCGAATCTCAGCCCGGAATTTCTCCTCCTTCTCTCCATATTTGAATTCCATACTATTAGAACCTCCTTTCTAATGGTTACCTTGAACCCGGTATCGGCAGCGATACACGGCTTATAATCATAATTTCCACAGACGACTCATGTAGTTTTCTCACTCCCGACAGCCCGCCAGATAACGTCAAAAACAGGTTGCAGCTGGTCAGTCAGCCTTCTTTCCTTACCCTGGTAAATCCAATCAATAAAAGCCCATGCAGTTGTGTTGGCGATGAGATGGACACACATCGCGGTCCGAATCGAGGTATCAATCGAACCGCTAGCCTGGCCTTCGCGCAAAATCTCAAGGATGATCTCCAGCAATGGATTTGCCTCATATGCTTCATCAGCCAACCAGGCTGAATAAGGGGTTCGAATCCAGATGATCCGACCGATATCTTCATTGCGTTCGAAATAATCCAGTTGTACCCAGACCAGCTTGCGCAACTTTTCACGTGGATCCTCAATCCCCTGAAGATGGTCCCGGATCCGGTCTTGTAGATTTGAAAACCAATATCGGATAAATGAAAACAGCAGGTGGTTTTTATTTTTGTAATATTTGTAGATAGTTCCAAAGCTCATCCCCGCCTTGCGCGCAATTTCGCGCATGTTCGCCTGGTAGAAATCCCCCTCCGAAAAAACGGCAATTACCGCCGGTTCCAAACGCTTGTGAATCTCGTCGCTGGCCTCGGGGGTAACCTCTGCTAAACTACTGTTCTGTTCCTGCATGAATCTGCCGCCTGTTGTTGCCTGTCCGAAGAGTCAATCAAATGATGGAGCTGAAAACTAAAGTGTGATAGTGTTACTATTAGACAAAATATTCTTTTTTGTCAAATCATTAAACACTCATAAAATCAATAGATTATAAGATGTAATATTATTACCCATCAATTGATTGGATTTATTGATTCTTTATCCCTCTTCAGAACCGGATTCAGCAGAAGGGAAGGCTATCAGGAGACCCATCCAGAGTTGATCCAAGCTGCCCGTAGGATATACAGGAAACCTCCGAAGGGTAAACGTTTTCGCTAAGGTGGATAGCCCAGGAGCTGTTTAACACGGGTTATGTAACGTCCAGTGGTATTATGCCGTTGTCTGCCCGTCAGGTTCAGCGATTGGTGGGCTAGAACTGATTCATCTTGCTGACAGATGCTGCCCCGATTTTCGCATCTCAGATACTGGGAGTTACTTATTGTTAACTACAAAATGGGCTATTGTGGGCTGGGATTTGGGCTTGAATCCGTAATGAAATGATTTGCATTGACGTGATTACATAAGACTCTTATGTTGTAGGTTAAAAAAAAATGAATAAATTGTTCCACTCTTGCATTTGTATCTGGCAACGATCGACCAACGAACATCAGCTTTTTTCTAGAACAAATAGTTCAATTAAAATTATGAGTGTAGGGAAATTAACTGGACCAAAAAAGGCAGCAATTTTACTTCTGGCGCTTGGTGAGGAAGGAGCTGCCGAAATACTCAAAAACCTGGAAGATCGGGAAATTCAACAGGTTGGGTATTACATGGCTCGTTTTACAGATGTCTCCCCGGAGGAGTTGGACAACGTTCTGGAGGAGTTTTACAGGAAGGCTGCCATGCAGGATCAGGGGGTTACCATTAACGCCAGTGGTGATTTCGTCAAAAACGCATTGACCCAGGCATTAGGGGACGACAAAGCTAAAGCCCTTGTTGACAATCTTCAATCATCTCAAGATGAGGGTTCACTCGATTCTCTCAAATATCTTGAACCCAAAATGGTAGCTAGCCATATATTAAATGAACATCCACAGACCATCGCCTTGATATTGGCACATTTGGAAGATCCGGACCAAACAGCTCAGGTTTTAAAAGAGCTTCCTGAAAACCTACAGGCCGACGTAACTTACCGGATGGCAATCCTGGAAGCCATTCCACCGGGTGTTCTTAAGGAGATCGAAGAGGTGCTTGCGAAGGAGTTAAAAGCCTCTGGAGCCTCAACTTCGGCAAAAGTGGGTGGGGTTGAATCTGTTGCTGAAATGTTGAACACCATGGATAAAACGACAGAAAGCCGGATTCTGGCGACCATCGAGGAATCAAACCCTGATCTGGCTGAACAAATCAGAGAATTAATGTTTACTTTTGAGGATCTCGTTCTGGTCGATCCGTCTGGAATGCAGGCGATTTTGAAAGAGATTCCTCAGAACGAATTGGTTCTGTGTCTAAAAACCGCTTCAGATGCGGTACGGGAGCACATTTTCAGCAATATGTCAGAGCGGGCTGCAGACATGGTGCGAGACGACCTGGACGCTTTGGGACCGGTAAGGGTGGCAGATGTAGATACGGCACAACAGAAAGTCGTCAAAGTCGCTAGAAAGCTGGAAGAGGAAGGAAAAATCATTATCAGTGGCTCTGGTGGGGGCGATGTGATTTGATGATGAATAGAAACTGGATTTTTGGATCAGTTTTTTATTTCTTCTGTCAAATCCACACTATCCTCAACATTTTACCCTCAAACCCTTCCATATCATCTTCATCACTTGCTGTAACTCCTTTGAATCAAGACAGAACCGAAATGTCTGGTTACCACACCTCCATCTGTCCATTCAGCTTATGATGGGCTCCAAACCAATCAACATTCGTTGGGTATGGATAGAATTTGTCTGGGTCCCGGTCTTTCCATTCATAGACAGAGACAGCACCACTATCTTCGTACTTACGACCTCCGCAGGCTTCCCAAACTAAGATTTTATCTCTTGTGCAGATGTATCCCAGCTTTTTTAAGGCAGGAATCAAGAAGACTGTCAGTTTCCACAGTCTCAGGACATTATTCATCACCTGGGGACTGGAAAGAGGGGATTCAATGAGTGAATTATTAAACGCTACCCTGTACAGTTCTGCTAAGATGCTGCGATATTACGACAGGACCGACACATTGAAGAAGAGCTCAATCCTGAATACTCAGATTCGAGAAAATTGTGGCCAAAAAACTTTTCAGAAAACCCCGAAATGGATCTCGGCTGCCTCTCTTCAGGATATCAGCAAAACTCTATGAAATGGGTTTTATGACAAGCAAAGGAAAACCATTTTCAGCTTTCAGGAGTCACCCTCAAGTGCGGTTTTAGGGGTCCAACGCCTTAATCAGTGCCACTGCCCTTTGTGTCCGCTGCATCAATTTGTTGGTGTAGGTATTCGATTACCTCCCTGTCCAACGGGAATTGGCCCGGCCAGTTTCGAGTCTTCGGCCGTCCTTCCGATAACTCTTCCTGCGGTATGATCACCTGCAGTCCATAGGGAGTCTGCACTTCGACGGCGTTCTCGTCAGCAACCACATGGGAGCCGTCCATCTTCAGGGCGGCGGTGCCCGAATTGACGATCAGCTTATGATTGGCGAGTCGGTCCTCCCGGTGGGGCGAACAGACACTACGGCAAAGACCACAGACGGTGTAGTAGAACCAGTCGGGATCGAAGACCGCCTTCCGATAGTCGTTAAAGCTGTTGTCACCGGTATGCATCTGCGGGTCCGCCTTCTGTAGTCGGATGCATAACGCATCCAGTTCCTGCTTGTCTTCGGGAAGCCGTCGGCCGAGGCGGTAAGGACTCCAGTTGGACCAGGTTCCGGAATCCGCCAAACCCTCATAGCCGGTACAGCTGATCCAGCAACAGGTGTTGGGCCGCTTACGGGATATGGTTTCGGTAACGCCGCCCACTTTAACTTGTATCGATTCTTTGGAATGAATCATGTTTACAGGACAGACAAGGCTGCACATCTTGCATCTGTCGCAAGGGTGCTCTTTGTCCGGGATTGGTCTATCAGGCCTTAATCGGGCGGAAGTAAGAACGCTCCCTAGCTCAACCAGCGCTCCGTACTCACGGGTCAATAGATTGCCGCTCCAGCCCAAACGGCCGATCCCTGAGGCAAGGGCAGCATAGCGGTGAGAAAAATCGGGATGAAACTCGGTCATCTCCGTAACATCGTCTGCGGCTTCCTCAGGTCGATAATTGTTGTTGAGGTCTACGTTTACGGCCTCGTATCCCTCTGATCGCAACTGTTCGGCTATTGCATCACCGATTGTATAAAGCTTTTGCACGACGGATTTTCGGTTAGCACAGTGAGGATGCCATTCCTTTTTGCTGATGAAGCTTTGTACGTCATCCCTATCCAGGGAAAGAGCAAAGGAAACAACCGAGTTTGCTGTCGGCAGTAAGTAGCGCATATTGGCCGAGGGCGGCCCGTCAGCAAGCATATCTCTGGTGGTTATACCAACTAAATCAGCCCCGAGGCTCACAGCCAGGGATTTCAGTTTCGTTTCTACAGAGTCCATAGAAATTTCTCATGAGATTGAGCTATTGGCCAACATGCTTCTGAGTTGCGGTGCACCAGCCCCGCAGATACGTTGTCAAATGGTTGGTATCGGTGTTGAAATGGTAAATCTAGTCCATTTTGTGAAAAGTACAACAGCGCCAGTAATACGGGTACAAAAATTATTCGACCACTGCGGCCTGAGGCTGCTTCGAAAAAGCAGTGCCTGAGTTGATATAGGCCATCAGTCATCACAGTTGAATTCAATTGAAAGCCATACTCAGAAGATGATGCGGAAGACTGTTCCACATCATCTGTAGTAACCCCGAAGTTCATCAAATACTTCCAATATGGAAAGAGTTGAAACAGATCAATGTGGCCCAGAGGTGGCCCGGAACCCCATCCAGGCCCTGAATCCATTGACGCGTTCCAAGCTCGAGTCCTGGTGGGGGCACCATACTTTTCAATTCTTTTCCATTCAGATCTTTTGAATTAACTCTTTTTAGGTTTGACTAAGCGCGAGCTGATTCCAAGCAGCTTTGCTGACTGATGCAAAATCGTATCGCATGTGATCATCTCAGCTTCAGATGACCAGGAACTAGCAAGATGCAATGCATCCAGTGTTCTTAGGCTTGTTTTTCTGGTCGAAATCCATTTCTCTGCCTGATTGATTTGCTTTGTAGAAATTGGGTGGCCTATAAATAAACCTGATTTAATATCATTTTTGAATGTATTTTCAATCAAACCTGCTTCTGCCTCCGTTAGTTCATTCATTCTCACCCAACGAGCAATTGCCGAGGCAAATTCAACCCTTGTAAGATTGCTAATCAAAGCAGGTGGATCGATATCCATTAAGAACTTCTGGATTAAATAACTACTACCTTCGTTACGATAAAATGGAAGAAGCGCGCTTGTATCCAGATAGTATTTTTTTTTAGCCACGTTCGTCCCTCATCTCCCTGATTAATTTCTCGCTGGTTTTACGGCTTGACGAGAGTTGATTTCTAAACATAGTACGATCTGGAAACCGGTTTTTAGAATCCTCCGAATCGATGGTGACTAGTTTAGCTACCGGTTTTCCTCTACGCGTAATGACAACATTTTCACCAGCATTCACAGCATCCAGTAGGCTGCTTATCTGTTCCCGAGCTTCTCTGACAGAGACCGTTTTCATAGCTCCTCCTGATATTTTGAGATCACACTACCGTAATTCATCAAATACGCATTAAGTGTACACAACAAATGCGTACATGTCAAATCAGACAAACAGGATTCTAAATTACGGAACGTGAAATGAGATGCATATCTTTTTGCCAATACATCTGAAGGTTTCGGCTTTCAGGGAATTCAATCGACCTTCAGACATAGAAAATTGACTACAGATAGCCCGTCAGATCAGTAATTTCTGAATAAAATTCCAAATTGAAGTTTTCTGTTAATCCACACCCAATCCACAAATTATGTTTACCTCCGACGCAAATCATCAATTAAAACAAAGTGTCCAGGGTGTTGGTTCGTAGGAGTCCTAATCCTCAGCTCCAGCAAGTGTTTCTCATTAGTGTTTAAGAAACACGTCGCCAGTCGAATCCTGGTGAGGGCACTTGAGTCATTTTACCTGGCCAGGGGGAAGGGATCCGAGGACCCGAACTCTTGAAAAGTACTGATCGCGGGTATCCTCACTTTTTGCAGGTTTACTAAAGCCATTTTTTGCGGCGGAAGAGCCATAGCATCAGCCCGCCCAGACCGATCATTGTTCCCCAGACAACAAAATAACCCCACTTCCATTCCAGTTCCGGCATATACTTAAAGTTCATACCGTAGATTCCGGCGATAAAGGTAAGTGGCATGAAAATAGCTGCCGCTATTGTCAACACTTTCATCACCTCGTTCATTTTAAGGCTGAGTGACGAGAGATAAGTGTCTATCATGCTGCTGACAACTTCCCTGTAGGTTTCCATCACGTCCGTAATCTGGTTGATGTGATCATTGACATCCCTGAAGTAAATCAACGTTCCTTCCCCAATCAGATCAAAGTCATTTTTTAAAAAAGCCCCGGCAATTTCCCGAATCGGCCAGATGGACTTTCTCATGGAAAACACCTTCTTTTTCACGGCAAATACAGCCTGGATATGTTCCTGAGTTACATTCTCCAGTAAAATATCATCCAGTTTTTCAAGTTTTTCTCCCAGTATTTCAAGTATGGCAAAGTTATGGTCTACAACCGTATCCATTAACGCATAGGTCAGGTAGTCCGATTTGAGTTTTGATATTCTCAATTTTCTATTTTTGATTCTTCCCACAACGGATTTGAACAGCTCTCGCGGCTTCTCCTGAAAGGTAATCAGATAGTTCTGGCCGGTGATAATGCTCACTTGCTCTTCCCTGATCGCGTCTGCTTCCATATCGTAGCGCAGACTGTTTAAAACCATAAACAGGTGGTCATCATAGGCTTCAATTTTAGGCCTGTGCCCGGTATGAACAATGTCTTCAAGAATGAGTGGATGGATATCAAATATTTTGCCTATTTGACCGATCAGTTCGATATCTTTCAAGCCTTCTACATTAATCCAGGTTACTGTCTGCGAATCCTTAAAGGCATCTTGGTTCTCAATCGAGTCAACGACGGTTTCAGTCACATCATCAGCATTATAATTAATGATGGTGACCACCGCTTTTTCGGCGGGCTTATCCTCAGGTTGAACCAGTGTACCCGGAGAAAGACCAGCTTTTTGTGACGCCTTACGCAGCCTCTTTAATCCCAGGAAGTCTACATTGGACTGTTTCAACGCTTTTGTTTTAGTGTGTCTATTTTTGGTCACATCGACTCCTTGATTGGCGACGGTGAAGTTGATTTAGCTCCAATATACATGGCAGCCCGAATTCAATCATCCTTCGCATCAGAATGTTCGGTAGGATAAAAATGAACATCTTGCTGGGGAAAGGCGATGGTGATCTGTTTCTCCCTGAACTGACGGTCAATCTCAAAGCGTACTTCGGTTTCAGCTTCGAACATGTAAGCGATATAGGTCCAGAATCGGAGCTTGAAAATCAAGGCGCTGTCCCCGAAATCAGAAAAAAGGACATCCGGTTTCGGATAATTCAAAACGTTTTTTGTTTCACTGCAGATCTCAAGAAGCGTCTTTCGCACCAGCTCAATATCAGAACCATAGGCAACCCCCACCTTAACCTTGCGTCTCAACCGTTTGTCCTTAAAACTCCAATTGGTTACCTGGTTGTTGATCAAGTCTGAATTCGGGATAATCAGTGAAGCATTATCAAAGGTCTGGACCAGTGTCGATCTGACGTTTATCTTCCTGACAGTCGCCCAGGTCCCATTAATTTCAATATCATCACCCTCTTGAATCGGTCTCTCAAATAACAGGATCAAGCCACTCATGAAGTTATTAAATATATTCTGCAACCCGAACCCGAGACCGATGCCAAGGGCACCAAAAACAACAACCAGGGAGGTTGGATTCAGGCCAAAGGCGTTCAACGCAATGATAATACCCAGCATCCAGATTGCATAAACGGTCACAGTCGTTATCGACTCCTGAAGACCCGTTTCCATCCGGCTTCTGTTGAGAAACCGCTTTTGAAAGAAATATCGCCAGAGTCGCGTAATGACATGAGTAGCCATTATTACCATGGCAGCCTGTAGCAAGCTTAAGAGGCTGAAGGACATGTCGCCAACCTGAAATTTATGGCTTAAAAAGGCGTAAGCATTGGACTGAATACTCCGCTGCCCCCCCCACGCCATAACCAGAGCCAATGCAAATACAAGCGGTCCACCCAGTTGCAGAAGTCGAACCGTTATCCAGCGTGCCTGATAGCTGGCTATACTACGCACCTCGCTTTCGTTCATGTCCTGCTGTTTCAGTTTTCCGTCGACCTCCTTCAGAATTCCAGCAAGCAGCCCCCCCCAAAGCAGCAGAACAGCCGTTCTTCCCCATGACAGGTACCAGAACATAGCCAAGGAGCTGAATCCTGTCAGCTCGGAGACAAACCCTCCAAAAGCAATGACCATGAGTATCGTCGCCAGAATAGTGGGTGTGTCAGGTCTCATCACAGCTCTTCTTTCAGGACTGGTTTTTGGCTGAACACGAACAATTCTCCAAAGTGACAGGCTGAGGCCGATCAGTGACAGTTCAAGCATAAACCGCCCAACCATCAACACAAGCCGATCGTATTCAAACAGCCATGACACAAGCAGATAAATCAGTGAAAACCAGCGGATAAACAACAGTATCCCGTTTAGGTATGCTTTCAGGGATCTTTTATTCACCCATGTTGCGGACTTCAGGGCCAGAAGATGCAGTCCCCAGCCGGTAATGATCCAGACCATTAACAAGTCGACCAGTGGTACAGAGAACGCTGAAATCCCTGAAAACCGGACGATCTGCTGATAGGCAAACAGAAACAAGCCAATGGAAAGCGGTGTTATGCTTTTTGCTATTAAGTTGAGGGGAAGCTGAACTGATAGATTGTTCAGATAAAGGGGTTTCTGATAAAGAGAATTGATCACTTCACGTAATTTCCTGCTGCTAAGGAAAACCAATCCCAACAGCAGAAGGAATGAAACAATATCATATAAGTCCGAATTTCTCAGGATACGGGTACGGGCCAGCCAGTACTCTTTCTTGCCCATCTTTTCAGCCGTTTTGCCAAATTCCCTGGCCAATTTCATCACATGGGCCGGCCACTGGCCCGAAAATGGGCTGATATCACGATAGTACAGATTTCGGCTACTTTGATCAGATAGAATTTTTTTGTAATCTCCAGACAGTCTTGTAAAATCACCATGAGCCTTTTCAAGCCTGGCGGTTCTGACTGAGTAAGAGGATTGAAGCTTAAAATAGTGCTTCTGTTTTTGCCTTATGAGATTTCGAAGAGCAGCTATTTTCTTTTGAAGGGTAATGGATGAGGTACTTTTTCCGGGTAGTTTTGAAACATCGGCGTATTGCTTCGATATAATTGACAGCAGCTCATTTGAGGCTGTATTGGCTTTCGTCAGGTATTCATTCCTGCTTTTCAACTTTTCCAGTTGGTTATGGATAATGGCGTAGGAAACTTGAAGTGCATTGAAAGCGCTTTCAATGGTTTGAATCTGAATTTGAGGTATAAACAACAGGCTGCTGAAGGTTGCTTGTTGGACGTTGTAGACATCCACTTCCATCTCTATGGATCTCTCCAGGTTTTTGCTCTGGACCAATTCCACTCTGAGTTTTTCAACCATCTCTCTCTCCGATTCAATCGAACTGTCAATTGAATGTGCCAAATCTCCCAGCTGTTGCTGAACATTTGGCAATGCATCGGATTTTACCTGAGCTGAAAGGGCGGGACTTAAGCAGCATAGAAAGAGAAGCCCTAAAAGGCAGTACAGCAAGAACTTCACTCTAAAAATTGGCAGCCCTGGTAGCATAAACACCCCGAAAGTAAACCCTGTTATGAAAATTGAAACTGCACTGATTCTTTTTCTTAAACGCTTCAGAATTAGTGGCTGTTCTTCGAAAACCTATTGAAAAATAACGCGAATAGGTTGTTCAGTCAATAATTACCCTTTGTAGTGTCAGCTGTATCCAACCCAGAGCTTAAAGCACTCGTTCATGGATTGACATTCAGGGCCCGAAACCAGAATAGCATTTATCATATGCATTCCCGGGAAACCACGCAGCTGATCCTTTTCCTGTGATCAGCTCTATCTCTTTTGCTTGGTATACCGGTTTCTCTTCACCTTTAACCAGGAAACTTGGAGTGTCATCAAAATGTCGACAGTATTTTGGAAATTTCCGCACCCGTTGACGGCAAAGGGGAGGTAACGTAATAGAACAGACAATATTCGTCAATCTATTGCTAAAATAATTTAATCCTACACAAATGCAGTAAGGACAGGCCTCCGAATGGATAAATCGAGCAAGTGTTCTATTCGCTAGGGCCAACGAATGTGGAAATTACAGACATCAGAAAGAATCAAAAAATCTGAAATAATTGCTTGCTTATTTTTGGATAAAAGCTAGAATCCGGGGAAAATATAACCCTTGGCCTGGGACAGGAAACAAGGCCAATTTTGCAATGAACAAATTCTAGCGCAACAGGACCTGAAAGCAAGGAGGGGCAATGATTTTACCGAAAAAAGGTGTTGATAAATCAGATATTTCAAAAACATTAACTGAATTTCAGAAAGGTGACCTTGACTGGCGTTCCGGAAAGGTTTTCGGATACGTGTTTGACCCGGGAAAGGAAGCCATGGAGGTGGGAAAGGAAGCGTATATGCAGTTTCTATCAGAAAATGCATTGGACTTCTCCTCTTTTCCAAGTCTCTTCAAATTTGAAAAAGAGGTTGTGGAAATGGCGCTCAACCATCTCAATGGTGGAGAAGAGGCCGTCGGGAACTTTACCAGTGGCGGAACGGAAAGTATTCTGCTTGCTGTGAAGGCGGCCCGTGATTATTCGAGGGTCCATAAGCCCGACATCAAGGAACCCGAGATGATTCTGCCGATCACGGCTCATGCCGCCTTTCATAAGGCTGCCAAGTACCTTAACATCAAAGTGGTTCCCATTACGGTTGATGATACCTTCAGGGCCGACGTGGCGGCTTTGAAAAAAGCCATTACCAAAAACACGATTCTGGTTGTCGGGTCTGCGCCGTCATATGCCCATGGCGTTATCGATCCAATTACGGATATGGCGGCGATTGCACAGGAAAACGGGCTCCTGTTTCACACCGACGGCTGTGTTGGCGCCTTTATGCTGCCCTTCTACAAAAAACTGGGAGAGCCGGTCCCGGATTTCGATTTTAGCGTTCCCGGGGTGACCTCCATTTCGATGGATCTACATAAATTCGCTTACACCCCCAAAGGCGCTTCCCTCGTACTCTATCGCAGCGGAGATATCCGAAAGCATCAGATTTTCGCCTGTTCACAGTGGACCGGTTACACCATTATCAACAATGCCGTGATGAGCTCCAGGACCGGAGGGCCAATGGCTGCTGCCTATGCTGTTCTGAATTTTCTGGGGGAGGATGGGTATATGAATATTGCCCGCCAGAAGATTGTGGCAACCAAGGGCCTGCTTGAGGGTGTCAGGAAACACAAGGACTTGAAAATAATGGCAGAACCTGATTTCTGTATGTTTTCGTTCACCTCTGAGACGATCAGTATCTTTCACCTGATTGACGAGATGAATTCCATCGGCTGGTATATCCAGCCAGCCCTTACCTTTGAACACTCACCGCATAACATTCACCTGTCCATCAATTTCTCAAATGTGGAGTGGGTCGATGAATTTATCGTAGACCTGTATAAAAGTATCGAAAATATACGGGACGTCACATATGGCGAGATAGGGAAGGCCTTGAAGAAGGAGTTTGCGGACAAGGACCCGGATTCGCTGACGGACAAGGATATCCAGGATCTGCTGGGAATGGCTGGCGCAACGGGAGATGACTTTCCGGATGCCATGGCCGATATCAGCGAAATGCTGGATGCACTTCCGCCAAAGCTCAGAGAAAGACTCATGGTTGAATATACCAATGGTATATTTTAGTTTTTTTTCACCTGGTGTTGAATAGTCAAATTTTCAGGAGAAACGCATGCACAGTCCTTTTCCCTTCGATACGGTGTTGGTTTTCGGGTTTTTGTCCATCATGCTTTTAGCTGGAATTATTGTCAGAGCAAAGGTTTCATTTGTCCAGAAATACCTTTTTCCCAGTTGCCTTCTGGGAGGGGTGCTGGGAGTCATTCTGGTGAACTTCAAGATTGTGAATGTATCCACCTCCACGTTGGAGGCCTTTGCCTATCATTTCTTCAATATCTCGTTTATCTCGGTTGGATTGACACGGGATAGTGATACGCAACCAACAGGAGAAAAAAAAGGTACCTTTTTAAAGGGAACCGTATGGATGGCTTTGACCCAGGGGATTACATTTCCCATGCAGGCACTGATCGGTGGATTTATTGTGCTGGCCTTTGGCTGGTTTGGTACGGATCTTTTTGCAACCTTCGGTTTTCTAGGCCCCCTTGGTTTCAATGAAGGACCAGGTCAGGCACTCTCATTTGGAAAAGTATGGGAAGGTGTCGGATTTCAGCATGCCGCAACCATCGGATTGACCTTTGCAGCCGTCGGTTTTATTTTTGCTTTTTTCGTCGGGGTGCCATTGGTTAACTGGGGAATCAGAAATGGGCATGCGAAGGGGGGCAGCAAGGAACTGCCGCCTGAATTTATTAAAGGTTTGATGCCAAAATCGAAAGAGGGAGAGTCTGCCGGGAATTTAAGGGTACATTCTGCCAATATTGACTCCATGGCATTTCAGGCTGCACTGGTTGGACTTGTTTATGTCCTGGCCTATTTTACAGTGGATGCACTTGGGGGATTGTTCGGCGAACAGGTGGCAAAAATGTTCTGGGGATTCTTTTTCTTTTACGGGCTGGGCTACGCGGTTCTGGTCCGTAAACTGATGGATCTGGTTGGTGTCGGCTATCTGATCGACAGCGGTATTCAAAAACGCATTACAGGCTGGTCGGTGGACTATTTGATTGTGGCGACCATTCCGGCAATTCAGATAGCAGTTGTGTGGACATTTATTCTGCCGATCGCCTTAATTGCATTGATTAATGGCCTGTTGACGACTCTGGTGGTATTGTTTTTAGGCCGCAGACTGCTTTCGGAAAACCTGGAAAGAATCGCTGCGATTTACGGGACGGTGACCGGGACAGTCTCCTGTGGCCTGCTGCTACTTCGCATTGTTGATCCCGAGTTCAAGACCTCAGTAGCGATTGAACTGGCGATGATGAATCTTTTCGTATTTCCAATCCTGACGCCCTGTGTTCTGCTCGTTAACGCCCCTGTCTTGTGGGGATGGAGTCTTGAGTTGACCATGCTCGCATTTGCAGGAGTCGCTTTGATATCGTTTATCTTGATGAAGGCGCTCAAATTGATCGATGCTCCGAAATTCTAACCCGGATCGGCGTCTTGATAACAGGGCGCCACCTGTTTCAGGAGCTATTCCCGGATAGTTCCCGGGACTCTTCCGCCGCAGTCCGATAGATTCCTTTTGCCATCAGGGAACTGGCCTCTTTACGCAGCAGGGTGTAGACCTTTGTTCGAATGTCGTGAACCTGTGAGCTTTCGGGGTCGGCATCTTTAGCGGCCTCGACCAGGTGAGCTGCTACTCTCAACTCTCCTTTTTCTGCCAGAGCTTCTGCCCTCTGGGCAAGTTTCAGGGTGCCATCAGCAAGTCGTGCCATCTCAACAGCCAGTGCTTTGTCTGTTGCAGGTCTGAGGCGCGCCGGATTTCCGTCGTACCAGCCGCCGTAGAGCCGCCAGATGTTACGAATGATAAACTCGGGTTCATCATAGAGAGGACGTAGATAGGGCTTTTCCATCAAATCCTGTGGCATCTCGAAGGCTTCAATGATATGATCCAGAGTCGCTCCTGAGTTCATCCCCGCCAGTGTCTGCTCCACAACGCGATCCAGGGCTGCAGCTGTGTCCATTAAAACCATACGGATCCGTTCCCGGCCCTGAATGGGAAGTCCGTGATTCGGTAGCAGGTAATCGGCATCCAGGGCAGCCATTTTCTTTAGCGCCTGGGACCATTCCAGGGGGTAACGTTGCACTTTCTGGGGATTTCCGGCGTTGGGAAAGTTCCAGATGATGAGATCCCCCGCACAGATCGTCCGGTACTTCGGTACCCAGGCCCAGGTGTGATCGTCGGTTTCACCCTTGTCATGATGCAGTTCAAACAGCGTATCCCCGACCTTTAAATTCATCTGTTCGCTGAACGTGATCGTCGGATACACCGTATCTGACGGCAGAAATTGTTCCTCCCCGATCACTGTCATTTTCCCATCATTCAGATTACCGAACTGTCGCTGGTTGATGGTCATATTGTAGCCGGAGGTGCTCTTGTAACGATCCAGACGTTTCGGCAGGTTTTCGTGAGCGATCACCTTCAAAGCCGGGTTTCCGCCCATTGTCACGTCCTTCAGGAAAGCACCGCTGCCTCCAACATGATCCACATGCCCATGGGTGTAGACCAGTGTATTAAAACGCTCCGTCGACCAGCCTCGAATTGCTTTGACGATACCGGCTCCCACTTGTTCATTTCCGGTGTCAAATACTACCAGTCCCTCTTCTGTCTTGAAGATAATGGCATGTGAGAACGCCTCCACCATGGCGATGTCATCCAGGAGAACGGACAGTTCGAGGTTGATGCGATTGGTGGGAATGTCGGTGATTCCCTGATCGATAATCTTCTCCGACAATGCAAACAGGTCCGTCATATGTGAGTCCTCTGGTGGCGTGTAGCTGATGTTTTTTAATGGTTTGCTGGACCCCGGCCCTAAGGCCGGGATATAGACTGCTTACTTGGAAGCCGGAATCGGGTAACCAAGTTTGTTCATGGCCTTGATCACGCCAGGATGAACAAGATTCTTTGGACTTCCCAGGGGATACGCCGTTTTGGGCAGCAGCCGGAGTGCGGCATGATATTTACCAAACATCTTGCGGTGTTCCTGGCGAACGCGAACGATCTCTTCGACGATATCATCCGGCAGGTTCTCATCACAATGGATGGTTCCGAAACCGGCCCGTGCCCAGATATCCCTGTCCAGTCCCTTGAAGGCTCCTTTTTTGACAAGTGCCGGGTAGGTAAGAATGTCCTTTGCAGGGTCATAGCTCTTTCGAACAATATCCGGATCGAAGCTCAGGTGATGGATCTTTCTACCGGAACTGAGAATGGCCATTGTCGGGGGAGAGGGGGCCACCTTCGGTACGATGTAGGTTCCGTCTGGGGCCACCATGATAAACCCGGCAAAACCCAGCGGGGTGGCATCCACCTTGCCGTTGAGAAAGGCGTCCTTGCAGTTGGCATCTCCCAGGGGTGACCACTTGATGTCCTTGTATATCCCATAACCTTTGTCAAATAGGGGCTTGTCAAGAAACAGGCCCAGAAAAACCCTTGCTCGTTCCCGTGTACAGATACGTTTGCCTTTGAAATCCGCCAGGGTTTTGATATCTGGATCGAAAGTTGCGTAGTGTCCGACCAGCCCCAGGGTCGAGACCAGCGTTTTGGTAGTCGGCCACGGAATCTTATTGAATGGCCACCGGCCTTCCTGGAGATGCGGAACGGCGCCGACGCCGCCAACAACCAGGGTATAGGGCAGTTCTCCTTTTGCCATCCGTTCCCGGTTTTTAGCCGCGTAACGGTACATGTACATGGCTCCGGCCGTCTCCTGGTGCTTCATGTGGACCCAGGAACCCGATTCCTTGAATACCTGCTCGAAAGCAGCACCGATGGCGTACATTGCAGATCCAAAGGGAGTTGTCATGATAACGACGTCTACCGGTTTTCTTTCGGCAAGCGCGGTTGATGACAGTAATATCAATCCCAGAAGCAGCCCAAACAATTGTCTTTTCATTATTTCTCTCCGTTTATTAAGTTTTCAAAACTCACCAGTTATACCGCACTGTCAATGAGGGGTACGGCCTTTAAACCTTCTTTTCGCCTCCATTGGATTACCAACAGAGCCAACAGTAGAACAGATGACAGAACCAGCATCCAGGCGGGGCCATCGAGACTGAACCCGGTTGCCAGTATTCCCGTTACGAGATACAGGAAGCGCTCGATCCCTTTAATATGGGTTAGGCAGAATCCATGAAAGAAAAATGTCAATGCGACCAGGCAAATCACCAGGGCCAGTAGCGCGGGAACCGCTGTTGCCAACGGCTGGGATTCGGTCAGGACGATGGGGTTTTTAATAATAAAATAGGGGACGAAATAAAAGGGTCCCACCAGCTTGAAGCTTTCCACTGAGGTTTTCAGGTAGCTGGCCCCGGCGATCTTGCACCCGACCATCGCCGCACCTGCCACCGGAGGCGTTACAGCGGCGAGAATGGCGAAATAAAACACAAAAAAGTGAGCTGTGACAGGGGGAATGCCAGTTTCGATCAGGACCGGTGCCGCCACAAACGCCACGATGATATAGGCGATCACCGTCGGTGTGGATGAACTGAGAACGATGGAAAGCAGCATGATCAGCACCAGCATCACCACCAGGTTGCCGTCGCTGACCATTCCCACCACCAGGCTCAGCTTGGTTGCCGCCCCGGTGAAGGTCAGACACTTGATCAACATCCCGATGCACCCGATGGCTATTCCGAAGGAGCCTGCCATAATAGCCCCTTTGATCAGGTTTTGAATCAGGATCTTAAATTTAGGGCGGGTACTGGGTCTGATGTAGGAAATAGCCAGTAGGGTCAGGATGGACCAGAACGCTGCGTAACCGGCAGAGTAATGATTCACCATAATGGCTGTCAGTACACTGATGGGAATCAGGAACAGGGGCATGCCGCCCAGCAGTATCCTTCTGTCCGCTATTTCGGTACTGCGTGGAATGTTCTCCCGATAGGCAATCAGAATTACCCCGGCAACCGCAACCGCATAATAGGCAACGGCCGGAATGATGGCCTTGAACATCAGGTCCGCGTAACCAACCCCGAGAAATCCGGCCATCACAAACACAGCGATCCCCATAATGGGCGGCGTCAGTTGTCCGCCGGTTGAGGCCATGGCTTCAATCCCGCCGGCTGTCTCTGGCTTGAATCCCGCTTTCTTCATCACCGGGATGGTATAGGAACCGGTAATCGCCACATTCGCACCTGCTGCGCCATTGACCATGCCCACAAATGAGCTGGAGAAAACCGCCATATGTCCGGCGCCACCCGGCAGGTAACGACCCAGCAGCTTTCCGAACTCCATGAAAAATCGGGTGATGCCGGTGGCATCAAAGATGGATCCGAATATGACCAGCATAAACAACATGCTGACCGACACCTCCAGCAGCATCCCGAAAATCCCCTGGAACCCAACACTAAGACTGGACACTATGAACCCGAAATCATAGGGGGGGTGGCCCATCACACCCGGAATCAGGTCGCCCCACAGAGCATACCCAATGCCAAATAGAACCAGAACTGGGAAGACCGCCCCAAAACTGCGCCAGGTCGCAGCAATCACAACTACGATCAAGGTTACCCCGACAACAATATCCAGCGGTTCTGGAAAACCCGCCTCCATGTCCAGACGTTCATAATGAAAAATCATGAACCAGATCAGCACCACGCTGAGGATGGCCCCCAGCCAGTAAACCAGTTTCCAGCGACCTGTCTCTGCGGTTTGTGCCCAGAAAAGCTGCACCAGCACAAGGCAGAAACAGAGATGAATCGCCTGATTGATCAATCCACCGAATAGGGGATGCCAGACAATCACGACATGGAAGGCAACCATCGACAAAGCGATGGCCGATACCAGCCACTTCAGGACCGGGTCCATTCGATGCATGGGCGATACATATGGATTCTGCATGTGCATGCTCCCTATATTTGTTTGGACATTTATTCCAGTTTAATCCTGGTTCATCTGGGACTTAATCACGGTCTCCCCTGATGCTTCCTGATCCGCTGATTGGGATAACTGTCTTGCCATATCCATGTAGATCCCGACTGCCATGGTCGAGGTTTCAACACCGGCACGTTTCTTAAAAATATCTGCTGCCACCAATTGAATCTCGGGATTATCAGTATCAGCGTTCACGGCCCACTCTGCCAAGTGGCAGGCCATTTTGAAGTTACCCTCGTTGGCCAGTTCACCTGCCCGCTGTATCAGCTGATCGGCTCCACCAGACAGACGCGCTATTTCAGCGGCCTGTTCATCCTCTGGCGCCGGCTTGAGATGGGAAGGGGTACCATCATACCAGCCGCCAAACTGGCGCCAGATATTGCGTACCAGGAACTCGCACTCATCATAAATCGGCTGCAGGAAGGCTCTTTTTGATAGTTCTTCAGGAGGTTTGACCTGCTGCACGATCGTATCCAGGGACTCTCCCTGGTTCATCCATTGCAGTACCTGGTCATAAACCGATTCAAGGTAAGTGGCTGTTTCAGACAGCAACTGGGCAACCCGATCCTTGCCGATAATCGGAAAGCCATGCCCCGGTAGCAGGATCTCAGGTTCAAGGGCCAGCATGCTGCGCAGGGCGGTTGCCCACTCTCCCACATACCGTTGAACTTTTTGGGGGTTCCCGCCGTTGGGAACAGCCCAGATCACCAGATCTCCTGTTGCCAGAACGCTCTCATCGGGAAAAAATACCCAGGTGTGATCATCCGTTTCACCCCTTGCGTGGCGCAACATGACCCTGGCATCACCGACTGTGATATCCAGCTGGTCCCGGTAAACGATATCCGGCCGGTGAAACTCAGATGGGAAATCCGCCTTTCCGCCGCCCAGGAACTGGCGCCCGTTAATATGCCGGTTCCATTCATTCATGGTGCGGTACCGGTTGAAACGATCCAGAATGGCTTCATGCGCAATCACACGCGGTTGAACGGTATTCGAGCCGCTGACCTCGTCCAGGAAACGGTCAACGCCAAAGACGTGATCAACATGCCCGTGGGTGTAGATAGCGGTATGTAAAGGCTGCTGCGAAAAGGAACGAACAGCCCGGTGTTTCTTGTCAGCTTCTCCTGAACCGGCCGGGTCAATGATCACCAGGCCATCAGGTGTCGACCGAACGATGGTATTGGCAAATCCCTTGATGAACCAGGTTGTTTCCGTTATCTGCTCAGGCCCATAGGGCGGTCCGAATGGATGTTGTGTGTAAACTGTCTTTTCGCCATTCCAGAGCGCTTCGGCGACTTCCAGAATTTTTCCCATGCCCCCCTCCTTGAGATAGTACTATTATTCATCAGATCCTTGAGTCAAAAAAATGAATCAAATTCTTAAGTATATACTCCATGATACTTTGTCAAATAATATTTTGTTTTGAATTGTAAAATTCTTTAAACCTTTAAAATAAAAGACCTAGATCTGCTTTAGTGATCCTTACCTATAAAAAAAAGGTGATCTTGACAGAGAATAGAATATCATTCATAAATTAGACGAAATCCTCAACAGATCATCTCACCTGCATCTCTGCAGACAGCGATGAACCCTATATCAGGCACCACAGATGACGGCAGCCGAAACAAGTGACATGGACACCAGAAGAGACCGCATTCTGGGTTCGGCAGAAAAAATAATGGCCCAAAAGGGCGCGAAAGCCACTATTTCTGAGATAGCGCGATCAGCCGATGTTTATGAGTCGACTATCTATCACTATTTCAAAAATAAGGAGGACCTGCTGTTCTCTGTCGCCGAGGAGCAGACCCGGAAATGGATGCTCTCCCTGAGAGGGGGGCTGGATGATATGGCAGATCCCCTGCAGAAATTTCGTCGGGTAGTTGGCTGGCAGTTGCAGCGATTTGATGCTGAACCGGATTTTGCTTCCATTGTTCTGTATCAGTGTCGATCCAGGCGTAACTTCTATATTCACGGTGCTTTTGAGCAGATCGGTCAGCTGCGCCTTATTTTCGAAAAGGTGCTGGAGGAGGGAATACAAACAGGTGACTTTCGGTCGGACCTAAACAAGCCGGCCTTGTGGTATTTCGTTTTCGGTTTGACGGATATGTCCTACCTGATATCCAGCTCAACATCCAATAATTATAAAGCGCGTGCAGACCTGGATGCCATCATGGACCTGATACAACCCATGATCAGGTCCAGAAACAACAAGGGTGACCGCAAAGTAGAAAAAACCGGAAAAATTCTTTTTGCGGCCGAACGGATGTTTGCCGAAAAGGGGTTTGAACACACCAAAATTCAGGAAATTGCTGCCGCAGCGGGGGTTGCAGATGGTAGCATCTATGCCTACTTTGCCAATAAGGATGATCTGCTCTTTTCCGTTATAGAGGATGGATTCATGGAATCTCCTTTTAAACAAGGATTCAAGGATCATCTCTTCGCAACAGAATCTGTTTCTGAAGGATCAGCGCTCAATAAGATCAAGCGCTTTATTCGCCATCTGTTCTTCATCGCCCTGATTCAACCCGATTTTGCCAAGGTCCTGGTCCTGCATGGCATCTATAATGAGCAGTTTTACCATACCAAAGCCTTCAAGGGGTTTATGTTATACCTGGCGACCATTGAGGATATCCTGGAAGAGGGCAAAGCGGAGGGACTGTTTCGGGCAAAGGTTGATAACCGGGTTTTCAAGAATCTGGTACTCGGTGTATTCAGTTTGAGTGTTCTGCGCTGGTTTCTGCAGGATGAAGGTCATAAACGGGATAAGGTCAAGGAGATCGACCTTCTCATCACTTACCTGATGACAGCCATCACCAAAAGCGACTGACCTCGCCGCAAGGCTTCGGCTAAAGGGAATCTTTATTCAGCTGCCTGTGGATCATAGAAGAGTCGGTCATTATTATCCGTCTTGACATCACCGCTCAGGTTCCAGGCCTTGATTGCAAGTTTAATCAGCTTAAGCTCATTTTCATGGATGAAGTTGTCTGCATTGGCCAGATCGACAAATTTAACGAGCAGCAGCTGCAATTTATCCATGTCCTCATCGAAGAATGTAACCAGCTTTGCGAGTGAGGTTAGGAATTGCTGAGTTTGAGCCTCGAAATTCTGGAGCTTAATATAGCGCTGGGTTGTGGGGATAAAGAGTGCATTGAAGTGATCGTCGCTGATATCAGGCAACATGGTTTTAAAGGTTTCATGAATCACGTCCTTTTCGGTGTCGTCTATGTCCCTGTCTGAAAAGGCAATACAGATCAGGGTATAAAGCAGTTCATTTTCACCTGTCCACTGACCATTATCCACCTGTTTGGTTTTTCGAATCGAAATCTTGCGTTGTAGATCATCCAGCTTTTCGCCATCGGTGTCGTTCAAAAAACCACCCTGCACATGGCGTTTGTTCAGAAGGCTCTCAACTTCCATTGAGAGGTACTGGGTATCAGCTTCCAGCTTTCTGAGCCGCTTTTTAATCTGCTCATTCATCATATCCTTGAACGGCTGGATCTGGTCTTTTTCCGGGGCGAAGTAAATGTTGATATTACCGCGGTCGGTGTCCTCCCAGAACGTTGGCCCGAAGATACTGAGCAGGAAGCACTGGCTGTCAACAATCGCTTTGAACTCCTTTTCATCGAAAAAGTTAAGATCGTCCAGATAATCTTCAATAATGGTTTCAGCAAAGTCATTCATCCCCTGCTCCAGATAATACAGGGCGAGTCCGATCTGTATTCTTCTTGTTCCGTTATTGCCGCCCAGCATTGTCTTATCGATATCATCTTTTGAAAAGTTTGGCGGTTGATCAAGATCGAGTACCACGTTCAGGAGGTGAAGTTGATCGTCATGCTCCCACCCCAGTTCCTTGACGAGAATCTGGCATTTCTTCAGCTCAAAGGTCAGCGTATCAACGATGAAATACAAGGCCGGGTTCATTTTGGCGTTTTTAAACACCTCGTTACCATAGAACTTTATCCGGTCGTAACACACCTTGGTTTGATCCACTTTGCCCGCATTGATATAGGCCTGGATCATGTTGGAGGAGTGAAACGCCAGGTTGTAGAGGTTTCGGGGTTCGTTATTCCGTATGGCGTGTTTGATGGCGAACCTGAACAAGGTATTGAAGCGTATGTTAATGTGATCCTGTATATGGGGATTGTTGGCCTCTATGCAGGCTGAGCCGATATCAACCAGCTCTGCAGGGATAAGGGAGGCGATGTCGTATCTGTTGTTCTCGATCATTTTGATGTATGAATTTCCAAGCAGCCGGAAAATCTTCACTTCTAAGAAACTGGCATTGTCCTGCATTTCAACATATTGCTGATCTGTGTAGGTACGGTATGTTGCATTTCTTCTGATCACCTTTGTCAGCCGGAAAAACTTCTGATTGAATTTACGCTTGTCTGTGATGTACTTGTTACTGATGCGGCCGATCTGCCTGATAATGTCGGATTGCGTTTCCTTGAATTCCACAAAGCTGAGAAGGTCATCCAGCTGATCCAGAGAGTCCAGGAGTTTCTGCTGGTATTCTGCGACGATCACCTCTTTTTCCATGGCCCCATGAATGGTTGCTTGTCCCATTCGCTTAATATCTTTCATGATCATGGAGGAAATGGTGGTGACCACATTGCTGGTTTTTGAATAGATCAGGATATAAAAAATGTAGGGCAATGCCAGGACATAGGAAAGTGTGAGGAATCCATACGTATTAAGGATGACGCTGGAGTTCCGGTCCATTGGCTTACCATAAAACATGATAACAAAGGCGTGCAGTGATGCGAGCACAATAAACCAGATGAAAAGCAGGCTTAACCAATCCTCCATGTACAGATCGATCAACCGTGGGGTTGACTCGGCAGCAATCGCGATGACGATAATCAATGTACCAAGCACCATGGCCAAAACACCCGCCCAGATTTCAGGGGCAAAATCAAGGTTGACCATCTGGTGGTAGTTCAGGGCAATGCCGAATCTGCTGTTCAGGAAATCTATGATCGGATTGTAAAAACGGTAAAACAGGGAATCCGTCCCCAGAATAAAAAAGGCAACGAGAATAAAGGAAACGGATCGACGAAACTTGGATATCAGATTAAAAATCGATACCTGAATGAAATAGGGGTTCATATCTTGGCTGTAGGGTAAACTCGGTTCCTGGTGATGTTGTGACCTTGAAAACAGGATTCTTAAAAGTAACATTCATGGACTGAATTCGAGCCCTTTTTCCATGATGTTAATCCTCTTATCTTTTTGAATTGACGTTACAATTGCAATATCACAATAATAAATGGTTGTCGAGAAAATGGCGAATTTTCAGTGATTTTCCCAGATTTTGGGATTTTTGGCGTTAATTGACGACGCTCTGAATCGTTCAGAACTGAAGATGGATTTGGGTGGGAAGGGAATGAATCACAACTCTTGGGATCTCATTGTTTCGGTGAAACGTCACCAGTCAAAAACTGTCTTGACGAATGGCATCACCTTCCATTTGCTCTTTGCCATCAAGTCTCTTTTTTATGTTGGCTTCTGTTCTGAACCAGCTGGGCGTCATCCCACTCCACCGTTTAAACGTTCGATAAAAGGCACTGGGTTCTGAAAATCCCAGTCGCTCTCCAATCTCGGCTGCAGACAGGTTTTTGGACTCCAGGGCGTTTCTTGCCAGTTTATAACGAACGGTATCACGTAGTTCAAGATATGTAGTCCCCTCCGCTTTCAATTTCAATTGAAAGCTACGGGAACTCATTCCAAATTCATCGGCAACTGTTTTCAGCCTCGGGAGACAGGCGACTCGATCTGACAGCAGCAGAGCCACGCGGTCGGACAATTGGTTCCTGTTTATTTGATTGAGACAGGCCTCCCGGGCAAATCCCTCAAATTGTGTTAACAGACTGGAGTTGGCGGTTTTAATCGACAAGCCCAGTACCTTACTGTCATAGCTGATCATGTTATAAGGTTGGTTAAAGCAGATTGTTGCTGATCCGAACTGTTGTTGGTAATCTGTAAGATTTTCGGGTTCTGGCCAGCTGAGATGAACCTCCAGATATGCCATGCCTAGTCCGGTCAGCTCGCTACAGGTTTTCAGAAGTCCCGCGATCAAAAATTCAATCATGGCCTTTTCCAGTTTTTTAGGAATCAGTTTGATCGGTTTCCAGCAGTAGAACACCATTTCAGGCTGAATATCGATGGTCAGATCCATAACATTTCCCGTTAATGAATAGAATGCCTTCGATTTCTCCATTGCCTGTTCGAGTGTTTGGCAACTCATCAGAATATGTCCCAGCATCCCAAGGTCGGCCATTTTCAAATATTCTGACGCGCGCAGCCCAACAGACTGAATGCCGGTGAGCTTCTCGAGCAAAGAGACGAGATCAAGCAGTTGCTCTTGCATCAGGCCTAATTCTGATAAATCCAGCTGATCCACTTGCGTTCCCAGTATATCAAAGAGCTCATGCTCGGATGCACCATATGACTGGGCGCAACGTATCATGGATATTAACGATGGATGCTTTATCAGAACTTCGGAGTTCATTTCTACACCTTGTTTTAGAAATTGAGATTAAATAGAAAATGATTGATCAGCAGTGCCATAAAAACCTACAAAGCTGCTTTAAACCTTTTGGTAGATTTTGAAAATTGATAGCAACAGGCTTATATCTGGTTTATGGATGACGTAGTAAAACTGATGTAAATCTAACGTATTCGAATATATTGTCACGGAAAATTACTTATATCGTCTATGATCCAAAACAGTTGCACCAAATGTCATATCAGTTGTTTCTGATGTCATTGTGGAATACAGATCCCGATTTTAAGATAATAGCAAAATCAGCATCTGGTCCGGCCTTTCATTATCGCAATGATTAAGCTGATGCACCTGAGATACTTAAAATTGGCCGGAACCCATTGTTTGCATCTGTGGCTGATATCTGGACATTCCAACGCCGATAATGCGAACACTATTCTGGTACGCAAACCGTTATGAGGAGCTATTTCATGCATGAACAATCATTTATGCCATATATTCTGGCATTTGGCTGGGTTTCAGCCATGTTACTCATTGGTGTTTTACTAAGAGCCAAGGTCTCAATTTTTCAAAAATACCTGTTTCCGGCATCACTGATTGGTGGACTGATTGGATTTGTTTTGATCAGCGTGGGCTGGGTGAACATCCCCCATAAAACCTTCACCGTTTTTGCCATCCACTTCTTTACACTGAATTTCATCTCGCTCGGCCTGACCGGTAATGACGCCACAACGGCCGATGGCGGGAGCATGAAAAAGACCATTTTAAAAGGGTCTGCCTGGATGGGCTTGACCTTCTCGTTCATCCTGCTCACCCAATCCTTGATCGGATTTGGATTTAATGCGCTTTTCAACATGTTTAGCACTCCCATCTTTCCTGGTCTGGGCGGTTTGGTTGGAAACGGTTTTGCTCAAGGCCCTGGGCAAACGGTCGCGATTGCAGCTGTCTGGCAAAATGCATTTAAGGTTCAGGATGCGGTTTCCATCGGTCTGACCTTTGCTGCTGTCGGTTTTTTCATAGCGTCACTGGTCGGTGTGCCCCTGGCATACTGGGGTATCAAGAAAGGGCTTGCATCTAATGCCCCTAAGGATCTGCCCAGGGATTTCCAGGTTGGGATATCTGAAAAAAATCAAGGCCCCTCTGCCGGTCGACTGACCACCCATTCAGGGAATATTGACGGATTCGCATTCCAACTGGCCATGGTTATGTTTGTCTATTTTCTTACTTACTTTGCATGTGGCATCATGAAGGGACTTTTACCTCCGGCTGTCAAGCCTCTTGCGTTCGGCCTGATGTTTCTCTGGGGTATGATTATCGCGATCTTTTTCCGTATGATTCTCACCAAACTGGGTGGGGGACATTTGATTGATAACAACGTGCAAAGACGACTGACAGGAACCTGTGTCGACTTCATGATTGTTGCGACACTGATGGCTGTGCAAGTAGCTGCTGTCTGGACTCATATCGGTCTGCTGGCTACGATTTGCATTGTTGTTGCCCTGTTTACCTTCTGGATCGTTCTCTTTTTCGGCCGGCGCTCCGGTGAGTATGCCTTTGAACGTACCGTGGCACTCTTCGGCTATGTAACTGGAACCGCTGCCAGTGGACTATTGCTGTTGCGCATTGTTGATCCGGAATTTAAATCACCGGTTCCCACCGAAATGGGCATGATGAATATGTTCGCCCTGGCAACAACACTCCACCTGAGTTTCTTTATTTATGTCCTTCCAAAGGTTGGCTTACCAACCTATTTAGCAATTGCTGCTGGAACTGCGGCGGTGATCCTGGTATTACTGTTTATCTTTAAACTGGTTAATAAGAAAGCCTTTTAGTCACCAGCTCATGGATATCTCAACCGGGCATCCAATTTTCAAATGAAGCCGCACCTCTTATATGGGGTGCGGCTTCATCTCCCCTGCTTAATCGAACCATTCTGTAGCGACTTACAGTTGTCCTACATCCGATTCTGAGATAGATTAACCTATATTTTGTGACACGGCCCCAATTCTCAAATTTCGGTTAAAGGATTAAACTGTGGATAGAAACGCTAGCCCCGCCAGCCCTTTTTCCATTCCTAATATCAGGCTGTTCATTACGTTCCGGATTTTTTTTAATTCCCGGTTCTACTACCCGGTGTTTACCATTCTATTTCTTGATTTTGGGCTGACCGTAGCCCAGTTCTCTATTCTGAATGCCGTATGGGCGGCAACGATTGTTCTGGCAGAGGTGCCTTCCGGAGCGCTGGCGGATATTATCGGCCGCAAACGTCTTCTGGTGTTTGCCGCAGCTGTCATGATGGTTGAAGTCGGTATCATTGCCTTTATCCCGAAGACTGATGGTCTGCTACTGTTTATGGTATTCATGGTTAACCGAATATTAAGCGGCTTGGCAGAGGCGGCAGCCAGCGGGGCCGACGAAGCCATTGCCTACGATTCTCTGGCAAAGGAAGGGCTTGAGGGAGAATGGGGGAAGGTGCTGGAAGTTCTGACCCGCTTTCAATCCATCGGTTTTATCATTGCCATGACCGTAGGGGCGGCCATATATGACCCGCGCCTGATGGAAAAGCTGTTCAGGTTATTCAGCACAGATGTCACATTCACCCAGGAAACCACCATGCGCTTTCCGCTCTATCTGACATTTGTCCTGGCCATCTGCGCCCTTGTTACCACTATTAGAATGGTGGATGCTGATAAACCTTCCCTGGAAAGAAAACACGTGAGCCCAGCCGAAGCCTGGGGCAAAACACTTGAAGCCGGACGGTGGATACTCAAAACCCCTTTTGCCTTGTCCGTCATTCTTTTCGGTATGATGTTCGACGGAATTATCCGTATGGTTACGACGCTTTCCAGCCAGTATTACCGGATGATCCTGCTGCCCGAATTTCTTTTCGGCATCATCGGCGCCTTGGTGGCGATGTTGGGGTTGGTGATTCCGGGAATCGCCAATCGAATTGCCCAGACCCGGTCACCTTCAAGCGCCGTCTGGATTACAGCCGTTCTGGCTTTCATTGGCCTTTTCTCCATGAACTTTTTCTGGCCGTACGCCGGTATTATATCTGCCCTCATCACATTCGGGGCCATTATGTTTAACGGGTTTTTCGTCAGCTATTACCTCAATCAGGCAGCTGATTCCGATATGCGGGCAACGGTTCTAAGCTTTAAGGGCCTCGCCTACAACATCTCGTATGGAACGCTGGGGATTTTATATGCGCTACTGCTGAAAACAAGAAAAATAAGCCTGGAATCACAGGTAGACGGCCAGGCACTCGAGAATCAAGTCTTCACAGACACCTTTGTCTCATTTCCGGTTACGTTTGTAATCTGGTTTTCACTGCTCCTGATCGCTTATCTATTTTCAAGAAGGGGACGCAGTTGATCCATCCGTTCCTTGCCATTATGCCTCTTGACTTAGCTGAAATCATCGCCCTATTATCAAGAACATTGAATACCCAGTGGAGGAGTGACGATGAATCACAACCGGCAATCGGTTATTGAGTTTTATGCAGGCTATACCATCTGTTTTGTTCTGATTGTTCTGATGATCTGGCCGTTCCTGTCGTCAATCATTTTTGCAGCTATTCTGGCCGGAACGTTTCGCCCGGTGCAGATGTGGATTGAAAAGCGCATCGGCTCTCCAAAATGGTCAGCGATCCTGGTCTGTCTGATCATTTTAACCGCCCTGTTCCTGCCCTCGGTTTTGTTGATTTTCAAGTTGTCCGAAGAGGCGCTCCTGTTGTATCAATCCCTGAAAACGCACTTTGGAACCCTGGAATTTGAACAACTGTTCCTGGGGAACCATTATGTACCTGAGACAATTCGCAATCTGTTTCATACCCTCGACCTGGAATTTAATTTCAATTCGGTGCGTGGTGTACTGCTTGACGCCTCAAAGGATATCAGCGCCACAGTCTTGCAGGTGATTAACTCATGGATCACCAACATCTTCTCCTTTCTCTTTCAATTTCTGTTAATGCTGATTGTGGTATTCACACTTCTGGTGGATGGCGACCGAATCAAATCATTTTTTCTGGCTCTTTCTCCTCTGCCTGACGAGGAGGAGGAACTGGTTATTGATCGCTTCAATCAGGTAAACTCGGTGACACTGGTCGGGAACGGTGTAGGCGCCCTGATTCAGGGGCTGTTAGCAGCCATCGGGCTCTGGCTGGTGGGTATTGAATCGCTGGTGTTGTGGACCACGATTATGATCATAATGGCATTCATTCCGCTGGTCGGCATTTCGGTGATCTATGTGCCAGTAACCCTTTACCTGTTGATTTCAGGTAAGGTGTTGTGGGCCATTCTGTTTTTTGCATACTGTACCATAGTCTCTCTGGCGGTGGAAAACTGGTTTAAGCCCCGCTTTGTGGGTAATCGTGCAGACCTGAATTCGACTGCCGTGTTTTTCAGCATCATTGGCGGAATGACTGTCTTTGGTTTGCCGGGCATCTTCTACGGGCCACTGATCATTTCCATCTTCCTGACCTTCACAGATCTCTATCACAAACGATATGCTGCTGCCGCTCATGATGATGTTGATACCATCAGCAGCAGCTCAAATATCTGATTCAGTGGAATGGTGAATTTTCGTCTGATATTATCTGCATCATTCCAGTGTTCGCTCCTCTGATTACTCCCTCTTTTATCACTGTTTCTATCTTTTTGGGTTGACAACCTTTTTGGCAAATTGTATTTATGAACTATAGCGCGCAAAAAGTACAAAAATATATTTATTCAATAAACCGGAGATCAGCTATGAAACCAATCAAGCGGAGACAGATTCTCGATATTGCCGAGAAGCTCTTCAACCGCTTCGGCATTCGTCGAACGGGTGTGGACGAGATAGCCCGGATGGCGGATGTAGCCAAGGGGACAATTTACAACTATTTCGGCAATAAAGATGGGTTATTCAAAGCCCTGGCCAGGGAGAAACTGGTTGTATTTGAAGAGATGTTGGAAAAATCGCTGGACAATATTAAAGATCCCATTGAAAAGCTCAGAATTACAGCGTTGGGTCATCTTCGCGTCTCTATTGACAACCCATTTTTGTCGGACAAGTTACTTTACGGCAACTATGACGAGAAAATCAGGGTTTATCTTGCTGAACTTGAGAAGAAAACGCAGACAGTGATCGCACGCATACTCGATGGTATCGATCCGAAAAAAATGGCCGCGGGTGAAAAGAAGGCGCTTGTCAACACCCTGATTTTCACATTGAAAGGTATGACAGAATCCGTCAGAGAGAGGATGGAGCCTGTTTCCATTCGCAGGTTCGAAAAGGAGATCGATTTTCTGGTCAGGGCACTTCTACCAGCCAAAAGTTTGAAGCAAAACGGGGGATAAGATGATTCTGGCACCGATTATTCAAAAAATATATCTGTACTGGCAGATACTTGATGATGCATACAGTTTCAACCAGCTGCTGGCATTTTTCTTTTTGTTTTCCATTTTGGGCTGGCTTCTGGAAACCCTGTACCGATCTGTTAGCCAGGGCCGGCTTTTAAATCCCGGTTTTCTGAAGGGACCGGTGGTGCCGCTCTATGGCAATGCCGGCGTATTTATCATGATCACCATTGTCTTTACGCAGAACGAGACAATCCTGACCAGGCTGTTGATTTACTTTACAGCCATCACGATCATGGAATTTGTAACCGGCGAAGTGATGCTGCGGCTATTCAAACGCCGCTACTGGGATTATACGGACAACGCATTGAATGTTCGAGGACATGTCTGCCTACCGTTTTCAATCACCTGGGCCATTCTGTCGCTGATATTTGAAAAAACCCTCTATCCTTTGTCGATGATGTTGGCTGGCCTGATTGACGGTCAGCAGCTGATGTTGATAAATGGTGTGGGAATTTTAATTCTGCAGGCTGATTTTATTTACTCCGCAGGTATCTGGCGCCCGAGACAACTGCTGACATTCAGCCGAACATTGAACAGACAGTTCAAACAGATTTTGCCGGGTCTTTCATTCCAGCTACTGCTTGAACCACAGCTGGCATTGAAAAACCGGATGGAGCGCATCAAACAATCAAAACAACGTTTAATCCGGTATAGGAAAAAGGGGCGGGGAGAATGATGCGTCAAAACATGCAGACCATGCGTCGGGATCCGGTACTGAGTGACATACTAAATCACCAGTTGTTCCTCTCAATGGACTCATATCGCCACCATGCAAATGTTTCCTGCCTGGACCATACCTTGCTGGTGGCTGACCTGGTCTACACAACGGCCAGGCGCTGGGGGCTTGATCATCATTCAGCGACGCGAGGTGCCCTGCTGCATGATTTTTACCTCTATGACTGGCATACCGGAGGGCCTGGCCTTCATGGCCTCAAACACGCCCGCATTGCATTGAGGAATGCCGAGAGTGTTTTCAGCCTCAATGACATCGAAAAGAATGCCATCCTCAGGCACATGTGGCCGCTGACACCCATTCCCCCACGCTATCCTGAATCACTTCTGGTATCGCTGGCAGACAAGGTATCCAGTTACCGGGAATATCAGCAGGCAGCCCGGATGATGCTCAGCCCTAAGCGATTTCGATTCCGTCCGCTCCCCAGGATGTAAAAGACTATGATGAACGACATAGTTTAGTGGTGGCTGGGGGTGTATAATAAAATGTTTAATACCGCATTCCGTTTAAGCAGTGTGGTTTATATCCATGAAATGAAAAGAGGTCATGTGCTTGACAACCAGGCTGTTGAAGTGCCGAATACTGCCATAAAACAAAAATATCTGGGAGCCAAAGGGTTGGCTGTTTTACTGGCATTACTGGGCGCGTTTATTCCCCTGTCCATTGACATGTACCTTCCCGCTCTGCCTGGGATGGCAGAAGCCCTGAACGCATCAATAGCCCATGTGAACCTGACCCTGGCTATTTTCTTCATCTTCTATGCCTTCAGTATGCTGTTCTGGGGGCCCTTGAGTGATAAATATGGACGCAAGAAAATATTGAGAACGGGACTGGCCATATATTGCTTCGCCAGTATCATGTGTGCTTTGTCGGACACGGTTTCCCAATTGATCCTGTTCAGAGCATTGCAGGCTGTCGGTGGTGCCGGCGCCACTTCAGTTTCCATGGCAATTGTGAAAGATGTGTATCATGGGAGAGCACGTGAAACAGTATTGGCGGCTATTCAGTCCATGATTATTCTGGCACCGGTGATTGCTCCTGTTCTGGGAGCGTTCATATTGACAGTCACTTCCTGGCACGGGATTTTCTGGACACTGGTCGGCTTCGGTGTGTTTGCATTTGTCCTTAGTTTTCTATTGGAAGAGACCTCGAAAATGGAGGTTCAGGGAAACCTGATCAAGGTAATCGGACGGCTGTTTGTTGTGTTGAAGAATCCAGGGTTTTCATCTCTTCTATTGATATTTTCTGTCATAAACATTCCCTTCATGGCATTTATTGCATCTTCATCCTATATCTATATCGATGGGTTTGGGCTATCGGAACAGACCTATAGTTATTTTTATGCATCAAATGCAGTTTTTGCCATGCTGGGGCCGATGCTCTACCTTCGCCTATCCAGTTGGTTTCAGCGGCGTTCAATCATTATTGTCAGTCTGGGGGGTGTGGTTGTCGGAGGGGTGCTGATTCTTAACTTCGCACATCTGAGTCCATGGCTTATGGCTCTGACAATAATCCCAGCCACTATCTGTACCATGGTGATACGTCCTCCCAGTGCCAATTTAATGCTTGAACAGCAGGAGTCTGATACCGGTTCGGCCTCCTCATTGATTTCGTTTGCAGGACTAACCTGCGGCAGTATCGGGATGTTGCTGATCTCCCTGGACTGGCCCAGTTATACCTTTGGATTGGGAATTTTGTACATTACCTTTGGTACTATTTCCAGTTTGTCATGGCTACTTATTTCCAGGAGATCGTTTGTTAAACAGGTGGCAGACCGGTAGCCTCATCTGAATTCCTCGACTGCTTTAAGAATACCGGGCAGTCTGAGTTGAAGGTCACTGATCTCAACGATCAGATCCGGGTAGCTGTGGCTGAGACTGAATAGAGGTCTCAGCAAGAACGGAACTATCCGATCAAAGATAGGTGATGTCTCCAACAGGTCGCCGCAGGGTATGCGGGTTTGGGTTCGCATAGCCAAGGCGATACAGCATCTGGACCGTGCTGCCCTCGGGCACTTTAAGTAGAGACAGGAACTCTTTCTGAATATCCTGCATGTCTGCATACTCCTCCAGAATCTGGCTCATGGGGTGCTGTGCGATGCCCAGTTTTGCGGATAGAAGGTTTACCCTTGCATAAAGGTGACCCGCCATGACCTGGTCTAGTCGTGTATTGCTTCTGGAGACAATCCAACCGTAGGCAGCCGCTGAGCCTGCCTGCCGGTAAGCCATTTTGATTCCCTCCTTTGCAAAAGCAGAATCGACTGCATAAGCCTCCTCCCTGCTTCCCAGGAAAAAGGTCTCAGCAATGAACCGCATGAATCCGGTCATTCCGTTGTTAGCCACGGAGAATCCATCACGGGTGTTTCGGGCCTCTGCTTCATTGAATCGGAACAGGTCAGCTGTCTCTTTATTGCGATCGCGATTGTTGGATTCAATGGCCATGCTTTTTCCCAGCATGGGGGAGAGGTGTCTTATCAGCTCCTTTGAATTGCTGCAAAAGGGTTTCAGCCCATCAATCGGATACAATTCCCTCAAAGCCTGTAGATCTGATTCTGGAATAGCACGGTCGTTGTAGGTCCTCTTGTTGGACTGACGGACTGTCAGCAGGTCGTAAAAGGGTTCCTGTTTGATGGCAGGGTCTGAAATCAGCCTGATGGATGCCACCGGTTTGTCTTCAATACGCTGGTTGTCATACTCCCCCTGGGGGAAGTACCGAATCTGTGTTCCGTAACCATTGTTCGAAGCTGCTATTTTAAGGGTCTCCAGGAATGTCCCCTGGCTGATGTGAATCTGCCGGGCTGGGGGATCGGTCCAAGGCAGTAGCCGGTCCTGATCCACATATAGATCAAAGCTGTTGTCACCTGTCAGCTTGATCTTCCAGGGCTGAATATTATGGGAATTTGGTGCCAGCATGGCTTGAGACAGCAATACCAGTCTGATATCCCGGAGGTCACTCTCGATGGCTTTTAATTCGTGCTCGCTGCCTGTTGAACAGCTGCTCAATACCGCCGGGTACAGAGCTGTAGCTCCGCCGGCTGCGATGATCTTGATAAAACCACGTCTTTTCATTTGTTCTCCTCGGTTATGATGATGGCCAACCGGGCAACAACATCGAATCAGTCCCTGGACTGGTCGAGTTGGGTTTTTAACCGCTCTAGCAGTCCCTGAAGCTTGCTCAATTCATCCTCCTGCCATAACTCTCCCAGACTGGCGAGATCAGGTGCCAGCTTCTCCCAGGCCTGATTGAGGGATTTTAATCCCTCATCCGTTGGAAAAAACACTCTTAAACGTTTGTCCGACGGGTCTGTCTCCATTCTTAAAAAACCTTTCTTCAACAGACGCTGGGTCGTTTTGGTCATCGCCGGCTGGTTTACCTCCAGGGCGTTGGCCAAGTGTGTCACCGTCCACCCCTTTTGGGGGGCGTGGGACAGATGGGTTAACAGGACAAACTGGGCCATAGGCAGATCCAGCTCATTTAAGGCGCGATTCATTCGAGTTGTTGCCAACTGGTTGATAATGCCAATCAGTACAAAAATTCGTTCCATACGTTATCCGGATAAAAATTAAAAATATCAGCTGATAAATATACTATAAACATTCCTGGGAATGTATTGCAAGGAAAAACATTCCCAGGAATGTAAAAAATGATGCTCCCTCCTGGTAACCATTATACTCATTGACTAGACACCATCTCTACTAACATCTCTAGTACTTTTGAATAATAGGAAGGTACCATTATTCGTCAGAAGGGATGTTGATAATGTGATTGGGACCAAGACGATGGGCACTCTTTCAATTGGTTTCGGATTTCTGGAAAAACCCTCTTTACTTATTAACGGCCAGGTCATTTTGGTACACCAAAGCATGAGAATAAGGGGCGCCCGGGTATGCAGCATCGTGAGACTTGCAGCGAGAACCCTGAGCTCAGGGTTCTCGTGTTGGGGCTTTATGCGGGGATGAAATCGATGGGCCGTGTTTCCTTTAAGGTGATGGCCCCGGTAGGACAGGTCGAATGACAGAGTCCACAGCCAAGGCACTTCTCGTCGATGACCTTCGTAATTACCATTCCGTCGGCAAGTTGGGTATCGGTCAGGGCATTGAATACACAACGATCCCTGCATAAAAGACAGCCATCGCACAGATCGGCGTCGACGCTTGCCATGAAGCGGCTGGGAGCGCTGATGTCCAGTCCTTCGCTAATCATCAGCGGGAGCGCCTGGCAGCAGCAACTACAGCAGTTGCAGATAAAATGTCCGCCGTGAGCTGAGTTCATTGTGACGTGAACCAGTCCGGCCTCTTCTACTTCATCCAGAATCCGCAGGGCTTCGACTTTGTCGATCCCCCGCCCGGATCCTCTGTCAAGGGCGTAACGGGCAGAATTTCCCATTTGAATACAGGCTTCCACCGGATTGTCGCATTTATGGGCGATGACCCGGCAGGTGCACTTGGTTACGGCCAAGATCTCTGCGTCATTGACCATCCTGCGAGCACTATCGGCGTCGAGGATCTGCTGTTTGTCTGTCGTTACCGAAGATTCCACCGGTACAATACGCGTAAAGGGCTTTTCCAACATCTGGGTATAAAACCGGGCGAAATCAGGCCACTCCTCTTCTATGAACTGCTGCCACAAATCATGAAATTCACGGGTGGCATCGGTCCAGAGTATTGTAGCGTCATGAAATTGAATCATGTCCCGGCACATCTTATAACCGACCGTCTCGCTTTTAAATGATTTAAAAACGGTACCCTTCTGATAAAGAAGCTTGCACATCTCCTCAACTTCAACAGCCGGCCGGGAAAGCTTTTCTGCCAGCTGTTCCGGGGTACCGGGCATGGCCATCATCAATTCCGCTTCGGATTCGTCAACAACCATCCGGAAAAGCCGGGGAATAATCTGGGAACCGTTCAACATGATCTTTTCGGTCATTAGTTCATAAATATCGTTACTCATAAGCCTCCTTGTAGCGTTTTCTCAGTGAAAAGGATCCCACCTTCCCGGAAGCGAACAGGTGTGCTCTACGATTCACGGTTATTGGCTGAATATAATACAATATTTGTAAGGTAACGATCAACTATCAGAATAAATGCACTCTTTCAAGCGGAGGGGGGGGGTGCGTTGCAGCATAGACCAACTGATTATTGCATGTAATACTGGATCTTCAGGTGTGTATTTCATTTTAAGAATATCTCTATGTGTATCAAATCAATAATGCTAAAGGCATCAACTAATTGATATATTAGCGATAATATCGGAATGGGGGGGGAGAAGGATTTTTATAAAGTGAAAAACGTAGAAATGCAATTATGTTAGCGGTTTTTTCTCTACAAACGTTCCCAGTAGAAAAATATAGCCAAAAATAACATATGGTTACATTATATTTAAAATAAAGTGAAAATAAAGGTAGCATTTCCAATTTTATTTTGTTATCCTCGATTTTTGAGTGAAAGCTCAGAAATTTTAAACCGGGAATTTTTGTTCCGGTTCCAATCTGATTGAAAGTACCATTTGTAACTTAAGTGGATGCTGGAAGTTAGTAAAAGAGAATAATATACATATGGAGTATCCACTATGGCTGAAGGTACAGTTAAATGGTTTAACGATAGTAAAGGTTTCGGTTTTATTGAGCAGGAAAGTGGCGATGATGTCTTTGTACATCATACCTCGATCAACGCATCCGGTTTCAAATCCTTGAACGAAGGTGATCGTGTTAGTTTTGAAATTGAGCAAGGCCAAAAAGGACCTGCCGCTGCTAACGTTACCGTTATATAAGCAAAATCAGGCTTGACTGGACTTAGATAGCACCAGTTAACCAATAGAAAAAGCCTCCCACTGGGAGGTTTTTTTTTGCCCAAAATTCTTTGTCAGGGCAAACCTCTTCATGAGGCTGTCCTGACAGGGATGGCGGGTATCAATCAGGAGTAACGCGCATCTATCTTCTGCGTTTCCTGTCCACCCTTCAGAACTGCAGCAACAGAATCTCCCAGAACGGAAAGGTACTCGTCAATAAATGCATCATGCACCGGGGTCGTCATAAAATGAATGCCGGGAGGCTCTGTATTGGGCGCTACCATCCAGCCCTTTTCCCACATCTTATAAGCCACAGCCAGGATATCAACCGAATCAGATCCATAAGCCAGGGCCCACAGGTCCGGTTCTCCCCAGACTTTTAGTCCGTCAATCTCAGCCAGACCTGTTTCCAACCGTTTGCGGGCTTTCATGACTGTATCCGCAATTTTCAGATACCCTTCCTCTCCCAGAAAGTTCATCACGGCCCATGCTGCCGCGATTGATCCCCCGGGGGCTGTACCGGTGAAGTTGAGTGAATGATAGTGTCCGGATGGCCAATCATCGTAATTGAAGGCTGTGTACATCTGCATTTCCGGCTGACGAAAGGTGATGGTCGAAGCGCCTTTTGCGGTGAATCCCGACTTGTGCAGATCAGCTGAAATGGAAGTAACTCCCGGCAAGCTGAAATCAAATGCCGGTACCGGGTATCCCGCCATACGGACAAAGGGGCCGAGGATTCCACCAACGCAGGCGTCGACGTGAAGCCAGAGATCTTTCTCCCCGGCCAGAACACCGAGTTTGTCGATGGGATCTACCACACCCATGGAAAATGCAGGTGCCGATCCATACAACATAATCGTGTTTTCGTTGACGGCAGCTCTCATGGCATCAACGTCAGCCCTGAAATCTTCGCGTGTGGGTACCCTGACAACCTTGATGCCAAGGTAGTGAGCCGACTTGTTGACAGCCGGATGCGCAGAGAACGGGGCAACGATTTCCGGATGTGTAATCTGCGGTTTCTTGTCATGTGCCCAGTCTCTGGCTGCTTTGACAGCCAGGAAGATACTCTCGGTTCCACCGGATGTCATATGCCCGGCTCCACCTTCGCTGTTGAAATTTCCGAGTACCATGCGGATGACATCCTGCTCCATCCCGGCAATACTGGGGAACACGATTTTCCCAAGACCGTTGGTGGACATGAATTTCGTGTAGGCCTTGGCAGCTACCTCTTTTACTTCGTCACTGGCATGCCACACATAGGACGAATGGCGAGCGTGCTGCCAGTCCAGGTCATTGACACTCAATTCAGTCATCTGTGCTTCAAGATCTTTCCAGGATCGACCCTGTTTGGGAAATGCAGTGTTCATTAATCTCCTTCCGGTTGAATGAATAGATTCTATCAGAGAAAACCCAACGAGGAGTTGACTATACTACTTCAAGGGGAAATGGCAAAGTCCCAGTGCATCTCAACAGCCAACCAGTGAGGAAGGGGCATGATTGAACTTCCGGAATACAACCCTGAGTTTTTGATAAAGTGCCTGATATCGGCTGAGAATGGTTCTGTCACTTGCGGAACCGACGAAACAGCCACCGGACGTTCCTTGTTTGAATCCGGATCGTAGAAGGGCTGGCAGACTGGAGGGGGTGAACTCACGAAATGGCTGCGGCATGTGACGGGTCTCGCGGGGTAGGCGCTGCACATCCCTTTTACCAGCATGGGGCAGTAATGATGAGTGTACACTGGCGACTGCTCGTTCTTCTCTGACAGTCGTGGTCGCACGGGTCGAGAGTCATCCCATTTATGCCATTCTTGTGTTCGTATTTTAAGATCTTCGATTTGAGATTGTGTAAATTCGCGTTGAATGTAATGCGCCAGGGCTTTGGCTTCTGCAATATTTATCAGGATATGCTGCCCGCAGCACTGGAAGCACCCTGCCTTACAGGATGGAACAATGCCCTCCTCAACTTTCAGCCGATCGAGCTCGTGTTTGACCGCTTCATTAACAGACGAATAGAATCGGTTCATAGAACTATCCTGTTCGGCAGCCAGCGTTTCAATAACGCCACTACTGGTGCCGGTTACAATATTGTCATCAACAACTACCCCCATAAGATCCCCTTTTTCCCTTTTAAGTTACTACAATGCTGATATCTATACGCTCGAAGTGGCGCTACCCATTTAATGGAGCGCTCTAAGTCTATATTACAACATTTAGACGCAGGTAACAAGAATTAGGTTGCAATGGGGTATAAATGCTTAGTCGGAACGGGGTCAGGCCTGAAATCTGCCTTACTGTTGAGAAGGATGGGAAGAAGGTCACGCTCCCATGGGTTTTAATCCCGGGAGCGTCATGATTGAGGCTTATGCGGCACAACATTCGATGATCAATATATCAAGTTGGGGGCACTGTCAGTTCAGGTAAGACAGCATTCTGGCCAGTACCTGTTTTCCCAATTCAGGGTCATCCCGGTCCGGGCAGTGGAAGCCCTCTTCCGTGTAGAAATAATCCTCGTTACTGATCCAGTCTGTTTTTTCCTGGCAGAGAGCGGTCCATGGATCCTTCCCACCAATCGTAAATACAACAGGTACAGACAATTCTTTCAACATGGTCCTTGGATTCCAGCGGGGGTTGACAGTGGCAAGTGGGATTTCTCCAAACATGATGTTGCATTCATTGATAATATCCTCTTTAGACTTTGGGAACAGACCGCCTGGGTCATCGGATATCCAGAAAGTTCCGGTTTTCCGGCATTGCTGGAATTTCCAGGTATACCAGTTGTACTTGCCTGTCATGGCTTCTTCACGACTGAGGCTCGCCTTCCCGAACGCTGTAGCAGCTGTCCAGCCGGCTTTTTTTGAGACTTTCTCGTCAGCCCACCGTAAGACGCTGATGAATGAGCTGGTCGGCAGGTAGGAAAGCACCTTGAACATCGGGACCAGGAACTGATACTGGCGATACTGGCTGATTCCCATACTCATATTGGTGAGAAACTCCCGCTCCAGCCAGGTCTGATCGAAAGGTTTTTCCGGTTTCAGGTTGTGAACATGTGCTGCCATCCGTTTGTACAGGCTGTCACCCATGTTCTTCCTGACCTGTCGGTTATATTCCGGCATATAGAAGCGCCAGTCAATAACCGCACTCGAAGCCAGAATAACGCTTACATCTTCAGGGTATTGGTGGGCATAATTGACGACAAGCCCTCCTCCGTAACTGTACCCTGCAGCCATCCAGGGTCCGGTATAGGTAGACTTGTATGTCGTGACAAACCGATGGTAGTCAGCCAGAGCCTGATCGATGGTGACGTATTCCGGAATGGATTGATCCGGCTCGCGAGTCACACTCTGTCCATAGCCCCGATGCTCAGCTTTTATGAAGATAACATTTTTCGGTGCACCATACGTTTTGTACCGATTGATGAGCTGTTTTTTTGTCGCGTCTCCTTCCATTCCGAGAATGAAGAAAACCGGAGAATTCAGCCCGACCCCATCCGGCCGGAGAATCAGAACTTCCTGTTCAAAGGTCGGACCGTCCGGTTGATCGTGATGAACCGGCTGGTTGAAAACCTGAGAAGTGATCTGAAATGCCTCCTGCTCCTCTGTCTCGGGGCCCTTTAAGAGTCGCGATATCATAAGAATAACAATGATCAGAACAATGATACCTACGAATAAGCATCCTAACCGCTTTCCTGGTTTTTTCATGAGACACTCTTTTTTTAGATAACTGAGTCCCGGGCTCAGTGCCCGGTAGTTGATTTAAAGAGCGATAGTCAGATCTTCAAGGGAGTCCGGTGCATCAGTCAGCTTGGTATATCCGTCTTTGGTAATCAGCACGGTATCCGAGTGGCGGAAACCGCCGATTCCTGGAAGATAGATGCCGGGTTCCACACTGACCATCATACCTTCTTCCAGCACCCTGTCGTACCCTTCTGCCAGGAAGGGTCCTTCATGACCGGTGATACCCATACCGTGGCCGGTTCGGTGCAACAGGTTCTCCTCGTATCCGGCTTTCTTGAAGAAGTCGTTGACGGTCTTGTCTATCTCGCCCATGTTGGCACCTGGTTTCAGACGGTCATATGTCATCGATCTGGCTTCCATCATCACGCTAAAAGGTTTCCTGGCAACTTCAGGTACAGAACCCAGAAAGAAGGTTCTTTCCAGTTCTACACCGCAGCCGTCAACCTGGCCGGCTACTATAGTTACATGGGGGCCGCCATCTTCCATCGCTATAAACAGGTTGCTGAAATTGTGCGGGTCGTGGGAGACGCTGGGGGGTTGGGCAATGGCTGCCAGTCGTGTCGCCAGCGGGTTGATTTCCGGTATTTCCATCAGCGACTTGCCCATCATCTCCTGTGAAGCCGCGCTGTAAATTTCGAACATCATGGTGCCGGGTTTGCAGATTTCGATCACTTTTTTAAAGCCGACCTCCAGTACCTGGCATGCGTGCACATAGCGCCCGATCTCAAATTCTGATTTGATAAACCGGACCTCATCTATGATATCAGTTGTAACCCTGGTGCCAGGTGTTTTTTCGTAAATCTCCACAGTCATGGCGGGTTCCACACCCACCCGAGCATTTTTCTCAAACATGGTTGCATAGTAATCATACCAGTTTTCACCGGTGGGTGCCGGATACTCAAAATACTCGACCAATTCCACCTCGCATTTGGCCCGACTCATCACATGCGGGATCTCCAGCTTGGGAACCAGGAATTTCGGCGCCCCCTCCTTCCCGATTACCACGATAAAAGGCCGTTCATGGACGTAGTTGAAAAAGTTGGTCAGGTAAAAGACGTTGACCGGGTCAAAGGCGACATAGTAGTCAAGGTTCTCTGCGGCCATCTTTTCTCGGACTCTTGCCAGTCTGCCTGCCAGTTCTTCTGCATCCGGTGCTGCTGTGGTGGGTACCAATTCTTGTGTCATTGTTTTCTCCTGTCTTCTGTTAATTTCCTAAAGGGGTAGTTTTGTTTTACAACATTCAACTTCCATATCAAATCACTGCGGCCTTATTCTTCGGCGTAATCAATGTGACCACTACCAGAAAAAAGATAGCTATAGGCACAGCCATCGCCGAGGCCGCCATGCCATATTTTCCATACAAAACTAACGTGCCTATGACCCCTGTGAGCATAGAGGATATTCCACCCCATTTGTTTACTCGCGGCCAGATAAATACGGCCAGAACAGCGGGTGTGATGCCGGCGCCGTAAACCAGGTAGGAGGTCATCTGAATTTTCAGGATCGTTGGGAAAAACTGCAGCAGTACATAAGCCAGGACTCCCAGGATCGGGATGGAAACCTTCGTAAAAAAGAGAATCTCCTTTGATCCGGCATCTGGCCTGAAAAAACGGACATACACATCGTAAGTCAGAGATGTGGCTCCTGACAACAGATAAGAATTACCTGTGGTTACCACAAATGCGGCTACAGCAGCCAGCATGATCCCGCCGAAAAGGGTTGGCATGACAGTTGTCATGGAGATCATTGCCATGCCTGGATCTATGTTGGGATAAATAGAACGTGCAACCATGGCAATAAATGAAATGGCGGGTAAAACCAGAAACATGCCAATTGCCATGAAGACCAGTCCTGATCTGGCTGACTTTTCACCGTCTGAAGAGGCCAGTCGTTGGTAGATGTTTTGATCCCCCAGCATTAAAAATAGAATCGGTATGAGAAACCCGATCATTTGAAATCCTGTCAAAGATCCGGTTGCAGTGAGGTTTTCCGGAGGTAGATTCGACGCAATCTGAGCCCATCCACCACCGGCTATCAGGACAGCTGGAATAGCAATAATCAACCCAACGAGCATCAGGAAAGCACTCAGCGCATCGGTCGGGGCAACGGCCATCAACCCGCCGATGACTGCCAGAAAAATAATCAGGACCGCACTGATAATGGTGCCAGTTGCCACCGGAATGCCGGTGGTGACTTTCAGCACAAATGCCAGCCCCTTGAACTGGTAAGAGACGATTCCGATATAGGCCAGAATGATGATGACGGCAGACAACACCTTGGCCCCCTGCCCGTATTGCGCTTCCAGAATCTGGGAAACGGTATATTTTCCAAACCGCCTGATTCTAGGCGCGATGAAGTACAGTACAACAAAAGCGAAAATCAAACCGGGTGCCAGAAGATTAGCTGGCCAGAAACCATAGGAATAGCCAAGGGAGTTGGATCCGCCGGTTACCGAACCACTGCCTGTAAAGGTCGCCAACAGGGTCCCGGCCAGAACGAACGGCCCCAGAGATTTGCCGGCCAGAATAAAATCGTCGCTGTTTTTAATGCGGCGCGAAAACCAGATTCCCAGCACTACCATAATGAGTCCATATCCGATGACGAACCATAAAAGTGCAGGGTTGGGTGTCACTGTCATATTATTTTCTCCTTTCTCATGAAAATTGATTATTGTTTAAGAATCCTGAATATCACTTTCGAACAGACCTGCTACTGCCAGCAGGTTCAGCAAGGCACCAAAAATGTTTATGGTGATGGCTGCTATCCAGGCCAGTTTTGATGAGTATGCATCCGGTTGTTGTGCGTAGACAATGAAATGCTTGATAATGCCACTGTAACCGCCCGATATTAGTATAAGCACCAATAATCCCCGGTATACCTTGTGAAATCCATTGTAACCGACCAGTAGAATCAGAGCGTAAACCAACATGAAAATGGCTCCGGTTACCGGTGAGGTTGACGCGAGCGGCTTACCACCAGTTGCGGCCTTAATGTAACTGACCGCGTTATATCCAAGTCCCAGCACAAAATACAGCAGTTGTAACTTAAGCAAAGATGAAAAGGCTATTTTTTGGAACAAAACACTCATGTTTCCTCCTCTTTAATGTCAGGCTTTGATGATGGTTAGACCATTTGGTAAAAAAAGAATCTCGCTGATGTGGCAGCATTCAGGAAGTCAAGTGTCTTCATTCTTTCCCTCGATCGGTGATTAAATGTCGTCATCTGGTGTATAGTCAATGCCGAAATCCTTCAATATATCAAGAATCTGAAACTGGTAAAACGCTGAACGATCCGTCGCCAGATCGGAGAATCGGCCTGACAACTCCATGGAGATCATGCCATGCACCAGAAGTGCGTTTTTAACAAACAGATTAAGCAATTCCACGGAAAAGCTCAGGCTACGTTGCTCGCATACCTTTTTTAAATCTGATACATACCCATCCGGCAAATCCACTTTTTCCCCGGGCGTTTTGATGATTCCTTTTTGCCATGCCTCCTCGTACAACATTAGAAAAACGCCGTAAACCTGGTCGGCTTCTTCGATGACAACTGGATCAGGAGATTCAAATCCGACCACCGGTTTGCCGGCAAATAGTCCAAACATACTTGCATTTGTGACTGCCCACTCTCGATAAGCAATAAAAACCTGATATATCCGACCGGCAATGTCTGACTCCGGTACGCTGTCGCGAGCGATGATAAGGGTATGTCGAAATGACTGGTACGCCTCAATCACCAGCTCTCTAATTAACTCGTCCCGGCTCTTGAAATAACTGTAAAAAGCTGGAGCGGTCATGCCCATCCGGCGAGCGATGCCGTTTACCGTCACATCCTCCATGCCATGCTCACGGGCTATCTCCCAGGCAATGGACTTAATCTCATCAATGGCGGCCTGCCGTACCCGTTCTCGTCTTGTCTGCATAAGAAATGTAAGAGGCTTTTGGTATTAGAAAAACTTAATGCTATTAAATTAAAAGAACTCTATTTAGTTTCAGCTATGTTGTCAAGGATTTTTTCAGGTCTTTCAGTCGCCGGGGAAAGGTGGTCGAAAAATAGGGTGAGAACAATCCAGAGCAACAAATTAGCGGCACTATTCGTCTCTCTGAATCTAGATTGTCGTCATATTTACCACCTACATTCTGAAAATTTAACGTGTTTCTATAAATAAGAACAAAATCTCTTGACACCCGCAATCAGATTTTCTTATATTTAGCTTATACGGCTTTTATTGAGATAACTGTTCTGACAAAGCCTCGTTGATGCTGTTCACCCACCCGAAATTGCCAGATTCCGCTTCTGGCAGATGGCGAGCGGGCAGAGTCAAACACTTGCAGTTTAAACCATAAGAAGGGTAAACAAATGAATGATTATTTTAAAGAGACTCCGAATGTGGATGGACAGTTTGGAGAGTACGGGGGAAGCTTTATTCCACCAGATTTACAGATAGAGATGGATAAAATAACCGATGCCTACTACGCGATAAGTAAATCACATGAATTTATTTCTCAGTTGAGGAGCATTCGGAAGCATTACCAGGGCCGTCCCACGCCGATCTATTTTGCCAAAACCTTGTCTGAAGAGTGTGGGGGACGGATCTATCTGAAGAGAGAAGACCTGAACCATACAGGAGCCCATAAACTGAACCACTGCATGGGCGAGGCACTGCTGGCCAAATACCTGGGGAAGAAGAAACTCATTGCCGAGACGGGTGCCGGGCAGCATGGTGTAGCGCTAGCCACCGCCGCAGCCTATTTTGGTTTGGAATGTGAGATCCATATGGGAGAGGTGGACATTGTCAAAGAGCATCCCAACGTGGTTCGCATGAAGATCCTGGGAGCGAAAGTCGTTCCGGTGAGCCACGGCCTCAAGACCTTGAAGGAAGCAGTTGACAGTGCATTTGACGCCTATCTGAAGGACCCCATAACAGCCATTTACTGTATCGGCTCAGTGGTTGGGCCTCACCCCTTTCCTATGATGGTACGTGATTTTCAGCGTGTCGTCGGCATCGAATCCAAGGAGCAGTTTTATGAGATGACGGGCGAAATGCCGGATAACGTGGTGGCTTGTGTAGGTGGTGGCAGTAACGCGATGGGTATTTTTTCGGCCTTTCTGGATGATACCGACGTCTCTCTCTATGGTGTGGAGCCCATGGGTAGGGGTGAGGAGACTGGTGACAATGCTGCAACTATCTCTTTCGGAAAACCAGGCATTATTCACGGATTCAAGTGCTATCTACTGCAGAATGAGCAGGGAGAACCCTCTCCGGTTTACTCAATTGCCAGCGGATTGGATTATCCGGGCGTTGGGCCGGAGCATTCCATGCTGTTTGACCAGAAGAGGGTGAACTACAAAACGGCGACAGATCAGGATTGTCTGGATGCATTTTTTGCTCTGAGTCGTAAGGAGGGGATTATACCTGCTTTAGAAAGCGCTCATGCCGTGTCTTATGCTCTTGAGCTGGCAAGGGAGAAACCGCGCCAATCCATTCTGGTTAACCTCAGTGGACGTGGGGATAAGGATATCGACTTTGTGGTGGATAACTATGGCTATGGTGACGAGTAATTAACCCGTTGAAAGTAAAACCCCCCGCAGTTTATTGCGGGGGGTGACCGTCATTGCTCGGAAAATTTAACCGGGAGAAATGGTAAGGCACTGTTTGAATCAGTTAAACATTTTAAGTACCCTTACCAGAATCAGCAGCACCAATCCGCCGACACCCAGAAAAAATCCCAATATCGCAACAGCCAGATTCAATTTTCCCGGCCGGAACTCCTCGTCGATCAACTTCGTGACACAGTAAATATTCAGACCAAATATCAGGGGATAGTTGATCAATCCCATCGAGACTGCCAGTAGGACCATCACCATGGGGCGCTGTATAACCGTAGCCATCAGGAGACCAGCGATGGTGACCAACAGGAGGTAGCCTATGGTTAGCTTCCGGGTCTTCTGATCATCGGATTTGATAATCCTCGGGACCAGATCACCGAACAGCCTTTTGATTCCATCCATGGCTGCCAGGTAGCCACCCCAGAAAGCCGCGAACAGTGTAACAATGAAAACCGGGAAGATCCAATCACCTAAGGTCTGTGTATAAATTTCGGACAGCTTGAGCGAGATATCTATTCCCTTTGGGATGATTCCCTGTGGTTTCAGAACCGTTGCACCGACTGACAAAAAGATGATTGCCACCAGGCAGGAGAGGAACATGCCCACCCGGATATCAAACAGGGATTTTTTAAGGGCTTGCAGCAAGTTGGCTTTTCCGTTTTCCGAGCTCCCTTCCAGCCATTCAGCGCGTTTGTTGACGGCCCATTCGGATAGAAAAACCGATATGGCGGGATCGGTGGGGACCCGCAGAAGCGCAACAATGACAACCATGACACCGGCGACGGCAGGAATGGCTGGTGTCAATCCACTGAAAAAATCAGAAGGTGCCGGAGGGGAGGTCAGGAAGGTCAATAGTGCTGTCAGGACAATGATTAACACCATCAGTTTGGAGACCCGTTCTACGAACTTGTACTTTCCGCCCAACACGATGCTGATGGTGACCAGAAACAGAATCACGCACCAGACGCGGAAACTGACAGCGGGAATGGCAGCATAGAGAACTGAACCGCTCAGGCCCAGGAGGGAAGACATAATCAGGGGAGGGGTGATGAACATGAAGAGCACAAAAACGTAGAGCAAGAGACGGCCGGTTCTGGTTTTTGAATAGCCATCGACCAGAGTTTTCCCTGTAGCAGCGGCGTATCGCGGACCGTATTCAAAGTTGGGGTAATAGAAAATGTGTACCAGCACTACCAGCCACAGTAGCGCAAATCCATAAACGGCGCCCACATAGGGGAGGAGCGCCAGGTGCGTTTCGCCGATGGCCAGTGACGCAAATACAATTCCGGGCCCGACTACTTTCAGGGTATTGATCAACTTGTCCTTCATCTTTGCTCCCGTTCGATGGTTTATATAATCACAAGGGAAAAAGAACCAAATTCATCAACCGAGCAAGCGCAGTTTTTCCAATACCTCACGTGCCCGATGAATGTTAAACACACCACATTCACAAGGCTTGGCCAGTTGCAGGGCTCCTTGCTCAGGGGTCATCCGCTCCAGTTTTACCTCCTCCATCACCTTTCGGATCAAATTAAAGGAGACCAGTCCGTGACCGCAAAGTGTGTTGATTTCCACAATCTCCCGGGGCGGCAACCGCTCCCTGTTTCCGAATATTCCCAGTGACTGTTCGACACTATGACGTTTCATCTCTGCCTTGCTGCAACAGCTGTCTGTTGCTTTGAGTAGACCACTGATATTGACCGATATGCCCAGGTCAGCCTTTTTCAGGTCGGCAATCAGGGCAGCAATTGAGTCGATATTATCAAAGGTGGCCGTCAGACCGATATTGTCCTTCATTTCATCGTGAATGCGCGTCGGGTCAATTCGGCTAAGCGAAAGACCATTCAATTTTCCCATATTGATGGGATGATGCCGGAGACATATCTCAGAGAATGTCTGCAGTTTTTCAATCAGCTCTTCCAGGGGAAACATGTCCACTTTGGGAAGGGCAAAAACCACGAAATCCTTTTGCAGATCCTCGGCCGATCCCTGACGATGCAGTGTATTGGTCATGCTGATACCTCCTGTGCCTTGGGGTGGCCCAATCCGAGATTGGTCTTGCCGTTCAGTGAGAGTGCATACCCGGCGTCCAGGCACACAGACTGGTGAGGGATCGCACCGTCTTCGTCGCACCGACTGGCGACACCGACGCTGATGACTGTATCCAATTGTTCTGCTATCCTTTCAATGGTGCGCAGCACGTCCGGCAGTTGATCCAGTTTGATTTTGATTTCGATGATGGCAGACAGCACCTTTTCCTGGAGGGTATCTTCCTGTAGCGCACCTGTTTTCATGTCAGGCATGATGGCACTCAACGGGTTTTTCTCTTCGTAGTTGATATCCAGCTTTGACAGGGCCCGGGTCATTTTATCGATCTCATACAGAAATACGCCGGTTCCAGGCCTGCCCAGGTCAATCACAACACCCGCATCCCCGGGGCCGATGCGACCTGTGATGTCATTGGTTTTGATCTCCTCGGTTCCACGACCTGCGACACCGGTGCTGTCGTGGGTCACCGTCGGGTCACTGAATGCACGACGCAGAGATCGGGGCCAGTCAAGGTCCGGTGGGTCAAGTGCCCCTGTTGGACAGATATCCATGCGAGCGTCATGGCGCAGATGAATGCGTCCCAGGAATCTGCGTACGGTTTTCACCAGGAAAGGGGATAGATTCTCCGATTCACAACAGCGGAAGCAGGTGTTGCACTCGACACACTCCTCCTCGTTGACAGTGGCGATATTGTTTTCAATGCGAATGGCGCCCATGGGGCAGAAGGGAACACAATTCCCGCAACCGACACATTTTTTTGGATTGATCTTCATGGTTTAACGTTTCAGATTAGGGGTGGAGCTCTCGATGAATCCTGAATCCCAAACAGGCTTGAATCTGTCAACTCACCGGTGTTCAGTTCAAGGGCGCTATCACTTAACTTGCTGTATTTAAGGGGGTAAACTGTAGGTTTTGAGGTATGGTATGCGGCGTGGGGCAAACCGTCAAGTTTCTCGCTCGCGTCAAAAATCTTTCGCTTTATCCCCTAGTCAGGCAGAAAAAGCGAAAGACAGGTTGTCGCACCGAAATATTAAGGAGACCCCATTATTTAAAAACAGTGCAGCTAAGAAAGGAGGAAGGCTTTCATCTTTTCCAGACCTTCCTTGATTTCGCCGGAATCAATGCCGGAATATGCCAGGCGGATGTAGTGTTCACTCTCCCCCGGTTGTGGTGAACCGAAGTGATTGCGGGTACAGAAAGAAACACCTGTTTTATTCAGAACCAATTTGCGAAACACCTCCACATCACTGATTCCCATTGTTTTCATAATCTCTGTCACATTCGGATAGAGATAGAACGTACAATCCGGGCGATGGGTTCTGATACCCGGCATGCTGTTAAGCAGATCAACAGCTGTGTCTCTGCGATCCTTCAGGATATCCAGGATGTTTTTCGATCCTGACTGGTCCCCCTGGAGTGCTTCGATGGCAGCCCACTGAATGAAATGATTGCTGCAGGATTCGTCATTGGTGTTAATGCGGCTGATATGATCAACAATTTCTTTTGGTCCAATCGCCGCTCCCAGACGCCAGCCGGTCATGGCAAATTTCTTTGAAAAGGTATACAAGATAACGGAACGGGAGAACATGCCGGGTAACGATGTAATGCTTTTCCCCTGCCCGTCATATGTCATATCAAAATAGGCTTCATCTGCCAGCACCCAGAGATCATGTTTAATACTCAGATCTGCAAGCCGTCGCAACTCTTCATCGGAAGCGGATGCACTGATCGGATTCTGGTAGTTATTAAAGATCAGAATGCGGGTCTTTGGTGTGATTAGTCGTTCGATCTGATCGATGTCCAACTCAAATCCGGAATCGGTTTCTTTAAAACCATAGGGAACGGCTTTTCCACCATGATAATCTATCTGGGATTCATAAATCGGATAACCCGGATTCGGATATAATACTTCGTCCCCTACTTCCATCAATACCTGGATGAATTTTCCGATAACCGGCTTCCCACCCGGTTGAATGGAGACATTTTCAAAGCTTAAATCCAGGTTACGGGCAGTGCCGACATCTTTTGCCAATGCCTCTCTCAACTGCGGAATCCCCGCATTCGGGCAATACCCTGTATTTCCTTCTTCGAGCGCTTTACCTGCTGCATGAATGATATTCTGTGGGGTAATGATATTCATATCCCCCAGATGAAACGGATAAATTTTGATCCCGGTTTTGGCCAGTATTGCGGCTTCGGCGCCAACGGCAAACGCGGTCTCAGTGCCCAGCCGGGACATTCTTTCAGCGATTCTCATGCTGTGACCTCCAGGTAATTGCAGATTGCTTTATATTGACTTTCCCCATCCAGACCGGCTTCAGCTAAAACCATTTCGGCCTGACCACTGCCCAGAAAGTGTCCTTTTTTAAATGGATGCAGGGTTGCTTGCCGACCGTTTCTTGACTGTATCCACTGGTTCATGGTCGACAGAGTAAAACCTGTTATTCCCATAGCCTCTCGGGCATGTTTTTCAGGAAAAATCTGTTCCTGCTGTTCGTCAGAGAGCATGTTGAACAACTCTGCACTGGAGACATAGTAGACATTCAAATCGATCCCCTTTGTTTTCAGCAGAGGCATTGCCTCAGTAATAAATGCATAAGCGACTTCACTACCCTGCAGCACGATTGTCCCGTCTCCCTGTCCTTCGGCCTTTTTTAGTAGGTAGAGACCCGTTACGGCATCATTCACTGGCGCGAGCCCCAATGTTTCCCTGTCCAGGATCGTTTCGGCCGGTCGTGTTACAAACGGCGCAAGCAATGCAGGTTGCTTGCTCAAAGTAGTCGAGACCAGTGGCCAGAACTCGGCTGGATCCCAGGGAGTCAGGGTGATGGATGTACCTTTTGGAAAATTATCCTGCAACAGTTGAAGTGCCTGGGGGTCAGCGTGGGTTGGACCGTCCTCACCCGTCTTCAGTCCGGCATGGGCACAGATCAGGATAAAGGTTTTATAGGGTTCCTTTAGAATTGCCTGCCGAGCCTGACAACCAATGGCATGCAGTCGAGCCGGAACATGTCCGAGAGCAGCCAGAAAAGCGCTATAGGACGAACAAGCTCCAACATGACCGCCATAGGTCGATAGCCCTGCCATGATACCAACCATGGCATCTTCACAGATGCCACCGACCGATAGTGTCCTGGACGCCGGATTAGTGTCTGCATTGAAAAACCCCTCACCGAAACCCTTTGAAATAGTTGAAGCGCTGGTTGATCCCAGAAGGTCGGCTGAAGCGGTTAAAATGGCCCCACCACTCTTCTGATTGTAGTACTGCAACACCTTCCCCAGTTCACCACGCAGTGTTGTCACGGTGCCGGGCGTTAATAGCAGTTCTTTGGGTGTATCCAGGGCCTGGTTTTTAGCCGTTTTAACGATTTCGTCAACCCTGGGAGCACTTTTTCGAGGATGTCGCCCCTGGCGGTCCAGCCTGCTTTTTGCTTCCAGCAAGCGTTCTGCCAAGGTATCCGTCATCTTTCGGTTCTTCTCCAGGTAACTGCGTACAATCAATAGTGCATCCCAGAAACAGGCCTCCAGTATATCCGTCTGCTTTCCTCCTTCGCAGCGTTGTGCATTTGCCTGGCAATGGGGAAGGGTTTCGGCAGAAGCGTCAAGAAACGGTTTGACAGCGTCATAAAAACCATCGGAGCACAGGTTGTGCCCGGCTCCATGAGATGCCTTGCCCTCAATTCCATACTGCCACCCTTTGGTTGTACGGTAGACAATAGCAGTCGGTTGGTGGTTTCCCATATCCGTCGCTTTTGCTTGGGCAGTTAAAATCTGCTGGAAATCCAAACCTTCCGGTACTTCAATGACATTCCAGTCATTGAGTGCCGCCAGTTCCATCGGATTCCACTGCACATAATCCCCGGCTATGTCGTTATCCCGACAGACATGGTCCGAATCAATTGAGGCCTGGTTCCAGTCCACGTGAAGCACCACATTTTTCAGGGATGCAGTACCGGCGGCTGCCATAGCCTCGCTGACCCTGCCTGGGGTCAATCCACCTTCTCCTTCTATGATGTGAATTCGGGGGGAATTTTCCCCGTACATATCCATCATGCCAAACGCGAGCCCGATACTGGTTGACAGTCCCACACCTGATGCACCTGTTGATAGCTTGACGAAGGGTGTGGCGGGAGTCGGGTGTCCATCCAGTGGTTTGACCTGAAACTTCTTGAAAAGAGGTGTCTGGGTAATGGGGTTCCGCCTGAACCCCAACAGGTCTTCAAGCCTTAGCTGATAATTCTTATTGTCTGGCAGAAGGTCCGGTTTGCTGATTCGCAAAATCTCGTTTCGCAGGGCCCATATGTTATATAGACCCAGAGCTTTGTGCCCTGCAGCATAAGAGATGATATCGGCATCCATCCTGTCTGGGCTGGATACATCGTAACTCATTGTTTGAAAAAGGATGCTGGAAACAATTCTGCCGGAAGAGATGGATCCGCCAGGGTGTCCTGAGAGAGGGACATAGTTATACATCAAGGCACACACTGAGCGGTAGACCAGATCCAGCTGTTCAAGCGCATCAATATCCTGAAAAACTGCTGAAGACTTGCTTGAATTCACTTCCTTGGCGACGTTGAGGTAAACTCCCCGACGACCCTTCAGATTTAGCGTCATGTGCCCTCCCTTTTCAATATTGTTTTGTCGAATTCCTTCATTCCGGGTTTTAACTTGGAAAAGCTGAATAATTCTTTATTCTGAATAATGGATTATCCTCTTTTTGCGGTATGTGGTTTAGTCAGCATATGTTTTAAATAACATCTACAATTTTAATGAATATGTCAATAGCATCTATAAAAATTGATGAACTCATCATAATATTTAGCTAAAATTGAACTGTAGGCATCAGGATGAACCGAGGTAAAATTCCTGAAAACGTATCTCTCCGCATTTTTATACCCGAATGGCTCTCTATGTAATTATGCCTGATGTTAGTTGACAACGCAATTTTATTCATGAAGCAGATTCTTCTAAACACAGCTTGACTTCAGAATGGCGCTTCCATAGGATTTTGTTTTAGGGAGGACCAACTGGGACTATCGGTTATAAAGGGGGTATGCAGAGAATCGCAATAACAAAAGCTGAATGGAAATGAAGACTGCAGACATAAATCGAATGGCATATGATCGGAATATTGAAGAAAAAATAAGTACCAAAATGTTTTCAACCTACCAACCATGAATAGAAGATGACTGACAACTTCGACGACAAGATCGAGCAGAGTATCAGAGACAGAAAGGAGCTTCACCTGAAATTCGCTACCCATGTCAAGACCTATAAACCGTTTCTAGAGATGGAAGAAAAAGCCTTTTCTGATGGTGCCCTCAGTAAGAAGGTGAAGGAACTGATGGCGCTTTCCATCTCGATCGTCACGAAATGTGAGCCCTGTATGGAGTGGCATGTGCAGCAGGCCTTTCTTGCAGGGGCCACTGACGATGAGATTTATGAGGCCATTGACGTGGCAATTGAAATGGGTGGTGGTCCGGCCGCGGCCTATGCGCGTTACGCCCTGAGGGCGCTTGACTACCACAAAAAACATATCGGTTCCCCGGGGGGATAGGTAATGTCGCTGGAAATGTTTATCGGTGTGGTATCCATCTGGATGGTAGCAGTGATCACACCCGGACCGAATTTCTTCATTACCGCCAGGACAGCCATGGCAGGGGGTCGACAGTCGGCGTTCTTTGTTGTTATCGGCATTTGTACAGGTACCCTTATCTGGGGCACTGCCGGGTTTTCAGGTCTTTCCTTCCTGTATTCGATTTCGCCGGCTGTTTATAAGATCTTGCGGATTGCGGGGGGTCTTTACATCTCTTATCTTGGAATCACGTTTCTTATTAAAGCCCTCAAATCGAATACCCAGGTTGATATCTCTGGCCGATCTGATTCAAGCGCTGCTCGATGCTGGTGGCTGGGGACGCTGACGATCTAGTCAAATCCGAAGACGGTCATCTTCATGAGCAGTTTGTTCATAATGGCTCTTCCGCCGGAAACCTCTACTATTGTCAGAGCGGCATCCATTCTGTTGATGGCTGTCATATCACTTGCATGGTACTCTCTGGTTATGATGATGTTTTCATCTGCCAAAATGGTGGCTATCTATCAGAATGTTCATCGCTGGTTGGACGGTTTTGCCGGGCTGGTGTTTATCGGCTTCGCCATCAGATTGCTACTGCACCTCGACTAGCCTGGAGGCTGCTTTGTCAATTCTGCAGTCCCACCTTGTGATGTGTCTGTTTCTTATGACCCTTTTACATTTTTAAGCATATGTTTTTTGTCGATCAGCCCTACATTTCGGATTTTTTCAAGGAGACGGTGCGAGATCACCAGATTCCGGTTGTTGGAACCGAGGCGGCACGTGAGCTGGACCTTTTTGAAGGGACCCAACTGATCAGTGAGGAGCAGGCGGTTGAAATGGCCCGGAACAATAGTGATCTCACTGTGTACACTACTTCAGAAAATGCCATCGGATGGATATCTCAAAACCTTGATTTCAGCGCACTGCCGGAGAAGATTGAGTTGTTCAAGAACAAGGCAAAATTTCGGGACCTGACACGCTCAATTTTTCCTGACTTCGACTACAAGGTCGTACAAATCACGGACCTGAAATCGGTGATTTTTGATGAGCTACCTCTGCCGTTTATCATCAAGCCAACAGTCGGGTTTTTCAGCATGGGGGTGCACAAGGTCACGAATGAATCGGAATGGGTCGAAACCATAGATGCGATTCATACAGAGGTTGATCAGGCGAAGGATATTTATCCCGGTGAGGTGTTTGATGCCAGCTTCTTTATTATCGAACAGTGTATCAATGGGGAGGAGTTTGCCGTAGACGCCTATTTTGATGCTGATGGAGAACCGGTGGTGCTCAGTATTCTTAAGCATGCCTTTTCATCGGATGCGGATGTAAGCGATCGGGTCTACATGTCGTCCAAGGCGATTATTGAAGATAACCTGGAGGAGTTTACCGATTTTCTTGCCGGGATTGGTGGCCTGGCTGATGTGAAACGTTTTCCCGTTCATGTTGAACTCAGGCGGGATGCGGATGGCATGCTGCTGCCCATCGAGGTCAACCCGATGCGATTCGGCGGCTGGTGTACGACAGCTGATATTACCCATATGGCCTACGGCCTGAACACTTACCTTTCTTATTACCGGCAGGAAAAGCCTGACTGGAAGCATCTCCTTCAAGGAAAAGAGGGGAAACTGTTCTGTATCGTTGTGCTTGACAACTCCACGGGTATCAAGGAGGAGCGGATCTCGTCGTTTGATTATGCAAAGCTGCTCTCCTGTTTTGAAAAGCCGCTGACACTTCGTAAAATCGACTATCACAAGTATCCGGTCTTCGGGTTTTTATTCACAGAGACCCGGGAGGATAACGTTTCGGAACTAAAGTATATCCTGGATTCTGATCTGAACGAGTTTGTATCTGTCTAGAACTCTCCCCCTCCATTTTTAGCTCGACTTCCTTGACATGAGTGGTTTTTTGCTATATTCCCGTAGCTGATGAGACCACTTTTGTAGTTGGCAAATCCAACATCAAGGAGGGTTCCCCCATGAGAATTACCGCTATTGAATTGTATCATGCTTCCATTCCTCTAAAAGAGACATTTTCTACCGGATAGTGATGGGATGCTGGCGCTGTTTAAACGACCAGGGCTCGGCTTTGAGATTAATAAAAATAAGCTTAGAAAATATGGCAAACGCTTTTTCAAGCTCTCGGAAACCGGTTTGAAATTCAAGGTGATTCGCGAAAAAGGGCTGAAGCAGGCCCTTGCGTTGAAAAAACGGAAAGAGGGTGAATAATAAGCGGACAGGAGAAACCTATGGCAACACCGATAAAGCTATCAGCAGACGTGATCGTCGTCGGATCTGGTCCCGGGGGCGCTACAACGGCGTGTGCTGTCGGGGTTGAAGGTAAAATCCGGGGAAGGGAATTCATCGCCGAGGCGGATACGGTTGTTGTGTCCGCCGGTGGACTGGGGTTTCCCAGAATACTGCAGAACTCCTGAAGCCCTCCTTTTCTGAACCGGATCTGGAAGTTCCGCTGATAATCCAGTCAATACTGGATGCAGACGAGGTGGCTTTTTAGCTTAACTTTCAATGGCGACTGGGATATGCTGAAAACGATTTCAGATTCTAATTTAATCAAATGGTAATTTTCCAACCAGAACCGGCGGAAATCATTCAGACAGAAAAACCATGAATCTACCGAGAATATTGATTGTTGATGACGAGGAAGAGGTCCAGCAGGCCTATTGCTCCATCCTCAAACCCCATTATCAAACGGACAATATCGATGAAATGGCAGCCTCTCTCTTTGATGAACAGGGGAGTATGGTTGACAGTGACGATATCAGTGCGTTTTTTGAGGATGATGGCGCTGAAATGATTGTAGAGGAAGAGTTGCAGACCGGTACCTACGATATTGAACTGGCGTCCCAGGGAGCGGAGGCCGTTGAGAAAATCCGGGAGGCCATAAAGGAAAAAAAGCCATACAGCCTCATGTTTCTTGACATCCGCATGCCACCCGGGATCGATGGCGTCCAGGCGGCCAGGGAGATCCGCGAGCTGGACCCGGAAGTGGAGATTGTGATCATGACCGCGTATTCTGATTACAGCTACGAGGAAATTGTCAGAACGGTTGGTAATCCGGACCGTCTGTTGTATTTTCGCAAGCCGTTTAAGTCATCACAGATCCTCCAATTGGCATCTTCGCTGACGCAGCAGTGGTACCTCGAACGCAAATGTGCAGAACAGGACCGATAGAGTTCAGATTGTAACCATCGCAGTTAATAAAACCGGCTTTCAGATATGGACGAATCAAAGGAAAAGCGAAAAAGGGATTCGGCAGAGGAAAACAGCGCGAAAATCATGACCTGCCTCGAGGATATGAGGGCATTTGATGACTACTGGAAGGAGCAGGTCAGTAAGATCTACAAATTGAAACTGAAATTGACAGATCCGAAGTTCGTCAGTATCAATCACCTGCGCCAGGGGTTTCGATTCTACATCATTCCCGCCCTGGAATCGGTGTTGAACGAAGAACCGGAAATTCAGGCACGGTTTATCATGCACATGAAATTCCTGTTTGAAAAGCCATTGATGGATCAGTTCCTGAAACACTTCTATGGAGTGGTTAAAAACGAGTCCGGGGAATGGGAATTTCTTGAACGGGATCAATATGAAACCGACAAGTTTATCCTCTATGATCTGCACAAAGTCAAGAAAACGATACATGGTGTGCAGATGCTCTTAAAGGACCTTGACCAACGGCGGGTGCTGTTTCCTTCCTCTTTTGATAAACCCCGGCAGATTGAACTCCTGACGGGGATGAATTCAGCTCTCTTCATGGCGTTCAAACAGTCCTTGAAACCGGAATACCAGGTTGAACTATTCAAGAATATCAGTCTGGACTATATCGGTGACGATCGTATGGAGTCGCGGCGGCAGCAGTGTATTACGTATGCGAAACCGGTTGAACTGGAAACCAATCCCTACCGGCGCACCTTTTTGCATATTCTCTTTCGTCATAGTATCAAAACGGTCATCAAAAAGAAAAATACCGTCATTAGATATGACCTGGTCGAATTTCACCAGCTTCTCTGGGAGTTCTTCGATTTTTTCCTGAAGGATGAAGGAGAAGACATGGAAGCAGTCCGGATCTACTATAATCTGCACATCAACGGAAAGCCCCTGGTGGATTCCATTATTGATGATCCTGATCCGGACAACCTGATTTTCGAGGAGATCGAAGAGATTAAATCGATGGTCTGATGTTTAAGCCCGTTCTATATATTCATTTGCTTTGGCAGTGTGATCAAAAATGAGGTCCCCTCTCCCGGCTTGCTTTTAACCGTAATTCTTCCCCCATGCGCCTTAATAATATCATAGGCGATGCTCAATCCGAGTCCCGTTCCTGTTTTGACTGATTTGGTGGTGTAAAAGGGATCGAAAATCTGGTTCAGTTTTTCAGCCTGTATGCCGCAACCGTTATCGGAAAGGGTAATTCTGATTTTTGGTTCATTGCCGCGTAGCCGGGTTTTGACCCGTTCGGTCTTAATGGAAATCAACCCTTTTTCTTCAATTGCCTGGGCTGAATTGACCAGGAGGTTGATCAGTACCTGGGTTAGTTTTTGAGGAAAGCACTTGATCTTGGGCAGGGTCTCATCGAACTCTTTTTCAATCTCAATATCATGCTTGGAATCATCATGGATCACATAGAGTGTCGCCTCTATCAGCTCATGAATGTCCACAAGCCGGTACTCAGCTTCATCTTCTTTTGAAAAGCTCTTCAGGTCTTTGATGATTTTAAGAATTCTTTCGGTTTCAGCCAGCATCTCCTCGATGGACTTATCCAGTATCGACAGAGATCCCTCGGTTTCCATTTGCTCTTTCAGCTTTGAAATGGCTTTAACGGTACCCTGATATTTTTTATCTTTGCCACGCTGAACTTTATTGAAAAGATCCTCATACCCGTCTAACAGGTTTGACAGGCTTCCGATCAGTGGTTTTATGCGGGTCAGGCCCTGGTTTATCTCTGCTATCGGTGTTTGAACTTCGTGAGCGACCCCGGTGGCCAGAATACCGATGGAAGCCATTTTTTCTGTCTGGATCAGCATGGCCGTTTGCTGTTCAACCTGTTCATGAAGGTTCTGGTTGACGTCTTCCAACTCCTCAGATAACTGTTCACGTTCCCGCTCGAGAGACCATTCGTTCGTCAGAGCTCTGGCAAACTGTTTGATTTCTTCCGGGTTAAAGGGTTTTCTGAGATAAAAGCTGTCGTCACGGCCGGTAATCCGGTTGATATCGTCTGGTGAATGCTCACTGAAAGCGGTCACAAAAATAATCTTTACGTCCTGGTCAATGTCCCAGATGCGTTTGGCTGTCTGAGCTCCGTTCATGCCGGGGATGTTCATGTCGATGAAGGCCACTGCAAATGGCAGATTTTCACTGGCTGCTTTTTCGACTGCGGTAATACCGTTCTCTCCCCTTTCTGCCAGGGTCACCTCGAATTGCTCCTGCGCATAGAGGTCCGGTCTGGAACCATCATCGAAGAGTCCCGCTCCTTTTGCCAGGACTTCCCTGTTTCTGGGCTCTGACAGGATGCTGAGGTAGGTCTCCCGAATGCCGGGGTCACCATCGATGACGATGATACGGTTATTTTTCAGATCCTCTTTGGGTGGTTTCATTCTATTTCCCTTAAAAGGTTGTCACCAGTTTCCGATCGCTGAAATTGAATACGTACCGATGCACCCTGCCCTACTCCCCGGCTGTTGAATTTAAGTTTGCCCTGGTTGGATTCCACAAACATTTTGCTGTAGTAAAGGCCAAACCCGGATGATCCCTTAGCAGACTCTCCAAAATTAAAGATGGTGTCAACCTCCTTAATGTCGACGCCGATTCCGGTATCTGTCACTTCAAAACCCACATCTTCTTTTTCCCTGAAGGTTCGGAATGTGATCTGTTTTTCGATGGTTGGGTCCTCAATGAAATCGATGGCTTCATAGCTGTTTTTGATGATGTTTACGATCACCTGCATCAGTTTGTTTTTATCGATCTTCAACAGCGGCAGTTTTTCCTCCAGATCCTGTTTGATGGTAATCCGTCTTTTTTCGAGTGATGACTGTTGCATGCGGATGGAGTCCTCAATTAGAAGATTCAGGTTTACCAGTTGCTTGGTTTCACTGCCGGCATAGCTTTGCTGCAGTGAGATAATCTCGGCCATATAGCTGACGGCACTGAAGATCTTGTGGATGGCATTTTGATTCCCATCCACCTGCGCTCTCAGGGATTGGATTAATGTGTCCATGAAGCCGAAAACCTCTTTCCCCCGAGGGTCTTCGTTGACGTACGCTGAAAGATCCTCTTTTTTGCCGGTCAAGTCCTGGTAACATTTATCCAGGTATCCAACCAGACGTTCGTGGTCGTCCTTCATCAACTCCTCGACCTGAACGGCGACGGGTGTCAGCGCGTTTCCGATGTTGTGCAGGATCATGGCGGACAGCTGTGCCCGACCGGCTTCAATGGCTTTGTTGACCAGTTCGTCCTGGGCCTCCTTCAGCTCACGGGTTCGCTCCATCACCATCTCTTCCAGTTGCTCCCGATACCGAAACAGCTCAAGTTCGTCCTGCTTTCGCCTTGAATTATCACGAAGGATACCGGTGGCGTTCCACTTTCCCTGAAGTTTAACGGCCGAGAGCGAAATCTCGATAGGCAGTTCGGTCCCATCTTTCTTAACCGCTGTCATTTCTATCGGCTTCCCGAAAATACCCCCACCACCGCCCTCCTTAAAGTCTGGAAGCCTCTTCTGAAAGGTGTGGTGGAAGCGCTCCGGTATCAGGACCCGGTATAGCTCCTGGTTCATGATTTCATCAGCGGTATAGCCGAATGTGTTTTCAGCGGCTTCATTCCAATAGGTGACCCGGCCGTCGTCATCGATCATCACAAAGGCATCCAACGCAGAGCTGGTAATGGTTCTGAACTTCAGCTCGCTCTCCTGCAGACCATGCTGTGTATCCGCGATCTCTTTTTCACGAGCTTTCAGTTCCTGTACCATTTTTTTGAAACTCCTGGCAAAAACACCCAGTTCGTCTTTGCCCTCAGACCCGACGTCTACATTGAAGTTCCCCTCTAAAATCTCTCCGGCTACCTTCATCAGGCGGGAAAAGGGCATCAACACCGTACGATAAACCAGAAACAGCAGGATAATCAGCATCAGCAGGACGATGATGAAGCCCTGTAGCCCCATCAGTCTTTGCAGAAGTGCGATAGATGTGTCACTGGCCGCCGGGTCGATAACCCGATGCAGCATCCGGTTTGTAAACAGCAGAAAAATCGCCAGCACAATGAGGGATGCAGCAGTGAACTGCACGGCAATTCTTAGGGCAAATCGGTTGGTTGGTATCACGCGTCTCCTTTTTTCGCGTTCGGACCTGATATTCTCAACGGAAATTCGGGGTCAGGGACCCTGAAACGGGGGTGGAGTCAGGGTGATGATAAGGAATTACCGGGCAGGAGTCAAACAAAGTTGCGATCGGCTTAATGTTGCTTTGTTTTTAATTAGGCCGGTATGGTGCAGTGTGCTTGACATCAGAAACATCAACTCTCTACTATCAGCTGATAGACAAACATTGTGTCTTTGGGCGAGGGGACCTTAATGCTATCTTTTAATTGAATCAGGCATGAAAACAGATAATATTGCTCTAATTATTGCCATGCGCAGCGAGGCGGTACCACTGATCGAAGCGATGGATCTTAAAAAACAGAATGGGGCCTTTCCAGAAAAAACGCCCTTTGAGGGTTACACCGGGTCCCATGAAGGAAAACAGGTTTCAGTGATTGTCAGCGGCCGAAACCGGGTACATGGTGTAGACAACGTTGCAACACAGCCTGCGGCCCTGATGACCTTTCTGGCGATTGACTGGTTGAGCCCTGACCTGATCATTAACGCTGGAACAGCGGGCGGAATGGCAGAGCATGGCTGTCGGATCGGTGATATATACCTCAGCGAAGGCCCTTTTTGTTATCATGACCGAAGAATCCCCCTGCCCCGGTTCAGGGAGTATGGAATCGGGTCCTACCCCTCTGTGGATACATCCGAAATAGCGATTTCTCTGGGTTTTAAAAGAGGTCGGATTTCCACCGGTGATTCACTGGACATGACGGACAGGGACCTGGAGATGATTCGTGAGAACGGTGCCATAATAAAAGAGATGGAAGCTGCTGCTGTCGCTTGGGTTTGCGAAATGATGGATGTTCCCATGTTCGCTGTAAAGGCAATCACCGACCTGATTGACCGGAGTGAGAGCACCCAAGAGCAATTCACCACCAACCTGCAGCTGGCTGTCAGCAATCTGCAACAAGCCGTTCAGCTCATTGTCGGGTCTGAACAGATATAAATTCCTCAGGGTTGGCAAAATGTCAACATCCTCCCCAATCTTTAAGGCGGGCTCTGAAATGGATCGGTTTTCTCCCAGGTCGTTTAATTTCATTCCCTCTCTTTTTATTAATGCCTTCAGTAGAAGTCCCTGGGGCGAAGACGTCGGAATTTCGCATTGGAAGCTCTGCATTACTTGACAACTATTTTATTGTAGGCATATGCTCGATATGTCCATTCAATGAATGTGAACGGATAGTTGAATTTTTCAGATAAGAATCAATAACGTCCGGTTAGGTTCTTGCAGAACGCTGTCGTTTCTTTTTGGCTTTAACTTTTTTCGTTCCTGGTCGGTTTTGCTTTTTTGGAGCCTTTTCTTTACTGGGCCCAATCCATTGAAAGAACCCCATCGATCAGGGAACCGTCGATGGCTATCAGATTGCCGAGATCTGAATAAGCCGCAGGAAGTATGCCGGAGGCTTGTTGTTTGAGAAGCTCAAACGTTTCCACCATCTGCTCCAGGCCCCGGGTGTTCATTGCTTTAAAGAAGCTGCTCTTTTTGATGCCATACTCAGGCGTAATTTCGGCCTGGGCGAACTCACCCTTCTCAAGCGCCTGTAACAGATGTCGCCCGGAGGTGTGTTCCTCAAGATGGTAATATGTGAGGGTCTGTCCCCATTGGAAAGAAGGGGAGTAATTTGTTTCAGGATTACTTTTAAGGTTTTTAATAAACGATCAAGCGCTTTTGAAATCAACTTTTTAAAACAGCTCTTCATTTCGGTATCTCCGTAAGATTTTTTGTTTTTTTAACTGTAAAAACCTAACCGAACATTACTGCCTTTTTTGATGTCAATAAATGTTTTTTAATACTCAGAGGGCTTTGAAAAATCGGGAGAATGCACATTATTCATTTGACACATCACGTTAGATGATAAAGGATCTAGCTGGACAAAAAGAGGTTTTGAATTCATAACTTTTTTCAAGAGAGGAACTCATGAAAAAAATTTCATATTTGATCGCGATTTTATTCTTTTCTGTTCTTTTCATTTTTGGGTGCAGCAGTTCTGACGATAGCAGTTCATCGGACAACGACGTGAATACCGCTGCTGAAGATGAGATTGTATTTGTGGTGAGTAGTGTCTTCGAAAGCCTGGATACAATCGCCGATAGCTCGGCTGCGGCTGCGGCTGAATCTGTCTCTGTAATGTTTAGTACCTCAGCTGGCTGCATATCGACCTCGCCAGATCCCGTCGATTTTGAGGCTCCTTTTACAGTTACCTATTCGAGCTGCGATCTTGAAGAATCAGGGGTCCTGGCCAGCGGTACCCTCAGTTTTGCCGGGACTGTCTCCGGATCAAACATCACCATCACCATCAGTGGAACAGCAAACATAATTGGAGGTGGAGCAACGATTTCTAAGATGATATTTGATCTCTCGGTTGTCGCGCCCTGGAACAGCACCACTGGCCAAATTTCCGGCGAGCCAACATCAATCACCGGTACAATTACGGCAGATGGGACTTCACACAATGCTGCTAATATAACCTGGGGAGACGGTGACGATATTCCAGCAATCACCGACCCCCATTTTGTGGTTGCGGGGCAGGTAGATTCTTCCAGTTTGGTCATTTTTTCAAAAGACGGTAGTGCATGGGGATATCCAAACATAACCGAGATCCCCAGTTCAGCTGTCACTTTAAATGATATTGCATGCAATTCCGCAAGTGATTGTGTGACTGTGGGTGATAGCGGAACCATCTTTTATTCCTCTGATGGAATCACTTGGAATCTCGGCAATTCAAGTATAGGTACCAATATTGATCTTATGGGCGTGAGTTTTGGTGCTAATCGGTGGGTTGCTGTCGGGGAAGGCCCCAGTAGCAGTTTAGGAACAATAATTTATTCCGATAACAATGGAATAACCTGGAGCGCAACAAATGTTGCGGGAGTAACGTACGGCCTTCAGGATGTGGCCTATGGCGATGGTGGCGGAGCTACCAACTGGGTAGCGCTTAGCCCATCAGGGAAGAGTTGGATGTCTGTTGATGGTATTAGTTGGACTATGGAAGATCTAGCCAGTTTATATACCGATCAAGGCTGGATGAATAGCATTAGTTTTGGTAACAATACCTGGGTTGCTGTTGGAGATTTAGGATGTATATATTATGCAAATGATCCATCAAGTGTCGGTAATTGGACAAGAACCACCTATTCTGGCTCATTGAACTTATCAGGTGTCGCTTATGGAAATGCCAATTTTATTGCTGTCGGACAAGGTGTGGGTTCCTTTGGATCAACGGCTGCAGTGTTGATTGTGTCCGGGGATAATGGCCAAAACTGGGTAGAAAAGTCACTACCATCGAGTTTTACAGACGTCAATCGTCCATTGACCGATGTTGCCTATGGAGAGGTACGATGGTCTGCCTTAGGCAGCTGGGGGGATCATCTAATTTCTTCCGATGATGGTAATACATGGGAGACCATTGCACTAGATAAGTATGGAGCTCGTGCTATCGCTCATCGTCCCTGAAATAATTGTCTATCAAATTGACATACCAGGGTTAATATCAGCTTAACCCTGGCAACCTCCTACCAACCACAACAAAACTCTTTCCATATTCTTTAGCTCCTGCTTATCTCAGGCTGATGCCCATGAGATTCAATAGTCATTCTGTAAGGTTTTAATTTCTTTTAAACCCTTTGCCCGTTTGAGAAGGTCTTCCAGCAGATCGCCCACAATGTCCCTGTCAGGCGATAATGGGACCCTCCATGGATCTGAAAGTACTCGTTTTTCCAAGTCATCATTCCATTGCATGTTGGAGCGGTTCTATGATATTTATCGGTCATTTGGAACTTAATTTCTCGGAATATACAAGTTAAAAGTGACAACAATGACAGGCAAAACGAAATAATTACTTATGCCCGTTGGCTGGAAAAAGAAAAATCTTCTGAAAATTAAGAACGGTGAAAAGTACTGAGTATTTTCACCTTGTTTTTCTGTCCTATAGGGTCAAAATATTATTTTCTCTTGAAATCCGGTGATAACAAAGCTTCACAAGAGATTTATATCTCAATTCCCACCAGCAATCTTTCAAGAAACTGATCTATAAACGTATCTTAGTATTCCGTTCAATCGTTTGCGGCATTTTATTCTTCCTTTATTGGCAATCAGTTTTAAATCAGGAAATAACAAAAGGTTATTCTTTCCCGATGATAGTGATCAGAATATTCAAAGGTTACTTCTTCAAATATTCACTCAATCTCTTCTGCTCATAATATATATCTTGCTTGATCCCAATCCCTAAAGGACCTTTGATAGATTCCATTTCAGTCAAGGAAATGTAGCCGAGATCATCTTCCACCATTACTGTAACATAGCCAAATACAGTTTTCTCAACAGAATCATATTCAGTAAGATACCAAGACGCCGTCATTTTCGATGAATTAGAAAAACTTCACCTCTTGACATCTCCACCTAACTATCTTCATGCTTGTGCTGAAAACTGTCACATTTACAGATAGATAAGAAATAATTGTATTTAGTTCAAAATCATTGAAACTAATACTTAGCACCAAACAATGAGCCACTTTCGTTACTGTTTACAACTGTCACACTTTGCATTTTCCTGGCAGAGTGCTTTTTTACACACAAATGGTTGAAATGATACCTTTACCTTCATAAAAAATCGAACTCCAGCCAGTACTTCTTCAGATCAGTTATCCCACAAGACCTACAAACCATTTTACACAAAAGAGAATTCCAAATATCCCTGAGAACTGGTATTCGACCTGAACGCTGAAGATGAGACGAAATCGTTAAAAACTGGGAGTAGTGTACGCAAAGTATCTGTTCATCAAACTCTACAAGATTTAGGACTCTTAAATTATATCGAGATACAAAAGAGAAAAGGAGACAGAAGGCTGTTTCCAAGTCTGAGCTACTATGAAGGTTACGGGTACCGAAAGTACATTGGACCGTGGTTTAACAATTACCTGAAGCAGCTAAGCATTAAACCTAAAGATAAAAACCACTCGAAAAAAGACTTTCATTGCTGAAGCGGGGGACAGATTTGGCAGCACGATAACCATTTCAGGCGATACAATCGTGGCCGGAGCCTCATATAAAAGTAGTGCCCAGGCCACCATTACCACCGGCGCCAGTAGCGACAACAGCGCTATCGAATCCGGTGCAGATTACCAGACCCTTCTCAACGATACCATCGTCAAGCTAAAGATAGAACTGACAACAGCAAACATTGCAAGCCTTAATACGATAGCTGGTGACTACAAAAATGTATTCGGACTATATGATAATTATATCAACCGGGACATGACAGGGTGTCCTTACACAGCTGGGGTTGGATTGAAAGACGGTGTTTACGGTATCTATATCATTGAGATGCTGGATACTTCTGGTACCAATTTTGAGGTCCGTGCCGACGAAGAGGTCACGTTTCTTGGGAATGCCACGACCTATCAGCGTGAGCTGATCATTAATGACGGGAGCGTCACATTCATTCTGGCAAACGACGCGGGAGAATCGCAGAGTACTCTTACGTGCACGCACAGCGGAAACAGCTGCACATTCAAACAGCCCGGCTTTTCTATGGACTATGTAGACGATGTGTCCTTTTTCTTTGACAATTTCGAGGCATATACGGGTGAGTCCGGCTAGCTGCCGGATTTTCGTTCCATCACCCAACAGGAAGCAGGCGTCAACCCGGATAAAGGCCTCCGGCTGGGTGATAGTGTTTGAGTTATTGGCGTGGCACCCCCGTTCCATTGCTTCATGGCCAACAATATACGCAAGACCTCAGATGACAAAAACGGGATCACTGAGGGAAGAATGACTTTGATCTTACCATAACACCAAAATCTCACTCAACCAGCCGGGCATTGAAGAGTGTCCCTTTGGGTCTACATGACGTTCCTATATCATTTCCACCCAGACCTGCATTTTTGAAGGTTCTCTATTCGCCCAGCAATAATAGGGGATACACACCAGGGGGGTTCCATTTCAATATTTTTTGCTATTTGACCAGTTCCCGGTCCAGAATAGATTCTATCTTCTTAGTTTTCTTAGATAGTCGGCTATCCACATCCTTGCGGGCATCCACTTTTATGCCACAGGAGATTCGTCGGCAGTCTTCACTCATTCGTTTGTAACACTTGCCGACCACTTCCATCACCTCGTCCCACTCACCCTCCAAAATGGTCCCCATGGGGGTGAATTGGTAGCTGAGGCCCGAACTGTCAATAATGTCCATGGACCGGGAAACATACTGGCTTAGACTCTCTCCCTTATCCATGGGTGACATGGCAAACTCCAATAATACAGACATGATATCTCCTTTTTTTTAATTTTTTGGTTGTCGTTTTTCCTTATCATCATCTTACGCTTAATCGTAATCCCCAAAAAAATCGTGAACTGAAGAAGGACGAGAGTAAGATTAAGATTACGAGCACGAATAAGATTATAGCTCTATACCTTTTGGAATCCCTTTCTCGCAGGGGACCTTGGTCTGGCAGAGGCCGCAGCCGTATCCATCGAAGCCGAACGTCTCCTTGACGTACTCACCGCAGGTGCCTCCGGCATGGTCCCAGCAGACGGGCTTGTTGTGGCCGGATTCATCAATGGCATCCACCGGACAACGCTTGGCGCATGCCATGCACTTTCCTGTGGCGTAGAAGAGGCAGTAAGCGTTGTGGTCGGTATAGGGACGGGGTGTCGGCTCCAACTGCACCCGCGCGATCACAGATCCTGCCCGGTGGGCTTTGCCCTTTGGGGTGATCAGGCCGTCGCACAGACCAAAGGTTCCAAGACCAGATGCATAGGCCGCATGTCTCTCCGACCAGCGGGAGGCCAGCCAGTATTTTTCGGAGGCCTCTATTTTCCAGTGGGTTGAAAGAGTCGGTGCGATGGCGTCGGTACCTGATTTGATGAGAGTTTCTGCCACATGCGCCCGCAGACGTTCATTGAACGCTTCCCCGGGGAAGCGTGCCATCACCCAGCGTTCAGACGGATAGAAATCTTCGGCACTGTTGTCTTTGCGCGTGACTTCTCGATGGGGGAGAATCCAGCTGATCACGGTCAGTTCCTCTGCAGAGGCAGGATTTTTCGGGAAAGAGAGGTTAAAGATCTCTGCTGGCGTATAGTGAAAATCCCCGACCACTTCCTTGAATTGATCAAATATGCTGTCGGCTCCTGAGCTGTATCCAACCAGCGCCTCTTCCCATGAGGGCTCACCGGAGTCCAGCGTCATCGTATTGTCAGGTGACGTCTGGATAAATTCTGTAATGGTCTGCTCAATTTGATTGGCGCTCAGCATTTTGAAATCTCCAGGATTTATATCGGGTTAAACTCATCCTCCCGCCCCTCAACTCTGAAGCGGGCAATTATAATCGTGAAATAAATTGAAACAGATCACTAGCTAACCGGTTCTCTCCCTGATTAGTTTGGCAGCCTTTTCTATATTAACATTGGCCAGGTCCACAAATTCCTCAGCTGAAATATCCATCAGCGGCCGGTTCAGAGTTTTCCGGGTTGAGGGCTGTATGTCCCCTGTTTCGATCATTTCTTTACCAGCCTGCCTGCAAGTTTCGAAAAACCACTCGAAACCTGGAAGCAGCGGTTTGACGGACAGCAACTCCCCCATCCCCTTACAGATCGATGCACTCAGTGTAGCATAATTGCCTCCGCCAATGGCGCGGGCAAATCTTCGGAAAAGATCCTGAAGTGGATCAAAATGCTCCTGCTCTGGAAATCCGGCGTTGGATACCAGGACCCATTTCCACTTTTTTTCCAGGTTGCGGGGCGGATGGCCTGTCATCCCGTTGATATACTCAAGCTTCAGGTCTCCCAGAACCATCATACGGTCAAGAACAGCTTTCATGTAAGTAGTGACCGTAAAGACGTACAGCGGGGTGGCGAAAACAACAATGTTGGCTGCATCCATCATCTCCAGAACCTGCTGCATGTCGTCTTTCATGACACACTGCCCCGGGGTTTTCCAGTGGCAATTGTAGCATCCCTGGCAGGGGGTGATCTTCATTTTTTTTAGATACAGCGTGACGGTTGTAGCGCCGGCTGCCCGCATGCCCTCCAGAAAAGGCTGCAGAATTTTTTCTGTATTCCCCTTGTCCATTCTTGGACTTCCGTTTAAAGCCAGTATTTTCATCTCCACACCTCGCTGAAAATAGGGTTATCAATGCCTGAAACAGACTATTCGCAATGATATCCTATTTAGCAGCTCCCTGTTTGAGAGGCAAGTGATTAACCCGGAATTTCGAGCATCGAGTCAACCGACATTGATACAAGGTACTCATTTCGCATGTTTTCAGGCTGATTGAATTCATCGACGGAAAATCTGCGGGGAACTGTTTTATTGCGGGGCCCATTCGAAAAGGAAAATGAACATAGCTCCATAGATTCCTATTCTCAGGCTGATCAGGCCGCCTGCTCAAAAACCTGAAAAAAGGAAGGTAAATTGCAGTTAAATAGTGAGGTTAGTTGGTCATCTCTTGATATGGTGAAGGTGAGCTTGAATTTGGGAATTCTGTTTTGCGGAGGTCGAAAATGAAACATATACTCTTTGTTCTCTCTATTCCACTTTTTTTCTTCGGTTGTGCTGCAACCTCACAGGAAGCGATGCAGAAAGATGACCTGAAAACAGTAGGGACTCCGATTGTGACCATGGAAGTGTCTTATTTTGAAGGCAATGATCGTGTCAGGGGTTACCTGGCCAGGCCGGATGATAATAAGAAACACCCGGGACTGATACTGATTCACGAGTGGTGGGGGCTGAACGAGAATATGCGGGAAAATGCCCGCCGCTTCGCAGAGTTGGGATACGTGGCATTGGCAGTGGACATGTACAATGGCGAGGCTACGAAGACTGCAGCCCAGGCGAGGGTATTGGCAACACGGGTTCGTAAAAATATGGGCGGCGCGTTCGATAACCTGAACCAGGCGGTACGTTACCTGAAAGGCCGGGATTACGTGGCTGCTGATCGTCTGGCGTCCGTGGGTTGGTGCTTTGGTGGTGGATGGTCCTACCAGATGGCCCGGAACAATCTTGGAGTCAAGGCTTCTGTGATCTATTACGGTCGGTTCAACCCGATGGACGACCTTCAGAAAATGAGGGCAACCATCATGGGACATTTTGGTGAGAATGACCGAGGGATTAAAGTCGACACGGTTCGGGAGTTTCAGGCAGTGCTCAAAACGCTGAATGGTGATCACGAAGTCTATATTTATCCCAATGCAGGTCATGCCTTTGCAAATGAGGGGGGCAGCCGTTACAATAAGGACGCAGCGGATTTAGCCTGGAAACGGACAAACCGGTTCCTGGCCGAATCGCTTAGGTAAATGGCCGGGAGTATTTGATCAGAGAGCAAGGGGTCATAAATGGCTCCTTTTTTCTTGTCCACTTGATAGTGAGATTCAATCCATATGAAACAGATAATAACCAACTCCCGATCGTTGATTAAACTCTGGATGTTTTTCTGGTTTGTCTATTACTGTCTTAAGCTCAGGGTTGATCCATGGCGTTTTTTTCAACTAAATGCTGACTATTTCAACAAAGAAAAAGGGATCTATTCAAAGCTTGAAATTAACCGGCTGATTCCCTATAAGTGGCGGTTGAATCAGTTGGTATATGATGAGCAGTTGAGCCCTGGCCGCTATCCTGTATTTCTCAAACCTGAATGGGGCCAGAATTCATATGGCATCTATAGGGCTGATTCGCCCCAGAGTCTGAAAGATGTCAACGGTAAAATAGCGAAGAAAGATTTGACCTATCTGCTGCAGGAGGCTGCGAGTGAAACCCGTGAATTTGAAATCTACTACATTCGACAGGCGCTGAACCCAGATGTCTCCGCTGTCTTGACAGTTACTGAGGTTAAGAATAGTGGGGAAAAAGCGCATCCTATCAACGGTGTTAATAACATCCAGACAACCTATACAGACCTGACCCAGGGATTTTCCGGTGTAGGTGAGCGGATCATCTGGAATCATGTCAGGCAGATCGGTAACTTTCGGATGGCTCGTGTCTGTGTTAAGGCCAATTCGGAAGCGGATCTGCTGAAGGGAAGGTTTCATATTGTGGAGATTAACCTATACACGCCTATGCCGATCAACCTGCTGGATCCTGATATTTCCTGGGGCCAAAAGGCGCAGTTCATTGAAAACGGAATGCGGTTTCTGGCTGAGAATGCCCGGAACTTATCGAAAGGCCAGGAAAACAAGAGCATCTTCTTTCGAAAACTTGCCATGCACTATAAGGTGAAATCATGAAACTCATTAACCAGACGATATATCGTTGGATCGAAGAAAAATTCATGCACGGGTGCAGTGACTATAATACGTTGACGGTGCGCAAAAATTCCCGGACCAAACGACAGGCTCGTGAAGCATTTGCAGAGTACAACGTTCCCCATGCCGATGGAACCGTTTTTTTCAGCCCGCTGAAAGCATTGCGGTTTGTCAAGGCACATGGGTTCCCTGTTGCTATCAAGCCAAACGTCAGCGGCTACTCACGGGGCAGCCATTTTCCGATTACTAACTTTCGAGAGTTTTGGAAAGCGGCGTTGCTGGTTAAGCTGTGGTGGCCCAGTTCCATTATTGAAAGCTATCTGGAAGGGAAGAACTACCGGGTGGTTGTCGTGGAGGGTGAGATCATGTCGGTTATCCGGCGATACCCGCCATTTGTGACAGGGGATGGCCGTTCATCAATTGAGGCGCTGATTGACCTGGAGAACCTGAAAAGAGAGGAGATGAAACTGTATCCGGTCATACATGCGATCTCAAAGAAGTTGCGCACGGTCCGCTATTTAAAAAAGCAGGGCCTGTCCCTGTCGTCAATTCCCGAGGCGGGGGAAGAGGTATATCTCTACAACAAAATAGCGCTGGCACCAGGTGGCATTGTTGAGACTGTTGAAAAAGAATCCATATCGCCAAAGAACAGAGAGCTGTTTTTGGGTATCCTGAATTCTTTTGGGGCCAATATTTTTGGGATAGATGTCATTTTTGAAAAGGGAATTGAATTTGATCATGACACCCAGCGGTGCATCTTTCTGGAGCTGAATTCACGTCCCTATCTGGAAATGCATAAATTTCCTCGCCTCGGGAAAAAGCAGGATCTGGCGCACTATTTCAGGCGACTTGACAGCATTCAACTGAGCGATTCCGGGGTATTCTAAGGGATCGTTAAAAAAACTTCACATAATCTATTTGCGAACAGAATGTGAAATAATTTTTGAGCCGACTTTAAGGTGAATCCATGATGGCTCAGCGAAAGAGCTTTTATAAGTACATCAGTGTCCACACATTTCTGATCGGCATCTTTCCGTTTTACCTCCCTGTATTCTTATGGAAGCTGGGTTACTCCCTGGCTGATATCAGTTTCTTCATCGCTTTGTCGGGCCTCGGGTACTGCTCTGCATTGTGGGCCTGGGAACGGATTCATCGGAAAGTCTCACTGGAGAAGGTGATCCTGCTCTCATTTCTATTGGAACTCTTGCTGCTGTCAGCTGTCTATGTTGGCGAATCGAGGTTCTTCTTACCTGCTGTTGCCATTCTATACGGTGTGTACAGCTGTTTTTTCTGGATTACAAACCGGGTTCTCTTTGTCGCAATGGTCACCCCTGGGGATTCGGGCAGACATTACGGCAATTTTCAGATTGTTGTGGCGGTTATCCTGAAAGTCGGGGTTTTCATTGGTGGGCTGATGCTTGACCGATATGGCTATGAATCGATTTTTATTGTGTCTCTCCTGGTTTCCATTCTGGGAGTCTCGTTATTTTTCGGACAGACAAATCTGAAAGAGCTGTCTCACGCTGTTGTGTTGCAGAAACCTCTTAATCTTGTTTCTCTATCCAAATTCAAAGACGAATTCAACTCCAGGTTTATTTTTGCCATTGATGGGCTGTTTCTGTTTTTAGAGAGCTTTTTCTGGTTGATCTCGCTGTTTATAATTGTGAAGGAGAGTTACTGGCAACTGGGCTTGTTGGTAATAGGGCTGATGCTTATTTTTGGATTAATTTTTTACCTGATTAAAAACAGAATAGACCGGCTGCCGAGCCAAATAGTCTATCAAATCAGTGTTCTGCTTTATGTGCTCTCGTGGGTTTTGCGCGGAATGCTTGATGCGGAGGTGTCTCTATCGGTCTTGATAACTGCGCTGATATTGATATCATTTTCGACTTCCATGTTCAGGCTGGCATTTAACAAGCGATTTTTTGATCACGCCAAGCACACCGCGACATTTCAGTATATTTTTGTAAAAAGTTATTATACACAGTTTTTTATTGCGGTCATATTTGGTATGATTGGAGTGGTCCTACTGAGATTTGAAAATGTGGATCAGGCATTGAGAATGATCTATTTTGCTGCGGGGTTTATAGCCGTCGGCTACTGTTTGTACCAGCCAACCCGGTCGACATTAATCGCTTTTATTGGAGACACTGAATGAAAAATTGTCAAACACGCAGGCTGGGGAGAACAGGCCGACACGTTACAACACTTGGACTGGGGGGGCAAGCCTCTGTTCAATGGGCTGCTGAGGGGGTTGATCCTGTCGGGATTATTGAAAAGGCCTATAAACTTGGAATCTCCTATATGGATACGTCAAATATATATGGTCCCAGCCAGCTGAATTTCGGGAAAGCCTTCCGGCGGTTGGGTCTGACTCCGGGAACAGCTGACTACGACCAGAAAGCGCGAGAACAGCTTTTCGTTGCCAGTAAAACCCATTTTCGGACAGCCCGTAGACCGGAAGGTGATCGATTCCGAACGGATTTCAGTGACGGTATGGGGGATGAGTTTGGTGTCAGAACGGCCGTTGAGGATGTTCGCCGTTCATTGAGCCAGATATTTGGTGATGGCAAAGGGGCATATCCAAAGGAGGCTTACCTGGACAGTGTGCAATTTCATAACATCAACACGATGGATGAAGTGGATATGCTGTTTGAAGGGTTTGATGATCCATCTCCATCCCGCCCCTGGGTTGGCGCGTTGGCTGCCATGCTCGATCTTCGTGAAGGAACAAATCGAACGGGTTGTAATCCGGATGAGGAAAAACTCATACGCCATATCGGTATTTCCGGTCATTGGAATACAGCCGCACATTTATACGCCATACAGCGAGACTATCACCGGGTGATTGATACACTCCTGGTGACGATCAATCCGACCGACTGCCGGTTTATGGGACACAGACACAATGCTATTGCAGCAGCATCTGCAGCTGATATGGGGGTTGTCGGCATGAAAATTTTTGCAGATGCCGCCTATTATCATAAGGATGTTCGGTTTTCCAATAAACCTGAAGATGTTTATTTCGAGGTTGGCTCCCCAGATTTGCCCAGTCGGGATTTGATTCAGTATGCGTTGTCGGTTGAAGGGGTTGCTACCTTGATTACAGGGATCGGGCATATCGATGAAAACCCTGAAAAATGTCAGCTTGAGCAGAATCTGGCAGATGCTCAGCTTGAGACACCCCTTGAGAAAGAGAAAATGGCCGGGATTGAGGCCCTGATGAAGACGGTTGGAAAGGAGGGGGCAAATGCCTACTTCCAGCGTAGCGCCATCGGGTTAACACCGCCACGCAATGTCGGCGCAGAGCCCGATTCGTCCATGCCGGGGTTGAAGCGGACCGCTGTTCGAATTAGCTGGGATGCAGCCTACGCAGGAGCAGATCCCATTGAACGATACGATGTTCTCAAGGATAATGTCGTCATTGGCACTATCCCTCATCAGCCTCAAATCAACATGCGTCGATTTCGGTTTGATGATGTTTTGAATGAAGAACAGAAGGGAAAAAGCTTTTACTATCAAGTCCGTGCAATTGATTTTGCCGGAAAAGAGGCTGAGAGTGCACCATTAACGGTAGTGACTGAATAATGGCAGGGTGGATAAGCTCGTGAGTGCAGCCCTATACAGGTTAGCTGATGAGCTGCATCAGGTAGACGGTTTACCCTGGAATCGCGGGATAACATAAGGCCCTTCAGGGATGATAGCAATATCCTTGTCCCTGGACGATTCGATGATGCTTCGGATAAATGAATCAGGGTTCTGCCCGCTCTTTTGACAGTTTGCTCCGGTCCATTGTCTGTCATTCTCCAGCAGGGCATCCGAAAAGAGGTGGATGTTGGCGACTTTCATTGGCTTGAGTTGCATTTCTGTCTGCCATTCATCAATGTCCGCCTGCTGTTTTGTTCGGATGGACTCCAGAAATCCTTCGGTTCCGAGTTCAACCATCCGCTGCTGGGCCTTGATGAACGCTGCTGTACCCAGACCCTCCGAGCACTCAGAAAAAATAATGATGTTACCACCCGGTCTGACGATATCCATGGCGCCCACCAGTCCCTTGATGGTCTGGTAGTAGGTTTTATCCAGTGGGTAGCCCCCTCCGCTGGTAATAACGGTCTGGAACCGACGCTCAAGATCGATCTCGGCATAGCGGCGCATGTACTCAATTGCCCAGGCATGGCTTTCTGAAATTTCGCCGTAGTTGACAAAAGAGAGATTTCGCTTGTCGTCAATGACGGTATTGACCGCCAGAATCCGTCCCAGCATGCCGACAATTTCTGTCAGCTCTTCGTGCAGGGGGTTGCCATCAAGCACACAATTGGCTGAACTCGGGTGTTCCAGAAACGATGCGTTGTGAAAGGTTGTGATGGTATCCCGGTGGGCGATGCCGGGGGCAATTACTTTTCTGCCGCCGGAGTATCCCGCCATGAAGTGGGGCTCGACAAGTCCAGTGACGATTTTCAGGTCTGCCTGGACAAAACGCCGGTCCAGTTTTACCGGGGTCCCCCTTTCTGTCGTGCTGATGTAAATGTGGTCGTCGTCATTCTCGGCGAAGTGGTTCTCCACTTTGACCTGTGCGAGCACCTGGTCACTGCCGATGAGTTCTCTCAGCTCTTCCCCTTCGTTCGGGCGGTGCAGTCCTGTTGCAACCAGGATGGTGATGTTGTCCGGTTTAATTCCGGCTGCTGTGAGGGCATCAACGACAGGGGGGAGTATCAATCCGTTGGGAACGGGGCGAGTGATGTCACAGATGAGAATACAGACGGTTTGACATCCCTTTGCCTCTTCGGCCAGGGACCGGGCCTTGACCGGTGTGGTCAGCGCTTCAGCGATGGCCTGTTCAGGATTTGCCGGGATGGGCATGCCACTTTTTTCGATGACGAGTGAGGTCCATTCATCAGAAAGATCAAGATCGATCCCTTTTCTGCCGTAGTTCATCTTTATTTGCATGCCTGTTCTCTCTGGTATAGTGGTAAGTTGTGATGAACCTTGTGCCTTCTGGCTACTCTTCCACAACAGGATAAAAAAATCAAAAACAGGGAGTTTTGCCTGATCCATTTAACAAATCTTGAGAGCAGGGGTAAACAGGGCGTGATACTGAAAATATCTGTTTCTACCATCCTATCTGTTTGAAAAGGCTTGACGACGTATAACCTCTTTCTTCACCCTCATAAAAAGGATCCTGACCTCTGTGAATCATCTCTTTTTGTCGTTGCCCAGGCAACAAAGTGAAACTTAACGAAATGCCATAATACTACAATGGTTTCAGAAAATATAATCGACCTCTATACTCGCCTGGTCAAAGGTCCAGCAGCGGAAGACCGGGAAAAGGCGCTCGATATTATTGCCGATATAGAGATGAATCCGGAATCCGCCGAAGAAACATTTTTTGCCAGTACAGAAACCCACGTTGATTCGAGGCCCGAAGTGTTTCTCTTGATTCTGAGCGACCGGCCTGATCTGGCCATCCATGTGATTGAAAATGTGATGGAAGATGAATACCTCCAGTTCAATGATGCGGTTCTGGCACTGTACCCGACTGAAGTCTGTGCGGTTGTTTTTGAAAAAATGCTGATTGGTAAAAACAGTGACGATGGAAAAAGGGGGATCGATGTTGCTCATTTGTTATTTACCAATTCCAACTACCCGCAGATTCTGGAATACCTGTCAAACAGGATGATTGATTCACTTTCAAATGATATCACCGCAGCGAAACTCAGCCACCGGACAATCTCCAACGGACTTATTGATGTCTATAAGAAAGTGGGGTTGGCCACGTTCGTCAGAATGACACAGAGAATTAATAAGGAAAAAGTCACCTCCTTTACTCAGGAAAACATTACTTGCTTGTGCCAGGTAAAGACGCTTAAGGACTTGCTGAATAGCTACATTGAACAGAGTGTCCACAATCTGGAGTATAAACCCATCCCCTTTATCAGTCCCCCGGAAGGATCTGTTGATAGTGATTTTTCCGACGTGATCAATGATTATATTGAGTACCTGGGGCTTATAGCGCCGGAAAACAGTTACCATGTTTTTACTAATAAATCAGGGCTGTATGCTGAGTTGTTCCCCCAGTTTTTTAGCTATATTTTTTATCAGAACCGCAAAATCGCCTATACCATTATAAAAAATATCAGGGGACAGCATCGGAATTTCTCACAACTGGTTTTTAAAAAACTGTCTGGCTACAATAAAAAATACCTGCTGGAAAGGACGTTGATTGAAAATACGCAGGGGGATCAACGATCTAAAATAGAGCTGACAGAAATTATTGTTTATGCCAGAGAGAAGAAGATCGTGAATGATCTGGGCATCGACTGTCTCTATAAACTGTTTATTCATTTCGTAAGAGACTATTACGAAATTGAAAGCACAGATGTCAGAGCTGATATACTGGTCGGATTTGAATATATGATTGGAGGCTTAAGCCTGCAAAAGCTGAAAACAATCCTTTCCGAATTCAAGTCTCAGAGTTTTATTCGCTTCTTCAGAAATATCTCGATTTGCAAAGATGTTCTAGATCTCTTGGTGAAGGAAGGCAGGACAATTGAACATGCTACACCATCAGAAGATTCAACCGATTACCCCTTTATCATTTCAAAAAAGGACACAGACACTCTCAACTGGATCAAAATTCAAAATCTGCCGAATCCGGTCACTACAATCGATATCATTGAGACCCTTGAAGCGATACTTCAAAATTATCTTGCTGAATTAAAATCGCTTTCCGGCACCATCCGTCTCAAAAACGGAAAAGAGCAGATGGATGTGCAGCTGTTAAGAATCATTGAGGAATATCTGATATCCTTTAAAAACGCCTCATCTCAGGAACAACCAACTTACTGGTTCGAATTCTATATGAAGATCCTACAGTTCAGGCAGGATATCGGAAACATTACCCTGGGTGATGTGAATATAGAAACTGAAATAATATCAGACTATTTACCTATTGCGCATTATCTAAACAGCTTCTACTCAAAAATATTGAAAGAAAAAATTCTGATCAGAAACGAGTCTGTTGAAATTGAGTCTATCTTTATACCGGATGGTTTTAAAACGATAACCGGACGGGTAAAGGTTATTGAGCTGAAGGATTTTAAAAACGAGGATGATACCGCGATCTATTACCGTCAATTCAAGTATCTGAAGCCGTCCAATCTGGCTATTGTATATGGCTTCCCTGCTGACTATTCATCAACAGGAAAGGCAGGTGCTATTATAACCGGATCTCTGGCGGACAGGGATCAATATGAAACAGCACATAGCTACAAGCGGGCAATGGAGATTGGCTCACCGCTGTCCTTTTTTCCCAATGCCAGAATCGCCTTCCAGCATCTGGATGATAAATGGATGACCATCTATCAATCCAAGCAGAAAATCTACATCAGGGCCTCTTCAAAATCCGAAATTGATCAAAGGATACAGGAAACCAAGAAGCCGCTGTCACCCCGAACGGTTTCCGAATTTATACCGGATATATGGCCGGAAAAAGATATTATTGATTGCTGGGACACTAAAACAAATGTGTCTCATCAGGCAGGGCGTAAAGCAGAAATGCTGGGAAGACTGATTAACCTGTTTCCGAACGAAACTGAAACAGACAGCTTTGTCTGGTCCTTTGCACCCTATGCAAAAAAGCGAAAATTCGCGACTGTGGAAGAGATGCCTCAGATTCGGTATATTGATAAGGCTTTGAAATCTCATGATTTGTCAGATCATATTGAAAGAAACAAAGCTGCCCAGAAAATATATAAATCGTTTACCCTGAATCCGCTGGATATCACTACAACTTATTTTAAGGAACTATGGGATAAGATTGAAGATACATATGGGTACAGCGAAACGGTGACACAAGGCTTTATGATACGGTTGAGCATGAACCTGGAAGATCGATCGGAAATCAGTGCAGCTGGTGTCTATTCATCATTACCAGTCTTGCCTGGTATCAGTAAAAAAAGACTTGCCCAGCTTATGAATGAACTTTATAAATCTGCATACTCTGCCAAGGCAATTGAAATAAGGGAGTTAATGAATGTCAGTCACATGGATACCTTTGCCGCTGTCCTTTGCGAAAGAATGCCTGACTGGAAAAATGCCGTGTTGTCCGGGAACCTGATCATAAATTCAGACCACATTACCGGTGGTTTTGTGATGGGGCATGGATGCTACCTGATGGATAAGGGTAATAAGCCCTCATTGCTGTTCAATCATATTTTTGGGGAAAGCCGCTTTCCGCTGACGTATCAATCCGGACAGGAGTATAAGAAGATACCCCAAAATGACTATAAAGATCCATATGCAACATCACCCCTGACGCCAGAAGAAAGGGATACACTCACCTATCCGGAGGAGCATATCAACAAACGGGTTGTTGATACCATCATCAGTGACAGTTTATTGATATGCAAAAACTTCGGGGAAAAAACATCCTGGGATGTTGAATTAACTGTCGAATTCGAAAGGGGCAATCAAAAAATTCGGTTCCATCAGGTCAGGCCGATTGTCAGATAAATGGCTCTTCAATTCTCTTTCACCATTAGGTTCGCAAAGAGTTTCTATCACATAACCTATCCATAATTTCTTTGGAATTACTCCGCCATATGGGTTCGCAGAAAAGTGGGAAGGTTCATTTTGCTATTTTTCAGTTCCAGTTTTCGTCTGATATTTTCGCGGTGTCTACTGACTGTTGCGCCGGAGATATGCCTTAAATCAGCGATCTCTTTGGTAGACAGTCCATTGCGAATCATATTGCATATTTGTATCTCAACGGGTGTCAGCGCCATAAATGCCTCAGATAGTTTGTTGATAAACGGAGAGACAATATCTTCAAGACCCTTATGAATCAGGTCAATATATCCTTGTTGTTCTGGATAAATCTCCGAATTCAAAGCATGTAACAGCGGGATGATCGTTTTATTGACATTGGCGTTGATGGCTCTTCCGGTCTCAGTTTGTTCCTCTTTAACCTTTGATAGTACCTCCTTTAGCGTTATGTTTGCGTTTTGAAGTGATTTCTGTTCAATCTCCAGCTGTTTCTTGGACGTTATGCGTTCAATTGAGTTGCCAATACGGACGGAAATCGCGTTGATCAACAGTCTCTCTTCTCTCAGGAACGGTCCCTCATCGATTGGTGGCATCTCTTCCAGATAACAGATCTCAATAAATCCGACTTTCTCTTCTGATTCCAGAATATCAGCTGATTGTTTCCAGGGAGACTCTCTAAATGCCGGTGTGCAATAAGGCTTGTTTTTTATCACAATCTGCGCAGCTGTGATTTCAGGATATTGCCATGATGTTGGAATCAAATCCAGTATCCCCTTTGCTATTGCATCCAGATCATCTTCATTTGCTTCGATTATCTCTGCAACCCCGTACAGGCAATTCAGTTCCTTGATTCGCTCTCTTAGAACATGTTCGATTTTTGATTTTTCCTTTTCAATAACCAGCTTGATCTGTTGCTCCTGTTTTAAAAGAACAATGTCCTGCGTTGCTGTTTTTAGCTTTTCAATGAGCTGCTCGTTTGTGTAGTTCTGGTATTGCATAAGTGATATAGTTAGGGATGATTCGCGGTTGAATGGTTTCAAAAGCGACTCAATCAATCAGGAATGTCATTCTAATTTGTAGAAATGAACCCTTTCATCCTGGTTAACAAAGAATATGTCTGCTACTTAAAACGCCCATGTATTATAGGCAAAAAGTAGGTAGTTGATCAGCAGTAAATATATAGCAAATGATAAGAATTCAGATCCTGACAGTCAAGAAGTGTTCCCGTTAGCATTGATCTGGCTCTTAAAACAGCTCATTCATCTTTCTACTGGGCGATTGTTAACCCTGCCTTAGAATTTCACCTGGTAGGGCTGGATTATCTGAATAGTTTTATGCTCATAAAATGCCTATTCGACATATGCAATAGGTATGTAATTTTCTATTACTTACTTCCACCAGGACTTTGTAGTACTCTACTCAGTGAGTTTTCGCACTGGAAAAGATAAATCCCCTGAATGAAACAGGCGTCTGTTTTTGACACTTCAGGTCATATCCCCGCCCGACAAAACCCAGACAAGATTCTCAAAAAAATGTTATCGCCAGCCACAAGGCGTTGAATCAGACCGTATGACCAGTTGATGAACAGCTATTCCTTTGCCAACTGTTTCCAGAATACCCTTTAGTAGCGGGGGACGGAGATGTTCATTTGTGTTGGTAATATGTGACAAATCAAACAGGATTCGCAGATGATGCCATTTGAAAGTGAGCTGTATACAAATGCTGAGGTTCTTCCCCAGTTGACAACGTTTAAAATTCGCGACGTCCTGGTGATTTCCAGCTTGTATAACTATTTCAATATGGAAGAGGGGGGGATGCTGGCCTCTCAGATCGTTAACGAATATAAGGGATTAAGGCTTGAAAACCCGCCACGAATCATCGGTGTTTTTTCAGCAGATGACGCTTTACGGCTCCTTAGAGAACGCGATTTTGACCTGGTCTTGATTGTTCCCCATCTGGAAAATGTCGATCCATTTGTCCTGGGACTGGAGATTAAGAGCATCCATCCCAGTACACCTGTTATTCTGTTATCTCAAAACACTCGACAGATTAACACTTTGCTGGAGAACAATAACCGCCAGGGAGTAGACCATATCTATAGATGGTCCGGGAGCCCGGAACTGCTGATTGCCATTATCAAAATGGCGGAAGACTGTCAGAACGCAGATTTTGATACCTCTCAAGCCAAAGTGCGGGTGGTGGTACTTGTTGAGGATTCCCCGGATTACTATTCCCAGTTGCTGCCTATTATTTACAAAGAGATCGTTACCCAGATACAGGCATTACTCGAGGTGGGGCTGAATGAAGCGCAAAGGGCACTAACCTTGAGGGCCAGGCCAAAAATACTGTTGGCAAAAACGTATGAAGAGGGGCGGGCACTCTGCCAAAAATATCACCCTTATCTTCTGTGTGTGATATCTGATACACGTCTCCCAAAAAACGGAGTACTGGACCCCGAAGCTGGTATTTCACTTCTGTCCGAGGTTAGACAGGAAACGCCTGAAGTCCCATTGCTCTTGTTGAGCACAGAAAATACCAACAAGGATAAAGCCCAGGCGCATGAATTAGCTTATATCGATAAAAACTCCCCCAACATCAAGAAGCGGATACATGACTACTTCCTGGAACATTTAGGCTTTGGTGAGTTTATCTTCCGTATGCCTAATGGTATGGAAATCGATCGAGCAAAAGATTTTCTATCCCTCGAGGCCAAGGTTCATGAAGTTCCGAATGCCTCAATCGCTTATCATGCTGAACATAATCACTTCTCGCGCTGGGTGATGGCTCGAATGGAAATCTCTCTGGGCGTGAAGTTTCGGTCGGTAAAAAGCTCTGACTTTGAAAATATTGAAGATCTGCGCCAGTTTATCATTGCCAATATTAATACCCTGCGTCGGTATCGACAGAAAGGTGTCGTTTCACATTTCGACAAGAGCAATTTTGATGCGAACATTCGAAGGTTTGTTAAGATCGGTAAAGGCTCCCTGGGGGGTAAAGCGAGGGGGCTGGCATTTATGTCCGATCTGTTTCGCCAGCATGAGGAACTGCAGAAAAAACACCCGCGTATCAACATCACCATTCCAAAAACTCTGGTAATCAGCACCGAAATATTTGAGTTGTTTGTCTCCAAAAATAATTTACGATCAATTCTTAAAAAGAATCTGAGCGATGACGAGGTTTGCCAGCGATTTCTAAAGGCCAAATTGCCGGAGGATTTGCTGAAAAACCTGAGGACCTATCTCAAGCAGGTCAAATATCCCCTGTCTGTTCGTTCATCGAGTCAGATGGAAGATGCTCACTATCAGCCGTATGCGGGTCTTTATAGAACCTTCATGATACCGAACAATGATCCTGATCTGATTACACGCCTGACACAGTTGACCACAGCGATAAAGCTTGTCTTCGCTTCAACCTATTTTGATGGGCCAAGGCAATTCTCCGTGAATACGTCCAATCAGCACAGCAAGGAGTCCATGGCTGTTGCAATACAGGAGGTGGCAGGCAGTCAGCATGGCGATTATTTCTATCCCGCTATTTCAGGAGTGGCGCAATCTTATAATTATTATCCTTTTTCAAAAATGAAAGCGGAGGAGGGTATTGTGCATATGGCGCTCGGGCTTGGAAAAACAGTTGTGGACGGTGAAAAATGCATTCGGTTTTCACCTCGATACCCCACAAATATCCCTGAGTTTTCGACTATTAAAGACATTTTAACCAACGCACAACGCACCTTCTATGCACTAAGAATCAACAATTATTCCAATGAGTTGCGATTTCGTGTCCACTCCAACCTGGAAAAACGTGAGATCAGTGATGCTTTTGAGGAGTTTCCTGTCAAAACCCTTTTGAGTACTTACCTCCCGGAAGATGACAGGATCAGGGATACATCAGATATAGATGGGCCCAAGGTACTGACCTATGCAAAAATTCTGAAGTATAAATTGTTTGATATCCCTTTGTTGATCAATGACCTGCTGGATCTGGGGAAAAAAGGGTTTGGATGTGCCGTGGAGATTGAGTTTTCAGTGAATTTCTATCCGGATTCGGAGCGAAAGGCCGATTTTTATTTTCTGCAGATTCGCCCCATGTTTGCCAAAGAAGAGCATCAGGCGGTGAAGATTGTGGAACAGGATTTTGAAAATGCTTTCTGCTATTCATCCAAGGCGCTGGGAAACGGAATCAGCAAAGAGATGGTGGATATTGTCTATATTAAACCAGATGAATTCAGGACGGAGATTACCCAGCAGATCGCAGAGGAGATTAACAAGATCAATTCGACCATGGAGAAAGAAAACCGGTCCTATCTCCTTGCAGGTCCGGGCAGATGGGGTGGATCAGACAGGTGGCTGGGTATACCGGTAAAGTGGCGACATATTTCCAAAGTGGGCGCCATCGTGGAACTGAGGAATGAAAAACTGAATGCAGATCCCTCACAAGGGTCTCACTTTTTCCACAATATCACATCACTTGGTATTCATTACATTATGGTCAACGAACTCCAGGAACAAAAGGAAAATGAAATGAATGAGTTTATTGACTGGCAGTGGCTGGACTCACTTCCAGCTGTTTCGGAAACATCATTTATTCGCCATGTAAAATTGGAAAAACCCATGACATTGAAAATCGATGGAAGAGATTCCAGGTGTGTGATCATCAAGCCATGATTCACGTTAGTGGCATGTCAACTGTAGTCCGGTGTACGACAAACGGTTCGTTTGTCTCAACAAGACTTCCTGGATGGAAGTCGTTAATTATAACAACTTATTTATGCGAGAGGTGTTATGTCTGAAATTATGCAATTTGTCAAAGACAGGGATCCCCATCAAAAGGAGTTCCATCAAGCGGTACAGGAAGTTCTGGATTCCGTACAACCGCTTCTGGATCAAAATCCCGAATATGCCCGCACTAAAATTCTGGAGCGGATTACAGAACCGGAGCGAACCATTCTGTTTCGAGTGCCCTGGATGGATGATTCGGGCATGGTACAGGTGAATCGCGGCTTTCGCATCGAAATGAGCAGTGCCATCGGACCCTATAAAGGCGGCCTTCGATTTCATCCGTCTGTCAATCTAAGTATCTTGAAATTTCTGGCATTTGAGCAGGTCTTTAAAAACGCCCTCACAACGCTTCCCATGGGTGGCGGAAAAGGGGGTTCCGATTTCGATCCGAAAGGAAAATCAGACAACGAGGTGATGCGGTTCTGCCAGAGTTTTATGGCGGAACTGTTCCGTCATATTGGGCCTAACACGGACGTTCCCGCCGGTGATATCGGAGTGGGTGGACGGGAAATAGGGTACCTGTTCGGAATGTATAAGAAAATTCGGAATGAGTATACAGGTGTGCTGACAGGAAAAAGCCTGAACTGGGGCGGTAGTTTAATTCGACCGGAAGCAACCGGATACGGGTGCGTTTATTTCGCCCGCGAAATGCTGGCAACCAGAAATGAAGACTTGAGTGGAAAGACATGCCTGGTTTCAGGTTCAGGAAACGTTGCCCAGTATACAGTGGAAAAACTCCTTGAATTGGGCGCCAAGCCGCTGACACTCTCAGATTCTTCCGGATATATCTACGATGAAGAGGGTATTGATTCAGAAAAACTGGCGTTTGTCATGAATCTGAAAAATATCAGAAGGGGCCGGATTATGGAGTATATCGATCAATATCCGAATGCTGTTTACACAGAAGTTGATTCTTCTATGGAGTATAACCCGCTCTGGGCCCATGCAGCCGATTGTGCCTTCCCGAGTGCAACGGAAAATGAGATTAATGATAAGGATGCAACCAACCTGATGAATAATGGTGTCCAATTGGTGGCAGAAGGCGCAAATATGCCGTCAACACCGGATGCTGTTAATATTTATCTGGAGCATAAAATTCTGTACGGTCCGGGAAAAGCTGCGAATGCTGGTGGTGTTGCTGTATCTGGTCTGGAAATGAGTCAGAACAGTATGCGCCTGAACTGGCCAAGGGAAGAAGTTGATGGTCGCTTGCAGAATATCATGAAGAATATTCATGCATCGTGTGTGGCTGCCTCTGAGAAATATAAACAGCCTGGCAACTACGTTTGCGGTGCAAACATCGCCGGATTCCTGAAAGTTGTCACCTCCATGCAGGATCAAGGGCTGGTGTAATCGGTTAGGACAATCAGACGCGGTTTGATAGAATTCCCCCTTTAAAGCACCGATCTCTAATAGTGTCATACCGGACGCCGATCCAAGTGTTTCGTTTCGAAACACTTGGTTCCCGGCATCCAGTCAAAATATGATCTGGACCCCGGTTTTCACCGGGGTGACAGACTGTGTCCCTCACAAGGAGGAACTAATCGGGCACCTGCCGCGTTGTTTTTGTAAACCTATCGCAGGCCCCACTTCATTACTTTCAATAGCAGAAAATAGCCTGTCATTATAAAACCAGGTCCCGCCTTCTGTTATACCGTTCCATTGACAGAGTTTTTTGTGTGGTTCATATTTGGGTCTTTAAAAATGTCACATTTATGGCCAATGGATTTCCGGTAAATTCAGCTCGGAAAACAAGCTCCATTGATTCCTGTTTGATGCCGCCAAACATGGCCTGAACGATTGTGAACAAAGGGATGTGAACCAGTTCCTGCCTAAACTATAAATACAGGGAGTGATCATGAAGTTTCGAAATGTTTTGATTGCGATTGCCATCAGCTTTTTTATTTTTTCATGCAGTGCCGCGGAAAACCTGATGAAAGAGGTGGCGGAGCTGTCTGTTGATGTTACGCCTGAACAAAAAAGAAGGATCACTAAAAAAGCCAGAAAGGTGCAGTTCAAGAAGGTGCAATCTATTTCCAGGTCCGGTATGGACCGGGTCGCGCTTAAGAAAGGGCAATGGGTAACGACGTTGACCGAAATGAAGGGAGGAAGCAGTGACCTGGTACTCACCACCACAAAGGTTGTTGGCATGTCAGGCAAGACGTTGATACTGGAGACGGAAGTCTATTCTGCATCTGACAGTGACGGGGCAACCTATACCCAGGTAACATATCAGAACGTGCCCCCCCGGGCTAAGTTGAGTTACTCGAAGGCAGAGAGCGATCGGATAAATAAAAAACTGATCGTCAAGCAGATGTTGATCAAGCAGGGAGAGGGTCCTGTGCAGAAAATGCCGCAAAAATTTCTGGAGTTTCAGCGGTCTGCCGGTGGCATTGTTGCCAGTGCTGTGAGAATCGGCAAAACATCAACGAGCAAGTGCCGGACCTCTTATATCAAATCTGATCGCTGCATTACCTATAAAATAAAAACAAGTGCCCTGGGCAAAAAGGTTGTCAGCACTGTCTACGCACATAGTAAGGTCCCCATTTCAGGGATGGTTAAAATGGCCAGCGATGAAATGGATGTCACAACGATTGCTTACGGATATTCCGGGGCTAGGCAACAGATCCATTACCTGAAATAACAGGTGTTGCAGTTGATGCACACCGTTGTTTTCAGTTCCCTTCTCCGTTCTGGTTGTGCCGGTCGGCGCAAGATGCGATAATAAAGTTCGTAACGAGCATTTTGAGCCGGGCGCCGCTCTGTCAGCCTGGCTGAACCTAAGTAGAATGGAAATCGGAGAACACGGCACCATGGAAATACATCCCGGGCAGAACTGGACAATGAGGGTGGTGGATGGATTGGCTGACATCCCCGCCCGGGAGTGGGACGCTTGTGCTAATCCTGAGTCCACCGGAAACAGCCCCCCCCTGCCATTTGATCCTTTTATCTCCCATGCATTTCTGCAGGCCCTGGAAGAGAGTGGCTCAGCGATGGCTGACACCGGATGGGTCCCCCGCCATCTGCTTCTTGAAAACGCCGATGGTGAGCTTCTGGGTGCCGTTCCCATGTATTTCAAAAGTCACAGCAGGGGAGAGTACGTTTTCGACTATCAATGGGCTGATGCTCTTGAACAGGCTGGAGGATCCTATTATCCCAAACTCCAGGTTTCGGTACCGTTCACACCAGTGACGGGTCGCCGATTGCTGATCCGACCCGGCAATGATGATCGACAGATTGAGTCCCTTCTGATGGACGGTTGCCTGCAAGTGGCGCGGCAATCGGACCTCTCCTCCCTGCACTTGACGTTCCTGGAAAAAGAGCTGTGGGAAAGACTCGGTAAAGCTGGATTACTACTGCGTACAGATCAGCAGTTTCGATGGCAGAACCGGGAATATGCTGACTTTGATGAATTTCTGGCTCAGCTCTCCTCCAAAAAACGTCGCAACATCAAACAAGAGAGACGGACAGCATTGACAGGAGGAATACAGATTGAGCAACTGACCGGTTCCAGCATTAAAGAGCATCACTGGGACGCTTTTTTTCAGTTTTACCTGGACACCGGCAGTAGGAAGTGGGGGACCCCATACCTGACACGTTCCTTTTTTTCGCTGGTGGGGGCTGCCATGGCAGATCGGATTCTGTTGATCATGTGTCGGCTTGGGGACAAATATGTTGCTGGTGCCCTGAATTTTATCGGGGGCGATTGCCTATACGGACGATACTGGGGCGCTCTGGACGACTTTCCCTGCCTACACTTCGAAGTGTGTTATTATCAGGCGATTGAGTATGCGATCCGACAGAAGCTCTCTTTTGTTGATGCGGGAGCCCAGGGAGAACACAAGTTGGCGCGAGGCTACCTTCCCCGTCAGACATTCAGCGCCCACTGGGTTGCCAATGAGGGGTTTCGGTCGGCCATAGCTGAGTTCCTGCTCTCCGAAAGGCGATACGTGTCGGAGAATATGGAGGTATGGGAGGGGCATTCCCCATTTCGATCATCTGACAAGTAAAGCCTGATAGCAATCGTGCTGATCTCCCTGTCCACCGAGTTCTTTTCCCTGGCTGCCCACATTTATGCCTTGTTCCTTTACCGATTTCGGCCTAATATGTGAGATGACAGGCTGATGTCACAGTCTGCCTTTCGGAACTGAAGTATTGGAACCAACCTTTGGATAAATGGATTATGGAAAGTCTGACAGCCAGTCTGGAGCGGGCACTTGAGCCCGGGGCCCTGGAAAACCTGGGAGTGGATGAGTTAATAAACGTTCAAGGTCAGCTTGAAAGCCTCAGGAAGCGGGTGAAAGATCGCATCCTTGAGCTATCGCTGATCGAAAGTGACGATCCTGATTTTGTTGATATCGTTATTGATGGCAAACTGGACCGCATTAAAAAGGATATTGAGGTACTTAACATCTCCTGCAACAATTTCGATAAACTTCCGGACGCCATCTACCAACTGAAAAACCTCAAAAAGCTCTATTTATACAACAACGGTTTCTCAGCAGAAGAGAAAAAAACCATCCGCCAGCAATTTCATGGTGGCGTTCATATTTACTTCTAGGCTTTGTCCAACTCAGGTGACCAGCTCTGCCGGCAGAAAATCTATACGGTTCTGATAGACCAGCATGCGCCGCTGATGAATAAAGTCGATGCGGCTGATGGAGGTGTTGTTCACGACGAACAGGTATCCCTGCTTGGTCGCAGACAGGCCGAACAACTGGTATAAAAAACAGTTGATCAGATAGCTGTGAGTGATCAGTGCAATGCGGTGATCGGTTTTTCCGTGTGCCTGGATCAGCGTTCCCAGAATGTCGCCGGCCCGTTGAAAACAAGCCTCCCCTTCCTCATAGGGACGATTCCACCACCCGTTCGGATTCATCGACTCCGGAATGCTGTAGTTGTGATAGTTCGCACGAATATAGTCAGGTGTTAACCCCGGAAACCCGACACGTTCTTCAGTTTTCTGGTCGATGTCCCAGACCCCTCCCTGTTCATGTAAATCCTCCCATATAGCGGGCTGGATATCTGTCTGCCCGATAAACGGCTTGATGGTGTCCAGGGTTCGAATCATGGGGCTGACAAAAATATGAGTGAAGTCAAAATCGTTAAACCTGAAACGATCCTGAGGGTTATCTTCAGACGATGACTGGTACGACCTTGCCAGAAAAGCACCCAGTTCATCGGCCTGCCTGTTGCCGATTTTTGACAGCTGGGCATCAGCCAGACGAAGGTTTTCGTATACTTTAATACCCTCGGTGTCCTTGTGGTTCTCGATATGATCATCCATGATGACATTGTTTTCAGACTGAGCGTGTCGAATGAGATAAAGTTTCATGGTTGCGGTTGGTGTTATAAGGAGGTTGTAAGCAATCTGTCTGATAAGAAGAAGGCCGGGTTTTCCCACAGCTTCTCACATTCTAAAGGGATTCTTCCGTTTCATCAAGGGAGAGGTGAATCTTGTTTTGGCGAATGCCCCTGCCTCGTTACGGTTGACATGGTTTTAAATGGCATGATATTTTTTAAGATCAACATCAAAAAGAGCGGAGTCACAGGGGGAAACCGGAATATTGAATGTCTGGCAGGTCGCTGATGCTCCAACACGACCGATAATCTTAATGCCCGAAAGGAAATTCAATGGCCCAAAAGCACAATCCGCTCTCAAGGGAGCAACTGGACAATATCATTAACAGCTACCCCACACCGTTCCACATTTACGACGAGCAGTCTATAGTGGCTAATGCCCGTCGCTTCAAGGAAGCCTTTGCCTGGAATGAGGGGTTCAAGGAGTATTTTGCGGTCAAGGCGACACCGAATCCCTTTATCATGAAAATTCTGCAGGGAGAAGGGTTTGGTGCGGACTGCAGTTCTCTGCCAGAACTACTGTTGGCAGAGAAGTGTGGGATTGTCGGGGAAGAGATCATGTTCTCATCGAACGATACCCCGGCCAAAGAATTTGTCAAGGCTAGAGAACTGGGAACTATCATTAATCTGGATGATATCAGCCACATCGATTTTCTCGAAAAACATGCAGGTATCCCAGATGTGATTTCCTTTCGCTATAACCCTGGTAAGCTGCGGGAGGGGAACTTCATCATCGGAGATCCGGAGGAGTCCAAGTATGGGTTTACGAGGGAGCAAATTTTCGAGGGGTTTAAACTCGCAAGGGACAAAGGGGTTAAACGGTTTGGCGTACATACCTTTGTTGCTTCCAATGAATTGGATTCGCAGTTCTTTATTGATACAGCCGACATGCTCTTTGAACTGGCGATTGCACTCAAAAATGAGATCGGGATCCAACTGGAGTTTATCAACCTCAGCGGTGGTATTGGAATTCCCTACCGACCGGAAGATGAAGCGGTGGACCTTGAATTTGTCGGTGAAGGGGTGAAAAAGATCTATCAGGAAAAAGTCGTTCCCAATCAGTTGCATCCGCTCAAAATCTTTACCGAGTATGGTCGCATGGTAACCGGTCCTTATGGATACCTGGTGTCGCGGGTGCTGCATATGAAGAACATCTATCGTCAGTATGTGGGTCTGGACGCCAGCATGGCCAACCTGATGAGACCTGGAGTATATGGGGCTTACCATCATATCTCGGTTGTCGGTAAGGAGGCGGCCCCGGCGGATCATCTCTATGATGTGACTGGTTCACTCTGTGAGAATAACGACAAGTTTGCCATCAACCGGCAGCTGCCAAAGGTGGATATCGGCGACCTGATGGTTATTCACGATGCCGGGGCCCATGGACACGCCATGGGATTTAATTACAACGGTAAGCTGCGTTCCGCAGAACTGCTGTTGCGCCCGAACGGTGACATACTTGAGATTCGTCGGGCTGAAACGCTGGATGACTACTTCGCTACTCTAGATTTTAAGGCCTTTGAAGGCTTTCAGGTATAACGATGCCACCGTGAACCCTTTCAGTCTCCGGAACGGTCCTGCTCGATTAAACGAGAGAGACCTGTTCCGGATGCACTCATCTACCTCTTTATACTGATCACTTATCAAATCAGGTCCTACCCCGATGTTTAAAATCGATATGCATATTCACTCGGTGCTGGGGCACGATTCCATCATCGAACCGGATGATCTGGTGCCAATCGCACAGCGGGAAGGTTTGGATGCTGTTTGTGTGACCGAACACCATGACTACAGCCTCAGCAGTCCTTTCGACGAGATCTCGCGTCAAACAGGGTTTCCAATTCTAAGAGCAATGGAATACAAGGCCCGTGAAGGTCATCTCCTGATCTATGGTGTAAATGTAGGTCGTGGGGATATGCCGTCGCAAATGCCAATGCAGCACGTGATTGACTGGGTTAATCAACGTAACGGAGTGGCTGCGCCTGCCCATCCGTACCAGTGTGATATGTTTGGTGGCTGTCTTGGAGATCGACTCTCCGGTCTCACAAACCTCTGGGCGGTTGAAACCCTCAATGGCAGTGCCAGTCAGGTGGAAAATGAACAGGCCAGGCAGATTGCTGATCAGCTTTATGCTGGTGGCATTGGCGGATCTGATGCTCATGGGCCGACGGGTATCGGAAAGGCCTTTACCATTTTTCCAGAGCCTGTGACCACTATGACGGCCTTGATCGAAGCCTTGAAACAGAAAAACTATAAAACAGGCAGTCGAGACGGATTAAGTAACTGATATGTTGCTTTTGTATGTTTTGGAAACGTCTGTGACAACTGACGGGCTGAATGATAGAACCGAGGGATGATGTTCAGTTATGAAAGAGCAGGGATGCATCAGGGGGAGACGTAAATCCTGGCACATCCCTTTGGGGGTACTACGGAGACTCCTGATCACTATCTATCTTACTATCGAGAGTGATTGTTTCTTTTTCTTCCTTTGCCGGCACGCGGCAGCCATTCGGCGCCATTCAGGTCCGGACGCCCATTTTCGGCAGAATCCACTTCTGAAGTGCAAACCATACAGCTACAATTAAAAAAACCTGTAAATATTCCATTGTGTTAGCGTATATTAGCTGATTTGGATCGGTTTTGCCTGAGATCAGGATGCACAGCTAAGCTGCGCTGCTCACCATTTGGCGTATCTTTGTGGGATCGGCGCCAACGGTCATTTCTTTTTGACGCCCATTTTCAAAAAGAATCAGCGTCGGTATGCTGCGTACTCCGAATCGAGATGCGGCCTGCACATTCTGATCAACATTGAGCTTGGCGATCTTCACCTTGCCCTGGAACTCATCAGCCAGTTCGGTCAGAAAAGGAGCTATCATTTTACAAGGTCCGCACCAGTCTGCATAAAAATCTACCAGAACGGGTTGGTCACTGTTGATTACTTTTTCTTCAAAATCCGCATCGGATAACATTACGAGATTTTCGCCTGACATAACGACTCCTGTTTGACTGATGATAGTTAGTTCCACCTGTTGCTAACTTAACAGCAGGTGGATGATGCATTTTTCACCGTGAACCCTTTTCCCATATAGGAATCCTCAAAATCGATAATGCTATCGTTTATGTAGGGTTCGTCTTGCTCACTGTAAATAAAACTAATACCGCCTGATGTTATGGTTGAATCATTTTCTTTTGGCTCATCCAGAGCCATACCCAATCTGGGACCGCCTCAGCCAGCACCCTGGATGTAAAGTCGAATCGACTTGTCAGCATTCTCAGTCATGACACCTGTCAATTCCGTTTTTGCCTTTTCTGTAACCTCTATATGAACCATTTTTTTTCCTCGCTTGAAAGAATTGTTTTGTAATTGCTGTTTAGGTTAATTGCACTCAGCGTGCCACTATAGAATGAGAAAAAACAAATACCAATAAAAACAATAACTTATATTTGTGGGCGGCACGAGTTCCGTTCAGCTATGGGCTTGAATCCCCGATGAATTACCTACCTACCGTAAACAAATTATCCGTTTTTCGCTATTGAAAAGCGCAGATCGCCGTAGGTGCATAAGGCTGTGACACGGGCTTAGCCCTTGTTAATGGGGGAACAGGCAGGTCGGTTAACTCCAATTGGGAGGAGGAGCAAAACCATCGAGAAGGAACGTTACCAAACTGCATAAAAACGTTATGGTAACGTTACTGAGGCAGGTGCTCGCTTCAATTATCCATGCTTGAGGCCGATGTTGAAGAGCTTGTACTATAATATGGGCGGTTCCTGACTTCTTCATTTCCTTTACTATCTTCTGCTGGTATAATAATTGAAAGTATATAGGTTCAGTCAACAATGTTGAAATGGAACTGTACGATTGTTTATTCTAATAAGAGGAGTATCGAATGCCAATGTTTGAGTTTGAATGTGAAAGTTGTCACCACCGGTTTGAAGAGCTGAAGAGACCATCTGACATGACGATACCTGTGTGCCCGAAATGTAAACAGGTCCAGGTGAAGAAGCTTGTTTCAGCCGGTGCTTTTCGCGCCAACGGGGCATCAGCTGGATCAGGTCATTATACAGCCCCTTCCTGCTCACCAAGCGGTGGCTGAGGTTTTTAACACACCTCCCCGGTTCGGGGAGACATTTGAGTATATGGCTGGGCTGCAATGACGCTGTTAAGCGTGTGGCCTGCTTTCAAGAATGAAGCAATAGTTAAGGAGAGGAACATGGCAGAAGCCAAACAAAAAGAAAAAGCGGCGTTCATTTGTGTCAAGGATACCATTGATGGCGCATATCCCGCCCTTGTAATGGGAATTAATGCGGCTCGGCTTGGTATGGATACAAAAATTTTCTACTCTTTCATGGGGTTGAACATGGTGCTGAAGGATGGTGCCGCAAAAGCAAAATTCTTCCCACAGGGATTCATGGGCGCTATTCCCGGCATGGCATCCATTGCATCCGGCATGATGAAGAAAAAGGTGGAAAAGGCCAATATTCCGGCTTTGGAAGACCTGATGGAAATGGCTCAGCTGGAGGGTGTTGAATTGATTGCCTGCCATATGACCGTGGAGATGATGGAACTTGACGAAGATGCGTTCATTGAAGATGTAGTGGTGTGGACAGCCGAGAAATTCATAAAGTATGCACAGGAGTGTAAGGTTTGTCTTTTTACCTAGTTGTTAGTTCTGCAGCCTGAGATTAACGCTCAGGTCCCGCCTTTTTGATTGATAGACAGGTTGAATTCCAGGAGGGTTGAGGGCATCATCCGCGATTTGTGGCTGATGCCCCCTTAATTCAGGCTTGCTTCGGGAAGGGAACTGGTTCTGTCAATTGTTCTTGATATTTACCAAATTCATCGTCATCCAGGACCCGCACTTTTAGTTTCTGACTGACGGGAACCTACTCCTGCTTATATTGAATGACTGAGGGCTGTCATTTAACCAACAGGTTTGAAGACTTTCTGGCGGAAGCGTTGCATCCCGTTGATCCACCGATCGTAGTCTGACGCTTTGCGCTGATAGTAGGTTTTTACTTCAGGGTGAGGTAGAATGAGAAAGGTCTCTTCCTTTAGACCCTGAACAACGTGTTCTGCAAGATCTGCTGGTTCCATGGTGCCATCAACACTGGCGGCACCGTCTTCGTTGCCCGATACCATCCGTGTATTAACCGCCTGCGGGCATAAAAGGGACACTCCGATACCATCTTCGCCATGGGTTATGGCCAGTGACTCGGCAAAGCCTAATGCAGCATGTTTGGTTACCGAGTATGGAGCACTACCGATCTGGTTTAGGAGTCCGGCTGCAGAAGCAGTGTTTAGAAAATACCCCTGCTTCCTTGCAATCATGGCTGGCAGGGCTGCCCGCGCTGCGTAAACGTGGGCCATGACATGTATTTCCCATGATCTCTGCCAGTCGTTATTGGAACCGGATGCTGCTGTCCACCCCGGTCCATCATCGGAAATGATACCAGCGTTTGAGCAGAACAGGTCAATTCGGCCAAATTGAGATTCGGTCTCCTTGACCACATTGATGATATCCGCTTCCTTGGAAACATCCGCCTGCAGGGCAAGTCCTCCAATATCGCTGGCGACAGCTTTGGCCTTGTCAATTTCGAGGTCCACTACCACTATGCCAGCGGGTTTTTCCTCTGCAAAGCGGCGACAAAGCGCTTCCCCGATTCCCATTGCCCCACCGGTAACAACAACAACACTATCCCTGATTTCCATATTTATCCCTATGTTCGTTTGTGATGGCCGGGTTTAAGCCCCCACGGCCTTTGCAAAGCCTACCTGTGATTCATTCGTTGGTTTAACCCTAGCAATCTTTATCAGAGCGATCAATAGCGAATACAGCCGGGCCATGCGAGGTTCCTGATTAAAACAATCAGTCGGGTACCCGGGGCTCAGCTTTGAATGAGACGGGTCTTGCGAAAAAAAATTAATATCCTGAAAAACAGATTGACACATATACCCTACCGGGGTATCAAATATTTAGTTTGCAATATAAAACGGGAGGAAGAAATGCATCCGAATCACGAAAGTCAGTTAAACCGCTTGAATCGTATAGAGGGTCAGGTAAAGGGGATCAAGAAAATGATTACTGATCAGCGCTATTGCGTTGATATCCTGACCCAGTTGAAGGCTGTTAAATCAGCGATACATAAAGTGGAGCAGGGTATATTAAAGGTGCACATACAAGGATGCCTTAAGAACGCTGTTTCTGCGGGAGACAGTCTGTCGGTTCAGGAGAAGATCGATGAGGTAATGGCGCTGCTGGAAAAGCGCATTTAAGACAGGGGAAATTCATGAAAAATGAGATTCAGACCTTGAACGTCCGCAGGATGACTTGTGCGGCATGTGTCAGATCTGTGGAGCGGGCTGTTGACAAGCAACCCGGCATTACAAAGGCTTCTGTTAATCTGACAACGGAAAAGCTGCAGGTATCGTTTGATCCGGACCAGGTAACACTTGAGCATATCATCCAAGCTGTTTCAAAGGCGGGGTTCACCGCTGAGGCGCCTTCTGGTAGAGCCGATGCCGAAGACACGGAAACCAGACGCCAGGTTGAGGAACTCAGAGACCAGCGGTTGCGGTTGCGTTGTTTCTGATTGCCATGTCGGAGATGGTCGGTGATATGATATGGGTGCGTCCGGGGGAGAAGATTCCTGTTGATGGAGTTGTGACCAGTGGTCGAACAGTAGTGGACGAATCACTGCTGACCGGTGAGAGCATTCCGGTGGAAAAGGGGGTTGGCGAGAGTGTGACCGGCGCCAGTATCAATCAGAGTGGTACGATTCAGTTTTGAGCCTTACGGGTAGGAAAGGACACTGCTCTTGCCAGAATCATTCAGCTGGTGGAAGAGGCCCAGGGTAATAAGGCTCCCATTGCTCGTCTTGCTGATGTGATCTCAGGATATTTTGTGCCGGTTGTGATTGGAATTGTCAACCGTGGAGATTCCGGAAGCAATCCCATCCCTGGAACACAAGCATAAGGAGCAAAATATGAAGAAGTTGATTTCGATTGATGGGATGAGTTGTCAGCACTGTGTTAAAAGTGTCACACAAACCCACGAAAAACTGGACGGCATTCAGCCGATTCACGTAAATCTGGAAGAAAAAAATGCACTGGTGGTGTCAAATGCAGTCCCTGACGAAGCGCTGATCACTCAATCCATTACCGATGCCGGATTTACGGTGACCGGTTTCCAGTCAGCTGACTGAAAACGCTTGCAGGGCGGAGGCAATAAAGAGAGTTGATTGATTGCAGCGGCAGTGTGTAGGATGACGGACAGCCTTAGATTTATTTATCAACAGGAGCCTTCATAGGAGATTGGTTATGGAAACCGAGATGGATGACCCCATCTGGCGGATGTTATATCAGCAGGTTCAAGCAGCGGCGGCAGAAGAGCCGATCCTGGCCAGCTACCTGCACGCAATCGTTCTCAATCATCAATCTCTGGATGATGCGCTCTCCTTTCACCTGGCCAGTAAACTCTCCAGCCCCAGCCTGCAGGCCATGCAGATTCGGGATGTGATTGACAATGCTTTTCGCAGCGAGCCCCGAATCGGGGTGGAATTTCGAGCGGACCTGCAGGCCATCTGCGATCGAGATCCGGCAGCGTCCGGTGTGGCGGAACCCTTTCTGCATTTCAAGGGATTCCATGCTTTGGAGTCGTATCGGGTGGGCCACTGGCTCTGGCTGAACGGCCGCAAGAGCCTGGCACTGCATCTTCAGAATCGGATTTCCGAGCTCTTCGGTGTGGATATTCACCCGGCAGCTAATATCGGCAAGGGGATTCTGATTGACCATGCCACCAGCGTGGTCATTGGCGAGACGGCTGTTGTAGAGGATAATGTCTCGCTGCTGCATGAGGTCACCCTGGGTGGGACGGGGAATGTGATTGGTGACCGGCATCCGAAGATCCGCAAAGGTGTGCTGATCGGTGCCGGGGCAAAAATTCTTGGGAATGTCGAGGTGGGAGAGTACAGTAAAATTGCGGCCAGTAGCGTGGTATTGACCGATATTCCGCCGCATTGCACGGCCGCAGGAGTGCCGGCCCGAGTAATCGGAACCCCGGAATTTGATATTCCCGCTTTTCAGATGAACCAGATGCTTACCGGTGAAAAGGCCTGACGGGTTTTAATCAGACTTCGCGGAATCGCTGGAAATAACGTAGGCGTAAGCGCTGTGGTTATGGATGGATTCGAAATTCTCGACGCTTAGTTCATACCAGGTGACGTTCCTGATTTTTTCCAGTTCCAGCGCGATATCCCGCACGATATCCTCAACAAATTTAGGATTTTCATATCCCTGTTCGGTCACCTCCTTCTCATCTACCCGTTTCAGGATGGAATACAGTTCGCTGGATGCAGACTTCTCTACCAGGCTGATCATCTCCTCCAGCCAGATCAATCCGTCAAATCGAATGCGCAAGTGAACCTGCCCACGCTGGTTGTGGGCGCCATATTCACTGATCTCCTTGGAACAGGGGCAGACGGAGGTAATGGGGACCGAGACCTCCATCACAATATCCATCGCTCCATCCTTACCGCCGGTGGCAATAAATCCGCACTGGTAGTCCATCAACCCCTTTGCCCGACTGATGGGCGCCTGCTTCTCCACAAAATAGGGGAAACGAACCTCGATTATGGCGGATTCGGCGTTCAGTTTCTCTTTCATGCGGTCCATGATGTAAGAGAAGGACTTGATGGAGACCTCTTTGCGGAATACGTGCAGGAGCTCGACAAAACGGCTCATGTGGGTACCCTTAACCGTGTGAGGCAGATCCACATACATGTTGATCGAGGCGATGGTATGCTGAAACTGGTTGGCCCGGTCCAGGACGGTGATGGGATAGTTGATGCCCTTGATCCCGACCCTGTCAATGTTGACCTGACGATCGTCTATCTGGTTCTGGATATCTTTCATGGGTTTAATGACTCAATACCTGAAGGGCCCCATGACAGTCATGGGGTCGATGCCCGGTTGGATCAGGGGAAACAGATCTTCAAGACCTGCTTGAATGAACTGACAAAATGGGCGGTGATCCCCGCCTTGATGTGATCATCCAGATCCTCGAAATCTTTCTGGTTATCTGCGGGAAACACCAGGGTGGTTACCTTGGCCCGCTTGGCGCCGATCACCTTTTCCTTTAGGCCGCCGATGGGCATCACGATACCGCTCAGTGTTAACTCTCCCGTCATGGCCACATTTTTAATGATGGGGCGATTGGTTGCCAGGGAGTAAAGGGAACAGGCCATGGTAATCCCTGCTGAAGGGCCGTCCTTCGGTGTTGCCCCGGCAGGCACGTGCAGGTGGATGAAGTTCTCATTGAAAAACTCGCTGTGCTTTGGCTGCTTGTCAAGCAGGGCTTTAACATAAGTGTATGCAATCTCGGATGACTCGATCATCACCTTCCCCAGTTGTCCGGTTTGTTTGAACCCGGATCCCTTGGAGCGGACGTTGGTCGCTTCGATAAAAAGTGTGGCACCGCCCATGGTGGTGTACGCAAGCCCCATGATCACACCGGCCCTGGGTTTTTTGTATACCTTCTCTTCGCTGAACATTCGCCGGCCCAGCATGTCCGGCAGGTCACTGCGGCTGATCTTGATCTTGGCCGAGGGGTCTTCAACAATTGTTTTGGTTGTCTTCCGCAGGATTTTTTTAATATTGTTCTCAAGGTTCCTGACCCCGGCTTCCCGGGCGTAACCATCAATGATTTCCTTCAGGACCGGGGAGGGGATTTTGGCCTGTTCTTTGGTCAAACCATGCAGTTTCAGCTGTTTGGGAATCAGAAATTTTTTGGCGATCTCCATTTTCTCCTCCAGTATATATCCGGAGAGATAGATAATCTCCATGCGGTCCCGAAGGGGGCCGGGGATGGTATCCAGCTGATTGGCGGTACAGACGAACAGGACCTTGGACAGATCAAACCTGACATCCAGGTAGTGATCCAGGAAGTCCTTGTTCTGCTCAGGATCCAATACCTCCAGCAGTGCAGAGGCGGGATCACCCTGGAAACTGGCACCAATCTTGTCGATTTCGTCCAGCATGATCACCGGGTTTGAGGAGTTACACGACTTGATGGCGTTGATGAATTTACCCGGCATGGCGCCGATATAGGTCCGACGATGCCCTTTGATCTCGGCCTCGTCTCTCATGCCGCCCAGGGAGAAACGATAAAATTTTCGATTCAGTGCCCGGCCAATAGACTGGCCGATTGAGGTTTTACCAGTTCCGGGGGGGCCTACCAGGAGGATAATAGATCCTGCCAACTCACCCCTCTGAACACCCACTGATATGGTTTCCAGAATCCGATCCTTGACATCCTGCAGACCGTAGTGATCCCGGTCCAGAATTCTGGCTGCCTTTTTGATGTCCTTGTTGTCCTTGGTGTAAGCACCCCAGGGCAGTATGGTCAGCCAGTCCAGATAGGCGCGGGTCACGTTGAACTCGGGGGATGATCGGTCTAGCACCTTCAGCTTTTCCATCTCCTCTTCGATGCGAAGTTTGATCTCTTCGGTTGGCAGTTTGAGCTTTTTTAATCGCTCCTGGAATTTCTCCAGTTCGGTTTCGTGCTCTCCCTTGGTCAGGCCCAGTTCCTTTTTGATTTCTTGTAGCTGCTGCTTCAGGAAGAATTCCCGCTGCTGTGTGGAGAGTCGCTCTTCAATCTGCTTATTGATTTTGGCCTGGAGCCTGGAGACCTCAATCTCTTTCTTCATCATTACCAGAACTTTCTCAACACGGGCAGGGATCTCAAGCAGCGCAAGAATCTCCTGCAACTCCTGTCCGGAAGAGGTCGTCAACGAAGCAGACAGATCTGCCAGCATGCCGGGTTGGTTGACGTCGACCTGCCCCATCAGCATGCCAAGCTGTTCCTTGAAGAGGGGATTTAGATTAACCAGTTCCTTGATCACGTTGATGATGGAGACTGCGTAGGCCTTCAGTTCGTCGGTTACCTCTGCCTTTTCATCTTTTCTATACTCGACCTTTGCCCGAACGAAGGGTTTGAGGGAAAGCAGTTCCGTTATTTCAAATCGCTCCAGGACCTGGACCATCATGTGGACGAATTTACCCTCTTTGCCTGATGTCTGCAGGACCTTTGCAATGACGCCGATCCGGTGAAACGCTTCCATGCTTTCGGGCGGTTTGCGCTGTATCATGGCGGGGTGGACCTCTCCCTCTTCCTGTTCCTTGACCAGCACCAGTCCAACGTACTGTGAGTTTTCTTCGACGGCTTCAATTAGTGCTTTTGACTCTTTATTGTTTCCCAGAACGATGGGAGCCATCATTTTGGGAAACAACGGTCGGTCAAATAGTGGGACAATTGGCAGGCTTGACGGCAAGACAGAGTCAGCCACCACGATTGTTTTGTCCTCTCCTGTCTCCTCATCACCTTTGATCGCTTCCACTTCAATGTCCTCAACATCATTTGGTTTTTTTGACATTTACTTATCTCCTAGAAATCATGGTTTCTTATCAAACCCGACTGAAAGCTTGGTGTCCGATTGATATGTCCTGTTGCCAACCGGCTTTTTTTGCAAGGCTATAGTTGCCTGGCCGGTTTTCAGCTTGCTGGTTTCAACTGACGTGTTCTGCTGTGAACGTTCCTTAGCCAATCGTGTCCTTATCATTATCGAGAAACTTCCCCATTTATACTATATCGGATGCAGTCGGACAACCATTGGCCGCTTGTTGATGAATAATGATACTCCCTCAACATTTATCAATTTTGACGGCCTTCCTGGATTGTGGTCTGGCTGCCCCTGCCGAACACTCGATATCGTCCTGGGTTGGTGATATTGGAAACCAGCTGATCTGGTAAGGTATTTGCAGTTATAAATCTCAGGGGATCAGCGATAGATGGGTTCCTGAGTTGAATCCGGTTCTGATGGCGTTTAAGCTATCAACCGAAAAAAAAGAACTGGAGAATATGCAACAAAAGTCGGTAACCCGCAGTTTTTGTTGCCGGCATACTGATGATTGGGTTTGCCAGTTATCACAACTTTAAGGGAGAGAATGATGGAAAAAAACTTAGGTGGGATCGATCGGGTATTGAGAACGGTCGCCGGGCTGGTGATTATTGGATTGGGCATCGCCTTTCAAAGCTGGTGGGGAGTGATTGGTGTTGTACCTCTTTTTACCGCATTAACCTCAAGGTGTGGACCATATGCACTTTTGGGTATCAGTACCTGTAAAATGGCAGAGAAAGAATCCTGATAATCACAAATTCGCATAGGAATAGTCAATGAGTAATCCTCGAATAAAAACGACTGTGGTGGGGTCGTATCCGGTTCCTGACTGGCTGGTAAACTCACCATCTGAACAGGCTGTGACTGATGCGACGCGAGTGGTTTTGAACACGCAGGAGTCGGCCGGGATCGATGTGGTTTGTGACGGTGAAATGTACCGGTTCGATGTGAATCACCCGGAAACCAACGGTATGATTGAATATTTTGTCGTCCCCATGGGCGGTATTCGGACAGAATTGACCTTTGATGAGAAACAGGCGTTTCGAGAAGCGAATGGCATGAATTTCAGGAGGCAGCCACCTGGAGTTGTGGAGAGTGCCATCACAGCCGGGACCCTGGATCTTCCGCAGGCCTGTAATCGTGCGCAATCGTTGGCAACCAAACCGTTGAAATTCACGCTGACCGGGCCACACATGCTGGCTAAAACGCTGATTGACCTTCACTACAGAGACCCGGCAGTACTGTCTTTGGCCATTGCGAAGGTTCTGGCGGAACAGGTTGCACAAATGGATGCTCCCGTCGTCCAGCTTGACGAGGCCAACCTGCCTGGCAATCCTGATGAATGGTCCTGGGCTTCAAAGGCGATTAACCTCGTGCTGGACAGGGTTAAAGGAACAGCAGCGGTACATCTCTGCTTTGGGAACTATGGTGGTCAACGGGTGCAGGATGGAAGCTGGAATAAACTCATGGACTATCTGAACAGCCTTCATGTGGACCATGTGGTGATGGAAACCCGCAATCGACCGCTTGACGAGCTGGAGGTGTTCAAGGATCTGGATCCGAAGATTGGTCTTGGACTGGGGGTTATTGACATCAAGTCCAATATGGTCGAAACTGCAGATGAGATTGCCCGCCAGATTGAACACGCAGAAAAATTGCTGGGCGCTGGAAGGGTTCGCTACATTCATCCCGACTGCGGATTCTGGATGCTGAAACGCCCTATTGCTGATGCTAAAATCAGGGCTCTGGTGGAGGGCCGAAACCTGTTTGAAGGGATCTGAACCACTTGATCTGTTTTAACCATTAGCCTGCAACACTCGACATGTCACGTCTCAACAGTTTTATCAATCTCAGTAAGCCGATTGATTGCCAGGGGCATGGTACCTGGCATCGCCGAACCTATCAATCCGAATAGGCATGGACACGATTAATAAACTTCCCTGGAGCATGGTGATCATGCTCTGCCTGACAATTGGTCTGGCACCGTTTGTGCCACCTCATATATTCGAAAAACTGCAGATGCTTTTCAGTGGTGAGTTAAAGCGTGCCATGGACTGGTTTGATCTGCTCCTGCATGGCAGTCCATGGATTCTGTTGCTGGTGAAGGCGGTATTGACTGTCAAGCGATAGCGTCAGCGTGACGAAAACTATTATGAATCATTGACCGCTCTAATCGCCCCTTCTATTATAAGACAATAACGTTCAACGCATTATACGGCTGTCGAAGCACCAGCCTTAACAAAAACATGAGGTCAAGTGATGAATGAACTGTACTGGGCAGTGCTGCTGCTCCTGAATTTTGGCGCAATCCTGCTGGCTTACCGGGTTTTCGGAAAAACCGGGCTCTACGTCTGGACCCCCATCGCCGTGATCGTGGCGAATATCCAGGTATTGAAAACAATAGAACTCTTCGGTGTAGTGGCAACCCTGGGAAATATCGTATATGCCACCAGCTTTCTGGCTACAGATATTCTCAGTGAGAATCATGGAAAGGAGGATGCCCGCAAGGCGGTTGCTATCGGCTTTTTTTCGCTGATCGTGATGACCGTGTTCATGAATTTAGCATTGCTATTCACCCCCGACAGCAGTGATTTTGCCCATGAAAGCCTCTCAACCCTGTTCACCGTCATGCCGAGAATTGCGGTGGCAAGTCTGGTCGCCTACCTGATTTCCCAATTGCATGATATCAAGGCTTACCATTTCTGGAAGACCCGGTTCCCGGCTACAAAATATCTATGGTTGAGAAACAATGCCAGTACCATGATCAGCCAACTGCTGGATTCTGTTATTTTCTCCACCATTGCCTTTTACGGCCTGTTTCCCACCGATGTATTCCTTGAGATTATGATTACCACCTACCTTCTGAAATGGCTGGTGGCAGCATTAGATACCCCCCTGCTCTACCTGGCCAAAAGTCTTCACAGCAAAGGCCGCATTCCGGAGTAGACGCTCGGACGCTTCTGTTTGTCTATCTTCCATAATCCACCTTTAAAAAATTAAGATGTACAACTGGAAGGGGAGATGGTCTGATTGATTCGGCTCTTACCCCTTCGAGTAAGGTTGCAAACTGCAGGGATTATGGCTGAGGACAATGCGGGAGATGACATCAGCGCAAAAAATCCTATTTCACAAATGCCTTCGTTCAGACCTCCTTTTTCCACTTTACAATTTAGCGGCGGGCCCCTAAGCTTGTGCTCGAACAAATTTTTATTTGAACGCCCATTGATATCTGGAGTAATGAGTGATGGATCCGAATAACAGTACCTAACTGTATGGCCTGATACGTTATTTAAAACTTAAACCTCTGTGAACGTTGTGTCTCAGTGGTAATCAGTATTTTTCTTGGCTCAATTAACCAGCAAAGGAGGTTGAACATGGAAGACATTTTGATTAAGAATATGGCAGATATCGAAGAAATAGAGAAAACACCGCTTGAGAAGCGGCTGAGGGCTCAGAATACTTACGACCTGATTAAGCTGGGCGCTGCCATTAATCCCGATGCCATAGCCATGAGTTTTATGCTGAATGGGGAGCAATATGCCGCACCTATGCAGATTAACTACAGGGAGTTGATCACGAAGGTGACTCAAACAGCCAACCTTCTTCATGATCTGGGTGTTGGACCCAATGATGTGGTCTCTTACCTGCTGCCGAATCTTCCCCATACTCATTATATCTTGTGGGGTGGTGAAGCCGCCGGAATCGTCAACCCCATCAACCCCATGCTTGAAGCCGCTACGATTCGCGATATTTGTCTGGCTGCGGGGACAAAGGTGTTTGTGGCGCTGGGTGAATTCCCCGGCTCGGATATCTGGCAGAAGGTCATGGAGATCAAGGATGACCTGCCGAATCTTAAAGCAATCATCCGGGTGTTCGGCCCGTCTGATGAAAGCCAGGGAATCCTGGGATTTGACGAGGTGATTGAAAAATACAATGGGGACAGCCTGGATTCCGGCCGGGTGATTGCCCCGACGGATAGGTGCTCTATGTATCACACTGGCGGCACTACCGGGACACCAAAATTGGCACCTCACACCCACCATAACGAAGTGGTCATGGCTGAGCTGATGAACATTGCTAAACTCCTGGAGCCTGGTGAGTGCGGACTATGCGGACTGCCGCTGTTTCATGTGAATGGTACCATGGTTACCGGGGGATTCCCCTTTTCCATCGGGGCACATATGGTGCTGCTGTCACCACAGGGGTACCGGGATCCGACAGTCATACAGAATTTCTATAAGATTGTTGAACACTATCAAGCCTCCTTTTTCTCCTGTGTTCCCACAGTTTTGTCTGTTTTACTTGATATTCCAAAAGAAGACGCTGATATCTCTTCCCTGAAGTTTGCGCTCTGCGGAGCGGCTCCCCTGTCAGTTGAGTTGATGAACCGGTTTGAAGCCCACACGGGAATGAAAATCTTGGAGGGGTACGGCCTGACCGAGGGAACAACTGCGTCCTCTGTTAACCCGGCCTTTGGGGAACGCCGTGTAGGATCCATCGGCCTCAGGCTGCCCTATTCGGATATGAGGGTGATGATTCAGGATGTCCAAGGGGTCAGGGAAGCGGAAACAGACGAGATCGGTGCCATCTGTATCCAGGGCCCGACGGTTTTCAAAGGCTACCTGGAGGAAGCCAAAAATAAGGATATCTGGATGAAGGAAGGGTGGTTTAACACCGGTGACCTGGGAAGACAGGATGCGGATGGCTACTTCTGGCTCACCGGGCGTGAAAAGGATCTGATCATCAGGGGTGGACACAACATCGACCCTGCCATGATCGAAGAACCGCTGTATCGTCTTCCGGGGGTTCAGGTTGCAGCAGCTGTTGGCAGGCCGGACCCACATGCGGGGGAGGTGCCGGTGGCATTTGTGCAGGTGCAGAAGGATTCAGGCCTGACGTCGGAGAGCATTATTGAATACCTGCAGAAGGAGATCGGTGAAAGGGCCGCTGTTCCCAAAGAGGTCTTCATTATGGACGAAATACCCCTCACGCCAGTGGGCAAGATATTCAAGCCGTCACTGCGATGGGATGCGGTTCGGCATGTCTACCGGAAAGATATAGAGGCGCTTGGGGATATAGTGGAGCGTGTTGACGTTGCTGTCAGCGAGGATAAAATCCATGGATCTCTGGCAAAGATCATTGTGAAGCCGAAATCCGGGATTGCTGTCGCTGATATTGAGGAAGAAATCAGGGCGACACTGGCCCGTTACACCATCAAGTTTGAACTCAGCTTTGAAGACTAGAGTTTGGCATGATATGACGCGGCCTCAGCTTTGTTGAAAAGGGATTACAAAGCTAAAGGTTGCGCCATCATCGACGTTATTTTCCGCAATGCCACCATCTGGTTGACTGACACAGCCAGGGAGGTGAACTCGGCGAAGTCCAGCTTTTATTGATTTTGAAAACGATCGGAAAACACCTATGGATAAGGGGAGTGACCTTCCTGTTTACTGAGCAGGAAGGTCACTTGAAGGGGAATCGTTGTTTCTATTCGCGGATCAACCAGCTGCCTGGCTGATTTTCTCTACTTCTTGAAAATCTCGGGCGGCTTTTCACGGCTCCCGGTCGCGCTGGGGAAATCAGTGGCTTTATAGGCTTTCCTGCCGGTTTTTATCATAAGACGGGCTTCATGCATGAACTTGTTGTACCGCTTTTTGCACTCATAGAAACCGTGCCACCATGCATAGTCGGGTGCCATCATAGCGGTACCCATTCTGGCTCGTCGTCCTTCATGATGCCAGAGCTCGTAGTATTCAACCTCAAGCTCTTCGTCAAAGAACCGGGTTTTATCCAGTAGCCCTTTTTCATACAACTTGCCAAGCATTTCCTTGGCTGGTTTGAAATAGACGTCATTGTACTGATGCACCACCTTGTCAAGCTTTATATAGTGGTCATCCACCCATGTCTTTCCATGGCACTGCTTACAAACCACTTTCATCTTGTCTCGCTCCTTCTTCCAGTCGTTTTTGGCCGGAAGCGGTTTGAAATTCTGTGGCCTGATGGTCAGTGGTGCCTGAAGTTCCCAGGAAAGTCGTTCTGTGACATCATGCGATGTCATGACGCTGCCCGCACCTGACATATGACATGATGCACAGGTGGGACCCCTGAAATCAACGCCGGCGGTCCAGGTGCCGGGTGCTGCATCCCAGTTATAATTATCCCCATGAGCTGTATAAATATCTCCATGTTTGGATTCCATGAAGATCTCGATCTGCGGATGGTCTGGACCTAAATGGCACTGGCCGCAGGCTTCAGGCTTTCTGGCTTCCATCACAGAAAAGAGGTGGCGTGTGTGACAGCTGGAGCAGCTGCCGAGGCTTCCATCCAGATTCACACGTCCCACACCAACGTTGGGCCATGTTGCTGAATCCAGTTTTCCATCTTTTGCCTTCAGGATGGTACCATGGCAATGGTAACAACCGGCCGCTCTTTCGACGTCGCTGGTCATGCCGTGATTGAGCCATGGGTCGATTTTCCAGATAATCTCCATGGTATTGGCATGCTTGCTTCGAGCGTACTGCTTGGCTTCATCAGGGTGACAGCGGGAGCAATCCTTCGGTGTCACTACAGCAGTGATGGGAACTCGATATTCCTTTCGTCCCCAGGTGGTGTCCGATCTTTGATACTGCTCAAAGTGAGATTTGCTGACATCTTTATCGTGCTCCTGCGCCACATGACAGTCATAACAGGTAATGTTTGCGCTGGCGTGCCGGCTATTTGCCCAATCAGCGAATAGCCCGGGATGTTCCTCTTTGTGACACTCGATGCAGGCCGCCGCTTCACGGGGCATGCTTCTTTCGATGCGGAAACTCTTTGCCTTCGGCATATTTCTGGCGAAGAGATTCCCTCCGGTCAGACCCGTGACGATTAGACCTAAAACGGTCAAAATGGCCATGTTCAGGAAACGTTTTCTATTCATAACAATCCCCCCTCTTGTTGTTATATTAAAATTACCTTGCTGACGATTGATAGCTGGTTTCGTAGTGCTTGTATCGATATACCGGGGTCTGGTTGTGGACCAGGTTCGCATGACAATCGACACACTTCTTTTCGTATCCCGGTTTTGCATAGACCACCGTACGGTGGGCCAGCATGGCGCCTCGTTTATTAGGTATGTATAGCAGGTTACGATGACACTTCTGACACTGTTCATTCTTGAATGAGGCGTAAGCGTTCTGGCGGGCTTTTTCGTGGTCGTACTCATCCATCACCAAATGAGCAAAGACATCCTTCAGACCATGCGCGGTTTTGGTAAAAAAGAAGTTTAGCGTGTCTTGTGGAGCCGGGAGATGGCAGTCCATGCAATCTGCCACAAATCCCTGGGCGTTGTTTGCGTGAGTTGATGTCCGCCAGGTATCGACAGCAAATTGAATTTCGTGACACGACGCACAAAATTCTGGAGTCGAGGTGCGGACCATCGTGTAATAAGTCATGCTGAAGATGGGAAACCCTAAAATGATCCCAACCCCGATCAGGGCAATTCCGACGCGGAACTTTCTATTCATGGCTACCCTTCTGTTTTTCTATTGGTGGTCGATGGAACATAGAACCAGGACATCATATTTTTCTCTACCGGCCAAAGCGGACAAACGCTTGCTACTGTTTTTGTAGCCGTATCCTAGAAAAAAGCGGTCTAAATGTCAATAAAAATAGGGGGAAAAATGTTTTCCATTTCTCATTATTGACACAAATTGCAGTAAGTAAATTATTCTTAACAGTTGAATAGTGGCCGATACAGGGGAATTTAGGTGGTTTATGATTGCAGAACAAACATTTATAAAAACCTGCCTTGAGCGAGAGCCATCAGGGTGGTAAATAATGCAAATAGGCATATGCGCATAAGTTAGAATCGTCCCTGATGCTTTGTTTCTATGTTTTGAATTATCTTTAACAATAGAGCTGGAGAGAAAAACATGACCCAATCGGGAAAACCAATCACAATCAACGTCCTCATAGATATTGACCCGAAGACACTGGAAACGATTGTGGAGAATGAGAAAAATGCAGCGGGATTCGGTGAAGGGACTTCTGGAACCGTCGACACAGCTGGTAAAGTGGGTGAATTGATCTCCCGTTTTTTGGTCGAGAAAGACTTTGACTGTTTCGCGAATGATCAAGGGAATTATGCTTCCAAAAAACAGAAAATTGTCTTCTAAAACCAGTGACAGGTAGTACGTCAATTTTGGCTAAAGGAGAATCTAAATGGGTTTTCGCCAATGCTGGATTGAGTTGGCATAATAGATCAGGATATCAAGCATGCCGGGATTCGCAACAAGGGTATCACCCTTTTCATGGATCATGTGCCTGATTTTCAGCATCTCCAGGCCGGTGGCGATGTATTTTTCGAAGTTTTTCTTCGGGAAATAAATGGGAGCTCCGTTAGATCTGAGTTCCTCGATCAGATTATTGACACCCGTTTTGACCTCCGGCAGTGTTTTGGGTTCTCCCTGGAAATCGATCATGACAGCTGCGACGAGAGGGACCGGCAGAACAGGAATGACGTTTTCGATGGAGGTCATGAGATGCGAACACAGGGTTTCGATTTTTTCGAACCGCTCTTCTTTTGAGAGGTCTTTGAAATTGATATTGCGCTCCCTGGAGAAGGTCTTCATGGAGATGGGGTTGCCGAAATTCACGCAGGCATACCCGAACCGCCTCCATTTACCAACCGCCATTTGAAAGAAGTTTCGGATAATGAAGCCGATGGTGGTCTTGAGCACGAATGGCAGGCTGCGCCGTTTGGCTTCAGGGTCCATTCCCCTCAGCAGGCTGCGGTCTTCAACTGTCCGGTCGTAGTTCATCCCGACCGGGATAAATACGATATTGCGGTCGGCGTCCATGTCGTATGAGCGTAGCATATAGTCGATCAGGCCGAACTTTGGAGGCCTGAGGTGACCATCCTTTGAAAGGCCCCCTTCCAGGAACACGGCCTGGCATACCCCTTCCCGGGTCGCCATACTGATGTATCTTTCCAGAACCAGCCGGTAAAGCGGGTTGCCCGACTTTCTGCGTACGAAAAAGGCGCCCATGGCCTTGATCAGGGACTCCAGGGGCCAGATTCTGGCCCACTCCCCCACTGCATAGGAGAGAGAGGTTCGCTCCATGGCCAGGAAAGCTACCAGGACGTAATCCATGTTGCTGCGATGATTCATGACGAACACAACCGTGGAGTCTTTCTCAACGGTTGCCAGCTTTTCGTTGTCAATGCGGTCAACCCTTACCTTGTAGATGAGCCGTGCGATCTTCCTGGCCAGCCAGTATCCCAGGCGAAAGTAGATGTAAGCATTGAACGAGGGAACAATCTCACGAGCATAGACATTGACCTCCGCCTGCAGCACATCCAGTGGAATCTCCTTTTCCAGTGAAATCCCCTGGATGGCCTCCATCACCTTCGGATCGAAAGTGAGGCGGTCGATGAGCACATGCCGCTTGGTCAGTTGAAAGGGTCTGAGCTCCAGGTCGAGGTGGGAGGCAATTTCGTTTATGACACGGTTGATCCTTCGCCGGAAGTACCAGCGAACGCTGGGGATCAACATCCGGCTCAAGATAGACCAGGCGGCAAACAGCACCAGAACGATGAAAATCCAGATGGGGATGGTAATACTCATATCAGCCATTGGAATACCAGAAGTCAGTTTTTATAACCCTAACACTCGATGCAGCTCATTCATCTCAGTGTGCTCTGTGCCCCAGCAGTGAATGTTTTTCATATTAATTTTATACTATGCCAGACCTGTTAGGCAACATTATGGTATGGGCGCAACGACTTGGGAGGAGGCAAACAACCAGGTCACTACCAGGGCATTCATCAGGGCGCTGAGATAGATGGTGCCGGTCAACTGATAAAACCAGGTGGAGAGGAACATCACGATTGTCAACGTCAGCATGATGAAAAATAGTTCCAGAATGAACACGACAAAAACGCCCCCTGGTCCTTCAAACGGGATATAGCCGGTACTCAGCAGTGGAATGTACTGGATCAATAGAAAAAGAATCAGGGGAGTGATCAGTGCCGCAATATTGGAGCGTGTCCAGAACAGGTAAGTTCCGAACCAGCCCTCTTTTAATTGCCTGCGGATCTGGCCATGGACAAAAATCGTGAGTACCAGAAAGCCGAACAGGATAAACGGGAAGTAGAGCAGGAACATCAATAACCGGTATGGGGTGAGGTCACTGACCAGGGGATAGATGAACCTGAAATCCACCATCAACCATTTTTCAGATAAAATTTCGCAACTATACATGAAGGCAAATAGAATCAACCCCAGGAACAGAGTCTTGCCTATTTTTACACCGTCCAGTCCAAAGCGGCCTTCCTCGTGGGATATGCCGAAATCATAAAGGGACAATCCCAGCCGCTTCCTGTTTTTTCGATACCAGCGCCGAAAGAGGATTAATCCGAAAATATTGATCCAGACAAACCACCAGACGATGGCATCCACCAGCAACATTGGGAAGACAGAATCGACCCGAACCACAAATTTATGGACAGCAAAGAGTGTCATAATCAGTGGCAGGTAAAGCCACATGAGAATGCCGTTGGTGGTGGCTCCTTTCAGATACTGCTGCCTGGTGGCGGCAAAATGAAAGCTGCGGGTTCGTTTGAGAGATGAGAAAAAGCCGGTTTTGAGCAGCAACAGTCCCAGGGGCATTATGGCGAAAAAACAGCCCAGCATGGCCAGGAGTGTCATGACCTCCTTGACGGGCCAGGTCTGATCACTGGCGTCGATCCAGCTGTCGACCGGGGGATTGAGTGACTGCTTTAGCCAGAGCACGGCTTCCGCAATACAGGCACTGCAGTGGGACTCCTGGATATGGGTGATGCGTGGCATAAATACCTTGCGGGCAGTGCCTTGGGTAAAATCGCCGTACCGGGTATTGAAACGGGCCTTGTCAGTTCCAAAGGCATTGACGGTGGCGGGTGTGACCATCCACTCACTGACCAGGTCATCGGTTTTGGTGAAGAAGTCCCTGAACTCGTCAAGTTCCCCGATGATCATCAGCATGTTGTTGGGCAGTTGCGCGGTAGCTTTTTCGTCATAGGCACTGCCGATAATGATCACCGAGCGAACCGCCGGGTCTGCGAGGGCAACCTGATAAGCGAATTTTGCTCCCATGCTGTGTCCCATGATTCCGGTTGAATCTTTGTTGACAAAGGGTAGGGATCGCAGGAAATCCAATGATGAGCGGGCGCCGAAGGATTTGTCGAAGTTCGGATGGTCGATATCGAAGGGGACATCGGAATTGCCGCGCCCAATGGCGTCGATTCCCAGTACCACAAAGCCCCTTTTTGCTATTTCAATATTATAGGCGTCCCCACTCTCACGGTTATTCTGGTAACCATGGATAAAGACCACACCAGGGGCTGGGTTGTCACTGTCCGCTCCTTTCGGCCGGAAAAGCTTGGCCCTGATTTTCTTGCCGTTGACGTTTGAATAATAGACGTTCGATACCTCGATACGGCCATAATCGGTTTGAATGAGATGCGCCAGCACAGCCGCGCTGACAAAAACAAACATTCCCACCAGGAAAATCAGAACAATTCGGGTGTTGTTCCCTTTTCGAAAAAGCGTATCGGTGTTCAATATGACCCCTGATGTTTAGATATGGCTGCTTGTTGAATCTTTTTTACTCCTCCTGTATCGTGTTATTGCTAAATAATCAAGGCTGTTATTGGTAAAGAAGAAAAGTCGAGAGTTCTCGAACACCGGTCAGTATGTTCATATAAAACAGAGCTTTCATGATCAGATGATTTGCTGGGTTACAGGTGCGCTGTTCCTTTGTAGTAGGCTGTTTTGCCGTCAAGCGATTTCCAGAAAGCGTCTGCCTGTGATTGGAACTGGTCCTGGGAGATGCCGGGGTCCTGGACGGTGTCCATCAGGCTCTCTGCTATTTTTCCCTCTTCAACCAGCTGTTTCCCTGCTTGAAAACAGGTCTGTTCAACCATTTTCCGTCTCTGGCTGTATACCGGTTGTGAGAGCAATTCGGCTGCTGGTAGATAGAACTCACCTGCCAGCGTATTGTTTTCTGAGTGCAGACTGAGATTCCTGAAAATATTGGCGACTCCGTCAAAGTTTCCCTTAACTTCCGGAAACCCGCCGGCTGAGAAAATAGCAAATCCTTGCTTTCCCTTTTCCGGGTATCGATCCGGATGCAAGGTCAGGCCATCTTTTTTCAGCATGTAGGGTTGTAAGTTTGGGATGGATCGGTCAAGAAAGGTTTTGAGACACGACGTTATCGAAAAAACAAAGAGGGGCGATACATAGACAACAAAATCCGCCTGTCTGGATTTCAGCAGCAGGTCAGGCATATCGTCTTTGTATCGGCACACACCCGGGGTTTTTGACCAGCAGTTGAAACACCCGCTGCAGTTTTTAATTTCCTTGTTACGCAGATTGATCGTTTCAACTTCCCCGCCTGCAGCCTCAATTCCGTCACAGAATTGCCTGGCCATGAGGGTGCTCTTGCTGAATTTATTGTTTCTTCCGCCGCCGTCAATGAGCAGGACCCTCTTTATGCTGCCGGGTTCGAAACTGCCGTAGTCAAAGGTGTCATAGCTGTTGATGATGACATGTTTGTTTGCTGCTTCCGGTTCGGTTTCTTCGGCAGTTGTGAACAGGTCGTCAAATTTCAAGAGCAACGAGGCGTCCCCTTCCACGGTGTACATCTGGTTCAGCAGAGCCTCGTCCCCCGGCAATTCTCCATTGGTGACATCCAGCCAGACCTTGCCGGGGGAATTGATTGTCATCGTTGGATCCGGATATTCTCCCTGGGTGTAACTGCAGGTCTGGTTCCGAATGGTCAGAAAACCGGTTGCATGCTGCTCTCCACTCAAATGAAATTGCACGACCGCATCGATACCGGCGGCTCTCTTTTTGTTCAGACCGTGGGGCATGGCATCGAACATGTCCTTGACGGTCTCAAAGTGGATGGGCCCCAGATCCAGTCGTTGCTGTAAATAATCGGGCAGGTATCTGGTCAGTGGGTAGCCGACCCCCAACAGGATGGCAATGGGTATCAGGTTCTGCAGGAGTTGCTGGGTTAGGAGATCGTCTGAGTAGTGCACCAGTGACAGGAAAAAGAGCCCGGCAAAGAGTCCGGCCCAGATGTAATTCAAGATCAGGTTGATTACCAGAAATTGCTTCGTAGACCAGATAGCTTCCGGGTAATCTTTTTTTGAAAACTCGTAAGTAAACGGGTCAATCCCAAGTAGCGGTGGAAAAAATGCGATGATAAACAACGACAGGTAGAGTGCTGCAATCGCATGTTCCAGGAACAGTTGTCCCAGGATTGGAAGTAAAAACAGGGCGATCGTTCCTGAAAACAGTATCCCGCAAATTCCCAGCATGAAATAGGAGATCATCCCCTTCCGGTAGGCCAGCAACAGGTTGAAGGCCAGAATAGCACAGATGGTCAATACCAGTGGTTTCATCATCCCCGGGTTATACCCTGATGCTTCGGCAACGGCATTGATGACAATAATCCCCGCAAAGGGCAGGTTCTTGATTAATACAGATATGAGCCTTTTCATCACTCCCTCCCTTTTTCGGTTATTTAATATTCACGATTGTGTTGAGGTATGCGCCATTTGTCAGCACAACCTTCGCGTCAGAAAAAGTGGGGGGAGCAAAAATACCCCGGGCATCATTGGAAAAACCGTATGCCTCTTTAGGTATGCCCACCAGATTTTTGTCCAGCTTGCCATTTTCGTTTTCATCATGATAAACAGCTATCACATATTCCCCGGCCGGCAGGCCTGAAAAAACAGCCAGCGACTCATCCCCCTCAGGCCTCACCCTGACTCCCTTGAAAATCCTGTCGCGATTTCTAAAATCCGTCTCTCCGGCAAAGAGAGCCACATTGATGAGTCCGGTTGTACTCTTGAATCCCCTTAACGCAATTTTCAAGGTTCCTCCTGTATTTTCCGCAAAAGTAGAGGTTGAGACCATTAAACTGAGCAGAAGTAACCCTATTTTTATAACATCTTTCATTTTTTCCTCCCGTGTACTGTTTTATATTCATCTTCACCAAAAACCCATGATTCGAGCATGCAGACTGAAAAGTGGGACGTAAACCCTTTTGGGATTATTCGGCCTGTTTTGTGATGACTGGGGAAGGTGTCGGGACGAATGGGACGAGTGGTGGACGAACGGGTTGTTCCTATCCCTGGACTGTTTTAAGCTGGCTGAGTGTCGCCTTTGGAAAGCTGCGGGAAACCGGGATGGTGAAATCCAGATCAGCCATATGCAGTTTAAATGATCGGGCATTTCCGCTGACGCTGGCAATCTGCTGAAGGTTGACGATGAAGGAGCGGTGACAGCGGACAATCTGATCGAAACAGTCAAGATGGTCCTCTACTTTTTTCAACGGAATCCGCATCAACCGCTCCTCAACTTTTCCTTGATCCTGGTAGTAGACTTTTGAATAGTTACCCTCCGAACCGATACAAATCAGCTGGTTTTGTGACAATTTGAAACTCTCGTTTGTATTCTCCCCAACCAGGTTGATCGGCTCTTCATCTTTCACCAGCGCTCTTCCGGCTTCCAGTTGCTTTGAAAAGTCCTGTGCCATCAAATGATGCTTTTTCCAGAGCCTTCTTTCAAGGATCAGGGTCAGCATGACAATGGGAATAATCCCAACCCCAAGTGTAACAACCAGAAAATAGGCCAGATGATCAACTTCCGAGATGCTCTCGCCGACCTGGTTGTTATAGAGCCAGTTAAACACCGCAATCCACAGGACATTGTTAATGCAGAACAGGATATGGTTCTGAACCCGCCATTGGTCGAGGTCGAAAAATGTGGGGAAAAGCGCTGGGAGAGCAAAGAAGGTTACCAGCATGACGATGGTGGTGATGAACCCGAATCCGGCCAGGAAGAGATACTTGTAGTGACTGATGCCCTCTATTCCGAAGGGCTGGAAAAAAGCCAAGAATAGGAAAATGAACAAACCGAACAGTATTGATGTCCTGACCTTGGTAACAGGTGATTCCGAGAAGGGAAAAGGCCGGTTCAGCCAGGCTTGAATGGTTTGAATCATGTCGTTCATATTGAGTCTCAGTACCTGCAACAACTAAAGACCTTATCCGGAATATGGAGCCAACGGGCATTATGCTAAATAAGATGGTAGGAATTTGTGTTTCCTGCGTCAAGAGATATTGTCGACAGATGGTACTCAAGGACTGAAATTGTTGCTGTCGTTTCAGGAGTCAGCATAATTGACTAACAACGCCATTGACCCTTTACTGGTTTCAGTGCGAAAATGAAAATTCGAAAAAGCAAATAATTTAATTGATACCGGGTATCCCAATAATGGACATCATTCAGTTTCTAAATCAGAACATGTATTACTTTTTAGCCGGCCTGCTGATTCTTCTGCTCTTTAAGAATCGCATCCTCGCAAAATTCTACAGACTCCGTTACATCTCCGCTTTCGATGCAAACAAGATCACCAGGCAGAGCCTGTTTCTGGATATCAGAACACCGAGAGAGGTTGAAAATGGAGCTAAAATCAAGGGATCTAAGTTCGTCCCCCATTATGATTTGAAAGGAAGAATGGATGAACTGAAGAAAGCCGGGGTCGACAGGAAGGTGATCATTGTCTGTCGTTCGGGAAGTCGAGGTCCATCTGCTGGTATCAAGCTTAAAAGGGCCGGGTTCACTGATGTCAGCATTCTCAAAGGCGGGTTGGTCGCCTGGAAGAAGGCGGGGTACTTTTCGTCAAAAAAGAAAAAAAAGAAAAAGCGCAAATAATCAGCTCTCTCTCGGGGACAGGGGGTGTCAGGTTCTTGTTATGATAAGCACAGGGAAGCAAAGGGGTAAGAACAGTCAGTTTACTGTGATTGTCACGGGTTCAAGGTTTTTCTGCCTGGTGAGACAGGTTCTGATGCTTGAACCTGCTGTTTTTCAGAAAATGATTCGCCTGTTCCATGGCCTCCAGATTCCTCGTTAAGCCTCGATGATGCTCGTTCAAAATGATGAAGTCCTTCATCCCTTTCAGTTTCATACTACTGATGGCGACCATGCCATCATCCATGCCGGGAAGGTGTCGTTCGGTACTTCTGGTGTAACTCTTATTTCCGGCGATGATGCCCAGAGGGTAATCAATAGGACCCAGTTTCTGAAAAAACCGGTTGTCCAGCGTCCGCAGTTCCATAGCTGCTGGTCCCGCCACTCGCTGGACCAATCGCCGTTTTAATAACAAATCTGCCAGCTCGGAACCATGATTGGGAGGGCTCAGCATGATAACCTGCCCGAGTTGAGGGGGCCTATTGTGTGTCAGATAGTGCCTGAGTACCAGCCCCCCCAGCGAGTGTGTGATAAAATGGATTTTCTGACTTTCTGTCACCGGTATGGCGTCAATCATCGGCTTGATAAATTTTTTGTCCAGCTCTTCGATGGGATACTTGGTGGATGGATAGTCAATATTCAATACCTGATACCCTTTGCCAGCAAAATAGTCTTCAAAGTCCTCCATGCGTTCTGAACTGTTGAAGAGTCCATGTATCATGACTATGTAATCACGTCCGTTATTTGGATGTTCAGAAATGGTGGTCGGCGTCAGTTTCTGCCAGCCACAGGACACTCCGGCCAATAACATGAAGAGTACGACCAGGTTTCGCTTTGCATTTTTCATAAGGGGGGGCTTGTTTACAGGTGATGACCAACTGTACCTGCCCCAAATTTTACCGGCTTTTCTATAATTCAGACAACATGTTTCTCCCGGATAAACGGAAGTATTGAGGTGGGAAAGAGGTATGCTGCTTTGTTATATGGCGGATTGCGAAGCCTGTAGATTATGCAGGATAGCATGCCTCCGTGCTCGACAGGCATCAATTTTGATACGGTGCGGTTTTAGGATTCCAGCTTTATCAGGAATCGATGATATGGCTTTGAATCTGTTTTTCTCGCATGATTTTGTGGTCGTAGGCCTGTTGGATGCGCTCCGCCAACTGGTCAATATGGACCGGTTTGATGAGATAGTCGAAGGCGCCGGTGCGGATCTCCTCTATGGCGGTGTCGATTTCCGCATACCCTGTGAGCATGATCACATGCACTAGGAAATCGATGCTGCGGATCTCCCTCAGCGTTTCCAGACCGCCCTTGCCGGGCATCATGATATCCAGCAGCACGACATCAAAATTACGCCCTTCAATCAGGGCTAGCGCTTCTTCCCCACTGTAAGCCAGCGATACGTCAAATCCCCGAATGGTCAACCTTTCTGACAAGGCCTGGATGTAACCTTTTTCGTCATCGACCAGCAGGACATTTATTTTTGGAGCCTCATTTATGGACATGGTTTATACCTTTTTATGAAAAACACTCACCACAGAGCACACGGAAATGAACCGGCTGCAACGAGTGTCTGCAAAGAACCGGCTGTCTGGTTAACATAAGGTCTCTCTGTTTGTTCAGGCCTGTTGAGCTGATTTTTTGAGCCGTATTTTCTCAAAGGCTTCCTGCATCGTGATGGTCAGAATATCGATATCGGCCGGCTTTCGAAGGTAGGCAAAGGCGCCCAGCTCCAGGCAGGTTTTTCGGTCTTCCTCACTGCCATGGCCGGTGAGAATAATCACTTCGATCTCCGGATTGGTTTCCTTGATTCGTTTGAGAACCTCAAAACCGTCTATTCCCGGCATCTTCAGGTCCAGAACCATCACATCTGTCTCCTTGCGGTCGGCAACACCCAGGGCTTCTTCCCCGCTTAAGGCATAAATGTTCTCCAACTGGCGCATCTTGAGCCGTTGGGAAAGGGTTTGCACAAACTCTTTTTCATCATCCACCAGCAGAATCCGGGAAGGGGTTTCAAAGGTGTATCTGTGCATGATGTCTGCGTGGTGGTATTTTTCTCCGACCTTCGTCGTCACAGTTTTCACCCCTTCAATCTCCTGGACAACTGCGCTTATCTTATGATTGAACTTTGACAGCATCAACACCGTTTTGTTGACCGTGACAACCACGTCACCCTTCTCAACCGACACGGATAAGCCGGCGCCGATTTTCGAGAGCGCCAGATCAATCTCTGCTGCCAGAAGAAAATCACGGTTTTCGCTCTCCACCACCTCCTTCTCAATCTGTGACAGCTGGTTGACATGCTCCACTATTAACTCATAAGCGTCATCGATGGACATCTTGTCAGTCGGAATCACCATGTCATATAAAGACTTATCCCATGCCTTTTTTTCATGCAGGCTGTTTGTCCATAAAATGGCAGTCTTGTCTGCGCCGGAGATGATTTTTAAGGCCTCTTTTTCCGTTACCCCCTGTCCATCCATTCCGTTGCGTCTGCGGGCTTCTTTGCCGGCGATAATCAACACCTTCATGACATGGCTGACCTGGGTCGGGATCAAATGGCTCAGAAGGCCATGGAATATCCATCCCCCCTCGGAGACGAAACCGGCGACGGTCTTCTTGAGGCAGGCAATACATCTCTCTCTGGCATGGGTGAAATCATTGAAAACCAGCGGTTTGTTGTCGATTACCTTTTGCAGAACCGATGGTTTGATTCCGTAAACCCGGTGTGTCTCTTCGTAGATATCTTGATCTGTCAGTACCTGGAATCCGATGTATGCGGATAACCTTTCCACAATGCTTTCTGCATTTGAGTAAACGCCACTGGTTATAGTGATAATAGCCATGTTGTACCTCCTGTTTTTTTGAATCAGGCTGATGAAAACGAAATTCTGTTTCTTTGGAATGAACAGCTTGTCTATATATCAGCAAGACATGTACCAAACAAAAAATAAAATATAAAACCAAATAAAACAGTATATAAGAGAGCAGATGACATAATGGCAATTCAAAATGATACATTATAAAACGTTTCAAAAGAGTGAATATGAAACATTATGAGACTTTATTGATCACTTTTCAGGGGTTTTCAACATCAGGTGGCAGAAAGGCCGTTTTTCAGGGGGAGGATTCGAGGCAGTCCGGAAGGTGAAGGTGAATACCCGCATATGCTGGCGCTGACTCAACTGTCCCTTCCAGTTGGCTGGCAGCGGATACCAGGGATTTCCAATAAGGGGACAATCTGGGATCGACTGTTTTCCGTTCGATCGAGGCGTTGTTCTCAATGAGGATGTGAATGGAAATCTGATTCCCTTTCTTCTCCGAGCCCAGCTTAATGCGATCGCCTATGACGGCGTTGTCGAGGCAGACCTGAATGCCGGAAAATATCGCCATCTGCAGGGTGAGTGGTTGAGTGCTCAGGTCCAACTCAGGAAATGTTTCGGCGGATGTGAGCTCTGCCTGTTTCATTTTTGCAAATCGCTGACACAGAGTGATCATCCCTTCTATGGTCTGTCGGAGATTGATCGTTTTTGTTTTTTCATCGGACGAGTGAACCAGACGATTGAGGTGTGTCAGCAGGGTCACCCCCCTGTGGATCTGGTTGTTGATGGCTGCCAGGGATTGAATGAAGGCTTCCCGGGGGTTTTGTTCTGATTTCGGAGAGAGCAGAATAAGGTCTTCCATCAGGCCTGCTGATTCCTGGATCACGGCCAGTACATTGTTCAGCTCATGGGTGGTCCCGGCAGTGATGCAGCCTAGAAACCCTGTTCTGGTATTGGTTGGTTCATTTTTCACTTGGTTATCCCTTATCGATGGCTTCCTGCATTTTTGGTATCAACTCTTCGATATTGATGGGTTTCATCAGGTAGTCGGAGGCGCCCAGATTCATGCCCTCGATCCCTTCTTTTGTAGATCCGTGCCCTGTGAGCAGGATCACCTTGATGTCCGGATTGATCTCTTTGACCTGTTTTAATACCTCAAGCCCTCCCAGTCCCGGCATTTTAAGGTCGAGGATTATCAGGTTCGGTTGTGATTCTTCGACTATTTGAATGGCAGATTCGCCATCGGTGGCGACATTGACATCAAATCCTCGTAGGTTCAATCTTTCTGCCAGGGTAGATACGAATTCGGTTTCGTCGTCCACCAGTAGGATTTTACTGTCCTTCATATGTTCCCCTTTTGTTCCGGATTATTTTTTTTGAGGATAATGGTAAAAACGGTGCCCTGTCCCTCTGTGCTATCGACTTTCAGGTCGCCGCCGAGTTTTTTAATGATACCGTAGGTGATGGGAAGTCCCAGTCCAGTGCCATATTCTTTTTTGGTAGTGAAGAATGGTTCGAAGATATGGGAGAGGGTTTCCGCAGCCATGCCGCACCCATCATCGGACACGGAAACGGACAGGGTTTCTGCATCTTCGTCGCGGGAGGTGATGGCGATATGTCCTCCATCATCCACGGCGGCAAATGAATTGGTAATGATATTCAGGAAAACCTGCTGCAGTTGACCTTTGTCCGAGGATATTCTAGGTATGGTGCTGTCCAGTTGCAGGTCCAGGACGATTTTGCGATGCATGGCCTCTATTTCCAGGAATCCCAGAACCTCTGTTACCACGTCGTTGACGCTCAGCACCTCGAACATGACCTCCATCCGGCGGGCAAATCCCAGCAGGCGGTGGGTAATATTCTTGCAGCGGTCGACTGATTGCAGAATGGACTCGGTCAGGTCTGAGAACTTGTCTTTCTGCTGAAAATCGGCATTGAGTTCAAGCAGATCCTTCATCAACCCGGCTTTTTGATTAATGATGGCCATGGGGTTGTTGATCTCATGGGCTACACCGGCAGCCAGTCGGCCGATGGATGAGAGTTTCTGTGTGTTTTCCAGTTCGCGAAAGGCGGATTCGCGCCTTTCGTCAGCCTGCCGAATTTGTTTCACCAGCAGGTTGGCGACTCTCAGGACCACTGCTACGATCAGGATGGCGGCGCCGATGAACAGGAAAAACATCTCACTTTTCAAGGTGTACCAGGACTTTAAAATAATAGACTTGGGTTTGACGACCACCAGGCCGAACTCGTGGTTTCGGAATCTGGCGTAGGAGATGAACAGATCCCCCTGTTTGGATCCGACCTGTTCGAGGATGTGGCTGCCCTGGGTCCCCAATGGAAGATTCAGGGTACATTTTTCCAATACCTTTCCATAATATTTCGAATGGGTCTGCAGGATGCCGAGCCGGTTGACCAGGAACACATCACTGGGGGAGTCGATACCGATGGAGGCAATAATATTCTCAAACTTTTTGGTATCGATGGTGGCTCTCAGCATCCAGCTCTTACCGTCCTCCTGAAATTGCTGCACGGCGATGGCAATATGAGGGAACTCCCGATAGCCCATGAAAACATCGCTGACATAAAATCCCCGGACCTTGACCTCATGAAACCATTTCTGCTTGGCGTAGTCTTTTCCCACCAGGGCATAGGGGCCCGCGTAAGCCACCTGTATCCCCTTATCATTGATGACACCCAGATCGACAAATCCGCCAAACTCCTTCTTCAGTATCCGGTAGAAACGATTCAGCCTGTTCTCGTCGGACAATTCACTGAAGCTGTTCATGGAAGCCACCGAGCGAACCGTAGATAACCGTTCCTCCAGGAACAGCTCGAAGGAGTGGGCGGTTTTATTGCTTAACAACCGCAGGGGTTCCACAATCTCCTTTCTCAGGCTGGCCTGGTACTGGTGGTAGTTTATCAGCGCCATGGCTACCAGGGGAATAAAGGTAATCAGGATCATGATAATAATGATGTTTCGTCGCAGGAGCGTATACCTGAAAGGTGACGCCACCTCGTCCGCATCGAAAAGAAAACTCTGCTTGATCCACTTCCAGGGGCTGGTCAGTTTCATCTTGCTTCTTTGCTGAGCGTGTACAAAATATCACCGGACTGGAGCTTTTTCAGGCCATATCGAGTTAAAGCCGTTTTCCAGGTGCCAATGATTGAATCCAGGACCTCCACCTTTTTCCAGGTAAGGTAGCGGTGGTACTCCTCTTCGATACCGCCACAGATCACCGCCGTCACTCCTTCGGTGAGTATCAGGTGGCACAGTTGTTCCGCCGATGCCTGGGGCAGAACGATGATGCGCTGATTCTCATCTGCAATGCCCTGGTTGCCCGTTGCAATCATCACTTCAGTGGCCAGGTCGAATCGGGGTGCAACGTCATCACCAAATAGCGGTATCAGTATTTTTTCCATCAGTTGGGGTTGGTGGTGGTTTTATGAAATCAGTTCAGGTTCAGTTTTTTCATTTTTCGCCAGAGGGTGCTTCTGCCCCACCCCAGAATATCAGCTGCTTCGGCACGCCTTCCGCCTGCCTTTCGCATGGCATCCATAATCATTTGCGTTTCGATATCTGACCAGGTCTGTTTGGCGTCTGGGGTAGCTCCGGTTTTGACCCCTGGTCTACTTGCCGCTGGAACGGTTGTTACCTGCTCTGCTGCCTGCTCTTCGTCCGGAAACGAATCGAAAAGATAGGCCGGCAGGTGTTCCAGGTTGATGCGGTTGCCCTGGCAAACATTGACGGCGTATTCCGTAATATTCCTCAGTTCCCGTACGTTTCCCGGAAAGCGGTATTGCTTCAGGAACTTTACCGCCTCAGTTGAAAATCCCTTGATATTCTTTTGAAATCTCGACACCAGCGAGTTGAAAAAATGGTCCAGCAGCAGCCTCGTGTCTCCTTCTCTTTCCCTCATGGGCGGCAGATGAATTCGGACCACATTCAGCCTGAAAAGAAGATCCTCCCGGAATCGGTTTTCGCGCACCATCTGCTCCAGGTTGCGATGAGTGCCCCCAATGACCCGGACATTTGCCTGAAATCCCTTGGTGCTACCTAGGGGAAAGATGATCTGGTCGTCAAGGAAGGTCAACAGTTTAACCTGCAGGGTCAGTGGCAGGTCCCCGATTTCCGTCAGGTACAGGGTCCCGTTATGGGCCAGCCGGAATCGTCCCGGTTTGTTTTCGGTCGCCCCGGTGAAGGCGCCCTTTTTATGCCCGAAGAGCTCGGATTCCAGCAGATTTTCGGGCAGGGCTCCGCAGTTTACTTTCACAAAGAGGCTCTTGGAGCGGTTTGATGATTGATGAAGGGCTTCGGCGACCAGGTCTTTTCCGGTCCCGGTTTCACCGGTAATCAACACCGAGGAGTCGCTCTGGGCCAGGATGGGCAGAATCTGAAAGATTTTTTCCATCTGGGGGCTGCGCCCGACCAGTTGCGAAAAGCTGTAAGCCTTGTTGATTTTTGCGTCCAGCTCACGGATGGATCGCAGGTCCTCGATGGTTTCCAGAAAACCGGCCACCTTGTTTTTTTCGTCCGTGATGGGCGAGATATTGGCCCGTATCGGGATTAGCTGCCGATCCTTATTGATGAGGTCATGCTCCTGGCAGATGGCTTCCGTATCGGCTTCCATAGAAGGGATCGGGCATCCCTTAACGCAAAGGCTGGTTCTAAGGATATGGTAGCAGGGAATTCCCTGTGCCTCTTCCCCTGAAAACCCGGAAAGGGCTTCCATGGCCTGGTTGAAAAGCACAATTCTGCGATCTTTATCGGTGATCATCACGCCGATGGGGATGTCATCAATCAGGGACTTAAGCGCGACCGGTGAACTGGACAGATTTTTTATCGTAGGCAGGCTGATTTTTTTCAAGATAGCCCCATTAAAAAAGTGTTGGATCGGTAACTGCTGCTCATGCTGATTATCTCTATTATTATCAATTCAGTATACCCGATATGGTTCTATGTCAATCGTCAACCTGTGGCAACGGTTGATTCAGATGCACATTGTCTCCAATGTTTTTCGGAGGGGAGAGTCCGGCAATGTCTCTTCTGAATTTCTCCCGGTAGTAATTGACAGATGATCCATTGGACATAATCATGTCCAGTTGTCTCGAATGAATGGTGATATACCCGATAATCTTCAGCTTGGTAATCATGACCTCCTGCTCGCGCTTATCAATGCGGGCCACCAGGGTATCTTCATTGATATTGGCCACAAAACCGTTCTCCTCCAGGATGTCACCCAGAAACCGGACCCTTTTCAGTCTGCGTCGGTGATCAGCTGCACCGCCCCGATACTGAAAACAGATATAATTTTCGTTGTCGTCTTCGCCAACAATGGATTCGACAGTTGTGAAGTGAAACCCCAGTCGTATGGTTAAGCTGCAAAAATGTCTGGAAATCATGAAATAGTTCTTCGCGGCAATACGTGATCGGCCGCTTTCATTAATGGCCTGATTGATTGTGGCCTGGAACATGACAGACATCAGACCACGGCTGTCGATAGGCGGTGGCCCGTCCCAGGGAACGGCAATGATGCCATCCCAGATGGCCAGCATGGGGATGGAGCAGATCTCATCCAACTGGACGGTTTTCCCTTTCACCTCTTCGTTGAAGCCATCATCCAGGTTCAGGATCCACCAGTGCATCGGGACCCTGTAAACGAGCTGCTTGCTGACCTTTTCGGAAAAATTAAACTCTCTGCCAAAATTAAAAATCTCCTGAACCGATTTTTCATGAATAAAGCGGGTAATGTCGTGCAGGGTTTGGCACTTGGACGGCCGAAAGTCAAGAGATCTCGGGTCGAGAAGGTTCAGGGGAACGATATGGCGACTGGCACTCTCTAGTGTCTCGTAAACTGGGCTTCCTTTAATCAGGTTCTTTTTTGCCTCTGAACGGGTCAGCAGGGAGTCTATTTTTCCCCTGTATATAGTCGTTTGATTCGCGTCCACTGTCACCTGCCCTTCTTCCTTCAGCAGGCTCTGGGCATCGGAAACACCGAAGATCGCCGGAACCCCGAATTCACGTGCCACATTACCCAGGTGACCGGCGAAGCTACCTCTCTCGGTGACGATTGCTGCTGCCCGGTCCAGCAATGGGGCCCAACCGGGAAGTGCCAGCCGTGTGACCAGGACTGAACCCGGTGGAAAATTCAGCATATCGGACGTTTTCTCTACCATGAACACCGGTCCACTGCCTGATCCGGAACTGACAGAGATGCCTCTCTGGCAGATGACCTGGTCTGCGGGCCCTTTGCCGGGGTCTCCCTCATGTACCCGAATCTCTTTTTCCATCTGGCGTAGGGGCCGACATTGCAGGATGGACAATTCACCCTCCTTTGACAACGCCCATTCGATATCCTGGGGGGATCCAAAATGAGCTTCAAGCTGCATGGCCCATTTCGCCAGGGTAACGGCATGTTCCGGTTTGAGGGATGGCTGGCTGAGTTTTCTCTCGTCAGTATCCAGATAGTTCAGACCGCCTTGTTCAGCGCAGATGGCTGTGCGTTCCTTGTCCCCTATTTTATAGTCAATCAGTTGGTGGGGTATGCTCCGGGACAGGGAGAGGTGATCACATCCTGAACTTCCCTCGACCACGGTCAGTGGTGACCCCCAGGACGAGTTAATCACGATGGCTTCATTTTTCGCATCCAATGGGTCCCGGGAGTAGATGACCCCGCCAGCCTCAGCGTCAACCATCTGCATGCAGCCAACGCACATGAAGAGTTCCTCGTCCTTCAGTCCGCAATTATAACGGTACATGACGGCCTGAAGGCTGTATTTGCTGGCGACAACCTCTTTATAGGCCTGAAGAATCTGTGGCCGACTGACATTGAGACGGGTCAGGTACTGTCCGGCAAAAGAGGTTCTGACCAGGTCCTCGCCCATGGCACTGCTCCGCAGAGCAACCCCGAAGGGTTTACCGATTCTCTTTTCCAATCGGTTGTACCCTCCGTAAATCGCCTCTTCGATGTCGGACGGGATATCGGCTTCCATGACCAGTTGTTTGATCTCGGTTGTGACCTGCTGGAGGGATGTCATGTTCGAATAATCAGCCATCTGGAAGCGACGATTGATTTCGACTTGAAGATCATTATGCGTCAGAAATCTCTGGTAAGCCGCAAACGCAATAACAAAACCGTCCGGGACATTCATGCTCAGGCGGTTTTTTGCGTCGCAAAGCTTGGCCATCTTGCTGCCGACCCGCTCGGCATCCTTGCGGAAAATATCGCTGAATGGAATGACCAGGCGGTCATCAGCCATCGGCTTTTCCGCCGACAGGATTGGGGCGACGGCTCCCTGAATCTTCGTGAACTGTTCCTTCAACCCCTTTGCATATTTTCCGGGAGCAACCTCATCCAGGTTCAGGATCATCCGATATACGCTCACCGCAGCGGCAGTGGATCTGGCCTTGATAAAGGGCATTCCGAACGGCTCCCTGTCCGCCAGGGTTTTCTCTATGGCAGCCATGTTTTCCAGGGCTTCATTATTGGCCTGCAGAAGCAGCTTGAAACTGTGAAAACGGACCTTGAATGCCAGCCTGAATTCTTCCAGTCTCCGAGCTTCCTCCTCGTTGTCCAGACGGCCAAATCGCGTGCGAAAATAGTGGATGATTCTGTTCATGTCAGATAGGTGTCAGGTTTGATAACCAATGCCTGCTGCCGGTCAATGTCATTGTTCCAGCTTGAGGCCCATGCCGGTCATGAAGAACAGTATCGCATAGCCGAACCATACCGTATAGAAGACATAAAATACCAGCGATAACACCACCAGATGTGCCTGGTCGAGAATATCCTGGGATTCGATGCCGTAATAGTTAAATGAGCACTCCACCGCCTTGGTCTGAACCGACATGACGTACGCGGCGTCATCAAATCGCTTCTGCGCCTTCAACTCTTTGCTCATTGCTTTCAGGGCCAGCCACCAGTCGTAAAGTACCCGTTTTTCTTCCCGGGAGTACTTCTGGTGGATCCCACTGCCGTTATTGTGGAACATGTGGTCCGCGTCAGACAGGATGCGACCGGTGATGGCACCCAGGTCTCCGCTGATGGTGATTTTGAAACTATCAGTCTCAGCCCTTATACCATTGATCGTGAACATCGAGGCTATCTGCCCGGCCTGCGCGGGGTTCTCCATCTCCATGGAAAATTGAATGTCGGTACCCAGGTGCTGCCGGGACTCTTTTAATAACGACGGGATATAGCTGACCGAACCCTTGGATATGGAGTTGTATAGCCAATCCAGCTGATTTATCGGGGTTTCCCCCTTGATGACCGGCATGAACAGTGTGACAAATATCGCTGCAAAACTCAGCAACAGGACCATTCCCTTGCCAAGGTCTTTTTGTTGATTGCTTAACATGTCTCCTCCTTGCCCCGAAGTTTATCCAGGTTTTTGAAGAATGTTCCCACCACCCAGATTGAAAAGATGGCGATCACAATGAAGAATGCCCAGACACCAATCGAATTTAAAACCGAGGTGATGGATCTTGGCATCGAAATAATGTCCATTTCAGCCAGTTTGCCCGGGAGGGCAAAGGCCCGATTGACGAAGCCAGCGAGAACGGCCATTGCGTAAAACCCCCGAATCGTGATTCCGTCTACCACCTTGGTGACCATTGCACCGATCTGAATGCCGAACAGTGAACCCAGCAGCATGCCGATGGCCATGGTGTAAAAAATAAAGCCGTAGACGGCGTACTGTGTGATAGCGCTGTATCCCGCTGTGAAAATGATCTGAAAAATGTCTGTACCCACCGTTGTCATGGAGGAGACCCCCAGGACGTATACGAAAATTGGGAATGTCAGAAATCCGCCCCCGACCCCCATGATGGATGCGCAGAATCCGACCAGGCCGCCGCAGAGAATCAGGAAGATGGATGAGACCTTTCGACCGCCAGGAACCAGTCCCTGGTCAAAAGTGACCATGGGCGGAATCTGGATGGACTGAATCCTGGCTGGCAGGTTGCCCATGTCCAACTCCTCAATGGCGGCACCATGAAAGTCCTTTTGATTTCTCGAACTGCGGGCACGCAGGAAATCGGTCAGTGCATAAGCCCCCAAAATACCGAGCATCAGCACATAGATAGTCGTAATGAAGGTGTCGCTCAGAACCGGGTTGATATTGTACAACCAGCGATTGATCACACCACCGCCGGTGCCACCAAGAATAGCCCCCACCAAAAAATAGAGTGCCAGGGGAACTGAAATGTTTCCCAATTTTTTGTGGATCACACTGCCCATAATCGCCTTGGCAAAAATATGGAACAGGTCGGTACCAACAGCTAGTATACCCTTGATTCCAGCACTCATCAGGGCTGGAGCAATGATGAATCCACCCCCCGCTCCAATGCAGCCGGTTATCAGGCCGGCGCCCATACCGATCAGGATGGAAGCAATAAAGATCCCGGGTGTGAAGAAAGCTGGGCTGTATGCCTTCTTGCCCCCCAGTATATCCGGGAGCTCGCCTCCCAAAGAGTCAGCCATGGCAATGCCTCCGATGATGATTGGAATGATCAGCAGACACAGCAGGATCTGTCGTTTTCGATCCTTGACAATGGTGTTGGAAATGTCGATCTCCCATTGGGCGTGTGCCCTGGCGCCCATCATCATTAGAGCGCCAAAAGTCCTGAAAAATTTCATCCTGTTCTCCTCATGTTTACGCGTCGGTTATTGCAACTCGGGTCGTGTCTGTGATATCAGGTGTGCTAATATGTCTCCTGGTTAATGCAAGTGACTGACTCTCACCTCTCTCTTCAGCAAGGGGCGTACCAAAGAAAATAAACCAAAAAATACAGTTATATACATCTTGATTGGAAATAATATGGGAGGAAAGTAAAACAATATGAAACAAAAAGAGACGCATGAAATGAAACAAAAGAATACGTTTTTATCTGAAGACGGTGACCTTTTTTCGGGACCCTGGCTTGGGTATTATTTTTAAAAAAGCGTTGTTTAAAATACAATCCTGCAATAAAATGAATGGGTAACCAGTGTTGAAATCGGGGGTGATGATGGCGGAATTTCTATTTTTGGGGATCCGTCATAAGGTTGGAACGATCAGGGGTATCATTTTTCCTGGTATCGGCGATCCGCGGCATCATTCTGAATTAACGGGATTTTAGCTGTTGCGTTGCCAAGCCATTCTGAAATCTAAAAGGAGGTCTGAGATGAAAAAGCTGATAAAAGTCTTTTTAACAAGTGTTCTTTTATGGGTGTTTCTAATCGGAAACACTTCCGGAGGGGCCAAAGGACCTATTGTCGTGGCTTCAAAAATAGATACGGAAGGGGCCCTGTTGGGCCAGATGATTGTTGCCCTGTTAAGAAATAATGGTTTTGAGGTTATTGATAAAACCGAGTTTGGACCCACCCCACTGGTCAGGAAGTCCATCATCAATGGGCAGATCGATATCTATCCTGAATATACGGGAAATGGTGGCTTCTTCTTTCGTATTTCCGCTTCAGATATCTGGAAAAACGCGAAATCAGGTTATGAAAAGGTTAAAGCCCTGGATTTGCAGAAAAACAACATCGTCTGGCTTCAACCGGCACCTGCCAATAACACGTGGGCGATGGCCATCCGAGGAGATCTGGCAAGGTCAGAGAATATCCGCACACTGGAAGATTTTGCGAGGTATGTGAATAATGGGGGAGAGGTTAAGGTTGCCGGCTCCGAAGAGTTTGTCAATCGGCCGGATGCCTTGCCTGCTTTTCAAAAGGCGTATGGGTTTAAGCTAAAAAAGGGCCAGATGCTGATTCTGAGCGGTGGAAACACGGCGCAAACAGAAAAGGCAGCGGCTCAAAACATAAACGGCGTGAATGTCGCCATGGCTTATGGAACCGATGGTGCGCTGGCAGCTCTGGGCCTGCACGTGATGAAAGATACCAAAGGGGTTCAGCCGGTCTATCAGCCGGCTCCCATCATTCGGAAAGTCGTTTACGACAGGTATCCGGAGATTGCAACCATTCTGGCTCCGGTGTTCAAATCATTATCATTGACAGTGTTGCAGGATCTAAACGCGAAAATTGCCCTGGAAGGTGTGGAGGCAAAAGAGGTGGCCGAAACATATCTTAAGGAACATCATTTTCTGTAATTGAATGGGGAGCGTACTTGCACACTCTGCCTGTCAGGTTTGAAAAAGTAAAACTCAGCGTTGCCTTGCTTGGGGTGTTGTCGTGCCTTCTAACTGACTTCATAAGCGTCAGTCCGAATCGACTGGCAACTGGCGAAGGTGTTTCGTTACTGAGCATGGGAAACTGGTGGGAACCATTGTTTGTCCTGATGCTTTGTCTGAGTATTGCGGTATTGTCTTTCCTGTCTCGGTCACGGGGCAGGAACGGGTCTTTATTAGCAGCCAATATTCTGATGGTCGCGATTCTGGTGATAGCCGGGCACTATGCCAATGGCGTTGCCAGCAACAGCACCCCTTATGCACGTACATCATTGGGATGGGGGTTCTGGTTGCTGGTATTTGTTTGCATCATCGTCACCATTGAATCAGCCCAAGGGAAGGATACATCCGCAAGCAAGCGCCTGATCATTTTCTTGATTCCGGCTGTCGGTTTATCAGCACTATTTTTAAGCGGGCATCTGGACAATATTTCCCTGGTAAAGGAATTGTTGAATCGCCAGGACCGTTTCATAGAAGAGGGCTGGGTGCACCTTGTTCTGGCCTATTCTTCTGTGGCGCTCAGCTCTCTTTTTGGAATTCCCCTGGCGATTCTGCTGTTCAAAAAACCATCACTGGAAACACGTGGTTTTTTTGTCCTCAATATTATTCAGACCATCCCCAGTATTGCTTTATTTGGGCTGTTAATCGCCCCACTGGCCTATCTTTCCATGAAATTCAACTGGTTGCAGACGATTGGGTTTCAAGGGATTGGTTGGGCCCCTGCCGTTATTGCACTATTTTTGTATGCACTGTTGCCAATCGTCCGCAACACTTACACAGGATTCAAGTCAATTGATCCCTCTGTGGTGGAAGCGGCATCGGGAATGGGAATGAATAACTGGCAGATCCTGATTCGCGTTGAACTCCCACTGATAAGCCCCATTGTTTTAAATGGCATCAGAATCGCTGCTGTCCAATCTGTGGGAAATACAGCGGTTGCTGCTTTGATAGGAGCCGGTGGCCTCGGGATTTTCATTTTTCAGGGTTTGGGGCAGGCCGCCACCGGCTTAATCCTGTTAGGGGCCATTCCGACGATTATGATGGCTGTTCTGACCGATCTTATCATGCAAGGGTCGATCGAATGGTTTCGACCAGGGAGAAAATCTTGATTTTTCTGAATGCCGTTTCTAAGACATACGGTGCCGAAACCGTGGTTGATCAATTGACCCTGGAAGTGGCGACCGGCGAATTGTGTGTGTTGATCGGTTTGTCGGGTTGTGGCAAGTCAACGACCCTGAAAATGATTAACCGCTTGATAGAACCAACAGCAGGCAGCGTATTTATTAATGGGGCGCCGGTTGTCGAATTGAAGCCTGAACAATTGAGACGCAAAATTGGGTATGTTATTCAAAACATAGGGCTGTTTCCGCACTGGACGGTTGAGAAAAATATTGCGGTTGTACCCAATCTGCTGAGATGGGATCGAGCAAAAATTAAAAGACGGGTAAATGAGTTACTGGACCTGTTTGATCTTGATCCTGACATCTATCTGAATAAGTACCCCGACCAGTTGTCCGGGGGGCAGGCACAGCGAGTTGGTGTGGCCAGGGCGTTGGCTGCAGATCCGGATATCCTGCTGATGGACGAGCCATTTGGGTCACTGGATCCTATTACCCGGGAAACCCTACAGCTGGAATTGGTTCGTGTGCATCGGGAACTTAAAAAGACAATTGTGTTTGTGACGCACGATATCGATGAGGGCATCCGGCTGTCAGATAAAATTGCGGTCATGAACAAGGGGAAGGTCATCCAGTTCGATACCCCTGAGAAGATCCTGACCAATCCTGCCAGTCAGTTTGTTCACGAATTCATTGGCACTGACAGGGGGTTAAGGCGGTTGTCCCGCCTGGCAGTAAAAGACTATATTCAAGCAGCTGTTTCGGTTCGAAATTCAGATACTATTGGGGATGTCGCTGCACTTTTGAAGCGGGAAAAATATGTGTGGGTAACGGGAAAGGACAATAAACTGAAAGGGTGGTTAGAGTCTTCAACTGCAACTGCAGCTACTGACAAAATCGAAAAATATTATGTTCCCATCGATGCAACCTTTCCACTGCATGAGGATAACCTGTTGAAGGAAGCTGTCTCCCGCATGCTTTGGCAAAGTGTTCAAACTGTTCCAGTGGTTGATCAGGAATTCAAACTGGTCGGAGAGATCCGATTTTCCGATCTATTGACCGACTAGACCCGGCATACTGATGAAAACGAACCATCGCTTATTCAGTCTCATGTTACTCAGCTCCGGCTATTTGCTGCTGGTCTGGAACATAAACTTACTGGAGGGTCTTTTACAGTGGGTTTTCCCGGAGCTTGAGCAGGTTATCTACGACCGAACCTCCTTTGCTCAAATGGTCGGGGAGCATGCAGCCCTTGTTGTCATCTCCAGCGGGAGTGCAACACTATTTGGTGTGACTTGCGGGATTGCGGTGACACGTAGGGCTGGCCGGGATTTCTTACCGGTGGTCAATGGGTTGGCATCGTTGGGTCAAACATTTCCTCCAGTTGCCGTGTTGGCTCTGGCCGTTCCGGTGGTTGGATTTGGAACCAAACCAACCTTGATTGCGCTTTTTCTTTATGGAATTCTGCCCATTATTCGGAATACGATAACCGGCTTGGAAAATATATCTCCATCGGTTGTGGAGGCGGCCAGGGGAATGGGCATGACAAGATGGCAAATCTTATGGAGGCTGGAATTACCACTTGCCTCCAAAATTATCATTGCCGGCATTAGAACCTCGACGATAATCAATATCGGGACAGCAACCCTGGGTGCGACCATTGGTGCCGGAGGACTTGGCGCTCCCATCATTGCGGGCCTCATCATTGATAACCAATCCTATATTCTGCAGGGCACCGTTCTGGTCGGGCTTTTCGCCATCCTGACAGATCGCCTGATCTTTTTCTTCGAACAATCCTTAAATTTATCGCGTAGCTGACTTTTTCTGAACTCAATGCATCTGTCGCAACCCTATCATATGACGGTGATTGATCTGTCCTGATATCACCGGAGTGAGCCAAATCGCACTAAAAACCAGATAAACAGTGAAATAGACGCTAATTGAAGGTTTAACAGTTTAAAACAGTCAATGAGAGCTGTTGTCCCACTAATGGCGGGTTTAAGTGTTGTTCTGCAGCCAGAAATGATTCCAGATTTACCCGCCTGGACGGAACCTGAAAGAATATCTTCACTTTCGGAGGAATATACGATATACATTTCAAGTTTTAAGGGACTTCAATCCGGAAAATAAAATTTCTTTCCTGAACGATCACATGTCCGAGAAGAAAATACTACTGGTTGATGATGACCAAACGTGCCTTTTGTTACTGAAGGAGGTTCTTGGGGAGAGGTATATTCTGGAGCTGGCTCAGAATGGAAAAGAGGCGCTTGAGATCGCACAGCGTTTTAAGCCGGACATTGTGGTGTTGGATATCATGATGCCGGGAATTGACGGTTTCGAAGTCAGCCGTTCACTTCACGAAAACAAGGCTTCCAAAAACGTCAAAATACTCTTTGCCTCGGCTAGACAGCTCTCTTTCTCAAAACGTATAGATGTTGCTAAAAAAGGAAATGGTTATATCTTGAAACCATTTGCCCCAGACGATCTCGAAAGGCAAATTGAAATGATGCTAAGCCTTCCTGCTCCCGGAAATCCCTGCTCAAACCCTTGCCGGCACAACTCGGAATTGCCTGACACTTGAAGACCGTATTCCTTGGCCTTTTAGACGAGTCCCGCTTCTTTGGCGGCCCTTTCGATTTGTTCCAACCGCTCTGGCAACGATCCGGTGATGCCAATCGACAGACGAACCAATCCAGGCGATAGTCCGATCGTTTTTTGATCTTCAATCGCAATTTCTGAAGCTGTTGAAGAGCCAGAACAGGATATGAGGGTATCAAAATAACCCAGCGATACGGCAATCAGTCCAAAACGCTCCTTATTCTGGAGTAGTGACATAAACGTTTCTGCTCTGTCCTTGGTCAGGCAATCGATAGCCAATATTCCGCCATACCCATAGCCATCATTAATGAATGATGTCATTAATTCATGCTGCGGATGAGAGACAAGTCCAGGGTAAATGACGTTGGTTTTAAGCTGATATAGAAGCTCAGCTATTGCCTGGGCCCGGACACTGTGTTCTTTCATACGAAGAGACAGGTGGGGGAGCCGCTGTTGAATGTCAAATGCCGTTCTGGCATCCATTGTGGGTCCAAACAGCATGACACGCCCGGTGTGCAGGTCCACCAGTTGGTGAATAAACGCCTTGCTGCCGCAAATTACACCGGCAATGACGTCACTGGCTCCGTTTACAAATTTGGTAAGTGAGCTGATGACGATATCCGCCCCCAGAAGTGACGGGGTCATGATCATAGGCGTAAAGGTATTGTCAACAACCAATTGTTTTTCATTGTCATGGGCGATTTTCGCCAACACCGGAATATTTGCGATCTGCAATGTCGGATTTCCGACGGATTCCGTGAAAATCATTTTTGTATTGGAGGCGATGGCGTCCTGAACCTCTGTGTGACTGGAAATATCGACAAAAGTAGTCTTGATTCCCATTTCAGGAAGCAGATGTTCAAGCAGCGCATGAGTCCCGCCATAGATCGTGCCGCTCGCAACAATATGATCCCCGGTTTTACATATTTGTAGAATCGTACAGGCGATTGCGGACATTCCACTGGAAGTGCAGATCGCAGCTTCTGTATTTTCAATGGCAGCCAACTCTCTGGCCAATGTATCGACAGTCGGATTATAATGACGACTGTATAAGAAATATCCCCCTTTTTCCGGGCCTCTGATTCCCTTGAAAATGTCGGGCATGATTCCAGGATCCAGGACGGTAAAGGTTGAGGACCGTGAGATTGAAGGTGTAACCCCTCCGTGCTCTCCAAATTCACGTCGAATACGCCACAAGGCTTGTTCCGGATTGAATTGAGTCATTTCTTCTCCTTTTAAAACAGTGTTATTATCCCAACAGGTGATTAACAGACTGAATAAAAGACGCGTGAGAGATATCCTGCTTCTATTTTACGACATTCTCTATCGGGCAATCAAGGAAAACCTTCGTTAATGAGCAGGCACCATACGAAAGAACGATTGTTTGACGCAAGCGTCAGACCTGATCGTTTTTCAGCATCCGGTATCCACTTTTCTCCAGGTATTTTCCCATCCAGATGGAGGTGAGGATGACCAGGGGGATTGAGACCAGCAGGCGGATCAGGCTGAACTTGATTCCCAGAAAGGAGGCTTCGAAAATCACCATGGGAATCCGGCAAACCGCGGATGCCCCAAGATAGGTTAAGACAATGGCAATTTTGGCGCCTTTGTTATGGAGGGTGAAGGCAATGGGGAATGCGACATACAGTCCGCCAACGGTTGTGCTGGCCAGCAGGATCATCCATAGGTAACCTACGACCCCGGACTGCTGCCCGAGATGCTTCTCTACGGTCTCGCTTTTAACCCAAACCTCAAACAATCCTACCAGGATAAAGGCACAAGGCAGAATCTTAATCATTATAATCAGAAAGGAGACAAAATTCAGGCTGATCTGCTTGCCCGGTTCAAACCCGACCCACCAGGAGATGCCGATAAAGACAGCGTAAGCTGCTACCATCAGGGGGCGGATGGCACTATTTTTTTTCTTCATGGCAGTTCACCAAAGAAAAAGCCAATGATCAATGCGGTGATGACGGCAATCAGCAAGGCAACGACATTTCTGAGCAGGGTGACTTTAATCCCGAAGTAGGCTTTTTCCAGCGGAAAGGTGAGGATCCCCACCATCATCAAGGTGGTGGAAAAGGCGGCCAGTACCATGTAAGCGACGTTTTTCTCCAGCAGGATTCCAGCCAGCGGAAAGGCGATAAAGCCGGGCATGACAGCGATGGAGCCAAAAAAGGTGGCCAGTCCGACGCCGATGTATTTATTTTCATTCCCAAGATAGTGTGAAATGACCGAGTCCGGCACCATGTAGAGAATGATGGAAACCAGGATCAACATTGTCAGGAAGGCCGGCATGATGATAACAGATCTCTTGACGAAAATCTTGAGGGCCATAGCTGTTTTTTTCCGGTCGAATACCAGGGAAATCAACAGTGCCAATCCCGTTGCGGTGTATAAGTATATCATTCCAACTCCTTACAGATTTGGTCTGTGAAGCGATGCTATTTCTGTCCTCTGTTCTGCTGAAATCAGGTTAAGTCGACAGATGGGAGCGAAAACAGGTTTGGGTCTATTAGTGGCGGACGGAGAGATTTATGGCGATTCGTCTTTGTCATTTCTTATCATTTTGACAAGCTGGTTTACCAGGAGTCCAACCAGAATGATCCCGACAATCAGCATCCAGGAACTGCCACGTCTCGCCCCAAAGTAGGAAAGGATGATCAAGGACAGGATAATCCACACAAGGGAGTTGCCCCCTTTTCCCGCTTTGGGCTCAGGGTGACGCGTTTTTTCGAAATCTGCCTTGACCTCTTCTGCTATCTTCTCCATCTCCTCCCTTGAGAGAGAGACGATATCTTCCAAAGCATCCAAAGTCGCCTCAGTGGTATCTTTGGATTCGTGAATCCCCTCACGTTTTCGGGCTTCTTTTAGTATCCGTTTGCGAATCTCGTTCTGAATATCCTCTTCAGAAGCCATTGGTGGATCGATTCGTGGCTTCCTGTTAAACCATGCCATGATGAGGCACCCCTGATGCGTGTTAGTGTTATATAACGGCAATATCCATAGCATATTGAACACGATGGTGCCACGCCTTATTCAAACATCTTCTAAGGCAACGTAACCTGAAAAACACCTCTTCCATGGGTGAATGCAAATAGACTTCTGGTAGAATGCTGATAGACCAGATGTTCAACAACGACGTTTGCCATACCCTCGGTGTTGATCGTTTCCCAATTACCGCCACCATCACCCGAGTATAATACGCCCAGGTCTGTGCCAAGGTACAGGTGATCGGTATTATTCGGATCAATAAAGAGACTGTGTGCCGGGATGTCAGGAATATCGGTCCCATCCAGACTTGTCCAGCTGACCCCGGCATCAGTTGTTTTCCATAGATGTAACCTACCAAAGGAACTGAAAGTGACGTATACGATACTGTGATTTGTCGGGTGGACCGTAACCGATGAAATATATCCGGCCGGCAATCCCGTTGACCGTTCCACCATGGCACTGGTTGCCGAAGCAAAAAATCGTCCATCTTCTGTACCGACATAGACAGTCCCTATCCGCAAGCTACTGCTTCTGGAACTACTGGAACTGCTATCCGAAGCACAACCAGCCAGAAAGCTGAATGCGCAGCACATGGTCAACACAACTCCCCATCTTGCTAACGAATTGATTGCTCTGGTCTTTATGTGCATTAAAAATGTCAATAAGAGAACGAATACAAAGGCCGCTATGGCGACCCACATGTTCCAGTGCTCACCGATGGAGAATAAACCAGCATACTGAACGGTCTGATCTGAATTCTGGGAGGATGCAACCGCATAATTTTTGGGTGGAACCCCAATGGCACTTCCCTGGTTTCCACCTAAAGACCCAAGGTTCGTCCAGGTTGGGGATGCACTCTCAACATTGGTAGATCTCCATAATTTGTAACCTGTCAGATACATCGTACCTGGGGTGTCCGGGATAATGGCGTATGGATTAATGAATAAACCGTCGTCATCAAACCCGTTACTCGAATCCGCGACTGTCGTCGAAAAACTGGCACCGCCATCATCCGATCTTTCGATACTGATATTGGTATAGGCCGAATACATAATATCGCTATTATCAGGGCTGATAGCGGTGTAGCCACCGTCACCCCCCCGTATTTCATTCCAGTCTGTACCTGAACCAAATTTTTGGGTTCCATTATCCTGCGATCCAGCGATATAGACGGTTCCTGACGAAGAAACAGAACCATGGTAAAACTGGGTAACTCCATATCCATTGTTGAGGGATTCATATGAGACCCCTATATCAGTTATACTACAGACACTGGTTGATGTGGTCCCATTATGTGCATTCGCGGATTTGAAGATCCCGCCATCATTACCGAAGAATATGGTTGGAACAACGTCGGCATCATAATCCGGAGCAAAGGTGATGGCATGATGATCGGCATGATTATAATAAGAATTGGCCGTATTAGCCCACCAGTAGCTGGCGATGTTAAACGTCACACCCCCGTCATCTGAGCGAAACAGGTCAATACCACCCACAAAAACTATGTTTGGATCGGTTGGATCAACCGCAATCACGTTATCATACCAACCCTGACCATATCCTCCGGATGCTACCCCCGCAACACAGGTTGTACCACCCCCCTGATCATGGCTGTATGCAGGATTTGAAAGAAGTACCGCGTTAAGTTTGCCCGCAGCGGAGGCATCCAGGGTAGCGATGGGCGCGGCATTGGCAAAATAGTCTGTGGTTTTATAAACATTGGTTAACCGTCCATCAGAGTTTGAGACGGATACATAGGCGGTTGCAGGAGCTGATGCTGAAATGGCGATGGAACCTCGGTAGAGATCTTCATCATATGTGTCAGTTCCAATCGAATAGGGCCAGGTACTTCCGTTGTTAGTACTTTTTTGTAATCCATAAAAGGCATTCCAAGCATATAAATTGTCAGTTCCCCCATTGTCAACAACGGCCAAATCAAGATAGCCGGGACCAAGAGAATAGGTTCCAGATGCTACATTTGTCCACGAAGTACCTGCATCCGTGCTTTTCCAAATACCAGTTCGGGTGGCTGCATAGACTGTATTGGCAATGTTTGGACTGGTAACAATCTTATTAACATAATAAAAATCGGAGGATTTAGTGTCCGCAAGATGTTCCCAGGTATCTCCGCCGTCTGTTGTCTTGAAGATTCCAGCCCCCTTGACTGCATCACCATTATTAAACCCCTCCCCAGTGCCTGCATATATTGTGTCATCAACGCCTGGAACCTGCGCCAACGTGGTCACTGCCAGATTGGGCATGAGATCATCTAAGGCCACCCATGGGTTGTCGCTGTCACTGTCTTCTAATTTCCAGATGCCGCCTGCGACGCCACCTGCGTATATCGTATAGTTTGGATTTGTACCCTGAACCAGAATCGCACGGGTTCTTCCACCCACGTTTCCAGGACCAATGTTTGACCAGACATGGGCGTCTGTTGCGGCAGAGTAGAGCTTGCTACTATCAGGGCTGGTCGTCGGTGCAATGATATTACTTAAACTGACCTTATTTGCAAATTGAGATGATGCGGCAATATAGTTTTCCACCGGTATCTCATTATTAAGGTTCATCCTTTTTCTTCTGTAAAATTGCTGTGCCTGTTTGGGCTTATCATAGGGGGTTTTTGCCTTTAATTTCCCCTCCAGTTGAGCAATCAGTTTTCTTTTGGCTTTAGCATTTAAACTGTCATTTTTCAGAATGGCCTGTTTTTTTTCATTCAGTGAGATTGTTTTAACTGGGCTTTTCTCAAGCATGGCAAATTGCTGAGAATCAGCAGGATTCAGGATATAACTTGTTATCGCCACAACTGCAATCACCACTCCCAGAAGACAACTTCCAATAATTTGCTTTTTTCTCATCACAAACTCCAATTTTAAAATGACTGGTTCATCGCTTAAAGCATAAACATTAACATGAGGACTATTTGAATACTGGATCGTTTTGAAATCTTTTTTTCACAAATTGAAACTGTATGTTTGTCAGTGCTTTTGTTTCTGTTGTTGTCCCGGCGATCTTACTATGTTGCATCCATTTAGACCAATCCTGATTGTCAACCGACACTCGGTATTGAACCTCAATACCGCTTCTAAATCGAATAGCCGTAATGGTGTCTTCGGTTTTACAGGTAAATTCAGCATCCCCCTCAAGCCAGTCGCTCCATCCGGTGAGCACTGTGAAAATCTGATATTGCGAACGAAAATCAGCTTCCAGTCTAAGACCAACTATTTTCGTTGTATTCTGACTGTTTTGGTTCTCATCAGCACTATGCCACTGTCCATGGGCATCTAAAAGAAATACCCTGATACTGTTCTGTTGCTTCTTAATTGCGTTACTTTGAGGGTCTATCAATTTTTCAGACATTGATTGATTTTGCGAACAGGCTGTATTGGAGAAAACCAAGAACAATAAAAGAACAATAAAGGTTAGTCGTTGAATATGCATTTTTCCGCCTTTTGAAATTAGAAAAAATAGCGTTGCGCGTTTAAATTTCGATTATAAATATCTGTCCAAATATCTGGGGGCCTTATCGTTAAGCTGGATTCTGATAAATTTTCAAAATGGTTTGTCTTCATTTATGGTTCTTTATTGCGAACCTTGGGTTTAGTTCCCTGCCACTTGCTGCGTCCTGTCATCCCGGACGCCGATCCGGGATCCAGTCAAACATGTTTAATTTTTCGATCTGTTGAATTGTATAACACAGGCATTAGTGGTTTTACTCACAGCGACACAGGAGCGGCGGGCAATACCTATCTTAATGCACTTGTTCGCTTATTGAGGTTAATTAGGCGACTTCAATATGTAATTTTTTCCCAAGAGCTTGGGCAAAGTTTTCAAGTGTAGACAATTTAATATCATTTGCATGATTCTCAATTCTTGATATTGCAGATTTCTTTGTGTTTAGTTTTGCGGCTAACTGGCCCTGAGTCAACCCCGCTTCTTCACGTGCCATTTTTAACATAATCCCAATTTTAAATTCTTCATATCCGTTATCAAACTTGTCGGCAAATTCAGTATCTCGGGCTTTGCGTTGGGTGATGTATTTTTTTAAATCACTCATTTGATAGCCTCCTATTAAAATGATCTTTTTCCTTTCTTCAGCAGTTTGAATAAATTGCCGTGGGGTTTTTTGACTTTTTTGATGGTCGCGAATCGAGGAAGTCTTCGACTGGGCATTTTCTCGACTCTGATCTAAACAATACTATTTCTTTCATTCTTTATTGTTAACATACACGTTAACTTTGTCAAGAAAACTGTATTATCATTGAAGCGAACAATTGTTTCAGAGGCCGCGATAGCTGTCCACTGCGAATTTTTGTTTTCAGCGATGGTCACCAGTTTGGGATTTAAAGGGGTAAAGGGGTCAGGTCTGCTTTTGACTTTTCTGTTTGGCTTTTTCATTTTCAAGTTTCGCTTGGTCCGATCCGGTTCTTTTTTAACTAGGCTTTTTACTGCCGAAAAACATGAAGGAAAGGTGTGGAGCAGCATCAACCTGAAAAAAGCCGGAGAGATTGTTTAGAGAAAGGTGACTGATGTCGCGGTTGTGTGTCTGTCCTGCTCGACCATGTTGGATGATGGTATGAAGGAACCGGGTCAGGATGAAAAGATCAGGATATGTGATATTGCCGAATTTATGGCTCAATGCATGGACTACTGTATAGTTCAGAGTTCTCTTGTAAGTAGTAGAACTTATAGCTAAAGGCAATCCCGAGCGCTGTCATTCCGTGCTTGACACGGAACCCAGTATGATTTCAAGGTGATGCTTGCCTGGATGCCGGATCAAGTCCGGCATGACAAGGAGAATTCTAGACTGTCAAGATGGACTAACTAATCGTGTTATAGATTCTTAGGCCAAATCGTCATGATGGAAATCCAATAAGATATCATGGGCATATTCCGCACGCTCCTGCCAGGCGTTTTCAAGCGGCCTCATTACCTGGTTTAAGACACGATACTCTGGCGAACCAGGTGTCACAGGTCTTGACCGATCATAATTCTTCACAAAATTCAGATAGTCCCCAGCCTCTTCATATTTTTTAAAATAGATTTTTATCAGGGCCAGAACAAATGCAGACCGTATACTCTGGGCACCGGAGAGAGCCGCAAATACGCCTTCTAACCGTTTTTCCGCATCATTAGTTAAAATCCTGGCTTTCTCACTCTCCCCTTTATTCATGGATAGTTCTGCCTGAATCAGTAAATAGGAGATAGAACGCCGTTGATGGTCCACAGGTTCATCCCTGGCAATTTTAGCCAGGTGATCAGATGTGATTAATCCCAGGCCATAGGAAGAGATCGCCTGTCCAATGGATCGTTTTTCAGCCGAGAGCCAGGTAGAGGTTTTACCAACCAGTTGTTTCCGAATGGGCAAGCCCTTATTCCAATCTTCTTTAAACGATTTCGCATCGAACGGCGGTTGACCCTTGTCACCTGTCTGTTTCTTAAAGTGATCCATTTGATTGGAGGCAAATAAGCAATCGGGGCAGATCACAACCTGAAGCAGATTAAAATCGCAGAACTCCTTCCCGGTCTTGGGTTTATGGTATATCGGAATCCCGAAAATATTGTTCTGAGTATTCATGGTCTTTGTTCTCAGTAACCAGAAGGGGATGTTTTTCTTCCCGCATACCCGGCACTCGACGAAATATCCCAGCAGGGAGCTATTAGAGGGTTTTAGTACCGATTTGGCTTTTTCGTCACCTCCCCGTGCGCCCTTGACAAAATTCAGACCCTGATATTCATTAAGTGTTTGCTGAAATTCCGCTTTGAGTACAAAATTACTGAAACGTGATTTGATGGGACGACACCACAAACTTTTTCCCGTGATGGTCTCGAGGAACTCCGGATTTTCCTTATCCGCCTTCTTTTTATAAAACTTCAGGGACAAACGCGCATAGGGGTTAACAGCTTGCGGAGCGTAAATTAAAACCTCGTTTTTCGTCAATCCGGTACAATGGACCTCGATTTCTTTGCTCCCCACTGTCAGCTGGGCCGGGATCTTTTTGCCTTCTACTTGCTTTCGGGCATGGTTCAGAAATTTCTGGGTAACTTCTGATGGCATTTTTAAGCTTTTTGCCACCTGAGCCAGAAACGCTTCCTCTTTGGGTACCAGTTCCTCATCTACGATAGACAGCAGGGTTAGTTGGCTCAAGATATAAGCCGCCTGTTGTTGATTGGCTGTTATCGAACCAAGTTTCGGGATTTTTCCTGCTTTGACTTTAGCCAACATGGTACTGATCAGGTTTTTGTCCTTTAGAAAGCCGATGATATTTTTCAGATAAGCAAGCTCAGCCTTGTCAATCCGACCGTCCGCCCAGATCATACCTACGATGGCCCGGGCAAACCACTCCTTAACCTCAAGTGACATCGATTCAATTACAGGATCCTCCATCCCTTTTCTCCATCAATCCATTCCTAATGTTTATGGACTATATACCTTCATTATGGGCAAATTTAAACCTGTGGCCTGCTAAGCTTAGAGATTTGATAGAAGCAAGTCAAATCAAGAGTGAATCGCTAGAATAATCGTGGAATGCCAATGGCGTGTGGGTTATATTGTCTTTACCCTTTATACCAGTCGCGATCTTCAATTTTTCATGAGGTGGCTGATTGGTTATATAGCCAGTTTTTTGATCAGGGCTTCCAGGTATCGGGATTTCACCTGTTTACTGGCCATGATTTGCTTGACCGGCGGCAGTTTGAGGATCGATCCCAGAACCGCTGCCAGCATGCGGTGACTCCATAACACCTGATTGTCAAAAATCATGTGGTGCAGCAGACCGCGTTCAATGGCCATTACGACGGAACGGTGGGTTGTATTCAGTGGCGTTAAAATTCTCTCAGGCCTGCTTTCCAGTACCAGAGCATCGTTACGGCAATTTCGCACACAGACCCCGCAACCGAGACAGAGATCAGGGTCAACTGAAACCCTGTTTCTTTTAGGTTTTTCCGGGTCATTGGCCGACACCAGCTGAAGCGCATCAACTGGGCATGTCTCCACACATTTTCCGCACCCTTTGCAATCGTTTTCCCTGCTCAGGATGACAAAATTGGATGTGTGAACAGGTTGCATAATGCCGAATTTTCTGGCGGCGATCATGGCCTCGCAGCAGCAGGAACAGCAATTACAGATGAAATTGACCCCCTCCCGGTTATTCTCACCAAACTGAACAAGATTGTTTTCCCACGCTTCCTGCAGTTTATCCATGGCCTCTGCTACGTCAACCCGCCTGGCGTAGTCATGCCGGATCAGTGATGATCCGGTTGTGTTAAAGGTCATGCAGATATCCATGGGCGCATCACAGTTTTTGCCAACATGCTCCATTTTATGGCGGCAATAGCACATGCTGATTCCGATGTCCGTCGCTGTTTTGATTACCTGGCTGGCTCGTTCATAATCAAGGACATGGAGGGCATTTTCACTGGTCAGAACCCGTTCCTGCACAAATATCCTTCCCAACTGGGTTTCGCCTCTGGTGAATAGCGCAGTGATAAACTCCTCCTCCACATTGATGTACTGATGAAACAACTCCCCCAACAGGTGCTGATTAATATCCTCCCGGGTGCGCATCATTGAAAATTCAATAAATCCAGCCATGGGTGGAGGCAGCACATATTCTGATTCCCCATTGTTTTCAAAGTCTACCAGCAACGCCCGGTCTGCCAGGGATTCCAGGAAAATCCGGGTTTCCACTGCATCTTTTTTCAGCAGTCGTGCTGCTTTTGCAACCGTAAATGGCTTGATGGGAAGTTGGGCCACCAGACGGGCCTCCTCCTCGGAGAACAAGATCTTCAGAATTGAATTCAGGGTTTTAGAGGGAGGTACCCCCTGAGGAAAGCGGTTTAATCGTTCTATGAGTTTTGAGTAGTTATTGCCAGTTCTGTGTGCCATGGGGAGTACAGTCAACAATGTTAAGAATCGGGAGTTGGAAACGAAAGGACAGCATAGTGAGTCCGCAATTCATATGTCAAATCCCCAGCCGGGTTCAAACATAACCAAGGTAGTTGGTAACGAATATGTTACAAATGCCATCGGCATGGAACGTAAAATTGAAAAGACCTCCAAGGGTAACATTACTGCAAATTCATTGGTGAGTTTATCATGCTTCATTATCACTGGTATCGAACGGGCATTTATCACCTCAATCATTCTCTTATCAAAGAAATACGGTTTCCGGGTTGTTGCTGATGAACATGATGGGGTCATCACCATTGGAGAAATCCCGGATGAAGCAATTGAGGAAGTGAAGAAGTTGTCAGGTTTCGAACTGGCAGAATTTGGTAAGAAAGATCTCGCAAGTCAAAGTGATACAGATGAGAAATTGAGACTAATTGGCATATTGCAGTGAGAAGCACCAATACCGACAAGAATAGTGCTTAGATATGCGTAAAATGCGTTAGGATTGGATCTTGTGAAGTGTGTAAATGAGTGTTGATTCTATTGTTCAATGTTGCTGAATGCTCATAAATCCAACTCAGCAGAAAGAATGCTGTTGGTTATTCATCCATTACATCGAAATTTTAAATCTGTTGACAAATTCTTGTTTTATCATAGAATTTCCTTTTTCAAATCCCAATTTTCTTTCATTTCATCGGAGACTACTATGACGGAACTAAAATCGGAATTTGTTTGCGAAGTGACCGCAGATCTAGGAGAAATGCAACAAATTGGTTTAACACCTCGTGGTGCCCGAATGATAGCACCAGTTACCGGTGGTTCATTTAAAGGTCCAAAGCTCAATGGTGAATTACTACCATTTGGTGCTGATTGGTTACTTTTTCGTGGTGATGGTATCGGTGAGATTGATGTACGAATAACCTTTCGTACAGACGATGGAGAGTTATTGTATTGTCAGTATAAGGGTGTTTTAGCAATCAAACCCGAAATCATGGGCAAAATTCAGAGTGGTGAAGATATTGATCCATCCGAATATTACTTCAGGATCACTCCAGTGTTTGAAACTGGATCTGAGAAGTACGGTTGGTTAAACAATATCGTATTAGTCGGAGTGGGGAAACTTTCCCAAACACAAGTTCAGTATAAGATGTATCAGATTCTTTAATTGGATTACTTTGCAACCTTGCTGCACCTGACAAACATTATTTGGACGTTTTGGGTGCAGCAAGGTTGGAAAAGGGTGTTGAAAGTGTCTCCAATTAACTATTCATTATACCCGTGGGGTGAAGAAAGTAAATTCTTGGCAAACCCTTAATTCATGAATCCTCCAGCCATAATATAGCTAGTTTTTCCGTCCATCATTCTAATTGCGCTTTTCGGCCAACCTTGATAATGTGCTGATTATTGTCAAATTCTCCCAAAATATTAGGATAATGCAGCATTGAAAGGAGGCTTTGTGGACGACGTGTTTCTGAAACGTTAATGAGAAACACTTGGGAAGCAATTGAAGCATTGGCATTGGTCGGCGGACGTGTTGACGAAGAGTTGCTTATCAGGAACGAATATATGGCAATGGAGAATCGTATATTGAAATCGAAGATCCAAAAGCCTGTACAATTCAAGGACAGTGAAAGAATACAATTGGCCAAAATTGGCAACCGAATAGGACTTAAAGCTTTAAAGGAGATTTCTTGTATTGTTAAGACAGAGACAATTCTAAAATGGTTCAGAAAATTGGTAGCAAAGAAATTTGATGGATCATCTTACCGAAAGACATTTGGCAGACCTCCGATCAGTTTTGAGCTTGAGCATCTCATCATCCAAGTGTTTCACATTGTATAGAATTAAAACGTCGTCCAAACTGCTGAAGTGAATCCTGGCTGGGGATATGATCGAATTGCGGGAGCATTGTCGAATCTAGGATACAAACTCAGCGATCGAACCGTGGGAAATGTATTGAAACGTAACGGCATCCTACCTGCTCCTAGCAGAGATCAAGACACTACATGGGCCAGGTTTATTAAAATGCACCAGGATGTCATAGTTGCCTGCGACTTTTTCACAGCTGAAGTGATTACCCCAGTCGGATTAATCACATATTATGTCTTGTTTTTCATTCACATAGGCTCAAGAAAGCTTTACATAGCTGGGATCACGCCTCATCCAAACGAAAATTGGATGAAACAAATAGCTAGAAATATCACCATGGCAGATTGGGGTTTCTTGTCAGGAAGCAAATATTTGATCCATGATCGGGACGCTAAATTTTGCAGGTCTAGAGAAAACATATTGAACTTTTTTTGCGACAAATCCATCCGGGGATCAAAGCCGTATTCTGGATTGCTGTTTCTGTTGTTATGACCTTGTTGATCGGACAACTGAAGTAGTGGATGTGAGGCCGCCCGTTAAGGAGGCGGCCGAGGGAAGAGTTAGTGCCCCGGTTACAGAAAACTGATCGCCATGGCTTTAACAGCAGCAGGGGATACGACATCAGATGCAACGGCATCGACATCAAGGAGATCATACCCGGTGGGGACGGTGGTTGCGGTTCCCTGATCACAAGTACCGTCGCTGCCGGGATCATAACAGGTTCCCACAAAACCGGTTGCATCAAAATAGGCATCGTTCACCATTTTAATCGCATGGATCAACTGGTTGAGGTCGGATGCGTTCGGATCAGTTGGGTTATTGCTGGCCCATTCTAGGATGGAAATAACCTCAGAGTAAGTTAAAACGCTGACAGTTGCTGCTCCCAGTCCAAGACCCGTCCAGGTGTTGATGCCAGCAATGGTATGGCCTTCGGCAATCCAGATCTCCTTGATTTTGTCTACGAAAATGGCACTGACGCTTGAACTGGTCCAGAAATCGGTGGTAGCAGTGTCAGACGGTGGCAATGCCAGTTGAAGGACCGCCATGTTTTTCTGGGTGGCACTGGCGCCGGTCTCATCATACCCCGTGGTCGCAAAGACGTAGCTTCGCTCTTCCGTAGTTGTGTCAGAAAACCAGCCGAGAGCAGGAAAATAGTAATTCCCCCAAAGGTTGATGATGTTATTGGTATCCTGGGTGACCTTGAGCCAAGCGTTTGTTGGCTGGTCTGTCCCACCGACGGACATGTCCTGCACCTTAATGCTCATCTCTTTCGTTCCACTGGCAGCAGTGCTGTCAAAGGTGAACTGAACCTTGGCAGTGCTGGTGGGATCGTCGCTGTTGGGGGCGATTGTAAAATCCCAGGTGTAAATGCCTTTGGCAGTCTCCGCTGATACATCGACAGTCAAATACGCCTCAAATCCTTTGACGCCGCTGAAATACATCTCAAACTTCGTGTCATAGCCATTGACACTATCCGGTCCCCAGACAATCCGGGATGGTTCGGTGGGATCCGTCGAGTTATTCGTCCAGTCCCCTGAAGCTTCCGAGCCGGTAGTGTTGTATATCGACGCGGTCAGCTTGCTGATCATTTCAGACCACTCTTCCATGGCGCCGATATTCGCGCGAATTCCCTCATAAACACCCCATACCGGAGCATCTTCTGTGGATGGCGCTGTACTAAAACTTTTCCCGGGGGTTGTTGATTGTACGCTACTGGGTGAACTGCTTGATGCCGCACTGACTGAGGATGGAATGTTAATCAGTGATGCACTAACAGTCGTCGTACGGGGATCCGTGCTGGAGGATGTGTCGACAGTCGACTCATCTTCTGATTTACAGCTGATGGTAGTAATAGTAAAAAGAATCAGGATAATACCAAAACATAGGTTTTTCATGGTTATCTCCCCAACTTAACAGTTTAGAGTTTTTCATGGTCACGCTGCGTCCGGCAGCTTGATGTTAAAAGACTTCCTGAACTTCGACATAATTATTCGATATATCGCGGTATTCTTGAAACTGCGAAAATTATGATAG
>Ga0307989_1000004_pt1 | contig 252470 bp, 231 predicted proteins | sample EllFjometagen185_FD_203164 | JGI IMG/M metagenome (GOLD analysis project Ga0307989, IMG submission 203164) | Marine microbial communities from Ellis Fjord, Antarctic Ocean - #185 | ecosystem: Environmental > Aquatic > Marine > Unclassified | place: Southern Ocean | collected 2014-10-08 | reverse complement strand
CAAGGCTTGAAAAAGATATAAGTCCCTAAAAACCAAGCTCGCCGCCTAATAAATCGACCTCTTGTTGGTAAGACGGTTTGGCTTATTCATCAGATTACTTTGATTTACCAATTAATCAAGGTGCCCTAAATATCAATTGTTTTAAGACCAACCCAAGCATTAATTCCAGCGTGACGTTTCTTAAAAAAACGGACTGGGCGCGTGAGAAAGTTGAAGCTTTCTATTTGTATGAATTTAAAAATTTACCCAGAGCATCTTCCGAACAGTTCTTATTGCCCCCCAGGGAACGGATTGTTCCCGAATATCAAACGCCAGGTGAGCCTACGGAACTGAGTTTAGAAGATGCTGAGCGGTTGCGCGAAAAGCGTGCGAAGAGATCGGCTGCTCGAAGGAACCGGTGAGAGACGTTATTGAAATATATGCTAATAAACTGATAAAGCAGAAGAACCCGTCGCGACTTCGTTACTCCGGGTTTAGCGGGTGATGCTGGTGTCGGCCTTAAAATCAAAATATGGATTAAAGGAATGAAGAACCTTATGGAAGGTGATACTAAAACTGATTTTAAAAGCCCCACAACTATTGGTATCATACAAAAATTTTTAAAATGCACGGACACTCAATTCGAGTGCTGTGACATCGTCGGACGAACGTTTAAGAGTATCGAGGATCATGCCTGTTATTTGTGAACTGGCGGTTGCTCCAACCTAATTGACGTATTGGCGAGTGAGTGATCCTCGAAGTTGACTATTCACAAGGTTGAAAAGTAAGGTATGACAGCCTGCCTGCCAGGGGTTAGAATAGACCATTAAACAACAACATATTCTGGAGGGAAACGGATGAAACAACATTTATTGCCTACAACCATCGTCGGTAGTTTGCCTAAACCAGCCTGGCTGGCAGAACCCACGAAGTTGTGGTCGCCCTGGACGCTCGAAGGCGAGGCACTGATTGAAGGCAAACAAGACGCGGTCAGGCTGGTACTCCGTGATCAAGAGCAGGCTGGCATCGACATAGTCGCTGATGGTGAGCAGACTCGCCAACATTTTGTGACCACCTTCATCGAAAATCTTAACGGCGTTGACTTCAAGCGCCGAGAGAAGGTTCTTATTAGAAGCCGCTATGAGGCCGACGTACCGGTCGTTGTAGGTCCGGTTAGTCGCAAACAATCGGTTTATGTAGACGACGCCCGATTTTTAAGGGGCGAAACAACCCACCAGATAAAATTTACCCTGCCCGGTCCGATGACGATGGTTGATACCCTGTATGATGACCATTATCATAGTCGAGAAAAGCTGGCCTGGGAGTTCGCTAAAATCCTCAATGATGAGGCCCGTGAGCTTGAAGCCATCGGTGTCGATGTCATCCAATTCGATGAACCGGCCTTCAACGTCTTTTTCGACGAGGTACGTGAATGGGGCGTAAAGGCCCTGGAACGGGCCGCCGAGGGTCTGAACTGTAAAACGGCGGTTCACATCTGCTATGGCTACGGCATCAAAGCCAACACTGATTGGAAGAAGACACTTGGCGCAGAATGGCGGCAGTACGAAGAGATTTTCCCCCTGCTTAAAACGTCGACGATAGACCAGGTATCCCTTGAATGCCACAACTCTAACGTGCCGATAGAATTGATTGGTTTGCTTGAGGGTAAAGATGTCTTGGTCGGGGCCATTGATGTTACCACTAATAATATCGAAACGCCGGAAGAAGTTGCTGCCACCCTTCGCGAAGCCCTTAAATATGTTTCTCCGGAACATCTCTACGCCTGCACTAACTGCGGGATGGTGCCGCTCACCCGCAATGTTGCGCGGGGCAAACTAAAGGCACTGGCAGCGGGCGCAGCACTCATTAGAGCTGAGTTGAGCGCCGGGTAAGCATTTAAAGCAAGGAGACAGATTTATTTTTAATAAGGTACCTTATCAGCACATAGACGCGGACGTTTATCGGAACGCTTTAAATGTCGGTGGCAGGTGAAAAGCCATTCATAGGAAAATTATGAGTTCTAAAACAAATTCATATGGTATAGCTGATAACTCTTATAAAGCGGCCGGTGAACTATCCGGGATTATAAAACTCGTCGATACTTTTTATGATTTTATGGATGAGGTCCCTGAAACAAAAAAAATACGCGATATGCATCCTGATGATTTATCAGAATCCAGGAAGAAACTCGCCTATTTTTTGTCCGGGTGGCTTGGTGGTCCAAAACTATATTCAGAACACTTTGGTAAGATGAGCCTTCCCAACGCTCACCAGCATTTGGACATTGGGTTAGAAGAGCGGGATGCATGGATAAACTGCATGCAAAAAGCCGTAGACCTACAACCCTATGACGACGCTTTTAAAGCATATCTGATAGAGAAGCTACGAATTCCGGCAGAGAGAATTAGAACGGTCTGTAGTACCTGACAACTATTACCAGCCGATGTTTTTCATCACCAGCCTCTCATATCACTTTTGAAACAGGTGTCATGAGAGGCTACATAGGCATTCTACCGGTGGTCCGCCTTCGTGTGTTGGAAATCAAATATTGGGATCTTCCGGGTGAGGTTGCCCCAAGCCTTTCTCCAGGTAGTTTTTTAAGCTTACCGTCAGAAAAAATCCCCATTTGGAATTGCAATGCTGATAAAAGTCATCCGGTTGATCCCAACCTTCATGGCTAAAGTGCAAGACTGAGCCACGCTCATCCGCCTCAATAGCAAAATTAAACAGGCCCGTTTCTGCCCAAGGACCGCCGACACATTTCCAGCTTACAAGTTCATTGGGTTTCAGTGTGCGTATTTCCATATCGACTTGATGTTCTCCACCAGGGCCAAAAAAGAAGCTATTAATGGAGCCTGCCTCGCCAGTAGCTGTTGCTTTAGTCCACCAGGCGCTAAGTCCCTCTTGAGACGTCAACGCTTCATAAAGCTTTTCGGGTTTGGTCTCTATTATGATTTTATGAAGTATGCTGTACATGATGTATCTCCGTAAAAGTTAACCAGTTGGTGTACTATTGGCGCAAAAAAAAGCTATCCTGATAAAACTATTTTTTATATTTCTCCTTTGATTAAGTGGCTGAATAAAGAATCCAAGCTGCTTTGCCAGCCAAATTGATGGCCATTATAAGCTGCCTGATCGGGTAACTGTTCGTGGGTGAGTGTAAGAGAGGTCCCTTCGTCCGTTTCCATAAATAACAGTGAGACTAAGGTAGTGGCTTGCTGATTTTCACTTCCCGCGCATTCCTGGTTTTGAAGTATCCAGGTAAAAACAAGGTTGTGAGGTGAGTCTACTTCTATGTATTCACCAAAATGTTTTATGGTGTTTTTATCAGGAGATTGGATGGTAATTTCATATTTTCCTCCAACTGACACATCACATTCAGCAGTGAGAACTTCAAAACCTTCCGGACCAAACCACATTGCTAATATTTCGGCCTTTGTCCATGCATCAAATACTTTTTGAATGGGGGCCGCAAACACCCGGTTTAATATCAAACTGTCCAGAGCTGGTGTTGCTGTCATTTCTTTGCCTTTGGATTTGGTTCTGATGTTAAATAAGCATTTAGGGCATTCAGCTTATTATTCCAGAATACCTGATAAAAAGCCATCCAATCAGTTGCAACATGCAGGGGCTCAGCTTGAAGTCGACAATGGTGAACCCGTCCATCAACCGTCCGTTTCAATAACCCTGCGTTTTCTAATACCTTTATATGTTTAGTGACAGCTGATTTTGAAATATTAAATGGTGTCGAAAGCTCTGCAATAGATTGCTCTTCTTCCGCCAGCTTTAATAACATTCCTCGACGTGTCGGATCTGACAATGCCGAAAAAATAAGATTCAGTTCTTTTTCCTTATAGTTAACCATAAGGTGTACTATAGATATTATTGCTGGGCATGTCAATCATAAAATTTGTACGGTTAATAAAACTATGAAGCCTATGCAGCAGGGGGCCTTTTGATATAAAGTATCTTTCATAACATCATCAATAGCGGATTTGTCACCGGGATGACAGTTAGTTACCGTTTTTTACGTCGTATTCGTCTGAATTTTTAGTAATAGTAAGAACTATATGGCCCAGAAAACAGAGTCACTTTCCATTCAACAGGCTAGAAAACTGGTGTTGTTGTCACAGAGGCTTCCACCGGCAAAGCAAACCGGTAGCGCTATTTCAGCTACGCTGTCAGCAATTGAACAGCTTGGGTATATTCAGATCGATACGATCTCGGCTATTCAGCGGGCCCATCACCATACTCTGTGGAATCGCAACCCTCGCTACGAGTCCTCCCAACTCAGTCAGCTGATTGCTGATAAACAGGTTTTTGAATACTGGTCACATGCTGCCGCCTACTTGCCTATGCGTGACTATCGGTTCAGCTTGCACCGCAAGCAGGCATTAGCCAGCGGTGAACAGAATCACTGGTATGAACGTGATGAACAGCAGATGAAATTGGTGCTCAAGCGTATTGCCACTGAAGGCCCCTTAATGGCCAAAGACTTTGAGTATACGGGCAAAAAGACCGGAGAATGGAGGAGCAAACCTGCCAAACGCGCCCTGGAATATCTGTTTATGCAGGGTGAACTCATGATTCCTAACCGGGTTAATTTTCACAAGGTTTATGATCTCACCGAACGGGTATTACCTGAAGACGTCGAAACCACCTTGCCTGATCCGGAGGAATATGCTCGTTTTCTGATAAACCGATACTTGCAGGCAAACGGACTGGGACAGGCTGCCGAAATTGCCTATTTATTGAAAAACACCAAACCACTTGTTTCTGTAACCTTGTGGGAAATGGTTTCGAACGGAGAATTGCTGCAGATCAGTGCCGGCGGGAATAGCTATTTTGCATTACCAACTTCACTGGAGTTGCTGAGTCAATCAATCGCTCGCAGCAAGCTTAAAATACTCTCGCCATTTGATAACCTGGTCATTCAGCGCAAGCGCTTGCAAGCGCTCTTCGGCTTTGACTATCTCCTTGAATGCTACCTCCCTGAGGCAAAACGGCAATACGGCTATTTTTCTTTACCCGTTTTATGGGATGGGAAACTGGTTGCGCGAATGGACTGCAAAGCCGAGAGAAAAAAATCGCTGCTTCATATTCATCATCTTGCACTGGAGCCCTGGCTCGTAAAAACCGACGCTTTTTCCCTTGCCTTGTTCAAAGAACTTTCCTCCTTCCTGCAGTTTAATGATTGTAGCAGTCTCCAGTTACACAGAACCTCCCCGGACAATTTTAAACCGATACTGCAAACTGTAATCAATAGTTTGACGGGGTGAAAAACATAACTTTTATTGCGCAGCTTGGGTTCAATGCGATGCCGCTTGCGGCGACTTGCCATTCCGGCTTTCGCTGGAATGACGAATGATTGGAAATTGTTGTGAGATCTGTTACCTTTGAAAAAACACCAAGCAATAGGGGGATATGATGAGTTTTGGAAACGTTGTCAAGGTTCACTGGAGCTTTTGGGTAATCGGCGCTATTGCGTTGATCTGGAACGCTATGGGTGTCATAAATTTCTTTGTGCAGATGAATCCAGATGCGCTCACGGCATATCGCGACTCCGAGCGTGCGATAATCGAAGGCCGACCCGTATGGGCCACCGGAGGTTTTGCGATAGCTGTTTTCGGTGGTGCGCTTGGCAGCCTTATGCTTCTGCTCAGGAAGTCGGCAGCGACCTATTTGTTTATTGCGTCGACACTCGGTGTGATTGTGACAATGATCTATACCCTTGGCCTCGGTATCGACTTCGGTCTCGGTGAGATCCTGGGGATTATCCTGATGCCGCTGGTAGTGGCGGCGTTTTTGGTCTGGTATTCGAAAAAGGCCAAGAGAAAGGGCTGGTTCAGTTAGCAGTAAAAACACTTAAAATCGATGGTTTAATAGATGAGTTACCCCGTTTCCCTTACAGAAGTGCTGCGAGCAAAGAGTATCGTAGCCAAATACCTGGTGCCGAGTCAGTTAACACGGTATGAAAACTTATCAAGTCTGCTTGAAGCTGATATCTACATCAAACATGAAAATCACAATACTACCGGGACCTTCAAAGTGCGCGGCGGTATCAACCTGATGCACCATCTCAAGCAAATTGATAAGAGGGGTGTCATTACCTTTTCGACAGGAAACCATGGAATTTCGGTTGCGACAACGGCATCCTGGTTTGGAATCGATGCCACCGTTGTGGTGCCTGAAAATAATAACCGGGCGAAAAATCGGAAAATTCGGGAGACAGGTGCCAAACTCATAGAAGCAGGTAAAACATTTGAGGAAGCATCGGAAGCGGTTCAGAAAATAGTCTCTGAGGAAAACCTGTACTATGTGCACCCTGCAAACGAGCCTCATCTGATTAACGGGGTCGGCACGGAGTTTCTGGAAGTTATTGAGGCTTTGCCGGATATTGATGCCATGATTATTCCGATAGGAGCGGGAAGTGAGGCGGCGGCGGCCGTTACCGTTTTAAAAAGCATTAATCCAGAAATAGCGATATATGCTGTCCAGGCCGAGAAATCCTCTGCGGCTTATATGTCCTGGAAGGCTGGTGAAATAAAGTCTGCTGACAATTCTACCTTTGCGGGCGGATTTGCAACCGGCATTGGTTATGACGTACCATTCAATATTTATAAATCCAGTCTGGCAGATTTCATTCTCCTGTCTGAGGCGGAAATATATGAAGGCATAGCATTAGCTGGCTACTATACTCAAAACCTTGTGGAAGGTGCCGGCGCCTCCACCCTGATGGCAGCTATGAAGTTGAAGAATAAATTGAAGGGCAAGCGGGTTGTATTGCAGTTCAGTGGGTGCAATGCCTCGCCGGAAGAGATCGAAAAAGCTTACAGCCTATCTGGTTTCAAAGAGGGTTATTCAGGATAGACATCAGAAAACCCTCCCTGGTACTATTTTTCCTCAGCACATGGAATGCAGTAAGGCTTGTCATCTAACATCCGGATCCGGGTGTCCATCACCGCTTCGCCGCAGGTGCAGCAATTGATGGATTTTCGCCGCTGGGCCATTTGCGGTTCCGGGATTCTGACCTCTTCGATATTCATCAGCTCTTCAACAGGCGCTGCCAATATCCAGTCGCCGAATGCCTTGCGCGATTCCTTAGCCGACTCCGGGGCTCCCTTGCCATGGTACAGGACCCGTATCCCGATACCCGTTTGACGTGAAAACAGGGTATACACCTGCTTGCCGTAATCATGAAATATCAGGTTCCCTTTCCCGAAGGTACAGCCGGTTAAACACTGCAGCGCATCCACGCCGCAGGCATCATTTTCGACAATTGCCACCACCTCTTCGTCTTCAGATCGAACCGCGTTCAGTTTCTCCAATGCCGCTTTGGCCATTCTGTAGCCCATGGCAATCCCCGGGCACTCATGCCCGTGAAAACTCAGGATTTCATCGTATGTCATCATATTCAGCTCCTTGTCCGTTCCACTGCCTGATGCCAGCCCTTCAGCAGTTCGTCAATGGTATCCTGGTCAAGTCCGGGTTTAAACCTCTGATTCTCCTGCCACATAGTCTGTATCTGCTCCAGGGATTCCCACACACCCGTTGCCAGGCCGGCCAGAAAAGCAGCTCCCATTGCGGTTGTTTCAATAATGTTTGGCCGACTGACTTCCAATTTCAGAATATCAGCCTGGAACTGGCAGAGGAAGTTATTCGCAGTAGCACCACCGTCAACTCTCAGTAATTTAAGGGCAGTTCCGGTATCCTGTTCCATAGCGTTGAGCAGGTCCCAGGACTGGTATGCAATTGCCTCGAGGGCGGCACGAGCCAAATGATTCTTATTGGTATCCCGTGTTAATCCGATCATGGTGCCGCGAGCATTGGGGTCCCAATAGGGTGCACCCAGACCTACGAAAGCAGGAACGATATAGGTACCACCCGTGTCATTGACAGCATTAGCCATGGATTCCGTTTCAGCGGCATCGGAGAAGAGTCCCAGATTATCCCTGAGCCACTGGATAAGTGCCCCTGCGATGAATGCCGATCCCTCCAGAGCGTAGGTTGTCTTATCCCCTATTTTCCAGGCAATGGTTGTCAGCAGCCCATGTTTGGAAAGTGGGGCTTCCTCACCGGCGTTCATCAGCAGAAAACAGCCGGTTCCATAGGTATTTTTTGCCATCCCCTTCTCAAAACAGGCCTGACCGAAAAGGGCAGCCTGTTGATCTCCGGCGACACCGGCAATGGGGACTTCCGCTCCCCATTCGATCTCGTTGGTTGTGGCGATAATACCACTGCTGTCATGTACCTCGGGAAGGGCCTCGATGGGAATTTCAAGTCGGTCTGCAATTTCGCTGTCCCAGGTGAGGTCAAAGATATTGAAAAGCAGGGTCCGGGATGCGTTGGTGACATCCGTGACGTGACTTTTTCCGCCTGAGAGTTTCCAGATCAACCAGCTGTCAACGGTTCCAACAGCCAGTTTCTGCTGTCTGGCCAACTCGGCCACTTCGGGGACTTCTTTTAGCATCCAGCGAATCTTGGTTCCAGAAAAGTATGGGTCTGCCAGCAGTCCTGTTTTCTGACGAATACGGTCTTCAAAACCTTCCGCTTTAAGTTCCTCACAAAAGCCGGTCGTTCGACGGCATTGCCAGACGATGGCGTTGCCGATCGCCTCCCCGGTTTCCCTGTTCCAGGCGATGACGGTTTCCCGTTGGTTGGTGATCCCTATGGCAGTGATATCGGCCATGGCCAGGTTTGCCCGTGCCAGCGCCTCTTTGATGGTTCTCTTCTGGGTGCGCCAGATGACCTCCGGGTCCTGCTCGACCCAACCGGGTTGCGGAAAAGTGGCGTCAAAAGCCTCGCTGGCGGCGGCGATGATATTCCCGCCCTCATCAAACAGGACCGTCCTGGAACTGCTGGTTCCCTGGTCCAGCGCCATTACAATTTTCGTCATGGGGTTATCTCACAGATAAGGTCTGCCGGTCTTTGGTGCCGTAGCGTGATTGTTAACCGGTAAGATGAAGAAATTATCTTAGTGTTACTTTCATCATAGACCTTACCTAATTCTCGGGCTGCTGTACAGAGACTGGGTTGTTACCGATGAAATTGCGGCTTTAAATCCCTGTTTTAGAAGAGAGCTTTGAGCAAAATCAGCAACCGGCACCCGTTCTGCCGTTTTTGGGTTGACGGTTATCTGCAATCAAAGGTAATCGTTATAGATACCTTGGTTATTTGATCCTCCAGAATATCTTCGATCCGGATCTAAAATATTCCAAAACTCTCTCTCATCACCGAATTAATTTCGAAACAGTAGGAGTGACATTATGTTATCAATTATACCTGAATTATATGCCATGACACCATCCGGAGGAGACAGCCCCGGAATGATGGGACAGTTTGTTCTCTTCGGTGCCATCTTTCTGATTTTCTTCCTTCTGGTCATCCGACCGCAACAGAAGAAAGCCAAGAAACATCGTGAAATGGTCAGTACCATGTCCAAAGGGGACCGGGTTATTACGGCCTCAGGCATTCATGGGAAAATCAACAAATATTTTGATGACAAGGATTACCTGCTGCTGGAAATTGCTGAAAAAACGATCATTAAAATCCAGAAAAACCAGGTGGCCGATGTTGTTAAAAGCAGTAGCAGTCCCCAGAAACAGGTGTCTGAAGAGCCTGAGGAAAAATAATCGTCGTTCAATCCAACCATTAACCTTTAGAATGGCCCCATGAAAATTCCGTGGAAAGGACTTGCCATATTGGCAGTGTTGATAATTGCAATTGGAATGGATATTCCGACCCTGCTGACATTCATGCCGGTGGAAGAATCCGTCAAACAACAGAAACTCGAAACATCTTTGCAACAGATGCAAGAGACCATGGCTCCTTTGAGAAAAATGAAGCTTGCCCTGGTGGAATTGCAGAAAAACCAAATTCGACTTCTGGTGGAAAAGGGAACTCAGTTTCCCGAAGACCATCCTGTTTTGAAGGATATTCTGAAAGACAATTTTTCAGTTGAAAGTGGGACGGATGCGATTCTGCTGAAGATGAAAGAATCAGCTGACAAAGATGTTTATATTTCGGATGTTGCCAATCAGCTGAATGGCATGTTGTCAAACGTCAGGAAAATTAAGGATATCCGCGCTCATGATGTGCAACGGGCCATTGTTTTCAAGGTGGATCCGGGGAAGCGATTGACTCACCTGGCAGAACCAATGAAGACCCTTCTCGGAGATGAATACGAGATCTCCTACCGCGAAGAGCAAAGCCTGTACCTGACCCGTGAAAAAGAGATGGCGAATGTCATCAGCCTGGGGCTGGATCTCCAGGGGGGTATGTACCAGGATATCGGCGTGAAGGTGGACGAGGTGGTTATCTCTGTTCTGGACCGACTGGTTGAAGAACTGGAAGACAACCTGATCAACGACAACATCAACTACGAATCGGTTAATCGCGTCAGCGATGCCGAAATTGAACTGCTGCTGGAACCCGATGAGTCTTTTGAGCTGACAGGAGAAGAGTACAAGAGGCTCCTGGAACGGAACTATGAGATAAGCGAGCTGGATGGCGGGTTTTTGATTACGTTGTTGGAAGATGAAATTGGCCGGATCAAAAAGAGGGCCATCGACCAGGCGCTGGAAACCATCCGTAACCGGATTGATCAATTGGGGGTTAAGGAACCGTCTATCCAACTTCGAGGTGATGACTCCATCATTATCCAACTGCCAGGTCTGAAAGATCAGGACCAGGCTCGGCGGGTAATCGGTACTGTCGCTGTGTTGAATTTTCAGCTGGTCGCCAGCGAGGGATCAATTGAAAACCCTGGTAAGGACCAGGTGATTATGTATGAAGAGATTCGGGATCCGACGACCAAAGAGGTGCTCTCGACACGGCCCTACCTTCTGGAAAAGAAAATTCAGCTGCAGGGTGACCGGGTGCGGGACAGTCGTGTGGGATTTTTGCCCACAACAGGTGCTGCCTACGTCGGCCTTTCAATGGATGATCGTGGCAAGGAGGAGTTCGCAGAAGTTACCCGGAATAATGTTGGCCGGCTGCTGGCCATCGTATTGGATGGAAAGGTCCAGTCTGCTCCCCGGCTTAATGAAGAAATAGCCGGTGGTGAGGCGCAGATCAGCGGAAGCTTCACACCCGAAGAGGCAACGGAACTGGCGCTGGTATTGAGGTCAGGTGCCTTGCCGGCTCCCATCATTATTAACGAGGAGCGAACCATCGGACCTTCTCTTGGGATTGATTCCATCAACAAATCGATGTATGCGCTGGCACTTGGTTTTGTGGCGGTCATGATTTTCATGGTCATCTATTACAATGTAGCGGGACTGTTTTCAGTTCTGGCCCTGATATTCAACCTGATACTGATCGCGGCAGCACTGGCCTATTTCCAGGCGACACTGACACTGCCTGGGATGGCAGGGATTATACTCACGATCGGGATGGCAGTGGATGCCAACGTTCTGATATTTGAGAGGATACGGGAGGAGATTACCCGGGGTAGCCCGATACGAACAGCCATTAACACCGGATTTCAGAAAGCAACAATCACCATTATGGATTCAAACATTACGACCATCCTGGCGGCAATTGTTCTCTTTCAGTTCGGAACCGGCCCCATCCGGGGGTTTGCCATCACACTTTCCATCGGTATTGCAGCCAGTATGTTTACCAGTATCATCGTGGGTCGCATGCTCTTTGAATTGGTATACCTCAGACGGGCACGACTCGAGAAAATTTCAATTTAGGTTGATTAATGAAGATATTTAAGACCACTCCCCAGTGGGATTTTTTAGGGAAAAAGAAGATTGCTTTGGCTATTTCATCTATCCTGCTGCTGGTTGCTCTTGGCGGTATGATGGTGAAGGGCCTGACATATGGTATCGACTTCCGGGGCGGAACCCTGATCCAGATTAAGTTCCAGCAAGAGCCTGATCTTGCTATTATTCGTGATCTATTTCAAAAGAGGCTGAAGACCAGTGTCAATATCACCACTTTCGGCGAGAAAGCTGAAAACGAGGTGATCATTACGCTGTCCGAAGAGTCTATGAGAGACGAGCACGAAAAACTGTCAAACCTGGTCCATGTCATATTGAGCCAATCGTTCAAAGATTTTGACATAAGAAGGGTGCTGACCGTGGGGAAGAAGGTGGGTACCGAGTTTAGAACCAAGGCTGTTCAGGCTGCATTTTATGTGATGATTGGAATTCTAATGTACATCGGGTTCCGATTCAAGGTTCGTTATGGTATCGCTGCTGTTGTAGCGCTTTTCCATGATGTGCTGCTTGCGCTGGGTGTGTTTGTGTTTATGGAAAAAGAATTTACCCTGACCATTATCGCGGCCGTATTGACGATTATCGGTTACTCCCTGAATGATACTATCGTGGTCTTTGACAGGATTCGGGAAAATGTGGCGCGTTTTCCGAAACGCCCACTGGAAGAGGTGATCAACCTGAGTATCAATGAGAGTTTAAGTCGTACCATCCTGACCTCTGTGACCACCTTTCTGGTTGTCTTTGCACTGTATGCTCTGGGCGGTGATATCATCCACGACTTCGCCTTCGCCATGCTTATAGGTTTGGTGGTTGGAACCTACTCTTCCGTATTTGTTGCCAGTCCGGTGGTTCTGTATTTCGACCCGGATAATTTTCAGAAGACCCATCTTTATAAGATATCAAACCAGGTCTGGGAACAGATTCAGCAGGTTTTTTCAAAGAAAAAACGCGTCAAATAGAATGAATGGCGCGGTCGGATAAGGGATCGTACAAAAATAACTTGGCATAAGCTGTCCACAAAAGTCCTATAAAGACCGGACATTTTGTCGACAAAATACCAAGTAATTTTTGAGCCGACCCTAAGCAATCGGATTGAAGCAGAAATGAGCCCAATTAACATAATTACATCTTACAAAGACACGATTGTCGAAAAGGTCATCGAGCTGCTTCAAACGGAATTCGGAATTCAGGAGATTGATCCCGACCAATTCAAGTTCGAGGTTCCCCCTGACGCAACAATGGGACATCTGGCATTTGCCTGTTTCCCACTGGCACGCGTTGCGAAAAAGGCACCTCCTCTTATTGCAAAGCAGCTGGCGGAAAGCTGGGGTGATTCTCCTTTGTTCAAGAACGTTACAGCAGCCGGGCCCTACCTTAACTTCTTTTTTGATCCCGCTTTCCTTGCGACTGAACTGATCCCTGCCTGCATTTCCAGTAATTTGTATGGCGATAATCAGAACGGATCCGGCAAGACCCTGCTACTGGAGTACTCCTCCCCGAATACCAACAAGCCCCTGCATCTTGGTCACTGCCGGAACAATCTGCTGGGATCGGTGCTTTCAGGCATCCTTAAATGTAACGGATATAAGGTGATCAAGGCCAATCTGGTGAATGACCGGGGTATCCATATTTGCAAATCCATGCTGGCATATCAAAAATGGGGATCGGGAGAAACGCCCGAATCAGCAGGTATCAAAGGGGATAAGCTGGTCGGTCGCTACTACGTGCTGTACGACAAAAAGGAAAAGGAAGATGAATCGATCCTGCAGGAGGTGCAGGAGATGCTGAGAATGTGGGAAGCTGGAGACCCGGAGACCATTGAACTCTGGCGACAGTTGAACGGATGGGTACTGGACGGCTTCAGGGTGACCTATGACCGGATGGATGTCTCCTTTGACAAGTTCTATTTTGAGAGCGAAACCTATAAAGGCGGTCGTGAGTTGGTCCTGGCAGCCCTTAAAAACGGTGTCTGCGCCGAAGAGGAGAACGGGGCGGTATCCATCGACCTGGAAGCAGATAAACTGGGAAAGAAGATCCTGCTGAGAGGCGATGGAACGTCGATGTACATGACCCAGGACATCAACACGACAGTTACAAAATTCAGTGATTACGACCTTGATGGATGCCTTTTTGTTGTCGGAAATGAGCAGGATAACCATTTCAGGGTTCTGTTCAAGGTCCTGGATCGATTTGGCTATGATTGGGCAAATCAGTGTGAACACATCAGCTATGGTATGATCACCCTTCCCGAAGGAAAGATGAAGTCCCGCGAAGGCACGGTGGTGGACCTGGATGACCTGATGGATGAAATGAAGGCCCTGGCCCTGGCCGAAATTCTGGAACGGGCAGGAGATCCACAGGGAGCTGTAACAGAAGAGCTTGAGCAGACGGCGGAAGCTATTGGACAGGCAGCCATCCGGTTTTTTATCATGCGAACCAATGCCGTTAAGGAGATCAGCTTTAATCCCAAAGAGTCGCTCTCCTTTGATGGCGCGACCGGCCCCTATCTCCAGTATACCCACGCTCGTATCTGCAGCCTTCTTCGCAAGTCCGACATGGATATTGGGCAAATCTCGTTTGACAATTATGACTGGAACGCGGATGAGATCTCGCTGTTGGTTCAGTTGGGCCGTTTTCCGGACAACATGAATCAGGGTGCGATCGATCGAAATCCGGCAGTGCTGTGCAACTATATTTACGACCTTTGCCGCGGGTATAATAAATTCTACTATGAACATCCGATCCTGAAAGCGGAGTCTGACACAGTGGTTCAGGCCAGAATAGCGCTGACCCGGGCTGTAAAAGGTGTTCTTTTTAAAACCTTGGAAATCCTCGGTATCGTAGCTCTCGAAAAAATGTAAGCTGCGAACGGAAGGACTTTCAAGTCGATAAATAATCATCAATCAAAAAAGAGAATGGATCAGGCAGTCACAATGGACAAGATTTTATCCCTCTCCAAAAGAAGGGGTTTCGTATTTCAAGGTTCCGAAATCTACGGAGGTCTTGCTAACTCTTGGGATTATGGGCCTCTGGGCGTTGAGCTGAAAAACAACGTCAAAAAAGCGTGGTGGGCCTCTTTCGTCCGTAATCGGCATGATGTGGTTGGTATTGACAGTGCTATCATGATGAATCCCACCGTGTGGGAAGCGTCAGGGCATGTCGGTGGGTTTTCTGATCCGTTGATGGATTGTAAATCCTGTAAAAAAAGGCATCGGGCAGATAAATTGATTGAGGAGACCCTGGAGGCGCGCAAAGAGCCTGAGATACTCGTTGAGGGTCTGAGTCATGCTGAAATGATGGCGAAGATCGTAGAGCTGGATATACAATGTCCGGCCTGCGGAGCAAAGGATTTCACGGATATCCGGCAGTTCAACCTGATGTTCAAAACACACCAGGGCGTTACGGATGATACTGCTGCGGTGGTTTACCTGAGGCCGGAAACCGCACAGGGTATCTTTGTCAATTTCAAAAATGTGCTGACAACAAGCCGGAAGCGGATCCCATTCGGTATTGCACAAACCGGGAAGTCATTTCGGAATGAGATTACGCCCGGGAACTTTATCTTCAGGACCCGGGAATTTGAGCAGATGGAGATGGAGTATTTCTGCCACCCGGATCAATCGATGGAGCTGTTCGAATACTGGAAAGCGTTCTGTAAAGAGTGGGTGCTTGATTATGGGTTGAAGGAAGGGTCCATTCGCATGCGGGATCACAGTGACCAAGAGTTGTCACACTACTCCAGTGCCACAACAGATATCGACTTTCGGTTTCCTTTTGGCTGGGGAGAGTTATGGGGAATTGCACATCGTGGCAACTTCGATCTGACCCAGCATCAGACCTATTCCAAGAAGGATCTGCAATACACTGATCCAATATCAGGCGACAAATACTTGCCGCATGTGATCGAGCCGGCACTCGGAGTTGATCGACTAGCCCTGGCTTTTATCGTGGACGCCTATGAGGAAGAGGAGCTTGAGGGTGGCGAGAGTCGTGTGGTTATGAAATTTGATAAGCGCCTGGCACCGATTCAGGTTGCTTTCCTGCCGCTCTCAAAGAAGCTTTCAGAGCCGGCTCAGGAGATATTTCAGAAGGTTGCCGGAAAGTTTGCCTGTGATTATGATGAGTCACAGAGTATCGGAAAGCGGTATCGTCGTCAGGATGAGATCGGAACGCCTTTCTGTGTGACCATCGATTTCGACACACTTGAGAACAACTCGGTAACTGTCAGGGATCGTGATAGCATGGCACAGGATCGTGTGGCGGTTGATCAACTGATTAGTTTTCTAAGCGACAAACTCGCCTGATCCATTGAAACGGCCTGATGCTCCATGGCATGCAGGCCCCCTTACCAACACAATCTCTACTGAAAACAGACCATGTTCACACACACTGAACTGGAAGAGGGGACAACGCTTAGACTGGATTTTTCTAAACTCGCTAAGGTTGCTGATTGCGGAGAAGCTGTTTTACCAGCAGTGGTACAGGATATCGATTCCCTGGAGGTTCTGATCGTTGGTTATGTTAACCAGCAGGCGCTGGATTACGCATTAGCTGAAAAAGTCGCGACTATGTGGAGTACATCCAGAAAAGAGTTGTGGATCAAGGGAGCGACCTCAGGAGAGTATCTTGATCTGGTGGAGACCCGTGTCAATTGTGAACAAAACTCAATAGTTTACCTTGTCAGGGTCCGTGGACAGGGTGCCTGCCATACCAATAATAAAGACGGTAGCCCACGATTCGGCTGTTATTATAGAAGAATCAATTCCCAGGGAGAGCTGGAAACGCTATCAGATTGAGCTATCTTGCAGGAATGGTTGTCTCCCCTCCATTTGTCCCTCAATTCTATCTTTTCATCAGTTGAAGCTGTTTTATTAACGTATAGCATTTTTCTGGACGAATTTGTCGTGTGAAATGTTGACAAAACAGCTGTATCGGTCGTAAAGATGTAGAAACAAAAGGATTTCTGATTTGCCTTGTGAAGAAAAATCAAAACCGGAGAAGGTGATGAGTGTCAAACACGCTGTTTTTGAATTTGTTGAGAAACACCCGGAGATGTCTATTGATCAGATCGTAAAGGGACTTCCCGAGCTGAACAAGGCTTCTGTTCGAAAATATTACTATGATTATAAGAAATTGCAGGTGGGGACGACTGAAGGCAGCAAGACAGCAAAGCAAAAACCGGCTGCGAAGCGTGCAGAACAGGGTAACCTAAAAAAAGAGACAGGAAGTATTCGCCTGAAAGTATATAGCCTGTTGGATATCAATGCCAATGCGTCCATTGACGACATCTGCAGGGAAATTGAGGGCAGCAATCGAAAAACCATTCGGGATTATCGTAATCGATGGCGTAGTGAGAACGCCCAGGCAGTTTCAGGTAAAGATGATAAGAAAAAAGGGAAAGAGACTGAGACAGGCAAGGAGCGTAAAGCAGTTTACAACTATATGAAGCAGCACTTGAATGCCAATCTCAACGATCTGAGGGAGGCATTTCCGCGTCACAGTAAACTGGTTGCCGATTTTCGCAGCTGGAAGCATCAGCAGGCCAAAAAGAAGCGGTCTGCTGCCAACGAAACCGGCAATTCACCCACGACCCGTCTTTCGGTTGATTCCTACAAAAAGACGATTCATTCGCTGAAGCAGGTCATAGAAAAACAGCGGGCCACCATCGAGTCCCAACGATCGAAGTTAAAACAGTTTCGCGCCCAGACACCTAAATTCAATCTTGAAGGACTGAAATCGTTTCTGGCGAGCAAGATCTTCAACAAATAAGTCGTATGACCTCGTAACATGCCGATGGCCGACTAGAGAAGTGCCTTCAACTGTTTCACAACGGCGTCGGCTCCCCTCATGATCTGGCCAACATTCGCCTCCAGCATATAACAGGGACCCGTCACCAGCCGATTGTTCTCATCTGTCACTACCTCTTCATGGGTGGTTGCCTTATGCTGTCCCCCTAATTTATTCAGGTTGTCGGCATCCGGACCATCAGCACCCAGTGTCAGGGTCGGGCTGTTTGCATTCAGAACCTTTGCCAGGATGACCGGCGCAATGCAGAGTGCCGCAATCGGTTTTTTTGCCTGAAACGCTTTCTGTAGGACCTCTGTTACAACCGGAATAACGGTCATCTGGTCACCCTTGACGGCATAGTCACAGAGGTTTTTGGCAGCACCGAAACCGCCCGGCAGGATCAGGGCATCAAGATCATCAGCCGAATCCGCTTGCAGCGGAGCAATAGCGCCCCTGGCTATTCTCGCAGCCTCGACCAGCACATTCCGTTTTTCTCCTTCTGCCACTTCTGATGTGTAGTGGTTGATGACATGCATCTGTTCGACATCAGGGGCAAAGCAGACCGCTTGCAACCCGTGATTGTCCAATGCTGCCAAAGTTGCTACCGTTTCCTGAATCTCGGCGCCATCGAAGACGCCACAACCTGATAAGATTACCCCGATTTTTTTCATTTCAGTTCTCATGTCTGGTTTCGTTTTTTTCAAAGTTGCCGATCATATGCCTTTGACCATCAATGGCATCATCGCGCTGTTTACCTGTCGATTCCTTTTCTGCAAAATTTTCTTATCATTAACAGACCTCTCAACTGAGTTCAACCGTAAACAGTTAGTACTTTTCATTAACGTCAATTTGTCATTACAGATCAGGAAATCGGGCAAAAAACAGTTCTGAAAAAAGGGGAGTTCGTTCGATAATCTGCCATCCAGCCCTTGACTTAAGCTGAAATGCTGGTAAACCTGAATGAACGCAACGTGAGGGAAACGACATTTTCATTCTTGACACTATCACTGAACCATGGATTAAAGACTATGGCCGAAGAAGAAGCCCAGGAAGGAGCACAGGAGGAAACACCGCAGGCGGGGGCTAGTGACCAGAAACAACAAGTTTCTGGTGGCAGTAAGTTGGTCCCGATCGTTATTATAGTGGCAGTGCTGCTCGCCATTGTCGGAGGATTGGGATTCTATTTTTTTGTGTTTAGTGTCAATCAGTCTTCAATGGAAACAGGCAGTGCTGAAGAGGCAAAATTTATAGATCTATACCGGAAAAGAAGTCAGCCCTCCGTGGAGTCCATTAAAGGAGAAGGGGTGCCGGTGTTTTCCTCTGTCTATGCCTACTCAGTGAATATGAAGGACAAGCGGCACATGATGCAGGTATCGTTCAGGGCAAAGGCTTATGATGAACTGGTGCTGGCTCGTCTGAAGAGATTCAAGCCGTTGATTGACAATAATATGATGCTATTGCTGGGTCAGTGGAAGGCAGAGGATCTGCGGAACCGTGCCGGCCTGGAACTTTTGAAACAGGCTATTTATAGGGAATTAAACAGCCATTTTGACCAGGAGTTCATCGAGAGTGACGAACACAAATCAAGAGATCGAACACCCATCAAAGCTATTCTGATTGTAGAGTACTATATCAACTAGCAGCCATTGATCCTGCGGTACAAGACCCCCTGCTCTCCTCCGGCTATTTGAATTCCTGTTCAAACCAGTCAATCAACCTCCCGGATATGCTGATGCGGGAATCCGGCCTGAAGGGAAGTTTATCAGCTGGAAACCAGTCCGCGCTCTTGATCTCTTCACCGTCCACCACGATCTCCCCACTGCTGTATTCTGCTGTGAAAGCGATCATCAGTGAATTCGGAAACGGCCACGGTTGACTGCCGAAATACCGGATATTTTTTACCTCGATACCAACCTCTTCCTTAACCTCTCTTGAAATACACTCTTCCAGCGTTTCTCCCGGCTCGGCAAAGCCGGCCAGGACACTGAAAAAATCAGCAGGAAACCCCCGCCCGTTTGCAAGAAGGATCTGATCCTCCTTGATAACAGCGGCCATGATGGCAGGTGCAATGCGGGGGAAATTTATCAGCCCGCACGCCGGACAGATTTTGGCCCGCTCATCATCCCTGGTCTCAGTAGGGGTTCCACAGCGGCCACAGTATTGAAAGGTCTGGTCCCAGTTGACAACCTGTATGGCGGTGACGGCGGCCTTCAAAAAATCCGGGTCCATCACCCCGTGCAGCCTGCGCAGATCTGAGAAATTTGCCTTTTCCGGCCAGGAAGCATTGAGGGGCAGTTCAGCTGAAAAGCAGGGTGTGTCGTTTAGACGCCCAATGTATTGAGTCCTGACTGGATCAAATCCCACCTCCTCCAAGTCGATTACATGCGGGACAACGGTTTTACTGTCAACAACCTCAACCAGCAGATTGTTATTTTGAAAAGCAAACCAGTAAACGGGACCGGAGATCTCCAGGGAGGGGGTAACAATTGAAATAAAACTCATGGTGTCAGGTGTTCTCGGGTTGACTTCGTTTCAGGACAACGGGTGGGGGAGTGGGAACTCGCTGTTTTGTTGTCGAGGTTGCCGGGCCTGAAAAGAGAATCCAGACCCGGGGTTTACGGAAATGCTGAATCGATCTTACTCGTAGCGGCCGATAATGGAGAGTGCACATACATTTGCGAAAGGGAATCCGCCAAGGTTATGTGTGATGCCAAACCGTGGGTCTGCCAGCTGTCTCTCACCAGCCCTGCCCTGAAGCTGCAGGTACATCTCATAAAGCATTCGCAATCCGGATGCGCCAATGGGATGGCCGAAGCACTTCAATCCACCATCAATTTGACAGGGGATCTGACCGTCCGCGTTGTAAAAACCGTCCATTACATCTTTAATGGCACCGCCCTCGGGTGAGATGAACAGATCTTCGTATGTCACAAATTCAGTGATGGAAAAGCAGTCATGAACTTCAAACATGCTGATCTCTTCACGGGGATTCTTTATGCCTGCCTCTGCATAAGCTCGCTTGGCCGCTCTTCGTGTTGTCGCAAAATAAGACCCGTCCCAGTCCTTATAGCCTTGTTCTTCACCGTTACTCACGGCCAGCTGCAACGCTTTGACCGATACCAGGTTGTCCTTGCCGAGGCTTTTTGCAATCTCTGGGGTGGTGACAATGGCACAGGCGGAACCATCACTGACACCACAGCAGTCGAATAGCCCGAGTGGGTCCGCAATCATTGGGGCCCCCATCACCTTCTCTATGCTGACCGCTTTTCTCAAATGGGCCTTGGGATTTTTTACTCCGTTGGCATGACTTTTCACAGATACCTGTGCAATCGCTCTTTTCAGTTCATCGTATGGCACATTATGCTTAGCGCGATAAGCGCTGGCCAATTGCGCAAAGGCTCCGGGAGCTGAAATATTGGGTAGTACCTGGCCCGGTAATGCACCGCTATTGACGCCGTCAATGGAAGGCAACCCGCCGTAACCGGTATCCTTCAGCTTCTCAACTCCCTGTGCCAATGCAATATCACAGGCCCCGGAAGCCACAGCGTAAACAGCCCCTCTGAATGCTTCGGTCCCGGTTGCACAATAGTTTTCCACCCGGGTTACCGGTATAAAAGGTAATCTCAATGCCATGGCCAAGCCAGGCGCTCCTTTCCCGGTGCCGAGTTCATCGTAGCACTGGCCAAACCAGGCCGCTTCGATCTGGTTCCGATTGATTCCGGCATCCTGGAGGCACTCTTCGAAAGCCTCCACCATCAATTCTTCCGGTCCGCAGTCAAACCTTTCACCGAACTTAGAACAGCCCATACCGATCACTGCAACTTTATCCTTAATTCCTTCAGCCATTTTATACCTCCTCATGCTTTATAATCGGTTTCGCTTTCCAGTAGTACTGGGTGAAATTTCTTGCCCTATCGACATTTCTGATGCGAAATACCATTCGAACCGGCAGTCCAACATCGACTTTACCGGTCTCATAGTCTGTGAAATCAAACATCCCTCTTCCTTCATTTTCAAAGGTGATCATGCCATAGTGTGCTGGCGGGTCTGGTGTGAAAGTCAGGATATCGGCTGTATAGGATTTTATCTTACCATGTTGGTCGGCAAATTCGCAATCCTCCTGGGAATGCACGGCATTACAATCCGGGTTAACGCAGACTTCTGCTTTCGGGAACTGGGCTGTACCACATTTCGTACACTTCCCGCCGACCAATCCGATGATCATGCGCCGGTTTCGGTACAGTGCAGAAAGAGCTGTCCGCCAGTTGGCTTCCGCCCGCATGGTTTGATCCTGCTGAAGTAATCCCCTGTGAGACAGAAACTTGAGATAGTTCTTTTCCTCTTTTCTGTCAGCCAGTGAACCCTTGATGCCTCTCTTATCCTTCATTTTGGAGATGTTGTCCGTGACTTCAAAGAGCATCACGGTGCATCCCTGACCAAAAGCAGCCACAAGGATTTTGTCTCCCGGTTTTGCGTTTTCGAGTTCGGCTATGAGCATCACCAGTGGATGAGCGGTTCCGGTGTCACCACAGACATTGTGCATGTTATCCGCAGTCTTTTCCGGGGCTATTTCCATCATTCCGGCGATCTGCATGGGAACACGGGGGAAGAAACAGGGCATGACGAATCGATCCACATCCTTACCACTGATGCCGGCCTTGTCAAACAGACTCTGGATGGCTCTGGGAACGATCTTCAGAATACCTTCGTCACGAACCCAGCGTTCTTCCCAGTTATAGTCAAACTGCTCGCCTTCTCCACGGTAGTGATCTGCAAAATCTTCGGTGATGGTAATTGAGCTCTTAAATTCAGCAACTACATCAGTCGATCCGATCATCAAAGCGGCTGCTCCGTCTCCAGCCAGGAGTTCGTGGGTATAGGCCATTTTTGTAATACGCCTGTCTCCAGCTGCCACCAGTACATTTTTGAAGTCGCCTGACTTGACTGCATTTACACCGGCTATCAGTGCAGATGCCCCTGCCCGAAGGGACGCTGTGAAATCGGCAGAATCAAGTGAACTGCTCAAGTTCAGCGCTGTGGCCATGATGCCTGAATTCAACCGATCTTCGAAGGGAAAGTTTACTGATGCCATGTAAGCTGCATCAATCTGGCTCTTGTCAAATCCATCAATACAATCCCTTGCAGCCTCGACCGCCATGGTTAAACTGTCTTCATCCCAGTTTGCCATGGACCGTTCTCCCCCGGCTGAACCGATCAGCCCGGGAGCCATCCATGCATTGGCTCCATATACGACACCGCGATTTAATCTTAAACGGGGAATATGTCCCCCGTATGACGTAATACCAACCATTGAATCCTCCATTTATGAAATGCGGATTGAAAAAAGAAAACCCTTTGCTAATAATACCTGGCTATCTAACGCAATAACCTGATGATGGGAAACACGTTCTGAATAAGCCCATCAAATGATGGAATCAAAGTAGCGACTTTTGCTTCCCCTGTCAAGGGTTTTATCCGCTATTTTCTTTTGTAAAAGGACTATGGTTTGCGTGCAAAAATCGGATTAAAAAGCTTCAGACCGGGCCTTTGTCAACGGCGAGTCCATTTATGAAATTCAACCCAGATGACTGCCCCGAGTTCGACATCTTTTTTAGTTCCTTTTCGGGTCAACTGATAGTCAGCAGGGTTCAATGCCGCAAATCCCCACCAGCCATCCGTTGGCACAGCATAGCTGAAAAGACCGTTTTGATCGGCCTTGATTGTTTGTGTGATCATCAGTTCATTGGGGGCTTTTGCTTTTTTTCCCGGATTTAGAAACTCAACTTCGACGATAGACCCGGGTACCGGCTTGCCATTCAGCTTGACAATTCCCTGGAAGAGGTTGCCAGCATAGAGCCCGAACGGCCGTGTAACGGGAACGATTTCTGTTTTGAGACCTATCTCTGTGTCCCATCCCTCATCGTCTCCAAAGGCAGATACCACTGTTTTGGTATAGTGAATAATATAGCAGTCTTCGGTTTCTTCCCAATACGGTTGAGGTTCCATATAAAAAGCGTAGATGCCAGGACGTTTTAGTTTATATCGTGCATTCCATGCCATCTGCTCCAGATTTGTTGACTGTCTAATGATCGGTAACAGGGATACAAGGGTATCCCTGCCGGCAACACCAAACGAGCGGGGTTTTACGAGGGGCATTCCCTCCTGTTCAAAGGGATGAGCAAATGACAGTTCCAGTTGGATAGTGGTGTTGTCACTGGCAGAGATAACTGAGTTAGAAGGGATAATCATCCCGAAATGAGCATTGGCAGGTTGATTGAAAAGCAATAACACGATGACAAGGGCTATTCTTGCTGACACGATCGGTTTCATGGCGTCTCTCCATGGTTAGGATATGAAATATATAATATAAGTAACACGGAGAGCATAAGAAAATAATATTCTTATGTCAACATGAGGCGAGGTGTTGATTTGCAGGGGGGTTGAAGCTGGAGTGATCCGGAGCTCAGGTACCGGAAAGCTTTATTGGAAATGGGTGTAATCGGGGGGGGCCAGCGTTTCCCTTAATTTCTGTTCGTGGTCTCTGAACTGCTGGATTGAAAAAATCTTGCCGCCATTGATATCGAGAAGGTCATCTGCCGGGTTTCGGTCTTGTTGGGTAAAAGCGGTATAAAAACGTTCGCAGTGTTCACGAAGTTCTGTCGGTATGTCAGCGTATTCGGATTCCAGTGCGATTCGGAATACTTTTCTGGCAATGTCTGGAAAGGCGGAAGTGCCGTACTGAGAAGCCTTACGAAGCATCTGCTTCACGGTTTTGCAGTAAGGATCCAGCAGTTCCAGTGTCTGGCTCAGGGCTTTTGGGTCGTAGAGGATAGATGTCAACAGAACGATGGGGACTGTCCACCAGCTTTCTGATGGGCCGTCCAGGGTTCTGAATTCAAGAAACCCCTTGGGTCTTACCTCTGGAAAGAGCAGGCTGATGTGGCTTTCCCATTCTGACATATCCGGTTGCAGACGGGGGTGGTCGGTTGCCATCCATTGCCTGAATGAGATAAATCGTTCCTTTTCATTGTGCTGAACAGCATCGCGATACAGTTTGATCACATAAGCGTTCAGTGCGTAGGTCAGGTATTGGTCAACCTGATCGATCTCAGTACACGACAGGTCTTCCGGGTTGGGAAACCCGGTTCGACAGGGATCCATGTTCTGCCAGATATACGAGCGGTAGCTTTTGAAACCGGTTGTTCTGCCTTCCAAAAATGGGGAGTTGCCGAAAATGGCGCACATGACCGGCGCGAGCAAGTTGCTGGCAAACCAGCGTTGTCTGGCTGTTTGATGGCAGCCGAAATCAAGGTTGACCTGGATGGAGAGTGTCAGGCGCATCATCTGCTGACCGTAAGGCCCCAGCGCCTGGAAGTACTCATCCATTGCACGGTACCGCGGTTTCTGCATTTTCAAGCCTATTTCGTCGACTGAATGCCACGGGTTCATGCCGCCATGGAAAAGTTTTATATTTTCCGTGCTGAGAGAGTCGTTGATCAAACCAACATGCTTGACCATTTCGGCTATGGCTTCGTTCAGGTAGAAGCATTCAGAAGAGCTGTATTCAATCTGACCTCCGGGTTCGAACGTAATATTGCCGCCGGAGGCTGCTTGGAAATGTGGTGTTCCGTCTTCTCTTGGGGAGTAGACAATGTCTGTGGATGTCTGGTTGTTTTTCCTGATAATGTCGAGGACGCCTGTGCCCTTTTCATCACTGATGGCGAGTGGCATTGGATTTCCGAGGCCATTCGTTTTCAGTGGCAGCAGTTCCAGTTCCAGACCGATGGATTGTTGATGATCTGATGTAGGAGCTGTGGTGAAGAGGGTGGAGATTTGCTCCCGATAGGCATCCATACCCGGGCTGGAATTACGTTGTGTCATAAGTTAACGGCTGGCATGTTATTTGGAACCCCAGGGGGGCAGAATTCAGAAGTCCGATAAAGATCATACAGGATAGTCCATAATATTCGGTTCAAGCTGTCCCCGTCAAGGTTGGAATCATGCATCGTGACGTTGGTTAACCCCGGTCATGTTTTTTGAATCACAAATCGGGCTCATGAGAAACGATCAAAAGGGCATATTTTTCGTTAACGGTTTGACAGTAGCTGTTTGCAGAGGAGAAAAGAGGTCAGGAAAGCAATAGGGGATGCACTTGACACGTAAAATATGGGGTGATACACAGGATGGTATTAATGGTGGATGAATCCGGATGGTGAAGATCCGGTTTCTATTGGTATTTCTCTTTTAAGGTCAGAGCGAGGAGATTTTGGGACGATTCACGTTTAAGCATGGTGTTCATCCAGAGGAGCACAAGTCATTCAGTTCCGGTCAGGCGATCGAGGATCTGCCACTTCCGGAAGAGGTTTATATACCGCTGCAACAGCATATCGGAAGGCCCTGCTCACCGGTGGTTCAGAAAAAAGATGAGGTCAAGACGGGTCAATTAATTGGCAAGGCGGAAGGGTTTGTTTCAAGTCCGGTTCATTCATCCGTCACCGGTACCGTAAAAGCTGTAGGTCCGTTTCTGAACTCGATGGGTGCTCGTGTGCCCATGGTACATATCGTCAGAGGTGGTGAGGATGAATGGGACCTGTTGGAAACACCGGATGACTGGCAGCAGGCAACGCCGGAAGAGTTGGGAGAGCTTGTTTTAAAGGCCGGTATAGTTGGAATGGGAGGGGCTGCTTTTCCCAGTCATGTCAAGTTGAAGGTCTCTCCGGAAAAACCGATGAACGCTTTTATATTGAATGGATGTGAGTGCGAACCTTACCTGACGTGTGATCATCGGATGATGCTTGAACGCACCGATCAGATCCTGCAGGGGATGGCGATCATCTTGAAGATCCTGAACGTTCAGGATGGGTACATTGGTGTTGAGAAAAACAAGCCGGATGCTATTGCTATTTTGAAAGAGAGGGTGAAGGCAAACGGTTACAGCTTTAAAGTGATTCCCCTGAAGGTTAAGTATCCTCAGGGAGCTGAGAAAATGCTGATCAAGGCGATCCTGAACCGCAACGTACCCGCTGGTGGTCTGCCGGGAGACGTTGGTGTGATTGTACACAATGTCGGTACTGCCTCTGCGGTAAAAGAAGCGGTCATTGACGGAAAACCGCTGGTCAGTCGTGTCGTTGCCGTTACCGGTGACGGACTGCAGACCCCGAAGAACCTTCAGGTCAGAATCGGCACGACGCTGAGCCATGCCATAACATATTGCGGTGGACTCAAAGATTCAACAGCCCAGGTCCTGATGGGGGGTCCCATGATGGGGTTTTCCCAGTTCAGTTTGTCCGTACCCATGGTCAAAGCGACCAGTGGGGTTGTCTGTACAAGCCATGTTAAAGAGTTGAAACAGACAATCTATCCCTGTATTCGCTGCAATTCCTGTGTGACTGCCTGCCCGGTTTTTCTATTGCCGAACAGGTTGTCACGATTGGTGGAGATGGAAAATTTTGGGGAAGCAGAGGATTTTGGTATATTAAACTGTATCGAGTGTGGTTCCTGCGTCTATGTTTGCCCGTCACATATTCCTATTTTGCAGTGGATGCGAATTGGAAAGTTTCGCGTAAACGAGCTTCGAAGAAAAGCGGCTGTTTAAACAAATGGAAAAGATGACTGATGAGAAATCAAACACAGAAGAGAAAATAATAGTGGAAAACGCTGCTGAAAGTAAGCCGCCGAAAAAGAAAAAAGACCCGAGAGACAGGCTTTACAAACCGGAACATCAGCTGTTTGTGCTGAACGCCTCGCCACATGATTTCAAGGGAACGAGTGTTCCCAAAATCATGTGGCATGTTATCATTGCTTTGGTACCAGCGACTGCAGCGGCCTTGTACTATTTCGGGCTACCGGCACTTCTGCTGATACTGTCCTGCGTGGTGGCATGCCTGGTTACGGAAATTGCCATCAATCTACTCAAGGGACAGAAGCCGACAGTCAGGGATGGAAGCGCGGTGATTACCGGATTGTTGTTGGCCCTGACCCTTCCCCCGACCCTTTCAATCACCAGCGCTGTTCTGGGTTCGATATTTGCGATTGCCGTCGGGAAGCAAGTGTTTGGTGGATTAGGTTACAATATATTTAATCCGGCCTTGATTGGTCGGGCATTTCTACAGGCCAGTTTTCCAGTGGCAATGACTACCTGGCAGCTACCTTTTGTCGGGTTTGATGGAATCAGTGCAGCGACACCACTGGGGCAGTTTAAATTTGAAAAGATTTCGACACCGCTCATGCCTTTGTTAACTGGAAACAGCGGAGGGTCACTTGGAGAAACCTGTGCCATTGCCATTCTGATCGGGGGCCTGTTCCTGTTGATTAAAAGGTACGCTGACTGGCGGATTCCGTTGAGTTTTATTGGATCGGTCTTCGTGGTTGGCGGGTTGTTCTGGTTAATCAATCCGGTGTCCTATCCGAATCCGGTTTTCCTGATTCTCTCTGGCGGGCTCATGCTGGGTGCTTTTTTTATGGCGACTGACATGGTGACCTCTCCGATTACACCGACCGGTTCCTGGATATTTGGTATCGGTGCTGGAATTCTGGTGGTGATCATTCGATTTTTCGGCGGGCTGCCGGAAGGTGTCATGTACTCAATCCTGTTGATGAATGCGGTGACCCCTCTGATTAATCGATATACCCGGCCGAAGTTTCTGGGGGAGGTGCGGAAATGAAAACCAGCTATCGGATGTTTATTACGCTCACTGTGATTACTGTTCTGTCCGGCGGGCTACTGTCGGCACTGAACAACGTGACCGAACCCAGGATCAAGCAACATCGTGCCAGGGCGCTGAAAGCAGCTATCTCTGAGGTTTTGCCTGCGTATGATTACTATGAAGAGATCTCAAAGGGCACGGTGACACTCTATGTGGGAAAGAAAAAACCAGATGGAGAAACAGTTGGAATCGCTACCCGCCTGATCGGCAGCGGGTTTCAGGGAAAGATTTCCATCATGGTCGGAATTAAGCCGGATTTCAAACAACTGTCTGGGTTCAAAGTGCTCGAACAGGTCGAGACCCCAGGCCTGGGGACAAAAATTGTGGTTGACCCTTCCAACAAGGACGACCCGTTCTGGTTTCCAGATCAGTTTAAGGGGCTGACATTTTTACCGGCCATTACAGTAATCAAAAACGTTAAACCGTCTAAACCAGCTGAGGTGCAGGCCATATCCGGTGCTACAATCTCATCAAAGGCGGTTGTCAGCATTTTGAACAGTCAATTGCCTGAAATTCAGCGCATTTATCAGGCAAAGGCACAATAGACCAGACTTGAATTCATATTCAACTAAACTGATACGAAGCCATGGCTCGAAAAAAGAATACTTTGACTTATGAAGTCCTGAAGGGCGTCTGGGACGAAAACCCGGTAATGGTCAGCCTGCTGGGACTCTGTCCGACTCTCGCTGTTACCAATTCAGCGATGAACGGTCTGACCATGAGTATGGCAACAGGGTTTGTCCTGCTCTGTTCCAGTCTGATCATATCGTTGTTGAGGAACTTGATTCCGGCTCAGGTCCGGATAGCCAGCTATATAGTCATCATCGCCACGTTTGTGACGGTTGTGGATCGCTATTTAGCTGCCTTTGATCCTGTGTCGAGCAAGGCTTTGGGACCTTACATTCCGCTCATCGTCGTGAACTGTATTATCCTTGGAAGACAGGAGGCCTTTTCGGCCAAAAATAATCCGGGTCGGTCCCTGCTGGACAGTTTTGGAATGACCCTGGGTTTTACTGCAGTTCTGGTAGTCCTGGGCAGCATAAGGGAGCTTCTTGGTTCAGGGGCTATCTTCAATGTCCAGATTCTTGGGGACTGGTTTAATCCCTGGATGGTCATGATACTGCCTCCGGGTGCATTTTTCACTCTGGGAATCTTGATTGCGCTGGTCAATTTGATCAATGAAAAGGGGGCTAAAAGATGAATCTACTGTTAATTTTTATTTCGGCCGCCCTGGTTAACAATTTTGTTTTGTCATACTTTCTCGGGATATGTCCTTTTGTCGGGGTGTCCAAAAGAATCTCCTCAGCCGTCAGTATGGGTATGGCTGTGACCTTTGTGATGACCATTACCGCCATTGTGACATGGCTTATATACCATCTGATCCTGGTACCGTTCAACGTCGAAATTCTGGAGTATGTCTCGTTTATTCTGGTGATTGCCTCGCTGGTACAGCTGGTTGAGATGTTTATACGAAAAGTCAGCAAGCCGCTATATGAAACACTGGGAATCTATCTGCCGCTGATCACTACCAATTGTGCCATCCTGGGCTTGGCGCTGTTTGCAGTGCTGAGAGAATACGATTTTATTGAAAGCCTTGTTTTCGGCCTCGGGGCCGGTGGCGGCTTCACCCTTGCGTTAGTGATTATGGCAGGGATACGCCAGGATCTGGAACTGGCCGCCGTGCCAAAGGTTTTTCAGGGTGCCGGAATCACCATGATTGTTGCCGGCTGTCTGGCTATGGCATTTATGGGATTTGCAGGGATTTGAGCCTTATAAGGCCTGTTTAACGCTATCGGATGACCGGCCGGTCAGTCGTAACCGATCGGCAAATCAGTATCATAACAACCAATACGTTTTGGAGTACAACAATGGATGTTAATGCTCTTCTCATTTCAATGGGTAGCATGGGGGGCTTGGGTGCCCTGTTTGCGCTGGGACTAATCATCGCTGACCTGAAGCTTCATGTGGATGAAGACCCGCGGATCGCACTGGTGCTGGAAGAGTTACCAGGTGCTAATTGTGGCGGATGTGGGTATCCAGGCTGTAGTGCCTTTGCGGAACGTATCGTCGATGGTTCAGCCAGTATCACTGCCTGCCCTGTCAACACCGACGAAGGGGTTGCGGAGATTGCCGGCATCATGGGCGTGGATGCTGAAGCTGGTGAAAAGACCTATGCCCGCGTGTTATGCAGAGGTGGCAATTACGAAACGGCCAAAAAAGGGACCTATCTCGGGATTGAGACCTGCATGGCTGCACATCTCACCTTTGGGGCTGATAAACTCTGTCAATATGGCTGCCTCGGATTTGGCGATTGTGTGAGATCATGTCCTTTTGATGCCATTGTCATGGATGCAAATGGACTGCCGGTGGTGGATGAAGAAAAATGCACCGGTTGTGGCAATTGTGAGACCGCCTGTCCGAGAAGCATCATTGAGATTCACCCTGCCAGCCATTCCCTGTTTATCTTCTGCAAAAACCTCGATGAGGCGAAATATGCCAGATCCGTGTGCACAAAGGCCTGTAATGCCTGCAGGGCATGTGTCAAGGCTGTTGAAGAGGGGCAGATCGTTATGGATAGAAACCTGGCGGTCATCAACTATGACGCCTATGGAACGGTATCCGAACTGCCTACTGATAAGTGTCCGACCGGGGCAATTGACTTAATCTCAGCCCTTCAACATAAATGAGCCTGACATTGGAAAATAGTGAAACGGAACAGGAACATGAAATCGCTGTTGTAAAGGAAATCAGGGAGGGCAGAACCATCGTTGAGTTGAAGCCGGCTGAAGTCTGTGAATCCTGTGGTGCCAGGATTTTCTGCCGACCCAGCAGCAAAGACAGGCATGAAATGGCGGTCCAGAACACCCTTAATGCAAGGCCGGGTGATGTGGTTGAGTTGAGTGAGATGGGCAATCTTCTGCTGATCCTGAGCCTTATGCAGTATGGATTGCCATTGCTTGGTCTGATTGGGGGGATATTTTTGATTAATGGAATCAAACCAGATTTGTTTTCCTTGCGTCTTGAGTTGTTAATGGCGGCCGGCGGATTCATCGGCCTTCTGGCCGGGGGAATTATCGCACGCCTGTGGCTGGAACGCCTGTCCCGAACAATCAGCAGTATCTTCGAGATCACCGCCGTTCACTCTCCGGTTAAACACCGATAGTTACCCTCAATATATTCTTCTTTTCAAGCAACAGGTTTATTTAAACAGAATTGATGTTTTCATGGTGGTTAACAGGAAACTGCCATCTGTTCTGGAACTGAATCCCGAATTGAGACATTATGTTTAAAAGTGGACCTTGTCCATAATCGTGAATAATTAGAGCTTGTTAAGCATATACTAGTTGACAAACACTGAGCATATGCTTAGTATTGCTGACTGTCTTGGGATCCATTCCCTGGATTAGCCAATGTAAGTGGTCCGGAAAGAACCGGATTTTAGACAACAATTCAATATTAGATAATTTTTTTTGTGGAGTCATTCGATGCCGATTTTTGAATTTTCATGCAACAGCTGCGGGAAACAGGCGGAGGTTCTTGTCTCAGGAACCAGCGCAAAGCCTGCTTGTCCTGATTGTGGAAGCAGTGACCTGAAAAAAATGCTGTCTGTTCCATCTTCCCTTTCGGGTGTCAGTGAAGCGAGAACAGCGGCTCCAGCCGCAGGTTGCTGTGGTGTCAATCCTGAACAAGCCGGATGTGCCGGTCCCGGAAGTTGTTGTGGTAGACAGATGGCAATGCCCTGATAGATAGAAAGTACCCATGAATACAGGTGGATGCCCATTAATAAAAATGGGTTGACAACATATGAGCATATGCCTAAAATCAAAAACATAGCCGAGTAAAAAAATGACCAGGCCGAAAACGTTAAGGCAAATCGATGGTATCCCAACGGTAAAATGGTTCAAACCGTCCGGGGTGAAGATGTGTGATCTGATGGAGGTTTCACTGACCTTTGACGAGATTGAGGCGTTGCGGTTGGCCGATTTTGATGGCCTGTATCAGGAGAAGGTTGCTGAACGCATGGGGGTATCCCGGCAGACAGTTGGTAGAATCCTGGTAGCGGCGCGTAAGAAAGTAGCGGAGGCATTAGTCAACGGCAAGGCGATACGCCTTGAAGGCGGTCAAATACAATATCGTCAGCCAGCGTGCCTTGATCCGCAAGAGGAGCATTTTAGAGGTGCCCTGACAGCTGAGCAGATCAAACACCCGACAAAGGTCGTTATTACATCCAGTGGACCGGATCTTGACAGTGAGGTTGACCCACGGTTTGGACGAGCTGCTTATTTCATTGTGATTCATTTGGATGACGGGTCTATCACTGTGTTGTCAAACGAAGGGAGTGAGAGCACCAGTAAAGGCGTTGGGATTCAAAACTCTCAGCGGATCCTTGATGCCGGAGCAGAAGTGATCATTACCGGTCGTGTTGGCCAGAAGGTGATGGGTATGTTATCCGCAGCTGGGGTTAGAATCTTCCTCGTAGAGAGCGGATCGGTCAGGGAAGCTTTCGAAGCGTTTAAAAAAGAATATGCTGAAGGTGGTGGTTGATGGCCTCTGTCACCGTTCCAACCTTCAGTCGGATCGCAGATATACCGCATCCCATGGGACAGGTGATAATTGAATCGAAGTCAAGGGAATGACTTTCTAATCCTCTCCTAGGCCTGCCCCATGGGTTTTTTCAAGATAGTTGCCCGGAACGTTTCGTAAACGTCACCTATCATTATCAGGTTCTTCAGGGTGCAACGTACCTGGGTAGTAAACCTCTCATTATTTCCTGCATTAACCGCTCCAGTTCCCCTATTCATAGGCTTTGACGTATCTATTTTGTGCCAGTTTGCCTTTATTTCCCCAATCCACCATATATTCAACTGACTACTCTTTTTTGTCGTTGATCCTTTGATTTATATCACAATAAAAAATAAAAGCATCAAAAACAGGTCCTATAAAATTGGTAAGATCACCAGTTGACAAAGGCTATTTTTAACTCGACTTCTGCTGATCGATGTTTGTTATAAGGTTGAATGGGATTCCCACCGTTCTTTCTTTTTCATGCGGAGATTGACAGGTCAGTGCTCAGCTATAATTTCATAATTTCAGGATAAAAGAAAAATGAATAAAATACTTTCAAAGAAGCAACTATCGGATGATGTTTTCCTGATGAAGATAGAAGCATCCAACATTGCTGAAGAACGATTGCCAGGCCAGTTTATCATTTTGCAGCTTGACGATGATTTCGGCGAGCGGATTCCGTTGACGATTGCAGATGCAGATGTATCTGAAGGTTCCATTACGATCATTTTTCAAGTTGTGGGTAAAACCACCACTGACCTTTCTAAGCTTAATGTTGGAGACAATATCCCCAATCTTGTGGGCCCTCTGGGGACACCAACCCATATTGAAAAGTTAGGAACGGTTGTTTGTGTGGGAGGTGGAATCGGTGTCGCCCCGATGCATCCCATTGCCAAAGCGATGAAAGCCGCTGGTAACCATGTGATTATTATTATGGGTGCCCGCAACAAGGAGTTGATTGTCCTGGAAGAGGAGATGACCGCCATTGCTGATGAACTGATTATCTGCACCGATGATGGCTCATATGGACGTAAGGCATTGGTGACTGAGCCTTTGAAAGAGATTTGCGAGAGAGACCCCAAACCGGAAATGGTGATTGCCATCGGTCCTCCGATCATGATGAAATTCTGTTCCGAAACCACACGGCCTTACGCTGTTCCGACACAGGTTTCGTTGAATACCATCATGGTGGATGGAACCGGAATGTGCGGTGGATGCCGCGTGAACATCGGAGACGAAGTGAAATTTGTCTGCGTTGATGGTCCGGAATTTGATGGTCACCTGGTTGACTTTGATAATATGATGGCCAGGCTGAGTGCCTATAAGGGGCAGGAAACCCGCGCGGCACACAAGTGTAATCTTGACAAGCAAATCGAAGAAAAGGAGAAAGCGTAATGAGCCATAAGAGTCGAGAAGAACTAAGAGCTGAAGCTGCTACCCTGCTTGAAGAATATTTACCCCTCAAAGATACCATGAAGGCCAAGCAGAGAATTGGAATTCCGTCGCAGGATATGCCTTCTCAAGATCCGATGGTACGCGTTACGAATCTGGATGAGGTGGCTGTCGGGTATTCTGAGGAGCAGGCCAAACTGGAAGCGTTGCGCTGTACACAGTGTAAAAAAAGACCCTGTATTGAAGCATGCCCTGTTAAAATTGATATTCCCTCATTTATTCAGCACATTGCGGATGGTGAATTCCAAAAATCCATTGATGTGATCAAGAAGACCAGTTTGCTGCCATCCATTTGCGGACGGGTTTGTCCACAGGAAGTGCAGTGTCAGCAACCCTGTACGGTGAGCAAAGCGTTGAAAGATGTAAGCAGAGGTGTTGCCATTGGCCGGCTGGAACGATTTGTTGCGGATTGGGAGCAGACGCACGGTACTGTTAAGATTCCGGAGGTTAAGCCTGAAACCGGCAAGAAAGTAGCTATAGTCGGGGCTGGTCCTGCCGGGTTGGTTGTGGCGGCGGATATTCGTCGCGAAGGTCATTCGGTGACTATATTTGAGGCTTTCCATAAACTGGGTGGTGTTATGCGTTATGGCATACCCGAGTTCAGGCTGCCCAACACCATTATCGACCAGGAAGTAAATACGCTGCGGTCTATGGGCGTGGAGTTCAGAACCAATTTTGTAGTAGGAAAAACACGTAAACTTGAAGATCTGTTGAGTAAAGATGGCTATGATGCGGCCTTTGTTGGTTCAGGAGCCGGACTGCCGATCTTCATGGGGGTTGAAGGGGAGAACCTGATTGGCGTATTTTCTGCCAATGAGTACTTGACCCGGGCTAACCTGATGCGCGCCTACGATCGTGAACATGCGGATACGCCTATTTATGTATCCCAAAAAGTCGCTGTCTTTGGTGGTGGTAATGTCGCCATGGATTCAGCCAGGATGGCTAAACGGTTAGGTGCAGATGAGGTCTATGTCGTATATCGCAGAACCGAGGCTGAAATGCCTGCCCGGAACGAAGAGATTGAACATGCCAAGGAAGAGGGCATTGAGTTTCATTTCCTGCAGAACGCCAAACGGATTCTTGGTGATGACGGGGGTAAGGTCAGAGCTATTGAGTGTTTGAGATATGAACTGGGTGAGCCCGATGACTCCGGACGTCGCCGTCCGGTTGAGATCAAGGACAGCGAATTTATTCTTGAAGTGGATACAGCCATAGTAGCCATCGGTAATGGAAGTAATCCGCTGATTCCACAAACCACTAAGCAGATTGACGTTAACCGCTGGGGAAATATTGTGGTGGATGATAAACAGGAAACATCCATGTCAAAGGTGTATGCAGGCGGTGACATTGTTCTGGGCGCCGCAACTGTTATTCTTGCAATGGGAGAAGGGCGTAGAGCTGCCGCTGCCATCAACGAAATGCTGGCAGAGTAGAAAATCAAGACTAAATTACCATGAGACGGGGAACCGGGCTGTAAGCTGATGACCCCGTTTTTTTTTAAGGTACCGACCCTGAAGGTCTGGTATCAATTGAAGATATTTTGGAGATTAATATGAAAGTTTGTATGCCAATTGAAGACAACCAGGGTCTGGAAAGTATTCTTTGCGGTCATTTTGGATCAGCCCCCGGCTTTATACTTTTTGATACAGAGTCCGAGCAAATGACCTCTGTCGATAACAAAAATGATCACCAGGAGGGTGGCTGTAACCCGATGGCATCATTTGCCGGGATCGATATGGACTTCCTGGTTGTGTCGGGAATCGGTGGTGGTGCGCTTATGAAGCTGAACCAGGCTGGTATCCGAGTTTTTCAGGCCGCCGGTACAACCATCAAAGAAAACATCGACGTCATAAAAACACAGGGTCTTTCTGAATTTACCATGCAGCACACTTGCCAGGGCAATGGTGGCGGATGCGCCCATTAAAGTAAATCATATGACTATTACCTTTGACCCTGTCGGTGTTATTCATACGCCGTTCAATGATATTAAGGGAATGCCGATACAACCGACTGGTGCTGCAGGGATTTGTGGGACAATTGACATATTTGAACCCTTTGTTCCGGGTTTGAAGGATCTAGATGGTTTTTCCCATGTCATTCTGCTCTATCATCTTCACAAGGTGGAGTCATTTTCACTGATAGTGACGCCGTTTCTTGATTCAAAGGAACATGGCGTCTTTGCCACCCGGGCACCTAAACGGCCCAATGCGATTGGATTTTCTGTGGTAAAACTAAATGGTGTTGATGGGGGAACCCTGCAAATTGAGAACGTCGATATGCTGAATGAATCACCCCTGATTGATATTAAACCTTATCTGCCGGAATTCGACCAGTTTCCGGCAGACCGTCTGGGGTGGTATGAAGCGGTAAAGGGGAAGGTGAAAGATCACCGTTCCGATGGTCGTTTTCGCTAGGCTTTCAGACTACAGACTATTACTCGTGCCCGCTGCCACCACATGAGTGGGTGCCGTCCCCATGTCCGTCGCCACTACAAGCATTCGATCCTGTCACAAGGCTGTCCTTCAGATAGTGATTGACCAACTCTTCCGGTTCAGCTGTTGGAGCCCCTGTTACCACTTCTATTCCTGCCTGATTGAACAACATAACGGCTCTTTGTCCCATGCCGCCTGCGATGATCACATTTGCACCTTGTTCGTGCAACCAGCGAGGCAGTACGCCAGGTTCATGCGCGGGTGGTGTCAGGAGTGATTTGTCAGTTATTTGGTTATCTTGAACGCTTAAAATGGCAAACTCCTGACAGTGTCCGAAATGGGCAGTCAGTTTTCCCTCAGCTAGTGGTATGGCGAATTTCATATGGCTTATCTCCTTTCTTACTCTAATTTTGATTTATTAAAAAACGATACGATAGCCTGACACTTATACCCAATGCCCTTCAACATTAGCAGTGCCAGCAGATTGTAACTCCCCCCGTTTAAAAGCCTGAATGACATTTTCGATGCTTCCCGAAGCACCGATCTTAATATCGATTCCCGCCTGTGATAATACCTGAAAGGCTTTGGGACCGCAGTTTCCAGTAATCAGTACACTGGCCTGCTGATTGATAATTGTTTTGCCCGCCTGAATGCCGGCACCCTGGGGCAGGTTCAGACTCTGGGCATTTTCGACGACACTGTAATCCAGGGTTTCTGAGTCGACAATGATGAAATAGGCAGCCCTTCCAAAGCGCGGGTCCATATCAGCAGAGAGGTTGTTGCCCGTTGATGTGATTGCAAGTTTCATAAGTTATGTAATCTCCGTTCGCTATTTCAAAAGTTGATGGCATCAATGATATCTATCAAAAAATCAACCGTTCATGTTTAGGCTGTCTGTGAGACCGGATGCGTGCTTCCGTCCTGTTTTTTCTGAGCAGGATAGAAAAGGTGAGGCATCAGTCGATCCAGATGGGATGTGACATTAGACCAGACTTCGCGTACCGCCTGAGCCGCCGGTCCCTGAGAATGAACAACCAGGGGCTTGCGAGCAACCATGGCTGCAGTGACATCTCGGTCATAGGGAATCGATCCGACATATTTCATCTGATTCTTCTCGGCATATGCGCGAATCTTTTCTGTAATTTCCGGGTTGATATCATACTTATTAACGCAAACCATTGCCGGCACCCTTAAAAAACGGGATAATTCATTGACCCGTTCCATATCATGAACACCTGACAGGGTTGGTTCCGTGACGATCAATACTGCGTCGCTTCCGGTAACTGAAGCGATAACCGGGCATCCAATTCCCGGAGGGCCGTCGATAATAATGAGATCATGCCCCTTTTCTTTGGCAATTTCACGGGTTTCCTGCCTCAACAGGCTTACGAGCAGTCCGGAGTTTTCTTCGGCAATTCCCAATCTGGCATGTACCATGGGACCGTAGTCGGTGCTGGAGACAAACCATTTTCCGCAGATTTTCTGCTCAAATCGAATGGATTCAGCTGGACAGAAATGAGCGCAGACGCCGCACCCTTCACAGGCAATTTGATCAACAACAAACTGGGGGCTGATCGCATCGAATTGACATCGATACAGGCACTCGCCACAATACATGCAGCTATCGAGATCAATAAAGGCCTTAGATCCCCCCTTGAATGTCGTTTCTTTCTCAATGGTTGGCGGTAGAATCAGGTGCATGTCAGCAGCATCCACATCCGCATCTATGATGATCTTATTTTCAGCAAGGGCAGCAAAGGCTGCTGTGACGGATGTTTTCCCGCTTCCGCCCTTACCGCTGATGATCGTGAGTTCTTTCATTTCTTTTCTGTGACACCTTTTTTGTTGAAGCTGATAATCCAGCCTCTGGATTTCAAAATTGAGCTGTTCCAATTGACTGATCGATTCAGGCAATTTGCTTTTTGGTCATATTTAGCATATGCTCATAAGTAATCATATGAAGATAACCCCGGGTTGTCAAGTATATCCTCTGAAAACTGTGCTGATAAACAGTTTTCTAACACCGGATTGAGAAAATGAAAAAGGAAAACGCCGATTTCATTACTGAAAATGTGACGACACTTATACTGGAAAGTATTTCCGATGGTGTGTTTACCATTAACAATAGCTGGCGGATAACCTCGTTCAATCGTGCAGCGGAGCTGATTACTGGAATTTCCCGTGATGAGGCGATTGGCCGGCACTGTTGGGAGGTTTTCCGGTCCAATATGTGTGAGGCCGATTGTGCATTACGGAAAACGTTGGCAGAGGGACGGGCCTTCGTTGATTCAGCGGGGTATATTGTGAATTCGGACATGCGGGAAATTCCGATTGTCGTCTGCACATCCGTGCTCATGGACAGTCAGGGTAAGATGCTGGGTGGGGTTGAAACCTTCAGAGACAACAGTCAGGTTGAGGAGTTGCGTCGAAAATTGAATGCCAGGTTTCAAGCGGAGGAGATCATAAGCCGCAGTCCGGCCATGGAGGAGCTCATCCGAAATCTGCCGGAGACAGCGGAGAGTGACAGTTCGGTGTTGATACAGGGAGAAACCGGCACTGGAAAGGAGTTGCTGGCCAGGGCCATCCATAGAATGAGTCATCGGCATCAGAAACCGTTTGTGGCAATTAATTGCGGTGCCTTGCCGGACTCGCTGCTGGAATCAGAGTTGTTCGGATACAAGGCAGGTGCTTTTACGCACGCTGTTAAGGATAAACCAGGCCTGTTCGCCATGGCCGAAGGTGGAACCCTGTTCCTGGATGAAATCGGTGATATCAGCCCGGGATTTCAGGTTCGGTTGTTAAGAGTGCTGCAGGAAAAAAGCTATCAACCTCTGGGGGGGACGAAATCCCTGAAGACGGATGTGCGGATTGTGACAGCGTCCAATAAGGATATTGAAACGCAGGTTGCAGACGGATCGTTCCGCATGGACCTGTTTTATCGTATTAATGTGGTGAAAATGACATTGCCCCCACTAAGAGAGCGTCGTGAAGACATTGGATTGCTGGTAGATCATTTTATTCGGCACTTTAATCTGCTGCAGGGGAAGAGCATTACCGGGATTTCGACCGACGTGATGAAACAATTAATGGCAAACCCTTTTCCCGGCAACATCCGGGAGCTTGAAAATATGATTGAACATGCCTTCATTCATTGTCGAGAGGGTGACATTCAAGCAGCTGATCTGCCCCTGACCTTTGAAGCGGGAAGTCTGGAGGTGGAAACAAGAAGGTCGGATACAAATACAACCCGCCTGAAGCGTGTTGAGATGGATGTTATTGAGGAGGCGCTACGCCGCAACGGATACAACCGGCTTGCTACTGCCCGAGACCTGGGGATTCATAAAAGCACCCTCTTTCGAAAGATAAAGTCCCTTGGTATTCAACTACCGAAGATCGATGGCCGTACAAAGTCCCTTGGGCCATAGAGAGATAAAATGTGTGGGTGTAGAATAAATTGGGCTGCCTGCAGTGGTCTAAAAGAATAGAAGAGTCGCGCAAGAGTCGCAACAAAAGAGATTTAGGCCTTGTTCAGTTCTATTACTGCGACGGTAGAGAGACTGTTTCAAGCGATAAAAAGGTGGTAGTTTCTTATAAGTTACGGAAATATTATGCAAACATAAATCTTATGATTGATGGAATGCTTGATGCAACTACAAATGTAAACGAGGAGATTCAATCATGAAACTGGCTATTACAGTATGGGAAGATCGGGTTTCACCGCTATGTGATACAGCCCGTTCACTGCTGATCGCGGAGGTTGATCAGAGGGGTGTTCGGAATGAGGGTCGTATCACGATAGAGGCCGATGCCCCTGCAGACCGGGTTTCGAAGTTGATGTCACTTGGGGTGGATATCCTGATTTGTGGTGCTATTACTGAATCTCTTTCTGTCCTGATGAAACGACATGCAATTCAGGTGATCCCTTTCGTGAAGGGCAGTGTCAGCAGTGTTCTGGACGCCTTCAGTCGTCAACGGCTGAAACAGTCTGAGTTTCAAATGCCGGGGTGCGGCTCGGGGCGAAAACGCCATTTTAGAAGGCGGTTGGGAAATCGCAGGAGTCGATCTCAAAATTTGTTTAATTTATAGAAGGAGAATCAAGATGCCAAGTGGAGACGGAAATGGTCCGGCGGGAAGAGGGCCGATGACCGGTAAAGGAATGGGCTACTGTGTTGGACAGGTACCAGTTGGTGCCAGAGGTGGCATGGGAAGAGGGTTTGCCCGCGGGGCAAGATACAGTGGTGGAAATGGACGCGGCCCTGGGTACGGAATGGGTCAAGGGGTTGGAATGGGTCGAGCGGTTGGGCGGTTTGCTCAACCGGGACTCCGGCCCATGACGGCCTTGGAAGAGGCCGAAATGCTGCGCATGGAGGAACAACAGTTGAATAACAGCCTGCATGAGATTAAAAATCGGCTCTCCAAATTGGAGTCTGAAAAGGAAACGTAAGCGGGTCATCCGCTTTTCTGATATGAAACGATCCGGAACCGGCTTTTGCCCGGCTCCGGATGAAATAGATAAGGAGATTTACATGCCTAGAGGAGATGGGACCGGACCATTTGGTAACGGTCCAGTGAACAATGGGTCAGGGCGTTCGGGAAAAGGTTCAGGTTCTGGTAGACGAAAAAATTTGAATGACCGTGGCAACTGTCTACAGAATGGTTCAAAGCAGAATAGGGTGGTTGACAATCAAACAGGATTTCGGACCAGCGGATTGTTGCAGGGGACTATATTGAAGGTGCTGGGGATGGCCGTTATGGCTATCCCTGCTCTGTTGAAAGCGCGAAAGCAACTTGGTGCGCCGGAGGAGAGACCCCGAATTGAAACAGAGTGGGAAAAGGACCGGAATGTCATTGAGATCAAACCGGTCGAAATTGAAGAGGTAAAAAGGAGTGATTGAAGGGGTGTTGCCTGTGTCAGGCAACCTTCATTCGATCCTTAATCGCTGTATAGAGATTTTCAAAGGCTGTTTTCATCTCCGGAAACGCTTTAACCATTGGTGTCCCTTTGGAGTAGTTCTCGGCAATATCTCGCCGATCCGGGATTTCCATTAAAATCGGTAATTTCTCCCGTTCCGCATACTTCTTGACCTCATCGTCCCCAACATCACAGCGGTTGATCACTATTCCCATGGGGAGATTCAATGTACGAACGGTCTCAACCGCCAGTTTTAAGTCATTCAACCCAAAAGGGGTTGGTTCTGTAACCAGCAGGACAAAATCAGACGCTCGGAGTGCTGAAATGACAGGACAAGAGGTTCCCGGAGGTGCATCGATGATCGTCAGACCTTCTTTATCGACGTGTTCCTTGACCTTTTCAATCAGAGGCGGTGACATGGCCTCCCCTACCCTCAATTTCCCGTAATAAAGATCGATGTCCCCTACGCGGCCATGGATAACCTCTCCCAGTTCCCTGCTGGTTTCTGTAATGGCACCTGTCGGACAGACCATCAGGCAACCCTTGCAGCTGTGGCACATTTCCGGGAAAACCATGATAGACCCGGCGATCAGGTTAATGGCTGAAAACTGGCAGATCTCTTCGCAGGCGCCACAGGAATTGCACATTGCCTGGTTTACGGTGGGCACCATGGTGGAAACACGTCTGGATTTGGTTGATTCAGGCCTTATAAACAGATGGACGTTGGGTTCTTCAACATCGCAATCCAGAAGCCGAACAGAATCGCTGGTTGAAATGGCCAGGTTGGTGGCAATGGTTGTTTTTCCAGTTCCGCCCTTGCCGCTGGCTACTGTAATAATCATTTTCTCTTCTCTCTAACAGGGTGAAAATTAGCAATTAAAATAGCATATGCTCATAACTATAGATTAAGCCACCCTTTTTCTCCTGTCAAGTCGTTTGAACCAGTTGCTGATTTTCTGGATTTTGGGACCATTGTGAGAGTGTTGGATATTAAGACAGTAGTGTTGTAAAAAACAACACTCCCGCAAGCCTATGTAATAATGAATAAAATACAAGACAAATATGAGTATTTTGACAGTTCCCAGGCAACGGTGTGGTTTTTCCCTACACCATAAGCTGTCGGTTGGATAAGGAAAGATTGGGGGTGGGTAAAAATAATAGTCAAATAAATCAATAGTTAGTATATAAAAAACTGATAAATTGGAGCAGTGGTACGCCACTTGTAATAGTAGAACCAAACGCGTTGATTCAGTTTTCAAGAAAAAGAGAAGCCGGACAACAGTGACGTACAAGTGGGTTCATGCTTGATCATTACAAACGACCATAAACAGAAAAGGAGCAGAAGCGATGACACAGGAAACGAAAAGAAGCCAGGTTGGGTTTGGAACAACTTATCAAAAAGACAGTGGAGATGGGATCAAGACGGTTCTGGGTGGTCAAGTCTGGATGGTAAAACCGGACAAACAGGCAGAAATTCAGAATCCTTGTCTTTGGATGGGTGCTGGCGTGATTAAATCCAAAGAGTGTACAAACTATTACGACTGCACCACCTGTAAGTATGATGCTGGTATGATCAAGGCAGTAGCCAAAGGGAAACGGATTAGCTGGCAGGACGCGATGCGAAAACATCAGACCCTTGACCGGGCTTGCCGCCACAGTTTGACCAACCGCATTGACAATCGAGTATGTGCCTATGACTATCAGTGCGCAGATTGTGATTTTGATCAGTATTTTGAAGAGGTATACCAGCAAAAAACCAAGTCCATGCCTTTTGGTGTTCAGCAGGTTAAGGGATTTGATGTGCCTGAATCCTATTATTTTCACAACGGACACACCTGGGCGCGCATCGAGAGTGGTGGCAATATCCGGATCGGGCTGGATGATTTTTCATTAAAGTTGCTTGGAAAGGCGGATGCTCTGGAACTGCCCTTGATGGGAAAAGAGCTGAGCCAGGGAAAGGTTGGCTGGGGTTTGAAGCGAAAGGATAATCTTGCGGATCTGTTGTCACCAGTTGATGGTGTCATCATGGAGGTCAATGCCGCTGTCCGTGAAAATCCTGAGATTGCCAATAGTGAACCGTATGGTGACGGCTGGTTGTTCACTGTCCGAAATCCGAATCTGAAGCAGACGCTTGAGCAGTTGATGACTGACAAAGATAGCCTGGGTTGGATGAATGATGAGGTGACACAGCTTGAGGGGATGATTGAGAAGGTGGCAGGTCCGTTGGCAGCTGATGGTGGGGTACTGCAGGCTGATATTTTCGGAAACCTTCCGGATCTTGGTTGGAATAACCTGACCCGTACCTTTCTGAAGACCTAGCAGCTTTTGACTTAGGGAGCGTTCAAAAACGGCTTCACATCACCTGTTTGCAAAAGTCCTAAAAGCACTGGACATTTTGTAAACAGGTGGTGAGCTAATTTTTGAGCCGACCCTTAACTGATCGGACTGTGGGCCTGAAGGCTCTCAGTTCGGCGCTACCCAGCATTGAAGACATGAAACAGATCCGGAAAGACAAATCGACCATTTCCAGTGAGAAGCCCTGCATCTGGGAACAGGCAGGTATCAGTTCCCGGGAAGCGTGTCAGGAGTCCTATCAGTGTGGGCGCTGCGAGTACGATAGGGAGATGAGCAAGGCTGCATCCATCAACAGTCGTATTCAGGCAGAGGGTAAAGAGCCAAAGGGCGAGAACAGGCATGTTGTTTCCTGGCGGGAGAAACTCCAGGAGTTGCCGCTGGGGAAACGACCCTGCCAGCACTTTCTGAAGAGTCAGATAGCCTTTCGGAATTGTTCCAATGATTATCAATGCCAAAACTGCAGCTTTGATCAGTATTTTTATGATCAATATGCGGTTCATGCGGTGATGAAACCCATCGACGTGCTTGATGTTGAAGGTCTGAAAGCGCCGCAGGGATACTACTACCACCGCGGCCATTGCTGGGTGAAGCTGGAGGAAAATTCAGAAGTCCGAATCGGGCTTGATGACTTTGCCTATCATCTGCTGGGCCAGCCGGACCGGATTGAGGTTCCCTTGATTGGAAAGGAGCTGACCCATGATCGTGCCCAGATCCGCTTTGTTCGTGGAGATCATACGGCTGATCTGCTTTCTCCGGTCAGTGGGATTGTGACTGCCATTAATGTCAGCCTGCGGGAAGAGGCAGCTCCGGCATATGACCAACCCTATTCAGACGGATGGTTGATGCGGGTCCATGTTCCCGGGTTGCGTGAAAACCTGAAGCGGTTGATGATGGGAGAAGAGGTCCAGGATGCATTGAAAAAACAGGTTGATGGCTTGTTTCAAATTATCGAGCAGGACGTGCAACCGCTGGCAGCTGATGGCGGAAACCTTCAACGTGATGTTTTTGGTGCCCTGCCAGAAATAGGGTGGGAGCGTTTGATCCAGAGCTTTTTTACCTAGGTCACAGGCGATCCGAAACCTCTTGTTTGAATCTTCCCATCCATCTCACTCCCTTTGCTGATATTCTCTAGGCTTTCCTGCCGCAAACATGGCCAGTATGGCCATACCATAAATGACGATGTACAGCTTAAGAGCAGCATCGTAGCTGCCAAAAGCGTCATAAATCAACCCTGACAGGATCGCTCCACTAGAGTAGCCTAAAGACTGGCAGAGGGAGACAATCCCCATGATGATACCGAGGGAAGCCAGCCCGAAATAGTTGGCAACCCCGATGGCCACCAGCAGAACGACACCACCCATGGAAAACCCAAAAATCAGCACATAGAACCACAACATTCCCATGGTGTTTCCATTCAGGAGTGCCATGACAGCTATCGCCTGCATACTGTAGCAGATGATCGTGGCATATCGAAACGGGATCAGGTCGGAAATTTTCCCAAATCCCAGCTTGCCCAATCCTCCCAGTCCAGCGGTTAATCCCAGGGCAGATGCCGCTACAGCTGCTGATATCCCCTTGTCGGTTATCAAAGGAACTTGATGCTGAAGTACTCCCATCATACCTATGGAGCCCAGGGAAAATCCCAGCACCAGTCCCCAGAAGGCCCGGGTTCGGATGGCTGCTGCCAGCGGCCATCCTTCGAGAACCACCGGAGAGGCATTTTCACATGCAGTAGCCGTTTGGGAACCGTTGACATCATGACCGGGCGAAACCCCGTCTGCCAGTAGTCCCATTTCTGAGGGGTCTTTTCTCAGGACCAGCAGCGACAGGGGGATGGCAATTACCCAAACCATTATACCCAATACAACAAAGGTAACGCGCCAGTTATATGTCGAGACGATCCATTCAATCAGCGGAGCCAGTACCACTCCGCCCAAGGCCAGACCGACCATAGAGATACCAATGGCGGTTCCCCGTTTTTTGACGAACCATCGGGAGAGTAGTGTTCCAAGTGGAATGTAGCCGATACCGGTAGTGCCAATTGAAAGCAGGACATACGACGCATAGAAATACCAGAGAGACTGTGTGAAACTGACCAACAGAAAGGCCAGACCGCTGATGATTGAAAAAATGGTCACGATTGTCTTTGGTTCAAACCGTTCAATCAGGTAACCCACACCGGGGGCGCTGATGCCGTGAACCAGCAGGTAGATGGAAATGGCAAGTGAAATTTGAGAGCGGCTCCAGCCAAAAGCATTCTCAAGTGGATGAATAAAGATACTGAAGGAATAAAAGCCGGCTCCGGCATATAGAAACAGCAATATGAAACTTGCAGCCACGATCCACCATCCATAGTAAATCTTCGCTTTCATTTCGATGGGCGCATTCATGGTATTGTCCTTGTTTATTGTCTTAAACCCTTTGCATTCTTGTCTGGAATGGATGCGGGGAGATATGATACCCAAAATCAGAATCTAACTTTTCAGATCTTTTTCAAGGTATCCTGCAGCATGATTTCGCAATACCTGCAGAAGCTCTCCGACTTGCGGTCAACGTCCCTGATACTTCTGCAGTAGTGCATGATGCAGGTGGGATCCTTGCAGTGCAGCAACCCGAAGGTATGTCCCAGCTCGTGAAAAGCCTCTTTAATTAATCGGTGGGTCAGATCTGGTTCGAGGGAAACGGATTTCAGGTTCTCTTTCAGTCGATGGGATGAGACAATACAGGCTTTTCCATCTAACTGGGCTTCCCCGTAGACGTGTGTCAGAATTGGTATAAACAGGTCTACTTCAACCAGAGCAATGACTTTCAGGGTGTCTTTGGGTGCGATTTCCTGCAGTGCTTCGAGTATGCTGGTTGAATGATACTGGTCGCGCTCAGTATCAATGGCGAATTCGATATCCTTTAGTGAACTCTCGATTTTTGTTTCGATCGTGAAGTGATCATTGACAGCGGCAGCAATAGCTTCCAACTGGTGGTCAGGGATGTTGCCGATGGGCGTGATCAGAATCTTCAGATTATCGTGCTGTGTCAACGGTCAGGGATGCGAAAAAGGTTAGGGAATACAGGAATCATGGATAGTCAAAAGGGGTGAGCTCGTAAATGCCACATGTCAATCCTCCTTTTTCAGATCGTATATCTTAATTTTCTTGTACAAGGTCGATCGGTCAATTTCGAGTATCCGGGCACACTGGGCAATATTCCAATCGTTGTCTGTCAGAATGCTCAGGATGTGGTTTTTTTCCATGTCCTTGAGAGAACCGATCCTGGGCCCGGGGGGTGTTTTATGCTTGAAAATAGGCAGGTCGTCAGGCATAATGATTTGGCTCTTGCAGACAACAACCGCTCTTTCAATGGCGTTTTCCAACTCCCTGACGTTTCCTGGCCATTCGTACATCATCATTTCATCGATGGTATCGCGATGAATTTTCTCAATGACCTTGTTGGTTTCCTGGGTAAACCGGAAAAGGAACTGTTCTGCGAGTAGCGGGATATCGTCTTTCCGCTCACGCAAGGGGGGAACCTCCATGGAAATGACATTCAAGCGGTAAAACAGGTCCTCTCGGAAACTGCCATCTTTAACGGCTTCGTCGATATTTCGGTTGGTGGCGGCAATCACCCGGAAATCAGATTCGATGGGTTGGGTGCCGCCGACCCGATAGAAAATCCGATCTTCAAGAACTCGCAACAGGTCAATCTGCATCCTCATCCCGATTTCTCCGATCTCATCCAGAAAAAGGGTGCCTCCATGTGCCAGTTCCAGGCGTCCTTTTTTATTCTCCTTGGCGTCTGTAAATGCCCCCTTCTGGTATCCAAACAACTCACTCTCCATCAGGTGCTCGGGGATGGCACCACAGTTGATTCCCATAAAAGGGCCCTGATTCCGAGCACTGTGGGTGTGGATCGCCTTTGCTGCGAGTCCTTTTCCGGTGCCGGTCTCCCCTGTCAACAACACGGTGGATTCCATCGGAGCGATATCCTGGATCATTTCAAAAATAGTGCGGATAGCTTTGGATTGACCAATCATGCTCTCGAAACGGGTGATTTCCTTGTGCTGCTCTCTCAGGTAGAGGTTTTCCAATGCCTGGGCCTTGTTCTCGATGATTTTTTCGATCAATACGCCAAGTTCGTTGGGGTCAAAGGGTTTCAAGAGGTAGTCGAACGCCCCGTTTTTCATCGCCTCGATGGATGTAGAAATGGAACCAAAGGCAGTGATCATTACAACGTCTACGTCGGGGTCTCGTTCCTTGACAAGTTTAAGCAATTCCAATCCACTCATGCCCTCCATTTTAATATCGACCAGCAGGACGTCAAAACGGGTTTTTTTCATGATTTCCAGCGCCTCTTCGCCGCTGGAGGCCTTTTCAATTAAGTGCCCGTCTCTTTCCAGCCAGCCGCCGAGGGATTCGCGCATGATCAGTTCATCATCGACAATCAGAATTTTGGTCTTCAGCATGTGGTGCTCCGTTTCCAGTCGGTTTAATCTGTTTGTGTTCCGGTTTTTCCGTTAATCGGTAATTTAATTGTAAATGTCGTTCCCTTGTCCGGTTTGGAGTCGATATCAATTTTTCCATCGTGATCCTTAATAATGCCATAAGCCACGGATAGTCCAAGTCCGACCCCTTTTCCCTTCTTCTTGGTGGTAAAAAAGGGCTCAAACAACCGGTAGTGGTTTTCTTTCGGGATACCAATCCCGGTATCCTCGAACGACAGGTACACCGTATTATCAGAAAGCTGGTATCCTGTTGAGACGTTCAGTTGTTTTATTGGGGTGGATTCCATAGCCTCCACAGCGTTTGAGAGAAAGTTCATGATAACCTGCTGCAACTGGTCTTCGGATCCCAGTATCCCGGGCAGATTGATATCAAGTTTCTGAATTGTTTCAATCTGATTTATTTTAAGAAGATTGGCATTCATGATAATGGATCGTTCAATCAGATCATTCAGGGAGAGTTTTTTGGTCTCTATTTTTGAATGACGGGCAAAGGTCAGCAGATTGGATACGATCCGGCTGACGCGGTGCAGTTCGGTCTCGGTCAGATCAAGGTACTGAACAAATTGCGCTGATTCTTTTTCGGTGATGGGGCCTTCGGCATTGATGCGCTTGATTAACATGACCAGATTCAAAATGCCGGCAATGGGGTTGTTAATCTCATGAACAACAGCAGCAGAGAGCTTTCCAAGTGAGGACATCTTATCCTGGTGCAGGAGCTTGGCATGGGTCTCCTCAAGCTCTTGGGTTCGTTCATCCACCATCTGCTCCAGTTGCTTCTGGATAATGTCCTGCTGCTGCTTCATGTCGGTGATATCCCGACTGATTTCAATGAATCGTGAAATCTTTCCATCCGCTTCCCAGATAGGACAGACAATAACATCCATGTGCCGAATATTGCCTTCACGATCCAACCGTGTCAGGTCTGCCCGATGGCTGGTCGATTTGTTACGAATGACATCGTTCAAGGGGCATAGAATCCCATCCTCGCTCAAGTGACAGCGCCGGTTCTCCTTTTGAAAAATCTCGTGACATCGTTGGCCAATCACCTGCTCCCGCTTATAACCCATCTGTTGAAGGAAAGATTCGTTAACCTCCACGATCTTCATTTCCGGTGTCATGACAACAATGGAGTCCTGGATGTGGTTCAGGATTGTCTCCATTTCGTCAGTACGTTCCTTCAGCTGGCGTTCGACGTACCCGATATCCTTCCATAGAAACTGGAATACATCATGTGACAGGATTCGAATGTGGGGAGGCCTTGACGCAATAACTTCGTCCAATAGTTGATTGTCAGGCTTCAGAATAATGATCAGATCAATCTTGTATTTCGGCTGATACAGCTCCTCGTAATCGGTAAATGTCAGCAGGTCAAGCTGACGGGCCAGTTTGATCCCGGGAGACTTCGGGTCTGGGTCCGAAATGGCGATGATCTTGGGGTTACGGGCCACACGGTTGTTGTCTTCGATTTGCTTGAGGATCACCTCAACGCTGTAAGGACCTCCACCGATGATACCGATATTGATAATTGAGGGTTGGGTTTCTGTCATGTCGGCTCGTTGAAGTTGTTTGGTTTTCTTTACTCTATGTTAAATAGACCGGTTAAGACCTTAAATGGTAACCCTCGATCATCCGGTTTTTGATTTCTATCACTTTTATCCCAATAAAACCATAACAGAGCCGGGGTGAGCCCTTATATCCTATCCTTAAACGGCGTATATCCCTTCCTTTAAGGGATGAAGGGCTATGTTACTTTTAGAAAAGGCAAATCTTCATTGATGCAAATCATCGCAGATTGACATTGCGAATGACGCAAAATATTATGTAAAGTTATGATATAATGGGTATAAAGTATCCAATATGGGACGTGAAATGAGACAGTCTCGAGATTGACAAGCGAAATTCTTTTATAATAGACTCACACTAAATTGTTAAGAGCTAATGCTCACTATTATTACTGGCCTTACTGGCCTTACTGGCCTTACTGGGAAATAGACCCTGTCGGAGTCGCACCAATTTATTTTTGAAACAGGTTTCGTACAGGTTAAGGAAAACAAGAATCAATACTTCCAGTGAAATGAGGCTAGAATTATCCGCAAGCCTGTGGTTCAAACAATCCGTAACGTTCAATGTTCAGATCATAAAAGTCTTTACATTCCTTAACAACGGTATTGATTAGTGGGTCAAGCGGGGAAAATGATCTCGACGGCATTTTCCGGAAAAGTGTACTGCGTCGTTGAATCAGGCAACAACGTTCATCTATTTTTGTACGAAATACCCAATCCTGTATTTATTTTTGACTACAGTTTAACTAGCACAGGAGATATGAAATGGCGTCAAATGAGGTAATCGGATCCGTAATGGTTGTTGGTGGTGGTATTGCAGGGATGCAGTCATCCCTGGATTTGGCCAACTCGGGATACTATGTGTATCTGGTTGAGGAATCTTCCGCGATTGGTGGAGTGATGGCCCAGCTGGACAAGACCTTTCCCACAAACGATTGTACTATGTGAATTATCTCCCCAAAACTGGTTGAGGTCGGCCGGCATTTAAATATTGAGCTTCTTACAAATACACAAGTACAAAGCATTGATGGTGATCCGGGTCATTTTAAGGCCAAGGTTCGTCAATTACCCCGTTATGTTGATATGTCGAAGTGTACCAGCTGCGGTGACTGTGAAAAGGTCTGTCCTGTTGATCTGAAAAGTGAATACGATGAAGGATTGGCTACACGCAAAGCCATCGGCAGAAAGTATACCCAGGCAATTCCTGGTACATACAACATTCAGAAATCAGATCCAGCCCCATGTCTTCTAGCATGCCCTGCAGGCTTAAATGTCCAGGGGTATGTACAGATGGTCAAGATGGGAAAATATCAGAGGGCTCTGGAAATCATCATGGAAGACCTGCCTCTTCCCGGCGTACTGGGAAGGATTTGTCCTCACGGCTGTGAAGACGCCTGCAGGCGCTGTAGTGTTGATGAACCGGTTGCCATTCGCGACTTGAAACGTCTGGCTGCTGATATGTACGACCCCAGAGACATTGTGATTGAGTGCCTACCGCAACGGGAAGAAACAGTGGCGATTGTTGGTTCAGGACCTGCTGGTCTATCAGCAGCCTACTTCCTGGCCAAGAAAGGGATCAAGTCTACTATATACGAGGCGCTTCCACAGGCTGGCGGTATGATGAGAGTTGGAATTCCTGATCATCGTCTCCCCCCTGAAATTCTGGATAAAGAGATCCAGGTTGTGACCAACCTGGGTGTTGAAATTAAGACCAACACCCCTCTCGGACCAGATCTCTCAGTTGATGACCTGATGAAGGAACACAAATCGGTCTTCCTGGCCATTGGTGCCCACAAGGGTATCAGTTTGGGAATTCCGGGAGAGAAGATTAATGGCGTCGTTCAGGGTGTCAAGTTCCTTAAAGAGGTAAACCTGACCGGTAAGACAGAGGTCGGAAAGAAAGTGGCGATTGTCGGTGGTGGTAATGTCGCGATTGATGTTTCACGAGCCGCTATCCGGATGGGTGCCGATGAGGTGACCATCGTTTATAGACGGACCATCAAGGAAATGCCTGCTTTCGAAGAGGAAATCAAAGCTGCTCAGGACGAAGGTATTCAGATTCGGTTCCTGGCTGCTCCCCAGGAAGTCATTGCTGAAGATGGAAAGGTTGTTGGACTGCGCTGCATCGAAATGGAGATGGGTGAGGCTGATTCATCCGGCAGACGCTCCCCGATACCGGTTCCCGGCAGTGAATTTGAAATAGAAATTGATCAACTGATTCCGGCCATCGGCCAGAGACCTGATCTTTCCTCACTCGAAAATATCACCGGTCTGGAAATATCTCGTTGGAGCACCGTTGAAACCAATGATATCTCATTTGCAACAGACGTCGAAGGGATCTTCGCAGGTGGTGATGTGCAGACTGGTCCATGGACAGTTATTGGTGCTGTTGCCCAGGGGAAGGAAGTTGCCGAGTCCATCGAGCGTTACTTTGATGGCACGGATATGGTCGAAGGGCGGGATCCGATCCGCTACGATGATCCTCAATATCGTCCCGTTGAAGATGACGAGCCGCTAATGGCACGCGAAGCGATGCCTGAGCTGCCTATTGAACAACGGCAGGGAAGCTTCAAGGAAGTTGAACTGGGATATGATGAGGAGAGTGGAAAGAAGGAAGCCAGCCGCTGCCTGAACTGTAGCTTCTGTTGTGAATGTGGAGAGTGTGTGACCGCCTGTCTGGCAGGTGCCATCGATCACGACGAGGTTGTCCAGGAAAAAGAGCTCGAAATCGGTGCCGTTATTTTGACAACGGGTACGGATGTTTTCGAGCCGGATAAACTGGATGAGTTTTACCTGTACAATCAAAGCCCCAATGTGTTGACCAGTCTTGAGTTCGAACGGATTCTGAGTGCGACTGGACCGACGACGGGACACCTGTTGAGACCCGGGGATGATAAAGAACCCGAAAAAATTGCCTGGTTGCAGTGTGTGGGATCACGGGATACCAATAACTGTAACAATGGGTACTGCTCATCAGTCTGCTGCATGTATGCCATCAAGGAAGCTGTGATCTCAAAGGAACACTCTCCTGCCGGTCTGGATTGTGCGATCTTCAATATGGATATTCGGACATTCGGCAAGGACTATGAGAAGTACTATGAGCGTTCCAAGGAACAGGGTGTGCGTTATGTCCGCAGTCGTGTACATACCATCACCGAGATACCGGAATCCGGCAACCTGCTTCTGAAGTATGTTACGGACACTGGTGAGATCGTGGAAGAGGAATTCGACATGGTCGTCCTCTCCGTTGGTATGGAAGCCTCAAAGTCAGCCATTGAAATGGCCAAAGGGCTTGAGATTGAATTGAATGATTACAATTTCGTCAAGACCAATGAGATAGCTCCTGTTGCCACATCACGCCCCGGTATTTACGTCGCGGGTGTGATGCAGGGACCCAAGGATATTCCCTACTCCATCATGGAAGCCAGTGCTGCCGCCTGCTCGGCCGGTAGAGATCTGGTTGAAGCCCGTGGAACGCTTGTGAAAGAGAAAGTTTTCCCGATTGAACTGGATGTGACGGGTGAAGAGCCTCGCGTGGGTGTCTTTGTCTGTAACTGCGGGATCAATATCGGTGGTATAGCCGACGTCCCAGCCATTACAGAATACGCAAAGAGCCTGCCGAACGTTGTTTATGCCGAAGAAAACCTGTTCTCCTGTAGTCAGGATACCCAGGAAAAAATCGCAGAGACCATCAAGAAAGAGAAGCTGAACCGCGTGGTGGTTGCTGCCTGCTCACCCCTTACCCACGAGCCATTGTTTCAGGAAACCATGAAGAACGCGGGGCTCAACCCCTTCCTGTTCGACATGGCCAATATCCGGAATCAATGTACCTGGGTGCATTCCGGTGAGAAGGATAAGGCTACCGAAAAATCCAAGGACCTGGTTCGCATGTCTGTCGCAAGGGCATCCCTGCTGGAACAGCTGAAATACCTCTCTGTTGGTGTCAACAACCCGGTGCTGGTGGTCGGTGGTGGTGTCGCAGGTATGACGGCCGCACTGAACCTGGCAGATCAGGGATTTCCAACGACATTGATTGAAAAATCTAACGAGTTGGGTGGTTCTGCCAGACAGATCAAGAAAACCTGGAAGGGTGAGGATGTTCAAAGTTTCGTTGGCGATCTGATTGCCAAGGTTAATAAACATGACCAACTTGAAGTCCTGACAAATTCCGAGGTTGTTGATGCACACGGGTTTATCGGAAATTTCGAGACCACTGTAAAAGTCGCAGACGAAGACAGGGTGATCGAACACGGAGCCGTCGTAGTCGCAACGGGGGGTCAAGCTACAGACACGGAAGAGTATCTGTACGGAAAGAATCCCCGGGTCACTCGCTGGCATGATTTGGAAGTAAATCTGGAGAAATATCCGGATGCTAACAATGTTGTGTTTATCCAGTGTGTGGGATCGAGAGATGATAATCGACCGTACTGCTCGAAAATTTGCTGCACCGCTTCCATCTCACAGGCTCTGGAAATCAAGAAAAAAAATCCGGATGCCAACGTTTTTATCCTGCACCGCGATATCCGAACTTACGGCGATAGAGAAGCTATCTACCAGGAAGCCAGAGAGAAGGGTGTCCTGTTTATTCGTTATGAGAAGGATAAGAAACCGGTTGTGACGGAAACGAAGGACGGACTTGAGGTCAGCATTTTTGACCCGATTCTGCAACGAGAGGTTATTATCGAAGCCGACTTGCTGAATCTGGCGACTGCGATTGAATCATGTGACAACAAGTCCGTTTCATCAGCTTATAAGCTTCCGGTAAATGCTGAAAACTTCATCATGGAAGCACACGCCAAGTTGCGGCCGGTTGACTGTGTCACCGATGGGGTCTTTATCTGCGGTATGGCTCACTACCCGAAACCGATCGGAGAATCTGTGGCACAGGCTCAGGCAGCTGTATCGAGAGCAACAACGGTTCTGACGAAACAGACCGTTGATGTTGAGCCTATCGTTTCAGAAGTGAACACGGATCTTTGTATCGGCTGCGGACTGTGTGAAAATACCTGCTGTTTCAGTGCTATTTCGCTGAAACCAGTTGAAGGTCAGGGTTATAAAGCAGAAACCGTCTCTGCATTGTGTAAGGGGTGTGGTGCATGCTCAGTTGCATGTCCACAACAGGCAATCGATATGAAACATTTTAAACATGAGCAGATCATTGCGGCCATCAGGGCTGGAATTGCTGCATCATAATTATAGCTAACAGGAGATTGTGATTATGACAGAGAACTATGAGCCGAAGATTCTGGCATTTCTGTGCAACTGGTGTGCATATGCCGGAGCGGATCTGGCCGGGGTATCTCGGTTTCAGTATGCGCCGACACTGAGGGTGGTACGGACCATGTGCTCAGGCCGCGTTGATCCGCTGTATATTATCGAGGGATTCAAAAGTGGGTATGACGCCGTTTTTGTCTCTGGCTGACACCTTGGTGAATGCCATTACCAGGATGGTAATGTAACAGTAGCCGGACGTATTGAAGTCGTAGCTAAACTGCTGGAACTCGCTGGAATCGAGCGGGACAGGGTTCAACTGCGTAGAGTCAGTGCAGCCGAAGGGGCTTTGTTTGCCCAGTATGTCAACGATGTGAGTGAAACAACCACAAACCTCGGTCCGTTCGATAAGGACAAGTTCGCACTGCAGCTGGCAGCCATTGAGAGAGCCTGTAACACAAGGCGCCTTCGCTGGTTGACCGGTATGGAGCATCATCTGCAGACCCATGACAACGTCTACGACACTCGTACCAATCCGGATCTTGTGATTGAAATTCTGGATGAAGCGATAGAGTCCGAGTATCACAAGGGATTGCTTCTGGAAGTGTTGAAGGATGGACCGATGTCGGTCAGGGAGATGGCCGAGAAAACCGGTATGCCGGTTTATACGGTGTCCAAGCGTTTGAATGAACTTGAAAACGACGGGCTGGCGGAATTTGACTCACATGAAGGTACCACGCCAAAATTCATATCACTGGCGGCGTAGATTGTTAGATTAATGATGATACAAGGAAAATCTTAACGAGAAAGAGTTATGGCAAAAGCAAAATCAGAAGGCAAGGTCGGATCCGCCATGGTTGTGGGTGCTGGTATTGCCGGTATGCAATCGGCCCTGGATCTGGCCGATGCCGGATTCTATGTTCACCTTGTCGAGAAGTCTTCGTCTATTGGTGGTATGATGGCGCAGTTGGATAAAACGTTTCCAACAAACGACTGTGCGATGTGAATTATCTCACCAAAACTGGTAGAGGTCGGTCGACATCTAAATATTAATATCATTCCAAACACAGAAGTTGTTTCTCTTGAAGGTGAAGCAGGAAATTTCACCGCAAAATTGAAGAGTTATCCCCGCTTTATCGATGTGGATAAATGTACCGGTTGCGGGCAGTGCGCCCAGGTCTGTCCGGTTACCGCCGTCAATGAATTTGACTGCGGCCTGAATCTGAGGGCAGCGACATACATTCAGTACGCCCAGGCAGTACCGTTGGCTTATGGTATTGACCGCGACAGCTGTATCGGGTGTGGTTTGTGTGAAAAGGTCTGTCTGGCAGATGCGGTTTCATATGACCAGAAGCCCAATAAAGCCGAAATTGATATCGGAGCGGTTGTTCTATCACCGGGCTCTGATGCATTTGATCCAGCCAAATTTGATAACTACAGTTACCTGAAATATCCAAACGTAGTGACCAGTCTGGAAATGGAGCGGATCCTGAGTGCTTCCGGTCCATACCAGGGACATCTGATGCGGCCATATGATCGCGAGGAGCCCAAGAAGATTGCCTGGTTGCAATGTATCGGTTCAAGAGACATGAACAAGTGTGATCACTCATACTGCTCTTCGGTCTGTTGTATGTACTCCATCAAGGAGGCGGTCATTGCAAAGGAACACTCCAATGTGGACCTGAATTGCAGCATATTCTACATGGATATGCGGACCTACGGTAAGGATTTTGAACAATACTACAATCGTGCCAAGGATGACGGGGTTAATTTTATCCGATCCAGGGTCCACAGTATTGACCCGATTGGTGATACAGGTGATCTGAGCTTGAAATATGTCACAGCTGGAGGGGAGATCATCGATGAAACCTTTGACATGGTCGTGCTCTCTGTTGGCCTCGAACCCAAGGAATCTGCTGTTGAACTTGCGAATAACCTGGGCATCGAACTGAACCATAATAATTTTATTAAGACAACGGATAGAGACCCGGTAAACACTTCAATGGAAGGGGTTTTCGTCTGTGGTGCTTTCCAGGGTCCGAAGGATATTCCCCAGTCGGTGGTAGAGGCCAGTGCAGCAGCTGCTGCAGCGGGCGAGGTTCTCTCGACTGTTCGGAATACCAAAACCAAGGAAGTGGAACTGGTTCCAGAGCTGAATATTCTGGGTGAACCGCCCCGCATCGGTGTATTTGTCTGTAAATGCGGTACTAATATCGCAGGGGTTGTTGATGTGCCAGATGTCACGGCATATGCGGCTACACTACCTTATGTGGTATATGCAACGGACAACTTGTACACGTGCTCACAGGACACCCAGGAGGTTATCGCCAAGACCATCAGGGAGCAGAACCTGAATCGGATCGTGATAGCATCCTGTTCACCAAAGACCCATGAGCCCATGTTTCAGGATACGCTGACCAGCTGCGGCTTGAATAAATACCTGTTCGAGATGGCTAATATCCGGAACCAGTGTTCCTGGGTTCATGCCAACAACCCACCTCTGGCGACCGATAAGTCAAAGGATCTGGTGCGCATGGCAGTTGCCAAGGTTGGTTTGAAAGAGCCCCTGAATGAAATCAGTCTGAATGTTAAACAGTCAGCCATGGTCATCGGTGGAGGTATCGCCGGGATGGCATCAGCACTGAGTCTTGCCGGGCAGGGTTTTGAAACACACCTGATTGAAAAATCACCCCAATTGGGTGGTCAGGCAAATAAGCTGTTTAAAACAGCTAAAGGCGAACTGGTTCAAGATCTTCTGGCAGACATGATCGATGATGTGAAGAAGGAAGAGAACATTGAGCTTCACCTGGATACAAAGATTACCAGTGTGGAAGGATTTGTCGGCAATTTTAAGTCGACACTGCTGACCGGCGGTGAAGAGAGCGAAATCGAACATGGTGTTGCCACCGTGGCGATTGGCGGATCGGAATATCAACCGACCGAGTACCAGTACGGAAACGATCCCCGTATTGTGACCAGCCTCGAACTGGATAAAAAGATGATCGCTGATGATCCTATATTCAAGGAACTTCAGACGGCTGTCTTCATTCAGTGTGTTGGTTCAAGAGAACCGGACCGGCCATATTGTTCCCGGATTTGTTGCAGCCACTCGGTAGAGGCCGCTCTGGAGATTAAAGAGAAAAACCCGGATGCAAACGTATTTATTCTCAACCGGGATATTCGAACCTACGCGGAACGTGAAGAACTTTACAAGAAAGCCAGGGAAGCTGGCGTTCTGTTCATTCGTTTCACAGTGGATCAGAAACCTGAAGTGGTCATTGAGGACGGCAAGGTGATCGTCAAGATTTTTGATGAGATACTTGGCAGACCCCTTGAAATCGAAACGGATCTGTTGTCACTGGCTACAGCTGTTCTGCCGAACAGTGATGTTGAACTGTCGCAGTTTTTCAAAGTAGCCATGAATAGTGATGGTTTCTTCGTTGAAAAACATGCCAAGCTGGGACCATCCGAATTTGCAACCGATGGGGTTTTCCTCTGCGGTCTGGCGCATTTTCCGAAATCCATTGACGAATCCATCGCACAGGGTCAGGCAGCGGCTGCAAGAGCTGTAACCCTGCTGGCACAGGGAACTGTCAAGACCAGTGGCGAGGTGGCTTCAATTAATCCAATGATATGTAGTAGTTGTGGTATTTGTGTTGCAGTTTGCCCATATTCAGCGCCCAGCTTCCTTGAAGAGGGACGATTTGCCGGCAAGTCTGAAATCAATCCAGTCATGTGTAAAGGGTGTGGTCTTTGTGTCTCTTCCTGCCGATCCGGAGCTATATCACTCAAGGGATTCGACAACGAACAGATTTTTTCCATGATAGACGCTGCCTAATTCGCAGGGGGTAACCTATCCCCCTGTCACAGACTTGATTTCATCGGATGTTTAATCCGTAACAGGAGAGTATAAAATGTCAGAGTGGGAACCAAAAATACTTGCTTTTTTATGTAACTGGTGCAGTTACGGAGCAGCTGATCTGGCGGGTGTCAGTCGTATGCAGTATCCGCCAAACCTCAGGATTATCCGCATACCGTGTTCGGGTCGGATGAGTCCAAAATTTGTGCTGTCGGCTTTTATGAATGGTGCCGATGGTGTCTGGGTATCTGGTTGACACCCCGGAGACTGCCATTACCTGGAAGGTAATTACTATGCCCGCAGAAAGTTCGCTTTGATGGGAAATCTTATGGAGTATATGGGGATCGAGCGTGATCGCCTGCATTTTTCATGGGTATCCTCTGCGGAAGCTACAAAATTTATTACTGTCGTTAAAGAGGTGACTGCGGCTGTGAAGGCGCTGGGCCCTGCTACAAAATTTGTTAAAGACCGGAGGCAGGTGAGCTGATATGATTGGATATATTGATAAAATAAGGGAAATATCACTGAAACTTCTAAATGAAGAGAAGGTGGATATGGTGATCGGCTATCGAAAGGGATCCCTGCCCATGATGACAGAACCCTGTTTTGTTAAGCGTCCCGAGGATGTTGAAACACTCATCTGGGACTCTAACTGCAGGATCAATCTGGCAGCCTATCTCATGGATCGTAAAGAGAAGATCGGAATCGTCGCCAAAGGCTGCGACTCCAGAAACATTATCAATCACCTGGTTGAAAATAAGATCAAGCGGGAGCAACTGGTGATTATTGGTGCGCCCTGCAAGGGTATGATTGATAAAAAAGCGGTTGCGCTGCAATTTGGACAGGATATCGATGAGTATCAAGAGACTGAAGACCAGATCACTGTCAAGGGCGGCGGAACAGAGAAGACCTTTCAAAAAGTGGATGTTCTTCAGGAAAACTGCGCTATCTGCAATCACCGCAACCCGGTCGTCTATGACGAACTGGCCGGTGATCTGGTAGAAGAGCAGACGGATATCGATCGCTATGAGGACATTCGGAAGATCGAAGCAATGGACATCGACGAGAAGTGGAATTTCTTTGAAGATATGTTATCCCCTTGTATTCGCTGTTATGCTTGTAGAAATGCATGTCCCCTTTGTTATTGTCCCACCTGTTTTGTGGATGAATCCAAACCACAATGGGTTGGAAAGAGCAATGATCCCAACGATACACGGACATTCCACTTTCTCAGAGCTTTTCACTGCGCCGGAAGATGTACGGACTGTGGGGCCTGCGAACGGGCCTGCCCGATGGACATTCCGGTCAGGCTTTTAACGAAAAAGCTGGGCAAGGACTGTCTGGATATATACGGCTGGGAAGCAGGTCTGGACCCGGAACAGCGTCCACCCCTCGACACTTTTAAACCTGACGATCCCAATGTTGGTATCAAGTAATTCAATCCCTGTTGACGAATAAGGTCAGCAGGGGCGAATCATTACGAGAAGGCAAATATTATGAAAGTCATACAGATTGATACAAACCAATGGACAGAGGGGCTGGCAAAACTGGAAGGATCATATCGCATGTTCGGTCCGGCAGAGACGGAAGGAAAGTATCCCGAATTCAAGGAGCTTGAAAAGGGAGACGTGCCGAATCTGAATGTGCCGAATACGCATCTTTCAGCTAAAAGTGTTGTCTATCCCCAGTCCGAAGTGATGTTTGAGTATACTTTGGATGAGGCAAAAGAAGATCATCATCAATTGAGGGAGATCGAGAAAGACTACTCTCCCAGGGCCGTATTTGGCATCAGACCATGTGATGCAGCGGCTAATCTAATCATAAAGAGAAATTTTGATTCAAAGGAGTACCGGGATCCTTACTGGGTAGACTCCTTTGAATCCTGTGTATTTATCGGGCATGCCTGTGAGAATCCAGGCGCCACCTGTTTCTGCACATCTGTGGGATTCGGCCCTTTCAACGAAGACGGATTGGATCTGTTACTGGTGGAATCCGGTAACGGCGGTTTTCTGGCAAAAGTGATTACGGATAAGGGAGCGGTTCTGGCAAAATCGGCCGGTTGGGAAACCGAAACGGATGCAGCAGCTCTCGAACCTTTAAAAGAGCAGGCTGAAGCAAAAATCAGATCCAAGGTGAATACCGATCAGTTGGTCAAGCAGGATGCTAAAGAACTGTTTGACGCGCCCTTCTGGGAGGATATCGGATTTGCCTGCCTGAATTGCGGTACTTGTACATACAGCTGTCCAACCTGTTGGTGTTTTGATATTCAGGATGAGGTTAAAGACAAATCCGGAATCCGGATGCGGAACTGGGACAGTTGCATGTATCCTCTGTTTACCCTGGAAGGATCGGGTCACAATCCGAGGCCGGAAAAGCATCATAGAATTCGGCAACGCTTTATGCATAAATTAAAGTACTATGTCGACAAGTATCAGGCGGGTGTTCAATGCGTTGGCTGCGGCCGCTGCGTGAGGCTCTGCCCTGTCAATATTGATATTCGAACGGTTTGTGAAAAAATGAACAGCTATAAGCCTGCTTAATACAGCTAAAAATAAGGAGATTTACCGTGCAAAATCCATATTTGCCAATGCCGGTTCGGATTGATGAGATTGTGACGGAAACGGAAGACAAAATGTTGAAAACATTTAAATTCGTTTTTCTGAATAAGGAAGACGAAGAGGGATTTCAACATAAAGCCGGGCAATTTGCAGAGCTTTCCGTACCGGGCAAAGGAGAGGTCCCCATCGGCATTGCGTCATCGCCGACGGAAAAGGGCTACTTAAAATTTACAGTTAACAAAACCGGTCTGGTGACTGGTTATATGCACACCATGAAAGTCGGTGACATCATGGGAATCCGGGGTCCTCTAGGAAACTCGTATCCCTGGGAAACCCTTGAAGGGAAGAACGTGGTCATCATTGGTGGTGGTTTCGCTTTTTCAACCCTGCGTGCATCGATCATCTATATGCTTGCCAATCGGGATAAGTTCAAAGATATTCATGTTATCTATGGCTCCCGAGCACCCGAACTGTTGCTCTACCGGGATGAACTGGCAGCATGGGAAGCTGCCGGTGATATAGGGATGCATATCACCGTAGATGGAACAGACGATCCCGATTGGAAATACAATATTGGTTTCGTCCCCACCATCACCGAGCAGAAGGCCCCTCCGGCTGATCCGGATACCTATGCCATTGTCTGTGGTCCACCGGCCATGATCCGATTTACCCAACCGGTGCTTGATAATCTCGGTTACAGCCACGACAATATTATTAATTCACTGGAAAAAAGAATGAAATGCGGCATCGGCATTTGCGGTCGCTGCAATATCGGGGATCAATATGTTTGTAAAGATGGTCCCGTATTTACACTCAATACTCTGAACCATATGGCTGGTGAGAAATAGGCCTGGTTTATTTGTCCCCGATTTCGGGAAATTTTTAATGGAGGTTATAACAAATGGCTGATACAGCGGTCAAAATCAGTGGAAAGCAGAAAAGTGCTTTCCTTGATAAAGTGAAAGAGATACTGCCAAATGGCGGTAACTTGAGCGCCTGCCTAACATGTGGTGCCTGTTCCTCAGGATGCCCGGCAACGGGGGCCCATGATATGGATGCCCGGAAGTTTTTGAGAATGGCAGCATTCGGTATGGACGAAGAGGTCATGACACACCCGTGGGTTTGGGCATGTACCATGTGCCAACGGTGCGTTTATGTCTGCCCGATGAAGATCGATATTCCTCAATTGGTATTCAATGCCAGACAATCATGGCCAAGGGAAGACCGGCCAAAGGGTATCCTGGGTTCCTGTGATGCAGCCGCCAAGGTAGATAGCTGCAGCGCTATGGGACTGACCGGCGAGATGTTCGCCGATACTGTCGTTGAGCTTCTTGAAGAGGTAAGAGAAGAACAGGAAGGTTTCGAAGACCTTCAAGCTCCTATCAATAAGAAAGGTGCTTATTATTTCTTAAATCAGAACTCGCGGGAACCACAGATGGAAGAGGACGAGATGGTCCCTCTCTGGAAGATCCTGCATAAAGTAGGAGCGGACTGGACTTATTCCACCAAGGGATGGGCAGCCGAAAACTACTGCATGTTTCTGGCGGATGATGACGCCTGGCGCAAGCAGGTGCAGCTGAAAGCCGATGCGGTGCATGAGCTGGGCTGCAAGGTCTGGCTCAACACCGAGTGAGGCCACGAACTATTCGCATTCCGGTCTGGATTGCAAAAATTTAACATTAAGCACGATTTCGAAGTTACAGATATCCGTTTACTATATGCGCAATGGATTAAAGAAGGAAAACTGAAGGTCAATTCTGACTGGAACAAAGAGCTTGGGATTAAGTTCACGCTTCAGGATCCCTGCCAGCTCGTCAGGAAAACCTATGGTGAACCTGCTGCAGATGCATTACGTGAAACGGCCATAGCTGTTGTTGGTGAAGAGAATTTCATCGATATGACACCAAATCGATCGAATAACTACTGCTGTGGCGGTGGTGGTGGGTTTCTTCAGTCAGGTATGAAGGAAGAGCGTTATATGTATGGCAAGGTCAAATTTGACCAGATCGAGGCGACGGGTGCTGACTATTGTATCACCCCTTGTCACAACTGCCATTCTCAGATTCATGACCTGGCGGATCACTTCGAGGGCAAGTATCATGCGACCCATTTCTGGTCACTGATCTGTCTGTCCATGGGGATTCTGGGTGAGAATGAAAGAACTCATCTGGGACCGGACCTTGAAGAATTAGGTCTTGATTAGTGATGGCGGCCTGTTTCGACAGGCACCAAAACCCCATTGGTACAAATATGAACAGCAATCTTGAAAACTGCTGTTCAGCCTCCTGTATTCCTGAAGTACAAAGCGGTGCGTAGCGTGCCGCTGCCTTCCATTTTTACCAGAGTTCTCCCCAGGGCAAAAAATCGACCAGGCTAAAAGCGTCAATTTGAGTCTCCTCCAGCGGGACCCTGATTAAGCCATGGCTCTGCTCAAAATTGGCAAAATCTCCACTTCCCTTAATCGTAACTGGTTGAATATGGGTCTGATTGTCATGCTTGCTCAACCTGCCGGGCATATATAACTCCCTTTTGGTTTTGGAAATCAGTTTTTCTGACAGCGGCAGGTGCAAGAAAAAATTTTCGGCTGAGTGGTGTCCGGACAGTTTGCGAATGAAGGGCTCCACGAAAATTTTAAAGCAGGTTTGAACGGAAACAGGATTGCCAGGCAGACCAAATACAAAGGTCCCATTTTGAGATTTGCCGAACCAGACAGGTTTTCCCGGTTTGACCAGGATATTGTGCAGGATTTTCTCCACACCCTTGTCAGCAAGCAGTCCGGGGATGTGGTCATATTCTCCCATGGAAACGCCACCTGAGAGGATCAGAATATCCCCCTTCAGCCCATCCTCGATCATGGATCCTAATACTCCGGTATCATCTTCCCCGATTCCCAGAAAGGTCACATCAAGATCCATCGCCCGGGACATGGTTCGCAGGGTGTATGAGTTGCAGTCCCTGATCTGGTTGGGAAGGGGTTTTTTTGATGGGGCAATTATCTCCGAACCGGTTGAAATGACGCGGATTTCAGGTTTGCGATATACCTTGACCTGTTCGAGTCCGACAGATGCGCAGATCGCAATTCCAGCCGTTGTCAACGGGTAGCCTTTTCTGATCAATACTTTGCCTTCCGAGGCATCTTCTCCTTTTGGCGCAATATTCATCCCTGGTTTAATCTTCGGCTCTTGCAGATTGACCCGGTCTCCATCTATTGTTGCATTTTCTATTTTGACAACTGCGTCAGCAGACGCTGGACACGGTGCCCCGGTCATGATCTGTACAGTTTCTCCTGGTCCAATTTCGGTTTCAGAAGGAACCCCGGTTTGAATCTGCCCGACAATGGCCAGTCGGGCTGCTCCATCCTTGAAATCCGCGCTGCGCACGGCAAAACCATCCATAGCTACTCGATCGAAGGGTGGCAAGGGTCTGTCGGCCAGAACATCATCCACAAGCACATGGGACAAGGCTTTCTCTATTGAGAGTATGTGCGTTCCCTGTGGAACGGCAGCATCCATTATTTTCTGGAGGGCTTCAACTACAGTTAGCATGTTTCTCCTTTAGCGATGACAATCGTAAGCCTGGTCCTGCATCATTCCTGGAAGAAGAGTGTTGAAAACAGGTAAGACAGACTCATTTTCGTATAAATCATTGTCCTTTAAGAATATCAGGAGGCATGAAAATTTTCAACCATGATACCAGTTCTAATCAAAAAATAGGCGAATGACACCGTGACCAGAAACACCGGGTTTTTATGTGCGGATTTAAGCTGTTCCTTTAAAACCAGGGAATAGTTGAGGAATAATAACAGGTACAGTGGAAACGGGATGACAGCGGCAGTAACCAACACTGCCGCCATATTGAAGTGTTTTTACTAGGCTGATACCGGTAGCCACCAATAATCTGGTTTCAGTGGTGGATCCCGTTTTTCCGGAACAATACCCCGGTTTTTCAGCAGTTCCAGGACCTTTTGTGTAACAGGCTCTATGGTTGCGTCAACGGAGGCCGTTATATCGGGTCCATTGGTAAGGTCTTCGGGTATGATACCGATCAGTTCCAACTCCTCCGGGCCGGTTCCTTCAAACCTCATCAGCTGGATCAGGTCCAGAAAGCCGACCTGGTGAGGAGACATCTTGGTTTGAGCCGGTCGATGGATGAAAGATTCACCGGCAAGGACCCTGACCTCGCCCGGGTCCCCGGGGACGTTCAATGCATCGATAATGATCAGCCACTGCTTGTCCACAATGGCTGTATTGAGAGTCGCACCGCAAGTGCCTCCGTCGACAAGCTCAACGGTCTCGGGAAAATGGAAGTGGGCATCAATATGGTTCAGAATCTTGATGCCGATTCCATCATCCTTCAGCAGTACATTTCCGATTCCGATAATAGCGCCTTTTGTGCTCATATATTGGTCTCGACTACTCCCAGCTCATTTCCTTCGGGATCGAACGCATGAACAGCGCAAGCCAGACATGGATCGAAGCTGTGAATGGTTCTGAGCACCTCCAATGGGCGCTTGCTGTCGGCAATGGGATTGCCAATCAGGCAAGCCTCGTAGGGTCCTTTCTGGCCCTGTGCGTCTCTTGGCCCCGCGTTCCAGGTGGATGGTACCACACACTGGTAGTTCTTTATCTTTCCATCATTAATGACGACCCAGTGAGACAATGCACCCCTGGGAGCCTCATGGAAACCGAATCCCTTAATTTCTCCTTTCGGGAAGACCGGCTTGTTAAAGTACTCGCTGTCACCTTTGCTCAGGTTGTTAACCAGCATATCCCAGTGGCTCATGGCCATTTCGTTCACCACTGCGCAACGGATGGCACGGGCGGCATGGCGGCCTATGGTTGAGTGCAGGGCTGCCAGTGGGATCTTCTTTCCGCTGACCGCCTTAATGGTATCAACGGCAACACCTACATATTTCTTGGTTGCCTTGTCTCCGACAGCATAACTGGTCAGGACTTGAGCCAGTGGCCCTACCTGCATCGGCTTACCCTTGAAGCGAGGTGCTTTAACATACGAGTAGTCACCAGCTCGATCATAACCCGTATACTTGGGTTCCGTGGTCTGTTCATATGGATGTTTCTGCCAGTCTCCGTCGTACCAGGATCTGGCGATGGATTCCTGAACATTATCCTTGAAGTAAGGATCATTGAAGTTGGTGATAGCTTTGGCCCCACCAAAGTCACCTTTGAAGATGGTTCCGCCCATCATATCAAACTTCTCACCTTTGGTATCGGTCGGAAATTCAGGGACAGCCAGATAGTTCAAATCACCTGCCCCGTAACCGGCCCAATCCAGATAGAATGACCCGATCGTACAGACATCAATCAGGTAAACCTGGTTGATGAACTGTTGCACCTCATCCAGCAGGTGTTTGACTCTCAGCAGGGTCGTCATGTTCAAGGCGGTCTGGTCGTCCAGGTTAATGGCATTTGCCACACCACCCACTGCCAGGTTCTGGATGTGAGGTGTTTTTGCTCCCAGGAGCCCCACGCAGTCATTGATGGTTCGCTGGTATTCCAAGGCCTGCAGATAGTGAGCAACCGCAATGAGGTTAACATCCGGGTGCAGTTTCATGGCCTTGTGTCCCCAATATCCATTGGAGAAGATACCCAATTGCCCACTGTCCACCACTGCTTTAACCTTTTCTTTCACTGCCCTGAATTCATGCACCGTATTTCGAGTCCAGGGGGACAGACTTTGCGCCAGGTTGGCCGCATTTTTGGGGTTGGCCTTCAGAACCTGGGTAATATCTACCCAGTCAAGGGCAGACAGATGATAAAAGTGGACGATATGATCATGCATGGTATGAGCGGCGATGATCAAATTCCGGATCAGCTGTGCATTGAGCGGAATTTCCATTTGCAATGCATTCTCAACAGCTCTCACAGAAGCAATGGCGTGAACTGTTGTACACACACCACAGAACCGCTGAGTGAAAATCCAGGCCTCGCGCGGATCTCTTCCCTCCAGGATCAGTTCGATCCCCCTGAACATCTGTCCGGAGGACCAGGCGTTGGTTATCTTACCCTTATTTATCTCAACATCAATTTTCAGGTGACCCTCAATTCTTGTGATAGGATCAACAGTAACAATTTTTCCCATGTTTTTTCTCCTGCTACTCTTTGGTGATTACCGGAAAGATCTTAATGATCGTTATAAAAATGATAATTTGCAGTGCAAACATACCGATAGATATCATTAGCTCCGGTAATGAGGGGAAGTAGGTCAGCCCCGGAACCGATTCATAACCAATGATGTATGTATTCAGCCGGTATAAGAGTCCACCGGTTAACAGAGCGCATGATCCAAGAAACAGGTTCTTTGGGCTGGACAGCTTTTTCTGACCACTGACCAGATAGAGTCCCACTGCTACCAGGATCCATTCTGCCCAGAAGAAAAGGCTTTCAAAGCTTAGTTCCATAGCCAGCCCGGCGGCGCCGTTTCTAAAGATCTCAATCCAACGAATGACACTGTACAGAATCGTCACGTAGAAAGCCATTTTCATCATGGTGCCCAGCATGTTTACGTAGGATTTGCTTTTGAAATCAGCTACCGTTAAACATTCAAGGGCGATGACGATACAGAAACCCATAAAGATGGATGAGATCACATACAACAGGGAAATGAGGGGCGTTTGCCACAGCGGGCTCAGCTTTTGACCAAACAGGAAAGCCAGACCACCTAAACCGGACTGGTGCATGGTCGGAAGCAATACGCCAAAGGCGACCGTTAAAAACAGGATTTTATTCAGATATGCATGAAGACTTGCTGCCCAGTTCTTCTGACCACCTTCGGGCATGAACTTCTCGAGGATGGCAGGTAGAATCTCGATGGCAAGAATCAGGATATAAGCTGCAATGCAGATACCAACTTCAAAGAGTACTGAGTTGGTCTGCATGTACTTGGGAATGAAAAAGTTAAGCAATCCGATATATCGCCCGGTATCATACGCAAGCGAGAAACCGGCAAAGGAATAACCCAGCAGGGAGAATAGAACCGCCTGCCTGACGAACCGGTGGTATGCACCCTTGTTGATGATATATACCACAAATGCCGTTACGTAGCCACCATTCACCAGGGCAGCTCCCACCAGTACTCCCATTACCTTCCAGACTCCCCATGCCTGATGGTGAGACAGATTGGATACAGAACCGATGCCATAGATATATCGGACAACGAGAAAATAGAATCCAATCAGGAACAGCAGGGACAAAAACAAAATGGGCGGTGTGAGTATCTTACCGCCAACAGGTTTTGCGTGATCCATTATTCCTCCTTATCGCCAGATCGGTTTTTGAAAGCAATCGCTGCCAGCCCGGCATAGATAACGATCGGCGCTATCAATCCCTGATACAGGGTATGCTGGATACTTTCACTGGCGCTTGCCTGTGAGTAGTCAGGCAGGCTGGGCAATCCCAATTTACTGAATGGGACCGCTGCTTTGGTGAGATACAGGACGGATGTACCGCCACCTTCTTTTTCACCGTAAACCTGATTGACGTAAAGGTGGGGAGATTCTTTGATCCTTCTTTTGGCTTCGACCAGCAGAGCCTTGGTCTTGCCAAAAATTACCGCCTCATTGGGGCAGGCCTCAGTACATGCTGGCTGACCGTGTTGCGGCAGGTTGGTGTTGATGCACATTTCACATTTGACAATTTTGCCGTAGAAGTCATTGTACTCATACTTCGGAATGTTAAATGGGCAATTCATCTCGCAGTAGCGACAACCGCAACAGGCATCTGCATCCCAGGTAACGATACCATTCGGTTGTTTGATGAGGGCGCTGACCGGGCAACCGGACACGCAACTCGGATCGACACAGTGCATACACTGACGCTTGACATAGGCCGTCTCGTCCTCATCCTTGTACATCTTGATGATGTTCATGGTTTTTTCGGAGAGATCCCTGGGTGCGTCATAAATGCCAAGTTTTGCATCAGGTTCGACCGGCAGATTGTTGGCGCGCTTGCAGGCAACTTCGCAGGATTTGCAACCGACACAGCGTGTATTGTCGTACAGCATGCCGACATGTTCGTCCTGCAGTTTATAACTCTCTCTCGCAAGGGCAGTTCCGGATATCAGTGGCGTTGCAGCAACACCAGCGCCAGCACCCGCTATTCCCTTGAGAAAGCTGCGGCGTTTTATATCCATTCTATTCCTCCTCTGAATCCGGCAGTTTTTTGGCTTTTACCGCCACGGCTGTCCCAGCGACGCCAACTACGGCTCCGACGGCACCTGCGGCAACCAGGCTGGCTCCCTTGTTAGAAGGCTCTTGCGGCTGTGCATATATCTGAGGTGGATTGGGATTGAGGACCTCAGCTCTCGTATGTAGCGGAATGGTGTACCCCACCTCCTTTTCCGTGCACCCAAAACAGGGGTGTCCAATGCTAACAGGCCATTTTTTATAACGGTTGAATCCAATTTCCGGGCAGTTGGAAAACGTCATGGGACCCTTACAGCCAAGCTTGTATAAACACCAACCTTTTCTGTGACCTTCATCACCAAATTCGTTGGCAAACCGTTCGGCATTAAAATGTCCCCTGCGTTCACACTGGTCATGAATGAGCGTGCCATAGGCAAACTTTGGCCTTCCCTTGTCATCGAGGGTGGGCAGCTTGTTGAATGTCAGGTAGTGAACAACAGTGGAGAGGAAGTTGTATGGGTTTGGCGGACATCCGGGGATGTTGACCACGGGCTTGTCCTTGACCAGTTCACTGACACCGGTAGCGCCTGTCGGGTTTGGCCCGCTTGATTGCACACCGCCCCAAGAGGCACATGAGCCGATCGCAATGATGGCCGCTGCATTGGCTGACGTTTCCGCGAGAATATCCATCGCCGTTCGTCCACCAATCATGCAGTAGTGACCCCCGGCCTTGGTAGGAATGGAGCCTTCGACAACCAGAACATACTTTCCGGCATACCGTTTCATGGCAGTCTGAAGCTGTTCTTCTATCTGATGACCTGCTGCTGCAAATAGGGTTTCGTGATATTCCAGGGAGATAATATCCAGAATCAAGGAAGCAAGGTCGACACCTCTTGCCCTTAAAAGGGATTCGGTGCACCCTGTGCACTCCTGAAAGTGAAGCCAGATGACAGCAGGTTTCTCCTTCTTCTCTAAAGCTTCCGTTATCTGTGGTATGAAAGCAGGGGACAGCCCCAGAGCGATTGCTGTTTTCGTTGAAAGGGTTAAAAAATCTCTCCTTTTAACCTCGTTTTCAACCAGCGGGTTTTTACCTAGGATCATTTGCTTTTCCCTCCCTATAAGGTTTTTTTGAAACGATTACAAAATACGGAAAACTGAGCTAACCGATTTAAACCTGATTTGCAAGTGTTTCTTCGGATGAATAGTGACGAAATTCTACAAAAATTGAAACAATTGTAAAGAAAAAAATGGATATTTTTTATAAAGAAAGTAGATAGCTGGAAACCAAATGTAATATAAATAATTGATATAATGAAATAAAAAACACAATTTACCCTTGCCGATAAATCTGCACAATTTTGGAAAAGATTTGGGTTTTCGCCATAAATGCGTGCTGGTACTTGTTTTATAAATTGAGAGAATTCATTTCTCCACCGAAGTCTTTTCGGTCTAAAGGTGGAATTTTTTATAACAGCGTCCATAAATGGCTTATATACAGCTTTCTGGAGCATGAATCGACTGTTTCTGGTTTGTTAATTCAAACCTAAATCCTTTGACTTTTTGCATGATACACTGCAATGTTGGTAAAAATTGCGATGGATGCAGGATGGATATTGGCCCATGAACTTGGTATAAGCTGCTGAAAGTATGTAATAAATAAAAATATGACGGAGTGACCCTATGTGTCTGGCAATTCCAGGGAAAATAGAAGAGATTGATCAACAGGCGATTATGAGGACGGCTCGAGTCAATTTTAACGGTATGGTTAAAGAGGTTTGTATCGAATGGGTCCCGGAGGCTGAAGTTGGCCAATATGTTATAGTACATGCCGGTTTTGCCATCAGTGTCCTGGACGAAAAGGAAGCACTGGAGAGCCTGAATCTGATCAATGAAGTAGCGCAATCACCGAATGCATATCGGAAATGGTAAAAACAGGAGCAGGGCAAGACAGGCTCCGGTTTCATAAAGTGAAAATCATGATTCTGTTGTGGGTGCTTAAAGGTTAATGGATTGATATTGGACATTCAGGTATGGCAAAGAGCAACGATAAGATTTTACTGGCCCATGGAAGTGGTGGAAAGGCATCCTCTGAGCTTTTTCAGCAGGTTTTTCTGGCACAGTTCAACAACCCCTTCCTGGCGGAAGCCCATGATGGGGCCATTCTGGAAATGGGAGGGAACCGTTTTGCCTTTTCCACTGACAGTTATGTGGTTAATCCATACCTTTTTCCAGGGGGAAACATTGGTGACCTCTCAGTGAATGGGACTGTCAACGATATTGCCATGTGTGGAGCCCGACCCCTGTTTCTGTCTGCCGGCTTTATTCTGGAAGAGGGTTTTGATATGGAGGACCTGAAAACCATCGTCCATTCCATGAAGGTTGCAGCTGATAAGGCTGGGGTCATGCTTGTCACTGGGGATACAAAGGTGGTTGAAAGGGGAAGTGCGGACGGCATTTTTATCAACACCGCCGGCATCGGGCAGCTGGATCCCGGGATTCACATATCGCCAAAAAATGCGACTGAAGGGGACGAGATCATTATTAACGGGGCTATTGCCGACCATGGCATCGCAGTGATGTCCAGGAGAGAGGGGATCGAATTTGATTCCGATATCATCAGCGATTCTGCAGCCCTGAATCACATGGTCCAAGGGGTATTGAAGGCTGTTCCTGATGTCCATGTGTTGAGGGATCCGACACGTGGTGGGGTTGCTGCAACCCTGAATGAAATAGCTGAGGCAGCTGATGTCGGGATTGAAATTGAGGAGGCTCAAATCCCGATCAACGAACAGGTAATAGCGGCAAGTGAAATGCTGGGTATCGATCCCCTGTACATTGCGAACGAGGGGAAGGTTATGGTATTCGCCCCCGCCGGGGACGGCGAGCGTGTGCTGGCTGAGATGAAAAAACATCCGGAAGGGAGTGGGGCATCCATTATCGGGCGAGTCAAGGCGGAACACCCCGGAAGAGTGATTTTGAAGACCCGCATCGGGACCAAACGACTGGTTGACATGCCGGCTGGTGAGCAACTGCCAAGAATTTGCTGACCGTCAGGAAACTGCTTCATGGCCAACGACAGATTGGTTGTCATGTTTGGCCTGAGATAACCATTTAAAAGGATTTGAAAGCTGTGCACGAAGTATCAATCATGATGAGTATTCTGGATCTGGCCATTGAGGAGGCCAGGAAACATAATGCCAAGAAAATTCAGCGAATTACGCTGGAAGTGGGGGCAAAATCCGGTGTTGTGATAGATGCTCTTGAATTTGCATTTGAAACGGTTACCAGGAACTCAATAGCTGATGGCGCACAGTTGACCATTCATTCAATTCCTTACCGGGGAGAATGTATTTCATGCGGCCATCAGTTTGATTGTGCTGAATTTCTTTTGTGTGACAAATGTGGAAACTTTGGAAAAATAATCTCCGGTCAGGAATTACGGATCGAATCAATTGAGGTGGACTGATGTGCCTGGAATGCGGATGTTCGGTAAAGGGAGAAGTGACCATCAATGGTCAGAAAATGGAGCACCACCATCATGATCATACACACCATGACGATCACGATCACGGTGATCAAGGGCATCATGCGGACCATGATGGGGGAAGAGAAATTTCCATCCAACGTGATATACTGAGCAAGAACAACCAGCTTGCCGAGCACAATCGTGAACATCTGCAATCAAAGGGCATATTCAGTATGAACTGGATCAGCGCCCCGGGTTCCGGTAAGACAGCCCTGCTTGAAAAGCTGATACAGGAATATGGAGAGTCGCTGCAGATTTCAGTGATTGAAGGTGATCAGCAGACAGATAATGACGCTCGGAGGATCATCAATGCCGGGGCAAGCGCCGTACAGATAAATACGGGGGCAGCCTGCCATCTCGATGCGAGCATGATTCACCATGCGCTTCATCAGATCGACCTGGAGGGAACCCGGTTGCTGGTCATTGAGAATGTGGGAAACATGGTATGTCCAACAGCTTACGATCTGGGTGAAGACCTGAAAGTGGCCATTATCAGTGCGCCTGAAGGGGAGGATAAACCGGTTAAATATCCGGACCTGCTGCTCACAGCTGACGTGCTGTTGATCAACAAGATTGATCTGATTCCCTATCTTGATTTCAACCTTGAAAACTGTATTGCCCTCTCCCAAAAGGTTAATCCGCAGATCAACATTTTTCCGGTCTCGGCAAAAACGGGAGAAGGGTTGCAGGCTTTTTATGACTGGTTCACCAGTAAAGGCCAGATTTCCAAAGGTCCTGCCTGATAGTTGCTCGTTATCATTTTTTTCAACATGAATCAAATCAGCCGCTTGCGAATTGTCATTCAGGGTGCCGTCCAGGGAGTCGGTTTCAGACCCTTTATATACCGGCTGGCCCTGGAAATGAAATTAGCAGGCTGGGTATTAAACTCCTCCCAGGGTGTTTTCATAGAGGTAGAGGCTGATAAACCAACCCTTGATCGGTTCATCCTTCGTATCCAGAATGAAAAGCCCGGCCCGGCCTTCATTCAGAGTTTCGAGTCATTGTTTCTCGATCCGGTTGAGTATAGTGGCTTTACCATAAAGCAGAGTCGGGAGGAAGGAACCAAATCCGTCCTGGTACTGCCAGACATCGCTACCTGTCCCGCCTGCCTGGCGGAGATAACAGATCCTGACAATAGAAGATACCGATACCCCTTTACCAATTGCACCCTCTGCGGCCCCCGCTACTCCATCATTCAATCTCTGCCATATGATCGTCCCCAGACAACCATGGCGCGTTTCAAAATGTGTGATCGTTGTCGGGCGGAATATGAAAATCCAGAAGACCGACGGTTTCACGCTCAACCGAATGCATGCCCTGATTGCGGACCAAAGCTGACGGCCTGGGATGAAAAGGGTGAGTCCCTGGCCGAGGGGCACGACGCGCTTTTGCTGATTTCAGAAAAATTGCGTTTAGGGGCGATTATCGCCTTGAAAGGAATCGGGGGTTTTCAGCTCATGGTAGACGCGAGCAATGCGGAAGCAGTTAATCGCTTGAGGTCCCGAAAAAGACGGAACGAAAAGCCTTTCGCCGTGATGATGGATTCAGTTGAAACGGTCAAGCAGGTATGCCAGCTTGATCCCTTCGAAGAGCGGTTGCTTTGTTCGTCAGAAGCGCCTATTGTGCTTCTGGAGAGAAAAAAATGTGATGGCCTGTCACTGGTTGCATCGGTTGTGGCACCCGGAAATCCGACCCTGGGTGTGATGCTGCCCTATACGCCATTGCATCATATATTAATGTCCGAATTGGATCGCCCTCTTGTTGCTACCAGCGGTAATATATCTGATGAACCGATCTGTATTGATGAAGCAGAGGTGTTGGAAAGGCTTAGTGGTATCGCTGACCTGTTCCTGGTCAACGATCGTCCGATTGCCCGCACGATTGATGATTCAGTCGTGCGAATGGTCAAGGGGCGTGAGATGATGCTCCGTCGAGCCCGTGGTTATGCGCCCATGCCTGTGATGATGCCACACTCAGGGACGAACATACTGGCTGTTGGTGCTCATCAGAAAAATACGGTTGCCCTGCAGGTAAATCAGAATGCCTTTGTCAGCCAGCATATCGGTGATCTTGAAAATGAACCTTCAGTGAATTCATTTGAAGAAGCCATCAACAGCCTTTGTCAATTGTACGATGCGAAGCCGACATTGATGGTTTGTGATCAACATCCGGATTATATATCAACCCAGTTTGCTAAAGCATCAGGCGCTCGCGTGAAGCAGATTCAGCATCACTATGCCCATATCTGTGCCTGCATGGCTGAAAATCAATTGGAAGGACCGGTACTGGGGGTGGCATGGGATGGTACTGGCTACGGCCCCGATCAGACTGTCTGGGGAGGTGAGTTTCTACTGATTGACCAATCATCATTTAAAAGGGTTACCCATCTGAGGCCTTTTAAACTACCAGGGGGTGATATGGCAGCTAAGGAACCCCGCCGTTCAGCTCTGGGTGTTCTTTACGAGATGTTCGCAGACAGTCTGCCGAGCCGGACAAACCTGCCTGTTCTGGATGCCTTTAGTGATAAGGAGCTGCCAGTTATGATCAGGCTGCTTCAGACAGGGCTCAACTCTCCCCGGACCTCCAGTATAGGGCGACTGTTTGATGCCGTTGCTGCCATCATCGGATTGCGGCAGGTGATCTCGTTTGAAGGGCAGGCTGCCATGGAGCTTGAATTTGCCTTAAATGATAAAGAGGAGGGCCACTATACCTTTCAGATTTCGGATACTGTCGACTGGGCGCCCATGATTAATGAGTTGTTACGGGATATCGGTGCCGGGGTTGAAACGGGTCGGATGGCTGCCAGATTTCACAATGGGCTGGCAGAGATGATCCTGCAGGTTGCTGAAAGGACAGGATTGGAAAAGGTGGCCTTGTCAGGTGGTTGCTTTCAAAATCGCTATTTGACAGAACGATCAATTAGACGTCTGGAAGAGAGTGGCTTTCGCCCTTACTGGCATCAACGCCTGCCTCCCAATGATGGGGGAATATCTGTTGGGCAGTTATACGCGGCCGGTCTTCTGGAGCCGATTGATCTGTGATGGAACCTAAAAAGGAACAAATTTTTTGGTCGCTTTCATATTAAATCATGAATCATCTGTGATGAGGGAAAATGGAAATAAGTGACACACTGAAACAGTATGAAGCGAAAGATCTGGTCAATGGGTTATCTGAAAAAATAACTGCAACGGCTAAAGAACTTGGGAAGATCCGGCTGATGCACGTTTGTGGGACCCACGAGCATGAGATTATTCAATACGGGTTGAGGCAGCTGCTGCCGGATTCGATTACCATCATACCCGGACCCGGATGTCCGGTCTGCATCTGCCCAGTGGAGTTGATAGATCAGGCTATCACTTTGTCCTACCAACCGGGTGTGACGGTTCTGAGTTTTGGTGACATGTTGAGGGTTCCGGCTACCAGAGAATCTCTGGATGATGCCCGTAAAAACGGCGGTAGCGTTCGGATGGTATATGGTCCTCTGGACGCCATCAAGATTGCACAGAACAATCCAGATGAAAAATTTGTCTTTTTCTCAATCGGCTTTGAAACCACAGCTGCCGGAACGGCTGGGATGATCAAGAAAGGAGTCCCTGAAAATCTCTTTTTTCTGATTGCCAATCGCTATATTCCCCCGGTTTTCAATCTTTTAATGCAGGTACACAATCGGACATCCATCCAGGGATTTCTGTTACCTGGTCACGCTGTGGCTATCACAGGTATACATGTATATGATTTCGTGGAGCAAATATACGACCTGCCCTGTGTGGTAGCTGGATTTACACCGGTGGATATCCTTTCAGCCATCTGGAGAATGCTTCTTTCCATTCAGGATGGTTCAAGCAAGACCATTAATGCCTATTCCAGAGTGGTGCCCGAGCATGGGAACCAGACAGCGCTGGGGTTGATGGACTCGGTTTTTGATAAGGTTCCGGGCGTCTGGCGGGGGATAGACACCGTTGACGGCACAGCTTATGAATTGAAGGAGGAATTCTCTCATCTGGATGCCAGCCGCCAGTTTGACTGTCAGCCACCTTATAAATCCAGGTCAAATCCACCTGGGTGTGAATGTCACCGAATCATGCTGGGGGAACTGCTGCCCACAGATTGCAAGCTGTTTCGGGAAAAATGCCGGCCTGACGATCCTTATGGACCCTGTATGGTGTCTATGGAGGGAACCTGTCATAGCTGGTTCCAGGGAGCAGAAGATATCATACACTTTTAGGTGTTGCCTGGCTTGGGATGATCTCTGCTTTATCGGGGCCAATTCCATCTGTTCACGCCCGTTGGGATGGCGGTTGATGAAACGGGGACCCGCCTTTATTGAGAATGTCTGGTATATAAATAATAGAAGCTGTCTGTTCTGTAATCGTTCTCAATAAGGATTTTTGATTGAATAAACATAATAGTTACAGTATATTAAATATTGGCAGCCACTCCCGATCGCTTCTGTCTATCGTAATTTTCGATTTTTCCTTTTTTTTAGTTCCTTGATCTGTTAGCATGATGACAGCTCGGTATAACAGTGGGCCGGGGATTTCGGTGTATCTGGAAAATAAGACCATTGAGGTCTTTACCTGCATTTCATCTTTTTCGAGGGGAGCTTATGTCAATAGAGAGATATCAGAAGTGGCGCGACCAGCAGGGTAAACCATTTATTCCGGTTTCAGTTGACGGACTGGAATTGATAAACGATCGGAATCTGAATAAGGGGTCTGCCTTTACCAAAGAGGAAAGGGAGGTCTTTCACCTGGAAGGTCTGATTCCGCCAAGTACGGCGTCGTTTCAGGACCAGAAAGCAAGGGTGTATGAAGGGTATTGCTCGGCACCAACCGATATCGACAAGTATATTTACCTTCGTTCTCTCCAGGACCGTAATGAGACGCTTTTTTATGGTTTGCTGGAAGAGCACATGGAAGAGATGACCCCTATTATTTATATCCCGACGGTAGGTCTGGCCTGTCAGCAGTTCAGCCACCACTATCAGAGGGCCAGAGGTATGTACGTCACACGTGAGAATGTGGATAACATGAGTGAGATGGTCCACCATTTTCCTTCACAAGATATCCGAATCATCGTTGTGACAGACAGTCAGGGGATTCTGGGTATTGGTGATATTGGTGTGGGCGGTATGGCCGTCCCGATTGGAAAACTCTCACTTTATACCATCGGTGCCGGCATTCACCCCTCGTTCTGCCTGCCCGTTGCGCTTGATGTGGGAACAGACAATGAAGAGTTGCTGCAAGACCCCCTGTATCTCGGAATCGGCCATAAGCGGATCAGGGGCCAGGAATACTACGATCTGATTGAGAAGTTTGTCAGAAATATCAAAGAGTACTTCCCCAGGGCTATATTACAGTGGGAAGATTTCAGCAAACAACATTCATTTGAGATTCTGGAGAAGTACCGGGACGTTCTTCCTTCTTACAATGACGACATCCAGAGTACAGGAGCCGTAGTTTTAGCTGGTGTTTTGAATGGGATGAAAATCAAGGGCGAGGAACTGAAGGATCAATCGTTTGCTATCTTTGGAGCAGGGGCAGGTGGTGTTGGGTTTGCCCGTAAGGTGTGCACTGAACTGGTCAGCGCAGGCCTTGATGAGAAAGCGGCCTGTGAGAAAGTGTTCATGTTTGACTCCAAGGGGCTGATTCTCAACAATCGATCTGATCTGGAAACCTTCAAGCTGCCATTTGCCAAAGACCCTGCCACGTTGGGCGATTGGAATATTTCTGGTGCAGAGCCGACGCTCCTGGAAGTGCTGGAAAATGCAGGATCCACTGTCCTGGTCGGCATTTCCGGACAAAGTGGCACGTTCACTGAGGCGCATGTCCAGGCCATGATGAAACACACGGGTCGTCCCATCATTTTTCCGTTGACCAACCCAGCAGATGAAAGTGAGGCGACACCTGATGATTTGTATCGCTGGAGTAATGGGAATGCGATTGTTGCGGCTGGCAGCCAGTATCCGGATGTAACCTTTAATGGAAAACAGTACCGGATCGGTCAGGCGAACAATTCGTTTATTTTTCCAGCGATCGGGCTGGCAGCCATGCTATCAAAAATTCAAACCCTGACGGACGAGATGTTCAATGCGGCCGCCCATGCACTGGCCGGATGTGTCAGCAAAGCTGATCTTGATTCAGGAATTGTTTATCCCAGAGTGAAGGATATGCAGAACGTGGCCATCAGGACAGCGATCGGCGTGCTGAAGTTGATAACGGAAAAGAACCCGCATATCGGTCTAAAAAGAGAAGATCTGCATGAGGTGGTGCGCTCCAATATCTGGAAGCCGATGTATCACCCCTACAAGCGTGTTTGATCCTCTCTGACCCCACCAAAGCCCTGCTGTCAGATGTTAATGTCCGGCAGCGGGCTATCCGACCGAAGGTGATAGCCTGCGCCTCCCCCCACCCTATCTTTTCGATAGTGTCTACCGAAAACACACATAAAACAGTCGTCCGCTTTCAGTGCAGCAGCCCGTTTGAGCACATGCCCAAAAACCAGCGGTTGATAATTAAATTACTGATTGGGATCATCAAAAAAAACGAAAAGACGTAGGAAAACAATACCGAATTGGTTATATTATTCCAATCAAACGGCGAAACCTCAACCACCTGCAGCGCCAGAAATAGCGAAAGCCAGGCCGGAAATTTTTTCGTCAATCACTGAGAAATAAGTCGGCTGTTCGTTTGTGCGGGCGTCTGAAAAAAAATCCCAATTTTCCAATGTGAAGCAAAGCGGACCCATAAAGTGTCGGGCTCTGCATCAATAGAATTTCTAAATATAATAAGGAAAACGGACCATGTTAATAGACTTTGCCAATGTTTTTCTATTTGCCGCTCTTGCCATCGGATTTGTTGCACTTGTTTTGGCAGTCGGGAAATTGATTCGGCCGGATAATCCGAATCCAATAAAAACGTCTGTTTATGAGTGCGGTGAGATTCCAATAGGACCTGGATTTTCTCAGATTAACATGCGATTTTATCTGATCGCCTTTGTGTTTGTCATCTTTGATGTGGAAATCGCTTTTATGTACCCTGTCACTGTCATTTTTCGTGACCTGATGGCTAGTGGGTGGGGACTGTTGGGCTTTATCGAGATTGCCATTTTTATTTTGATTCTGATGGTTGGATTTGTCTATGCCTGGTCACAGGGTGGGCTTGACTGGGTGAGGACGCTGTCAAGTGAGAAATAGACGGTTTTGAAAGAGTAAAGAACAGGCAACGTTTGGAATTGAATACGGGAAAAACGGAAAAACGAAATGAAAACACTGTATAATACGTTCGAATCAGACAATATCATCCTCAGCTCACTGGACTATGTACTGAACCTGGCCCGGGCAAACTCGATGTGGTATCTGCTCTTCTCAACGGCTTGCTGCGGTATTGAACTCATGCAAACCGGTGGACCCAGAGCAGACCTGGAACGTTTTGGTTCGGCCCCGAGGGCGGTTCCACGAACAGCCGACTTGATGCTGGTTGCTGGGACGATTACGTTGAAAATGGCAGAACGGGTAAAGATATTGTACGAGCAAATGGCAGAACCGCGGTATGTGATTTCAATGGGAAGCTGCGCCAACTCCGGCGGTCTTTTTCAATCAGCTTATTCGGTGTTAAGGGGAGTTGATCGGGTGATACCGGTTGACATTTATCTGCCTGGCTGTCCACCCCGACCAGAAGCACTATTGTCTGCATTGATCGATCTTCAGAAGAAGGTAAAAAAAGAGCACTATTTCCGGAAAAAATAGTCAGATCGGTTTTCGATGAAAAGCCTGTATGACTGCTGTCATGTTTGCCTTAAACATTAGATACACTTCTACAATACTGGCGAACAACACTTCAGAGACTGTTAAAAAGCTGGAACCAATGCACCGGGTAAGAATCAGACGGTGTAAATAAGGAGTCAAAATTGAATACTTTAGAAATTTTTGAACTGATCAAAAAAAACACGGATGCCGTCGTCAGCTTCCAGGAAGAGGAGGGGCCGACGCCTTCCATTTATGTCCGTTCAGACTGGGTGTTTAAAGTGCTGACATACCTGAAAGAGGATGAGGCGTTGGGCTTTAACGTGTTGATGAACCATACTGGATTTCATGAGACGGAATCGGCCAAGCTGTTCTGGCACCTGTTTTTTGATGTTTCCCATGACGAGACCGAAGATCATACCCACGAGGAGATCAGGCTGGTCTGGCATCTTTACTCATACGATCAGGAGCATCGGGTCACTATTGAATCCAGTGTACCCATTGGAAAATGCGAAATCGACAGTGCAGTCCCACTTTGGAAGTCTGCGGACTGGTTGGAACGAGAAGCTTATGATCTGCTGGGTGTCATTTACATTGGGCATCCGGATTTAAGGCGAATTATGCTGCCGCCGGACTGGGAGGGGTTCCCCCTTCGAAAGGATTATGTATCACCCACCTCGTATCACAATGTCGATAACACTCCTTCAGAAATAACCAAAAGCTTTGAACCAAAAGGAAAATCCTAATGACATCCGCGTTGAAAACAGAGTATTTGACAATAAACATGGGGCCGCAACATCCATCGACCCATGGTGTTATTCGGTTCATTCTTAAAACAGATGGTGAGATCATCTATGAATGCGACCCTGATGTGGGGTACCTTCACCGAGGGATCGAAAAACTGGCAGAGTCCGTTACCTGGCAGGGGTTTGTACCCTATACCGATCGGGTAGACTACGTATGTGCAATGAATTCAAACCTGGCATATTGCATGGCTGTAGAAAAGTTGATGGGTATGGAAAGTGAGATACCAAAACGAGCTGAGTATATTCGGGTGATTGTGTCTGAATTGAACCGGATATCAAGCCACGCGGTTGCCATTGGTGCAGCCGATATGGATATGGGGGCCTTTACCCCGTTTATTCATTTTCTGAGGGAACGGGAGCATATCAATGACCTCTTTGAGATGATATGCGGGGCGCGTCTAACATACAACTATATTTGTATTGGTGGTGTCAATGCTGATGTATCTCCGACCTTCCTGTCTAAAACTGCAGAGTTCCTGGACCATTTTGAGCCCGTTGTCGAGCAGATTAACCGGCTCATTTCATACAACCAGATCTTCATCAAGCGATTTGCCGATGTGGCGATTGTGCCGCCAAAAATGGCCATCGATTATAATCTGGTGGGTCCCAACCTGAGAGGCTCTGGTGTCAAGTTTGATATCCGTAAAGACAAACCGTACAGCATCTACCCTGAAGTGGACTTTAATGTCCCAGTCGGGAGCGGTCGTGCAGGAACCCTGGGGGACTGTTATGATCGTTACATGGTTCGGGTTGACGAGATCAACGAATCTATCAAGATTATTCGACAATGCCTGAAGCAGATACCGGACGGTGAGACAAAGGCCATTGTCAAGAGTTCCATCAAGCCGCCCAAGGGGCATATTTATTTCAGAACGGAAACACCCAGGGGAGATACTGGATATTTTATCGTCAGTGACGGGAAAACCTCTCCGGCTCGATTGAAGATCAGAACCGGGTCGTTTACCGGGATGTCAATTATTCCAGAAATTGCCAGGGGCGTATTTATTGCGGATCTGGTGGCCATTATTGGTTCGCTGGACGTTGTTGCTCCTGAACTGGATCGTTAAACTCATTCGTTACAAAAAGAAAAGCTATGGATGCTATTTTGATTAGTTTAGGGCTGGATCCCATGCCGGCAAAAATTATTTCGATGGTTGTCATCTGCCTCATTGTCCTGATTGCTTTTGTCACAATCGGCGGGGTATTGACCGTGGTTGAACGACGTATAGCCGGATTTATGCAAGCCCGATTGGGGCCGAACCGGGTTGGGCCGCAGGGTTCATTGCAATGGCTGGCAGATGGTATCAAGCTGATTTTGAAAGAGGATTTGATACCAGACGGTGCAGATCGAACCCTGTTTAAAATCGCGCCTTATTTCTGCCTGATTGGTGTTTTCGGGACCATGGTTGTGTTTCCCTGGGGCAGCGGAATTATGGTTGCTGACCTGAATGTGGGACTGTTTTATTTTATCTCCATCACAGCACTGGTGGTGTTCGGTGTCTTGATGGCAGGCTGGAGTTCAAACAATAAATGGTCCCTGCTAGGTGGCATGAGGGCTGCGGCACAGATTGTGAGTTACGAAATCCCGGTGGGGATGGGCCTGCTGGTTCCGATCCTGATTTCGGGCACACTGTCCATGGGCGGAATTATGGCCGTTCAAGGCTGGGCACCCTGGGAGTGGATGGTGTTTCAGAGTCCCTTTACTGTCATGTCCTTCTGTATCTTTTTTATCGGCTCTTTGGCTGAAGCCAACCGGACACCATTTGATCTCCCTGAAGCGGAATCGGAACTGGTATCAGGTTACTGTACGGAATATACCGGGTTTCGATATGCGGTGTTCTTCCTGTCAGAATGGGCTAACCTGTTTGTCCTGGGTGGACTAACGACTGCAGTATTTCTGGGTGGTGGAAATCTGCCAGAATTTCTGGCTGATTATACAGCCCTGAGCGTACTGGTATACATGGCTAAGGTCTCAGTGGTTATATTTGTTGTCATCTGGTTGCGCTGGACCCTTCCGAGATTTCGCATTGATCAGTTGATGAATCTCTCCTGGAAATATCTTCTGCCTGGAGCATTCGTCGCTTTTCTGGGACAGGCCATTTACATGTTGATTACACAGCACGTTCCTGCAGTTCAGACAATCGTAGCTGTCATGATGTTTCTGGTTTTTGTTTTTATTCTGATCCGGTTTTTCATCCGCGTTAGAGTGAACATGCGTGAACAGCAAGTTCCGGTCAATTCTCCGGCTAGTGACGTTCCCCTGATATAATTATACATAAAACAGTGTTAAAAGGCGTTTAGATATGATGGGTGCTTATTTTCAAAATATTAAAAACGGATTCACGACTGTCTTTGAAGGGATGAGCATAACGTTTGCGACCATGTTTGTCCGGAAGGAAACGGTTCAATACCCCGAAGTCGATATTACCAACAACGAGACGATCAAGGAAAAATACAAAGGGTCACTGATGGGCATGTCGGATAATTACCGCGGCATTCTCAAACTTGATTTCGGTCTTTGTACCGCTTGTCAGATTTGCCAACGGGCTTGCCCCATCGATTGTATTGCCATCGAAAATGCAAAGTGTGACAAAATCAAGCCGACGGACAAAGATGGTAAGCCTGTCTTGAACCGGTTCACACAGAAAGAGGCTATCAAAACCCGAGCACTGACACGGTTTGATATCAACGTTGCCAAGTGTATGTTTTGCGGACTCTGTGAAGCGGCTTGCCCGACGGGTGCGATTCATCATACCAAGCAGTTTGAGATGAACCGTGATAATCAGGAGGATCTGGTCCTTTGTTTTGTCAGTGAGGGCGAGAGAGATATCGCTGTTAAGAGAGCAGACGAAATAGAAGCGGAAGCTGCTGCAAAGAAAGCTGCAAAAGCAGAAAAAGAAGAAGCTAAAGAGAAGGAAGAACAAGAGAAAGGAGCTGAAGAATGATGGGTATACCCGAACTGTTTTTCTATTTTTTCACCATTATGGTTATCGGCATTGGTTTGATTGTTGCCTTTTCCAGAAACCTGCTGCGTTCAGCCTTTGCGCTGTTTTTCGTACTTTTTGGTATCGCAGGTTTTTATGTGTTGCTGGGAGGGGACTTTCTGGCGGTTGTTCAAATAATGGTTTATGCAGGTGGTGTGAATGTTCTGCTGATATTTGGTACCATGCTGACCTCGGATATTTCGAGTCCGAAGACCAGTAACCTGTCTTTTCAGGGTGCGTTGACATTTATAGCAGGGGTTTCATTTCTGATCTTGCTGGTGCTTATCATCAACACGACTAACTGGCCGATTCAGGTGCCAGGAGAGATGGCAGCAACCACCAAGGATATTGGGAGACTGCTACTGAAGGAGTATGTACTTCCCTTTGAAATTATATCGTTTCTCCTGCTGGCGGCGATTGTCAGTTCATTGGTTCTTGTAAAAAAGGGAGATTAAAAATGGGTTTGACAGGTTATCTGACGGTTTCGGCCGTTCTGTTTACATTGGGGTTGGTCATTTTCATATCAAGAAAAAATACCATAGCCATTCTAATGGGCGTTGAACTGATGTTGAATGCCGCTGCGCTGAATTTTGTCGCATTTGCCCGTTTTACACCGTCACAGGCGTCGCAACTGGACGGGCAGATTTTTGCTGTATTTATTATTTTATTGGCGGCCGCCGAGGCTGTTGTCGCGTTGGCAATTGCTCTATCTGTTTATAAAAGTTTGAATCAGATAGGGGCAGACAAACTGGCAAGTTTGAAGGGGTGATCAACCTGTTATACAGCTTGATTAAACACCATCAAAAATAACACTGAGCAAAAAATAAATAATGAGTTACATACAGTCAGTCATACCTTTTGTTCCCGTGCTGCCATTCTTCGGCGCTCTCTTTCTGGGGTTGTTCGGGAAGAAAATCTACACAAGATTCGGAGAAAATGTCACCGGCATTCTCGGCTGCAGTATGCCGTTTATTTCAGGTGTACTGGCAGTGACCTCCTTTATCGCTATTAATGGTCTGGATGTCACCGAACGGATTATTCGTATTCCCATCACGGACTGGGTCTCGGTAGCTGATTTGCAGTTGCACTGGACCTTTCGTTACGATCCGCTGTCTGCTGTTATGCTGCTTGTTGTGACCATCATCGGGACACTGATCCACATATATGGCATGGGGTACATGCATGGAGATAAGTCGTTTTCACGCTTTTTTGCCTACATGAATCTGTTTTTGGGCTCCATGCTGATGCTGGTGCTTGGAGATAATCTTATTATCATGTTCCTGGGATGGGAAGGTGTCGGACTCTGCTCATACCTACTGATCGGCTTCTGGTTTACAGAGGAGGCAAATGCCATCGCCGGGAAAAAGGCTTTTATCGTCAACAGGATTGGCGACCTCGGGTTTCTGGCCGGTATATTGCTGGTGGCCTATTTCTCCATGACCCTTTTCGGTACAACTGATCTCTCATTTGTCGAGCTTCAAAGCAACATCGATGTGATGGCCGGACAAGTCGTTTTCGGGTTTCCACTACTTGAGGTGATTGGTATCTGCTTTTTCATTGGCGCCATGGGTAAATCGGCACAGATTCCACTCTATGTCTGGCTGCCGGATGCCATGGCCGGTCCGACACCCGTCAGCGCACTGATTCATGCAGCTACGATGGTAACTGCCGGTGTCTATATGATGGGACGGGTATATTTCCTCTATACACTGGCACCTCACGCGCTCGGGTTTATTTCTCTGATTGCGGCTCTCACCTGCTTCTTCTCTGCCACCATCGGGATGGCACAGTTTGATATCAAAAAGGTACTGGCTTACTCAACGGTCAGCCAGTTGGGTTATATGTTTCTGGCAATGAGCGTCGGGGCTTTCAGTGCCGGTGTTTTTCATTTACTGACCCATGCTGCTTTCAAGGCGTGTCTCTTTATGGCTTCCGGATCCATTATCGTTGCCTTGCACCATAAGCAGGACATGCGGGAGATGGGAGGTCTGTTAAAGAAAATGCCGATCACCGGCTACTCATTTATTGCAGCAACGTTGGCTATTATGGGCTTCCCCCTGACATCAGGTTTTTTCAGTAAGGATGAGATCCTTTGGAGGGCCTTTATTCAGGGATCTCCCCTGTTGTGGCTGGTTGGATTTGTAGCAGCCGGGATCACGTCATTTTATATGTGGCGGTTGGTATTCATGACCTTTTTTGGTGAAACGCGGGCGGACAAACACACCTGGGAGCATTGTCAGGAACAGCCGAAGCGGACTGTTGTCCCTATCGCTATCCTGGCTGTGGCAGCGTTGACTATCGGATTCTGGAATGTGCCTCATTTTCTCGGTGGTGATAGCAACTTCACGACCTTTCTGGATCCTGTCGTCAAAGACCTTTCCACGACACCGGTGAAGAACTACCACAAGATTCAGTTGGCCAAACAGGCTGACCATCAGGCAGAAGATACACATGTTGCAGCCGTTGAGCATGAAGTGCAAGAGGATCACACCGCCCTTGAGTGGGGATTGATGATAGCCTCTGTTGCCTGGACATTTTTCACCGGTTTCTTGGCGTATATCTTCTATATCCGTTATCCACAAGCACGTGAAAAAATAATGTCACGGGCTGCAGCCCAGAAGGTGTTTGCTGTATTGTATAACAAGTATTTTGTCGACGAATTTTATGAAGCAGTTGTCATCGGACCAATTCGAAAACTCTTCGAGTTTCTGGGTGCTTTCGATCAGATGGTTATCGACGGGCTGGTGAACTTTGCAGGATTTATGGGACGCATCACCGCAAATCTGGTTGGAATTTTTGACGATGAAGTAGTGGATGGTGCGGTGAATGGTGCCGGATGGAGTGCCCAGGCCGGTGGTAAAGGTGCCAGTTCTATGCAGTCTGGCAGAATTCAAACGATTGTCGCGAGTTCCTTGATAATATTTATCATTATTGTGGCTTCTGTAGTATTGTTTCTAGGGTAGCAGTCGTTCTGGCTACCCGATTTTTTTTAGAATGTAATCATTATTGAAAACAAAATTGAGGTTGTGATGAGTCATCTTTTGTCATGGATTGTTTTTGTGCCGTTAATCGGAGTTCCCTTGCTCTGGCTGTTGCCCGCTAAAAAAGCGAAGTGGATTGCACTGATTGCCACGATCGTAGATTTTGTCGTTGCTTTTCCCTTGTTTCTTAACTTTGATAAAGCTGCCAAAGGGATCACCAGCGGTATGCAGTTTGTTGAAAAGGTGCCGTGGATCCCAAGTCTGGGTGTGGAATATCACCTGGGTGTCGATGGGATTTCGATTGCGATGATATTGCTGACACTGATTATCGGTGTAGTGGCTGCTCTCGCCTCTTGGAGGATCAGTCAATACGAACGTGGCTATTTTGCCATGTTTCTGCTTCTGCAGACAGCCATGCTGGGTGTCTTTGTCTCCCTGGATCTGATCCTTTTCTACCTTTTCTGGGAGATCATGCTCTTTCCAATGTACTTTCTCATTGGGATCTGGGGTGGTCCTCGGCGAGTCTATGCTGCGATCAAGTTCTTTCTGTATACCCTGGCGGGTAGTGTGGGCATGCTGCTGGCGATTATCGCCATCTGGTATTTTGCTCCGGGAGAACGCACCTTCAACATGATTGAACTGGTGCAAAGGGTTCATGAGGGTGGTGTCTTCAGCGGACCGATGATTTTCGGCTTTCCTTTTACAAAGGTGGTTTTTATTGCGCTGTTTATTGGGTTCGCCATCAAGGTGCCGATCTTCCCGTTTCATACATGGCTTCCGGATGCACACGTGGAGGCGCCTACTGCCATTTCCGTGATTCTGGCTGGCGTGCTTTTGAAGATGGGAACCTATGGTTTTCTGCGAATCAACTTTCCACTCTTCCCTGAAGTTTTTGAGTGGTTCAGGGATTTCCTGATCGCCCTTGCCGTGATCAATATTGTTTACGGTGCTCTTTGCGCGTTGGCACAATCTGATCTCAAGAAGATGATTGCCTACTCATCAGTCAGTCACATGGGATTTGTGCTGCTGGGTATTGGGGCAGCAACTACTCAGGGATTAAATGGTGCCGTTCTGCAGATGTTCAACCACGGTACGATCACAGCCATGCTCTTCCTCCTGGTTGGTGTTGTATACGACAGGGCTCACCATCGCCAGATCGCAGGTTTTGGTGGATTGGCTTCGGTTACCCCGGTCTACGCGGCGATCACCAGTGTTGCCTTTATGGCAGCCATTGGATTGCCCAGTATGAGTGGATTTATCTCGGAATTCCTGATTTTGACCGGTGCGTTTAAGGTTTACAAGATTGCAACCATCATTGCGGGTCTTGGAATTATTTTCGGAGCAGCTTATATGCTCTGGGCTTATCAACGCGTGTTTTTCGGCCCGCTCAATCCAAAATACAAGAATTTGACGGATATGAACTTTGTTGAGCTTGCCTCAGTGGTTCCCCTGATCATTATTGTTTTTTATCTAGGGATTCTGCCAGACAGGCTTATCGGTTTCTTCGAAGTCTCGTTGAACTATCTCAGTATTATTTTGATTGGTTAAATTCATATCCTGACTATCTTGCAACTTCGCCGGCGAATATCCGGCGATTCTCACTATTAGCAAGATAACTATCTAATTTTCAATAGCTTGTGTGGATAAAATGGTAAATACATTACCCTATTTAAGCTTTATTCCCGCTCATGTGCTGATGGGCTTTGCCATTCTCTTTTTCTTTTTGGCGAAGGCTGTCCCGTTTCTAAGGCGATTACCGGCGTCTTTGATTTTCTTCCTGGTCATGGCTGGTGCATTCTGGCTAGAGACGATAGGAAGCGGCTCGAATGCGGTTTTTTTCGATATGATACAGGTTGATTCCTACAGTCGGTTATACAACCAGATATTTTTCATTGCCATTGCCGTTACGATTTTGATGATGGTCAATAATGATGAAATGGATAAGGAGATCAACTGGGAAATCTACGGGCTGCTGGCGACGGTTTGCCTAGGAATGATGTTAATGACATCCGCGACCAATCTCTTGATAACTGTGGTTGCAATAGAACTCGTTTCCATCCCTTCTTATGTTCTGGTGGCGCTGAACCGCAAACTACCGGTTTCAAAAGAGGCTTCTCTGAAATATGTCCTGTTTGGCTCTTTTGCCGCTGGTATCATGGTTTACGGAATGTCTCTTATATTCGGCCTGACTGGTACATTGAATTTTGCAGGGATGTGGAAGGGGCTGGGGGCATACTCATCTGCAGGGTCAGCCATCTATTTTCTTGCAATCCTGATGACACTTTCTGGCATGATATTCAAGATTGCGGCTGTGCCATTTCATTTCTGGTGTCCGGATGCCTACCAGGCAGCACCAACGCCAATTACAGCGTTCCTGTCAACCGCTCCCAAGGTGGCGGGTCTTGCGCTGCTGATGCGCTTTTTCTCTTATCATCTCACTATTCAGAAAGCGGATTTAACCCTGATACTCTCAATTCTGGCAATGGCGACCATGACAATTGGTAACCTGGCCGCACTGAGACAGAGTAATATCAAGCGGATGCTCGCTTATTCATCCATATCCCATGCCGGTTTTCTGCTGATGGGGATAGCGGTATTGAATGCGACAGGTCGAGGGGTGGTTTTCTTCTACATTCCCATTTACCTGCTGATGAATCTCGGTGCATTTATGGCTGTTATTTATCTGTCACAGGGAGACCGGTTTGATATTGCCTCATACGCAGGGATGATTAAGAAAAAACCCCTGCTGGTCGTAGGGTTTACCATCTGCCTTTTCAGTCTGGCTGGATTACCGCCTTTTGCAGGCTTTATCGGCAAGTTTTATTTGTTCAAGGTTATCATCGAAGAGGGGCTGTATCTGCTGGCGGTTGTGGCCGCGGTTAATTCGGTTATCTCACTGTTTTACTATGTTGGTGTGATCAAAGTCATGATCATCGATACCGAAGATCGCCCGATCAAAGATAATCAGGCTGGGAGTTTCCCCGTAGTTTTTGTTACCGCTTGTGCAATCCCTATTGTATTCTTCGGCGTATACTGGGTGCCGTTGCTGAACTGGGCGGACAAAGTGAAACTGCTCTTTTAGAACCCCCCTGCAGCCCCATACAATCTTCAAGCTTTATTGGTTTTCGTCGCTATCGCAGCGACGGAGACCATTGCCAACTTCTTCCTGTTACGCCGCTTTGTGATTCCAGATTTGGATGGCAATCTCCGATTTTCCGAGACCTGGTCACGACTCGTTTGATACCTTCAGATATAATAAGAGTGGTGAACGCATCTAGAGATCTGTATTTTTATAGGTGTTGGGGCCTAAAGGCTTTCACAGGGGTTCGACTCAGTGGACATGAATGCAGGAATGCTGATAGAACTGATATATCAGATTAATTCTACAGGTATACCCTAGTAAATCGTCAAATATGAGTAAAATGCAAACACCGCATCACGATTCCAGTTCAATGTTGACGGATTTTTATCAGTTGACGATGGCATACAGTTTCTGGAAAGCAGGCATGGAAAATGTGGAGGGTAATTTTCACCTTTTTTTCAGAACTGCCCCTTTTAATGGCAACTATTGTATCTGTTGCGGGCTTGAAAGGGTTATATCGTTTATTGATGATCTCGGATTTGAGGCGTCCGACCTAACCTACCTGGCTTCCCTTGAGGGAAACGATGGAAAACCGCTCTTTGAAGAGGCGTTTTTAGACTACCTGGGGAAATTGACATTCAACTGCAGCGTGGACGCCATACCGGAAGGAACAATTGTCTTTCCATTTGAACCCCTGCTGAGAATCCAGGGTCCTTTGATCCAGTGTCAGTTGCTGGAAACGCCGCTGTTGAATATCATTAATTTTCAATCGTTGATAGCGACCAAGGCATCCAGAGTCTGCAGGGCGGCTCAGGGAGACCCGGTGCTGGAGTTCGGTGCCAGAAGGGCCCAGGGATTGGACGGTGCCCTGACGGCGAGTAGGGCAGCATACATTGGCGGGTGTTCAGCAACCTCCAACGTGCTGGCCGGCAAAAAATATGGTATTCCGGTTAAGGGTACCATTGCGCACAGCTGGATCATGGCCTTTGAAAGCGAGGCGGAAGCATTTCAAACCTACGCCGACATATTGCCGAATAATTGTGTGCTGCTGGTTGATACCTATTCCACCCTTAAAGGGGTCAAAAACGCGATTGACGTTGGAAACAAGCTACACCTCAAGGGATATGAGCTATCCGGGATTCGACTGGATTCCGGCGATCTAGCCTACCTGAGCATAGAGGCTAGAAAAATGCTGGATGAAGCCGGATTTCCGCATGTTAAAATTCTGGCGAGCAATGATCTTGATGAAAGTATTATCCAAAGTCTGAAGATCCAGAATGCCAAAATAGATGTGTGGGGTGTAGGAACGAAGCTGATAACGGCTTACGATCACCCTGCTCTGAACGGGGTGTATAAATTGTCAGCTGTTCGGAATCCGGATGGCAGCTGGCAGAACAAGATCAAAATTTCCAATCAGGCGACCAAGGTGACGACACCGGGCATACAGCAGGTAAGACGGTTTACTGCGAACAATGAGTATATCGCAGACATGATCTATGATATCAATATTGGGCCGGATAATGATGGATGCAGGATAATCGATCCATTTGATATGACACGCCAGAAGCAGATCGAATCATGTGCGGATTTCACCGATCTGTTGATGCCGATATTTGAAAAAGGGGTCAAGGTTTATGAGACGCCGTCCCTGATTGAGATTAAGGAACGGGTGGAAAGGGAGAAACGTCACTTCCATTCAACAGTTTTAAGGCTTGTTAATCCCCACCACTATCCCGTTGGAAATGAAGTGAAATTGAATGAGGTCAGGACAGATCTGATGATCAAGGCCAGGAGTTAAACAGACGAGCGAATTTGGAAATGGATATGCTATGAAAACACTATTGCTGGTTGATATTCAAAACGATTTTCTTCCCACCGGTGCCCTGCCTGTGGCAGAAGGTGATCAAATCATACCTCTGGTTAACAGATTGCAACCTGAATTTGATCTGGTTGTAGCCACTCAGGATTGGCATCCGGAGACTCACAAAAGCTTCGCTGTTCATCATGATAAGAATCCAGGTGAAGTAACCATGCTGAACGGAATTAAACAGGTCCTCTGGCCGGTTCATTGTGTGCAACAGTCTTCAGGGGCTGAGTTGGCTGCAGGGCTGGAAACCGGCAGAATAGACCGGATTTTTCAGAAGGGAACAAATCCGGAAATAGACAGTTACAGCGGTTTTTTCGATAACGATCATCAGAGCGATACCGGCCTGGCAGCCTATTTAACGGAAAAAGGGGTTACCCAACTGTATGTTGTGGGACTGGCTCTGGATTATTGTGTCAGGTATACAGCTCTTGATGCACGCAAGTCCGGTTTCGATACCTCATTGATTGTTGATGCCACCCGGGGTGTCAATATAGATGCTGAAGATTCAGTGAAAGCGGTGAAGGAGATGGGTGCAGCGGGGGTTCATATTATTCAGAGTCTGGAGATTCTCCCTGCTTAATTCTCTTTCTTCTCCCCTTTAATCTTGATTTTGTATCTCAGGGCGCGTTCGCTGATACCCAATTCCTTGGCCGCCCGTGTCTGAACCCCGTTATGCTTCTCCAGTGCCATATCGATCAAAGCCTTCTCCGCGGCCTCCAGGGTCATCAATTCCAAGAAGGGTACATTCTGCTTCTCTTCTGTTTCATCATGACTTGAGGTGACGATCAGGGGCAGGTCCTTGATTGATATCACATCATCCCTGGCCAGCACAATCGCACGTTCAATGATGTTTTCAAGCTCACGAATATTCCCCGGATAGTCATAAGATACCAGTATCTTTCTCGCGTCCTTGGTGATCCCTTTTATTTTTCGTTCGTTTTCTTGTGAGAACTTGGCGATGAAATGCTCGATCAGGGGGATAATATCCTCTCTTCGCTTGCGCAGCGGCGGAAGGAAAATCGGGACAACATTCAGGCGATAGTAAAGGTCTTCACGCATTTCTTTTAATTTGACAGCCTCCTCAAGGTTGCGGTTGGTTGCTGCGATGATCCTGACGTCCACCTTGATGGTCTCATTGCTGCCAACCCTTTCAAACTCTCTTTCCTGAAGGACTCGCAGAAGTTTTGACTGAGTCGTCAGACTGATCTCCCCTATCTCGTCCAGGAAGATAGTACCTGAGTCCGCCTCTTCAAACTTACCTTTTCGATCGGAAATGGCTCCGGTAAAGGATCCCTTGATATGGCCGAACAGTTCTGATTCGAGGAGGGATTCAGGAAGGGCAGCACAGCTGACCTTGACAAAAGGTCGATCTTTGCGCTTACTGGCCTGGTAAAGCGCCAGTGCTATCAGCTCTTTTCCGGTGCCTGATTCGCCCCGGAGCATGACCGTTGCCTGGGAATTAGCGACTCGCTGTACAACACTCATCACCTCATTTAGGCCGTTACTGTTGCCCACAATGTTTTCAAATCGGAACCTTTCCTGCAAAATCTCCTTAAGCTGTATATTTTCAACTACCAGCCGTTTTTTATCGATACATTTATCGATCAGCATCAGCAGTTCGTTCAGGTCAATCGGTTTTGTCAGGTAGTCAGAGGCGCCGGCCTGAATAATTTTCACAGCTGTTTCGATACTGCCATAGGCTGAGATCATCAAAATGGCAATGATGGGGTCAATCTCTCTCACCTTCTCGATCAATTCCAGCCCGTTCATCTTGGGCATTCGATAGTCAGATATCAACAAGTCAAACTGCTGATCCCGAATCATGGAAAAGGCTTTTTCGGGGTCGTGCTCTGTAAAAATCTCGTAACCCTGTTTGACAAGAAACCCTTTCAGAAGGGCCGTGGTTGACACTTCGTCATCTACGATCAGAATTCTGGTTTTCATAGGTAAACAGCTCTATTTTGGTAATTGATTTGACTTGAAAATCGTGACCAGGAATGTCGAAAACGGGTTGAAACCCTGAGTGCCATATAGGTTATGCAAAAAGCGCATCATTTCAGTCATCCCGCTTTAATTGCCTTATCCCTCAGACAATGGAAACGATCAACAAGTTTTGATTGGCAGAGTGATGATGGCTGTTGTTCCCTTTGTCGGGTTTGGCCTCAGATCTATTGATCCGCCATGAGCCTGGATGATTTTTCTGCTGATGTAAAGTCCCAGACCGCTTCCGGATCTTTTGGTGGTGAAGTAGATATCGAAGATATGATTGATGTTTTGGGCGGCGATTCCTTCGCCGCTGTCCTGGATTTTGAGTTGCCAGTTGTTGTGTTTGGTGATATCGGAGTCTATCAGGATGGAGCCATTGTCTGGCGTTGCTTCCAGGGCATTGAGAAAAAGGTTTACCAGCACCTGGGTCAGTTTTTCACGATCACCGAAAAACTCTGCCTGATTGGTTGAAATGGTGGTGTCGATCTGGATATTTGATTTATGAGCCTCACCCGAGAAAAAACTGATGTTCTCGTTGATGAATTCATCCAGGTTGAAACACTCGTTGTTGGGGCTGAAGGGCTTAGCAAAATCGAGATAATCCGTAATAATGGTATTGATACGGTCCACCTCTTTTTTCATGGTGGTGGTCAGCGCCACATAGTCATCCCGATCTCCTTTTCCGGGAGGCATATATTCCATCTGCAGCCGCTGAATCGTAATCGAGATACTGTTCAACGGGTTTCGAACTTCATGTGCAACACCTGCGGTCAGGTTGGCCAATGATACCAGTTTTTCGTTCTCGCTGATTTTTTTCTCCATGCTCTCCATGCGTGCGATATTGCGTTTGTGGAAAAACAGCATGATAATCGCAGAAATGGAAGCCAGCAGCATGATGATAATACTGTTGATGATGGTTATTTTTACGGTGTTGGAATATATTTGCTTGATACCAGCTCTTTGAAAGTTCATAACGAAAATCCCGTCGGTATCCTGGCTAAATCGAATGGGATTGATCGATTTTAGGGTTCCATTCTTGCGATCATAGTATTGAACGGTTAATTTCGTTTTAAAGGACTCTAGAATTTCTAGCTCCTCTACACGTGTGTTGACCCGTGACGGCTCATAGTCGGCGATTATTATCAACTGATCGTTTAGGAAGCTGACTGCTTGAATAACATTCTGATTTTCAAGGGAGTTGATCAACAATTGAAGACCAATGCGGGCCTTGATCTCCTGCAGTTTTTCGTTTCCCAGGAAAATGCGGATAACCCCTTTGTCTTTTGTGCGTGGAAAAGAGAGCATCTGCAGGTCCGGTCTTATTTTTGAAATATCCGTTTCCCACTCGAATGGCGTAACACCGAGAGATAAGGCCTGCCAGTTTGTATAGGGCAGGGATTCCGGTTGCCGAATATCAGTTGGTAGAGCCCAGTGATTCAAACTGTAAAGCTGCTTGCCGTTTTGGGCATGAATAGAGAATGATACGATCTTGAAATTGAGAATGATGTCTCTGAATTCTTCGTCGGCCTTGTCCCGGGAATTTGCATACAGTCGATCAATCTGCCCAACCAGTTTTCTGACATGCCTCAGGATCTGCTGGTCTGTGAGGTGAACGGAATCAATACTCTGCTCGGCACCTGCAGTGATAGAGTTAATGATTTTTTCATTGAGCAATAAGGATGTTTCGGCGATATTGGAGTCGGTTTGTTGGATCAGAAGGTAAGAATTTTCCACCAGAATAATGACAATGACGAAAAGAAACAATCCAGCATAGAGGTAGGGAAGCAGTTTGTTTTTTCTCATCATCAGCAATGGATAAGATAGGCCCCCTGACCCGGTCTTATATCAGGGGCGGTTTTCTTATGTCCCGAAGGATGCCTATTTAACTGGAAGTGGGACGTAAATGGATCTCCCGTTTCGAAAAATCAGCAGTGTGATTGGCCTGGATCCTTTCCGGGCCTTTTTAGCAATGCCAAAAAAGTCGTCGGTGATTTTCAGGTTTTTGTTATTGGCCTGCAGGATAATATCACCTTTCCGAACACCCTTTTCCCATGCAATTCCAGTTTGGTCAATATCTGCGACAACCAGGCCGTGTTTTTCCTGTAGCCCTGATCTGGATTTAATCTCCGGGGTCAGCTCTGTGATCCGCATTCCAAACATCATGGTGGTATGGTCCAGCGAGCGAGTACTATCTGCTGTTTTTAAGCTTACAGTGACCGATTTTTTCTGTATGTTACCATCTCGGAAAATTTTGATATTGACTGCTGAACCCGGCGGTGTTTCTGCAACAAACTGCTGCAATTGTGTTGTTTTACTCAGGGAAGCGCCGTTGAATTCAAAGATGATGTCCCCTTTTTTCAACCCTGCTTTTTCGGCTGGAGATCCTTTTCCGATGCCAGTGAGCACTACACCTCTCATCCCTTCTGGTAACCCGAAGGATTCAGCGAGCTCATTATCGACTTCCTGTATTTCGACTCCGAACCACCCTCGTGCCACTTTACCGTTTTTACGAAGCTGCTGTATTATATTTCTGGCCAGGTTACTGGGGATGGCAAAGCCGAGATTCTGGCCACCGGCAGCAATGGCTGTGTTTATGCCGATAACTTCCGCATCCAGGTTGTAAAGTGGCCCTCCTGAGTTGCCAAAGTTAATGGCTGCATCTGTTTGAAGAAACTGTCCGTAAGCAGTGTTTCCAAATACACTCCTGCCACGAGCGCTGATGATGCCAGCTGTGACCGTATGATCGAACCCCAATGGATTCCCAATGGCCAGGACCCAGTCACCTACCTCAATGGCATTGGAATCGCCCCACTTCACATATGGAAGGTCGCGGGCCTCTATTTTTATCAATGCCAATTCGGTTAGTTTGTCTTTTCCAATTATTTTTGCGGTGAATGTTCTGCCGTCGTAGAGTTTGACCTCTATTTTTTCCGCTTTGGCGATCACATGGTGATTGGTAACAATATATCCATCACGGCTGATAATAAAACCGGAGCCAAGAGATGATTGTCGCTGCTTCTGGGGCATGTTTTTAAAAAATTTTTCAAACAGAGGATCTTTTTTGTGAGGGGATCTTTGAACCACTGCTGATGTGCTGATGTTGACGATTTTTTCTTTTTCCGACTTGACAATGGGGGCGAAAGAGTCTGGTCTTGCCATGGCTGTCTGGGAAACGGCCAGCGTCAGTAGCACAATGGAGAAAACTGTCAGGGCTTTTTTAAGTGTGTGTGTTGCCATAATACTTCTCGGGTAAGTTCTGCCGGTTTCCGATTTGAGCACAGATACAGCTCCGGCAATAAGCCTGTACCTCCTGCTGTCTGTTGGAGTACAACTAACTTGAATGGTCGATCTCTTCCAGGTCGTTCTCCGAGACATACACCTTGAATCCGTATTCCCTCAATCCACGAAGCCTTGGGTTGTTTTTTTTCTCGGCTAATGAGCACTTTGGGCAGACACAGTCTATGTGATGCGTTTTCTGGAACTTTCTCAATTTCATCAAAGAGAGATCTTTTCCTTCCTTTTCCAACTCCCGCAACATTTTTTCAATCTCTTTCATTGCCATCTTGAGAAGGACGTCGCGTTGTTTCGGGCTTTTATTTGAGAACATGGGGCGCGTTTTTGCTATGGTGATACGTTAAAATCTGCGAGTTTCTTTTCTGTTCGGGACAACAGGCAGCTGACATGACACCCGTTTAAAGAATGTACCGGCTAAGATCCTGATCCTTAGCAATATCTGTCAGTCGTTCCTGAACATATTCACGGGTCAGGGTAATGCTTTGTCCGGAAAGATCAGGTGCATTAAAGCTGACCTCATCCAGTAGTTTTTCCAATATGGCATGCAGCCTTCTTGCACCGATGTTTTCGGTTTTTTCATTCACTTCGCTGGATATTTTGGCCAATTCTTCAATGGCGTCATCCTTGAACTCCAGAGTGACACCCTCAGTCTTCAGCAGTTCGACATATTGCCGGACCAGTGAATTTTTAGGCTCGGTCAGTATTCTGACAAAATCTTCCTTGGAAAGCGAGTCTAGTTCGACTCTGATGGGGAAACGTCCCTGGAGTTCCGGTATCAGGTCAGACGGCTTTGCCACATGAAATGCCCCTGCAGCAATAAACAGGATATGGTCTGTATTAACCGGACCATATTTGGTGTTGACGGTACTACCTTCAACTACAGGGAGGAGGTCCCGCTGAACACCTTCTCTGGATACCTCGCCGCTTCCGTGCACATCACTTTTGCTGGTGATTTTATCAATCTCATCCAGGAAAATAATACCGGACTGTTCAACCCGTTTGACCGCTGCTGTGTTAATATCATCCAGATCAATCAGTTTTTCGGCCTCCTCCTGCTGGAAGATTTTTTTGGCTTCGGCGACAGTCACCTTTCTTTTTTTGGGCTGTTTGGGCATGAAACTAGACATCATATCTTTTATGTTGATATCCATTCCTTCGCTGCCCGTGACAGGAAAAAACTCGATATTAGGACCGAAAGAGCGATTCTGGGTATTGATCTCAATTATTTTTTCGTCCAGTTCACCTCGATCCAGTTTGTCGGCAAACTTCTGCTTTAGATTGCTGTCATCCCTTATCTGATCTTCCAGATCTTCCGAGGATTTGATGGGGGTGGATGGGATCAGCAGGTCAAGGATGCGGGCCTTGACATTTTCCTCAGCCTTATCTTCTACTGATTCCATGGCCCGTTTTCGGGTGATGTTGATGCTGATTTCGGTCAGGTCCCGGATCATGCTCTCGACATCCCTGCCGACGTAGCCAACTTCTGTAAACTTTGATGCCTCAACCTTGATAAACGGCGCATTAACGAGCTTGGAGATTCTGCGTGCGATTTCTGTTTTTCCGACACCTGTGGGGCCGATCATAATGATATTTTTCGGCATGATCTCTTCCTGGAGATCTTCAGGGACCTGCATCCGTCTCCAGCGGTTTCGCAGAGCGATGGCTACGCTACGTTTGGCGTTGTGTTGTCCGACAATATAGCGGTCCAGGAATTCAACAATGGTTTTTGGAATTAATGATGATTCAGTGATTTCCACCCGTTACCTCAAAATCAAGTTCAACTTTCAGTTGTAAAAGTCCAGAATATCAGAAAAATGAAGGTTCAGAAACCATATAATTCGTCACTTTAACAGACGGTGCCATCTTAAAGACTCTGGAGTAAATAAATTGGATTTCTGCCGGATTGACTAGCCCGGGCTGATGGCATCAATCTCCTCGATCGAAATTTCAGGATTGGTGTAAATACAGATCGAGGCTGCTATTTCCATGGATTTTTGAACAATTTCCCTGGCGCTTAATGTGGTATTTTTGACAAGGGCTCTGGCAGCAGCCAGTGCGTATTGTCCACCGGACCCAATCGCCATAATGCCGTCCTCGGGCTCGATGACATCACCATTTCCGGAGATAATCAGCGAATTCTCTCCGTCTGCAACTGCCAGGAGCGCTTCCAGGTTTCGCAGCATTTTGTTGGTACGCCAGTCCTTAGCCAATTCGACTGCTGATCGAACCAGATTGCCGTTGAACGACTCCAGCCGGGCATCAAATTTATCAAACAGCGTAAACGCATCGGCAGTCGAGCCGGCGAAACCAGCCAGGACCTTGTCCTGATAGGTTCTTCGAATTTTACGCGCATTTGCTTTCATCACCGTATCGCCGAGGGTCACCTGCCCGTCTCCACCGATAACGACCTTGTTGTCCCTTCTAACACATAGAATTGTTGTCATGATTGAATAGTCTTAAAGTTAACGTTTTTGTGTGCCAAGGAGGAATATCTCTTTACTTTCGTCCCGGGAACTTTTGGGTTTGATTATTTTAACCTGCTGGTATTCTGACCTCATCTGTTTGAGCAGCCTGTCAAAGGCCGATCCGTGAAACGATTTGACCAGGACAGACCCACTGCGCTTCAGTTTCAAGCTGGCCAAATAAAGGGCTAGCTGACAGAGATGGAAGGAGCGTTCCGAATCGACGTTCTTGATCCCTGTGGAGTCCGGTGCCATATCGCTGCAAACCAAATCAAACGGTTTGTCAAAATGCTCGGCGGTCTCCACATCGACATCATTGATGTCCGAATGGATAAATCTCATATTTGGCTTCAGCGCGATGCGAAGTTCGGTACGATCAATTCCGATAACGACGCCATCAGTCCCTATTTTCTGAGAGATATACTGTAACCAGCTTCCAGGAAAACATCCCAGGTCCAATACGCGGTTGTCCCGTTTCAACAAACGATGTTTTTCGTCGATCTCCTTAAGCTTGTACGCAGAGCGGGCAACGAACCCATCCTGTTTCGCTTTCTTAAAATAGTGGTCCTGGACTACTTTCATTGCTGAGGGGTGTTACAGTTTTGATTTCTGCCAGTGGGATTGCATCTCATCCATGCTGAGTTCCCGATTCTTATCCCTGGCTTCGACGATCGCCTGTTCAACAACTGCAAATCGCCTCATAAATTTATCATTTCCGTTTTTTAAAGCCAGTTCAGGGTTGATCTTATGTACCCGTGCCAGATTGGTGACGGTGAACAGAAGATCGCCGATTTCCTCTTCCAGATTTTCAATGTTTCCGGATTTCATCTCCTGTCGGACCTCTTCAAGCTCTTCTTCTACCTTCAATAATACATCCCCGGGTGTTTCCCAGTCAAATCCCAAGGATGCCGCACGCTTGCTGATGGTCAGGGCATTCATTAACGCCGGAGCCCCGATCGGAATGCCCTCATGTATGGATTTTCGGTTTTTTTCAGCAGACTTAATTCTGTTCCATTGCTGTGTCAGCTCTTTATCAGAGAGGTCATTGTCATTGTTCTTAAAGACGTGTGGATGGCGTGAAACCATCTTATCAGATATGGCATCAATGACATCATCCATTGTAAACTTGCCATTTTCGCTGGCAATCTGTGAGTGTAGTGCGATTTGAAGAAGCAGATCTCCCAGCTCTTCTTTGAGCGACGAACCGGTTCTTTCCTGCTGGATTTCTTCAATCACCTCCCAGGTCTCCTCAAGAAGGTAAGGTATCAGGGATGCATGGGTCTGTTTTTTATCCCATGAACAGCCATTCGGCGATCTGAGCGTTGCTACTATATCAGTCAGTTTTTTCATTTCAAAGATTATCAGGTTGAATCAGGTGACCGAAAGCCATCAATGCTTTTTCAGATAAGCGTCCGCAATTTTGGCTTGGACATGGTTCTTTCAAGAATGTAAATTGGTCATGATCGAATGGAAGCGGTATTTGCACAGTCAGCATCGTATGCGTCTGTTAGATGATGCCTGTATTCCCTTATATCCAGCATATGGCTTTGTGGGTGAAAAATACAGACATAACAGAAAAGCTGAAAAATAACAGTAAGTAAAGTATTCAATTTGCCAGGTGGATACCTGTAAGTGATGAGGTTTCTTCCTTTGGTTTGGCTTGCTTCCTGCTGTGCTGTATGGTTCCCATATTCGTTCGGTGTTATTTCCGCAGCGGATGATTGTCTCTTTCTAAGGGCAGTCAGGTGTATTGTCTTCAAAAAATGATTTGCACATTAGAGGATGTATGAGTCGTAAAACAGCAATGATTACTGGTATAACCGGGCAGGATGGCGCCTATCTGGCTGAATTTCTCCTCTCAAAGGGGTATGACGTCCATGGTATCAAAAGAAGAAGTTCGTCGTTCAACACAGAAAGGATTGACCATTTGTATCAGGATCCCCATGAATCGGATTGTAATTTTCATCTTCACTATGGTGAACTGACTGATTCCACCAACCTGATCAGAAAAGTCCAGGAGATTCAACCGGATGAGATCTATAACCTGGCAGCGCAAAGCCATGTTCAGGTCTCTTTTGAAAACCCCGAGTTTACAGCGGATGCTGATGCTCTGGGAACCCTCAGGTTACTTGAAGCGATTCGGATCCTGGGATTGGCGGATAGAACAAAATTTTATCAGGCCTCTACGAGCGAGTTGTACGGATTGATTCAGGAATCACCTCAGAATGAGAAAACGCCATTCTATCCCAGATCGCCCTATGCCGTTGCGAAACTGTATTCATACTGGATCACGGTTAATTACAGGGAGGCCTATGGTATGTTTGCCACTAATGGTATCCTGTTTAATCATGAATCTCCCATTCGGGGTGAGACCTTTGTGACCCGCAAGATTACGCGGGCTGCTGCCCGTATCTCTGTGGGGTTGCAAAATAAGCTGTATCTTGGAAATATGGATGCAAAGCGTGACTGGGGGCATGCAAAGGATTATGTCATTGGTATGTGGATGATCGTGCAGGCGGAACACCCCGAGGATTTTGTGCTGGCCACAGGCAAAACCACAAGCGTCCGGGAATTTGTCAGACTGGCGTTTGATGAGGTGGGTATCCAAATAGAGTGGGATGGAACCGGTGTGGATGAGGTGGGGCGAAACAAACAAACTGGTGATGTGATAATTGAAGTAGACCCCCGGTATTTTCGTCCGACTGAAGTCGATCTTTTAATTGGCGATCCGTCAAAAGCAAAAGAGAAACTTGGGTGGGAACTGAAATACAGTCTCGAGGATCTGGTCAAAGATATGGTTCGGTTTGACCTTAAGGAAGCCCGCAAGGATGAGCACCTGGCAAATGGTGGTTACGCAACGAGCGACCACAACGAGTGAACAACTTCACCGCCCCGCAGGATCCCTGGCCAGCTTAAGGTCTAATGGCCATTACCGGTATCACCTTCCAGGATAGCCCTCAGCTTGGGGACCCCTTCAGGGACCGTAACCATGATGACTTTATCACCGGCTTCAATGATGGTCTCTCCTGTCGGAATGATGACGTTTTTGTTCCCTTTTATGAGGGCGCCCACAAGTGAATTGTGCGGAAAGTCGATTTCCTTGATAGGTTTTTTCAGGATGGAGGCTTTTTCGCTGGTAACCATTTCCATCACCTCCATATTGGTCTCGGAAATAGTGGTATAGTTCAGGGATTTCTCCTGGCCCCGGATCAGTTTTTTTATCTGCCTGGCAGTGACCAGTCTGGGGGATATTACCACATCAAGGTCGGCGCTAGCTGCCGGCTGAATCAAATCCTGCCGATTGATCAGGCATATGACCTTGCCGGCTCCAAGGTATCGGGCGACGATTCCGGCCTCAATATTGAGATGATCATCGTTGGTAATGGCAACGAATAAAGAGGAGACGGTGACGTCGGCTTTTAGTTGGAGTTTGACCTCTTCAGCCTGCCCCTGCATGACCTGAAATTGTTTCTGGTGAGAAAACTTTTTCCGCATTTTGTTGGCGTCGACCTCATTGCTGCAGATCATGGTAACTGAGTAATGGCTTCTCAGCAGGCCACTGGCAACTCGCTCTGCTATCAGGTTTTCGCCAGCAATAACGGCTTTTCGATTGGTAGAGATCCTGACGTTTAGTATATTGTTTAGAATCTCAGCATGGCTACGTGGAATCAGTATGTAGACATAATCCCCATGCACGATCTGATCGTTGCCTCTGGGAATGGAGGATTTACCATCCCTGACAATACTCGCTATCAGGAACTGGCTATTTTCATTATGCTGTCTTATTTCCCTCAAGTAGAGATTTTCCCAGGGAGAGCCCTTTTTAATACGGCACCCGACGAGTAAAACGTTCCGTTCACCAAAAGCAAAGACTTCAGAGGCTGAGGCAAGGCTGGCCGTTTCCATTACTACCTGCGCCGTTACCATCGTTGAGTTGATGATCTGACTGATGCCGGACTTAATGAATTGAGAGATCACCTTTTTTTTCATAAAAGATGCGGTTTTGGTAACCGCAATTTTATGTTTGATGTCATAGTGATCAGCCAGCAGGCAGCAGATCAGGTTGGTTTCATCATGATCTGTACATGCGATGAGCAGGTCTGTAGATTCAATACCTGCTGATTCCAGTACTGATAAAGAGGTCCCATTTCCCAAGATGCCGGCAACATTCAGGCTACGTTGTATGACTTTTAATTGGTGGGGGTTCTCATCAACCAGAGTGACTTCAAAATTATCCTCTGAGAATTCAGAGGCTATATAAAAACCGGTCTCTCCTGCACCAATAATCAGAATTTTCATCTCTATTTACCGTTCAATAATGCTTCCATCTCGAATTCAGACAGAACGGGTATGTTCAGTTTCAATGCTTTCTCTCGCTTGGAACCGGCATCTTCGCCAGACAGCAGATAACTGGTCTTTCCGGATACTGACGATGACACCTGGAAGCCAAGTGTCTCCAATCGATTTTTCCAGATATCCCTTGGCTGCGATAGCTTTCCGGTGATGACCACTCTCAAGTTTACGAACGGCTGGTCGGGATTAACAGCCAGAGGTTCTGGATTCAGACCCAGCAATATCAGTTTTCTGATCATCTCAGTGTGTTCAGGATGCTGTATCCATGAAAGTAAGGACGATATCATGATGGGACCGAAGTCGGGAACTGTAACAAGTTTTTTTTCCGTCAAATCAAGGAACTGGGTAACAGATCCTGCCAGAACCGCCAGGGTTTTTGCCGCTTTTTCGCCGATATGACGGATACCCAGGCCATATATAAAATGGTTCAATGGTTTTGATTTGCTGTTTTCGATTGCATCCAGCAGGTTTTCTACTGATTTATCCCCCATTCCTTCCAGTTGAATCATTGCATCCCGCTTGTCACTGAGCATGTAAATGTCTGGGATTTCGGAAACAAACCCCTTTTGGATAAACAGCTGGATGAGTGCTTTTCCGAACGACTGAATATCCATGGCTTTTTTGGATATGAAATGCTCAAGGCTTCCCCCAATTATGGCAGGGCACGATAGGTTATCGCAATGCAGGTCGATCTCCTGTTCAAGACGCGACAGGGGAGTGCTGCAAACCGGGCAGTTTTCAGGTGCCAGAATGGGCTTTGAGAATTCTTCCCGCTGAGAGAAGTCGATACCAACGATTTTGGGGATGATATCGCCCCCCTTTTCAACAAAGAGGGTGTCTCGTTCATGTATCCCCAGGCGTGCAATCTGATCATAATTATGCAGTGTGGCCCGTTTCACCTCTGTTCCCATAAGTTCCACAGGCTCAAGATTGGCAACGGGAGTCAGGGTACCGGTTCTTCCGATGGAGTTTTCCACACTAATCAGTTTGGATTTCGCTTTTTCAGCTTTGAACTTCCATGCGGTTGCCCATCGGGGCGACTTTGCCGTCACGCCCAGGATTCTGCGTTGTTCGAGATTATCAATCTTGATGACGATACCATCTATATCAAAGGGAAGCGACGGCTTTTCTTTTTCCCAGTGGTTGCAGAAAGCAAAGATCTCATCGGCATTTGCACAGTTTTCGCGATAGACGTTTACTGGTAACGACAGCCCAGAAATGAAATCCAGATTTTTGGAATGGTACTGGCTGGTCTGGCCTTCGACCACATCATAAAGTAAAACGTCCAGCCCACGCTGTGCTACTAGTTTGGTGTCTTTTGTTCGGATAGTTCCGGCCGCAGCGTTGCGTGGATTTTTAAAAAGAGGCAAGCTATCCCTTTCTCGCTGTTGATTGATCCTTTCAAATTGTTTTCGCGGCAGAAAAACCTCTCCGCGTACTTCCAAATTTAGCGGTTCCTTCAATTCAAGGGGCAGGCTGCGGATGGTTCTAATATTCTGAGTCACATCATCACCCGTTTCACCGTTGCCTCTTGTGATCGCCCGGCTGAAAATACCGTTTTCATATATCAGGGAAATGGCAACACCATCAATTTTAACTTCACACCCGAACAAGACCCGAGCGTCTGTTAATCGGGAAACAGTTGAATCATACCAGCTTTCAAGGTCCGATTGTGAATACAAGTTTGACAGGCTTAGCATGGCATGCCTGTGTTTGACGGCTGAGAAGCTTTCCACTGTCTTGCCTCCAACCCTCTGGCTGGGAGACTGCATGGTCAAAAATTGTGGGAACTGTTCTTCAAGTTGAATCAGTTGCTCGAGTAAAATATCATATTGATCATCATCAATACTGCTTTCGCTATCTTGATAGTATTCATCATTATATTGATTGATCTGATCGGTGAGTGTTCTGATCAATTGCTGTGCTTGAGATGGCTTCATAATGCCAATCGGATTGAAGGGTTATGCGGAAAGCACTCAGTTTTTGGTTGGAGTTGTTCTATGGTTTCGAAACGATGGTCTGGCTCTGGTTTCAGAATTAGTACATTTGAACCAAAACTGTCATCCATAACCAGCTGAATGTCTCCCAAAAGAAGAAAAACCATTTACCATGCCCAACTCTCTGAACAGTGCGAAAATGATACCGATAAAAAGTGTATTAATAACATTGATTTTCATAAGGACTTCTTGACATTAACAATGGGCTTCGAAAGACTAAATGGAACATTAATGCTATTGCGGGTTTTGAACACCTCTATTTTTCTGACTCGTTGTTGTAGGGTATGGTGCCAGTCAGTCGCAATGCTGAATGAAAATCGGATCGCAGGTTAAAAAAACACGATCCTGTCTATTGAAAAACCAAAAAAAGATAATTTGTGATGGTTAAGTCCTTTTTCAACCGAATATTGATAGATCCACTGCGTTCATTTGTGCACACCTTCAGGATCATCGGACAGTTTCACCGGGCAGCCAGAGAGATCGCCCTTACACAAACAGATCAGACACAAATTGACGAAGCCGTTAAAAAGAAGGCTTTTGAACTGCTCCTGGCCAGTCTGGAAAAACATGGCATCGAAGTTGTCAGGGACGATGTGGATTCTAAAATCAGAAAGGATCTAAATGCGTCGCTGTTGACGCTTTCCCAGAATCCCGAAAACCAAGAGATGAAAGCTAAGGTAGCGAGCCTGCTGACTAATTTTCTGGAGCAGACCGAGCAGCAGGTTATTACTGAAAAAAGCGCAGGTGCCATAGCGGCTTTTATCAATCAGGAATTGGTCGCTAAAACGTGTAGTAATGGGAATGAGCAGGTCAGGAACAAAGTGGGCGAATTGATGCAGAAGCATCTAGGACAACTGTCTACCGATATCCTAAATTCGGGAAGTAAGAATACAATTGTGTCCTATATCAATAAGCAGGGTGTCGCTTGGACATGCCATGGCAAGAACCAGACGGTGGCGTCTCAAACTGAAACCATATTTCGCGCCTATCTACAGAAACTGGATGAAGATGTTGTTACTCAGGATACAGACAAGGCAATTCGAAAGCTGATAAACGAATTGCTGGTTGGGACTTCGTGCCAGGCAGACAACAAGGATGTTAAAAATAAAACGGATGATCTATCCCAGTACCTGATCAAGCATCTTGACAGCTCAATTATACAGGCTGATACCGAACAGACCGTTGCCAGGCATATCAATAGTGAGATGAAAACATTTGCCTGTGAGGATGATAATAGCATTATACTGGGTAAGGTTGAGAGCCTGTTGTCAGATTTGACAAACTCCCTGGATGTGTCTGTGCTGAGCCATTCAACGGAACAGGCCGTTTTTGATAACCTGAATCGTTTGTCAGTCGAGTCTGCATCGGTGAGTGACCATCGGGGAATGACTGAAAAAGCGGATGAGTTGCTGAGACAGTATCTGAATGAATGCTCAATCATGGATGCAGTTGATCAAAAATCGATGTCGGCTATCAAAGAAAGCCTGAATTCAGTGATTCTGGAAACATTGAGCACATCGAAGAAAATTGAAAAAGAGGCTAAGCGACTGTTCAACGAAATCCTGTCAAAAAGCAATGCTGAAAACATAGACCCGATTATTCGTATGAAAACAGAAGCTGCCCTGTATAAAGTGATTGTCAAAGAGCTGTCTGTTTACGAAAATCCGGAGTTGGTCAGAAAGGCAGTCGATTTTATTCATGAAATTTCCCAGAGGCTTCCGAGTAAATCGTCTGCAAATGATATGATAATGAATTCAAAAGCGAGACAGATACAATATCTCAAATAGCCAAATACCCTGTCAGGGCTCTATTTTCATGAGACATCACATTCCCGGTTCTTTTCGGTACGCTCTCGTTTTTTTTTCTATTGTACCGCTGATCCTCCTTGTTCTGTTCAGCTTTGGCTGCGATCATTTTTCAGCTTCAGAGGCCGAAAAAATACCTTCAGATGAGGAGTTGTCCAGATTCTTAAAGGAACAGTATTTTGAAGTTCCAGATGAACCGTTGGAAATTACAGACTTTGAATACTTCCTTTTGAATGGCGAACGGCAGCAGTTGTCATCGAATCGCGGAAAGGTTGTATTCTTGAATTTCTGGGCAACCTGGTGCTATCCTTGCCAGAAAGAGATGCCGGACATGCAACAGCTGGCCGAACAATTGAAGGATGAGCCATTTCGGATTCTGGCTGTTAATTACGGAGAAGAGCTTGATCGAGTGGAGCGATTTGTTGATAAATTTTCCTACTCTTTTGATATAGTAATGGATAAAGAAAAAATGATCAGTTCGCAGCTAGCTGTGAAGGGACTTCCAACGACCCTGATAATCGATCGGCAGGGCCGATTGATAGGTAAGCTGATGGGGCCGGCGAAATGGAGTCGGAAAGCGTATAAGGACTTTTTCAAGTCACTAACCCGAAAATAACCAGAGAGGGGGAAACATGTTTAATATGGGTATGACGGAGATGCTGATCATCGGTGCCATCGCACTGATTGTTCTGGGACCGTCCAAACTTCCTGGTGTGGTCCGAGCTATAGGGCGTGGACTGGCAGAGTTCCGCAAGGCTACCAATGAATTCAAGTCGACGGTTACAACAGAGTTTGAAAATGTTGCCGGTGAAGAAGTAAAGGATCTTGCAGAGATGGCGCAGAACCTGAAAAAGAAAAACATGTCTTCCAATCTTGAAAACTACCTGGAAACAGCAGCGAATGCTCTTGAGGGTGGTGTCAAAGAGATGGAAGAAGAATCGGAAAGTGACGGGCAGATGCCTGCGGCATCCGATTCGGACTCTGAACCCCTGATACCAGAGGATGATTTGATAGCAGAGCATCAGAGTCCTGATACCCCTGAATCTGATACTGAGGAAAAAGGTTCGATTGCTAACGAAAAAAAGGGGCTGGAGTCCTGATTCGAGCTATCTGACTGAAGATGGTTTAGACTCTGAAAACTCCGTCTCCATCTCTTACCCTGGAAATTCGCGATTTGCCTTAGCCACAGTCTCAGGTGTCCCAATATCTTCCCAGTATGCGTCCCCTATTGACCATGTCATTACGGAAGCACCTGCCCGCAACAGATTCATATAATCGTCAATGATGGAAAAGGACATGGGGAGCTTTATCTGGCTGAAAAACAGGGGCGAAATAGTTTGCAAACCGCAGAAACCGACCTCCTTAATAACCCCCTCAGGCGTTTTCAGCAGTTGCCTTTCTCCCGCAATACTCCTTCCTACCAGTGCCCCTTGTTGATCCACGAGAAGCATGGAGGTGGAGACCTTTTCATTAACGGCCAGTGATACAGCCGCAGCATGACTTTTGTGATATTCAAAGAAAAGGTCCAGGTTCGCATCACACAGGATATCGACGTTGCAGATAAAAAAATCTGAGTTATCCCAGAAGTGCCGGGTTTGGTATAAACCACAACCGGTTCCGAGAATTGTTTCCTCGTATGAAATGCTGATCGGGACTGGATATTGGTGGAGCTGGATGTAGGCCTGGATCTCTTCATGCAGGTAGTGGGTGTTAATGATAATCTCATTGACACCATATTGCACCAGTCGGTCTATCACCCAGTCCAACATCGGGCGCTTTTTGACTTTCACCAGTGCTTTGGGTGTGTTCGATGTCAGAGGCTGCAGCCGTGTTCCAAAACCAGCTGCAAAGATCATGGCTTTCATGGATACATGGGGCTAGAAGGAAATTTGAAATCAGCTGGAAGCTTCTAATATTAAGGGGTGTACCTGGATGTCAGTCAGCCGGAGCTTCTTCTGTTTCCGATTCGTCATCTTCTGTTGGCTCCTCATCTTCGGCTTCTTCTTCATCTTCAATCTTCTGGGGAATACCAAACTCCTTTGATACATCAATGCGAAATCGTCCCTGACGAGCGTTGATAAGCTTCTCCTTAGCTTTCTCGCTGACTTTCGCCAGGTCGTCCTTGCTTCTTACGACCTGAGGCGTTAGAAATATCAGAAGGTTTGTTTTTATGGTATTGGTACTTTTAGTCTTAAACAACCACCCTAGAATCGGGATATCTCCCAGGCAGGGGGTTTTGGTTTCGACGTCTGTAATTTCATCACTTATCAATCCGCCAAGTACGATGGTCTGTCCGTTATCAACCACTACTTTTGTTTTCAATGATCGGTTCAGGGTTGTGATGGCTCCCTGATCAAATGCTCCAATTTTTCCTTCAATGACATTGCTGGATGTTTCATCAATTTTCAGCTCGATCGCGTCATTTGAGTTGATCTGAGGCGTGATTTTCAGCGAAATCCCAACCTCTTTATACTGAATGCTGATGGTTTCTTTTCCATTTGCATCGGTTGAGGTACTGCCTACAGTGGGTATTACCTCACCAACCTTGATTTCTGCTTCTTCATTGTTCAATGTCAGTAACTGGGGGTTGGACAGAATATCGATCTCTGTGTCCCTCTCCATGGCCTTGATGAAGGCGTCAAAGTTACTGTACTCAAGTCCACCGAAGGTAATGGGCCCACCGATGATGCCAATGACTGCCCCGGAGGTACCGGAGCTAACATCGGACAGTGATTTCGGGACGCCGGTTGCACCTACGCCACCGATGGTGCCGACCACATCACTTCCATTGGAAGTTCCTGCCGCAGCTGCCTGCCATTCAACACCCAAATCAAGGCTTTTATCCAGGCGCACTTCCATGATCAGTGCCTGGATGAAAACCTGTGCTCTTTCCACATCCAGTTTGCGGATAACACTTTCAAGCGTGGGAAATTCTGCCTGGTCTGCATAGATGACCAGCGAGTTGGATGGAATGTCTGGGATAATGGTGGAGGGTGTGGCGTTCGGTTGCTGTTTTTTACTGCTTTTCAGGGTGTTGGCAATCTTTTGAAGTACATCAGCAATTTTCTTGGCGTTGGCATTTTTCAGGGGGTAGACACGTATATTCCCCTCATCGCTTTCAATTTTGTTATCCAACTGCAGTACCAACTGTTTAACTTTTTCCAGCGTTGCCGGATGTCCGATGAGAACCAGATTGTTTGTTCTCTTATCTGCAACCACCTTCAGCTTGAGATTTTCTGATGCCCCCTTTTTGGCCTTGGAATCAAATATCTTGTTTAACAAAGACGCTGTTTCAGCGGCATTGGCATGGGCAAGGGTGATCAGCTCCAGATTAATTGAGGTCAGAACATGATCAATCTGGTCAATTGAAGCTACGATGTCGGCAAATCGGCTGGTATTCTCCCTGGTGTCCCTAAGAATCAGTATGTTGGCATCATTGTTTGCAACAAGAATGGCGTTTCTGGAAATCAACGGTGCCAGATTAGAACGAACCGTTCTGACATCCAGATGCTTTACCGGGATAATCCGTGTAACAACGGCTCCGGCATGAAAAGTCAGCCCATCCTTGTATACGGGTGTTGTTGCCGTTTTTGCTTCTTTTGAACTGATGATACGTGTGACTTTACCTTCTTCAAGGGTTGATAATCCATTGATATCCAGGACCGATTCGAAAATGCCATAGGCTTCATTTGATGAAAAGGATTGATCCGATATCAGGGTAACCCGTTTGCCTTTTAAATCCTTGCTGCTGAAGATAAATGTTCTACCGGTCTCTTTTCCAATAATTTTAATGAAGTTGATAACTTCAACATCATTGAAATTCATTTTGATCTGTCTTTTTGTTTTTGCATAACAGATCGAACTGCCCAGGAAGACCAGACATATTGCAAACAGCAGCTTGTAAGAGTGTTTTCTCAAAATGGTTTTTCGAACAGTGTTTAAGCAACAGAACAGACAACGTAGTCCTGATATTAAGCTCTTTTCCAGGCAATCGTTGCCGGTCCCTATGTCTGTTTTATCCTGAAAGCTCATGACCCGAAAAGGGTATCTATGTTTTATGATTCTGAAAATAAACAAGATTTCAGAATTTGCTTTCCCCTCGAACCGAGATGGATAACTTTTGCTTTGCCATGTAATTCAATAACTTTGCCTGATTCCAAACCGAAGAAACAGCTTTTTGCTATCCTACTGTTTTTTAAAAGCCAATGACAAGCATTTTGTTGGGAAAAACCGCAAATTAATTGAGAGGGGATAAACGAGGCTGATCTCAATCAAGATCGAAGTACTTCAGGCTGCCGGCGTGCATGAAGAGCGGGGACAGATCTTTGGTTTTCTGGATGGAAAGATTACTGAAAATATGGGAGGTTGGAAAATAGGATTTCAAGCGACCTGATAACAGTTTGATAATCTGTTCCACAAACTCAGAGTCTTCATCTTTATGGACATATAGGGCAATACTGAATTCAAGCGTACCCAGACCAGCCCGACTTTTGTACACAGGATGTATCCATGGATGGACGCTGATCAAAAAATCCTTAATGTTCTGGTTAAAACCGGTTGTGCTCAGGGGGACCTCAAATGAGTTCTTCAGGTGTTTAATCGGTCCCATCATTTCGTAAAACAGAATTCCCTCACGGTACTCCGTTACGATTTCCTGAATCATCTGTTGATCCACTTGGATCACCTCGGTTTCAAACTCATTCAACCCGGCAATCTGAGCGGACAGCTGAAAATCTCTATCATCATGCTTGGGAATCAGCTGGAATACTTCAGAATCGCCTTCGGCCAGGTTTTCTTCAAAAATGGTATTATCCAATAATTCGCCATCCTGACCGTTTTCAATGTCAAGCAGGTCATCGGTCGTCACTTCAGCCGTTTCTATGGTTGATATCCGCTCCTGGTATTTAGTCCGGAGGTTCTCAGCAAAATAGGGTTTATTCAGAGCCTGCAACAACTCCGGTATAATAACCGATCGGTCGAATACATACCAGTAGCGATAGTTATTAAGCGTAATGGCTTCCTTTTTTCCTCCAATATGGATAGGGACAAGATAAACAGACCACAACAGCGTTGCCAGTCTGACTGGCCGGTTTAACATGATCTGGTCCGCAATCGCATCACGGGGGGCAATCACAAAGCGGCTGTTTTTCTGGATCAGATTCTCAAATCGTTCATCGATATTCCGGGTGAATGATGGAGTGAAGCCGGATTCCGTTTCAGGATGCTGTTTCTGCCACAATTCGGACAATTCAAGTGTGAACTGCCACGATGCACTCTGAGGGGTTCCGGTCTCGATCTGCATCATGTTTTTCCCAAAGGTGCTCAGTGGGTATGCCACAAGAAATAGAGGCAAAAAGATGCGAAACAGAGTGATTACATTTGGAATTATTTTTGGCATCCGGGGCATAAGAATGTGCTTCTCTGGTTTTGAGTAATTTTCATGATGCTGGATGAGCAGTTTATACATTTTTGCTCAGCCTTGCCATAAACTTTTAGAAAATTTTGAAACATCCCTTGTTTTTCATCAATACGTCGATAATCCGATATGGAAGTCCCGTTATATTTGAGAGCCAGGCTGAGAATTTTTCTCATGGAACGAATAATGGAAGCCAGTTTCCCAAGTGTCAACTGGTTTGCCGGAATATCCGGACGAATACCAGCATCAAACAGGATTTCAGACGCATATATATTTCCTAGTCCGGCAATGAGTTTTTGATCCAGGAGAGCGGTCTTGATAGGGATTTGGCGATTTTTTAGTTTTTTTTGTAAGATCCCAACCGTCAACTGTGGACTCCAGGGGTCGAATCCGAGTTGACTGAGCCCAATATGCTTGTTTATATCATTGACCAGTTCAAGTGTTCCGAAACATCTGACATCTGAAAAAATCAGCTTCTGCTGGTTCTGTAATTCAAAAACGACCCGATCATGCTTTTGTGCAGGGCTTGTTAGGGGTTGAAAAATGAATTTTCCCGTCATCCGCAGGTGAACAATGATCACTTGGCTTGATGAGAGTGTGATGACGATGTACTTCCCACGTCTTTCTATTTTACTGATATTTTTATTTTTAACCTGCTGCCCGAACCGGTGTTGATCTCCCTTAACTATGTTATCTCTCAACACGCGGCACGACTTTATGCGTTTTCCGGGAAGGACCCTTTCAAGTTCATTGACAATCGTTTGTACTTCAGGAAGCTCAGGCATGGGCTGTATCTCTCAAATGATAGGAACACATCAAGTCAGGTTGTTGCTGTTAGTGACTGATGATGGAAATGCGTGTTTCAAAAAAACTCTTCAGAGGCAAGGAACATATTCTGTGACTGCAAATCTGGTAAAGGAGATAACCTCTTATCTGACGAACTCCCGGTTTTGCGGTCGGGATTATCTGATAACGTTGTGAAATCCAGAACTCTCGCTTATGTACCTGCAATGCCAAATCAAAAGATTTATCAATGATGAGAATCGTCGGAGACTCTTTTGCTCCAGAAACAGTTGACAGATATCGATTGTTCACAACAATTTTCGTTGGGTCAGGTGAGAAATCACCCTGTTTGTTGACGGAATATAGATGCTGGTTCTGACTAATACGGCCGAAAACGCGAATGGTCAGAAAACCTCCGGCAGTGACTGATTCGGGGCTGACTTCGGCAATGACAGGGACTGAAAAATCAAAGAGATTGCTTTTATTCAGAGACCCTGGAATGGGGAGATCATCATCGAGAGCGTGAACCATGGTTGGCAACATCAGGAGTATCAAACATGTTGTGAGTCTGTTGATCAGATAACGACTTCGTCTCTTTTGAGTTTGCACCAACACCATTTTTGTGTGCTCGGGATTGTAAATTTACGGGTTTCGATGTCTCAACCCTGATGAAATCTAGCCTTACGCTGCATTGAGTCCTGAAATCGTGAATTCGGAACAATTTGCCGTTATGAGCAAATACTGCATGGTCATGCCTGTTGGTAACGCCAAACAGGTTTTTCCTATGGTCCTGATTTAAAACCGATAGAAATCGTTTTTAAATGGATCCTCTTTCTAGATGGGAACCCTGCTGCAAATGTTGTATTAGCTAGCGTTAATCACTAATTATAGCATATGTCCGGATTGTAGCCAAGCGTCATTGCTACCGGTATGGTCTGGTTCGATAGGATTGTGGGGATGAGAGAAACCTGATTACATCGTATAGATCATATGACAATAAAATTCAGAAAGATAAAAAAAAATGTTGCCGGTCGGCCGTGAGGCTACGTTAACTGCTGCATTCCTGAACACAATCAAAGATTGAAGCAGGAGATAATGGAATTGACTGACATTTTAACATTGATTTAAGCTCATTAAAAATATAACCTTAATATTGAAATTGAAGATAGCTTTTTGCTGGAATGGCAACAGGCTAATTATAAAACGGTTTTCATTTTTTTTGAATACTCCGGCCGATTTTGTTCCATCAGGAACAAATATTGCTTTTTATCATACGGAGTAGGGAATTAGTTTCGATAGTTGGAGAGTGAAATGACAAGAATTAAAGAAGATATTATTCGTGATGTAATGACAAAAATTACCCATGATCGAAAGTATGCAAAAAACCTGGTAGAAGCGATTCTGAGAATTGTGAAGCAGTCACTTGCAGCTGGAGAAGAGGTAATGATCTCAGGATTTGGGTATTTTAAAGTACGTCATAAAAGAGCTAGAATCGGAAGAAATCCGAAGACAAAAGTAGCTTATGAGATCTCTGAAAGGACAGTCGTTACATTTTACCCTTCAAAAGTCTTTAGAAAAGAGCTCAATCCGAATTCCGACTAGACTTGTCAACGGCGGGAGCGAAAGATTGAGGCAAAACGGCTTCGTAAAGCGTTTTAGGTTGAGTAAACTGTAAAATGGCCTGATGTATGTCTTTAATCGCAAAGAAGTTGCTAACCTGCTTCGTGCTATTTGTTTTCGTCCTGGCAGGAGCAAAACCGATGTTCGCGCAAGCCGAAGCTCAACAGGCTCCGGAAGCATTCGCAATGAAAGCACAGCCCCCGATGAAGAATGTTTTTATGAATGTCTTGTGGGGATCCTTTACAGGTGGTCTGTTGTTGATGGGGTGGGCGACGCTTGATGATTCGATTCCCTCTGAGGATCGATTCAAGTTCAGTCGCCTGACTGAACAGTTTCTCGTCGGAGCAACTTATGGCGGGATATTGGGAATGGGAGCCGGCATTTATTTGTCCATCCGTGGGATTACTTTTGACCAGAACCGATCCCGAATTGCATTCTACCCTGACTACCGGAACGATCCGGCAGGACAGCGGTTTTTTGCAACCTCGAAATCCGTTAACGGCAAGGGCAGTATTAATCTTCTGAATATTCACTACAAATTTTAAGGGCGAAAGCCGCGACTGTCTTTCTGCTAATTGAAAACTGAGGATAAAAAACTGGTTTTTCTGGCGTTGGGCAGTAATATTTCCCCAAGACGCCAGTACATCTCCCAAAGCCTGGATCTCCTCAGAGAACGCTTCCCTGGTCAGTTTCGAATTTCCGCTCTTTACCAAACCCAACCCTTTAAAAATCTGCAACAACCGGCCTATATAAACTGTGTTGTAGAATGCGTTAGCTTTCTGGGTCCCCTGGAAGTGCTGGATGCTATCGCTGAAATTGAGGTGCTGATCGGTCGCAAAAGAAGTGGCGTAAAATGGGAATCACGTGTTATCGATATTGACGTATTGCTTTGGGGAGAGGAGGTTATCCAATTCCCCCGATTAACCGTTCCTCACTATGATCTTTGCAACCGGGATTTTTTTCTGGTCCCATTGCTGGAGTTGAACAACACCCTTGTTCACCCTGCCAGTGGTCGATTTCTGGTAGATATACTGGGAAGTATTCCTGAAGATCTGAAGACCCATCCCGAAGTGGTTGATGCCGCTGGATGAAACTATTCAACGAACCCTTGACAGGTAAAAAGGATGAAAAACCTTGAAATTGAAATTGTTCCCTATTATGACGACAATTTTGCCTATCTGATTCATGATATCCAATCAAATAAAACTGCATTGGTAGATTGTGGAGAGGTCGAACCCGTCCTTCGGCGGCTTGATGAAAAAAAATGGCAGCTTGATACTATCCTGGTCACCCATTTTCATTTTGATCATGCCGGGGAGATTGATGTCATGAAAAAATCTTTTCCGGAAGTAACCGTTATCAAACCTGCTGGTGAAAATCGATTGGATGTGGAGGGGGTTGAGGTAAAAGATGGGGATACCATTTTCTTGGGATCAACAGAGGTTTCAGTTATCAGCCTTCCTGCCCATACCATGTTTTGTACTGCGTACCTTGCTGATGGGAACCTGTTCGTTGGAGATGCGCTTTTTTCTGCCGGATGCGGGCGGTTGTTCGAAGGACAAGCGACAGACCTTGAGCGGGCAATGGATAAAGTTGCAGCGCTTTCTGATGATACGAACGTCTACTTCGGGCACGAATATACGGTGTCAAACATCGGATTTGCCAAGTCTGTTGAACCGGGTAACGTGGCGTTGGAGGATTATCGAAGCAGTGTTGATATGAAAATCGGATCCGGGCAGTTTTCTACCCCGACAACGGTTGGCCTTGAAAAAAGTATTAACCCTTTTCTGCGGATTGATCAGCCAGACGTCATCAAATCTGTCGACCCGGAAAATAAATTGAATCGGACAGAACGTATGGGTGCTCTCCGGTCAATGAAAGACAATTTTTGATATGGTGAAGAATTGAAAACTGTAAATTCAACTGGATATTTTCATCTAATTGCTGTACAAATATAGGTAAGGTTTGTAGAAAACGACCTGTAAAAGGGTCGGCCTGGTTTTGTCATGATAAATGATTTGTTCAATCCTTATTAAAAGCTAGGAGGACAAGTATGGATGTTTCCATAACAGCAAAACAGATGGATCTTACAGATGCATTAAAAGACTATGTGACTGAGAGAGTAAGCCGGGTAAAAAAATACACCGACTTCAATCTCAATGCGAACATTTCAATGGGTGTTGAAAAACATCGCAATCACATTCATGCCATCATCAAAGGAAATGGATTTTTTTTGAACTCAGAGGCAGAAGATCCGGCAAGCATGTATAAAGCTATCGACCAGTGTATTGACAAGCTGGAAACTCAATTGAGAAGGGGCAAATTCAATTCTCATGAGAAGAAAGTCGGAAAGGAGAGTATCCGGGAGAAAACTTTTGGAAATATGGAAACGCCAAAAACCGTTGGGGAGGATGCTCTCTGAATTAGCAGTATCCTCTAGTTGAAACCGAAAGGTGAGCTGAATTGAATTCAGTTCACCTTTTTTTTTGTGATATGATGGAAAAAATAAACAGGTATAAAAATCAGATCAGGTCCCTGGAAAGTGTCTTTAAAGTTATTCATGAGAAATTTCTGGAGGGGATGCCGGTTGACAGGGAATTGTCAGCCTTTTTTCGGAAAAATAGGCGCTTTGGCTCCAATGACCGGCGCTTTATCTCCAATACGATCTTTGGGTATTTCAGGTGGTATGGCTGGCTGAGGCAGATTGAGCCCGACAAGGATCGTCTTGCTCTTTTGCTTGGGTATTTGCTGGACGGCCAACTGGTTGATGACCGAGTTTTTCATTGGGCTGAATCTTTGGTGGCACATCCAGGATTGCTGGATTTTAAACGGTTTCAGAACAGCACATCCCTTCCGGAAAAAGCAGATCTACTATCCGAGATGATCGGTCCTGTTTCCATATCGAGTTTGAATCCAAGCTATGTGGAGGAGTGGAGCATTGAAAGGATGACCTCTTTCCAGACCAGACCACCGGTCTGGCTTCGGATGGAACAGACTAATGCTCGCTCGTTTCTCGATACTCTTAATTCCAGGCAGATTAACTATCGGTATCAGGTTCAGTACCCTAAAACCCTCGAAATATTGTCACCGATTAACATAAATGAATATAAGGAATTCCGACGGGGATGGGTGGAGATACAGGACATCTCGTCCCAGGCTGTCGGCTTGATATGTGATCCGGCTGAAGGGGATAACTGGTGGGATGTCTGCGCGGGATCTGGTGGTAAGGCGCTGCACTTATCTGCCCTGATGGGGACACAGGGGAAGGTTTTTGCAACGGAAATTAGTGACAGCATGTTTCGGGAATTGAACCGCCGCATCCGTAAAAACCGTCGCTGGTCCAATATTCACCCCGGGAAATGGGATGGACTGAAGGTACCTGATTTCTCTCAGGGGTTTGATGGTGTGTTGATAGATGCCCCCTGTTCTTGTTCAGGGACATGGCGCCGAAATCCGGAGCTTCGATGGCGGATAAAAAGGGAGCAGGTAGATGCGTATGCAAGGGTTCAACTGAGTTTGCTGCAGTTATGCTGCGGTAGTGTTTGTGAAAATGGTGTGTTAGTATACGCCACATGCTCTCTTTTTCCAGAAGAGAACGACAGGGTGATTGAAGCGTTTTTAGAGTCTCACCAGGAATTCAGTCTGGAACGGGTCAAAAACCCATTTACAGGGGAGTATTCTGAAAAAGGCCTGACCGTTGCACCTCCTGAAACTGACGGAAACGGAATGTATATAGCGAGGATGATAAAGAGCGGTTGAGTTGCGAAGCAAAACGGTGACTATGATCAATAATCGCAGGGGTGTCTTTTATCAGATGTCTGCTGAATGGCTGTTATATGCAATGATCGCCATTTGCTTCTCGATTTGCCCAGTATTCAGGATGCATGCTTTTTCAGCGAGCACCAAACAGGTACGACTGATTGTGACATCAGATCTTCATGGCTGGATGTCCACTTCACTTGTCTACCCGGATGAAAAACGAAAGGGTTTGCTGCATATCGAGAAAGGTATCAGGCAGGCAAGACTGGAGGACCCTGATCTTATCCTGCTGGATGCTGGAGATTTGTTGCAGGGATCTCCGCTTGTATCTTTTTTTCATCGAGCATATCAAGATCCTGTTGCAGAAGACCTTTTTTTTAAAACGTTTCAGAGTTTAACCTATGATGCTGTTGTTGTGGGGAACCACGATCTGGGCATCAATCCCCTGTTAGAGACCAAATATCGACCCGCATCTCAATTTCCCTGGCTGGCCGCCAACCTATTCCTGAACTCCCAACCAGCTTTTACACCCTATATCATCCTTCACCGTTTTGGATTGAAAATTGCGGTTATCGGATTTTCAACTCCTGGAGCGCACATGTGGCTGGGCGAAAAGCAAATGATGGGGATTGTATGCAAGCCCATCACAACTTCAGCAGCTTACTGGGTTAAAACGGTCAAAAGTAGAGAGCGTCCGGACTTGATCATCGGTATTTTTCATGCTGGCATTTATCCTTTCTGGGATGATGAAAACAGCAAACTGAACCGCCTACCACCCGCGAATTCGGTGATGGAGACGATAAAGAAAAATGCGGCATTTGACCTGGTCATCACAGGGCATGATCATCGGCTCGTTCCAAGTCGAACAGGAAGGCAAATCAGGTATGTCAGAACAACTCCGGTTGTTCAGGGGGGAAGGTGGGGAGAAGCCTTTATCGATTTGAACTTGAAGCTTGCCTTGTCAAAGAAGCGGTGGCGAGTAGTCGATATAAAACATCGTATTCAACTGGCGTCTCAACAGGATTACATCAAGTCGGATTACAGACGCCAGCTTCCGGAAGATTATCTGGCCTATATTCAAGCCCCCCTGCCCTATATGTTTACAAAAACAAGCAAACCTTCGGCAACAAGATGTCTGAATCTGTTGAATGCTTTGGCCCACAGTGAAACAGGCGTTACAGGATCATTGCTGCCAAAGGTCCGTATTTATAAGTTCTCCGGTCATGTGGGGAAGAGGTTGCGTCGGTTGGATCTGCTTAGATGGTTCAGGTATGATAACAAAACAGTAACCGTATTGCTAAGTTTAAGAGATATCCAGATGCTTACCAGGCCGGAACCGGAGTTTGGTCGCAGGCGGGTTCCGGGAAATCGGTTGTTGTTTCCCTATTTTAGACGAAAACTGCCTGATTTCAAATCGAATGGGTGGTGGCTGGATCACAGCGGCTTCGACAGAATTTATCTTGTAAAGGTCAGTGATTATCATTTCAATGGTGGGGGTGGTGTTTTTCCGCAGTTGTTTCTGCCGCCTGATCAGGCATTTGAGCCGTCATTGGTTTCTATTCATGATCACTTGTTTGAGTATCTGAAACAGGTTCCTGAGTTGCCTAAGGAGTGCTCATCTCTTCAGTATATCGGGCATGAGTCGAAGGTGGAGTCGGCTGTTCACTGATCTGAAAGAAAGGCATCCCGAAAAAGAAAAAGGGGCCAGATTAAGGATATCAATTTATCAGCATGGCTGGATTTAATATCAGTATTCCCTTAATTCTCTGAATTAGTCCCGGGTGGCCATTCGGTGGTAACATGATAAAGAGATTCGGTGCCTGAATCAATTGAGAGTATTCGTACCATCCTTTATTCTGGGTATTGTTTTTTTTGCTGTTTTTTTACATAAGCCAGGAGCTGACAAGATGTGTATTTCGCATCGGGCTGACAGGGGTCCTGTTTTTAATGAAAATAGTCATTGCTAAAAGATATAATAGCGGATAAGATTTTCTGATAACAGCAGTTTGGATGTTTTACGCTTATTTGAGAGGTCCAGGTGGCATAGGGTTGTCCCCTGGTCATGTTTGCATAATTATAAATCAATCAATGAGAGAACACCTGTGGATCTGCAGGCTGAAATGGGAGAAATTGGTTTGAAGGCTGTATTTTGGAGTTGAAGGGATGAGTAAGAAAAATCTGGTAAAAAAAGTGATTGATAACCTGATTCAGGATGGGGTGGATTTCGCTGACCTGACACAAAGTGCGTTGGTAAACGTGGATGGATTGCAAGGGGTCAGCAAGACAACCATTAAAAGAGCAAAGAAGGAGTACAAACAGGAAAAGCTCGCCAATCAGCAGGACTTTAAAGAGCAGAACATTAAAAGAAAAATTTATAAATTTTTGGATAGAAGGCCAAAATCTTCATTGGCAGATCTGCGTGAAGCTCTGCCGGGGATACAACCGTCCAAAGTCAGTGAATATCACCTGTTCTGGAAGAAAAAGCAGGAGAAGACTCAGCAGAAAACAACTGAGAAAAAGAACCGGGTCAGTCCCAGAAAGTTGAAAGAGATGATATTCAATTATCTAGACACCAACAATGGTTCTTCAACAGAAGACCTGTATTTGAAGTTTCCTGATGCAAAACAGAACTCGATCAACAGTTATTTAGCGGGTTGGAAAAGAAAACTGAAGAATACAGAGAAAGCTGTTCGAGGTGGCCTGTATGAGGTGATTTTCAAGTTTCTGGACCAGAAACCGGAAGCTACGATTGAAGATACCAAGGCTGCATTCTCAGATGTTCCGCAAAAATCCATAGAAATATACCATAATTTATGGTTGAAAGAGCGGGAAGAAAGTAAAGCGAATGTTGTTTCGTTGGACGATGTTGTACAGGAATTTATAGAAACAGGGGTGTCCGAAAATCTGTCTGCTGGTTCGGGAGTGGGTCGACAGGCGTTGTCTCAGTCGAAAAAAGGAAAGGCTGATACGATTCAGAAGGGAACGAGGCGGCGAGGAAGACCACCTCTTGCTGCTACAATAAAACAGGAAGCATCTCTGTTCGGGGTGTGTTCCCTTTCAACTGAAACAGAGGGGGTGACACAGAAATCTACTGCAGGATCTGGTAAAATATCATCCAATGATGCAGACCTGATCCAGACCATGAAGCGCACAATTGAAGCGCACAATACAACCATTTTTGAACTGGAAAAAGAGTACCGCCTGCTGATGGAGAGACAATCCGCTGTCATTAAAGAGATGGAGGCGATGAGCTCTGATCAGATAGTTGAAATCAGGGATTTTATTTTAACATACTTCAAAGGTCTGCAGAATAACTGACATTTGGCCAGCATGATAAGCAGCCAGCACTAAAGCTGCCCATATCCTCCCATTTCCTGCAATAAATCAAGCGGACAGGTCAATCGTCCGCATCTGCTTTCTGATATCCGAAATCAACTATCTAAACAGGTTTTAGTGAGCTTATTCGTATTTGAGTATGCGTTTTGCATCTTCCTTTTTCTGAATCGAAAAGCACAGTCAGACTGATTTTGAAATTTGAACGTAGCTTCAACAAGACAGAAAAAAAAGGAACCTATTGGAAAAACGAGAGATGACTCCGGAGGAGCAGATTGCGGAATTGAGAAAAGAGTTGTTCAAGGAACAAACTCAGACGCAGCTCTTCATGAAGCAACAAAAGGAGTGGGGTCAGTTTATTGAATCCATCAATCCGACAATTGAGGTTCTTGGGAAAAAGATAAAAGCCCTTCAGAATGACTTACACCTCAAGAATGAAGAGCTGACCAATGTTTTGCAGAGTCTTTCAAATGGACTGATTGTAACGGATCTAAATGCCAGGATTCAGACCTTTAATCGAGCAGCGGTTGCTATTACCGGAATTGAGAAAGATATTGCAATGGGACAGAGGATCAATGAGTTGTTGAACACTCTGGTGCTGCCTGACACATTGGATGATGACGCGTTTGATGCGATCAATAATGGATACCATCAGCAGTTTGTTTATACCAGGGCGGACGGATCTGAAATTACGGTCGATAGTTCGACGACCCTGATGAGGTCAGATGAAAATGAAAGGCAGGGTATCATTATCAACCTAACAGATATAACCCAGATGAAAAGGCTTGAAGAAGAAGCTGAGCGCAAAAACCGCCTGACAGCCATGGGGGAGATCTCGATGCAGGTTGCCCATGAGATCAGAAATCCACTGGGAAGTATAGAGTTGTTCCTGTCGATGATGCGTATGGATACTGATGAGGATTCAAGTGAAATGGAGCTGATCCAGCATATTACCTCTGCTACTCGAAGCATGAACCATATCATATCTAATCTCCTGGAATATACAAAACCAAGACCCGTGATTCTGGAACAGGCAAACGCCAAGACCCTGCTGGAAGGGTTCATTGATTTTGTGCGGTTTTCAGCCCTTCAGCAGGACATTGAAATCCAGGTGGACCTGACCGATTCCCTATCTGAGATCCGTGCGAATACAGAATTGTTGAAGCAGGTTTTTCATAACTTGTTTGTCAATGCTTGTCAGGCGATGCCCGAGGGTGGTATCCTCCATTTATCCCTGACCAAACGCACCGAATCGGATCCGATGATCCTTGAACGATTCAACAACAATTTTATTCTGAAGGATCAGCCATTGGACCTGGTTGAAATCTCCTTCAAAGATACGGGCAAGGGAATGTCAGATGAGGTGAAGAAGAAGCTGTTTGATCCTTTCTTTACAACCAGAGAGCAGGGGACAGGCTTGGGAATGTCAATCGTGTATAAAACCATGGCCTCTCATGGTGGCACCATTCTTGTTGAATCTGCACCAGACAAAGGGACAAAAATCGCTCTCCTGTTTCCTGAATTCAGTGAAGATGAGTAATGGCAGGCCTAAGATTTTCTTTCAAATATCTCCCGCCACCGATCGTAGTTCAGACCCATTTTTCTCGCCTTTTTCTCCCGATAGAGCTTCAGATACCGCTTGATTAAGATGTATGTGAGAATTGAGAGTGGAATCGCGTAAAACAAGCTGCCCACCAGCATTGGATAGCCAAGATCCACAAGCAGAAATCGGGTTCCGTTAATAATTATTTCAATACTACTGTGCTGATGGGTATCCAGTAATTGGGACAGTTCACTGTAAAAGGATGCGTAGCTCAACTCGAGAGGGACGGAACTGAGCCCAGTGATCGATAAAAAGGCATAGCCGGTGGCAAGGAATCCGTAGTACATGAAAAACATCGTAAATGGATTGCTGATCCACACAATGGCGGTACCGACTATTAAGTCAAATCTCAATTTCAATAGATATTTGCAGGCCAGCCATATCATAAAAACAATCCACATCTGAAGGCCAACTGTGGGGGTCAAGCCAACAAACATTCCAATCGCTGTTCCCAGAGCCGTTTCATGGATAGGGGACACACTTTCAAAAACCGGTTTGATAAGATTGGTGACTATCTGTTTTTTAATGTTTCGGAAGAGGGTATTCATCAACGGCTTTCTACAGAAAAGTGGTGTGTCTGATAATACGCCATATTCAAACAGCCTTTTTAAGGGCAAAAGTTGGTGTTGTCTGTTTATCCCTCAATTATCTCAGTCTTTCGTCGGGCATGTCAACGAAACGCGATGATTTTTTCGAATTTAGGCTGCAATGGGGTTGGAGTGATCTCTGAACAAAAAAAAAGGGGATAGGAGTGAGGCGGTTAAAGAGTTGCCTTCACCCTTGGGGGTTGAGCTATTATCCTGGAAGCATTAAAGCGAGATATTTGCAAAAGCCGATTGAGAATAGAAAGAATGTGATGGTGATGGCGAGCACTGTAAAAAACAGGAGAGCCTCTCCGCTGCGAATGCTGAGAAATACTGTCCGCATCGAAAACTGGTCTGATTTTGTGGCCATACCTGGCTGTACCTCTGTCGACCGACTTTTGGCGACTATTTGTAGCAGTCCCATGAGGAACATGCTGGCAAATAAAAATCCTACCCAGGAATCTCTTATCAATTCCATTTTTTACTCCGTGCTTCAAGGTTAATTTGGTTTTGGGGTTAAAGTTTTTAACGCGGAGAGTATGATTTTGTTCTCATGCTCTTTCAATTCGATTTCCCTTTTGAGTTTCTGATTCTCTTCTTCAACTTTTCGTTTATCAGCTTTTACCTGTTCGAGTTTATCTGTTACTTCCTGTGACTGGATTCCTGGGGCCAGGTGGTATTTCTGTTTTTCCTTGAATACCCAGTTCCGGATTGACTCTCTGAGTACCATGGAGAGTTTTGACAACTCCTCTCTCATGATGTCTTGCAGAAATCCCCGAATACGATCCTGAATGACCTCATCTTCGAGGCTGTTCAGGATATATACTTCCAGTTCCTGCTCAGTGGAGAATTCAATTGATGTTGATTGTGGGATCAGCTCAGTGTCGCTGGAACAGTTCTGGTTTTCTGTCTCTTGATGGTTGCTGGTAAAAGTGTCTTTGGGCACTATAATATTCCTGGTTTTTTGTCTCTGTTTTTAGATATTAATGCAAGCATCCTTCCAACTCAGGTGAGATATATCACTTTCAGGATTTCAGACCGTGTATGTTAACGTTAACACGACCTGACTTGTTTAGAAAACCCTGAAATAACATAAACTGTTGCCTACCGGGCACAGATATTTCCGGCATCTGGGGTTAAAATGATGACTAGAAAAAAACTGAAAAAAGACCCGGTCTCAATTACATGTTTTTGGAAAAAACCCCTTTACCCTGATGAAGTAATTGGTATAGTCTCTATTTCAGGGCTGGGATAATGTTTGTGATAATGCCGTTCCTCGTTGTTGCAGAGCACTGGGCAGCTTAAGGAGGTATGATCTTGATGCCTTAAAATCTTGTAAATGAACGACCATCTTTTTCTTAATAGATTGGAAAAGACGGAAAAACCGGATGTGTTGAGTGTTGAAGACTGCGAATAGACATCGACCAACTACTTTCAAAGGTGAACCATGAGAAAAGCCATATCGCTGTTTGTGTTTTGTTTGTTTTTAATTTGCTGCCATATGACTGCTTTGGGTTTTAATGAAAATGATCTTAGAAAACTGCTGGATGAGAAGAAATGCACAGCAGGAGTACTGTCGACATGTAACCTGGAAGGGGCCAATTTAAACGGGGTCGATTTGAGTGGTGCGGTTTTAACAGATGCCAATCTGAAAGGGGCAAAAATCGAGAATACAAATCTGTCCAACGCAAATCTGGCCGGCGCTGACCTCACTGGAGCCAGACTCAGACTGGTAGACTTCAGCGGTTCCAGATTGAACGAAACGAACATGCAGGGCAGTATGCTTATTTTTGTAGATTTCTCCGGCGCAAACCTTGAAGAAGCGGAGTTTCAGGGTGCAGTGCTGAAGGGGGTTTCATTCAGGCAGGCGAACCTGATTGATGTTATCCTTGACGACATTGACCTGAAACTGGTTGATTTGACAGGGGCAAAAGGCTTGAAACCTAATCCCTGCTCCAGGGGATCACTGGGGAGTTGTAACCAATAAAAGAGCTGATACAGTAACAGAGGTTAGAACTGATTCGGCCTATTTGTGTTGCTGGTTCTGAGGATCACTGTTTTCCGGTTGTCTAACCGGAAAACAGAAAATTCTGCATTGCCTGTTCTGCAAGTTGATCGTGGCATTTTCCGAAGGTTTCCCGAACGGAAGCGTCGAAGATGGAATCCCGATTATTGAATATCTGTTTCCCATCCACATTAACAAAAATATTGCTCAATATCGCCTTGTTATACTTTGCCCTCAACTCGGGCGACCTCTCTATCTCCTCAAAGACAATTTTATGCACATAAATCAGTACAAGTGAGTTGGGTGATTTCTGGCTCTTGGGATTGTTGATGCTGACAAGGTTTTTGTACTCGCAGAGTTCGAGTGCTTCATCCAGGGTGAGGGACGAAGGGAGGAACAAGAAACGATTGTCTACGTGTCCATGCCAGCTTTGCGAAATCACGTTTCGCAACCCCTCAGCACCTTTTACCTCGATTTTTTTAAGCTCAGTTTTCACCCCCTTAAGCCCGATCCCCGCAACGGCGTTGGTGAACCTTTCTGCAATCAGGACAAAGGCATTATAGATGTTTCTTTCCGTGTGATCTTTTGTACCCGAAGTGATATCCAGGCAGTAACTCCCGCTTGCAAACTGATAGGCCCCAAACCGTTTCTGGAAAAAGGTAGAAACCAGTGATCGATTGATGGCGCTTTCGTTAGAAATGATTTCGGAAAGAAATTGATTGGCTCTTGACAGCATGGTTTTTTCACGCTCAACCATTGGAATATATTTGGTTTTCAACAGTATCCGAGTTGATGGTAGCGTCTTGGACAGTGCAATTTGTTCCAGATTGTCCTCCTGTGATCTTAGATAGGCAAGATCTTCTATCTCTCCTTCCTTTTCCATCTTGATGGCATCAAGTCCCTGAGAATAGTTAACCAATTCCTTGGATACATCATTTATCTGATGCCTCCGCTCGGCTTGGTTGAATAGGGGGTCGTAATCAGCGATGGACTTGAGATTGGCGGGAGCCGTGGTTTTTTTGAAATGATTGACTGCTTCGACGAGTTTTCCGCGGAGAGTTCCCAGTTCATTCTTTATCTCTTCTGGAACCTTTTCGGATTTTCGTTCAAGCTTATCGATTTCAGCCTTACAGCCGGGGTCGGATATGATCATCTTTGAAATCTCAAGACGAAGATCATTCTTCATCTTTGCCAGCTTACTGGCAACCAATGCTTCCTGCTTTTTAAACAACTGGTTCTGCAATTCGCTTAACTGCTGATAGGTTGGATGCAGTTCGCTGATCAGCACACACAACGTATCTGACTCATTCTTATAGTATGAGAGGTATTCGGTCAGGTTGTCTTGCCCCTTGGGGTTGTCTTGAAAAAGGCCTCTGATTGGAATTTTACTCAGATCAATCAGTGTTGACTTGATTTTTTTCGTGAGGGTTTGAATTCCCTGCTGCGCGAGTTTCTCTTTTTTTTCATCGTGCTTAAACGACTCAAACATTCTAATTTTTGCCTGGATTGATTCTGGATCCAATGCAAAAAACTCAGCTGTCTGCTTTTTGACTTCCTGAAAAGCAGCCTTGTTTCGGTGGACCCATAGTGCCTTAAGAAAAAGGTTTGCGTACTGCAGATTTTTTTTGAAGTAGTTGATAGCAGAGTTGTAAAGCTTAAGGTACGCGTTGAAAACAGGAGAGGTTTGACGAAGTTGGGCCTTGTGCTGACTGTATATCTCCTGCTTCATTGTTTCCAGCTGTTCCGGCATGCCGGAAATAACAGTCAGAATTTCCTCATCAGAGTATTGTGCATTGAGGAGCGTTTCGAGCTCGGCCTTGTTTTGCTTGTACTTGGCCTGAACTTCTGCGTATTCGATGTCCAGATTTTGAATATTTTCCTGTTTCTCTTCCAGATGCTGATGGTAAAGTGTGGTGATCTTTTCACGCAGCATTTTGTAAACTGCTTCCTGGTTGTCTGGTGTTTCTAGAAATGCCAGTTCGTCTTTGAGCTGAACCAGTTTTTCATCGGCGATGAACGTCAGCTCTGATAAGGTGTGTTTGAACTGGTGATGAAAGGTTTTATTCAGTTCGAGGGCTTTCTGATGACATTTCAGTGTGAATTCCCTCATAAACCGGATGAAATGCAGCTCTTCATCTTCATTTGAGAAAGTCAACGTTTGAGTGGACAGCACCTTGGATAGTGACAAAGCCGGGTATGCGGCCAGCTGATAATTTCTCAGCTGTGATTCCGAATTCTGGTATATAATCAGGTCGGGTTCATATACTAAATCTTCAGCAAACGGTCTGATATTCTTGTGATAGAAGAGAATTTTTTCAATCCGGATCAGGATGCTTTCAATCTGATCCCTTTTTTCAAAGAACGAATAGTTTTCTGTAATGAACTCTTTTGCCTGATCATCAAGTCTCATGCCTGACAGGTCGGATAAATCAGAATCAACAGGCTGTGCTTCTTCTTCAATATCAGTGATCGTTTCGCATTCCAGATCATCTTCCAGCTTCCGGTAAATATTCAGCTTGAAGAAATCGTCCATATACTGGAGTAACCCTTCAAGTTCTTTGATGACCTGTTCAAGCTGCTCGGGGCTGATATCTGCTTGATTTTTACTTTCAATGAATAGTTTTACCGCTTTTGTCAGCCGCGAAAAATTATGATCGGTAAAGCTGGGTGTTTTTGATACATCAAGGATACTTGAAAGGGCTTTCTGAGTACTTTTAACCCATTCCGCAAAGGCGATTCGGCTGTGATCCAGGTCTTTGACGTCGTCAGGCTTAAAGCCAATACAATGTACATCAAATGGGAGATACCCCAGAAGATTCATGCTGGAAAGAACCAGGTGGGAGACCAGATCTCCTGCCGCGATGTTTCTTGTTGCCAGCAGTCCGTATTCCCCCTGTGCGCTTAGCATACTGCGTGCTTTTTCGTATTCTGTATATCGGGTTCCAAAGATGGTCTGAATCTGTTCAAAATTGGATTCCCCCCGGTTAAACGGTATGACTTTGTGGATATATGCTGACTTATCGCCTTTAATCAGTTTGAGTTTTTTGAACCGCCCGATATGATATTCATCCTCTGTCACGGTTCTGTTCATAGTCATCTGCTGGGTATCGAGATTAATCTCAATATGATTGATCTCATTCAGAGTGACGTCAATCGCCTTTTTGTTGATCCTCAGTTTGAAGTAATCGATCTCATCAATCTCGACCATCTTCAGGGCAATATCGTGCGAGAACAGTTGGGAGGCCGCTATGAACTCTCCTTTAACTGAAACGCCAAGAAAAGACTTGCCCTGAGCAGAGCCCAACTTGAGTTGATGAATATCCCGCCATTTCAAAAAGAGCTTATTTTTCGAGCGGAAGAGCCCGCCCGAAGGTGCCTTTGACTTACTGAAATATGGCTGTACAGACTTCAACTGGCCGAAATTGCTATTGATGACTTTTTTCTGTCCCTGCTTGGTGATATTGAAATTGATATCAGAGAAAAAGGGGCGTTCAAGGATTGCTGGATCTTTGGCGCTTTTATCCACTGTTTCCAGGTCAGACATTTTTCTAAGTGTTTTCCAGGATTTGGGCTGCCTGTCATCAAAGACCTCGATGCTGCGATCAATTCCATCTACAATAACGGCCTTCAGAAAATCTTCCAGATAGTAAACCAACTCATCGTATGAAAGGTGGGTGGCTACCAGAGGGTCAAATTGAAAGCGACTCTCAAGATTAAAAACCAGATCTAGGTAGCCTTGGACATCTTTGATCTGAAGGTTCTCGAGTACGTAACCCAATACGGGCAGCGACGTTTCGATGAACAGGCTTTTAAGGTCTTTATAAACATTCTCATCAATGCTCTGGTTTACCGGAACAATCTGGGTGGTTATCAGGCTTTCCATTCCCCGGGGGATGTACTGATTGGCAGCGCTGGCATTGAAGCAGAGTAATAACTGCTGGGTCGACATTTCATTGAAATTCATGGGGCTTTTTTTCAATTCCTGCCGGGCAGTGTCCAACAATCTAGACTTTTCCTCTGATGACAGATTAGCGGCCTGTTCGAAAAAATGCTTCATATTCTGGTTGGGGAAGGGACTGAGATCTTACTTAAAAGGCATTGCCATATTTATCGAATTTTTCTTCCAATATGATCTCTCCATTTTTGTCAAAAGTGATCACACCCTTGTAGTAACCTTTTGCTCTCGGGTTGTTTTGAAGATAGTATCGTTCTTCTTTCACCTTTCGTCCGGTCTGGTCATGATACATGACTGTCTTGAAATAGCCCAGTTCTGTTGCCTTACTATCTGAAAAATGCCCTTCCTGCTTAGTTTCAAGACCTTTGTTGTTATAGTGGAATACAACTTTTTTGATCTGGTGCTCGTTAATGTACGATTCTGTCATCAACCAGGAAACATTTTTTTTAAGGCCTGCAGGATCATAGGTGATCGTTGATATATGGACCCCGAGTTTTTTCGATTTTGTCCGGGTATGGAGCAGGGTTTCGTGGGTTTTGCGACCATCAGTATTGTAGAAAAATGTGATGCTGTTAAACCCGGACTCTTCAGCTGCCTCAGGGGAGTATTGGATCTCAAGTTTTTCTCTCATTCCGTTTGCCCGCAAATAAAAAATGGATCTGCGAACCCCGGGATCCTTTGTGTTATCGGGGCCAAACGCCTTTTCAATTCTGGTGATATGGCCATTTCTATCAAAAAAACGGATTTGCTGCGTGATTCCATCCTTTCTTATGGCTTCTTCCGTATAGTAAAACTCCGTTTGACGGGTTCTCTCATACTGGTCAAACAGTGTCACGGTTTTGAAATAACCCTGATCCTCTGCCTTCTCGGGGCTGAAATTTCTGATCTCCCTGGTGATATGATCCGCTTCATCGTAGTAGGTCACTTTTGTGTTAGGGGTGTCGATCTTCTGGCAGAATCCATCCGGAATGGATAAGAAAAGGCAGATCACGCAGAAACCCAATAAAGACAGCTGTTTCATAGAATTACCTTAAGTTAAAGGAGAGCAATGGTTGCTGAAGGAGGGGGATATACGGGAATATATCCTCAGTCGCCCTTGACATGAGGTTACTGAAGTATATCTCTTTGTCAAGGGGAGGGAAGGTTTTTAGTCAGCCAGTAGACAAGTGTGTACCGGATTTTATTTGACGTATCTTTCATAGAATTTATCGATGGTGGCCTGCCAGGCGTCGTATCTTCTAAGTAAACGGTCCTTTGTTCCATTTTCGTAAAGATAGCTTTTGCACTCAAAACCCATCTCTTCGGCAGCCATTACAAGGTTAAGCAGTTCATCGTTCAGCACGTCTTTATTCATTCCTTCCAGTCGGTCGATCACTTTTTCGAGCATCGTAATATATCCTTTTGTAGGCCCAATCGGGCGGTTATTAAATTATTTCAATGGTAAGGCTAGTTCGTGGCTTTGTCTTTTCGTTTCTGAATGCTCGTTGAAAACCAGGAAAATATCAGTTCTAAAGGAAGCTGCATCACCCCGGCACTATCAAGATAGGAATCCAGTTTGTCTTTTGATGCCAGATAATCCCGGATATCATTGATCATATCATCCATTGTTCCCATGCCCTCCTCTTCGAGGACCAACTCCATTCTTGAAACAAGTTCGTCCTGCTTATCATTTAAATTACCGCTGGTAACATCCCTCATGAGGGCGTCATACTTCGAAAATTCAGTCATGTTAATATCCTGCACTGTATTATTACTGATTTTTAGAGATAGTGTGCGTCGAGGTCCATGTATCATGCTATATCAAGTGTGCATGACTGTGAATGATGGCCATCAAGAACAATCGGACGCTCTGTTGATCATTTTACGAGGAAAAACTGCCCTGGCGCAAGCGTAGAAAGAGTTTTTAATTGTCAGTATTGAATAATCAGGATAAAAAGGGAGAATACGCTGATGCCTGTCACTGATTTATCCGAAACAGACTTCAAAACCCTGCAAAAACCAGAGCTGACCTGAAAGAATAGCGTCTGCATGATACTGCCAGTCTTCTGAATGATTCAGGACCGGCGGTTATGATGATCCAAAGGGATAGTTCTCGAAATCAAAGAGTCAGGCGCTCTATATCGCCCTGCTTAATTAGCGGCCGATTTTCAACCCTCATCTATGAGCTCAACAGAAATGAATCTATATGAGCAGCCGATCCATATCCTGCATCAGAAGCGGTTGTCAGGAGAATGCACAACGGTTGAAATTATTCAGTCGGTACTGAACCGGTTGAAGCATGTTGAGGACAAACTGCACTCTTTTATCACTCTCTCCGATGACTCACTGCTTGATCGCGGAGAGCAGGTTGATCAAAAGATAAAGCAGAAGTTACAGGTTGGTTCCCTGGAGGGGATGCCGATTGCGATAAAGGATATTTTTTCAACCCAGGGGATTCGCACGACCTGCGCCTCCCGGATACTTGAAAACTATGTGCCTCCCTTCGAGTCGACTGTGACGGAACGACTGAAATCTGCCGGTTCTTTGGTAACCGGCAAGACAAACATGGATGAGTTTGCCATGGGCTCCTCCACTGAAAACTCAGCATTTGGGGTCACCTGCAACCCATGGGATCTGGAAAGGGTACCGGGTGGATCATCAGGAGGGTCCGCCAGTGCGGTATCAGCCGGGCAATCGCTGGCTGCAATGGGGACAGATACTGGTGGATCAATACGACAACCGGCTTCGTTTACAGGAATCGTCGGCCTGAAGCCGACGTACGGGCGTGTGAGCCGATGGGGAATGGTGGCTTTTGCCAGCTCATTTGATCAGGGAGGTCCTATGACCCGGGATGTGACGGATGCGTCACTGATGTTGCAGACGATAGCCGGCTTTGACAAACGGGATGCAACCTCCTTGAAAGTAGATGTGCCCGATTTTTCTCAATCTTTGAATCAATCGATCAAGGGGTTGAAGATCGGGACCATCAAGGAACTTGATCTGTCGAGTTGTGATGAGGAGGTAGTTCGGATTTTTCAGCAGAATCTTGATGTGCTGAAAGATGCAGGTGCAGAAATTGTCGAAATCAGTATGCCGAATATCTCCGATGCTGTAGCGACGTACTATGTCATTGCTCCCTGCGAGGCCAGTTCGAACCTGGGTCGCTATGATGGTATCCGGTATGGAAAACGTGCCAAAGCAGCTTCAAGTCTACTTGATGTATACGAACAATCCCGGGACGAGGGGTTCGGCAAAGAGGTTAAGATGCGAATCCTGATTGGTACCTTCGCGCTGTCGGCCGGGTACTATGATGCTTATTATCTTAAGGCTCAGAAGGTTCAAAACTTGATCAGGTCTCAGTATCACCAGGCTTTTGGCAGTGTGGATGCTATCGCAACACCGGTAGCACCAACGGCCGCATATAAGATAGGTGAAATGATCGACGATCCTCTGCAGATGTACTTGGGCGACGCATTTACCATTCCCGCCAATCTGGCCGGGATTCCTGGGATTTCAGTTCCGGGGGGATTTACAAGCGGTAACCTTCCGGTTGGATTTCAGTTGTTAGCCAGCCATTTGGAAGAGGGAAAACTGCTTCGTATTGCTCACTGTTTCGAACAAAGTTTACAACTCACAAAACCGAATTTGCCAATTTAGAGTCATGGAAAAGAATTTCAAACAGGTAGAAAAAGCTTTCAGACAGAAACTTCAGGAAGTATCTGAAATGAAAGAGTTGGAAGATATCAAGGTGCAGTTTCTGGGGAAGAAAGGCGAGCTGTCCCAGTTCATGAAACAGCTGAAGGAGCTGTCCAATGAGAAAAAGGCGGAAATCGGGAAAGGGGTAAATCGTCTCAAGGTCCTTTTCCAGGATAAAATCGATCTGCATAGAGAAGAGCTGAAACAGCAGGATTACAAGCAACGCATGCAGAAAGAGTGGATTGATGTAACCACCGATCCCTATCAAACAGAACCCGGTAGCTTGCATCCTGTCAGCCTTGTGCAGCAGAAACTTGAAGATTCGTTTATGGCGATGGGATTCCAGGTTCTGGATGGTCCCCATATGGAGACCGAATATTATAATTTCGAAGCTTTGAATATCGCCGCACATCATCCCGCACGGGATATGCAGGATACCTTCTATTTTGAGGATGGTCACTTGCTGAGAACCCATACATCACCCATCCAGATTCGGGGTATGGAGAAACTTACCCCTCCCCTGAGGATTGTCGGTCCAGGGAAGGTATTTCGATGTGAGCGGACCGATGCATCCCATGACTCCTGTTTCCACCAGTTTGAAGGGATGATGATAGACAAGGATATATCAGTGGCGCATTTGATTTACTTTATGAAAACCATGCTGGGGGAGATTTTTGAAAGTGATGTGGAAGTCCGCTTGAGGCCTGGCTATTTCCCATTTGTGGAACCCGGATTTGAATTGGACATGAGGTGCCTGCTCTGTGGTGGAAAGGGCTGCAAATTCTGTAAAAGGGTTGGTTGGATTGAGTTAATTGGTTGTGGAATGGTCCATCCGAATGTACTGAAAGCCGGTCGCATTGACCCAACTGTTTATTCAGGCTTTGCATTCGGCATTGGCATGGATCGCCTGGCAATGATGAAATATGATATTACGGATATACGCCCGCTGCATGGAGGTAATCTGAGCTTTACACGATGTTTTGCCGTTTAGTAAAAGGGCATCTGTAAACTTGATAGCTGTTGCACACATAACCAATTGACCTGAACCGTATCTAATAACATGAAGATTTCATTAAACTGGATCAAAGATTTTGTCCAAATAGACAAAAACCTGACAAGCAAAGAGCTAGTCGAGAAAATTACCCTTTCAATATGCGAGGTAGAAGGGTTTGAGGAGACCGGGGAACATCTGAACCACGTCATTGTGGCTGAGGTTACCGCTATTGAGCCCCATCCGGATGCAAATAAACTCAGCCTGGTGACGGTTAATACCGGTACTGGTGAAACGAAGGTGGTTTGTGGGGCGTCCAATTTTAAACCGGGGGACAAGGTTCCGTATGCAGGGCTGGGAACACGCTTGCCCGGGGACTTCCTGATTAAAAAAGCCACGATCCGTGGTGTTGAAAGTGAGGGAATGCTCTGTGCGGAAGATGAATTGGGATTCTCAGAGGACCATGAGGGGTTGATGATACTCCCTGCTGAGAGTAAAACAGGTGGTACGCTGGCTGACCTCTTCCCGGATCAGCTTGATGTCATCATGGAGATCGACAATAAATCGATTACGCATCGACCCGATCTTTGGGGACACTATGGCTTCGCAAGGGAACTGGGTGCTGTTTTCAGGGTACCGGTGGAGAAAATGGAGCGCCATCCAGAGATTCTGAAGGGAACAGGTGACCCCTTAATTGAGGTCGAGGTACTGACTGGTGAACTGGTGCCCCGCTTTACCGGCATATCTATTGATCAAGTTGGTGTGCTGCCCAGCCCTCTCTGGATTCAACATCGACTGACCCGGGTTGGACTGAGGCCGATTAACAATATGGTTGACCTGACCAATTACGTCATGCTGGAACTGGGACAGCCCATGCACGCTTTCGACGCGGAGCAGATTGAAGGGAGACGATTGACAGTGCGGCTGGCCGATGAAGGTACAAAACTCATGACCCTGTACCAGAAGGAGGTGACCCTGGGGACATCCGATATGACCATCTGTGATGCCAATGGTGCATCTGTGGTCGCTGGTGTAATCGGAGGGCTCAATACCGGTGTCACAGATGATACCCGTGCTGTATTTCTGGAAGCGGCAAACTGGGATCCGACCGGAATCAGAAAGACTTCAACGCGGATCGGATTGCGTACCGATGCCTGCCAGAGATTTGAAAAAGCATTGGACCCGGAGATGACAGACCTGGCCGTTCAGCGGGCTATTGAGCTGATGAAACTGACAAATCCCGACCTACATGTGGCAGGTGACCTGGTGGATATCCAGAATCGGCTGTATGATCCTGTACGTATTGAAACCACCACGGACTTTATCTGTCTGAGACTGGGAAAACAGATTGAAAATGATGAGATAAGAGATATTCTGGTGCATCTGGGCTTTGATGTCGGGGGCGAGGGATCTGAGCTGATCGTTGACGTCCCCTCATATAGACGAACAAAGGACGTGTCGATTCCTGAAGACCTGGTGGAGGAGATCGGGCGAATTCACGGTTTCAACAATATCAAGCCACAAGCCCCTCTGTTTCCAATCCAGAGACCGGTATTTAACCAGCAACACCTCTTTGAGCAGAAGATAAGGAATGTACTGAGCGATAACGGCTATCATGAGGTGTATAACTATCCCCTGACAAATCAGAAAGCGGAGGAGGGGTTCGGCATGGATTCGGAAGGCGTGATGCTATTGCTGAATCCGGTTGCAGAACACCAGAATCAAATGAGAAGGTCGTTGCTGCCGCATTTTGTCCAGACATTGAAGGAGAACCAGAAAAATGCACTCTCATTCAGCGTTTTCGAGCTGGGTAGGATTTACCATAAAGCCAGTTCCGGAGAGCTCCTGGAGCCTTCGAGGCTAGTTATAGGGGGATCGGAAAAGGTCGGATCACTGGGAGATACATTCTTCAGGCTGAAAAATGATATCATCAAACTACTGTCGAAGCTGCAGGTGGCTGACGTAAAATGGGTCGCCATAGCAGATGCCGAGAAACGCTTCTTCCAGCATCAGCAGATATCAGCGACAATCTATTCCGGCCGGCAGAAACTCGGAGAGCTGTTTGCCTTTACTCCGGAATTCATGGATCTATATGAATTGAAAGGGGATGTCTGTGTGGCCGATCTGAGTTTTGACGAACTCTTCTCCATTGAAAAAAAGGAATACAGTTATCAGGAGCCCCCAAAATATCCTGCGGTGAATTTTGAGGTTTCGCTGTTAATGCCTGAGCAGATATATTTTCAGGACATCAGGGAGATTATTGCAGCCGCCAGTCCACTCGTAACCAAGGTCAGTTTTCTCGACACGTTCCTGCCAGAGGAACATGCTGGGAAAAAATCGATGTCGGTATCGATTGAATTTCGCTCAAAGAAGAAAACACTGAATCCTGATGATATTACGCCACTTCAGGATAAGATCGTTGCAGTTTTGGCGGATGCCGGATATTATTTACGTGACAGTAGGGAAAAAGAATAGCATCTCGTTTATTGACTATGGCAGATAAGGAAATCTACACAATCACCGTTGTCCGGAATATTGGGATACCGCTCTCCTTTACAGTAAAAAGGACCAAGGCACTGTTTTTCCTTGTGGTTTTCCTTTTTTGCTTCGTGATACTGGCCTATGCTTCGATCAGCTATCTACTCATGTACGCAGACGCAAAGAATCTGAACCTGGCGCTGGAAGAGTCCCAGAAAAAAGCAAACGTTTTGTCCGAACAGATTGCCAAGCTGGATCACGACCGATACTGGGGGAGTGAGACCGCAAAATCAGAGGAGCGGGTGGCTATTAAATCGGCCATCCTCAATCAACCGACGTTTTCAACAGAAGGGATATGGGTCACCGAAAAGAGTACCCTCTCGGATGTGGACTTTCTGGAAGGGACATCGGCTGAAATGGAACGATTTGATGCCTCTGTCAAGGGGGATGATCTGAATATCCGTGTGAAATTAGTGAACGCATCCAATCCGATCCAGAAGGTGGGCGGTTATATCTGCATCACACTGATGAACGGTGATCACTCACCTCCGTTGTTCAAGTCGGTGTTGAAAGGGGCAATTGGCGAAAATGGCTATCCGGCCAGTTATAAATCTGGAAAACAGTATCTTATCAAACGACGTTCCAGTACCAAACGGTTTAAGTTTACCCTGACCGAAGTGAATGAGTACTATACAGATGCAATCGTTTTTCTGTATTCCTACAAGGGAAGGCTTTTGGGGAAACAGATTGTTGAATTAAAAAAAGAGATATTTCTCGAAAACTGAATCCTGGATGAAAAAAGAGAAACCACACGAAATATCCGGACTACTAGGCGTCGGCAGCCGCTTTGAAGGAGAGATCCGATTTGACGGCACTCTCAGAATCGATGGAGATGTACTGGGCCAGATCATCTGCAAGAGTTCGAAGCCCAGTACGGTAATTATCACTGAGTTGGCCACAGTAGAAGCTGATATCGTAGCAGATACCGTGATTGTCTCCGGAATGGTCTCTGGTAATATAAAGGCGATCGAAAAACTTGAACTGTTTGCGCCCGGACGTCTGGAAGGACTGGTTTACACCAGTGATTTTAGTATAGAAGACGGAGCCCTGTTTCAGGGGGAGTGCGTGATGATACGTCATCTGAATTTTGAAGACAAAAACGCTCTCAAACTGGAAGGTTTCTATTCGGTTCATCATCGCAGGCTGCTTGAACAGGATCGCCACAGCATTGGTTATGAGCTGAATGATCCGCCACTGGTGGAATTTTAACCCCATTCGAAACCGATTGCTCCTGATCCTGAATTCCAACCAAACCGGAATTTTTTGATCTTTTTCCCCCTGATCCTTCAAATAGTTGCCGGATAAGCCTCTTTTTTCTATAATATCCCGTAATAACTTCATTTTTTCTGCTGATCGGCAGGAGTCTTGCTTATCATTAAGGTGAAATTATCATCGACCTTGGTGAGGAAAACGATAGTCCGAGCCTTTTGTAAATCCCTTTCTCGATGACGGAAACACCACCCCCAGCAAAATGTTAGAGGATTGTTGGGTTTGGGTGTTGAGCTGCTAAGGATTGAAACAACTATGATTAGTCGACATCGGATCAAATGGTATTGCTGCCTGGTGATCAGTTATTGGCTGCTGATGTTGCCAGCGAACAGCCTGGCCGCACCTAACGCCATGAAGCGAATCGACCAGTATGCAAAGGGGCAGAATAAGGCGAGGGTAAATCTTTATTTTGAAACCAGACCTGATTTTGAAATCTTTGAAAATCTAAAACGCCAGATCTACCTGATCAAGCTGCGCAATGTATTTCCGCAAAGAGTACAGAAAACCCATGTTTTCAGCGATAACCCCCTCTTGAAGGGACTGGAAATTCAAGGCATCAATTCCAATGAATACTGGGTCAAGATCAGAACCCGGCTCCCCAATATCACGGCTGCAGTTATCAGGCGGGATAAAAACTCCAACAAGCTGTCCATTGAATTTACAAGACGAATTGAAAAAAAGGCCATTCTCGAGGGGATAGAGATCACCAGCGTTTCCAGAGAGCTCAGGCCTACCTCAGAATTGATCCGGGTGTTTTCAAAAAAACCACTACAGTATGATGTGACAAGGGATAAAACCCGGCCTGGTAAATTGATGAAAGTTAGACTCCTGAATGGACGGATGGCTGAAAATCTGATTGTGCCGGATGCAGAAACCGATCTGATAAAATATATCAAATTTGAACAACGCGGAAAGTATCTCAATATGGTTCTTGCTCCACAGAAGTATATATTGAAGGTGGATACCAGTTCGTCCAAGTCTCCTATCAGCCTGACGTTTGTGGTAACGGAAAATAAGACAGAACTGGTGTCGGATCCGGATCTGGGCTTGATTGAGGAGGTGGAAAAAAGGGCTGAATTAGATCAGGAAAAACAGGACAGGGATAAATTCTTGACCACCCGTTTTGATGAAGCAGAGCGGTTTTTCAAGCTGGGGCGTTTTGAACAGGCAGCTCTGATGTTTCGAAACATCTTCAATTTTGCGCCGGAATCGGAAATTGGTATCCGGGCGAATTTCAGATCAGCCGATGCTTTCTATCGGTTTCAGAGAAACGTAGACACGAAAGTGGAGAATGGCGAGCTGAAGGTCATACAGGAATACAAAAGTGCGATCAATTCAGCTCTGGTGGCTGACATGGGTTTTGATTACATTCCCAGGGCTTACTATAACATTGGTCGGAACTACCTGGCTCTGAAGTTCTGGGAGGATGCGTTCAACTATTTTGAAATCATATTAAACAAGTATCCCGAGTCCCCCTACTCAAAAAATGCGATTTTTCATCAGGGTGTGATTCACTTGAACATGGAGCGTTACGAGAAAAGTATTGAAGCCCTGGAACGATTTGTGGAGGAGAGTGCCAAAAACCCGAACATTTATGCAGCCTATTACAAGATTGGTGAAGCGCAGTTCCAGTTGAAACGATATAAGGACGCCAAGAGGAACTTTGATAAAGCCTGGAGTCTCAACGCCGCTTATATGAAAAAGGATCCCGAGCTCATGTTCCATATGGGGGAAGCTTATTTTGAAAATCAGGACTATCATACCGCTCGTGCCTTATATGAACAGTTGCTTGATCTCTATCGCAACGAATCCTTCAGTAATCTGGTAGCGATTCGCATTGGAGATTTTCTGAGGGCTGAAAATAAAGAGGATGATGCGATTAAGGCATACAACCGGGCTATCAACGAATACCCCAGAGAGCTCTTTTTGATTGGGAAAATGCGGATAGCCAATATCCTGGCTGAAAAACCGGGGAAAGGGCATTATCAAGAAGCGATTAAGATATACAACACCGTGGTTGAAAACCTATCAACATCCGAATCCCTGATCGAAGAAGCCATGCTCAGGAGAGCGTTGACATTATCCCTTTTCCATCAATACAAACCGGCTGTTGAAAGCCTGGAACTCTTCTGTCAGAAATACCCGAAAAATATATATGTGGAAAACCACATTATTCACCATCGCATCCAGGAGACGATCAGGTCCTACATCTCGGACTATTATCTCAAAGGGGAGTACCTGAATGCACTGGGTGTGTTTGAACAATATGAGGATAAATATTATAAAAGACCGCAGTACAGCAAGTGCTTCAGACTGAAAATCGATGAAAATCCCAAGTTGGTGGCAAAAAAGCTGATTAAAAAAGCCCCACTGTTTCTGATTGCGGATGCCTATTACCGATTAAGGTTATATGACAAGGCTTTGGAACAGTATGAGGTTATTCTTCAGGATACTAATAACCCCCTGAGTTCAGTTGCACTCTTCAACAAGGGGAAAATATTTGATACCCTGGAACAACCAGAGGAGGCTCAACGGCAGTTTTTAACCTTTATTAATCAGTATCCAGAGCATGTCTATACCCCACTGGTTAAGAAAACGCTTGGAGATTCTTATTTCAAGGTTCATAAAGCAGACAGGATTTCACGCGCCATACGGATTTATAAGCAGACGATTCGGGATTATCAGGACTCAGACAACATTATGGAACGGGAAATTATTCCCTCCTGTTGGTTTGCGCTGGGAAATCTATACCAAGGGATTGGGCAGTATGATGACTCAATAGATGCCTATAAAAAAGTACTGAGCTCATATGAGCATCCGCTTCAGAGTCAGTTTGTTGATGAGAAAGTAGTGGAAACCTACTTCATCCTGGGTAATCTATACAAAGAACTGAATCAGCTGCCGGAAGCTATGGAAATGTATAGCGAAGCCATCAGGCTGTTTCCCAAATCTGACAAAACACCATGGGCAAAGTATTATCAGGGCGAGATATACGTGAAAAACGAAATGAAGGACGAGGCCCTGAAGATTTTTGATGAGTTGAAGACGGCATCAAAGAAGAACCCGGATGCGCTCTGGGGACCTATGGCAAGTGAGATGCATCAACGCATCCTGAATGATCTGAAATTCGATAAATACCTTGCTCATACCCCTGTTAGTCAGAATTCCGAATAAAGTCTGTTTTGAGGTTTTCTGCCGTATTATGGACGGGTTAGGCGTTCATTTCCGGTATCTTTAGCAGTCACCTACCTTTTCCGGGAACGTGCATAGGGAATTGACACAGCATTCAGCACAGAGCGGTTTTCTGGCCTTGCAGGTGTACCTGCCGTGAAGGATGAGCAAATGGTGGGCCTTGGGAAGGTACTGCCTGGGAACGATTTTCAACAACCTGATTTCAGTTTCAGTCGGGGTCTTGGTTTTCACAAGCCCGATGCGATTGGAGACCCTGAAAACATGGGTGTCCACCGGAATAGTAGCCTCTCCAAACGCTACATTCAGTACCACTCCTGCTGTTTTCCGCCCAACTCCCGGTAGCGCTTCCAGTTCTGTTCGCGTTTGTGGAACCTGTGATTGGTGCATTTCAACCAGCATTTTGCTCGTATTCAACACGTTTCTAGCTTTGTTGTTGGCCAAACCAATGCTCTTAATATGATTCTTGATCCCACTTTCCCCCAGTGCAACCATTGCTTCAGGTGTGGCGGCGGCTTTGAATAGCGGCGCGGTGACCCGATTGACCGAAACATCAGTTGCCTGGGCACTAAGAATGACGGCCACCAGCAGTTGAAAATGACCATCGAAGTTCAATTCGGTTTGCGGGTCTGGCAGCGACTCTGTCAGCAGTTGAAAAATCTGGGAAATGGCTCTGGGTGTCATGGTTGGATTCCGGTTGGGCATAACAGCAGGCGGCGATGTGCCTGCTGCTTGAATAGGCAGGATCTGAATCGGCTCAGGCGTCTACCAGCATCTCGTGTACTGCTTTGATGGCTTTATCACTTTGCTTGTCTTCGATTGCGCATGAAATGTTGATTTCAGATGCCCCCTGGGAGATCACTTCAATATTAATCCCCTGGTCGGCCAGTTTGGAAAACATTTGGCCGGCTGTTCCGACTGACCTCCGCATACCCTCCCCCACCAGGCTGAGAATTGCCATGCCCTTCCGAACGGATACGGTTCCTAACTGTTTGAGGTCACGAAGGGCCTCATCCAGGCTTTGCGTATTGTCTAGTGACAATGAAACGCTCACTTCAGATGTAGAGACCAGATCGATGATGATTTCATAGCGATTGAAAATATCAAAAATTTTGTACATGAAGCCATACGCCATCAGCATGCGATTCGATTGAATGTTGACCAGCACGATATCCCGCTTTACTGTTACCGCTGTCGGTCCTTCCTTGGCCTGATCCGATTTATCCTTTGGTTTGATTATCGTCCCTGGAAGATCAGGTTCGAAGGTGTTTTTGATTCGAACCGGGATATTGGCATTTGTGACCTGTTCCATGGTAAAGGGATGAATCACTTCCGATCCGAAATAGGAAAGTTCCGAGGCCTCAGCTGGCGTCACCTGGGTCAGAACTTTAGCGGAACTGATTTTTTTTGGATCAGCCGTGAAAATACCATCGACTTCCTTCCAGATCTGTAACTCCTTTGCTCTTGTGCCGGTGGCGATCAGGGCAGCAGTGAAATCGGTATATCCTCTTCCGATACTGCGAATAATGCCATTGGGGATAAATCCCATGAAGCCGGTTACCACGGGGACCTTTGCACCGCACTCCTTGATAATCCCACCCAGTTTTTTCTGAAGATAAGAACAAAAACGCTGGTCGATTTCATGAAAGGGTCTGTCAATAATATTAGAGAGATTCACGTAGCAGGCGTCAGTACCACAGCTGGTTAAGATACCAGTAAAAATACGGGCGGAGAGTTTCTCACCCGTGCTTATGATGACATCCATTGATCGTGGGGAAATCTCTCCTATGACCTGAATAGCATCCAGAAAAAGCTTGAGTTTGTGAAGCTCGTTTTCGATGTCCTCCTCAAGTTCTTCCCGAATACTGCGAATCTCGATGGATTCCCTGATAATCTTGACATGGACTTCCTGAAGGTGATCGATAATCTTATAGTACGGTCCTTTTTTGATAGCCTCATTCGATGCCTCAAGGAGCAGGCTGGTGGTTCCATCTTTTTTGCCACTGCTGCTCAGTGCTGAAAGAACGATGATGGGAAAGAAATTATCGTTCAGTGTTTTCTGAACAATGCCAGCTACGCTTTTCATGCGGTTGGCTTTTCCGATGCTGGTGCCACCAAATTTCTGTACAATATTTTCCATGCTGCGTTTCTTGTCTTGCGTATTAAATTGATTCAATAACAGAATTTATTAAAGAATGATCCCGACCGAAGGGATCGTGCCGGTCTATCGTTTATTGTCCCAGATACCTTTTATAATCAATCATTTTGTACATTATGTAAATGTTACAGGTTGATTAATGTCGCCTTTGTCAAAAGTTAACCATCAAACCGGAGAAAAACATAATATCTATATTCTGAGGCCCCTGACTCTGATTCTCGACGAAACCTGCCTCCATTGCAAACTGATTCCCGATAAACCAACGAAGCCCCATCGAGAGTTCTCGAACATCTTCGTTCAGTGATGAGGTGTTATCCTTGGGAAATGGACTGGAGTATTCGAGTATCTGAACCAGGTAGTCCCAGTTTTCGGACAGGTGCCAGTTTGTTCCCACGAAAAAGTAGTATAACTCTTCAGGCGAGTTTTCAAGCAGTGTATTCTTGACAAACGCAATTGAAAAGCCAACATGTAAGGTCCACAACGGGTATATGGATGTGTACCGTAAGGTCAAATTGTGATCGTTAAACTCTTCATGTTTTTTTAAGTACGCGTCACTTGTCGCCTCGTTGCTGCCCCTTTCTATATAGTAGTCACTGAAATTGGAGGCCAGTGATAGGGATATGGCCTCATTTGCCGTCTCCTTTACCAGGAATTTAACCCCAAGTTGCATGGATTCCTGGTGGAAATCATTCGTGGGCTGTGTCAATTTGGCAACTACCTGATTATTTCGATTATCATACAGATAAATTTCCAACTTATCCGTCTCTGTACGGCTTCTACCTGCATCTCCTATATTGATCAAATCGTGAAAGTTTTCCACAAGAACATCAAGACTTCCCGGTGTAAACCTGATTTCCCGGTAGGCATATTGAAATTCAATTGATTTACTGAATCCATAGTGAACTTTGACAAAGCGTCGTTCGATCTCACCATCGAAATAGAGAGAGTATCCATCTGAGACAGACTCCGTGAAATAAACCCCATTTTCATTTCGCTTGGCATTGACGCTGTAACCCCAGGTATTGGTGACTGAGTAAGCCGTTTGAAAAAACAGTTCCCCATTCGGTAACAGAAAGGCAGTGTCAGGCTCAAAGACTGTGCTTGTAAAAATAAATGGGTACTGAGGGCCGAACATCAAGGGGCGTTCCAATACCTCTCTTGGCCCGGCAATCAGAGTTCCAGCCAATAGTAGCCCAATTGTGAATGTGAGAAAGCTTTTGAATTTCACAAGAGATCGTGTTAATTTTGGTGCTCAGTTACACTAATTAAAATGAATCCTGCGGACAATCAGTCCTGTTCAGGTCTTTAATGCAAATTTTCAACCATGATGGCTGTTTCACCATTTAGGATGGTGCTGGTCACTAACCGCTTAAACCACCGGGCTGAAAAAGGAATCCTGTAGGAGCTGCCAGCGCACAGCAGAGGCCTGTTATTTCTGTTGCAGTGGATTTGTGCATCAACTCAATTTTCGTTCTCTTTGGAAGGGGGGAAATGATTTACCAGGAAAATACGGCAGGGATTGTCATTATCGGGGATGAAATTCTGTCTGGTCGATATGAAGACCAGAACTCCCCATTTTTAATCAAGGAGCTAACCTCACAGGGCGTATCGGTTCGGTATTGTCTCACCATACCGGATGATAAGGAAATCATCGCTGAAACCATTCTGGAGTATTCCAGGCGTGTCACCTGGTTTTTCACTTCAGGAGGTATTGGACCTACACCTGATGATATCACCATGGAGAGTATAGCGCTGGCATTTGATGTTCCTCTGGTTACTCATACAGAGATCGAAGAACGTATTAAAAGGATGTATGGGCCCAAGTGCACTCCCGGACATTTGCGTATGGCTCAGGTACCTGAAGGCACTCTGTTGCTGAAAACATCACGGCCTACGGTTCCGGTGTTGCAATTCCGGAATATCACTATTTTTCCTGGCGTCCCGGAGTTTTTAAGAGCTATATTCAAGCTGATTAAGGATCGATTCAAAGGGGTAGTCAACCCGATTGCAGAGATTAACCTGATCGTAGATGAAGGGGAAATTACTGATTTTCTAGAAGAAACACTGAAGTCATTTCCGGAGCTAAAACTGGGGTCGTATCCGTGTTATGCTGAAGATGATGTCAGGGTGAAGATTGTGATGGAACACAGAGATCAGAAGGTTTTGGCGAACGCACAGGCGTTTATTCTGGAACGAGTCGGAGCTTACGTCAGGAAAGATTGATAGAAAAGCGGGTTAACTGATCAATCTTTCCAAAAGGGAGTTATATCTAAAACGACGTTTCGGATATTAAGCATGATAGAGGATCTTTTTGGTTAATTGTTTGGTAATATTGGATGAAAAAATCATTTCAGGGCTCAGCTGCCTGCTGATTTCAATAATATCCCCGAGTTCGGACATACTTTCCCTCATAGTGTTAATGGCTACCAGTTCCTCCAAGTCCTGGGTTGATGTCTCCAACAGGTCCAGTGCACGTTCCAATGTGATACTATATTGGGTCAAGAATTCCAATTCCGTCGCCACCTTTTTTAAAGTCTGAACAAACATTCCGTCTCCTTGGCTGGGGTTTATTGAATATCAATCTTGATTCGAAGATAAAAATACAAGAATTATGCCAAACAGCTCAAAAGCTTTCTGTGGCTGCTAAATGAGCTGACTGGAAGGGCGAACGAACCCCTGGACAGCAAGCCCGGCTTAATTCGAACTTGCGTGTTTTGCCGGGATTGACTGGCGTCTCACCGGGTATTGCTGTTTATGCAGGCGATTTTTCGGAAGCCTGAAAGCTATCCAGATTCCAGAGGGTGTTCAGGTGGCTTTTATGTGGTCTTTTTTGCTGCCAGACGCAGGTCTTGAAGAACTCAAGCGGTTCGTCGCAAAACAGGCTTCGGTTTTCCCAGCATTTAATTCCTAGTCGGTCGGCAAGAGATGGAAAGGTTTCTTTCATCAGATGGTACATCTGCCAACTCATCTCCTTTATTTCCCAGGCTGTTTTTTCACACAGTTTAACATCCAGAAATTGCTGCATGCCCTGAAAACTCATTGACAGCTGCTCGCGACAGAGCAGTCCCTGGGGCATGACATACTCAGCATCATGTTTATTGATCCCAAGTTCGAGACAGCTATTATATAATGTAACCATCTCGTCCTGCAGCTTCGTCCACTTCTTCAGCAATTCCGGATTATCTTGAATGGATGGAGGGGTAAGGCTAATCTGTTCCCTGTTTTTAAGTCGTTTTCCCTGTCGAGGAGTTTCGGCTTTTTCCTTTTCAACTTGATGCCGCTTTAATGCTAATGCACTTATTCGACTTATATTATTGACCAGAAAAACAAACTGGGCCTGTTTGAATACGGGAAAACGGTCATATTCACGCCTGTCCGAGATATAGTTGATCATCTCTTCTCGCGTGATTGACTTACCTTGGATCTGTTGCCAGATTTCCATGGCATCATCACAGGATTGACTGATTTTGCGAGCTGAATAGAGGATCTCGACTGGATCTTTGGTGCATCCTAGAAATGAAACGCTTAATGTTGGGAATTGGCTGCCGGTCATATTTGAGATATTCGGATCTGTCCCTATCGACAAACGACTATTTAAAATAGGATCCGAGAAAGAACAGCCCTGAATAGGTAAACGTTTTCCTGATCGGGAAAAGGCTTTCCAGATCAAACATGGAAAGAATGGCATCTTTTTTATCCAGCGGATAGTAAAGCTGGACAGGGTCAGTTATCCCCAATGCGGTTTTCATCTCTTCCACGGTTTCACGAAAGCTGGCCAGCCCGTCAATCAGACCATGTTGTAAAGCCTGTTTTCCGGTAAAAACCCGGCCGTCTGCCAGGGAAACTATTCTCTTTGGATCAATGGCTCTGTTTTCTTGCACGGCTGTCACAAACTGCCTGTGCGTATCTTCTATGACTGATTCTAGCAATTTACGTTCCGTTGCCTTCATCGATCGAAAAGCAGATCCTATGTCCTTGTTTTCTCCAGACTTAATAGTTTCAACGCTGATTCCAAGGCGATTCATGAGCTTTTCAACATTAAAAGTCTGCATGATGACACCGATACTACCTGTCAAGGAACCGGGGTTGGCGTATATTTTGTGGGCGCTGATAGCGATGTAGTAGCCGCCCGAAGCAGCCATGGATGAGATCGAGGCATACACTTTTTTGCTTGATCTGACCCTGAGAAGTTCGGAAAATATTTCCTGTGAGGGGGCAACAGCTCCCCCTGGGCTGTTGATCCTCAGAATAATGCCTTTTACCTGCTCTGATTCCTCCAATTCCCTGATCTTTTTTATGATGGTTTCTGACTCCAGAATAATTCCATCAATGGATATCACACCGATCAGAGGAGGGGCAACAGAGCGGTTCAGAACCGAATAACCGCCGATCAGCAGCAGGAAGACAATCAGAGGGATCAGTACAGGAAAACGCTTGTGCAGCGGTTTTTTAGGTGCGGGATGGTTCTGGTGAATATTAAGTGAAAAAGGCATGATGTATGGCTGAATGAATCGTCAAGGAATTGTTGCTTAGCCTATTACTGTAAACACCGGTCTATCATGATTTTCCCATGAAGTCGGCGGTCCAGCGAATTAGATTGATCACAACCAGGGTAAATCCCTGAAGGCGGGTTATTTTCCAGCCTGAACGCATAAAATAGACGACCAGGATGACCATACCGATCAACATGAGCATACTGCTCCTGGCTTCAGGTGATACCATCAGTGGATGCTTCAGGATAGCTGCTAGGCCCAGAACACCCAGGAGATTAAACAGGTCGCTGCCGATGAGGTTACCAATGGCCATTCCGCTTTTACCCCTGATCAGTGCGGTAATGGAAGTTGCCAGTTCAGGGGCTGATGTACCTGCAGCTACGATGGTGACCCCTATTACCCAGTCAGATACACCAAAAAATCGGGCAATGGTAGAGGCGGACTCGACCAGTAGGTGACCGCCACCAACAACCGCAGCCAGGCCGGCAATCAGTAACAACCCATCTTTCCAGGACGCTTTTTCGTACGAGTGACCCTCCTCCAGTTTTTCCTTTTTGAAAAACAGGTAGCTCATGTAAACAACAAGCAGTGTAAACAGGACAATCCCTTCCCAGCGGGTCATCATACCGTTGGTAATTGGCTCGCTGAATTGCAGAAGCTGAAAGTCGAACAGAAAAAAGCTGAGCAAAATGGTCACACCGATCAGAAAAAAGCCATCACGATAGACCAGCTTGGGAGTGGTGGCAATGGCATAAAAGGCAGCGGTTCCACCCAGGATAAACCCCAAGTTGAATATATTAGAGCCGACAATATTACTGACAGATATATCTGCTTTACCGGTCATGACCGCACTGATCGTGACAGCAAATTCAGGAGCGGATGTTCCAATGGCAACAATGGTAAGGCCAATAACAAGATCAGAAATTCCCCAGGCGTGTGCAAAATTCGAAGCAGACGTAACAACCCAGTCCGAACCTTTCCACAGTAGTATAATGGAGAGGACTGCCAAGGGGAGATTAGTGAGCAGAATGTTGAAACTCATTGAATTACCAGTTAATAGTCATTTGAGAAACGAGATATTAATGTCAATCGGTTCGGGCCTTCATGCGGGCTATTGATTGCCATTCAACCGACCCGTAAGAAATCGCCGGTACGGGCAGGTTGAATGGCAATCCTTTATGTGAATCATCCACTATCTGCCTGTTGACAGTTGTTTTTGAACCGTTCCTTATATTTTTCAGCTTTTAAGCAAGTATTGTCAAGCCGTGCCCGACATTCGGATCCATGTTCAGTCTATCAGCGCAAGAATCAGAATTTTTTTGTCCGGGAGTGTCCTGGTCTCAGTATGGACCCTTTACCGTAAACCCCTTTCAATACGCAATGACACGGCATGATCCAGCACTTTGGTTCCAACAGGACAAATGGACAGAGAACAGCGTTGCACCCTGTCTCACAACCATCACCGATCAGCGCGCCGAATTTGGAGAGGCCGGTGTTAACGGATTCTTTACCGACCCTAAACGGAATCTGCGGAAAAATCTCATTTTGTTTGGCGTTCAGTGAGCGGAATTCAAGGTTGGAGATCTTCGTTCCGGCACCGAGGTTGACATATGAGCCTACCAGCGTATCACCGATATAGGCAAAATGACCAGCCTCTACATGCTTGATGAAGACACTGTTTTTTATTTCGGTAGTATGCCCCACAACAGATCCGGATCCGACGAAGACGCATCCTCTGATATAGGCCCCCTGCCTGATTTCACAGTTCTGTTCAATAATTGTTCGATCCTTGATTGTCGCCCCAGACTCGACCAGGGAGCCGGCACCAATAAATATTTTCAGGTCGGGGTCAATGAAGTCTTTACTCAGAACGCTGGATCGTGTGACATAATATGCCCCTTCAACCTGGTTATTGTCAGCGTCATGAAGGACCGTTTTTTCTGCGTGCAACTGGCCGGCAGCCGGCCTGCTCTCAAAGTAAGCCTCAATCTGTGATCGGAGTCTGGACAATGGGCTCCACGGGAATTCGCTATTCTCGAACAACTCGCTGACAAATCCAGCAGGGATATTTTCAAAATAGGTGTTCAGGTTCTTCCAATCCATGAGTTTGTCCGCTTCGCCGTTTATACAACCCTCTATCTTGTTGTGATGATCGTTTTTTGGGTGGCTAGTTCACTTTTATGTTGATTCGCATGAGTGAAAGTTGAATCAGTTCATAAATCGTCTGGTTAACAGGAGTTGAAATGTGCAGTTTTTTTGCCCTTGAGATGATGACTCCCACCAGTGATTCCAGTTCCGGCATTCGGTTCGCTTCGATATCTTTGAGCATGCTGGTTTTCACATCGCCCTGGTCGGTGTTGAGATTTATCAGCTCATCAATGGTTTCATCCGAAATCTCTACACCCTCTGCAATCGCAACTTGTTGGACCTCATGCATCATTTTGCGGATGGTCGGCAATACCCCATCAAAACGATGGATCTGCCCGAGTGTTGTCTGGGTCAGGGCACTGACGGCGTTGTAGGCATTATTCCAGATCAGTTTCTTCCAAATTTCGTGGGAAATAGCGTTGGAAATTCGGTGATTGATATCGGCGTGCGAAAATATGATTGATAGTTGCTCTTCCCTTTCAGAACGTTGATGGTCTAGTTCGCCAAATACGATATTAGCAGGTGTTTTCTGGATGACCGTTGCATCATTTTCAAGCTCCCCATTAAAGAACAATACGGCTCCAATCACCAGGTTCTTGCCCAGCATATCGGACAGAATCTTTTCATTTTCCAGCCCGTTTTGTAATGAAATCGTGATCGTTGATGGCTTGACGACTGGAAGGAGATTCAGGGCGATGTCGTAGGTTTGAAAGGCTTTAACACACACAAGAATAATGTCCTGTGGTGGCAGATCCATCAGATCCGATACAATCCGTGGTTTGAATTCATAGTCATGGTCAATGGTAGAGCGGATATACAACTTTGCATCTTTCAATCTGTCAACTTTTTCCGGTGTGTCAACAAACACTACGTTAAAACCAGCTTTAAAGAGCTTCCCACCGAAGTAGATTCCGACTGCACCTGCGCCGTATACTAAAACATTCACTTGTTCCATGGTAAGATTTCCTCAAAGCGTATGCGTAACGAAAAATTGGCTTTACTGATAGCAGAAGTCAGTGCGAAAGAAAAGTGCAAATATCTTCAGCAAGCCCTCCAGGGTCTTTTATCATTGGCTGCAATCAGATCTGTCTACTGACTGAAAAGTCTGAGACCGTCCTGAATCGAAATATAGATAATTAAACAGATCAGCAGAGTGAATCCGATTTTTTGGCTGGATAGACGGAACCCTTTAGACAGTGCACTGCCTTTGAGCTTTTCAAGCCCCAGAAAAAAGATATGTCCTCCGTCCAGTGCAGGGATTGGCAACAGGTTAAAGATTGCAAACTGCAGGCTGATAAATGCCACTAGAGAGATCAGGCTGCTGAAATCTGTCTGTGCAGCTTTTCCGACCATTTGTGCGATCATGATCGGTCCACCGACTGAATCTTTGTCCGCGTTGAGAGTGACCAGCTGATACAGAAATTCGAAAGTCCGTTTGCCTAAATCTATAACGCGTTGAATTCCTGTCGCAATAGCCTGACCAAAAGGTTCGGAGACGCGGGCCGTTTGACTGCCGATGCCAATCAGCCAGTAACTGTTGGAGTTGTTCCATTCTGGTTTTACCTGCAGTCGGGTAGTTCTGCTGTCTCGGAGAACGAGAAGGGATAGTGTATTTTCCTTGTTTTCCTGAATGTGTGGTGAGATCTCCGACCATTTCTCTATCTGTTTGCCATTGATTTTCAAAATACGGTCGCCGGACAACAGTCCCCCCTGCTCGGCTGGTGACTGTGAAGACACAGCTCCTACAACAGGGGGGATCGCTACATTCCATCCAAAACCTTGTTTTTGTTTCAATAGATTGACCTTGAAGTGTCGCTTGATAATCTTTGCGTCACGTCTGATGGTCAAACTCACAGTTTCTCTTTGGGTCTGGCTGAACCCGTTTTGTACTTGGCGCCAGTTACTGACCGGTTGTTCGTCGAGTGATAGAATCAGATCATTTTTACGGATATCCAGTTTTTCCGCCGCGCTGTCTGAAATCACACTGTCGATTACAGGTGGATTCAACATGTACGCCGGAATATCATACCCGATATAAAATACAAAAGGCATGAAAACAAAGGCGACAATCAGGTTCATCAAGGGCCCGGCCAACAATATCACAAGGCGTTGCCAAATAGACTTGGCGGCATAGTTATCACTTTCCGAAGTGTTTTCATCATCAAAATTTTGACCATGAAGCCGGACATATCCGCCGATGGGAATCAGAGATAGCATATACTCTGTCTGCCCGATAACCTTTGAAAATACTTTGGGTGGGAATCCGACGGAGAACTCGATGACCTTTACACCAACTGCCCTGGCAGCAAGATAATGTCCCAGCTCGTGAACGAAAACCAGGAAGCTGATGACCAGAATGACTGTAATAATGCTTACCATGTTATTTTAATGGGTTGATTTGGATATAGGTGCTGGTTGTGATTAATGCAAGTCTGCCCCTGCTATTTCAGTCTATTCGGACAGGGCTTTCTCCACAAAATCTCTTCCCCATCTGTCTGCTGCCAAAGCGTCAGAGACTTGTTCCATTCTGAACAGAAATGCCGTATCCGACTTTTCTAGGTTATTTTTCATTTCCTTCAGTTGCTGCACCAGATAGCCTAGCACTTCAGATATCTTGGTGAATGCAATTTTACCGTTCAGAAACCGATCAACGAGATCTTCATTAGCACCGTTTAGAGCTGCTGGTGATCCGCCCCCCAGTGCCAGGACATCGTATGCCATCTGTATGGTTGGGAATTTTTCAATGTCGGGCTTCTCAAATGTCAGGGTCCCAATCTCCGCAAGGTTGAGAAAGGAGCTGCCGGATTTAATCCGGTCAGGATATCCAAGACAGTTGGCTATGGGAATGCGCATGTCCGGATTCCCCATCTGACAGATGGTTGACGCATCTTTATAGGTGACCGTTGAGTGCACAATTGACTGCGGGTGAACCAATACATGGATCTGTTCCGCCCTCAATCGAAATAACCACTTCGCCTCTATAATCTCAAGACACTTATTCATCATGGTGGCCGAATCGATTGTGATTTTTTTGCCCATCTCCCAATTTGGATGATTTAACGCATCTTCCAGTGTGATATCCTGAAACTTCGTTCGGGGAAGGGTCCGAAAGGGACCTCCAGAAGCTGTCAGGGTAATATAATCAACGTTTTCCAGATTTTCGCCACGTAGCGACTGGAAAATGGCGTTGTGCTCACTGTCAATTGGTAAGATTTGAACACCATACCTGTCAGCCTCTGATATCAAAAGGGAACCGGCCATGACCAACGACTCTTTATTCGCAAGCGCAATGACCTTTTGATGGCGAATAGCAGACATTACCGGCTCGATTCCCGCAGCTCCCACCATGGCTGCGACAACCATATCTGCTTCAGGGTGGCTGGCTACCTTGTTGTGACCGGACATCCCTTCCAGAACGTCCACTGACAGATTTTTGTCAGCCAGCATTTTCCTGAGTTCAGGAGCCTTATCAGCACTGATGGAAACCACCGCAGGCGAAAAAGCCTCAATTTGTTCCATCAGCAGTTTAGCGTTTTGGTGACAACTGAGGCCGATCACTTGAAACCTGTCTCTGTTCTGACCGATAACCGACAAGGTACTGAGACCAATAGACCCTGTTGAACCGAGGATAACCACACCTCTTTGCTCTTTATTCATGCTTCTTCCACACTTACAGACAAAGTTATTTGAAGACCTGTGACACTCAGTTGAGTTGAATATTCAGGAGATATGTCATGCTGATGAATACCGGGATGGCGAAAAGGTACCCATCTATGCGATCCAACAGACCGCCGTGACCGGGGAGTATATTGCTGGAATCTTTAATACCGCAAAAGCGTTTCAGCTTCGACTCGGCCAGATCACCTAACTGGGAAGCCGCAGCAACGACAACAATCAGCAATACCAGCTGCCATCCAGCGATAAAACTGGGTAAAAACAGAAGTTTGAAGATATAGCCGGCAATAACGCCGCCCACCAGTCCAAAAAGGCTCCCTTCTATTGTTTTTTTCGGGCTTACCCGAGGAGCAAGCAGATGTTTTCCAAGTGTTTTGCCACCAAAATAGGCAAAAATATCGTTGAAAGCCGCAACAACTATAATAAACAGGATCAAGCTGGAACCGGATGCGGTGCTGATGGAAAACCTCAGGAGAACCAGCAAAATAACAGGGAAGACAATCCAGACCAATGGCAACGAGTACCAAAGGAGTAATTGATTTTCACGGTCTCTTTTTTTTAATATCGAAAATAACAGAACCGCCAGCAGAGTCAGCCCAAAGGATATCAGGCCGTAATCGGTATAGTTTTTCCAAAACAACACAAATGATAAAAAGAGTAACAGGGATGAAAAATACAAGTAAGCTGACTTCAGCGGAATAGACGTTTGAGAAAAGGCTTGAGTGTACTCCCAAATGCCAACGGTAATAATGCCAACTGCAATCAGTATAAACAGGAACTCTGGTGCCAGGTAAAAATAAAGAATAGCAACAACTGCCAGGGGGACACCTGTCAGTATTCTTAAGAGTAAATTGTGTGTCAACATTTTGGTACCTGGTGTTCCTTTTGCTTGGTCACTTAAGCCGCCCGGGGCGTGGACGTTCGATGAATGACTGGTTTAAATCCCTAAATAAGCACTTTTAACCGCTTCGTTATCCAGAAGGTTAGCGGCCTGATCTTCCATGGTTATGACACCATTTTCCATGACATAACCCCTGTTGGCAATTTGAAGTGCCAGATTGGCATTTTGCTCAACCAGAAATATGGTGGTTTTTTGTTCTTTGTTGATTTTCTTAATAATTTGAAAAATCTGCTGAATAATCAGAGGGGCCAGACCCAGCGATGGTTCATCCAGCAACAACAGTTTGGGATTGGCCATCAGGGCTCTGGATATCGCCAGCATTTGCTGTTCTCCGCCACTTAAGGTTCCACCGAATTGTGGTCGTCTGTCCTTCAGTATGGGGAATAGTGCGAATATGTACTCCAGGTCTGCTTTGATACCCGCCTTATCACTTCTCAGGAAAGCCCCCATGTCTAAATTCTCCTGAACTGTAAAATCAGGGAAGATGCGCCTGCCTTCGGGAACCTGGACAATCCCAAGTCTGACGATCTTATCAGGGGATAGCTGATGGATCGGGTTACCATCGAAGATGATTTCACCGCTCTTGGGGGGGACGAGTCCGGAAATAGACATCAAGGTGGTTGTCTTTCCCGCACCATTTCCGCCGATGAGTGTTATGATTTCACCTGCTTTCAGATCCAGACTGACGCCTTTAAGGGCTTGAATATTACCGTAATAAGAATGAATGTCTTTAATCTGCAGGTTCATTCCACTCCTAGATAAGCTTGAATAACGGTTTCATTGTTGCGAATGTCCTGGGGAGATCCATCGGCGATGTTCTTGCCTTGATTCATGACGAAAATACGATCCGAAATTCTCATTACCAGTTTCATGTCATGTTCGATCAATAGAATTGAAATCTTTTTATCATCACGGATTTTAAGGATCAGTTGGTCGAGTTCAAAGGTTTCATGAGGGTTCATTCCCGCTGCCGGCTCATCAAGGAGCAGTAAAAAGGGTTCCGTTGCCAGTGCCCGCGCAATCTCCAACCGGCGTTGATCAGCATAAGGCAGGTTCTCAGCCAGTTGATGGCGGTGCTCGACCAGACCAAACGTTTCCAGCAAATGATGGGAATATTCCAGTGTCTGTTTTTCTTCCCTTTTGAAACGGGCGCTTCTGATGATCGCTTCCAGAAAGGTGTTCTTATTTCTGCAGTGTCTCCCGACCATAACGTTCTGCAGGACGGTCATTTTATTGAACAATCGGATATTCTGGAAGGTTCGCGCCAACCCCAGTTCTGTAATTTTATTTGGTTTCAGGCCATTAACGCAAACTTCCGACTTTTCAGGCGGAAACACGTTGACCTTCCCGTCCGTTGGCTCATGCATGCCGGTGATGCAATTAAAAAGAGTGGTTTTTCCAGCGCCATTCGGCCCGATCACAGCCACTATTTCGCCCTGTTTAATATCCAGGTCGATGTTGTCGAGCGCTCTCAAACCCCCGAAGTTCTTTCCGATTTTATCTGACTGTAAAACAGTTTTCATTATTCTGAGTGCGTATTTTTTTTGAGTATGCTGACTATTTTATATTTGAAATGGGGGATAGGCTCCCCTTACCCAGAGGGTCGTCCGGTTCCGATTCAAGTTCATATTTGTGATGGGCATCGCTGATAAGCCCCTGGGGTCTGAAAACCATCATTATCACCATTGTTGCGCCAAACAAGAGGATGCGATACTCTTTAAGAAATCGCATATATTCAGGCAGCAGTATCAGGATAAATGTTGCCAAAATCACACCGCGGATGGATCCCATTCCACCCAGAACCACAATAGATAAAATCATGGCTGATTCATAGAAGGTAAAACTTGCCGGATTGACAAAGCTGGCCTTGGCCGCAAATATCACACCAACAAGGCCAGCCCAGAATGCGCCCAGGCCGAAGGCCGTCAATTTGGTCATTGTTGTGTCGATTCCCATCGCCTGACAGGCAGTTTCGTCCTCTCTTAATGCCATCCAGGCTCTACCAACCCGGGAAATATGCAATCTTTGAATGACCACAATTGTGATAATCACTAACACAACCGTAATATAGTACAGGTAAGTGGTGGATGCGTTGAAACCCATTTTAACACCAAAAAACCCGGGTTTTGGAATATTTGGAATTCCGCTGGGGCCTTTAAGAACCGCATCCCAGTTTTCAACCACCAGACGTACGATCTCATGAAATCCGAGTGTTACAATCGCCAGATAATCCCCGCGAAGCCTGAGTACCGGAATCCCGAGAACAACGCCAAAGGTTGCTGCCAGCATGCCGGCAATCGGCAGTGACAGCCAGAAGCCAATACCGAAGTTCAGATGAAGCAGTGCATAAGTATATCCACCGATCAGGTAGAACGCTCCGTAACCAAGGTCGAGCAGCCCTGCCATTCCCACCACAATATTCAATCCCAATCCCAGCATAATATACATCATCGCGCTGATCAGAATTGATGTCTGGTAGGTTGAAAATGCCAGTGGATATAAAACAACGGCGATGATCAGAACCCCTATCAGTGATTTTGAATGGGACAATTCGTACAATCGCCCCAGGAATTTTTTGATTGGTGTTTCGGTTGTCTGCTCACGCTTTTCTTCCTTTCCACCACCAACAGACTCCTCTTTTTTCGTTTTTTCCACCCGGTCCAGGAAATAGCGCCAGACAGTGGAGACGAAAAAGGTTCCGACGGCAATAATAGCCAGATTACTCCACCTGAATGCGATACTTTTCTCAATGTAGTCAACCTTGAGGACGACCAGCGGAAAGCTGAGAATGGAAAACCAGATGGCGGCGATGACGGATTTTCGAATTTCTGAAATCACTTTTTTAGATATCCTATACTTTTTCGTTAGCGACTTTTCCCAACAAACCGGCTGGTTTGAAGATTAAAATAAGAACCAGGACAGAAAACGCAAAAACGTCTTCATAGGCACTGGAAATATACCCGGTTGCGAAGCTCTCTGTGAGTCCAAGAATCAAACCGCCCAGTGCAGCACCTCTAATACTGCCGATTCCGCCAAGAACTGCTGCGGTAAAAGACTTGATCCCGACAATAAACCCGATATTATAGTTGATCTGTCCTATATGGGCAGCGATTAGGATTGCTCCAACGGCTGCCAAAAGAGATCCCAGCATGAAAGTCCTTGAAATGGTCTGGTTGACATTAATGCCGAGCAACATCGCCATTTCACGGTCCTGCGCAATGGAGCGCATCGCCTTTCCAGCCTTTGTGCGCTTGATGAAAATCACGAGTATGATCATGAGACTCAGAGAACAGACGATGATCAGCAATTCTGTGGGTTCCAGATACTCCTTGAATATGTTAAGAATTTTCAACTTGGGAATAAGGGCTGGAAAGGATACAAAGTCGGGTGTTTGGGCAAGAATCACATATTCTCGCAGGAAAATTGACATACCGATGGCGCTGATCAACGGTGCCAGCCTTGAGGCGCGCCTCAGAGGTTTGTAGGCGACCTTTTCAATGGTATATCCATAAGCAGCGGCATAGATCATGGCAAAGGTCAGGGTAACAAACAGAATAGCAACTATATTGTAGCCCGTGATGGACATGATTCCTGCAACGATCAGGCCGATGAAAGCGGCCACCATGTAAACTTCACCATGTGCAAAGTTTATCAGCCCGATGATTCCGTAGACCAGGGTATAACCCAACGCCAGCAAGGCATAGATACTTCCCCGCGTCAAGCCACTACTGAACAGTTCGATGAAGTAGTGTAACATATCGTTTGTTCCGCTCATATCAGAGTATTGGATCTAAACTCAAAGGTTCACAATGTCAGCTTACAGCTCCATCCACGAGGCATCTATGTGACAGCGTGAATTAGAGAAGGACTGACAGGAAACAGCTGACCTGACTGATGTCAGCCATTCTAAAAAAAAGGCCCATAAAAACCAATATCCCGATGTCGTTTGCAGGTAAACGGTCCATGTAAAGAAGGTGACCGCACCTTGAAGAAAGACATCGGGACTATGAAAATAATGATTGTAATGTACGACTTGTTTCGCGTTTAACTGTTACCAGTTGATCTCAACAAATTTGCCATCCATCACTTTATAAATAGCAAAGCCGGAACCGACGACATCACCTCTCTCGTCAAAAGAGATTTTGCCAAGTGTTGTTGCAACACTGTCAGATCTAAGTGCAGCTGCCAGCTTGTCAGGATCGGTTGACTTGGTCTTCTCGATGGCATGGACAATGGCTGTAAACCCAGCATGTGCCTGCAGACCGAAGTTACCCGGTTGCTGTCCTCTTTCTTTCAGGGCAGCTGTTACTTCGATGGTAGCTGGAATATTTGAGATATCAGAAGGAGAGGAAACAAAATAACCTTCAACATATTTTCCACCGATCTTGATAAAAGAGGGATCCTTCAGTCCGTCTCCGGAGATGAAATGTGACGTGATACCCTTTTTTCTGGACTGGGTTACAATTTTAGAACCTTCAGGATGGTACCCGCCAAATGCAACTACATCAGGCTTGGCAGCCTTGATTTTCCGAACAAGTGCCGAATAGTCGACTGCACCCGGTGTGACACCTTCAAACAGTACAATGTTTACACCTGCTTTTTCCAGGTTTTCCTTGACCAGTGTTGCCAGACCTTTTCCGTAGTCACCTTTATCATGAATGACCGCAACTGTTTTTGCTTTGAGGTATTCGTTGATAAATTTTGACTGCAGAACCGCCTGGGCAGCATCATGAGGAATGGTCCTGAAAAAAAGCGGGTTTTGACCGCTCATGGTAATGTCAGGATTTGTAGCTGACGGTGAGATTACCGGAATCTTGTTATCGCGGTAAACAGACAGTGCTGCGATTGTAGCACCACTACAAACATGACCAATAACGGCAACAACACCGTCACTTACCAGCTTGGAAGCAACGTTTGTCGCGATTTCCGGCTTACAGACATCATCTTCAGCGATGATTTCCACTTTTCTTCCAAGCAATCCACCAGCAGCGTTGAGATTCTCAGCAGCCAGTGTTACAGCATTTTTCGGCGGAATTCCATATGGGGCGAGATCACCACTATGGGGTCCAGCGACACCAATTTTGATGGGCTTATCCTTATCCGAGTCGCAGGATGCTCCAAAAACCAGGAACAACGCAAGTGTTAAAAGCAAAAGTTTGTTTTTAAGAAGTTTCATATTGCTCTCCTGATGAAAATTTCGATACCACGATTTGTTTTGCCCAAACCACAGGCTAGCCTCGGCACACTGCCGGTAGAAGGCGCTCATTCAGAAAGACTTCTCCCTCCCGTCATTCCGGGCTGTTTCTCGTCAATGAACCTGTTTATTTTTATATTCATCCAACATCGATTGTCAAAGGGAAAAGATAAAAAAAACAACTTTTTAACTATTTTCCAGCTGTTAATGATCTAAATGAATAACTTTTCGGTCATTTGAAGCTGTTTCCCAGCTGAAAATACTGGATGATACGGGTGTCATCAACCTATCCATTATTGCTGTTACGGCTAAATCGCCCGAATCTGGTTAATCAAGGATTCGAAGGCGAGATGGATAACCGTTCCGTATAGGTCCGATATAACTCCTCATATTACCAAAATTGATATTATCAGGCAAGATAGAGAACGGAATCAGTGGGTTTTTATTTTGGGTATGACTGAAATAATGTGACTATTTTCTGGACTGTTGGCGGAAAATATCCATGAATGTGGCTTGTCAACGAGGCAGATTCTGGTTACTGTTTAATGTCAAAAACAGCGTCCAAACCGGCAACTGACATGTGAAAAGGTGGTCGGAACGGATGCTTCTGTTAAAGGCCTGCTCCAAAGCAGGTTTAAACTAACGCTTATTCAGTCTATCGATAGTTGCTATGGCATTTTTTATTGGCCTTGTTGCCCTTTTAGTGGGGCTGGACCAGTTGATAAAAATCTGGGTCCGTTCATATTTTCAGTCGGGTGGTACTGTTGAATTGATTCCCCATCTGATCGATCTGACCCATCAGGAGAATGAGGGTATCTCGTTCAGTCTGCTCTCAGACCTGCCGGATCTGATTAGAATACCCTTGCTGGCCGGGGTTTCACTTATAGTCGTCCTGATTCTTTGTATTTACCTCTATCGTAACTGGGCGAATCTGGTATCCGGCGAAAAGTGGGGGTTTTCACTGATAATTTCCGGTGCAGTCGGAAATCTGATAGATAGGGTTCTGAGGCAGAGTGTGACGGACTATATGTATTTTCATTTCTATGACACCGGTTTTTTTGTCAACAATCTTGCCGATGACTTAATCACCCTCGGTTTTGTAGTGATGTTGTATCAGGCTTTTGTCAGCAAAAAGAGATAATGCACCCCAGTGTTCAACTATACTTACCTGAATTTTTCCGCCTGGTTTTTTTCTGGATCTGCCTGGCCGGTTTCTGGGGGCTGGAGGGCTCGATAATCAGAACAAATTCCCGCTTTGAGTAGTTGGCGTTCACATCAACGATGATATCAGCAAGGGTTCCTGTCAGGATACGCTCACCTGCTTGGGTCAGTGAAAGCGCCAGGACGGCCTTTGTTTTTGCAGACAGCTCAGTCTTGATGTCGTCCAGCAGAGCACGCAGGCGGTATGGGGTATCATAGATGATAACTGGACATTCAAAATGCTTCAGTTTGCGAATGGCATTCCTGCGTTCAGTTGGAACGCGTGGCAGAAAACCTGCATAATAAAATTGTCTGGTGTCAACTCCGGCAACCGATAATGCCGCTGTCAGAGATGATGCCCCTGGTACTGGAATGACCTGTATCCCAAACTGGTGGCAATGGTTGACCAGATAGGTTCCCGGGTCAGCGAACAGCGGTGTTCCTGCATCTGAAAAATAGGCACCACTCTGGTTTTTAAGCAGCAGTTGGATGATCTCGTCGGATGACTCCTCTTCATCGTGCTCGTTCAAAAGATAAAGGGGTTTTTCGATATCCAGTTGTTTTAGAAGCCGACGTCCTACTTTTGCTTCTTCGCAAACAACGAAATCGACTTTTTGAAGGGTTTTTATGGCTCTCAAGGTGATATCATCGGGGTGTCCGATAGGAACAGCTACAATGAAAAGGGGCATCTTTGAACTTCCTGATTGATGAATGTTGCGAAAATCAGCCGTTTGCGATATATTTTCGATTATTTCCAACAAAATACATTGACCGCAATCTGAAGACGAAAGCGGGATGATGGTCTTGCAGGTTACCGAATCGAGACAAACCCGCCGTTGCTTATAGCAATTTGTCATATTTGGTGCCTTTTCGACAATTGCGAAAACAGCAGCTGTTACCAATGTGCATAAAAATGAAATTGAAAACCAGCGTAATGAAACCGGCGTGCCTGAGGCTCATCCTTTTTTTAGGCAGTTTTCTGCTGATGAGCGACCTGTTTGCCTATAATACAACGGAGCTTGCAAAAAAGATTGCCGTTTCCCTGCGTCAGGTCTCCCCTCAAAAGTATACCACCATCGCTTTTTCCCAGATTCAGGGACCTATGGAAAAGGGGTTAGTTAAAGAGCTGATTGAGTATACTGAGAACGAGATTGTTGGAGAGGGGCGATTTCAGTTAATTGACCGTAGAAAACTGCAATTGATTCTGAGGGAACAGAAATTCAGCCTGACCGGGATGGTTTCCCAGGATAAATATAAGACGCTGGGGAAACTGGCAGGTGTTGATCTGTTTGTCTATGGACGTTATTACGGAGACACTATTGTGCTAAAGGCCATAGATGTGGAGAGCTCCGCCCTGGCCTGGGCTGAGATTTTCTATCTGCAAGAGCCGTCGCCCAACACTTTGATATTGAAAGAACTCACTGATAAGGTCAATGAGTCGCTCAGGGGCAGTCTTGACCGCTTATTGGATGCCAAAATCAGGCAGATCAGCTTCTGGGGGATTAAATCCGAATTTGATTCAAACCAGGTTGTCGACTATCTTTCAGTCGCCATTACAAAGGATGGAAACTTTCAGGTGGTTGACAGGGAAAATCTGCAACTGATTCTTGAAGAGCAGAAGCTCAATATGGCCGATTTTATAGATGAAAAAAAGGCTAAGCAAATGGGTGAGTTATACGGAGTAGACGCATTCATTTATGGTGGGATAACAAAGAAACCAGGACAATATGTGGCATCTCTGAGGATGCTGAACATATTCAATGGTGTAATGGTCTGGGGGAAAACTATACGTTTCAATGACCAGAAGGTTAAGTCGCAAACGAAGCGGACCCGGAAAACCAAGAAAAGCGGCAAAATGGCATACATTCCTGCCGGATTATTTATTGTAGGGTATAACGACGGTTCTCCAATCTCGGCACCAGCTTATGAGGTCCCGATAAAGGCGTTTTATATCGATCGAACCGAGGTGTCAAACTACGATTACCAGAGATTTGTCAAAAAGTTCAAACACCGCCCTCCTCCATCCTGGACAGGGGGTAAAATTCCCAATGGAAAGGAGCGGATGCCAGTGGTCAAGGTGAACTGGAATGATGCCAGACTCTATTGTAAAAGACTGGGGAAACGCTTGCCAAGAGAGGTTGAGTGGGAGAAGGCATTTCGGGGTGAGAAGGGAAGGTCATATCCCTGGTCAGGCAATACTTTTTATCCAAACTACGCAAGAACGGTTGAATCAGACCTGTTATTTCCACTGCCGACCTCAAAAATCAGCAAGGATATATCCGTCTATGGTGTTCAACACATGGCCGGTAACGTTCGTGAATGGGTTGCGGACTATCTGAGGCCTTATCCGGGTAGTCAGTATCGATTGAAAACGAGGGGCTATCGTGTCATTAGAGGTGGGTCGTGGGCTCAATCAAGGAGCCATGCTGTTGGCTGGTTCAGAGGCAGCAGCCTCCCGACTTATGGCTGGGAGGATGTTGGTTTTCGCTGTGCGAAATCAGCCAGATGATACCTGCGTCGGTTACCAGATTCCTTTTGTGGGCATAGAAAATCCGTTTTCACAATATACGCAATACATGATTTGATTCGAAGACGATTTTTCGCCGTTTGTACTGCCACTCTTCCTGTCTGTTGTTATCAAGGTGTTTCTTCTCGACCGGCTCTCCCAGTGTCAGCTCAACCTGTACTCTGGTAAAGCCCGCCTCAACAGTTCCCATCAAGATTTTCTGCAACAGACTCTCTCCCAGCTTCATTCTTCCGGCCTTTTGAAAGGTTCTATTCAGCCACTCGGCGTTTTTGTCCGGCCTATAGACGCCTGACCAGTCAGGAACCCAGTAAATCTTGGGAGCGTTGGTTTTGTAGTTAACCACCTTCCAACTGATATTCGGAAAGTCAGCGGTTTGCTCCTGCTGGCCTGAAAATGAGAGATGTGTAGCAGGAACCCGTTGGAAGTTTGTGAAATTCGACTTGATCGTCAGGACTTTTGAATAGACCTTGACTGGGCGGGCGCCTAGTTTTCTGATTTCTGCCTCTGTTTCAACAATTAAGCCGGTGCCGTTCACAGGATTGTTACTCTGCGGGACAACGATGCGGTACATCACCGATTTTTTGTTCATTGAGGCTACATCGACAACCTCATAAGCTTTTTGTGTGCGAGTCAAATAGCGCTTCCCTGATTTATTGGCATTATTATAAAAGTAGACCCTTTTCAGTATCAGAAACGATCCGTTTCCTGCCTGGGCACTGCCAATTGAGAGAAGTAGAATGACTAGGGGGAACAGTAGAAATCTCATGCTTAAATCTGACTCCGGATTTCAATAAAATCGATTCGGGTTTTTCCAAACATTTTTTGTCTGAACAGCTGGAAATGGTCTGGGTAGCTAATCTCTTTCTGTTTTTCGGTTTCCAGAACGATGGCACTGTTTTCTGGAATATCTGGAGATCGGCCTAACTCGTTGATCACCGATTGCAACAGGTCACTTTGATAGGGTGGATCGAGCAGAAAAAGTTTAGATTTGCCTGTCCAGTTGGCACTCTTTATCCACCGTATAGCATCAATGAAAGTGGTCGAGCAATGGTTGGAGAGGGAAAGGCTATCAATGTTGGATTTCAGAAGGGTATAACTTGCACGGTTGTTCTCAATGAATGTAACCTGATCTGCACCTCTGCTAAAAGCTTCAAATCCAAGGGCTCCGCTGCCGGCAAATAGATCATAGGCCTCATACCGGGTCAGATCCAATCGGCTCTGTAGAATATTGAAAATAGTTTCCCGTGTTTTTTCCAGGGTTGGCCGGGTGGATTGTCCTTTTAGCGTTCGAAGTTTCCGCCCCTTTAATTTGCCGCTAATAATTCTGAGCAAGAGTGGATTACCAGGAAAATTGTTGTATATATTCGATTTGAGCGCCGACATCCACAATGGCATCCTGCTCGGGAAGAACCTGATCTCTGAAGTGATCTCCCTTGACAACAATGTCCGGGGACAGCATTCGGATAACAGAAGACGCATCCGGATCATCGAAAATGACAACCCGATGAACATTTTCAAGGCTGGCCAGCAGTCGTGCCCGATCCTGTTCTTTCAGCAGGGGCTCTGCCCCTTTCTGCTGTAGAATGGATCGATCGCTGTTAATAGCCACCAACAGCTTGCCCTTAATTTTACCAATCTCCATCAGAAACCGAAGGTGTCCGGCCGAAATGTTATCGAAATATCCGTTTGTAAAGATCAGGGGTGTGTCGTGCGACTGCTTGTATTCCGCTCCCGCTTCTTCCATGGAGATGATCTTCCGATGGAGCCCGTCGCTTGAAAGGTGGTTGAGAATCTCACTCCACGGGATGGAAACGACGCCCAGATGGGATATTTCAAGCGCAGCCGCCACATTAGCCATGTGAACCACAAGGGTTGGAGATACCTTTTTGGCCAGCAGGGTGCCGATGATGCTGATCACGACGTCCCCAGCACCAGTTACATCAAAGACCTCCTGGGCCTCCGTTGCTATAAACTGGTAGTTATGCGGTCCGGAAAACAGAAGAATGCCGTCCTTATCCAGGCTGATGGTCAGGAATTCGGCCTCGCACTGTTTGTGCAGGACGGCTGCTGCCTCCAGAATGGATTGATGATCCTTCAAATCCAGATTTGTTAATTGGGCTGCTTCAGTACGGTTGGGTTTGATAGCGGTCACACCGCGATATTTTTGGAAATCGTAACCTTTTCCAGGATCACAGACGATGGGAATCCCCTTTTTACGGGCTTCCCGGACAACAAATGTAATTAATTTTGAACTGAGTACTCCCTTGGCATAGTCGGAGAGAATCACACCGTCCATTTCCGGTAACAGCGTTGATACATTTTCCAGCAGTTGGCCTTCAAACTGCTCAAAGTCAGGACGCTCTGATTCGTAGTCAACTCGAAGCAATTGTTGCTGATTTGTCAGAATGCGTTGCTTGACGATGGTGCGGAAGGATGAGGAGACGATAATGCCGTCCATGGGAATCTCAGCTGCCCTGAAAATGGATTCGATTTTCTGGCCTGCGCTGCCCCTTCCGATGATACCTACCGGGAATACCTGACAGTCAAGTGCCTTCACATTTGCAATGACGTTGGCGGCGCCTCCTAATCTGAATTCCTCTTTTTCCATGCGAATGACGGGAATAGGCGCTTCCGGGGAGATACGCTCGACTTTTCCCCAGATATACTGATCCAGCATCAGATCACCGATGACCAGTATTTTTTGAGGCGTAAAGGCGTGAATGGTCTGAATGAGTTGCTGGCGTAAATGTTGATTCATGGTCCCTGATAACCGAAAACTTACAACTGGGTTGACTGGATTTCGTTCACCAGCGCATCGAATAGAAGGATAACGTCGTTATTGGCATTCCGGAGGTTGCTACAGATTTTTTTGCCGATCGTTCGGGTAATGGGCAGGCAAATTTCGGGATAACTGTTACCGAGTTCGATAAAAGAATCCTTACCCATCACAAGAACGTCGCAATCCTCTAAAACCTTGATACTGGCTGACCGGACATCACTGTCCATCAGAGCAATCTCACCAAAAAAGACATTATATTCAGCTTTGAGGTCGACAATGGTGTACTCTTCGTTCTGTTTCGTATTTTTACAGACACGGACGGCTCCTGACATGAGGATATAGAGCTCTTCGCCCTGATCGCCCTGCTTCATGATATACTCCCCGGCCTTGATTTGTCGTGGCTCAAGAATATCTGATACCTTGATCATTTTATCATGGTTCTGTGCGATATCCTCAAATAGCGCGAAATCCTTTAAGCGATTGATTATATCTTCTGAAGTCATTTTATTAGTTAAAGCTGGTGTAATACAAGTTTAACAGTATAGAGCACCATAACCGACAGAGTTGATGTCACCAGTCTGATCTCCTGAACAATCATAAGACTTGAATACAAAATTCTCCCTGTTCATCGAACGCGCTAGATACATGGCCACAAGGATCGGTAGTGCCCCACATATCGTAGATCGGGTTCGCTTCAAGAACGCTTTAAACCCGTTTATGTCCCCGGAGGTGACCAGGCTGATGGCTTCCTGATCCATGGTTTTGCCTGAATCGTAACCTACCTGTTCCGGTATATGCCGGAAATTAGGTCCGGTGTGGTTAAAATCAGAGCTGATTATCCACAGGGTACCGACAGAATCAAATGGCTGTAATTGGCCGGCAATGTTTTCCGCCTGCGAATGGTCTCCGGAAAGCAGTAACGGTGATAAAAGAGCATCAGGCATCAGGTACTTGATAAACGGCAATTGAACCTCAAGACAATGTTCGTCCTTATGGTAGCCGGCGTTTCGGATGATATGCGGACTGTTCAAATGCGTAATGTCCACCGTGCCAAAGGGCGTTTGCCAGGCATCCTCAGTAGACTCGGCCACCCCTTCAAAGTAATGACGATGGGAGGGACCCAGCAGCATTATACTCTCGACCCGCTCAGGGGTGATTTCCGAGTAGGCTGCACCTGCTATTTTTCCTGAATAGCTGTACCCTGCATGTGGGACAATGATCATTTTTACAGGTGTGGTAGCAGTCTGCTCCGAAACATTCAGAAAATCTGCAATGTTTCGCTCCAGGACTTCGGGACTCGCAGGGTAAAACATCCCTTCAACCGCATTCTTGCGAATGGATCTCATTATTCCTCCTGGAACAGGTTCAACAGATAACCACCCACGCCTACGGCACATACTCGCGGCCAGGCAATACACTTGACCTTTCCAGCCCGCTTTCCCTTTAGATCGTAAACAAAAGACCAGGTTGGTGTCCAGAAATAGGAGCCTCTGAGCTTATCCTGGCCGTCAAATATTTTCCCCTCACTGGCATATCCTACCAGGATGCCGTCTTTTCGGCTGTCAACTAGAAACAGTCTGGCAATACCTTTCTCTATCAGTATGCCAACCTTACCGAGCAGGACACCTTCATTATCGAAGATTTCAACGTAGCGGGGATATACACCAGCTGAACCAACAATCTGGTCATTGCTGTCATAAATCTCACCCTTGACTGGAAATGGGGTGGCAAAAGATGGGCTGAGCCAGATCATGCTGGTGATGCATACGCACGCGCTCAGAAATGGCTTTAACCATCGGCCGTTCATGGGGAGAAGCCTGTTTATTTGTGGATGATAAATCGTTGACCTGCCTTCAGTAAACGATGATTTTTGGGGAAACCGGCCAGCTTCTTCCCTGTGTGCATATAGACGACCTGATTCTGGTTGTTGGCAAAATCTTCAAGATCTCCATGTATCGCTCCACCACCAGTGTCGACAAACGCAATATCATAATCAGAATCATCCGGCAGAAAACTGTTGACCTCTTTTTTTCGGGAACTGCTATATACCTTCGCTGCTGACAAGGTCTTGATCATGCGCTTGGATAGATTATCACCAGAAATAAACAGCCTGGATGTTTTTTCCTTGCCAGGTACGCTTAATCTAAGACCCAGTGCAGGAATAGCATGGCTCGAATAAAATACCTCTATTGTCGCATCAGCCAGTTCGAACGGTTTGTTGACATAAATCGGCTCAAAATCATAGTGGGAAAGGGCTTTGCTGTAACTGCAGTCAAGGATTGCCATCAGTTTCAGAACCATGCAGTGGAAAATCTCAGGTGATGTGTAGATCTTCGGTTTCTTTTTATCACTGATGGTTTCCATAATATCCAGATGGTCCTCATGAACATGGGAAATAAAGATCCCGTCCAGATCTTCGAACTCGAGACCAACCCCTTCCAGATGTTTTCTCAGAAACGCCGGGCAGTCCCATAAAAACCATTTTCCATTGAAATGGAGTAGAAACCCGTTGGCTGGTTGTGTCGGATCGAAACCTTCACTGGCTCCCAGACACTGTACTGAAAAGGTTGATTTTGATTTTCTTTCCACCTTACTTATTTTTGCCGGTTTGATATCATAGACCGGAGCCTGCGGCTGCTTGATTGAGATGTTGCAGTTGAACTTATTGTTGCAACTGACGGTGAACTTGTTTTCTCCCGTTCGCTTCAGCTTAATTTGGGGATGGTCTTGATAAGCTTCGTATACAATCGCTTCTTCTCCGATTTCAAAGGGGATGAATTCGATCATCTCTTCCAGTTTATAGTTTTTACCATTTCCATTTTTCGGAGCCAGGAACTCGACCTCTTTATTGATCTGTTCGACTTTTTTGCGGTCAAGCTTTTCCGGTATCTTCAGTCTCTGTTCAACCTTCATAACCTCTTCCACACTGGGACCGATCAATGTCACCCGAATCATCTCGGACAGCTTTTTACAGGTAGCCTTTTTGGCATAAACCTTAAATTTCTTACCACGTGCCAATCCCTGCTGAATGAACAGGAAATGATAAAATGGAAATTCAAGGCAGGCCTGGGAAGAGCTATATTCGTGAAGCGCCCCGGGAATGACAATTGTGTCCGGCATAGGGACATGTTTGACCATCAGGACTTTTAATATTTCAGGGGGGCAGCCAATCAATATGTTTCCCAGAGATGAACTGTACAAGACTGAACCATCTGTCAATGAGTGCTCGGACAGCAATGGGTTAGACGGTTTCATAAGATCCAGAAGGCTTTATGGTTTTAACGAATTTGTCAGGTTCTGATAATAGAATGGTAAGGCTTTGAAAGCAATAGTCGTTCCATATATTTGATAGATATCAAAAAATCCAATATTGATAAAGCCATTTTTTCAGGTGCTCTACAGCCCATGATTCGTCCAGTTTGACATCGATCTGGTTGAATTGGTTTTCGATGACGTCTTAGCGAGTTACCATTGCCATTCTAAATATTAGATTATTGATATCCCGCGAAAAGCACTATCGACAAGAGGTGAAACAGCCGACAGGGACCATGAGATCCTTCAAAATTCAAGAGATCGGAGATAGATCACGCCGGAAGTCTATCAAGTGTTGATCTTCAGGCTCAGCAAGTTACAAATCAGTTTGCTAGAAAGAAATTTATCAGCTAATTCTGTTTAGAGAGGCAGGAGAAAGCAAGATAATTCTCCCGGCTTTCAAAAAAAACCGATGTTTCTATGGTGTGTTGAGAAACACATCTTCAGAAAAATGTGACCGGATAAACTATTTTGCCGGTTTAAACACACTCATTTCAGACTCGTTATGAATCAACACTTTGATCGTGTCACAAAAAACTGGTTCCTGCTGCTAATCTGCTTTCTTCTGTTGTCATTTTCAGGAAATCTGTTTGCCCAGCAACATTTTACGCCGCTGAAACGTGGTGAATATAAAATAGTTGAAGAGGAGAACCGGTTTTTTCCTGGAGCTAAAATCAACGGTTCTTACGAATTTATTGTGGCTGACCGGAAAGAAGGGCTTTTATCAGGTGGTGCTTTTGGCGGTAAAAGCTACCAGGATGTTTCCCTTGGATTTCAGTCTAAAATTAATACCAATGTCTCACTGAATGTGAAATTGGGAAGCAAGTCTCCCGTGGTTAATGAGCAGGATCAAGCCTATGAAACACGGAATTCATCTGAAATGTCAGCAAGTGAGAATAGTGATGGATTAAGTGTCGTGTTAGATGAGGCCTATCTTGAATACAACCACAACCCCAACGCTCAATTGAGGATTGGCAGGCAGTATCTTGATATTGCGGATCGCAGAGGGCTTATTTTTGAAGGAGAAGCGACAGCGATTTCTCAGGGGTGTCGGATTGGTACCTGGTGCTATAGCGTTGGTGGAGCCCGGCTGGGGGATGAAGGTGCATCTGGGGTCTTCTGGCTTCAACTGGACTACCCGGTTTTTGAATCTGGTAACCTGATCCCGGATCCCTGGGGTAAAAAGCCGACACGGCAGGAAAAATCATTTTCAGTTGAACTGTTTCGGGTCATGTATGGTGGTAATGATAACCCGCTGGCTGAGTATGGAGGATGGACAGGGGAAAACTCTGATGTACATGATACGACAGATGACACAAATACTGGAGATCCGGTCTATTTTGACAATGACGGCATAGAATACTTCGGTATGAATATTATCTGGAATCACTATGATTTCGACCTGAATTTTACCTGGTCAAATATGAGTGGTAAACGGGATTACTTTGCTTCTGGCGACTCCGGCGTGACCGATCTGGGGACGCAATCGGTTTCTGGAAATGCCTTTTATCTGGATATGGGATACCGGCTTTCAAAAAATTGGAAGTCTTCATTGTTGTTGTTTTCAGCCAGTGGAAACGACATGGACAGTGATGATGATAATATCTGGGACGGAAACTCAAATGCCTATTTCGAAGTGAAAAAGGGGTCATTCGGTGACGGTGACGCGTTGATCTATTTCAACGGACGAAACGGCATTGGTGATGGCCATTCGGTCTCGAATCTCAGTTTTTATGGACTGAAGTCTGCTTATCGCAGTTCAGAAGAGTATTATACCGTAGACCTGGATCTCTATACCTTCAGCAGAACAAATGCTGTGCTTATCAATGACAAGAGTGAAGACGAGAAAACAGGGAAGGCAATTGGAACAGAGGTGGATGTTAAGATAAACTGGCAGCTGGAGGAGCGCTTGTTTTTCCAGATGTATGTGGCCTATTTTCAACCGGGGGACGCCTATTCTGCAAACGATAGCATCAGACCTGACAACAACCCGCAAGACTTTTCAATGATAGGTATCAGCGGGCAGTATACGTTTTAAATTTTACGAATGTGATGATGGGGCAAATTATGCAAAATTCAATTTCAAATCAATTGTTTCAAAAAGCGCAGCAGTCGATTCCCGGCGGCGTTAACAGTCCGGTCCGAGCGTTTCGCTCAGTTGGATTGAATCCACTGTTTATTAAAAGTGCCGCCGGTAGCAAAATTGTTGATGCAGATGGCAATGAGTTTATCGATTATGTCGGCTCATGGGGGCCGATGATTCTGGGGCATGCCCATAGTCAGGTTCTGGCAGCGCTAAAGGCGAAGATGGAATCCGGTCTCTCTTTCGGGGCTCCGACAGAGGCTGAGATTGACTTAGCGGAGATGATTAAGTTTCTGATGCCCAATATTGATCTGGTGCGGATGGTCAACTCCGGAACAGAAGCGACCATGAGCGCTATCAGAGTGGCGCGGGGACACACCGGACGGGATAAGATTATCAAGTTTGCCGGTTGCTATCATGGCCATGCCGATTACCTGCTGGTTAAAGCGGGGTCCGGGGCGACAACCCTTGGGGCTCCTGATTCTCCAGGTGTTCCTGCCGCATTTGCCGAGGAGACGCTCATTGCGGAGTATAACAATCTGGAAAATGTTCGCACACTGGTTGAAGAGCATCCTGACGAAATTGCGGCGATCATACTGGAGCCGGTTGCCGGTAACATGGGAGTGATTACGCCGAAACAAGGATTTTTAACCGGCATTCGTGAGTTGTGCGATCGTGAGGGAATTTTACTTATTTTTGATGAGGTGATGACCGGATTTCGGGTTTCCAAAGGGGGCGCTCAGGAGCTCTATCATATCATGCCGGATTTGACGACCCTTGGAAAAATTATCGGTGGCGGGATGCCGGTTGGGGCTTATGGTGGCAGGCTGGATGTTATGCAGAAGGTTTCGCCTATGGGTGACGTTTATCAGGCTGGTACCCTGTCTGGAAATCCACTGGCCATGGCTGCGGGTCTGGCGACCCTGCAAGAGATAAATAAACCGGGATTCTACGAGGATATCGGTTCCAAGACAAACTGGCTGGTCAATGAGATGCGCGACATTCTCGAAAAGGCATCGATTCCCTATCGAATGTCAGCTGTCGGTGGAATGTTTGGTCTGTTTTTTACCGATCATGATGTAAATTCATTTGCGGATGCTTTGAATTGCGACACTGTTCGATTCGCCAGGTATTTCCGTGAGATGCTGAATCAGGGAATCTATCTGGCACCGTCTGCATTTGAGGCCACTTTCATGTCGGCCGCTCATTCGGAAGAGGATCTTGAAAAAACACGGGATGCGTTTAAAATAAGTATTGAGAGGATTAACGGTTAATCAGTGATCTTCGACAATACTGTATTTATCGGTGCACTCATCCATCATGTATCGGATGAAGGCCAGATGAGATGAGTGCCCGCTTTTGTGAGAAAAAATTGAGCCTCTGATGCGAAGGTTGTTTGCCAGGTAAAAGTCTCCGACCTGATCCAGGATTTTATGCAGGTTTGGCTCGTTCAACCAGGTTAGAACCTCCGGGTTGTCAAACTCCCCCTTTTCATTCAGGATAATAGCGCAGGTTTCATCACCTCCCTTGATAAGACCCTGCTTCTTGTATTTGTCGTAGTCCTTTCTGAATCCGAAGGTTTTGGCTTCAACAATCTCTTCCAGGTAGTTTTTTTCAGTCAGGGCAAAGCTGTATTCCTGTTGCCCGATCTGTTCATGGTCGAAATCGATGGAAAAGGTGAAGTCAGATTGATTTGAAGGGGATGCGAAGATGGTAATATCATCCTGCCGGTAACTGATCGGTTTATTGATGTGTATGACTTTCTTCGGGTTGCTCAACTGCCGAATACCTGCCTTTTTCAGTACATGGTAAAATTCAATTCCACTGCCATCAAGGATGGGTACCTCCTCTGCATCCAGTTCGATCAGCATGTTGTCAATCCCCAAACCATTGCAGACAGAAAGCAAATGCTCGATGGTGCTAACCTGCACGCCCTGCTCTTGAATAGTTGTGCAAAGGGTGGATGGTAGCGCATACTGATAAGTTGCCGGGATGTAGACATCCTTGTCAGATCTGAAAAAAACAATTCCATGATCTTCTGGAGCCGGGTGAAAGTATAATGCTGTTTTCTGTCCTGAATGCAGACCGATACCCTGGTTAAGCATGCAGGATGATTTGATCGTTGTCTGGTTCATCGTTTTGAAAACACAATTATAGGTGCAACTGCTATTTCCTTCACCTGTCTCCTGTTCCGGGTAACAGTACCCTTTATTCAGTGTGCCTGACTTTCAAAACAGGTCAGGTGTCCATCCGAATAAAAAACAGAGTAGCTTCCGTTCAGATAGTCCCTTAAACAATCTGCGATGCTGAAGATGGTCAGCGGTGTTTTCCGGGCATGAAGCTTTTTCGAAATATTGTGGTATAGTGTTATCCCCTTCTCCATAGGCCTTGATGGTCTGTAAAGATAAAGAAAGTCAATGTCATCAAGCGAGATGTTCATGATGTCATCGTTAATCCACGCCACCTTCTGTGTGGGAATATCGAGGATTTCCTGAAATTGTCTGCCAATTCGAATCATGTCGGCAGAGAGCTCAATCTGTATGGTGCGCTTGTGGGGATAAAGGTATTGAAAGAGCAACCCCTGCAGTCCATTACCAGCTCCCAGATCTGCAACAATGGAATCAGGCCGGATAAATGGTTCCGCCTTTAAAAGGGGAGAAATCCCACCTGGATGGTTGAAGTAGCCCTTTTTTTGATCCAGATGGTCGCGTTCCAGGGGGGAGTACTTCGACCCGGCTCCGTGAACAGCGCAGTACAGATTCAGAAAATCAATCTCTTTATCATCATCGTCTGCTGTTGGTTCATGTTCCCTGAGCAGATCCGCCGATCTTGCTATCTCGGGAAACGTTCCTTGGACGGTGTGGTCGTCAGCAAGCTTGAGGAGGGCCTTTTTCAGATGGTCTAACTTCTGATCGTTATTTGTTTCGTCAAAATCGAATTCCATTTTGGGACAGGGGCTGGTCGAACCGTCTACTGAAAAAGCTCTGCCTTGATCATCAAGGCTGCTGCTGCCGGCTGAATAATTTCATCCTGCCGTTGCTTGTCGAAACCGAATATGCCAGCTACATCCTGAATAAAACGGGACTCCTTGGGATCATACTTCCGATCACACATCACAATTTCAATCAGGTATTCGAACAAATAAGCTGAAATCTCATCAGGAATTTCAATTGAGGTGTTGAAATCGAATGTTCCCGTTGATACACCGACATGCTCAAGGCGCGCCTGGTCGTGTTCAAGCAGCTGTGAGATATTTTCAAAGTACTTGAACTCAGCCGGATGTACTTTGTCATCAGCTTCAATCGCTTTCAGCAACAATATAGCGCAAAGGTCACGTTGATCTTCGTTTAAATGAACCAGCATGGCCGAAAAAAATGCTTTCCGCGTTTCAAACTGGACCTGGTCAATAAGATAGTGCACCTGCCCTGGCAGAATATTAAGCTCAGCACTGACCTCACCCAGGAAGATGAAGTCGCTTTCCTGCAGGTTCCGACCACAGGTGAAGATCTCAACAAGGGTTCGAATCAGCTGATCCGACAAGTCGGTTGTCAGTTGAAATCCGGCCATGTTCACTGATTGGAGCTCTGCCAGGGAATCCGCTGACATTGCTGCATCCAGGAGGGAACGAATGACATTCTGGATCTGATTTATTCTGAAATCGAGATAATCTCTTGCGGCGGCGCTTTTCGATGCATCTTCAAAACCGGCCCTAATGGTCGCCTTTGGAAAAAGTGTCAGGAAAAACTCCCTTCCATGGTCAAGCTGGCGTGCAACAGAGGTGTTACACTCTCTTTTCAGGCGGCTTTGTTCTTTTACTATTTCACCTTGCATTAACATTGCAACTTTTGGCAGTGTTTAGTCTGTTCTTATGTGATCCGGCGATTCTGGGGGCTAATGATGAAAATCGGAGTTTGAATCACCAGGTCTCATGCAGCAAAATAGCCATAGATCTGAATTAATTACTCTCAGCTTAGTTACTACTCTGATATTTACGAAAATGAAAGTCCTTTTCAACGAATAAAAGCCCAGTAAAGGGTATTCAAATTAATAAATATAAAAAAAACAGTACAATTACTCATGAATTATCTTTATGATGATTTCCTGAATGAGTTGATTTAAAAACCGGATGAAGCGTATTTGGATAGCGATAAAATAAACATGGATGTGGAATTTAAACTAAATATTATCGGGCTTGGCATAAAGCGCATAATGTGGGCGAGATTGTGCAAGTTGTTGGAGGCCCTGCTCACTCCCGATGGAATCAGACCTGTATTTGGGCACTACAATCGAAAGGGATTGGGAGGGTACAAGAAGTACCTGGAAAAACTGGATCAAGGAGATCCGGATATCATTGTCACCTCTTTTGAATTCTTTGACGACCTGCACACACTGGAGCAACTGATAAATGAAAACAGTGCTTTTGCCAAAGGAGGACCCCCCAGGGTTGTTTTCATGGAGAAGGACCTCAATCGGTTCCTCATAAATCTTCTAAAGGATCAGCCCTCGGTACGTCTTAGTTTTGAACGTTATGGAGAGTTGCATATCCAGGACTCGAGTCTCTTTTCTCCAGCGGATGAGGGACATCTCTTTCTTGAGATTGATCCAATATCAGATATAAAATTGCTTGAGCCGACATCGGCTTATCTCATTAAGGGGGAAAATGTCCTATTTTACCCGGTAAATGCTATTGAGTCTGTTGAATGGCAGGGAAAAACCTATCATGCAGGAGACTTTGTTGATGCACAACTTTTGCGACACTCTATAAAAAAAGGGCGCGGGAAAACAAGCCTACTTGTAAGGGAAGGAGACAGCCTATTCTTCTGCAACGGGTTGCCGGCGAATGAATTGAGTGGTATCACGTTTAACTATCTTCATATCGATCATGTTCTATCCTTCAACCAGTTGAAAAAGGGGAATGCCGAATTTGATACCTTCCTCATTAAGTTCAGGGAATTGGCAAAAGTAAGATGTTGCGGCGCATTCGGCGAACATATGCGCGAAGATCCAGCCACTATCAAGTCTTCTGTTCCTGTTACCATCTGCTCTGACTTTCCTGTAATCAACGATATCTTTCGCCATATTTTGATGGTTGATGGGTATCAGCAGGTATTGACCACGGAACAGGCCATTGATCAAACGGACCGGTTGCTTCTGAGCTTAATAGACTCCTGTGAAGAGCAAAATTCAAGGGCGTTCAACGGGGCGGTGCTTCTGGAAAAAGAAATATTCAACATCGCCGGTTTTGCAAAAGTGTCCCGCAAACAGTCTGCAAAACCACCGGATGCAAGAGAGGTAGCTGATATTGAGGTCATTCAGGCCGAGCGGCTCCAGTTGATCAAAAAACTGAAGAAACTGAAAGATCAGATCAAGAATCTTTCCGGCTCGAAAATTCTGGCAGATCAGGAACGGTATATGAACATGCTGGCCAGCAGGAAGCTGGAAATTCTAACGGTTTTGTTGGAAATGGCCGCCATCTGGGATGAGAAGGATGAAAAACAGAAGCGGACCTATGAAGAAAATGTTCTGATTTTCCATGATGACCCCCTCCAGGCATCCACCATCAACAATAAATTGGAAGGGGATGGAAAACGACTATTTGTTGATGTGATCAAGAAGTTCAGTTCCCTGAAGGACTTTGTGACCCTCAATACAGATATCCTTGAACCGTTTCTGCATGAAGGTTTTATTTTCTGCTATGCGGCCAGTAAATCAATATCTGTCAGGAATCTGCAGCAGTTCCAGGGCGAGCTTTCTGAAAAAAAATATCCGGAAATTGCGAAAGGGATTGAAAACCTGAAAACGGAACGCTCAAGGCTGCAGAGTCGGTTATTGGACCTGGCATACCTGGAGGCGTATCAGATGCTTGCATCATCCTACCGGAACCAGGCTCAGCAGGTTTTTAATGCTGCCCACAATGCTAGTCAACTCATTGAAAATCGACGCTTTTCGCAAGGGATTATCCAAAATATCTGTCTGTTTTCCTTTGAAGATAAGAGGTGTAAACAGGTTCAGCAGTCCCTGCTCCATACGTTCTCACATTTAAAATCAACGAGGATAGATCAGGTTGTACTTCCCCTGAATCTAGCGACGCGGATTCCATCTGACGAAATAATGGGTATTAAAGAGTTAACTGATGACGAGAATACCCAGGAGGCTTTGGTACAAGAAGCCCTGATCCAGCATAATTTAAAAAGATTAACGGCTTACTGTAGAAAGGCACTGAAAGAAATCGATTCGTCGTCAGGAGATTTGCTGGTACTTGTTCATGAGCTTGACATGATCAGCGTGTTGGTTCGTAAGTTAAGGCAATCCGGCGATCGATTAAAAAAAATACCTGTTCTTGCAGTTTTTTCCGGGCCTCTGGAATTGAAAAAAATGGCCGAGCTATCTGGAAGTGGTGTCATGCTGGCATATCACGATTCGCTGTTCAGTAAGCAAGGAGATGATCTGAACGAACAATTTCAGATCATCTTCCCGTAACCTGATTCATATGCACCTACCTCAATTTTCTTTTTGCACTTTGCAGAATGGTCCTTGCGATAAGGCTTTCTTGGTGATTGATCCTTTCCAGTTCAAAAAGGAAAGCTATCCACTGGAAATTATTCATTGCATTCGATTTTCCTCCCCTTGAATTTTCAGATTTTCATAAGTCTGATAGTACAAAGCAGACGGCACGCTCCAATATTTGACAACAGGTGTCAAATCTCAACCACCTCCACCATTTTACCCCAATACCGTCCATATCAGTTGCACTAACTGATCTAACTCCATCAAATTGTTGTTATTTATTTATTTCTTAAGTATTTTGGTTGAAGAATCGATTGTCCCGGAAGTTACTGGTTGTGTGCTTAATGTAATTAGTGCCAAGACCTCACGTTTTGGTCCAGTTCATGAGTTATCATGAGAAGCTGTAAGGTACCCCCCTTCATTGACCGGTTGAGAGGAAAAAACGAGAGAAAGCCGGTACCGGATAGCTGCTGAAAAGGCCGATGCGCGATCAACTTGACTAACTACTGTTAAATACGTACAAGGAGACAAAAAGTATCAAGAGTCCAACATACTCTTACCATTCAAGGTACAAGGTGAACTGAAATTTCTTATTTATATATACGATAAACAGTGGATGATTGTCAGAATGAAGTGATTTCGGTTTCGGGGTAGAATCCTGTTTGATGAACCTAAACTTGGAGAATAAACTGTGGATGCCTTAGAAAATATCAGAAAGCTGCTTGAAGAGCGCTTCATCCGTATGAAACAGGAGAAGGTTAACGGAAAGAAGGTCATCGGGTATATCCCCGGCGGTTACTTTCCCGAAGAGATAGCACTAGCTGCCGGGGCTATACCGGTTGCCATGTTGCAAGGAGGGGATCACAGTCCCGTTGAGCAGTCTATTGCTTATGTCGCGCGCTGGATAGATACCTTTTACCGGGCACAGATTGGTTACGCGCTTTCAGGAAATGATCCTACCTACAACCTGATTGATGCGCTGGTAGTCCCTATCACTGATTCTAATAACCGGGCCTTATCCGACACCCTTGCCTATCATTCGGATCTCGAATTGATTCAATTCGGTGTACCCCATACCAAGTCAGACGCCGCTTGCAGTTATTATCGGCACGGTCTGCAGAAGTTGGCAGACAAAGTGGCTCAATTGACCGGAATAAACATTACCGACCAACTCCTGCAGGCTGCCATTAAGAAATGCAATCGGGAGCGGGAACTGCTGAAGGAACTTGCTTTGATAAGGCGTTCCGGAAACACGGCTCTGGATGCCACCGATTTTGTGATGATCAATCATGCGTCCATGCTGGTGGACAAGGATCAATTTATTGAAAATTTGGAAAATCTGGTGGAAGAGTTGAAGAGGGCGGATCCCTCTGCAGCTGACGGCCCCAGACTTCTATTGACCGGTTCGACGTTGGCGCTGGGTGATCGAAAGATTTTCGATATGGTCACAGAAACAGGGGCAACCATTGTGGCCGAGGAGTTTGCCGAAGGGATCAAACCATTCGGGTACCAGGTGAACTTGGATGGCGACCCCATCGATGCCCTGGCTGAGGCTTACTTCATGGAGCGAGTGGCACCTGCCTGGTTCAGGCCTGGAAACGAACTGCCCGAGCACTTGATTCAACTGGCGTCGGATTGTGCGGTCGACGGTGTCATCTGGTACCAACTGCTGTACCGTGAATCCTACAAGATTCACTCCGCTTATTTCCCGGAAATGTTGAAAAAAGAAACCGGTCTCTCTGTACTGGCCCTGGATTCTGACTATGACCCGGCAGAGACCGGGCAGATGGCTACACGGATTGAAACCTATATCGAAAGCATCAGGAGGGTACGATGAACACAGAAACACAAGAACTGCTGACACTTTGTGGATTCGAACCGGATGAGATCGAGCAACAGCGCCATCGAATCGAAACGACATTCGAGAGACTGAATCTTGGTGCTGAAGATATGGTGCAGGCTGTCTCCCGGATAAATACCAATTTCGACATCGAACTGCTGGGGGTGCGAAAGGCGCTGGGGGTCTGGCTGAAAGAACTGTTCGATCTTGTTCTTGCCCGGGATGAAGGTAAAAAACTAATCTATTTTGGATACCCTCCCTTTCAATATATCGGGTTGGTGATCAAAGCAGCCTCGGAAGCGGTAGGGGATTTCTATGTCGGATGCCCGGAGGTAGTGCTGTGCCAGACTATGGGGCAGATCTTCGGTAAGCACACGCCGATTCTGGAAGCCGCAGAGATGGATGGATTGACGCCGGGACATGCGATGTGCTCTTTGCTCCAGATGAAACACGGTGCGCTCTCGAAAGGGATGATCCCGGTTCCGGACCTGGGAATCGCAACCAGTTATTTCTGCGATATGGGGCCGAAGGCGGACGAATTGATGCAACACCGCTATGGCTTTCCCGTCGAGTTTATTGACAGCTGTATGGACTCCCCCTGGGGTGAGTGGCCCGAATACGATCCGGAGCGGGTTCGCTATTTCGGGCAGCAGATGGAGCAGATGTTCGATTCCCTGGACAAACGGCTTGGTATCAAGATTGATGAAGCCATCTGGATGGGTGCCAGGAAGCTGGCGGGACGATTGTATAAGGCCATTTACCGGTTGAACTTCTCCCTGATGGCGGATCCGGTGCCCCTGGGAGTGGCTGATACCGAACTGATCCTGAACTTTCCGTCAGGCTGCACCGGTATCGCCATGAGTGAAGGGGCAGAAGCGATCGAAATCCTGGCGGAAGAGGCTGAAAAAAGGGTTGCAGATGGATTCGGTGTTGTACCGAAAAACGCACCCCGAGTATTTATCGCTTTCCAGAGCCTGGTCGATCCTGTGTTCAACAAGCTGCTTCAGGAGGTGGGATTGGCAGTGCCTGTGAGCATGACCCTGCTTCCCCCGATGCCGAAGGTAGATCCCCTGACATTCGAGTCTCTGGGAGAAAAGAGAGCCCAGATTGCCATGGGTGGCGGTATGTACCACAGTTCCTACGGCACGCTTAAGCGGGTCGAGGAGGGGTTGAAACATACCGAATTGGATGGTGTCCTGTACAACTACCAATTCAGCTGCCGACCGATGGCTTGCAACAGCAAATTGATGAAAGAGCACCTGGAAAAGGAAACCGGCCTGCCCACACTTCTATTGGATATGGATATTTACGACGATCGAAATTACTCCGCAGGTGCCCTGCGGACGAGACTTGAAGCCTTCGCTGAAATGCTGAAAGCCAAAAAGTCTGCTATCTAATAAACAGGAGCTAAACAATGTCCAGGGAATGGATAACTGCAGGGATTGATATTGGTGCTGCCACTGCCAAGGTTGTGTTATTGAAGGAGAAGCAGATTCTGGCCGCTGTCGTTATCCCCACCGGCGGTAGCGTCAAAGAGGCAGCTCAGCTGGTGATGGACAAGGCCCTTGGGGAAGCAAATCTCTCCATGGGCGATATCGGATTTGTTGTAGCAACAGGTTACGGAAGAAAAGCCGTGGATTTTGCAGATGACGCGATCACGGAGATATCCTGCCATGGAAAGGGTGTTAATATGCTGATTCCAAACGCCCGTTCGGTGATTGATATCGGCGGCCAGGATAGTAAGGTCATCGAAATTGACGACCATGGTCAGATCCAGAACTTCGCCATGAATGATAAGTGCGCAGCCGGCACTGGACGGTTTCTGGAAGTAATGGCAAATGTGCTGGGTGCGGATATCGCGGAGATCGGAGCGCTCTCCCTGCTGGGAGAAAAACCCTGCCAGATCAGTAACACCTGCACGGTTTTTGCTGAATCCGAAATGGTGTCATTGCGCGCCGAGGGCGAAATCCGGGAAAACCTTCTGGCCGGCATTCACCTGGCCATGGCACACCGGGTTGCTATCATGGCTAATTCAGTGGGGCTGAAGGAGGAGATTGTCTTTACCGGTGGTGTTGCCAGAAACGTGGGAATGAAAGAGGCGCTGATAAAACGTATCGGAAAAGAGATCCGGGTGCCCGAACAGCCTCAGATTGTCGGGGCACTGGGTGCTGCCATCATTGGGTCCGACCGTAACTGATTTTTCCTGTACCTATGAAGATGACTTGTTCCAGGTCGATACCTATTTTCAGCTACAATGTTACCATATGTTAGCCCATTGAGGATCGACTTGACACCAGTGTCGCACCCGTTATTATTTTTTGTAATCCCTTACTCCAATTGACTACCAACTCTTTCTGCTAGCCCCCGTAAAATAAGGAAAGTTATCACCTCCACCATTTTACCCTCAAGTATTAATATATCAAACACCTGCGAAATAGTCCAGGCCATCCCGCCACCCCGCAGGGCCGCGTTCCGGTTCTGGACGGCGGGGCCTGTCAGGCGGACCTGCTCCGGTCGGCCATCACCATTTTGATTTCTCCGTAAGTGTAGTCTTCTCCCAATCGTTTCTTCATAGGGCTCAGGGAGAGGGTCTCTTTTCCATCGAGCAGCTCGGCGATGGTACGTTGCTTCTCTTTGGGCACCAGTCGGTCGATGGAGATTCGCCCTGTTTCAAGGTAGGCGGCCAGATGGGTTTCGATAGTGGTTTCGACCAGCCCCCGGCGCTTGGCAATCTCTTTGACATCCAGTCCCATCTCAAACAGGTCCAGGGTTTTCCGGTGGGTCTCAGAGATGGTCGGTTTCTCTTTTTGGGCGTGCTCCGATTTAATCCCAAACTCTTTCTGGTAATCAGTAACAATGGCGACAATCTCGTCACCACTCTGGTTTAAAGTCAGACTTCCAACCCCTTTGATCTGTTTGAGCCGGGTCCGACTATCGGGCAGTACGCGCACAATCTCCAGCATCGCCGAACGACGAAGCACCTGGTGCACCGGACTATCCAGAGTCTCAGACTTTTCAACTCGCCACTCCTTGAGTCGGGCAAAGAGACCGGCGTTTTTGAGTTTTTTTTCCGCTTTGGATAGTCTTGCCTTTTCTGATTTTGTTCGAGGGGCCGCCGGTCGGTTCAAGGCTTGCGTGATTTGCCGTTGATAATCAGAAGGATTAAACCCCGAGGCCAGTGCCCCGATACCTGCCAGTTTTACATCGATCTCCCGCCTGAGCGTGACCAATGCTTCTGTCACCATTGCCTTGACGACGGTGTTATCGGTTTCAACCAGCAGTTGTTCCAAAGGTTTGGAAATCGATTGGGCCAACTGCTCAGAAAACCAGTCAGACGCTTTTTCAAGCCGTTCCCGAATCATAGGATCGGACTCCGGAAGGTCTCCCTGTTGAAACAACCGCCTTAGTTGATCACTGAATTTCTGTGCTACCGTAAATAGGTCCGGGTCGGAAGGTTGGATACTGCGCTGCAGGTCCTCAAGACCCAGTATCGTAACGGAACGATCATGCTGGGTAAACAGGCGAATAACGCGTTGAAGCGTTGACTTGAGCTGTTTAAAATCAAAACACGCCAAGAGCAGTTTTTGCTGAAAACGGATCTTGGCCTGCCGCAGCTGTTCCTGGTCCGGGGGGTGGTTTCGGACGTGCCGGTCAAATCCCAGCAGGGTACGGTCCGGCATAATTCCATAGGCCGACAGCGGTGAGCTCAGCACCACGCCATCCAGGGAACGACACCGACTCAACGCCACATAGGCCTGGCCATGGACAAAGGCGCCTTCCGCGTCGATGATGGCCTTGTCAAAGGTCAGGCCCTGACTCTTGTGGATGGTGATTGCCCAGGCAAGTTTCAAGGGAAACTGCTTGAAGGTACCGATCACCTCCTCTTCCACCTTTTTGGTCTGGGGATGCAGCCGATAGCGAGTATTCTCCCACTCTACGGGCTGGACCCGGATGGCCTCACTCTCCCCCGGGCAGATGATATCAATGGCTTCCGGTCCCAGACGCTCGACCTTTCCGATCTTCCCGTTAAAATACACTCGGTCCGAAGAGGTTTCGTTCCGCAAAAACATCACCTGCGCCCCCTCCTTCAGTTCCAGAAAATCCGGTGCCGGATAGATGTTTTCGGGAAACTCCCCCTGAACCTCGGCTGAGTAGATGCGCACCTCACCTTCCAGATCATCCAGACGGGAATCGTTTTGTTTTTTCGCACCTGCATTGTGAGTGGTCAACGCGATGAATCCGTCATCCTCCTCCGGCGTAAATCCCTTGAGATAGCGATCCCCCAGCTCAAGCATCGATTGCGGGTCAAGTTGGTTGTCCCGCAGCTGGTTGAGAATCCGGATGAACTTCGGGTCGGACTGCCGATAGATATGTTTCAGTTCGATGGTGGTAAATCCGGTTCGGCGAAGTGCCTGGCAACTGAAAAAATAAAAGGAGTCATAATAGGGTCTCAACAGATCCCAATCTGCCGGCTTCGCCACCGGAGGCAGTTGGTGCAGATCACCGATCATCAATAGCTGTACCCCGCCGAACGGCTCCTCGATTCCGCGATAGAGTCGCATAACAGTATCCACCGCATCCAGGGTATCCGCCCTCACCATACTGATCTCGTCGATCACCAACAGATCCAGACGATTCAGGATTTCCCGCTTCTGTTTGCTGAACCGAAATTGGCTGCGACTGCCCCGCTCATGAATCTCGCTGCCAGGAACATAGGGCCCAAAAGGGAGCTGAAAAAACGAATGGAGCGTCACCCCACCAGCGTTGATGGCCGCCACGCCCGTCGGAGCCGTAACAATCACATTTTTCGCTGATTTTAATTGGAGATTCTTCAGAAAGGTTGTCTTACCAGTCCCCGCCTTACCTGTCAGATACAAATGGTTATCGGTCTGCTCCACAAACTGCTCTGCCAGCAATAATTCGGGACTAGTTTCCGACAATATATGGTCTTCCATGGAGAAAACGAAGAGGGTGAAGATGCCTGGCAGAATCTGCTTCCGCTATATAAGGAAAGTGTCTAAAACAGTCGGTTGTTATTGCGTGTTACCATGCTAGTTGGATTCCCCCAACCCGTCAACTGCACCCCGATCATCAATAAAACTCTCAAACATCTGGGTCTGTGGGAAGAAGAGACTGTCCAGGACCCGCCGTCTCGTCAGGACATCCTGGAAATCTAATCCAAATACACTTGACACGCAAAAATCAAATTCCTATCATCTATCTTCAGCTTTGAAATCCCTTTGTCGCCGGAATTTGAAAACTGAGACGCCCACCTAACAAAAAAAACAGGTAATACATGAAGACAGTGTTAAGTCTGGCAGGAAAGCTTTTTTATAGATCAACGAAGTGGACATTTGAACCTTTGCCAGACTATTTTCAAAGTAGGCATGTCATCATCGGCTTCCCCCATACTTCGAATTTAGATACCATCAGGGCATTCTTTGGTTTTAGAATTGTTAAAAGAACCGGGCATATCATGATCAAAAAGGAGTGGTTTTTCTGGCCGGTATCAATTTTATTTAAAGGTCTCGGTGGCATCCCGGTCTTTCGGGACTCTGCTCAGGGGGTGGTGGGCCAAATGGTGAAGATGTTTCAGGAACGTGATGAATTTCTCCTTGCCATTGTCCCGGAAGGAACCCGAAAAGGGGTCAATTCAATTAAAACCGGATTTTGGCACATCGCTAAAGAGGCTGATGTGTCAATCATCTGCTGGTATCTGGACAATCATCATAAGATCACCCGATTTCTTGGGGAGGTGTTCCCTGGAGATAACAAGGTAGAAGATTTGCTGAAAATACAGAAGATTTATGCGAATGCGGGTTACACATTTCCCCTTGATGTGGCACAGCTGAAGAGTGAAATGTGATATCCCGATGTAGACTATCAAACTGATCCCAGGTGACCGCTATTTCAAAAGTTTCAACGATCATTCCACGACTGACCAACTCATCTCGTAAATCGGATCCTCTTTCCATAACCTGATTCCCTCGTATGGCGAATAGCTGGAAAAAGGGTGTGGCAGCTCACTCATGAGACCTGAATGCGGCATGATTTGGTGCTGTGTGGCTCCCGGTTTTTGCAAACAATGACTCCGGATCCGGAAGCAGGGGATTGAAGCCCATTTCCACCAACAGCCGACCAGCAGTCAGGTATGTTGCCAGGACATCACTCTGACAGTAGCAGATGAGTTTGTCGCGAGCATCAGTAGCTCCCCGTTGCCAGCGTTCGAATAACAGTACGGCCTCATAGCCGTCCACGTCCTGAATTTCTTTGGGCCGACTGACGCCCAACTGCTTTTCAATAGCTTTCAACCCACCTCTATATCCCTGATGATAACAAATCCACCGGAGGTCTATGTACGGACATCCGATCGTCGGAATGTTGAAACTATTCTCCAGAAAGGGTATGTCATAGCTGTTTCCGTTAAATGTGACCAGTAGTGTTGACTTGTCCACCAACTGCAAAAACTCATCGAGGTTTTCTCCATAAACAAAAGTATGCAACTGCCCCTGGTGATAGGCCGCGATGACCGTTGTCATACTGTCGTAGTGTGAAAGCCCGGTGGTTTCGATGTCAAAGAAGGTTGCGTCTGTGAAGTATCGGGACAGAATTCGCCAGTGTTCGCTGGGGGGGAGGTGCGTGGATAAAAAGGTCAGATCCTGTTTTTCAAGTGCACGAAGACTTTCGCGGATAGCAGCCAGGAATTTTTCGGTCCCGCTCGTTGAAAATGGCAGGTCCGATGAACGGTCAAGGCACTCCTGCCAGTTGAGAAAACCGAGTTTTTTTAAGCGCCGGTCAGTCTTGGGACCGATTCCCGGGCAGTGCAAGAAGGTTTGATCAATCAATGGAGTCGCTCCCGTTTCTTTTTTAGTACCCTGGACGCACGCTGCAGTTTTTCCTTCAGTTTGATGGCTTCCAGGTCCGGTGCCGGAGGCTGAATATCAGGTGCTGCAGGTAGCGCTATCGACTGAATTTTCGGCAGGCTGATGTGTCCTTCCAGCAGCATGCCCAATAACGACCGGGTACAGGCTATCGAGGCATTGGATTCGATCAGCAAGGCTTCCAGTTCATCATCTGTAACGCCGGGGGGCAAGGGCGGAACGCAAGAGGGGCATCCGGCTGAGCAGTCGCACTGGTCCAGAATATCAAGGCAAAGTTTAAGACAGGATGCGATTTTCTCGAAAACTTTTTCGGCATAGCCAACCCCCCCTTCAATGGCATCGAACATAAAAAGGGCACTTTTCCAGGTCTGAGGGGCAGTCTCAACCAGAGAAACGTCGGTTTCAATGTCGCTCACAGCGGCCATGCACAGTGCGGGTGCCGTGTGCCGCAACAGGTAGCTGAGCCCATAGAGTGCGGCCCCGATATATTGTTTGTCGTGCTTTTCCATCTCATCAGCCCAGGTGGCGGGCGGCAGAAGACTGAATCCGGTGGTATCATACTCAAAGGCCGGCAGGGTAATAGGGCCGTAACCAATATTCTCGAATGATCGTTCCCGGATTTTCTTATACAGCTTGGGTTGCTTGTTATAATAGATATACCCGAAGTCAAGCTGTGCCTGATGCACGGTTTTCTGCTCCTCCTTCTCCGTCATTTCGATACGCCCTTCCCAGTGGGCCTCGGTGTAATAGTCGACATCAACAGGCTCGACCCGGCAGAGTTTTTTATCCAGGTCCAATTCCATTGACATATAACGCCGACCAAGGTGCTGGTATATAGCATCTTTATAGAGAGTCCCGCGGGCACCAATGGGGTCCAGTTCCCCAATTACCTCGGTTCCGCAGTAGATCTCCACATTGTAGTCGGTCATGCCTCTGAGGTTGACGCCCCGGGCAGGATAGTCCTGCAGGGCATACCGATGCGTGTCCCGATATGGAACCACCGTCCCATCGCTTTTCAATATGTCCAAAGCGGTTTCGTATATGGAGTCATTTAGTGCGGGTTCCTGCTCCCTTAACGGGTGTTCGTGTGCCATACAGGGGAGATGTTGCAGGAAAATGTAAGGGTTATTGGCATTGAGCAGGGCTTGTTCCACCGGGGTTTCTGTAATAAATGACGGATGATTGACGATATACTGGTCTATGGGGGTGTCTCTGGCGATGTAAACCACTGTAGCCGGTTTTTCTTTTCTGCCGACGCGTCCGGCTTGCTGCCAGAAACTGGCAACGGTCCCGGGATGGCCGGAAAGAACACATAACTCCAGGTCTCCGATGTCAATGCCCAACTCCAGAGCATTTGTGCTGATAATAACTGTAATGGTGCCATTGACCAAGTCGCGTTCCAGCTTACGACGTTCGTTGGGCAGCAAACCGCCTCGATAGGGTTTAACCTGCTTTTTCAGGGTGGCAGAACCGTCTGTCACCGCTCGTTGCAAGCGTTCAACATCCTGCCGGGAACGGCAGAAGCAAATGGTCCTGATCTTCCGCCTGGCCGCTTCGCGGAGAAGGGGAATGGTGATAGATGCAGTGCCCTTGCGATATTGGGCATGTCCGTGACTTTGAACCAGTGACGGATTCATCAGATACAGCTCCCGTTTCGGGCGCGGGGCACCATCGTTATCGATGATGTGGAAGCTTCTGCCGAACAGTGCTTTAACGTGGGTTTCCGGATTACCGACTGTTGCGGAGGAACAGACGAAGGTGGGTTGACTGGAATGAATCTCACAAACACGAAGTAGGCGCCTGAGGACATTGGCCACATGTGACCCGAAAGAACCCCGGTAGATATGAACCTCATCGATCACAATATAGCGCAGACGCGACAGAAAATCCTTCCATTTGCGATTGTGATTAGGTAGCACCCCGCCGTGAAGCATGTCCGGATTAGTGATGATGAAATCACTGGACCGTTGAATACGGACCCGCTCATCCCGTGGCGTATCGCCATCAAACGTTCCCAGACGGCCGCTCTTTTTGACCACTGACATCAGGCTGCCGAAGGTGCTCTCCTGGTCCCGCGATAGTGCCTTGGTGGGATACAACAACAACACGGAAAAAGGAGCAGGGCTGCTCAGATATTCATTGAGAATCGGCAGAAAAAAAGAGAGTGTTTTTCCGCTGGCAGTTTGCGAAACCAGGAGGGTGTCACGGTTTGCGCTAACAGAATCAAAAGCCAACTTTTGATGGGAGTAAAGTTGGTCAATGCCCTGAAGGTTGAGGGCGGCCTTTATGTCTGGGTGCAGTTCTTCAGGGAATTGAGAGAATGAGCCGACTACTGGCTGTATCGTCTTATGGGCCTTGATATTGTGATTAAAGTGGCTGTCGATATAACGATTTAGAGCTTTCATTGCTTGGTGGCGATCAGGTGCTGGGAAAGTAAAAAATGTACATATGTTTACTTTTTAGCTTAATCAGCAGCATTACGCAACCCCTTGATTTAAAATAAATCGATAATCATGAATGGAGGCTTATGGCTTCGGCGAACAGGCAGGGTTGAAGAGCTTGTTGTCAACGCTGACAGCAAGCTTCCGGTTATGGTCAAGCAGGAAAATCGGGTCGGATAATTAGGCAAGTGTTTCTTTAACGCTAATAAGAAACACTTGCCTAATTTTTGAGCCGACCGTTATTTTTTCATTAAATGGGTAACTGCATCTTCCAACCCATCCAGTGTCAAAGGGAACATTTCGAAGATATCACAAATGGAAGCAATCGTCTGGGTATAGTTCCACAGATGTCTGGGAACCGGGTTCAGCCAGACAGAGCGTGGGAAATTGTCTGCGATGAAGTTCAGCCTTTCGATACTGGCCTTACCACTGGACTCAAACGCATAGATAGACCCATTGTTAGCTAACAGCTCGTGGGGCGCCATACTGGCATCACCAACAAAAATGAAACGGGTATCAGGATCAAACCGGATCAACTCGTCTACCAGTTGTTCCTTGTTATAACGCCTTGGATCCTGCCACACCTTATCATATAGGGTATTGTGGAAGAAATAGGTTTTCAGGTCCTTAAACTGGGCCCTGGAGTAGTCAAAAATGGTTTGAACCACTGGGATGAAGGGATCCATTGACCAGCCACCATTATCAATCATGAGGTTAACCTTAAGTCGGTCCTTCAGGCTGCGGTCAAACACAATCTCGATCTCTCCGGCATTTTTAACTGTCTCATAGATAGTTTTGTCGACATTTATGTTGTCCTTTGGTCCAGAAGGTATCAGGTTTCTGAGTCTTTTCAGTGCCTCTCCGATGGACGCGCTGGTCAGAGGACCTTCACCGGAATAGTCTTTGTAACGTCTTTCGCCGGCAACCTTTACCGCTGATTTATTGCGGGAAACGCCGCCTATTCGCATTCCACCAGGATGATGTCCGGAATGACCTGTGGGGGAGGTCCCACCAGTGCCAATCCACTTGTTGCCACCGTCATGTCTCTCAGTCTGCTCTTTCAATCGCTCTTTGAAATATTCGATCAACTCATCGGGTGATAGTTTTTTCAGCTCGGATTCATCGATTCCCAACGCATCGGCCAGTTCCTTGGGGTCCTGTAACCATTGTTCCAGCATGGCTTTGGCAATTTCATCCATTTCCATGCTTTCATAATCAGGGAGTTCTACCCCTTTGAAATGGTGGGCAAACACCTGATCGTACAGGTCAAAATAGCGTTCACTTTTGACAAGAATGGCCCTGGCAGTTGTGTAGAAATCATCCAGTGAGCCGATCAGGCCTGTATAAAGCGCTTTTTGCAAGGTCAGGAAGGAAGTCGGGCTGATGGAGATACCGACATCTTTCAGGGTATAAAAAAAGTTTATAAACATCTTTCTGCCCTCCTGTTAGTTGGCCTTAAAGGGAGCGAGTCCGCTGTTTAGTACTGTCAGCTGCCCTTGCGAAGTCGTGGCTTTTTTTGAACAGCACACCTAGAAACGGAACCTCTTTTTTAATGATATCGCCACCGCTGAAATCAGGGTCTGAGCTCAATGCCCTGATCCAGTTGATCAATTCCCGTGTGGCAGGCCTTTTTTCGATACTGTCCAGCGAACGCAGCTTATAGAAGGTTTCAATGGCGTTCTCTGCCAGTTTTGAATCGATATCTTCAAAGTGTACATTGATAATTTTTCGCATCATCTTCGGGTCAGGGAAGGCGATGTGGTGGAAATTACAACGGCCCAGGAATGGGTCAGACAGGTCTTTTTTAGCGTTTGAGGTGATGATGAAGATAGGCCGGTTCTTGGCAGATATGGTCTTATCGACTTCGATAATATCGAACTGCATCTGGTCCAGAACATCGAGCATATCGTCCTGGAAATCAGTGTCTGCTTTGTCGATTTCGTCGATGAGCAGAATCACTTTTTTGTCGGAGGTAAATGCCTGCCCGATCTTCCCCATTTTAAGGTACTCCTCAATGTCACTGACATTCCGGCTGGAGTCTCCAAACCGACTGTCATTCAGACGGGTCAATGTGTCATACTGGTAAAGGGTTTCGACCAGTTTCATGCTTGATTTTACATTGAGTACGATCAGTGGCATCTGCAGGTTTTCTGCAATGGCATGCGCCAACATGGTTTTTCCGGTGCCGGGCTCTCCCTTGAGCAGCAGTGGCATTTCAAGTTTCATGGAAACATTGACGATTTGTGCAAGTTCACTGTCCAGGATATATTTATTTGCTCCAACGAAATCACCATTTGACTGAATATTTGACATGGTCGGTCCTCTTTGATTGATAAATTGGTGTAATTCCCTTTTAAAATAACTGCCAGTATCCCTTGGCTTCTATCCGTGCGGTTGTTGATGACAAGTCATCCAGGTTGCTCTGCAGCGGCCTTATCCAGGTTTTTCAAGTGGTCTGTCTTTGCTTGAAGTGGGCAGAAATGCTTTTACACTCGTTAATATATCAAATCACAGGGCCTCGCACAACTCGTTTCTAATCCAAAAGAAGTAAATAAAAAAATATATCAATTTAATAGAATGCTTATTGCTTGCTTCTACCGGTTTTGCTTTCCTTACTGGACAGGGTAAAGAAATCGTTGACAATTATTCAAAAAAAAACGATCTTATCAGTTCGAAAACGACCAGCATTTTACAGGATTTTGAGGGCCCTTCGGGGCTGGATTATCCTCTATGCTGAATTTCAACTGATCGGTTTTGATAGGATCTTCAGGAGGGTATATTATGACAGAAATCAGGTATGACGGCAGAGTCGCTATCGTAACAGGCGCCGGAATGGGGATTGGCAGAATGTACGCATTGGAACTGGCACACAGAGGGGCCAAGGTCATTGTTAATGATCTGGGTGGCAGCCGGGATGGTTCCGGGGCTGATCAGTCGGCAGCGGATAAGGTTGTAGAGGAAATCAGGGCGGCAGGTGGAGAGGCCACAGCAAACTATGATTCTGTTGCAACCATGGAAGGCGGGCAGAACATTGTTCAAACAGCATTGGATGCCTACGGCAAGCTGGATATATTGATTAATAATGCGGGTATTCTGCGTGATCGCTCCTTTCTGAAAATGAGTGAGGAGGAGTGGGACCAGGTAATAGCCGTGCATTTGAAAGGGGCATTCTGTGTCACTCAGCCGGCAGTGAAGAAAATGAAGGAGAATAACTATGGCCGGATCGTGTTTACATCATCCACTTCCGGGCTGTATGGCAATTTTGGGCAATGCAATTATGGCGCTGCAAAACTTGGGCTGGTTGGTATCATGAATACCCTTAAACTGGAGGTGGCAAAATATGATATCAAAGTCAACACCATAGCACCTACGGCTTGGTCAAGGATGACAGCCGACCTGTTTCCGCCGGAATATGAACAAAAGCTAAATCCGCAATTTAATGAGCCGATGGTACTTTTTCTTTGTTCAGAGGATGTTCCGGTCACGGGGATGACTTTTGCCATGGGTGCTGGATGGTACGGCAGAACCGCAGTTGTTTCCGGAAATGGCGTGTGTCTTGGCGATGCCAGCCGACCTGTGGCCGTTGAAGAAATCAGGGATAATTTCGACCAGATTGTGTCCCTTGACGAAACGAAGCCCCATGACAACGGTGGATCCATTTTTACCTATATGTCGCCACTGCTAAGTTGAGAAACAGCTAAGCGTGAGCCTCATGAATGTTGAGCGGGGGATATGTCCGGTTGTGCTTTTCAGCAAAGCCTGAACGGTTAACAGTGTTAATCACACCTTATCAGACAGGGGGCAGCTTGATGGTAAAACGGGCCCCTTCCTGAAAATCACTATCGTATTCGATGGTTCCATCGTGGTTTTCAACCATCTTGCGAACCATGTATAGGCCGATCCCCTTTCCCCTGTCGTCATCGATTCCAGCGCGGTCATACAGTTCAAATATGTTGTCCCGTTTTCCCTTGGGTATACCTCCACCGTTATCGGTGATTTGAATAAGGGTGTCATTTTCGTCCTGGGACACATCAATCTTGATGATCAGATTTTGGGGGTCCAGCCCACTGTATTTTATCGAGTTGTTAATCAGGTTCTGGATGATGTCATAAATCGAAGCACGATCAGCATTTAATTGTATATCGTGGCCGGAAACCTCCGTTTTAATTTTTTTCTCACTGTTATCAATATCCAGGCTCAGAACAGTCGTGACCGCTTCGATGTTGAACATTTCCTTTGATATTTCATTTGAATTGATGGTGTTCAGGAGATTCATGAAGATTCGGCATCTGTCTTCCAGCGAAGGCATTAGCTCAGCTGCCACTTCAGGTTCTCCGAGATCAACCAGTGTAATGGTTCCCATGATTGAGGACATCAGCGATCTTAAATCGTGAGCAAAAGCAGTTCTGGTGAATTTCAAATCTTCGTTCTCCCTCATCAGGGTATTGTTTCTATCGGTCAGACTGTTAATTAACGCCACTCTCTTATTCCGGCTGGCAAAAAGGGTGTCAAGGGTCGCCTTTAACTCATTTAGCGATTTGGAATCCAATTCCTGGATTTCACGCTGGTCATTGAGTGAATTCAGCAGGTTCTCAATTCGAAACTGTTTGCTGTCTATGATCTCTACCTGCAGTTTCTTCTCCAGCAGTTGTTCTTGTATGGCCAATTTCTTTTTTGTATGTTGAACAGCTTTTTTGCTGTCAACCTCCAATGCCCTGGCCTTCTCAGCCTTAAACTGGTTCAGCTCTTCCAATAACCTGGAGTTTTCCGCTCTTTCTTCTTCCAGCCGAGCATATAGTTCCTGCATCTTGGGATCCAGTTTGATCTCCACCGCTTCTTCTACTTTTTCTTCTACCTTCTCTTTAACTTTCTCTTTTTTCTTTTCCATAAATGGCAATATATGAAACGTGGATTGAATATCTGTCCTTTCTGCTGATAACAAACAATTTTTTCCGACTTCGACCAGCATAGTGTTTTAAAACTGTCTCGTCAAAACTGTCATTGTGCAGCTGAATGTACCTATGAGTAGTGATGATATCGCCTACAGCATTCAGATTGATTAAGTGGTTTAATTTACAGTTCAGACTAAGAATTCAGTTTGATAACTTGACCGCTAATACAATTGTCTGTATTTTAATTCGAGGCATGAAATAGATGTATTGATGTTCGACGCTTGACCTTTTAAACAATAGGTGATCCCTTTCCTCTGCAATTGAAAAAACAAGAAAAGAAACATGGCTGATAAAAATGAAATGAAGAAAAACCCCACAGTTCTGATTGCGGACGACAACAAACAGACTGTAGAGTTGCTGAAAAAATTCTTTAACAAAGCGAAAAATAGAGGTGACCTTGTATGTGAAGTAATTGAGGCGTTCAATGGAGACGAAGCAATTCAAATGCTGGATATCGCCCAGCCTGAATTAATACTATGTGACATTGGAATGCCTGGGAAAGACGGGTTTGAAGTGCTTAATCACTTTAATACCTTTAGCAAAAAACAAAATCTATATTGTTTCTTCAGTTTTCTGTCAGCTGCTGAGGAAGAAAAGATCAGAGCGTTTAAAGAGGGAGCGATGGGTTTTATGAACAAAAAGGACATCAACTATTTTGTGATTACGCTGCAAATCAGATCCTGGTTGCGCCTCGTTGAACTGGAGAGGAAAGAAATGGCTGAAGAAATGGTGTAAGCTTTTCAAACAAATTATCGGTCATCGGCCACAAATTTTTTCATGATGGCAGGTGCCGTCAGGTCCTTTGCATAAACCAGCAGATGTTTTTCCATCGATTTTGTTAAGGGTTTCAGCTTTTCCCGCCTTCCCTTAATGGCAAATACATAGTTTTCCGGTAGTTGTGTTCTGACCTTTCGCAGCCATTTCAATTTTGCTTCGGATGGATAGTGGATCCACTCGACTTGCAGGCGTTCTCTGTTCCCGTTCATGTCACTGACGGAGAAGTCTGGTAGCAAGTAGCGGTTATCCTTGAGCGGGATGATATCTTTGTCCGAATCTGCTCTGTGGCTTGCTGCATATTTTTCGTTAAACCGATTCAGAAGAGTAACAGTTTTTTCATGTGTCCAGGTGTTTCGCGCCTGTAAATGAGAACAGAAGGCGTTATCATCTGTTATTTCAAGTGAAAAGATTCTTCTGCGGTTGGGGACCTTAAGCTGGGCTGTTAATCTCCAGGGAACTGTCAGCAGCAGAACAGCCGGGAAGAACTGTGCGATTTCGATCCCATATGACCGGCTGTTCTCAAGGACAGAACCGGGACCATCTATCTTCATCGTCATCCAGTTGCTATCCCTTGCTGTGAGCTCGAACATCAACTTGAAAAACTTAAGCATCTGCATCACCTGCTTGAGTGCCGGTCCATGATGTCTATGAATGGTTATCTCCATGCTGCGTGAATGGATCAGCAAGCCCTGTACTTGGGCGATATTGAATCGATGAATAAGTGCTTCTGCCTGAATGGGCTCAAACTCAGAGAGCTGTTGATTTGCAGGAATATCTCCGAAAAGTTGATATTCTTCGATTGCCCCTGATGCGACGGGTGAAAGCTGGGAAGTTGATAGAATGTTTTTTCGATGCTGAAGGATGTCCAGCTGGCTGTCATCGAGCGTCCGCCAGTAGTTGGCAGAAGCGGTGAATAGCTGTTTACGTATTTCAACAGCGTTCACAGCTCCTGGATCTGCGAATGAGGAGCGTTTATACAGCAATTCAGACAACCCTTGAACCACTTTCGGGTTAATCTTTTCGATGTTGAAGGTGCTGATCTGCTCTTCAATTTCAAACCGTCTGCGACCGTTGGAATCCTGAAAGAGATTAATGAGGCTATCTGCCAGTTCGAGATGTTTTTTATTAATCTTTAGAAAGAACGGGCGGGCGATTCCATTTCGAAACGAAGTGATCAGTCGCTGGCGGCTCAGCATGTTGAAAAGGCTTTAATGTTGGTGGTGCGATTAGTTTCCAGCTGGTAAGCCGGAAACAGAAGATGCGATATGAAAAGCGATTACAGCAAATGCATTTGCGACATTGATGGAGTTTTTGAAACCAGTCATGGGAATATGCACAAAATCATCACATGCCTGTAACACGGACTCGCTGATACCGTACTCTTCATTTCCCAGGACGACAACCCCCCGGAGAGGCCATTTGTATGCCTCATAGCTGGCACAACCGGCCACCGTTTCAAGGCCGATGATTCTGTACCCTTTCTCCTTCATTTTAATCAGGTCTGCGGACAGCTCCTCGGTTTTCCGATGGGGAATCCATCCGGTTGATCCCATTGATGTCTTTTCAACCTGTCTGTTTTCAGGCCCGGGGGTTTTTGAACTCATCAGGATAGATTCAAATCCCACCCCATCTATCAGCCGGAAAATGGAGCCGACATTAAAAGCACTTCGGAAATTATCCAGGGCTACCTGGTAAGGAATTATCCCTTTCCATGGTTGATCGGGTGATTTATCTCCAGTTAGGACATGGGGCAGCAGGTCAGCCTCCGACAATCCAAGACCGGTCTCTTTTTGATGAGCATGGAAGGTATCTGCGATAAATTCAAGCCATTGTGTGCGGTTCTGAGGCATTATCAGGGTGTTTTCAGGGGGGGTAATCCATGTGTACAACTGGACAAGGTTCTTTCTGACGATTTCCAGTGAGTCATCACTGATCTCTTCTGAGAGCAAAACTATATGGATGTCGCGCAGCCAGCTAGCTATCCACTTGTGCTGTCTCGCAGCCGGCAGTGAGAGGAGTTTTTTTTTGGTAAACGGGAAACTGATCATGAAATGCTTGTCTGCTTGAGATGGATGATGACGTCCTAAATGAATGTAAACAAGCGGTCCAGCTCGGGTGAATCGACCTTGTCGAGGACCTGTTGCAATTGTTTTTTCAGTTCCGCTGTATTGTGAGGAGAAAAAACAAATTGCAAATGATCGTCCTCGAAATAGGGGTCATGCCTGATATTAACAACCTTATCCAGGGCTGCTAGTTTGAACGACTCATCCCATTCGGACAGAAGTTTGCTCAACTCGGGAAACCGGAGAGCCAGTAACCTGGATTTGATAGGACGATACCGTTGATGGGGAGGTAAACCCATTCTGCTGGTTGTAAGCTCATCGTCATTCAGAAGATCCGAAAGCTGAATGCCGAATCCACGTTTAAGCTCATCCACCAGACCCAGCATACTGGTCAGTTTTTTCCCTTTTAGCTGCATGGATGAAAATAGCAGGTTAAGGTTGTTCAATTCCGGTACTGATAGTTTGTTGAGGTGGCGTATCTCTTTATAACCCAACTGCTGAATATCAGTAAATGGCTCATAATATTTGGTTTTTCCAAGTATTTCGTTCAGTATCTGCCGGGTGAATATTTGACGACCGATCTCCGGTGTGTGATATCCCTCTTCTCCATCCAGTGGGTAGGTATCCAGCTGCAAGGATTCCATCATCTTTTCCAGTCCTCTGATATAGGCGATGGCAGAAAGATTGCCCTCATAGTTTCTTTTTCGCATGCGTTGTTCCCAAAGCTTAACCAGATTGCTATCCTCTGGAAAGACCGCTGCTACTATCAATTCCTGGGGTGTCAGACTTTTTGCCCGGCTGATGACCTTGAAACCGTCAATGATCCGATACTGTGTCAGACTTTTTTGATGGAGCCAGACAGGGTTGAACAGTGGTTGGGTTCCCTCCCACTGGAGTTCTGAATTTTCGATATGATCCAGTTGGAACATCCGGTCGTCAACATCGATCTGATTGATGGTTATACTGGTGTACAACATAATCGGCATCCAATAATGAAAAATCTCAATGCACTGATTTTTGGCGCAACAGGGGGAATAGGGCAGGCTATCTGCCGGGAACTGTGCGCACAGGGATTCAAATGCTACTTAATCGGACGGTCTGCTGAAAAACTGTCCCAATTGAAAAAAAAGCACCAGCTGACTTCCGGTCAGGTCTATTGCACGCCCACCATCACGACAAATGAGGGCTTCGAAAAAACGCGATCGTGGTTGAAGCAAGCGGGGCAGACATTTTCCACGGCCATTCACTGTTCAGGGTACGGGCTCTTGAAACGGGCATCGGATATAAGTCTCAACGAATGGCAGTTGTTGATGGACGCAAACCTCACCTCAGCTTTCTCATTTTATAAGCTTGCCTGGGAATTCAGGGAGGCGTCACAGCTGGAACTGGTCTATTTTGGATCCGCATCCGTTGACCAGTCCTGGCCCAAGAACAGCCTTTATGGCGCAAGTAAGGCTGGCCTGGAGACATTTGCCCGGTCACTTCAAAAAGAGATCAAGCCGGATGGCGGTCGGCTTTGGTTGTATAAGCCTGGAAGTGTCCGTACCGGATTTTTTGACCAGTTACCGAACCATTTGCCCGGGGACAGGATGATTGATCCGAATGTTCTGGCAAAGATGGTTGTTTTAAATCTCCAAATGGATCAATCCGTTTTTTCCCCCGAGCTTACTGTTTTATCAGATTGAATGTCAGGCCAATTGTCATCATCAGAGTGTTCGTTCCCTGACGTTGCGTCTGACGTTTCCTGCCATTCAAACTCTTCTTCCAGCGGATGTTCTGGTTCCAACTCCCTTTCATCTACCCAGCTGTAGCGGATGAGGTACTGATATCGCTTGAAGCCGCCGGTCTCTCCCTGGATAAAGCCAATTCGATCTGACATTCGGATATATATTTTTTCAGGGGCTGTTCCCGGAAATGTGTAGTTGATCCGGAGTCTTTTTTTTGCCCTGGCCAGATGAAAGGCTTTTATGAAGTTAAAACTGTCATCATAAAGCTTCAGTTGAGGGGCCAATGACGTCTTCCCGATTTGAATCCAGTCAATGTAGATAGTGGCATTTTGATCTGAAATAAAAGGAATAGAGACAGTCGCTTCCTGTTTTGGTGTAGATTCTTGATCCTCTGCTTCTGCTGTCGTTTCAAGGTCAGACATCTGGTCACTTTCTTCCACCGGATTTTCCGGATTCGCCAGTTCTCCATTGACTATTTCATCGGCTTTTTCTGGGAAAAGCTCCATCTCCAGTTGGTCTTCCGTAATCTCGATGCCTTCCAATTCGAAGATATCTTCGTCCCCCCGGTTGGAGACTTCACCGATAACATATGTTGATGGCCGAATGGCGTTAAACTGAATATTTGAATTGTTAGGTTCTGTTTCGATGAAAAGTGGGAAGTAATAACTGTTCAGCTTTAGCTCATCGCTGTTTTCATCCTGCAATTTGGTCACATCGACCAACGTATTCATGATGGCTTCAATGGTTCTTTCCTCCGGAACCCAGGTGTCTGGCTCGGATCCTGTGGCTGTAAACTGATAGAATGCCGACATACTGACGGTGTTGAATTCAACCTCTTCCGCGCGCAATTCAAAATAGGGGTTGGGCTGCAAAAGTGTTTTGATGATCGTCGTCAGTTCCGACCCGGAGTGAATAATATAACGGCACAGATCGGTTGATAGCTGAACAAGGGAGTAGGAGCTGATCATCCGCTTGCTCCTCAAGACCTGTTGTTCGAAAGCGGATCTCAGATGTGGGGCGTTAAGGCCATAAACCGTGAGTGAGTATGAGGCTGCCAGACCACTTTCATAAGTGCCCCGCTTGACGGAATTGATTGTCAGCAGTGAAATCAATCGGGGAATGATGTTGTCGATCGATTCCTGGAGCTGTGTGGTAGCCGGTGAATATTCTTCCGGTAGTTTTAACCGAACGGAATTGAGTTCTTCCAGATCAGACTTTCTGAGAATTCTGAGTTGAATGGTATTGATGAGTGGGTTGAATTCCGTATAATCTTCAGTATCAATCTGGTCTGTGGCCGGCTCTTCTTCTGACGTAAATGTGGTTGGATCCGGTACATTCCGGGTGGCTTCCAGGAGATAAATGATCTTCTTGTTCGGATAGTTGGAGAAAAGATCGCCGATGAACGCCTTTTCACGGCGTTCCTTAAATGGAATGCCCGTGAAATCGACTTTTTCGACAGAATGGATACGAATATGAAATAACGCCAGTCTCTCATTCAGCAGTTCGATAGCACTATCGAATCCATCCTCGATCAATAATGTGACGGATAGCCAAGGGTCGTCTTTGAAAATGAGACCCATCTGCTTCAAGGCGTTCTTTAGGGTATCGATCTGAATTGCGGCTTCCAGCTCTATGCTAAACCTGCCCTCTTCGCTATATTCGTTCAGAATTTTTGCTGAAACGAGGTGTTTTTTGGCCTTTAGCGATTGTTCCCGATAAATCTGCTTTTGATACGCCTCAAACATATGGGGTTCAAGCAGGTCTTGGATGGCAGCGATCACGACATTTTGCTGAGCCTGCAAAAACGCATTGTGCTTGGCAAAAGCGATATCATTCTCAAGAATGGGCGCAGTGGCTGTACTCTGATAGGTTTTAGTCTGTTTTGCTGACAGGGGGGCGACCAGAAAAAAGGAACACAGCAACAGGATTACAAAACGGACCGAGAGCGTCATTGGCTGATCAAACGGGTTTGCTGATTCTTACTGCAATCATTGTGGAAGGGTATTTGAGAAATCAGGTGGATAGTAATCTGCAATCCACTTGTCAGTGTCGATATCAAACATTTGGTTACTGTCCATGAACTTATCTGCGTATTTTTGATACAGATTTGATTTTAGGAAAATCCTAACGATTTCAGCATCAAGGTCGCCTTTTTTAACCATGTCTCCTAGAATGTCAAGGGCCTTTCCCAGGTGCATAGGCTTTTTGTAGGGTCTGTCGTTAGCCGTCAGCGCTTCAAATATATCGGCCACGGCGATGATCCTGGACTGAATCGGTAGCTGCCTGGCAGTCAGTTTATTGGGATACCCGTTACCGTTCAGCGTTTCGTGATGTGCTCCAGCATATAGAGGCAGCTTCATCTTCTTTTTGGGAAATGGCAGTCGCATCAGCCAGCGCCAGGATCGCTCGGCATGATCGTTTATGATCATACGCTCTGGTTCTGAGAGGGTTCCTCTTGAAATCAATAGAAAATCGCGCTCGCTCTCATCTATTAAATACTCTTCTACGCCATCCGCTCCCAGTTCCACATGTGTAATTCGTTGTTCATTGGCTATCAATGATGTTTCAACCTTCAGATGTGTCCGGGTCTTAATCTGGCTGTTTTTCAGGATAGTGTCCCGATCTTCATCTTTCAAAAATTCACCACCAACATTGCTTCGATTCAGCTGCTGCAGATCCTTGACCAACTGTTCGATCTTTTCCTTCTTCTCCTCCTCAAGGTTACTGAAAAATTCGGGTGAGGCACCTTCTTCGAGCCCTTTTACCCTCTGCCGCAACACATCAATCTCAAGATCTTTGATTTTTGAGTTGAAGCGCTGGATAATCATTTCGAACCGATCATAAAGCAGGTGGAGTTTAATTGGCTTTGAAACGACGTGTTCCGGCGTTGTTAGTTTTCCGATATCATGCATCCATCCCGCCAGACGCATTTCTTCCATCTGATGTTTGTTGAACTGTATCTGCCGGTACATGCCTTCATCCCAATGGCTGATTTCTTCTGCAAGCAGCATGGACAGTTCGGACACACGATTAATATGGCCGTAGGTATAGGCAGATTTTTCACCCAGACCCTCTGCCAGGACGCGCACAAAGGAATCAAACAGGCGGATTTGCTCGTGAAGCAATTTTTGAGTGGTCAGCGAAATAGCTGCCTGGTAAGACATTGCCTGAACAATGGTCTGGTCGTTCTTGGTAAAAGGGACAACTTCTCCATCGGCAGTTTGACGGTTGATGAGTTGCAAGACCCCGTTAATCTGGTTTTCATGATCGCGCAGGGGAAGCACAAGCATCGACTGCGAGCGATAGCTATTCATCTCGTCGTACTTCTTTGTACCTGAAAAATCGAACCCTTTTTCATGGTACGCGTCGGGGATGTTGACGATTTTACCTGTGTTCGCGCAATAGGCAGAGACATTATTGATGTTTGGCTGTCCTTCAATCTCCATTGACACCGGTGGCACATCTGGTCTTGTGTTGTAATTGTTCTTGGATTCGGTGTGCATCTCTTCGAATACAAGAAACCTGGATTTCAGTTCCCCGGGATTGAATGGATCGTCATAAAACTCATCCTTTACACTGTAGACGGTTCCAGCATCAGCATTTGTAAGATTTCGGGCGGTATAGAGGATCAGGGCCAGAGCGGTACTCTGCTCCTGCTCCTTACTCAGCTCGGCACCAGCTATTGAGAGGATATCTAACTGCCGCCCGTGCTCTGCAATATCATTTTTTAACTGTTCAAAGAAGCTGGATAGGCCAGAATCCTGCTGTCCTTCTTTTATGAGCAGTGATTCAAGATGGTCAAGCTTTTCCGGGATACTCATGTGTGTATTCTGGGAAATTTTCCGTCAATCGGCTAACTGGAATGATAGATTCGATTCTAGTGTCAGTTTGCGCTGTAACGGGCCTAAATCTGTTGTGTTTTCTCTTTCTGTTCTTCCAATTCCTTGCAGTTAATGCAAAGGGTTGTCACCGGTCTGGCATCCAGGCGTTGTTTACGTATGTATTCTCCACACTCTTTGCAAACGTTGTACTCTTCCTCTTCCAGGCGGACGATTGCACTCCGGATTTTCTTGATCAGCTTTCGTTCCCTGTCTCTGATTCTCAAGGCCGTATTTCGTTCGGATTCGTAGTTGGCCCGATCGGTCGGGTCAGGGAATTCTTGATTCGTGTCCTTCATTTCCTGAACAGTTTCGCCGGAACCTTCCTCCAACTCACTGAGCATCTTTTCCAGCTTAACCTTATAATACTTTCTTTCCTTCGCGGTAATCTTGTGAGAATCTACAAACTCCATCTTTTCCTCATTAATGGTTGCTATCTGTTTCCTTTGTCATTATTCCTGGTTACTATCAAAAACAGCCACTACTTACTGAATGGAGACAGTTTCGACCTGTCCGTTGCTCAAGGTATACTTAATTGTATTTTCATCCGCCCATTCCAGCCGAAGCCTCAGCGAAAAGTCCTTGATACTCACCGGTAGGTGTCTGACACTGCGGGTTTCTGTATTGGCAATATGAATTCTGAATGTGTACTGGTAGCGTTCTTTTCCCTCTTCTGTCTCGACACTTTCCCCTTTGGCAATGTGGTAGAAAACAGCCTTGTCGGAGCCGTTAAATACTAGACCGCTACCACTATTGCGTCGGGGTAGTAGATCCTCAATTTTTCGTTTTCCGTTGATCCAGTAGATTTTCTTTTTGTTGTTTTCATCAGTCACCAGATGGTAAAACCCTCCGGGCAACTGAATAAATTTAGCGTTCTCATTCCCTGCAAAACCAAGAATAGAGCTGCCGTTTTCATCCAGACCGTGGTAGATGTAACCTTCGGGCGCCTGCACAATATCAACCATCGTCAAATCATCTCTTGAGACGAGTCTTTTTTTATTGAGATAGACAGAATTACCCAGTTTATTGTCAGGAAATATTGAGAACTGATTATTCAGTCTGAGAATTCCGTCTGCAGGGGTTATACTTTCCTTATTCGGAAGCGTTTCTGCCACGGAGATTGATACACTCATCAGGATGAGCAAAAGAAACATCGCTAATCGTCTTGTCATGTTTTACCCTCTCAAATCCTTATACCGTTGCCTTATTGTGATGAAGTTGATTGTACCAGCAATGAAATAAAATTAAAGTGCAATCGAACCTTTCTTTCGCCTTTTTTTGTTTCCGGATATCGTGTTGCGCCGTCAAAGACCTGATGTGAACCACCGAACCTTAATACTTAGAAATCTTTGCCGGACTTGTCAATGATTTCTACGCCATGGGGTATCTTGAAATCAAAGTCAGCAAGACTTAGCCGGGGATGGAAGTCCAACTTAAGCAACTTAATTTTTCGGTAGTTTCGATTTGTTTCCACAATAACAAACTGCTTGATCCGAAAATCGGCAGTAAATGCGATCTGGATTTCAGCAATATCGGGATCAGGTTGCTTATACGCCAGAGCTAGGAATTTATCGTCAGGATCAGTATCTAAAAGCAGTTTTGCAGGACGGATTATCTTGAAATGGTATTTTAGATTTTCAGGCTCCATCAGCATCGAAATGGTTTTCAGTCCCCTGATCTTTTTTGTCTGGTGAATGGTGACGTTTTCCAGAATCGGGTCATAAATCCATATCTTTTGTTGCCCAACGACGATGGTATAAGGGTCAGGATTGGTGTAAACCCAGCGCATCAGACCGGGTTTTAAAAATGAGAATTGACCTGACGCTTTACTTTTCCGGTCCAGGAGAAGATCGAAGTTCTCTTGCTGGAACTCTCCTGACAAAGCAGACAGCCGCAGAAACTCATGGTTTAATGATGATAATGCGGTTGCCTGGGCGGTCAGGTCGCCTGCGAACAGGCAGAATGTGATCACCAAAATCGCGACTGGGTTTCGGATACAAGCGAAGATGCTCTTCACTGACCGACTTTTTCGATTTTTCGAAAACAGGATACAAAAAGATTTCATATTATCTGTCATCTCATCCGCTGTCATGCTATTGCAACACGAATCAGGATCCAACCAGAATCCATGTTTTTCAACCACTCGTACAGTGTCGGGACAAGCGTTGAGTGTCGGCAGATTCTTTTCAGTTGGACTCTAGCTGAAAGTTCCGGCAGGACACTCCCTCTCATCTGGTTAATAACCCAGCTTAAACTAGAAATAATATAAAATCAATTGTCTGTTTAAAACCAGGAAGAGGCCTCAGAATTCATTTGCATCTGTAAACAGCCCTCATAGAGTGTCGCTGAACGATGGTATTATCGTTGAGAGAAATCTTTTCAGGGTGTATATATATTATCTAAGCCGCAACCCGCCTATCTGGATAACCATCGTTGTTCCTTCCGTAACTCAACGGAAGTGAAAAGCCTGGGAATGAATGTTGGATAAGGTGAATTAACAGAAAAGGGAAAAATGAAGTGGGATGGACATACGCATTCTCAATTTTGTCGTCATGGCAGCGGAGATAATACATCTGTCATGATCGAAAAGGCTATCGCTCTCGGTTTTGAGCGGTATTCAATTGTTGAACATGCTCCTCTGCCGGATGGTATTATCCCAGACCCGGAAATTCGCATGGATTTCGGACTGATGTGGGATGAACTGCCGGACTACTTTCAGCACCTCAATGATTTGAAACGGTTGTACGGCAATCGTATCGAAATCCTATCCGGACTGGAAATCGATTTTCTTGAGGGGCATGAACCATTTGCAGCAGAATTGGTGTCCTCTCTGGCTGGTCAGTTAGATGATGTGATTATCTCCACCCACTTCATCAAGGGAAAAGATGGGTTCAAACCTTTGGACTATCGACCCGATATTTTTGAGACAGAATTGATTGGCTACTATGGTTCAATCGATAATGTTCATATGGCATACTGGGAGACTGTTGAACGTATGATTGATGTGACGCTGAATCTTCCGGCAACAAAACGAATTGGCCATCTGGGGTTGATAAACAAATTTTCAGCCCTGTTTCAGAGTCCATCAGATAAGTTCAAGACCATTTCATTTTATGAGAAACTGCTGAAAAAAATAAAAGCAAAAGGATGGGCCCTGGATTTCAATGTTGCCGGGCTGAAACAGAAATGGTATCAAGACGTATATTTGACAGCTCCCATGCAGTTCTGGGTCAATAAATACAAGATTCCGGCGATATACGGTTCTGATGCTCACAGTGTGGATGCCGTCGGTCAGTTTTATGACATCTTTCTCAAATTATCCAATATTCAATAACGCCACAACCACATTTGTTTAATGAAAGTTTTTAATAAAGCTATTAAAAACAGACAGAAACCGGGAGCACTTTCTTACTTGAAGGTTATTGTCGGATTGATTCTGCTGCTATCCCTGGTAACCCAGAACCGACTGGACCCTAGTCCTTTAAATCTGCTTTGGCCTGCGGAGGGTATCAGCAACTGGTTAGGTCTTCCCGGTGCGATTTTGGCAGGCTTCCTAGTTGATCTGCTTGGATGGTGCGGCTACCTTGTACCTTTGTCACTACTAGCTTTTGTTCACAAGAACGGTCTCAATCGCTGGCAAATTACCATTCTGGACAGTGCATCCATATTACTTGTCACAATTGGATTAGCCCAGTTGACCTCGCAGGCTGATGCACAACTGGGTCGAATGACCGGCTTGATTGGCGTAATCTCAAATATCTATCTCGAGGAGTTTCCCGGGAAACTCATCACTATACTAATTGTTGTTGGTTTCATTGTCCGTTATGCATCACACTACCGGGTAAATTGGCACTTTGTTGTGATGTTGCGACAATCAGCAGCAATCCTGATGCTGGTTCTGATGTCCCTCGATCGATTTACCGAGAAACGTTTTGGCTGGCTTCGTAAGCGGTTGGGACACTATTTTGCGCCTCTCTCATCCGCTTCAAAGGATAGGTTGACAGCTGCAAAACAGGGCTCAGTCCGAAACTGGTCTGCGATCCACAATACAGTCGGGAACTGGCTGCTGGATCTCAATCCTTTTTGCCGACTGCCCTCTGAAAAAGATGGTGGTGTTCAAACGGGACACCTGCCAGACGACATTTTAACCGAACTGGAGAAGAGAAAGCTGCTCAGTGATACGATCATGGAGTTAGAACGAAGAGTCGTGGTGGAAAATTCCTGACTTCTGTTTTGATAACACAGGGTTCTGGTCTATTCCCTGCTACGGGCGGCTGGGCAAAAAAAAGTAAAATAAATGGTTGACTGATGTCTATTAGGGAATGTAGCTTGGACACCATAGAAATACGACAAACTCGCCTCCTGATAAGTCTAGATTCAATACGAACGAACAACGACAATACTCAAAGAAAAATCTGCCTTAAACTACAAATAGATTAGCTAGAAATCAACTATCCGCTCTTTCCCTTTTCAAAGAATCTGTTTTGATATTTGATTCAAACCGGTCCTCATTATTCTCGATACGATAAAAATAATATGGAAAACGAAACCCTGTCACGGCAGTAAAGTATTCGTCATTCGCTTTGGGGTTAGTGGTTTTTAGTCTGAGATGCCGAATAGCTGTTTCGGGCTAGACTAGATGAAGTCGTTTATACAATTTGGAATTAAACCGGGAAGTGCGCATCGTGATTAAAATGAAGTTGCCGGATTTATCACGATATTTTCGTATCATGCCAATGACCTATGTCCTTTAACTCATTCAACCCTTCAATATAGAAAAACTCGTGCAAAACTCAAGATCAGAAATCTCTCGCCGAAAAAGTGTCCCTCGAAAAGAGGCCAGCACTGTTAGAAAAAAGACCAACTACAGTCCTACCGTTAAAGTGGATGAAACCGTTCCTTCTCTTAATCTGGCTGAAATAAAGGGAATGGAGATTAAAGAACTGGAAAAGCTTGGCAAGGGCTTTGAAATCGAAAATGCCACTTCGATGATCCGGCAGGAACTTATTTTTGCCCTGCTCAATGCACAAACAGCACGGGGCGGCGCTATTTACAGTACTGGGGTTCTCGAAACACTGCCGGATGGGTTTGGCTTTCTGAGGTCACCCGACTTCAGCTATGTTCCCGGTCCGGATGATATCTACGTCTCGCCATCTCAGATCAGGCGATTTAACCTGCGTACCGGGGATACCATAGAGGGGCAGGTTAGACCACCTAAGGAGAGCGAACGCTATTATGCCCTTCTGAAAGTTGAACGACTGAATTTCGAAGACCCGGATCTGGCAAAGGATAAAACCCTGTTTGATAACCTGACACCACTTTATCCAGACGAGAAGCTGAATCTGGAAAGGGCAGATGCAGACAAGACCACCCGAATCATTGACATGTTCTGCCCAATTGGAAAAGGGCAGCGGGGCTTGATCGTAGCACCGCCCCATGCAGGGAAGACCATGATTTTGCAGACTATGGCCAAAAGTATAACGACCAACCATCCGGATGTAAAATTGATTGTCCTGCTGATCGATGAAAGACCCGAAGAGGTGACTGACATGATTCGCTCGGTGAATGGTGAGGTGATCAGTTCAACATTTGACGAGCCGGCCTCCCGACACGTTCAGGTTGCTGAGATGGTGATTGAAAAAGCCAAACGTCTGGTGGAACATAATCATGATGTTGTTATCCTGCTCGATTCCATTACAAGGTTAGCACGGGCCTATAATACGGTTGTACCTGCCAGTGGTAAAATTCTGTCAGGTGGCGTCGATGCCAATGCGCTGCATAAACCCAAACGGTTTTTCGGGGCAGCAAGAAATATTGAATTCGGTGGATCTTTGACCATTCTGGCAACTGCGCTGATCGATACCGGTAGCCGCATGGATGAAGTGATCTTTGAAGAGTTCAAGGGAACCGGTAACATGCAACTGGTGCTGGACCGCAAGCTACTCGAAAAAAGAATCTTCCCGACGATTGACGTTGAGAAGTCAAACACCAGGAAGGAGGAACTGCTGCTTGAATCAACCGCTGATATTTACAAACTCCGCCGTATACTTTCCGCATCTAATACTCAGGAAGCTATGGAGTTCTTACTGGATAAACTGGAAAAGTTCCCGACCAATAAAAAGCTGCTTGATATGGTAAATAATTGATTTTTAATTATTACTGCAAAAGAATATTGTAAAAGATAACTTTTTGGTTAATAATGATATATTAACCTGATTTTTTGAGGAAACCGATCGATCCTCAACCGGGTATCTGGATAGGCCCTGACATCAGGGGTTGGCTGCTGCATGCCGCTGATTCCGAAAGACAGCGGGCTTCTTGAAACCCGGCGGAAGTTTTGATTGTCCGCTAAATATTAAACTCACTACTTACTATGAAAGCCGAAATCCATCCCAAATACGTGCCGACTTCTTATCGTTGTGCCTGTGGCGCCGAATTTGAAATTAATTCAACTCTAGGTGGCGAAGTCAAACTGGAGATCTGTTCACAATGTCACCCGCTTTATACCGGTAAAGAGAATCTGGTTGATACTGAGGGTCGAATCGAACGGTTCAGGAAAAAATACAAGAACGTTGGCAAGTAACCTGAAAAAAAACAGCTATACTACCTATATGCACTATGCTAGATAAACTTGCAAAAATTGCGGATCGTTTTGAAGAGCTAACCGCCCTGTTGAGTCAACCGGAGGTTATCTCAGATTCCAAGCGTTTTCAGAGTTTGTCAAAAGAGCAGGCGAAGATGTCGAGTGTAGTTGAGGTGTTTCAAGTCCTATCCAGCAAACAGCAAGAGTTGGACGACAACATCAACATGTCCAAGGATCCAGAAGAGGATCCTGAAATGCGGGAAATGGCCAAAGAGGAGGTGTTGAGCCTCAAAAAGGAGGTTTCCCAGCTACAGGATGATGCCAAGTTTCTATTGATGCCGAAAGATCCTGATGATGAGAAGAACACCATTCTCGAAATCAGAGCAGGAACCGGTGGTGATGAAGCCGCGCTCTTTGCAGCTGATCTCTACCGGATGTACCAGAAATTTGCAGAACAGAACAAGTGGCGTGTTGAGGTGATGAACTCAAATTCGACCGGTATCGGCGGCTTCAAAGAGATTGTGATCTCGATTGAAGGGAAAAACGTATACAGCCGACTGAAATTTGAAGCGGGAACCCATCGTGTTCAGCGGGTTCCGCAAACCGAAACCCAGGGGCGGGTCCATACATCCGCAGTGACAGTGGCGGTTCTTCCTGAAGCGGAAGATGTCGATGTTGAGATAAACGTCAATGACCTGCGCATTGATACCTATCGCTCACAAGGTGCAGGGGGTCAGCATGTTAATACTACCGACTCAGCTATCCGCATCACCCATAATCCCACCGGTATCGTTGTAACCTGCCAGGAAGAACGTTCTCAGCTTAAAAATAAAAACAAAGCAATGAAACACTTGAAAGCCAAGCTGTATGAAGTGCAGTTAGCCGCTGTCGTATCCGAAGAGGCTGAAATGCGCAAGAGTATGGTGGGAAGTGGTGATCGCAGTGAACGTATCCGAACTTACAACTATCCTCAGGGGAGAATTACCGACCATCGCATCGGGCTAACGCTATATAAGCTTGAGGAATTGATGAGTAGCGGGGATTTAAATAATGTTGTGGATGCCCTGGTTTCCAATCACCAGGCTGAACTGCTTGAAAAACAAGATAGAATGTAACCTATCACCAGACCTTCCCGAATTCCTTCTCCTTTCTACAATATTCCTTAAATGATCTGACGATCAGCTTTCCATGTAGCCTTTCATTAGTGAACGAAGCATGGCGATGGCTTTTGTTCGCAGTTGTGATACCCGCGATTCAGAAACGTCCAGTACCGCTCCTATCTCTTTAAGGTTCAGCTCTTCATTGTAATAGAGCGAGAGTACCAGTTTTTCCTTTTCCGGAAGTTCCTCAATTGCTCTGACCACGAGATTCTGTGCTTCAGCACCCAGTAACAGGTCGATGACATCTTCTTCATCGGGATCTGACAGGGTTTCCAGAATATCCATTTTTTCATCGGAGCCGGTAAAGGTTCCCATGCTGTCAAGGGATAATAGCGGGATGGGTTTGGATTTGTTCAGGAATTCGGGTAGTTCTTTTGGCTTCATGCCCAACTGTTTGGATAGTTGCTTATCCGTGGGGTGATCGATGTTTCCTGATCGAAGCTCTGTGTACGCATTTTCCAGTTTTGAGCTGTTATCCCGAACCGACCTGGGGATCCAGTCCTTGGATCTCAGGTCATCAAGCATGGCCCCCCTGACACGTATTTCTGCGTAGGTTTTGAACTTTGCCCCCTTGTCAGCGTCGTATTTATCCATCGCTTCCAGTAAGCCAATCATTCCTGCCTGTATCAAATCATCCAGCTGAAAATTAGCTGGCAGTCTTGCGGCAAGTCGGTTAGCGATATGCTTTACCATAGGCGCATATTCCAAGACTAACACTTCCCGTTCGACTGGCTTTTGATTCAAGTAAGGGTTTTGCATGGATGATGATATTGAGAATACATATGTCTTTATTTATGCCTTTTTCAGAAGACACAACTGCCTACAAGGGTGAACAGACATTTGAAAAAGCAAATCGCATGCCTTTCTATGCGACTATCCCGAGAAAACAATTGGATCGGTGTTATAGACCGGAGATTTCTGATGGGTTTAGAGTGGGATTGTACGGGAAACAGGCAAAGTCAGATCAAGTGCTTTTTAATTTCGTTTCCAGGAGCCCAGTCGCTTCCAGAAAGAGCTATCCTTTTCGTTCAGCATGAGTCCTCCGGATGGGTCGGTGACGTTCATGGCCAGTTGTCGGAAAGCTTTACCGGCTGGCGAATTTGGATATGACAGGGAAATGGGTTCCTGCTGTTTTACGGCTCTAATGAAATTCGGATCCCTGGGGATACTTCCCAGTAGTTCCAGATTGACCGTCAGGAACTTGTTCAGGACCCGGACAAGCCGGTTGTATACATCTTTTGCCTCTGCAGGCCCGGACTGATTAACAATAAGGTTGAAATGGTGCACCTGGTATTTGGAGGACATGATCTTCATCAGAGCATAAGCATCAGTAATAGCTGTGGGCTCTGGATTGGTTACAACACAGATTTCATCGGCGGCAGCATTAAAGCGGAGCACATTCGATGAAATACCGGCGCCGGTATCGATCAGGATAAAATCATATTGGGTTTTAAGGTTGGCAAGTTCACGGAGCATGGACATTTGCTGCTTACCGGACAAGGTTTGCATTTCACTGATGCCGGAGGATGCCGGTAGGATATGAATACCCATGGGGCCTTCAATGATGATGTCGTTGATATGTTTTTTACCCATCAGAACATCTTCAATTGTGAACTGTGGTGCAATATTCAACAGGATATCAATATTAGCCAGTCCAAGATCTGCATCAATCAGAAATACCCTTTTCCCCAATTTAGCCAGATGAATGGCAAGATTAATCACGATATTGGTTTTGCCTACTCCGCCCTTTCCGCTGGTGATGCTCAGGGATCGAAACCTTGTGGCATCGGCCCTGTGTGACTTCTGATTGTTTTGTGAAAAACGTTTCCGCAAAGTGGATGCTTGGTCAGTCATTATTACGTCACAGGTGTTTCAGGTTTAATATTCTGGAAAGGGTATGTTAGACATCCATTGCTGAAATGTTCAAGAGCAGATCGATTAATCGATCTCTTGAGGCGTCTTCAATATCATCGGGTACATTCTGTCCAGTCGTCAAGTACGCAAGTGGAAGTTTGAAGCGAATGGAATGGTTAAATATTGATCCGTAGCTGGTTGATTCATCCAACTTGGTGAAAACAACCCCACTCAACGGGATAGTACTAAACCGCTTGGTGATTTCAACCTGGTCGTTATCTTTGGTGGTCGTACTCAGGACCAGCAGGTTGTCAAATGAGGGATAGTTTTTAAGGATGTCCCTCAAAGAGGCCATTTGCGTTTCATCCCGCTGTGATCGGCCAGCTGTATCAATCAGGATCAGGTCCATATTCTTGAATTCAGAAAGGACGTGGTCCAACTGGCTGTGATCATTAACGACGCGAATCGGCACATTGATGATCCGAGCATACTCCTGCAGTTGCTGCACGGCTGCTATTCTGAATGTGTCCAGCGTAATCAATCCGATTTTCAGCCCGGGTTGAGCAATTTTTTCCCGGCCGGCTATCTTGGCGAGTGTCGTTGTCTTGCCGACACCTGTCGGTCCAAGAAAAGTGAGAATTCTGGGTTGCCTCCCTTTAGATTTTGTTTTTTTGGTTGGCGAGGCAATAATCTTGATAACCTGCATAAACATGCGAGCAACATAAATCTTGACGTATGAGAAGTTATCGATCTCTTGTTTGGGGATCTTCTTTTTGACCTCTTCTATCAGACGACGAGCGAATTTTTCCTCGATTCCGTTAAAACATAGTTGTTGATAAAGCGCGATCAGGTTTTCATGCAGTTCGTCTTCTCTCAGCATACTGGATTGGTTCACCAACATGCCTACCAGGTTTTTTAGTTCTGAAAGCTCATACCTCAGATGGGTCACGTTGGCGGAATCATTTGCTTCCCTGCGATACCCCTTTCTCAGATCGGTTACCATCTCTTTGAGCTCAGAGATATCATCCTGCAGGTTTAGGCTTATAGCTGCGGGTTCCTGTTGCCTGGTCTCAACTTTCCTGGGCGATTTTGGTGAGTTCAGCAGAATTTCCTTTTCGTATTCAGTTTTCTGCTGTTGCTGCTTCAGCAAGCCGTTATACTCTTTCGGGTTAACAGTCTTTGTCTGCTCGTCTCTTGCAGCGGTAACCTCCAGAACATGCTGCCCGAACATGCCAAAAGCACCGGTCCCTTTTCTGACCTTGCGGGTTGAAATAATGACGGCCCGCGACCCCAGTTCATCCTTAATCATCTTGATGGCTTCCTGCATGTTGGAAGCTGTGTATTTCTTTACCTGCATATTAACAAATCCCTTTGATGATTTCTATGAGAAGGAAATACCTGTTTTCTGATCTGTTTGGGAAAGGAAAAATCGTGCCAATATTGAGCCGGGAGCGAACAAATTCATGTAACTGTTTTTAGGAACTGTGAGGACATTTTAGGTCTGTCAACCACAAGGGAAACGACTGAACGTTGAGATATCAGCGCAGTTTTACCTGATAGTGGTTCTTTCGCTTCGGGTCTCGAATCACATATCTGGCGATACCGGAACCACTGATATCAACGGTAATATTCTCTCGCGCTGCTATGAGCAGAACGTCTCGGAATGTTTTGTTTTTCAGCCGTTTGACAATTTGAACAGGACTTTTTTTATCATCAGATTCATCAGTTGGCGGGATGGACAACGCTTTGAATACCGTTTCGACTGATGAATCAGGTGTATTTTTATCAGCCGTTTGGATGGGAAACTGGCCCGGATAGAGATGCAAAGCATGTTCGGCAATTTTTTTAAAAACCGGGGCAGCAGTACCTGATCCCAGGTATTTTCTCTTTGGTTCGTCGATCATGACGAGAATTGTCAGCTCCGGTTTTTCCGCCGGCAGAAAACCGACGAATGATAGAACATGGTTTTTAGACGAGTATCTCTGTTTCTTAGCATCGTATTTTCTGGAGGTACCGGTTTTCCCAGCAACGGTGACTCCTTTTATTTTTGCCCTGTAGCCGGTGCCCCCCTCCTGCACAACGGCTATCATGTATGATTTGACCTTTTCCGCGACTATTTTTTTCAGGATTCTTTTTTTCAGGGTTTCGGTTAGCTGCACCGGTTGCCCATTTGCCGTTTTTGCGGCATTTATAACGCTGGGACTGATGAGGATCCCTCCGGTTGCAATGGTGTTAATGGCTGTTATAATTTGAATCGGGGTTGCAGATATACTGTGCCCGTAGGACATGGTTGCAACATCGGTATCAGACCATTTTTCGTAAGGAAACACCTTGCCTGAAGCTTCCCCTGGAAGTGAAATCCCTGTTTTCTGGCCAAATCCAAATTCACGAATCATCCGATAAAAGACCGGCTTTGGAATCAGCTGGCCAATCTTGGCGGCACAGATATTGGATGATTTTTGAATAATTTTCTCAAGTGGGAGCCATCCGTATGAGGCAACATCGTGGATGATTCTGTCCTGAATCTGATACTTACCATTTTCACAAAAAAAGATATTGTCATCGCTGATGACATTGTTCTCCAGGGCAGATGAGACGGTGATGATTTTAAAGGTTGATCCCGGCTCGTATGATGCGCTGACCGCTCGGTTGAAAAAATTTGCCTGATTGAATTTCTCAAAATTGTTCGGGTCATAGTCCGGAAGTGTGGCGATGGTCAAAATTTTTCCGGTCTGCGATTCCATGACGATTGCTATGGCATGCTTGGCATGCGTCAGGCGGAGCACCTTTTCAAGCTCCTTTTCGGTATAGTACTGGAGCTTGCTGTTAATGGTCAGCTCAAGAGATCCGCCCAGAATCTCATTAAGCTCTGGAGTGCCGTATATCGAGTTCCAGATGGAGTGTCGATCAGCGTCTGCCATTAGATGCTGATCATATTGATATTCTAGACCTTCAAGCCCCTGTGAGTCGATACCGGAAAATCCGATCAGTTGGGCAGCATGATTTTTTAAGGGGTAGAAACGCTGGTACTCTTTGATCTGGTAGATCCCAGGGAGTTTCAGGGCTTTAACCTGACGGCTGACAGTCGGTATCGGGTGACGCTTGATCCAGACAAAACTTGAATCAGCAATTAGCTTCTTAAACAGACGCTCTTCAGATTCATTTAGAATCCGGCTCAGTTGAATAGCAGCAGTTTCAGGGTCTTCGACTTCGGTGGGAATGGCAAAAACAGATTCCATTGGCAGGGAAACCGTCAGGATTTTCCCCTGATTGTCCAGGATGGGGCCACGTTGCAGCTTAACAGACATTGTCTGATTATGTTGCATGTCAGCACGAATATCCAGGGCTGGTTTTTCCACCGTCTGCATGTGCAGGCCTCTTAGTAGGATGACCAGCAATATGGCTATGAAAAAGAGCGTTACCCAGCGAACACGACTACTGAAGCTTTTGAGGATAATTCTGTTGGATAGAGGGCTCATTAAATCGTATGGAAAGTGTGAAATTCAGGCGTTATTCTGTTGGTTGTCCGCAGATATCCGCAGTTTGTCTAGATCATTGTTCTTCAGCAGGACTGTTTTTTGTAATCGGTTTGATCTGTTTTGCTCTTGGCCGCCTTAAATAAAGGCTGTTGCGAGCAGTCTTTTCGATAATCGATAGCCTTGTCAAATATCGTTCCTCAAGTTTTAACGGGAGAATGGATGAAATGACCTGACGTTTTTCAATCATCAGCCGGCGGACCTCTTTCTCGGTTCGGGTGTAATCTATGCGCTGCTGAACGAAAAGCAGCGCTACTATAAAAAGAATCGTGAGGGTCACAATAAACCAGAATGATGATACGTTGGGGTCCTCCCTCTTCTTTCGGACAAGACGCCTTTTGTTGTTTGGGCTGGGAGTCGAGAAATCTTTCATTGTTTTTCAGTCGCTCTGAGTTTCGCGCTGCGTGATCGTTTATTGTGTTTAACTTCGCCGGAACCAGCTTTAATAAGCTTTGGCTTTAGTGTTTTTGCTACCGTTTTTAAACCACATATGCAATATGGAATGCTTTTAGGACATTGACATGGATTTTCCCAGGCATGAAATTTCTGTTTGACCTGTCGATCCTCCAGGGAGTGAAAGGAGATAACTGCCAATCGTCCATTGGTCTGCAGCAGTTCGATGGCACTGGCCAGAAGGTCATCAAGTTCTTCCATTTCCTGATTTACCGCAATCCGAATCGCTTGAAATGTTCTGGTGGCCGGGTGGAGTTTGCCGAATTGAAATTTCTTTGGTACAGCCTCTCTTATACAATCCGATAACTGCTGTGTTGTCAAGAGAGCGTTTTTGCTGCGTTGACGTACGATCTGCTGGGCAATTTTACGGGCAAACGGCTCCTCTCCATATTTTCGAAAAATCGATATCAGCTCCCTTTCGCTCCAGGAGTTAACCAGTTCCGAGGCAGTCAATGGACTTTCCCTGTCCATTCTCATATCCAGAGGCGCATCCCAGCGAAAGGAAAATCCCCGTTCTCCTTTATCCAGCTGAAATGACGAGACCCCGAGGTCGGCCAGAATGAAGTCAGCCCTAATGCCGTCTTTGATCAGCTGTCGACTCGCTTCTGAAAAACGGTTATGGATCAGTTGGAATCGTCCCTCGAATGGCTGAAGTTTCTCCGCTGCCTCCTTTAAGGCATCTTTATCCCGGTCCACTCCCCATAGAAACAATTCCGGATGGGACTTCAATACTTCAACTGCGTGACCAGCTCCACCGATGGTGAAATCAATCGCCACTGTAGCGTGTTTGGGAAGCAGGGAGATAACCTCTTCCATGAGTACCGGAGCGTGATAAAAACCCAATTTATACTGGCGCCTCATTCAGAACTGATGCATGATATCCGGAGAGCTGTTAGACTATCAGCAAAATTCGGATTCATGAGTGTAAATATCAAAAAAGTAAAATGAAAGTTGTCATACAAAGAGTAAAGAATGCGAGTGTTTCAGTAAATCAAAAAGATGTTGGTCAGATTAATCAGGGATATTTATTGCTGGTTGGTTTCGACCAGGGGGACAGCGTAGAACTGCTTCAACCGATGCTGAGTAAAATCTGCCAACTAAAACTATTTCCGGATCAGAAAGGGAGGTTCGCCCACTCGATTTTGGAGGTTGCTGGCGAGTTGCTGATTGTATCCCAGTTCACCCTCTCTGCAGAACTGAAAAAGGGGAAAAAGCCCAGTTTTACAAGAGCAATGGACCCCGGCGAGGCCGAACGATTGTACGACGAATTTATCGAGCTGAGTCGCCAGAAGGGAATCTCTGTTCAAACCGGTTTGTTTGGGGAGATGATGCTGGTTTCATTGCAAAATGACGGACCGGTTACTATCCTGATGGACTCCCGTGAGCTATTCCCAGCTTTGTCACGCTCTTCATCCTGATACCCAAATGAGCGATTGCATTGATGCTGACTGTTAATAAAAAAGTGCTTGAACTGTTTCTGCAGGATCTGTGGAAGGATAATCGGAATCTGGATGTGGTTGAACAGAACGGCGAAAAGGCTATTCGCAGATTCGCTGATAACAGCACAACCATTTCCGAAGATCTTGAGTATATCAATTGCTTGAAGAACAAAAGTTCTTTTAACATCCCTGAGATAAAAGAAGTAACCGATCAATATATTGCTTTCAGATATATTGAGGGAACACGGGCGTTTAATCTGTTAATGGATTTAAAGACCCTGTATCGAGATGAAAACAGATCTTGTTACCGGGACCTGGGGATCCAGCTGCTGGAACTCCTGCAGAACGACCTAGTTGAATTTCAAGAGGTAACGGAGGCAGAAGCGGTGTTTACTGGAGGCAGCTGTTTGTATCCAGCAGAAGATAAAATGAATGCACAGTATCAAGTGTTGACAGATATGTTGCCGGAAACATGCGACTTTAAGGAGATAGTAGACGATCTAGCGCGGGTAACCGCTGTTTATGAAAACGAGGTGTCTGTTCCCTTTCGGGATGCAACACCTAAAAACACGATTGTCGAGGTTCCGGAACTGTTCCAACAAAAATTTGCGTCGTATGCTGAACGTCTTGATAACCTCAAAAAATTATGTCTGTCAGGCACGTTGTCCCAATTGGTGAGAAAAGAGAATATCTATCAGATTGACTTCTCAGGTTGCAAGTTCCTTTGCCCAATCGGTGATGACTGGATCGCATTAAACGAACATGAGTCGACGGAGTGGTTGACAGATTCCAGACGGCCTATGTCTCCCCAGGACAATGTTACGTGGCTTTGTACCCTGTTTGTGCGATTTTCCCGTTTTGCGGGAAGAAAACTGGCCTATCGGCTATTAAATTATTCAGGGTATCAGGTCCGCTTTATTCATGATGATGAAGCCTATTATTTCTTCAAGCTGTCCAATGTCTGCCAGTATCTTCGAGCACTTCAAATCATCAAGGGAGATCAATTGGCAGAGCTGATGAATAAGCTCTATCGGGCATCCCGTTACGAACCTGAGAAGGACTACCTGCTAGATTCGCTCTGTAGTGAACATCAGAGGGCATACTATTCGGACATCTATCCAAACTGATCGGATTGTTGCTTGAGTGCTGACCATTCAAGTTGTTCCGATGGGATTGGCTATCCTTTTTTCCCACATAAATATTTCTAGAAATCAAACAAATTGGTTTTCTTTTCTTCACAGAAATCCATTTTTATATTATAGCTGAATGAATATATTTATTGGAGATGAGATGCCACGAGCTATCCTGTTTCACTCGAACGACCGGGTGATCCCCGGCAGTTCTGAATAATCGGAAATGAATGATATCATTGACGGACGGCTGTTTCATCTGAAATCGTCCGACATGAAATGCCGGTTTTCATAAAGCTGCCATCTCGGCCGAGAGAGGATAGCAGAATAATCATCGAACGGGATGTACCTCTCTGAATTTCCCCAATTTATTGCGAAGCATTGGGTTTAATACCCCGCCCCTTGGGGCGTTTCCACGCTTCTCAGGATACCCCGTCCGCTTGCGGCGGGGTAGTTCATTTTCGCTGGATCATTATTAACGCGCGGCGGGTAGTGTTTATAATCCGTCCCTAATTATGTTTTTGGTAAAGGAGGTTTAATGCACAAAAGTCATGTTGAAAGTAATATTCATAACATCGCTGTAGTTGGAAAAGACGGTGTTGGTAAAACAGAACTTGTGAATTCACTGTTGAAATTTCAACCTAAGCAGCAGGCAACTGATGTCATTGAACAGCCTGAAGAGAAAGAACGCGGGTATACGATTTATACGAACTATTACCATCTCGACAACGGCAGTGAGACCATTAACCTGATCGACACACCGGGAAATACAAACTTCCTGTCCAGTTTAAATGTTTCAACATATGTGAGTTCAGGGGCCGTATTTGTAGCGTCCACCACAAGTGATTCAGCTGGCGCTTTTCGAATATGGGAAAGTCTTAATAATAATAAGACCCCAAGGCTTATATTTATGAATATCTCTGATGCAATCGAGGGGGATTTTGGTGATTCTCTTTCAGCCATTGAGACCTCGTTTTCTGTTAAGTCGGCTGTTCTTTACATCCCCTGGATTGAGGATGGCGCGCTGGTTGGGATTATCGATATTTTAAATCAGAAATTAATTCGGGGAGCAACTGGAAAAACAACAGTGGAAGATGTTCCGGAAGCGGCTCTTGAAGATGTTGAGCTTTATCGCAGCATTACCTATGAGCGTCTGGCTGAACTGAATGACGAATTAATGGAGTACTATATTGAAGAAAAGCCGGCTCCTGATGAATTGATGGTGAAAGTCCTCTCAGAGGGCTTGAATTCATGCAGTATTACACCGGTTTTAACAGGCTGCATTGAGACAGAGATTGGTGTAGATAATCTGTATGATTTCATCAAAACCTATTTCCCTACGTTTCAACAGGGAACCAAATGGGTTGGGAAACAGACCAATGCTGAAGATGCGGAACCTGTGGAGCGGCAGCCGAAAGCTGATGAACCGTTCTCCGGTGTTGCATTTAAAACGGTGTATGACCGCTATATTGGTAAATTGAACTACCTGCTGGTTGTATCTGGTACCTTTAAGAAAGGGATGAAGCTTCAAAACAGCTCTATTGGCAGGAAACTGCAGACAAATCGATTCTACGTCATGAACGGTGATAAGACGGACGAGATCGAAGAGGCATTTCCCGGGGATATTGTTGTTCTGGAAAAGGTGGATGATCTGGAGGTCAATCAGACAATTTGCGACGCGGACAATGTCATTGTTTACGATCCGATTTTATTCCAGGTTCCCTGGTATACCAATCGCCTTGAGATGACAAACAGCAGTAAGGATAGTCGCATCATGGATGCACTCAACAAGACCGTTGCTGAAGACCCGACATTAAGAATGGAATACAACAATGAGACAAATGAAATGCTTCTGTCTGCTGTTGGTGTATTGCATATTGATGTCATCAAGGAACGGCTTAAGAATATCTATGATGTTGATATAAACCTTGCCCCTCCAACGGTTGGATACCTTGAAACAATCAAGGGAAAAGCAACAGTGCAGGGTAAGTATAAGAAACAAAGTGGTGGCCATGGTCAATATGGGGATGTTCATATCACCATGGAGCCAACGCCAAGAAACAGCGGATTTGAGTTTGTCGATAAGATCGTCGGCGGGGCCATTCCCAAGAATTATATCCCCAGTGTGGAAAAAGGAGTCAAGGAAGCTTTGGTTGTCGGGACACTCGCAAAGTATCCAGTGATTGATGTGAGGGTTATTCTTTTTGACGGAACTTTCCATAATGTTGACTCCTCTGACTTCGCCTTTCAACGGGCCGGTTCCATGGCTGTTAAAAAGGCGCTTCCCGAATCTAAACCCGTGATTCTTGAGCCTATTATGGAGGTGGAGATTGATGTGCTGGAAGCCGATGTCGGCAAGGTAACAAAGGATCTGTCTGGTCGACGCGGAAAGGTCAGCACTTATGCCTATAATGAGTTTACGACTTTGATTCAGGCAGAAGTTCCCCTTGCAGAAATGATGGATTACACTCCGGCACTGCGTGGAATGACGGTTGGACTGGGTCTGTATTCCATGAAGCTGAAATCATATGAAATACTGGCTTCAAACTTTGCTGAGAAGGTGATTGCTGCGCGCAACCCTGAAGAAGAGTAATTAGCCGTTTCCGGGGGAGTCAGCCGTGACTTCCCCTTTACCAACGACCTACCTGCATTTTCCCTACTCCTCTGTGTAACTCTTCTGCCGGTTCAACAGCCAAATTGACGCCATTACCCTCAGGTTGTGAGAACGATAACCCTGAAGTCGAGTTTTATTATGTATTGGCCACAATTCTGCATGGTTACTTTTCATGGTATTTGAGAGCAATCCGGCTCTCAGGACAACCTCACCAAATTGTCAGGCATAAATTATATTTCATGATACTGTAATAGTAGCCTTAATATTGCTAAAGTGGTTTTGGCTTCAGTTGAGTTCAGGGATGGGCATGTCTTTTGAATTGTAAGACTGAGGAATCCCGGTATTGGAAACCCGAACAAGACACAGGATTATGTTTCGATTCTCGTTGCAGACTGCCCTGAATGTAAGGGGCCGCCAGGAAAAAATGAAGATGAAGGAGCTGGCAGAAAAACTGGCAGTTGAACATGATATCGTCAATCAGATCAATAAAATAAGTGATGATACACGGGGGGCTGATTTTGGAATGAATCAGGCGAAACAGAGTCGCAGTTTCACGATCAGGGAACTGAAATCACTCAGTGGTTTCAAGGGGCGGATGAAACATCTGTTAACCCTGCGGCACCGGGAGCTTGAGGAAGCCAAAAAAGAGGTCCTGGAGAAGCAACAGGAGCTGATTGAAGCCAGTAAGCTCAAGAAAACACTGGAGATCCTGAAGGAAAAAGAAGAAAAGCGATATTTGGAAAAAATTTCCACTATTCAACGAAAGAACATGGATGAAATTGCCGGAAATCAATTTGCACAGAAAATGAGAAGTTGAATTCACGAGAAGCCCCAAGGAGCTACGTTTTGAAGAAGGTAATGATCGGATTGATACTGATAATCACAATGTTGTTCGGAACCCAACCCGCTTACTCCATGTCGACGGTCAAGGGTTGGATCAATAAGATCAGGCCGGGAACGTTCGAAGTTGTCGATGCATCAGCAGACAGCATGGAACAGTCGGTACGCTCCTTTTCAGAGTCGCAGGTGAAGGTGCTGACGGCACTTTCAAAAAGAGAAAACGATCTGAAAAAAAAGGAAGCGCTTCACCAGCAGCGGGCAGCTGAATTGAAGACCCTTTCGCAGCAGATTGAACAGAAGCTTGACGAGATCAAGAAACTGACAGCGGATTTTGAAATCAAGCGTCAGAAGCGCAAGGAGATGGATGAAAAAGATATCAAAAGGATTGTGAAATACTACGAATCTATGGATCCAGAGAGAACGGCACTGTTTTTTAACCAGATGGATCGTGTGACTGCTACGCATATAATTATGAGAATGAATCCACGAAAGGCATCAGCGGTTTTCGAGCTGCTGGATGTTAAGGTAGCGGTTGAAATCACGGAATTGAAAACGCGTTTCAAGGCGGACCGGCAGAGTCTGGACGTGAACTGAACAACCGTTTTTAACCCTTTTCCGGGAGGATGATAACATCAGTAGAACAGGTGTTTGATCCAGACATCCGTAGAGTGTCCCTTTTCTGATTTTTAGAAATCAGGAAGTGAAAGCACGGGTGGTTTTTTATATCATGTCAACGAAACACAATGGCTATCAAGGATGAAAGCCAGAATAAATTTCCAAGGCAGGAGAAATCAATGAATGTGTCGCAAACAGTCCATACACCTCAGAAAAATGCCGCAGGAGAATCGTCGCAGGCAATTCCCGAGATAACAGACAGTGAGCTCTTTCTCAGCCAACTGGCGCGTGCCCAGCAGGGGCCGGAATGGTTTACTGAAACAGATGTTAAGACTGAAAAGGATAGGGCCAACGAAGCACAACAGACCAGAATAAGGGAGTCTGAAGACCTGGAAGATGATCTGGTCGTAGGGCTCACCAATCAGGGCTATGTGAACCAGTCAAAACAGGTAGATGTCCTGGATACAGCTCGTGCGGTGACGCAATCGGAAACCCGGGAGCGACTGACCCAGCATGCAGAGAAAAAACACCTTCACACACCGGCGGTCAATGAACTACCCCGCCGCAAGCGGACGGGGTATCCTGAGAAGCGTGGAAACGCCCCAAGGGGCGGGGTATTAAACCCAATGCTTCGCAATAAAGAGGGTGAAGTTGAAACGGTTGAAAGTCGTTTCTCGAAGGCCATTAACAGTGAGCTGGAATCAGGTCGGAAGGGAACCCCTGGCAAAGAACTCGCTGGGTATTCAGCCAAGGCAGATACAGATGAATCAATGGCGGCGCTGAAAAGCTCTCAGATGAAATCAGCAGATATGCTGAGCCGTGAAACCATGTTGAGACCAGATGCCAATCTGGCTGGCACAATGAAACCAATGGTAGCAGGAAAATCAGCTACCCGCCTTTCAGAAAAGGGCTTGTCCGAATTGTTCAAAATCTCCGCAACAGATGCCAGTGGGAAAGAAACCTCAAAAGCCGCAACAGCAAAGGTGATGTCATTAACAGGGCTGTCAGAGACCTCACCTGAAAGCCGAAGAGCAAACGCCGGATTGAAAGCCGAAAGCAACACGGCAAAACCAGCAACACCCGTTAATATCAAGGACGTTGTCGGTAATGTCAAAATCATGATCTCAAGTAAAACCAATGAGATGGTGATGACGTTGGCCCCGGAACACCTCGGAAAAATGGAAATCAGGCTGAAGAAAGAGGGGGAAAAACTGTTGGGTCGTTTCAAGGTGGAGAGCCAACAGGCCAAAGAAGCCATAGAATCACAGCTTCCGGCTCTAAAAGAAGGGCTTGCCGAACAGGGGGTTCACATTGAAGAGTTTGTGATCCTGGTCAGCGGTGAAGAGACCTCCAATCAGTCATTTGCATTCAATCAGGGACAGGATGGAGAAGCGGGACAATCTCGTCAATCCAGAGTGGTTGAAGGTGATACCAGTTCCGGGAATCGGACAACAGAGCAATCTGCAGGTTCGAATCATGAGAATGCCTCCGGGCTGAATATTTATGCATAATTTACCTTAAGGATAACGCATGAGTGTCGATACACAAAACGTTCTATCACAGGTGCAGACATCGCTCAGAAATCGGGCAGCGACACCGTCCAAGTCATCTGATAAACTGGAAAAGCAGGATTTCATGAATCTGTTTTTGACCCAGATGAGCCACCAGAATCCAGTAGATCCGATGGACAGCGGTGCAATGATGTCCCAGCTGGGTCAGTTGGGAACCATGGAACAGCTGGAAAAGTTGAATACCCAGGTTAAGGAGTTGAATCTGACTCAAAAGGATATCTCCCGCTTTCAATCACTGCAATTCCTGGAAAAGGATGTATTGATGGAATCTGACGGGATTGAGCTGGGCAAGGGAAGTAGTAAGCCGATTTATTACTCGATGGATACCGATGCGAACAATATCCGTGTAAACATTGAAGGCAACGATGGTAGCCCTGTCTTTTCGCAGACTTTGGGGCTCACTGTTGCCGGGAAACACCAGTTTCAATGGGATGGGAAGAACAACGAAGGGGTTATGATGCCGGATGGTCAATACAAATTACGGCTACTCGCTTTTGATAACAATGGCGCTTCAACCGAATTGCCGATCTTCAATTCCGGACGTGTTGACCAGGTAGAATATCGCGATGGTCAGCCCTGGATCAAAACCCGACATGAAACTCTGCCGCTTTCAAAGGTCAGGACTATTAACACGCTTTCCAAGCGAATGTTTGGAAATGCGACTCCCCTGCCAATCATGCAGGATCTGCCGCAGAAGGGGATGATCGTGGACAGCAGGGATGATAAATTGATTAAGAAATAGGCTGAGAGGGTCATACAGGGACGTATGAACGGCCGAAGCCGGTTTATGCCGGTTCAAGGGAGTGAGAAGATTAATATTCAAGGAGAATAGGCTATGTTAGGTTCTTTATATTCTGGGGCAAGCGGTGTCAAGACCCATTCTGACAGTATGACGGTAACTGGTAGCAATATTGCTAATGTCAATACCGTTGGATACAAGTTTAATCGAGTGAATTTTCAGGATCTCCTATCGAATTCCATGGGGGGAGATACCAAGATCGGTAAAGGGGTTAAGATCGGTAATATTCAGAATATCCATACCCAGGGATCGTTTGAAATGACGGAAGTGGAGACGGATGTTGCTATTGATGGAAACGGCTTCTTCTCATTGAAGGATGAGGCAGGGAATTTGTTTTATACACGGGCCGGGCAGTTTGTATACGATAAAAACGGGTTTCTGGTTGACCAGGACGGGAAGTTTGTGCAGGTAAAGGACGTCAATCCGGAAACAAATGAAAGCACAGGACCCTTGAAGAAAATCAATATTCTGGACCAGATTGATCCACCTACACCGACCGGAAACGGTATTAGGGAGAATACAGGGATCAATATCAAGGCAAACCTGGATACAAACTCCAAGATTGTTGACGTGGCTATGGACTATGACAATGTGCGCATGGAGATGTACAACTTCTCAACCTCCATATCTGTTTATGATACCAAGGGAAATGAGCACTCTATCAACGTTGTTTTTCGAAAGATGGCCGACACCCCTGACAATATTGACCCGGCAACCGGCCAGGCTATTCCGAACACGGGAATTAAAAATAACTGGCAATGGCTGGCACTCGCCCCAGGAGAGATACTGGAAGGTGGGGTTCCGGGGGTAATGAAGGCTATGGGCGGTGGTTTCCTGGAGTTCAGTGACGACGGACGTATGATTAGCGATACACCGGGTGTGATTCAAACACCACCTCCGCCTGCAGGCGCTGCTCCCGGTACGCCTCCTCCGCCACCGGAAATGGTAAGGCAGGCAATTATACCAGGTCAACCGAGCCAGATCGATTTTAACTTCCTGGACGAGGGTCTGATTCCCCAGAGAATCGGGTTTAATTTTGGTAAGGGCAGCAATCCGGATGATCCGGCGGACACTCGAACCGGTATGGACGGATTAACGCAATTTGCTTCTGATTTCAAGATCATCACTGCCATGGCAGATGGTATCAAAGCTGGGAAAATTGAAAGTATTTATATCAGGCAAGACGGTACCGTTGACGGGGCGTTTGACTCAGGGAAGGTGAAAGCCTTGGGTAGACTGACACTGACGGATTTTAAAGCCAGGGAAAAGCTTAAGATCAGAGGGGAAAACCTCTATACAATGACATTTGATTCTGGACCGGCCATCATCAATGACCCAGGTAAAAACGGGATGGGATCTGTGAACTCAAAGTCGTTGGAACACTCCAATGTTGAATTGTCCCACGAGTTTGTCAACATGATTGAGGGGCAGCGGGCTTTCCAGGCAAATGCTAAAACGGTGACCACCAGTGATGAAATCCTGGCGGATCTGATCCAGATGAAGCGATAATCCGCCTTAATTGGTTAGAACAGGGTGCTGATGGAATCACCGTTGTGAATCCGTTGAATCGCTTTTGCAAACAGCGGCGCAACGGACAAGACGGTAATTTTTTTACAGAGATCTGTTTTATTGCCCAGTGGTATCGTATTAGTGACGATCAATTCGTCCAGTGAACTGGAATTAATCTTGTCCAGTGCAGTCCCACTTAAGACCGGGTGGACAACAGCCGCCCGGATCGTCTGAGCTCCATGTTCCTTCAGAAAGTCAGCTGCTTTACATAAGGTCCCTGCCGAAGCCACTTCGTCATCAATAATTAATGCGTGTTTTCCATCGACATCACCGATCAGGTGAGTTGGAATGACGGTATCCGAGTTGCCGAGTCGCCGCTTGTCAATGATCGCCATAGGCAAATCCAGACGGTTGGCGTATCGTCCCAGGTGTTTGGCTTCTCCCACGTCTGCCGCTACAATGACGAAATCACTTAGGTCTTGTCTTTTCAGGTGGTTACAAAATACATCCACGGCAAGAAGCTGGTCGACCGGTACATCAAAGAATCCCTGAATCTGGTGTGAATGCAGTTCCATCAGCAGAAATCGGTTGGCTCCGGCGGTCTGCATCAGCCTTGCCATTAATTTGGCCGCAATGGAGATCCTTGGCTGATCCTTTTTGTCGGATCTGACGTAGGGAAAATAAGGCAAAACAGCTGTTACCCTTGCTGCAGAGGAGTGTTTCAGAGCATCCAGCAGTAAAAAGGTCTCCATCACATTGTCGCTGACAGGCGGACAGGATGACTGAATAACAAAGATATCCTCTTCCCTTACATTGTCCAGAACCTTCACCAGCATATTCTGGTTACTGAAGATAACTGTTTCGATCTTTGAAAGCTCACAGGCCATGTGGTCGCAGATATCCTCAGCAAACTGCGCATGGGAACTGCCACTGATAATTTTGAGATTGCCTAACATAACGTGTCCGGGTTGTTGGTGTGATCATTAACTGTGGATGACGACTGCACTAAACACTGACTGAATTCACTACAGAACTCAAATACATGGTGATAACCCTCCAGGCGATGGGTGCCTTTACGGGGTTACACCAGCTAATCATAGAAGGAAATCACTCTGACAGCTTTGCTGGGTGCCAGGAATACGCTTATTTCATCGCCAAGCTCTGCCGTGATGACGTCCGGCTTGGAATCAAATGAGAGGATATACCCTTCACCCTCCGGTACCATGATCAGCTCGTTTCGGCTGGATACGATACCGGAAGAAAACTCCAGTGGACGCTTCAGATTCGGGAACAGTACCCGAAAACCGAACGCATCAATATCATTGCTGAATGGGCTTCCACCAGCATTGTAAAACCAGGCATGGCTTCCCATACCTGTACAGCATAAAATTCCGGAGCAATTGAAATCCTGCTCGATTCCGTATTGATGTATGGTGATATCGCAGGTTTGGTAGGATATTCTCTGACCGATATAAATATCGTTAACCGCCCATCGATCGATTAATTCACCGTTGATTTTGACCTGAAGGCGGTTCCACTTGTCAATGAAAAAATCCCCATCAACCAGGCATTGCAGATGGCCTTCAAGATTCAGACGATTGGTCGATGTCAAGGCCCCCGTGCTTCCCAGGCCGGCTTTCGGTTTATGGTCTGAATTCATTCCCAGCAGGGTGGAGTGCTCAAATCGCTGGGCGCAGGAGAGAAATGTACCGTCACCCCCGCAACTGATCACCAGATCGTCTTCCTGGGGAGTGATACTGTCAATATCCTTTTCGGGGATATAATCGATCTTGAGTTTCAACCGATCTGAGATCGTCCTCAACTGATCGATGAAAAGCGCCTGGTTGTCACGGCTTTCGCGGATCTGCTCTCTTTTGGATTCGTTCAGGCGGTTGAACATGGACTGCCGGGCGTCCGACGCATTATGGTAGTCGAACTCAGACAGTTTGATGATGCAATAGATTTTCTGAAACTGGGGCATGAGGCTTTTTTGAATTCGAGTCGCGGAAGAATTCTGTTCTGTGTGCATCCTATCGGAAATTGAGTAGACTTTTCAACTGCTCTTCTCTATTCGTCAGACCTAGATCAAAAAATCCTTTAGTTTTGTCATGAATGACTTTTTCATGGGGGAGCTATCTTCCTTTGAAATCGCTGAAAACTCTTCCAGAAGCTCTTTCTGCCGTCTGCTGAGGTTGGTGGGAACCTCGACAACGATTCTGATATACAGGTCCCCCAGTCCACTGCTCTGTAACCGGGCGATTCCTTTATTTTTCAGGCGAAATATCCTGTCATTCTGCGTGCCGGTGGGAATTGACAAACGGACGCGCCCTTCCAGTGTTGGCACCTCTATTTCAGAGCCCAGAGCTGCCTGTGTGATGCTGATGGGAAATCTACAGTGAATATCGTAGTCGTCCCTTTCAAAAATGGGGTGTTCCAGGACGTTGATAATCAGATAAAGATTGCCTCGCCTGCCCCCGTTTGAACCGGCCTCTCCCTCGCCAGTCAATTTGACACGGGCTCCGGTATTGATTCCGGCAGGAATATTAACTTTCAGTTTCTTTTTAATATTGACACGACCCCTGCCGTTACAGCTGGGGCATGGGTTTTTAATAAGCTTTCCAGTTCCCCGACATTGACTACAGGTGGTGGAAACACTGAAAAATCCCTGCTGTATTCGTTGCTGGCCGGATCCAGAACATACCGGACAGACCTCAATATCCTTTGAAGATCTCGCGCCGGATCCGCCACAGGAATCACAAAGATCCATCCGCGGAATCACAAGTTCGGTTGAGTACCCAAACGCAGCCTGCTCGAAGGTCAAGTCCATGTTATATGTCAGATCGGCCCCAGGTTGTCCCCGGGATCCTGACCTCCTTGTGGAGCCGCCGAAAAATTCCGAGAAAACATCCCCGAAAATATCGCCGAATCCGGAGCCCTGGAATGGGTTTCGACCACCTCCCATATTTTCTGCAGCATGTCCGAACTGATCATACTGGGATCGGCGCTGGGCGTCAGATAGAACTTCGTATGCCTCGGAAGCCTCCTTGAATGAAGCCTCTGCAGCTTGATCACCGGGGTTACGATCCGGATGGTATTTCAAGGCCAATTTTCGGTATTTTTTCTTTAAATCATCGGCCGATGCAGAGTTTGATACACCTAGCACTTCATAGTAGTCACGTTTCGACAAGTCGACTCCTGTGTTTTACGGGTCAATTGGGAATAATAAAATAACAGCCGGTATCTATACAGGCGCCCTGGAGAAGGCGCCCTGTCATCTCATCTTGCAGTATCAGACTGGCAGCCCGGCTGGCTGCCAGTCTGATATCTTAATCCTTGATCTCTTCAAAGTCGGCGTCAACGACATCATCATCGTCTTTCTCCGATCCCTGCTGGGCGCCACCGTCTGATTCAGGTTGTGAACCATCAGCCTGGCCCTGCTCATCCTGGCCAGCGGCATCAGCAGCTTTATAGATACTTTCAGACGCTTTGTGAAAAACCTGTGTCAGTTTTTCGATGCCAGCTTTGAGGGCTTCAGCGTCTTCCCCTTCCATGGTCGTCTTCAATTCAGCAATTGCTTCATTGATAGCGATTTTTTCATCTTCAGGGATTTTATCTTCATTTTCCTTCAGGGTTTTTTCGCTTTGATAAACGAGTGAATCCGCCTGGTTATTCAGATCGATTGACTCACGTTTCTGCTTGTCAGCTTCGGCATGCTGCTCGGCGTCCTGAACCATTTGTTCGATTTCCTCTTCGGAAAGTCCGCTTGATGAGGTGATCTGGATTTTCTGTTCTTTTCCGGTTCCAAGATCTTTTGCCGATACATGAACAATACCGTTAGCATCAATATCAAAGGTTACTTCGATCTGTGGGACACCTCGGGGAGCGGGAGGAATTCCAACCAGTTCGAAACGGCCCAGGGTTTTATTACCGGCGGCCATCTCCCTTTCACCTTGCAGAACATGGATACTGACAGCAGGTTGACTATCCGTGGCAGTAGAAAACACCTGACTTTTTTTGGTCGGAATGGTTGTATTGCGTTCTATCAGACGAGTTGTGACGCCACCCAGGGTTTCGATACCCAGGGACAACGGTGTCACATCCAGCAGCAGAACGTCTTTGACATCTCCTGTCAGAACACCACCCTGAATAGCAGCACCTATCGCGACAACCTCATCCGGGTTCACTCCTTTGTGCGGTGGCTTACCAAAAAAGTTCTCAACAATTTCTGAAATCTTCGGCATACGGGTCATCCCCCCAACCAGAATAACATCGCTGATATCGCTTGTCGTAACCCCGGCATCCCTCAGAGCAGCTTTCATTGGTTCCAGACACTTTTCAATCAGATCATCTACCAGTTGTTCAAGCTTTGAACGACTGAGCTTGATATTCAAATGCTTGGGACCGGATGCGTCTGCTGTGATAAAGGGAAGATTAATTTCGGTTTCGGTAGACGATGAGAGTTCATGCTTGGCCTTTTCAGCGCCTTCTTTTAGACGTTGCAGTGCCATTTTATCCTGGCGCAGGTCAATACCATAGTCTTTCTTGAATTCATCTGCCAGGAAATCGATAATCCGCTGATCAAAATCCTCACCACCAAGATGGGTATCACCATTGGTCGATTTGACTTCAAAGACACCGTCTCCGATTTCCAGGACAGATACGTCAAACGTACCCCCTCCCAGGTCGAAAATGGCAATCAGCTCTTCACCTTTTTTCTCAAGGCCATAAGCCAGTGCAGCAGCTGTGGGCTCATTAATCACCCTCAGGACATTCAGTCCAGCAATTTTACCGGCATCCTTGGTGGCCTGTCGCTGGGCATCATTAAAATAAGCGGGGCATGTAACAACAGCATCCGTTACCTCTTCTCCCAGGTAGTCTTCTGCCGTTTGCCTCATTTTCTGCAGTATAAAAGCGGATATTTCAGCTGGTGAGTAGTGTGCGTCATCAACGTCAATTTGGACCAGCCCATTGGAAATCTTTGAAATTCCATAGCTCAAGGTAGCCTTGTCAGACTGTACTGTTGGCGCATCAAACTGCCGGCCAATCAACCGCTTGGCGGCGTAGATGGTTTTTTCCGGGTTGGTGATGGCCTGGCGGCGTGCAACCTGTCCTACCAGTCTTTCATTTGAATCGGTAAATGCAACAACCGATGGGGTTGTGCGAGCACCTTCCGCGTTTGTAATAACTTTTGGATCACCACCTTCCATGACAGCGACACATGAATTTGTTGTTCCCAAATCGATACCGATAACTTTTCCCATTTGTTTTCTCCAATAGGGTTAAAACACTAGTGCAACATAATGCATAGTCATTATTTATCTTCTATTTGCAGCCGTTGAGGCCGAAAATGGATCATTTGTTCTTTTTGGCTACCTGGACCATAGCTGGGCGAATAACCCGGTCATGAAGCAGATAACCCGCCTGAAATACTTCGGCAACGTGGTCCGGTTCCACTTCATCCGTATCAATGACGCCCATGGCTTCATGCCTGTTGGGGTCGAAGAGTTCCCCTTTGGGGACAATCCGCTCAATATTGTTCTTGGAAAAGGCCTCGTAGAACTGCTGCTTCGCCATTTCAATACCGGTGACAAACTCTTTGAGGGATTCGTTTTCCTCCTCCTGTGCCTGTTCGATAGCCCTTTCAAGACTGTCAAGCCCGGAAAGCATACTGGACACTAACGACTGGTTGGCGAATTTGAAACGGCTTTGCATCTCCTGGGTGCTCCGGCGTTTAAAATTCTCAAACTCTGCCATTAGTCGAATATATTTATCTTTTGAATCAACCAGTTCACTTTCCAGTCGTTCTACACGCATGGTATCGGTCTCCTCTTCACTGGCGTCCTCTGAATCGTCAGGGGTTTCAGCTTGCTCGTCTTCAGTTGAATCCTGTTCCTCTTCAGGCGAAGATGACTCTTCCAGGGTTTTCTCCGACACTTTACCAGACGCCTCTTCCGTCTCCGGCGAGTCTGCTCGCTTTATTTCCACTTTATCATCTGTGGCTTCTTCTCTTTCCTGATTCTCTACTGTGTTCTCTTGTGACGACATATTTTAGTTGATAATGGTTTAATCTGTTTGATGTTATCCCAGTTGAAAAATAAAGAAACCGGCAAATCAATGCAGGGCAGCCGGTTTATGCAGGGACGTTTTGCTGATGCTAGTTCAAAAACTGGGTCAGCGCGTATGACAACTTTTGAGTGGAGTAATCTATTTCCGAAATAATCTTTGAATAGTCGATTCGCTTGGGGCCAATGACGCCCAGACTGCCGAGCAGGTAATCGGAACTACCATAGGTCCCGGCAATAACGCTACATTGGTCGAGGCCGTCATGCTGGTTTTCATTTCCAATTCGCACCTGAATACCATCCTGATCCATAACGGTGATCAGTGTATTGAATAGCGCCTTTTTATCATCCAGGAGTTTAAACAGGATCTTCAACTGGTCCTGATCCTTGAATTCGGGAAAAGCACACATCTTTGAACGGCCCAAAATGAAAACATCCGTCTCACTATCTGTGTCGAATGCTTTTTTCCCGATGCGAACGGTTTGAACAAATATCTCTTCGTATTCATCCATTGTTTCAGTGACCGTCTCAACCAGTGAGTTTCGGATATCCAAAAACGTCTGGCCGGCAAACATATCGCATAGCAGGCCGTTAATCCGATCCAGCATTTCCTGCTCAGGACATTCCCGCAGATGAACGATCTTATTTCGGACCATTCCAATCTGAGATATAAGGACAATCAATAACTGTTTTTCATTGAGCTTGATCAACTCCATCTTTTTCAGCTTTGAAACAGCTGGTTGTGGAGAGATAACGATGCTGGGGCAGTCTGTTGCCCTGGATAGATCACCAATTACTTCCAACAGGATATCCTCCAGACGCTGAGCATGATTGTCGCTTTGTTTGAGATCCATCTCTGAAAACTCTACGAAACAGGGGGCCTCCAGATTCAATATCTGGTTGAGGTAGTAGCGATACCCAAGGTCTGTTGGTACACGGCCAGCTGAAATGTGAGGCTGAACGATCATGCCCATTTCCGTTAAGTCCGACATGATGTTACGAATTGTTGCTGCTGAAACCTTAAAATCCAATAGCTTGGTCAAGACTCTCGAACCTACAGGCTCTGCCGTTTTCGTATAGTGTTCAACAATCATCTGTAAAACTAGTTCGGCTCGGTTATCCATTTCTTTCGTACTCGATTGATATCTTGGGTCTTCAATCTGCAAGTGACCAATGCTTATGCTCAGGTTTTCCAGCAGAATGGTAAATAGTTAGCACTCTTTAAGAGTGAGTGCTAATTTTCTCATTTTTTATCAGGCTTGTCAATTGGCCTGGATCAGCTAAAACGGTTTGTCTGTATGGTTCCTTCAGTATTTCACAGAAGGGGGTGACAAGTAAAATTAAATAAACAGGCAAAGGGTGTATTTCATTGAAAAAATAGCGCTAATGAAACTACGGGGATTGATATCGATCACAAAAGACACCGGGGCCCTCTGGGTAAGATTGCCGGAAAGAGGGTCAATATTATTGGTTAATGACAAAGTCTACTGTATCTGCAGAGCTTTGGTTGCGAATAGATGATGTGCTTATGACTGGTGCACAGAGATCTGGACGGATTCAGGGACCGTGATTTTTTCTATCTGCCTGAGTAGTTCGGACTCCAGGGGGAGGTTCAGTTCTCTTTTGAAAATCTGCTCCCCTTCTATTCGTTCGATGGGCAGTGGAATAACATTAACAGGCAAAATCCTGTTTTTATTGCAGGTATCTATCAGTCGGTTGATGAAGGTTTCCAGTTTTTCCTGGTCTCTGGCCTTTAGAATCAGTTGGTAGTATGATTCAGGGGTCGATTTCCCCATTGTTGCTTTCAATCCGGGGTTCAGAGACTCGATTTTCTCCAGTCGGTATTTATCTTTTCCGACCCGGACGGCCTTTTTAAGGTTGATCGCTCTACCAGCAGTAACCGGGCGATTGTGTTTTAGTATTCTGACATTGATGAGCTGGTTTTCAGGAGTCAACACTTCAACCCCGACATTTGTCTCGCTACCGGAGACATTCAGGATAACACCCATTGTCAGGGGCTGCCGTTTTTTCGGTTGACCGGTTGACTGGTGAGCAAAGTTTAAAGAGGTGGGCGCCCACTCAAGTTTGTTGATCAGATCCTGTTTGGTGATGTCTTCTATTAATCCCGGGTGAATTTGTGCACAGGAATGGGATTTCCAGGTACCTTTCAAAAAATCCAGCAGGTTGTACTGAAAGGGGTCTGATTCCCTGACGACAAAGGTCAGATGCTGACATTTTTTGCAATAATGGGGAATGATCAACTGTTTTTTTGGCATTGCTTAGTCCTTTGCTCTCGGCAGATATTGACTGCTTTCTGATTATCCTATATTTGTAACGTGATTTCGGTAAGATGACAATCTCTATTGCACCTGATTCATAAAATTGGCAAGGGCTGTTATAAAACGGTGGCAGCTGAAGTAGCGCCTGTCCTGGAAGTTGCGGTACGGCAATCTTCTTTGAACCTGACGGAACAATTAATCCATGAAAGAGCGGGTATCCATTGTTGTTGAAGAGTATCTGCTGATGATTTACTCTCTGGTCTCAAGTAATAAGCCCGCGAAGGCTGTCAATCTGGTCAAGCGATTGAAATCAAGTCCTTCGACAGTTCATGCGACGCTGTCCAGGCTGCACCGGGACGAGCTGATTACGATTTGCGATAAAAAGGAGATTGAGTTGACACCCGAGGGGCTGGTGCTGGCGGAACGCTTGACTCGGCGGCATCGTCTGGTTGAGGATTTTCTCTGTAACACGCTGGGAATTTCATGGCATGAGGTTCATGAGCATGCTCACATGATGGAGCACGGGCTGACACCGCTGGTTGAGGAAAAACTGGCTGTATTTCTGGGGTTTCCCAAATCATGCCCACACGGCACTCCGCTTCCCGGTGAAGACGGTCACCTGCCTGACGACATGTGCCATCTCGACAGTATGGAAGCCGGTGATATGGTTGAGATTGTTGTCGTTGATGAGTTGCTGGAAGAGTCGCTGGACCTGATGAAATTCCTGCAAGACAAGGGGATTGTGCCTGGTCGTCAGCACCGGGTGCTTGAGAAGACTGATGTGACTAAAACAGTGGTTTTGGAATCAGAGAGCGGACAGGCGACCCTTCCTTTTGATATTGCAGATAAAATTGGTGTTATTAACGTAGGCCTGACTCACTCCTGATCATTCCGGGTGGAATTATTCTCTTTCCCTCAATCGTTGCCCTCTACACTGGATCTATGGCCAATGTCACTTGTCCAATTCTGACAATTGCTATAGGCTTAGCGGATCGTTTACACCGTTCCTCCTGCCTGAGCAAACAATTGAAAATTCCAGGCATTTTAAAGACAGGATCGATCTGACACCCTATCAAGAAAAGAAAATTCATGAATTTGTTTGAAGAGATATCCCAACGGGGTTTAATAGATAAAACAACTTCCGAGGAGTTGGCCGGAAAGATTAATGAAGGTGGGGTCACCTTCTATGTTGGTTTTGACCCGACCGGCGACAGCCTGCATGTCGGACATTTCGCCATACTGAACCTGATGCGCCTGTTGCAGAAGGGGGGGCATCTCCCGATTGGTGTGATGGGGGGCGGAACAGGGATGATTGGTGATCCAGGAGGGAAGAGCAAGGAACGGAACCTTTTGAACCAGGCTCAGATTGAGCTCAATATGGAAGGTGTAAAGGCTCAGTTGGGGAAGTTTCTGGATTTTCAGGAGGGGAACAAGGCAATTCTGGTCAACAACTACGACTGGCTCTCTCAGCTGACCTTGATCGATTTTTTAAGGGACACTGGGAAATACTTCTCTGTTAATACGATGATTACCCGTGAGTCTGTAAAAAGCCGGTTGGACAGGGAAGGTGAAGGTATCTCGTATACCGAATTCAGTTACATGCTGCTGCAGGCTTATGATTTTTACAAACTAAATGAAGATCATAATTGTACACTACAGATTGGTGGTTCGGATCAGTGGGGAAACATCGTTTCGGGTATTGACCTGACACGCCGCATTAACGGTGCCCAGCTGTATGGAATTACCATGCCGTTGATTACAAAGGCTGATGGCAGTAAATTTGGTAAGAGTGAGTCAGGAGCCATTTTTCTGTCGGCTGAAAAAACATCTCCCTATGAGTTTTACCAGTTCTTTCTCAGGCAGTCCGATGAGGATGTGATACGGTTTTTGAAGGTTTTCACAGAGATGAGTCTTGAAGAGATTGCCGAGTTCGAAGTGTCCGTAAATGAAGAGCCGCACCGGCGTCTGGCTCAGCAGAAACTGGCAGAGGAAGCGACCCGGGCGGTACATGGGGAGGAAATACTGGAGAAGGTGGTTCGTGCCTCCCGGGTATTGTTTGGGGAAAAAATTGAGAATCTGGATGATCAAGTCATCTCAGAGATATTCAAGGATGTGCCCTCTTTAGACAAGGAGATCAGTTTACTCAACGGTGGTTACAGCCTGATTGATGCGCTGGTGGAAACCGGTGCCAGCAAGTCAAAGGGGCAGGCAAGAAAGTTAATCCAGTCCGGTGGGGCTTATGTTAATAATGTTTCGCAGAAGGATATCGATTACCAGCTAAGCATGGACGATCTCGCTTCGCCATCCTTCCTGATTTTACGATCTGGAAAGAAAAACTATAAGCTGATCCACCTGAAATAATATGGTTACGGTATGGAAGCCCCTGTTATGAAAATCCGGCTGAACTATCCGGATATGAAACTGCCCGAAAGGGCCCATGAGTCAGACAGCGGTCTGGATCTTACGCTGATGAAGGTTATTGAGAAACGGGAGAACGTTTTCTTTTTTGATACCGGCGTCTCGATTGAAGCTCCGGACGGTTACTATACAGAACTATTCCCCCGCTCCAGTATTTACAAACACGATTTCATCATGGTGAACAGCGTGGGGGTGATAGATCATGGATATCGCGGCTCGTTGTTCATGCCCATGCGCTATCTGGGAGATGGGGATGGAAGAGAAGCAGCAGAGGACCTTGTGGGTCAGCGAATCGGGCAGCTGATTTTGAGAAGAGCTGAACCCTACCGTATCCAGGTCGTTTCAGATCTGAGTCAGACGGAGAGGGGAGGAAAAGGATTTGGCAGCAGTGGGGTCTGACATGCCGAACAGCACAGACGATTTTAAAGGGTTGAAGGTGGCCATTGTTCATTACTGGCTGGTGACCTGGCGAGGGGGAGAAAAGGTTCTGGAGTCTCTCCTGAAGTTATTTCCGGATGCGGATATTTATACCCTGTTTTATGATGAATCGGTCTGCCGCCCCCATCTTGGGAATAATCAGGTTTATTCCTCCAGTCTGGATCGTGGAATCCTTCGGAAACACTATCAGAAACTGTTTCCCCTGTATCCGGCAGGCATACGATCATTGAAACTTCAGGGCAAATACGATCTGATCCTCTCTTCGGAATCGGGCCCTGCCAAGGGGATTGCCAGGCCGGACGGGACGCCGCATTTGTGCTATATTCATACACCGATGCGCTATTGTTGGGGCTTTTCGCAGAGTTATCTGGACGCGCTGCCCTTTTGGCTGAGGGGGGTTGCCCGCTGGCGGTTTGATCGGTTAAAAGAGTGGGACCGAACCACCATCAACAATGTTGATCGTTATGTGGCAAATTCCCGCAATGTGGCGGACCGTGTCAGTCGATACTATGGGCGTTCCGCTGAGGTCTGCTATCCTCCGATTGCCCTGGAACTGTTTGAAAATCAGCCGGTGAGCAGTAGCGGATCGTACTATCTCAGTTTTGGGGCGATTACCCCCTATAAAAATGTCGATCTGCTGGTGGAGACCTTCAATCGGACAGACAGAAAGCTGGTGATTGTAGGGGATGGTAGTGAACGATCGCGCCTGGAACAGCTGGCAAATAACAATATTACCTTCACAGGTTTGCTGCCTTTGTCCGAGGTGATCGATACCATCCGCGGTGCAAAGGCTCTGCTGTTTCCAGGGGAGGAAGACTTCGGCATGGTGCCGCTTGAGGTGATGTCTCAAGGAGTACCGGTAATTGCATACAGAAAGGGTGGTGCATTGGAGACGGTTGTCGAAAACCTGCAGCAACCATCTCAATCCAGTGGGTTGTTTTTTGATGAACCGGCTATTTCTTCTGTTTTAGGGGCGCTTGAGGCCTTTGAATCGCTGGAAAAGCAATTTGACCCCCATTGGATTCAAACTCACGCTCGTAAATTTGGCGAAGATCGATTTCTCAAGGAGATGAGCGGTCATATTGCTGATCTGCTGAAGGCTGATCACCTGTAATCACTCCGTTTGTTTAACTGTCTTATGACCTACTGAAAGCCATGCTGAAAAAGCAAGCCCAGGTTATCATTACAATTTTGTTCCTTCTGGACCTGACAATCGTCGGGGTTTGCTGGAATCTCGCCTATTTTGTGCGGTTTTTCTGGTTTAATCACCCGTATTCCCTGGTCGGTTTCTCTATTCCCTTTGTTGAGGCTATTCCTGATTTCTCGGAGTATTTTAAGGCGACCTTTGCCATCCTGTTCTTTGCGTCCTTCTGCTTCATTTATGCAAAGATGTACAATCCGAAACGGATATCGCGTTACAGGGCTGAGTTTCGCTCAATTCTCAAGGCCAATGTATTTTTATTCGTTGTTATGACGGGGGTTACATTTTATTACCGCGAGTTTTCGTACTCCAGGGTGCAATCGCTCTATTTTCTGCTTTTCAGCATCGTCTCCCTGACTCTGTTTCGGTCCGGGGTCCGGACAGTTCTATCATATATGAGGCGCACAGGCCGGAACCTCAGGAGAATGCTCATTATCGGCGAGCGGGATACAGCCGACAAGTTTTTTCAGAAGGTGCAGGATAACCGGGAACTTGGCTATATCACAGTGGGATACGTCGGAGAATCTCAGAGTAGTCAGATGACATGTGACTATCTGGGACGTTACGATGACCTTCCGCGGGTCATTGAGGAGACTGGGGTGGATCAGGTTTATATCGCGCTGGATTCCAATCAGCAGTCAGACCTGCAGAGGATCAACCACATGCTGGCAGAACAGATGGTGGATTTGAACATCGTTCCGGATATTTATCACACCCTGAATATTAATCCCGAAATTCTGGACCTGGACGGCATGCCGATTATCGCGCTGCGCCAGAGTACCGTTGAAGGTTGGAACCGCGTTCTGAAACGGGCATTTGATTTGTTTGGGGCTGTATCAGGGATTGTCTTGCTGACGCCCTTCTGGATCATCATGCCGCTGTTGATCAAGATTTTCTCCCCGGGCCCGATATTTTACCGGCAGGAGAGAATGGGGCTGGATGGTCGATCCTTTCAAATGTTGAAGTACCGATCCATGCGCGTGGATGCAGAAGAGAAGACCGGCGCCGTCTGGGCTAAAAAGGATGATGATCGCCGAACCCCTTTGGGTGCTTTTATGCGGGAAACCAGCCTGGACGAAATCCCCCAACTCTTTAATGTGTTGTCAGGATCCATGAGTATGGTGGGGCCGAGGCCGGAAAGACCGGTCTTTATTGAGGAATTTAAGAAAAGTATCCCCAACTATATGCTGCGGCACAAGATGAAAGCTGGTATCACCGGATGGGCTCAGGTAAACGGGTGGCGGGGGAATACCTCCCTGGAAAAGCGGATTGAATGTGATATCTACTACCTGACGAACTGGTCCATCTGGTTCGATATCAAGATCATCATCATGACATTTTTCACAGGCATCCGGAATCCGAACGCATACTGATGACGCTCTTATCAAAAGGCTAAACTTCTTAGGGTCGGCTCAAATATTACTTGGGTTTCTGTCTGCAAAATGTCCAGTTTTTATAGGACTTTTGCGGACAGATGATGCCAAGTTATTTTTGTACGATCCCTTATTGGCAGCTACAGGAAAAAAACAGTTGCACAAGGGACCTGAACAGCCTATTTTCTGAATCAGTTACCCGGGCAAATGTAACGTAAAATATTTGAAAGCTGCGGGATGAGTAAACAACCTCTACTCTGAAATATGCTATGAAGCAGAAAGTCAAGCCGGTTAAGAAACCAGTCACACAAAAAAAGTCTACCCAGTTTGCCATTGAGATGGACACCAAAGGGATCAGTTTTTTCCTGATATTGGGGCTTGGAGCAGCACTGATCGTCTTTTACCTGGGATTTACTTTCGGTAAAGCGACGCGCGACCCTAATGTCGCATCCTTGCAACAGGCTGGGCAGTCACAGGTTGCTGAGGAGGCGAAGGCGACTGAGGTCCAGAAAAACCTGAAAATATTTAATATCAGGGAGGATTCAGGAAGCAAGATTGCCGCTTTAAAGAAAAGTTCTGCTGAGACACTGGGTGATGCGAACCGGATTATTGCAGAATCGAAGCAGGAGTCGAAAATGGCACAACCAGCGCCTGCAGCTTCAAAAAACAAACCGGCTGTTCAGAAAAAGGAACCGGCATTTACCCCGCAATGGCCTGATAAAACTGAAAAAAAGAAGAGAAATGGGGTTCTGTACACCTACCAGATCATTGTGACGAAGGATATTCAAAAGGCGACAAGAATCGTTCGGGGACTGAAGAAAAAGGGATTCGATGCCTATAAAGTGAACTTCGAGCTGGAAGATGGACGGCAGCTGTATCGTGTCAGGGTAGGCCGTGGGACAAAGACTGAGTTGAAAAGCATCGAAGGGGATTTGAAAAAAGTAGTATCCGGTGTGGGCAATCCCAAATTAACAAAATTTGGTAAATAGGGTTGCCATTGTCTCTTACATGTTTTCTATATACTGCCGCCAGTTAATCATTCCCGCCATTTTTTGCTGGACGAAGGCAGCTTCGATTTTCCAATCACCTGTCCGGATGAGGCTGCTGAGACGTTCAATTTTATTCTTCATCAGGTAGCGCGTAAAAACGGTGGGAACGATGCCGGCTTTGTCGCTCTGGAGTATATAAATAAGGGTATTAAGCAGGGTCGGGTCGGTCACTTTTTTACGAACCCGCGACAGAAAAATGATCTTCTCCACCTCTGTGTTGGTATTGATCCAGCGTAAGATAATCTTAAAATTCTGATACTCAAAATAGTGCCGGCTGATACCGCGAAACAGTGCATCAATTCTGGGTTTGTGCTGTGAATAGATCGCCTCAATGGCGGTGATCCGCTTGGCGATCATGTAGACAATCTCCGGGCGCTTTTTTACCTTTTCCCTGAAGATAGCGAAGAATTTGTCGCTGAGGATGTTCATCAGCACCATGCTGAGCTGTTTTTCCAGCTCCTTGTCGGTAATATCATTTGTGGTACAGATCATGTTGATCAGGTACTGCAGGAACCGCCCCTGGATCATGTTTGCCAAGAACTGGCTGTTGGTTTCATCCAGTTTGGGAACGTCACCATCCTCCTTCAGCTGTACCAGACAATTTTTCATGGCCTGGGTGTATGGATTCAGCTTCGGTGGTTCCATGATCACTATACCTTGTTGTTATGTTGAAACTGTTGTGCCAACTTGGTAAAAACCGGCAGTGAGCGCTCGATCATTTCGGTTTCAAAGCAGTAACTGAGCCTGAAGTATCCAGGCATACCGAAACCGGACCCCGGTACCAGCAACAGGTTCAGTTCCTGGGCGGCCTCGATAAAAGCCAGGTCATCTTCAATGAGGCATTTGGGAAACAGGTAAAAGGCGCCGCCGGGCTTCACACAGGAAAAACCGATGCCGGTTAAGTGATTGTAAAGAAGATCCCGATTGGTCTGATAGGGTTTCAGGTCAACACAAACATCCCCGACAAGAGGCAGCAATCGCTGCATCAGGGCTGGCGCATTGACAAAACCGAGAATCCGTAATGACAGCACAGCTCCAACGGTCAACAGCTGATGATCCTGATGTTTCGGTGAAATGGCAATGTAGCCGATCCGCTCTCCGGGCATGGCGAGATCTTTGCTGTAAGAGGTGGCCACAATTGAATTCTCGTAGTGTGGGAATACTGAGGGTGCGGTTTCTTCGTAGACAATCTTACGGTATGGCTCGTCTGAAATAAGGGAGATCGGCTGCCCAATTTCTGCTGACTTTTCCCGCAGAACTCTGCCCAGTTGTGCCAGCTCATCACTGGTATAGACAACACCTGTCGGGTTGTTTGGAGAGTTGATCAGCACTGCCTTTGTTTTGGCCGTAATCCCTTTTTTCAAGGCTTCAAAATCAAGCCGGAAGTCATCCTTTGTGTCTACAGCAACTACGTTTCCGGCGTAGTTGCCGACATAAGCGTTATATTCAAGAAAATAGGGTCTGAAGACAATGACCTCGTCGCCGGGGTTGAGGAGGGTCTTGAAAATAACATTCAGGGCTCCACCAGCGCCAACGGACATGATGATATCGTTTTCGTTGAAAGAAAGCCCGCTTTCAGTTGCAAGTATATTTGCCAGGTATTGCCTGGTTGCCGGGTATCCGGAATTCGGCATATAGCGGTGTGTTCCCTTCTCGTCGCTTTGAACAAGTTTCAACAGGTTTTGTTGAACCTCCGGCGGCGGCTCGAAAATGGGGTTGCCGATACTGAAATCAAATACGTTTTCAGCACCATACAGCTCTCGTCTTCGGTCACCCTCTTCAAACATCTTCCGAATCATTGAAGAGTTTTCGATGGAGCTTTTAATCTGATTGGATATTCCCATATTTCCTGTGTGTTCTAATATATTTGCTTATCGTTTAGATACGGTTACAGAACCCGACTCTGTCGTGCAACCGGAAATAATACCGGTATGTCTGTTACTATACGCTCCAAAGTACCGGCTCTACAAGTAAGCTTTTGTCAGTGTATCCTTAAGATAGTCAAACGCTTCATCGACATCGTCAAAAAACCTGAATAGATCCAGATCTTTGGCACCGATAACCCCCCACTCAATCAAGAACTCAAAGTTAAGGAACCCTTTCCAGAATTCCTTTCCAAAAAGAATAATGGGGATTGTTTTTTTAATCTTATCCGTTTGGATGAGTGTCAGGATCTCGAAAAGCTCATCCATGGTCCCGAACCCGCCGGGAAAGGCAACCAGGGCTTTAGCCAGATAGGCAAACCAGAATTTGCGAATGAAAAAGTAATGAAATTCAAACGAGAGCTGGTGTGACTGATAAGGGTTAGGAGCCTGCTCGAAAGGCAGGCTGATATTCAAACCAATGGACTCACCATTGGCCTGTGTGGCGCCTAGATTGGCAGCTTCCATCATTCCTGGACCGCCACCCGAACAGATATAAAACTGCTTATTCTTCTGGGGAATGGTCAAAGACCATTCGGTTAGTTTTCGGGCGAGTGCGGCTGAATGGTCATAATATTCAGACAGTTTCAATGCCGCTTTCGCTTTTACCATCCGCTCATCGATATTTGAATCAAAAGATGTTCCACTTTGTTTTTCATTTTTTATGGCCTCAAGGGCTTTTTGTGCATCCACTCGGGAGACTGACCGGGCTGATCCGAAAAAGACAATGGTGTTCTCAATGTGATTCTTCTCAAATTGCTCTTTGGGTGCAGTCAGTTCACAGAGAATGCGAATATTCCTGGCCTCCGGGCTGTTGAGAAATTCGGGGTTTTTATAAGTCTTCTGGCGCCAGAATTCAGTATCGTTCATAGGGAATGCCCCTGCTCAGGTTGGTGTTGTCAATGCGGGCTGTTTTCTGCAAACATAATGATTACAGGATGAGTGCGCGACTATTTTCAACCATTATACACGGAAAAAACGCGCAGTCATGGATTTATTGACGTCGATATTGATGATGATAAACAAAAGTGAAAAATTAACGATTTGAGATGCCTAGATTGTTCGTCGCTCTCGATCTGCCTAAGGAGCTGAAAAATAAAATCAGCAATTTATGTGCATTCGGGTTGCCCGGCGTCGCCTGGGTAGACACAGAGCAGCTTCACCTCTCGCTGAGATTTATCGGTGAGGTGAATGAACATGTATTTGATCAAGTCAGAACCCGTCTGCTGAAGGTGCAACAGGTCTCATTTTCCCTGACGCTGAGAGGGGTCGGGACATTTCCTCAGGGAAAAACAGCACGGGTAGTCTGGGTGGGGGTGGAAAAAAACGAACCCCTGGCACTACTGAAAAATAAAGTGGAATACCAGCTGAACAGCATCAATATAGAAGGGGAGATGCGAAAATTCCACCCTCATGTGACGCTGGGGCGGGTCAAAACAAACAAGATTAAACGCATGAGGGATTACCTGGCTCATTATGATATGTTCCGGGCAGAGCCCTTTTCTGTGGAAGGTTTTTCACTGTACTCAAGCCGGCTGATGCCGAGTGGCGCAAAATATATAAAAGAGGCGGAATACCCGCTGAAATAGGAAATGGCAAATAAAAACAAATTCATCGTAAGAAACCGCAAGGCCTGGCATGAGTACGAAATTTTTGAACGGTTTGAAGCTGGGATATCCCTCGTCGGGACAGAAGTAAAAAGCGTGCGGGAAGGGAAAGTAAAACTGGTGGATGCTTTTTGCCAGATCAGTAACAACTATCAGCTGAGTGTTCACCAGATGGAGATCAGCCCTTATGAATTCGGTAATATCAACAATCATCAGACGGATCGCATTAGACCCCTGCTGATGCACAGAAAAGAGATTATCAGACTGTTTTCAAAGGTAAAAGAAAAAGGGTTGACGCTTATTCCATTGAGTCTGTACTATAAGGGTGGAAGGGTTAAAATTGAAATTGCCCTTTGTCGCGGTAAGAAGCTTTATGATAAAAGAGCGTCATTGAAGGCGAAGGACGACAAGCTGGATATGGATCGCGCCATGAAGAATCTGGACCGCTAAAACTGCAGTAAATTCCAACCTCTTGGGGGTGAACAGGATTTCGACCTGGATGAGATATTAATAGTGTCAGCAAGTAGTGGTTAGACGAAGGGCCACTATAAAAATCGTCTGAATATTTTATTTGCTAAAAATAGCGATTATACTCTTAACAGTGCTGCTATAGCAGCATAGTTCGAGAGCGTGAGGCCCGCGACGCCTGATACACGGGAATTCACGTCATTTTATCAGGCTCAGCTTTTCTGTCGCCCACTGGCAGAAAAGTAAAATCTAAATGGGTTGTCGGACCTGAGCTGGTCAGTTAGCAAGAAGGTTTTGGCGAAACATCAAAAACTGACTAAACTTGTAGAAAGCTATTAGTTCCGTCTTTGGGACGTGGGTTCGATTCCCACCACCTCCACCATTTCTCTATTACCTCGCTCGGACCTCAACGCCAGTAAGCATGGGCGTTTTCGCCTATTTCTGCCAATACTGTATGTCCCTGTTAAGCGGTGATGGGACCACTAAAACACCACAATATATTCCATCAGGAACACCTTAAAGCTGATGGAAATTCAACCGTTAGAGGTCCAATAAAGAAAAACGGAACCAAATCTCAGCGAAATGGACTTTTCCCCAGAAATACAGGAAAGAAAACCAAACTTTAGACGTACTTCTCCTGCGGAATCCTGATCCCCAGTTTTGATTGTATCAGGCTCAAGCTGCTTTCTTTAACCCGTAAGCCGTTACTTTCGTTTTTTCAAAACGTTTTACCACTATATTATCAGGAACATCTTTCGCGCTCTTCAGTACAATAGGAACCGCTTTATCACGAAAAACCGTAGCCGGAGTGGCGCTGGCCAAAAACTCATGGGGCCGCCAGACATTATACCACTCTGTGAATTCACAACAGAGTCTTTCCAGATGTCGGTACCCCCGAATGATGGCAACCTTTTTCAACCATTCATATTTCAAAGTTTCGATCACACGCTCTGTCACGGCAATGCTTCCATGTTCTCCAATGGCACCATATCGGATTTTCACTCTATTTGAATCAATGAATTCCCTGAAGGCTGCGCTAGTAAAGACACTTCCGTGATCTGAAATGAGATGCTTAGGCTTTCCCATATTTACGAATGCTGCTTCAAGTGCGTTGATCACCATTCCAGCGTTCGGTCCTTCAAGTGGAGTTACAGCCACAACTTTACGGGAAAAATGATCGATGGCTACTAGAACATAGATCTTCCACAAGCCCCAATAATATACTTCTGTTAAATCAACACTCCACAAATGATTGGGATACCAGGCTGGAATACGACAACCATTTTGATTCTTGGTCACGTGATTCTTTGGACAAGTTATTGGTGCTGGTGATGTGTTCTTGGGCTTGGGGCGCTGTAGGATATTTCGAACGGTTGACGCTGAAAGGAATATATTCAGGAGTTTCAATTGATTGGAAATCCGAACTCGACCCCAGTCAATGTTATCTTTAGAAATGCGCCAAACCAGAGCAGCTAAGGACTCCGGTGTCTTGTTCCAGGGTTGTCGATTAGAATTGGGAATATCGTCAATTCGTCGTAACCAACGGTACAAGGTAGATCTGGCAATGCCGAAGGTTTTGGTTACATGGCATCGAGGAATTTGAAAGTACTCCATATGCCAGAGAATGAATAGTCTCTCTTTTTGGCTGTATCGGGTTTTACATGGTAATGAATGGATTTGTTTTTGAAGAATCTTGATCTGGGTTTCTAGCTGATAGACGCGATCACGAAGGAATAGGATTTCCTTATCCTTCTCATCAGTGGGCATTTTTGCGATAGATTCCAATCCACGTCTGCGAGACTTCCCTGCCCAAGCAGCAGCCAACAGTGTAGCTTTCAGAATCATGGATACGGCATAAGCAATGATTTCGTTTTGTTTTTTCATTACGGTCAAATTGAACTCTGCAATCCAAATAAAATGGGTTCAAAATAACCGATAAATACCATAAAACCGCATTTGCATGCAATGGAATGATGACTTGGAAAAGCGTGTATTTTCAGATTTCTGGCTGGTCCCATTATCGCCTGACAGGGACAGAAAATTTCTCTTGAACCCTCCGCATTAGCAGGAATTCCTGGGCCGTATAAGTTATTTAATACCGCTGAAGGCAAGCACTATGTAGAAAAATGTGAATTGCGGCAAACCATACCGAATGCAACTCATATCGCTTGGGCAACAGGCGGAAGCATGGTGCCGCCGGATGTTATGGATACATATTATCGAAAAGGAGTAAAATTAAGGTAACTATTGGTAGATGATATTCACACTCCTGATTCAATCAAAATATTGGCCAGGATATTTCAAATCCTCGCTGCTGCTCGTAAGCATATGAAAGTTGCAGGACCCTCAGATCGTCATGCCGTTTGCCGATAATTTGCAGGCCAATGGGCAGACCATTTTGCGCAAAACCGCAAATCCTGATTATTACAGTGAAGAAGGGGACGTTGCGTCTTTTGTGTCATTTGCTTTTCATTGGAAAATCCAGTCGGTTTTTTCGAGGCATAAGAACTCGTTTATTCGTTGGAATTGATTTCAGTTGTACAAAAGATGATGCATTCTACTGCGGATGATAGAAGGTTTTTTATATGCATGGATATATCCCGAGATTCGCGGAAAATGAAATATCTGGAGCTCTTTCCCGCTCTCCTGCCGTAGCTATTCTTGGTCCTCGACAATGTGGCAAATCAACGACAATACGCTTAAATAAACCTGTCAACGGAAACCTTGAAGATTTTTGACAGCTTCTTTGCCATATCTTTACTGATTCCCCGCCGGTTGTTTTCCATCCCGGAAATATTCTGACGGGACAACCCACCAAGCAATTCACCGAGTTTTGTCTGTGAATACCCGGAGTTTTCACGGTAAATACGCATAGCCTTTCCGGGTGTGCGCTTTGTTTTCATTTCCTTGTGCCAATCCGTTTCCATAAGATTGACATACTCTTCATCATCATCAATCTCAACAGTGTATGCCTTCCTCAAAAAAGCTAAAACATCTTCAGGAATTTCTCCTTTTATTTCAAAGATTGGTGTTTTAGTACGGGGCTTTTTCACGACTGCCAACATAGTAAACCTCAATTGTTATGGTGTTCTTATCATGTTTCCAACATGCCACCCATGAACGTGATAAGTGACAATGATATTCATCCTTTCCAAGTTTGGAAAAATTCGGCCATACCGGCTGAACCGGACCATTCTCTTTCAGGTCTTCCGATAAATAATCAAACCTTTCTCTTACCGAGACCGGAAGTTTTATTAATCCTTTCAGTACCTTTTTCTTTACTGTAATGGTGTATTCCATGCTCTAACTGTAGTCAGTATATGATTACATAGTCAAGTGTAAAATGGTTCAGCCTATTCTATCAACTTTGAGAGAGTAAAGGGTGAGAGTAAAGGGGACGTTGCGTCTTTTGTGTCATTTGTTTTTTTGGATATGCTTTTTCTCAATAGATGCCGATGATGGGTTTCTGCTCTTTGCCTGCCATCTCAATTAGTTCAGCAATCTTCCAGGCGCCCTGGGCACCAATTGAACCTGACATGACGGTAAAATCCAGCGAGTAGACAGCCACCTGGCGGCCCTTGATTTTGGCTTTCCCCATGATGACGCCGTCCGAGGGGCTGGGCTTGGGATTCTCAGTCGTCCAGTGGTAGACATCTCTGACCATGGACCCTAACTCTTCAAAACTTCCCGGGTCGACCAATAAAGCGATCCTCTCTCTCGCAGTGAGTTTCCCCAGACTGTGTTGTATCTCAATGCGCTCTTTCCCACCGCGGAGGGACTGGTACTGGGTTTTAGGAAGCTAAATCTTAGGGATTTGAATATCAGGCGTCAAGTTAAGTTTTTATCTTTTTTTTCTAATCTCTATTCCGGGAGACGAACAGCGTCGGATCCCCCGGGTTGGCGTTTTATAAATCTGAAATGAGGCGGTGGAAGAACTGCACGGATCGTTCGATGTTTTGCAGGGAGATTCGTTCATTCACATTATGAATCCGGTCCAGGTCACTCTGCTCAATGAGCATGGAATTAAGGGGACACGAGACTTAATTCAGTTAGGGAGTTAATTAGGTCTTGTGTCCCCTTAATTACCCTTAATTAACAGTTTAGGAAATAGGTCTCGTGTCCCCTTAATTACCCTTAATTAACAGTTTAGGAAATAGGTCTCGTGTCCCCTTAATTATTTTGGGTAAAAAAATCCAATCTGAAGATGGTGTGCTGAATGCGATTAACACCATTGAAGATATCATGGCAGAAAGTAAATAGAATTTATTGCGTATAAACGGCACGTCCAAGTAGAACGCACATAATCGGGTAGACGGGAGTTTTTCTCTCCCAGCACCCACGCCACTCCTTTGGTCAATTGAGATATTAATAAAGAAAAAAGAATTGAAGCCCTATTGTCAGCCACTGTCATTCCGGTTCTGCTCTGGGAGTTTCCCGCATTCAGTGCCGAAATGACATCAAGGGTGTGACGGGATTTTGCATCTTTTGATGTGCCTGGCAACTATCACATCATAACCAGGAAGAAGGCTGGCTGAATACAAACTATAGTGGTCCCTAGAAATCAGACAATAAGTTAAGATAGAATCACACCAGCACAAAGGGACCAATGAAAAGGAAATCATTTACAAACGAGTTTAAAGCTAAAGTCGCATTGGAAGCGATAAAAG